>Ga0209702_10000120_pt1 | contig 145828 bp, 118 predicted proteins | sample FRY01_FD_187210 | JGI IMG/M metagenome (GOLD analysis project Ga0209702, IMG submission 187210) | Freshwater microbial communities from Lake Fryxell liftoff mats and glacier meltwater in Antarctica - FRY-01 (SPAdes) (version 2) | ecosystem: Environmental > Aquatic > Freshwater > Ice > Glacier...
GGCTGGTGTGTCAAGACCTTCGGTCGCACAAAACTCAGCCTCCAACGACTGCTCGGCTTCGCTAAACTCGCCTCAGAACCAGCGTGAAGATTAAACCCTGTCAAGACCGTGTTTTCAACAGCCTAGGTTTGGAGCCTATGTGGGCTGTATGATTGCATTCGTCGTGCGGATCCTGTACCCTCAAGAGCAATTGTGACTATGTGAATCGGTCATTCGATTCTACAGTCGATCGCGGGCCGCAAGGGGAGAGGACGAAATGATACGCTGGTGTTTAATCGTGGCAATCGCGCTGCTGGCGATTGGCGGCGATGATTGCAATGCACAATGGTATGGCGGGTGGAACCAGGGGTACTCGCAGGCAGAAACGCCTTATTCTGCTGCCGCTCGTGGTCGGGCTCAGATGACGATGGCGCAGGGATTTGCGGCGGAGAGTTATGCCAAGGCGGCTGTCTCGGAGGAGCAGGCACGGAATCTCTACCTCGACAACGAGGCCAAATTTATCCAGTTGCGACGTGCAAACCGCGATGCGAAAGATGCACGGATCGAGCAGGACAAGGCAGAAAGGAAGGCAAAATCTCTACTCCGTCCGCCTCCCAAACCGCTCGTCGATGTTCATCCCAGATTGTCATCGGATCAAGTTGATCCTGTGACTGGTCAGATAAACTGGTCTGCCTGTTTGTCTGACGAGGACTATGAGGCTGACAAAAAGATTGCGGAAGACGCGCTCCGGACTCAGGCCGAGTATGGCCCGAACGACAGAACAACAAAGACGATCGCTGACGCCGCTCACAGGATGATGAAGACTCTCACAACTCACTATGGTGAATTGGGGGCCGAGAATTACGGACCATGTCGACATTTTCTCAACAGCATGTCGGTCGAAGGAAACCATGCCCAGGAGGCACTGAAATGATAGCGTTTTTCCGTGTTTCTTTACTCGGTCTTCTCGTAACAGTGACCTGCCACAGTGTCGTCCTTTCCGGGCCGCTATTTGCTCAGGACAATGCTTCAGAAGCCTCCGACATTCAGTCACTGCTGAAGCAAATTCAATCTGGAAAAGGGGATGAACAGATCGAGGCGGTTGTACGGCTTGGTGCCTTGGGGCCTTATGCTGAGCCCGCGATAGAGCCACTTGTAGAATTGTTGAAAACTGACAATCAGGGGCTGCGTTACGAATGCATCGTCGCCCTCGGTAATATCGGGCCGATGGCCCATGATTCCGTCGACAGCCTGACAGGCTTTTTGTCATCAGACAGTGAACTATTGCAATCCGCAGCGCTCGAAAGCCTGCGACGAATTGGAACGGTATCGCCGGAAGCCCAGACTCAGATTCGACGGTTGCGCGAGAGTAAGAATGTCGATCTGGCAATTTCATCGATTCGGTGCCTTGTGGTCCTTGCTGGTTCCGATGACAAGCTTGTTCAAAGCTCCATCGCTCCACTTGTGAAGGCGTTGGGAGATTCACGGTCTCACGTCCGTAATGAAGCGGCTATTACACTTGTCGAGATCGGCCCAACGGTCGAGCCCGCTGTGGCAGCGGCGCTTTCCGAGAATGATGCTCGAGTTCAACTGAAGGCGTGCGAGATTCTTGGACAGCTTGGTGTTGCTTCCGCATCGACCGTGCCTGAGTTGCTGAAACATCTGAAGGGTAATGACGAACTGCTTGTAAGGGCGGCCACAACAGCGCTCGGGAAAATTCATGCGCAGCCCGAGATGGTTTTGCCGACTCTCACCGCTTTGTTGGAGAATAAATCCGTTGCCGTTCGGATCACTACCGTTCGAGCAATTGCTGATTACGGTCCCGCCGCAGCCAGCTCGGCGCCTCTGCTGCTGAGTCTGCTTGCGGATGACAATGTCATGCTTCGAGCTTCCGCCGTGGATGCTTTGGGGCAAATTGGCGACACACGTGCTGAGGTGATCGACGCGTTGGTCAAGGCTTTGTCAGATGGTCAGGCTCAGGTCACGCTTAAAGCTGCAGACGCATTATCGAATATTGGTACTCCAGCAGTCCCTGCACTGGTGCAAAAGCTGTCGGACGAAGGCTATCGGCGACTTGTTGTTGAAGTTCTGGGCGAAATCGGCCCAGGTGCTGAAGCTGCTGTGCCTGCACTTGTTAAAATGCTGAGTGGTGTTGGAGACGACCTGGAACTGCAGCGTGAGGTCTTTATTGCTCTGGCGGCCATGGGGCCCAAAGCGAATGCCGCGACGACTGCGATGATGAATATCCTTCAGGATCCAATAGCAGTGGAGTCTCGTGCTGGTGCTGCATACGTACTGGCACGCATTGGCGAAAAGAAGGCTTTGCCCTTGTTGAGAGACCTGATCAGGGAAGCCAAAGATGAAAAGATTTTGCGTTCATGTTCGTGGGCATTGGTCACCCTTGATCCACAGAATGAAGACAACATCAAAGTTGCCCTGCCGCATCTTCTGCAGGCGACGACAGCGGACTTGTCGCTCGTAAGGAGAGAGGCTCTCGCGGCATTTGGAACGTTGGGCCCGGTGGCTATTTCTGCACTGCCTTCAGTCCTCGAACTTGCCGCCAACGACCCCGATGTTTCTGTTCGTATTGAAGCTTTGCATACCCTGGCGAAAATTCAGGCACCAGCTAAAGATGCGCTGCCGGTTGCTATTGCGTCGCTTGAGAACACTGATCCAGGTGTCCGAAATGCCGCCCGATATTTGCTCGGAACGCTGGGCGAAGAAGCACATAGCACCGCTCCGGCTCTTCGTGAGTCACTTCGTCGCGGAAATGAACTTGAAAAACTCCTATCGGCATGGGCACTGGTTAATGTGCAACCTTCGAAAGAGAATGCTCAAGTGGCTGTTCCTTTACTGCTGACCGCCTTGCAACATCCGAATCCGGCAGTACGTGCAGAAGCGGCCACGACGCTTGGAAAGATTGGAGCAGGCCCGGGAGAGATCCGCTCCGCCCTTGAAGCTGCCCAAAATGACGAAGACCCGAAGGTTAAGAAAGCCGTCAAAGAGGCGCTGTCTCCCGGTGCTGCTGGACGTTGATTCGCGTGGAGAATGCATTTGGCTATCTAACGCCGCAAAGTGGAGATGCCCAGCGTCTCGTCGCTGTCGGGGAAACCGAGCCAAGGTCCTCGGCAATCAACCGACTCGTGATTCTCGCTGACTCGTAGATGACGGGCAGGCCGCTGCCTGGATGCGTGCCTCCGCCAACCAGATACACACCCTCAAGGTCTTCGAAGCGATTATTGGGTCGCTTGTGTAGCATCTGTTGAAAACTGTGAGCCATGTTGAAGGTAGCTCCGTTGTGTACCTCGTAGCTTGAGTCCCAGTCGTCGGGGGTTACGATCTTTTCAAAACGGATTCGCCGTTCGAGATCCGTGAGGCCTAGTTTTTCCAGTTGACGGATTACATTGTCACGAAAAGCCGGAGTCTCTTTCGACCAGTCCACATTCGGATGCTGATGCGTGACCGGCACAAGCACATACAGAGTGCTGTGACCCTGCGGCGCGAGCGTCGTATCGGTCACGCCTGCGTTTTGCACATAGAACGACGGATCTGCAGACAGCACATGCTGATTTTCAATCTCGTCAAGATTCCGATGGTAGTCGCTGGCGATATGAATCGTATGGTGGGGCAAATCGTAAAGACCTTCCACTCCGAGGTACATCATGAATGTTGAGCATGAAAACTTCGTCGCTGCGATCTTCCGATCAGACCAGGTTTTTCGAAGATGGTCGGGTACAAGTCGCTTCATCGTTCTGGCAAAATCGGAATTGATCACCAGAGTGCTGGATGGATAGCGTCTCCTGTTTGTGGTGACTCCCACAATCTGACGACCGACGAAATCGAGTTGCTCCACGGGCTCATTCAGATGCAGTTCGACTCCCATTTCCTGCGCGATTTCAGCCATTCGCTCACTGACGGCACTGCAGCCGCCTGTGGGATGATAGACCCCGTATTCGTACTCGAGAAAGGCGAGAATGGTGAAGAGGCTGGGACACTGAAACGGCGACATCCCGAGATATTTTGATTGAAAAGAAAAGGCAAGAACGAGCCGCGGGTCAGCGAAGTAACTCTGCAGTTCGCTGCCGACGGAATGCCATGGACGCAGCCACGGGACAGCCTTGAGCATGGATGGACGAAGCAGATCGAAAACACTGCTGAAGGGTGATTCCAGGATCGGGCGAAACCTACGCAGCTTCTCCCGATTGTCATTCATAAATCGAGTGAACGCGCCCGCATCGTGGGGCGACAGCCTCGCGATTTCCGCTTCCATCCTCTGTATGTCCGGAGTCGCATCAAGCTGACTTCCCGGGCCAAAATGGATCCGGTATTGAGGATCCAGTTTTGACATCGGAACCTCCTTGAACAGGTCATAGCCAGCCGAAGCGAAGATTTCCTGCAACACTCGCGGGTAGAGGAAGAACGTGGGACCGAGGTCGAATCGGAAACCGTTTTCTTCGATCGCCGAGCACCTTCCTCCAACACGCGGGAGACGCTCCAGAATTCGAACGCGCCTGCCTTGGGATGCCAATAACATGGCCGCCGCCAATCCGCCAGGACCAGCTCCAATGATCGTAATCGGGTCTGACATTGTTTTTCACCTTGATTTAGATTTAGGGACTTTCCGAAAGCCGACCTCCACGGAATCGTTTATGAGAGATCCCGTCAGTGGGCCAGACGACCATCCCAAATTCCGTTGGGCCGAAATCCCCGGCGAAAGCGAGGCAAACAGCCGTCCACAAAGTAGTTCATGAGGGAGTGTGACTATCACATAGACCAACAGACTGGACAGACAAAGGCTCAATGGAGTCATGTCGCCGCACAGCCAAACCGTGATCAGCGGAACCGCAGCAACTGTCGGAATCAGCAGTATGAGGGAATCGCGGTGAAGCGAGACGATGTTGCGCAGGCTGAAACTCCACAATGATTCGTGATTGATGACGCGGTTGAGACGACGAAGGTGACGCCAGCTATGCCATGTCAGGAAGTACACTCCGGCAGCAAACAGTGGCTGCAAAGTTCCAAAGCAGATGACGAGGGCCATAAGTTCAAACGCCTCGACGGCAGCTCGACAGATATTTCCTTCGGCCACGCTTCTCAGGATGCTCGTCAATTCGAGAACCAAACATCCGATGAGAAACGCGGCGATGTTCAGCCTCCATTCACTTGATGCGTTTAATGTTGTACTGCCGCAAAATGCGAGCAGACGATTCAACACCTCCACGGAGGCTTCAAAAAAACAAACGAAAGGCAGCAGCACAACGATGAAGCCCCGGGCCAGCGACCAGATGGCTTTCGGGATCGACCTGTCAGACCACGCTGGAGAGATGTCGTCGAGATCTTCTGCATCGGCCCGTCCAAAATGCCAGGCGCTGAGCAGACCGAAGGCGATAATCACTGGCAACGGTGCTAAAAAGAGATCAGCAAGGACGCAGGTCATCACAGCGAGATACCAGCCGAATCGGAAAAACGTTGCAGCGACGGACGTGCCTTCGAGTCGCTGCGACAGGATGAAATCAATCGCCCCATGAGGAAGCCCCACGGTGCAGATGGCGATCAGAAATGGCCAAGGAGCCATAAATTCCGGAAGCCCGCCCGCAGCAAGAGTGAACACGGACAGCAGGATCAACAACGCTGGCGGCGCGAAGATGAAGATCAGCTTACCGCGACGGTCTGTCATGTGATCACTCCTCTGCTATGGGACTCGGTCTCTAACGTCTGCTCAACCTGCAGACGCCGCCAGAGCCGGCTCTTCCACATCCAGTTCCGGATGCCGTGTTCGGACGGATTCAGCCTTTACGAAAGTCTGAATACCGTGCAACGCGACGAGCCCAAACCCGACCTTGTTGACGACGTCCGAGATGTTGTAAACGATCTCGCGGTACTCGCCAGCTCCGCCGAGGGCCATCAGGAATCCGATTGGATACACAGCCCATCCAAACAGAATGAACAGTCGCATCGTGCGGATCGCACTGGCAATCGGCGCGGGCTGCCGATTAATGGCATCGCTCATTGAACCATAAAGCAGGGATACGATGCCAAGTTCAAAGGCGCAGGCGACGAGGAAGAAACCCCACCATGATCCGCTGCCCACGGGAGAAGTTTCGGCGATAAATGCCGTCACAATCATCCCGATGTCGAGCAACACAAGATTGCGGAACAGATTTTTCCCCTGGCTTCCGAGACGAAGCAGCATAGGAAATTTAATGAGCAGAAGTGGTGTCGTAAACAACTGGCCGCTCAAAAGTGAGCTGCCATTTCTGTGGTCGTCCGAAGACCTGAGACTTTGGCACCTAGCCTGATCTACGTCGGTGCGAATTCGAGCTTCGCGCTCTAACTATATTGGGCAACCGCAACGTCTGGCAAATTCAGGACTAAACGTAAAGTTGCTGAATTGCGAAAGCCAGGGGACGCAACTCATTGATTCGGTCATCCCTTTGTTTGTTCGTCCGCGCGATGGCTTTCAAGTCTTCGTTAAATTTTGCTGACTAGCGAAGCCTCGGCGTCTTCTACGTACCCGCTCTGCGAGATTCAACGTTTTGAATCTCTGCTTCAACTTCTGCAAAGACGGCGTATTCTCTGAACGACTCTCCGCGCTCAAGGTCTTCAACTCCCTCAGCGATTTTTTCTCTCAACCTTTCACTTCCCATCAACAGTCTCAAGCCATCAACGACAGCGGCATCCTCGGACGAATACTTTCCCTGCGCAACAAGGCTTCTTACGAAATCATTGGCTTCGACGGGCAAATTCAGATTCATAGTTCGTCTCCTTCGCCACTGGAGCACGTAACAATTGAGTATTCAACGTGGTTTTGTCGCAGGCAAGACTCATTCGGTATCTCGTCCAATCTAAAAAGCTGGAAAAATCAATACAATTTGTGCCGCTGCAAATTCTCATACGGATTTTCTTCACTAAAATCCCGCAATCTGAGAGGGAAGCGTCGCGTCAGACAGGCCACGGATGGAGCAATTGCCGAGATGGCGAAGAACAAGAATCAGAAAGCCAAGGCGCAGCAGGATCGCAAACAGCGTCGCAACGACAAACGCAAAAAGAAGCAGGTCCGAGAGGCGAATCGAGTTCCGATTGCCGTGCGGCTCAAACAGCGTCTGGCGAAGCGAATGCCGGACGCCTGGATTGGTGAGGCCCCTGCGGATGCCGCTGTTTTCGAAACCGCCGCATTTAACGGGTTGACTCCAGACCTTCAATCACACGTCACGGCGGTTCGCGAAGCGTTGAAACATGTATGTGCGTCTCAGGCATCCGAAGCCGCCGCACGAATCGCTGAGATTCCTCGAAGCAGCCCGTTGAGCGAATGGCGGCTGTTCATTCGCGGACTCACATCATGGCTGGACGATGATCATTCCAAAGCCAAAGACATCTGGAATCGTCTGGATGCAACTCGCAGGCCCGGTCGAATCGCCACGGCGATCATCGCCGCACCATTGCCTGATCTGGAAACAATGTCTTTGGACAGCAATGGAACCGAGGCCAGTACGAAAGGCGCAGAGCTTGGCGCAATCGAATCGGTACCGATGGATGCCTCTCTATTGACTGACTCCGGTGTGAAGAACCGCCTCGACAGTTCGTTGCTGCAATCTGCCAGGGTTTTGCGTCGCGTGCGGATTGATCGAGCCGCCATTCGGATGGCACTGACGGGAGCGAATCAGGCGGAGGAAGATTCTGACCTGCTGATCGGCCCGGAAAAAATGAAGTGGCTTAGAGATTTCTCGCGCGACTTCGAGGACACAGAACCGCAGCTCGTGTACGCATTGCATCAGGCGGCGTTGCAACGGGCTTTTCATCAGCAGTATACGGATCTGTTTTCTGCGGCCGTAGGCTACTTCAAAGGCCCGGTGCATGATCGCCGCAATGAGTTACTGTCATACTTCTTCTACAACAGCAGCAATGGCGGTGAAGACCGCGCGGATCGTCACTTCCTGAACTACGTGGACATGGACCTGAAGAATAACGAGCGAATTTCTGAGCCGCTACGTAAAGCGTTGGTGAGTGAATGCTGCGTGCGACGTGCGAGCGAGTTGATTTCTCAGGATGCAGATCGACCGTTCGACATGCGATCTAACAGGGTGAACAACGACAAAGAAATTGAACGACTGCTGAAGAAATCCATGAGTTCATATCCGGCCAACCGTGCAGCGATTCAGGCACAAGTAGAATGGTTGAAGGAAAAACTGGATGACAACAATGTGACGACTGCCGCAGACCGTGAGCCGCTGGAAAAGAAACTGTCGGAGGCGATGAAAGCGTGGTCGGAAGCTCTGCCAGAAGATGTCGAACCTCGGTTGTGGCTGGTCGATCATCTGCTCGAAAACGGCGAGCTGAATGCAGCACAGCCGTTCATCGAATGGCTCAAGGTGGCTCGTCAGGACGATCCAAAAATTCGCGCGCTGCCGTGGAAATGGCAGGTACTCGACACGCTGCGATTGTGCCGTCGCAAATCGGATCTTGCAAAGGTTCCCGAGAAACTGCAGTCGATTGAATCCGAATGGCCGGCCTGGCTCAGTAAAGACTGGTTGGCGTATCTGCAAGCGGCGTTTCAGCTTCGAACGGGCAATACGGAGGCGTTCGAACAACAGCGAACGCAGATCTGCGAACAGCAAAAAGTTGTGCGAGACTGTCCGCGCGATGCGTGTATGATACTGGCGGCTGCTCAGGGAATGAACGTGGCTGCCGCAGATTTGAAACCACTTCGAGCCGTCGTAGATGCGGCTGTCGGGAAGGCGAAGTCGATTTCGATCGAGAATCTTCTGGAGTTGGGCGAGTTCTTTTGGGATCTGCATCGCATTCAGATCATCTATCCGGCTTACCGTATGCACGGCAGCAAGTTCGGGCGGGAACTGATCAGTCGCGTGGACAAGGGCGGAACCAAGGTCCGGGACTGGCTGAAGCTGCCTGCGTTCAAACACGCAATGCTGTGGGCTTCGGAACATCGGTGCTGGCCAAATAATTACGATCCGAAATTTCCGAAATGCCTCGAAAAAGACTCCGGCACGGAAAGCATGATCGCCGCCGCTCGGATCAATAACATTCTCCAGTACAGCCGCCTCAAGGGAATTAAGGGTGCAGCAAAATCGCTGGAGTTACTTCGGAACGTTTCGACGACGGAGCGTGATTTATTCTACCGCTATTGGTTCACATCCCTTGTCGAACGCGCGGATCGAGGGATTGAAGATTTAACAAAGCAGGGATATGGATTCGGTGGAAGCTTTGGCCAAATCGCAAGGTCGTTTGGTATGGCCAGCGACGACGAAGACTTTGACGGGGATGATGACGGGGATGATGACGGGGATGATGACGGGGATGAGGACGGAGATGAGGACGATGAAGTATGCAATTGTGAACGATGCGTGGCCGAACGAGCCAAAGCTGAAAGGCAACCTTCCGGGGCCCGCACTTTTTGATAATTTTGCACGGCGACTTTTTTAAGCAGCACAATGAGTCGGTCGTGGAATTCGCAAGAATTCCCAACGCCCGTAGCAGGCTGCCGTGTTATTTGTTTTCGCAACCCGAAACGTCAGTGAGGGATAAAATTGCCTGCTTTCTTCTTCTCAAATCCCTCGCTGACGCGTCGGGTTACGATTAAATCGACAGCTCGGTCGCCTGATTGTAATAATTTTCTATGTCCGGTTCAAACGTCATCACAGATCCACATCGCGTGCTGGGGTTGCCACAGCACGCATCGGAAGAAGAAATTCGAGCCCGTTATCTGGAACTCGTTAAGGAGTTTCCACCAGATCGCGATCCGGATCGCTTTCGCGAAGTTCGAGCGGCGTATGAAGCTGCCAAAGATCCGCTGGTTGTCGCTCGAGCCTTACTGCAACCGCCCGATGAAGTCACGGCGGAATGGTCCACCGTGATTAAAGAACAACAAAAACGCCCACCGGCGATGAGCGTAGATTTTCTGCTGAGTCTTGGAAACAAAGATGACGCCGCGCAACCAGATTTGCAAAGTACAGCTTCATGAGTAATCCCTTCTTTAGTTCTGGTTTGCCTTCGTCGCCTGATGAATTAGACTCGTCTGATTCATCGGATCAGACTGATCTGACAGATCTGTCATGCGAAGACGACATCCCGGAATTCGGCCTGACAGACGTGATCGAAGCCTTCACGGCGCTGCGGCATGAATGGCGAGGCCAGGTGCGGGAGGGGCGCGAACTGTCGAATGCCGTCGTTGCATCAGTCGAACGAATTCAGCAACTGGAAAATCGACTGACAGCGCAACTGGCGGTTGCGACATCAGACGACATGATCAGCAATCTGGTCCATCTGATCGTCGATATCGATGCCCATCTTTCGCGCGCCGTCGATGCGTGCGTGAGGTACGATGCTGTGCGAATCAGACAGCCGGCCGAACCTGCGGCTGCGATTCGTGATGCATTTGAAAAGCAGAATTTTCTGACTCGCTGGTTCTCTCGACCGTTCTTACTGAAGTCGTTGGAGATTCTGGACGCGAATGCCTCTCAGAAGTCGCCAGCCAACCCAGCGATGGAAGGGCTGCAACTTGTTGTGTCGCGTCTACGCCGGATGATGGCGGAAAGAGACATCAAGCGTGTGGACGTCACTGGCAAGCCTTTCGATGCGGAGATTATGAACGCGGTGTCCGTCTTGGAATCCGGGCAGTATCCGCCTGGCCATGTTGTCGAAGAACTTTCTCCAGCGTATCGTTGGCGAGGACAACTTCTTCGATTTGCGGACGTTCGAGTTTCAAAATAAGAATTCACAAACACAGCTCGACCCGCATTCAGGTCGGACTGAATTTTTTACATTTCCAGTTTCACGTCAAAGGATTATGAACAATGACAGACACTACCGACGGACCGATCGTGGGAATTGACCTTGGCACCACTAACAGTGTGGTTGCAGCGATTGTGAACGGAAAACCCAAAGTCCTGACTGAAGACGGCGAACAGCTTCTGCCGTCAGTCGTCGGGCTAAAGTTGGACGGCACACTTGTCACTGGTACCGTGGCTCGCAATCAACTGGCCGCTTTTCCAGATCGCACCATCGCATCTATCAAACGCAAAATGGGTACGATGGATCCTGTGAAACTGGGCGAGCAGTCCTTCACGCCTCCCGAAATCAGCGCCATGATTCTGCGGCGTCTGCGCGACCGAGCCAGTCGGGTACTCGGACAACCTGTCACTCGAGCCGTAATTACGGTGCCAGCCTTCTTTGACGAACATCAGCGTCAGGCGACGCGAGAAGCGGGTGAGCTTGCCGGCCTGAAGGTCGAACGCATTATCAACGAACCCACGGCGGCGACGCTGGTGTATCATGCTGGTACTCAGGACCGCAAACATATCGTTGTTTACGACTTCGGCGGCGGAACATTTGACGTGTCGATCGTGCGGATGGAAGCAGGTGTGATTGAAGTCCTCAGCAGCAAAGGCGACACGCAGCTCGGCGGGGATGACCTCGATGTCCTGCTGATGAATCATGTGGCCGATACGTTTCAGAAGGCACACGGGATTGATCTGCGAGCCGACTTGTCTTCGAAATATCGGCTGTTGCTGTCTTGTGAATCTGCCAAGCAAAAATTATCGACTCAGGAAACAGTCGAGATTGTCGAAGAATTCATCGCCGAGAAAGACGGTTGTCCACTGAATCTGCAGGCTTCGATTTCCCGTCAGCAATATGAAGAAATGATCATGCCTCTGGTGGATCGCACCATCCGTTGTGTGGATGAGGCACTGCGGGATGCGAAGATGACAGCAGCTCAGATCGATGATCTTGTGCTGGTTGGCGGATCAACTCGAACGCCGCTGGTGGAAAATCGCCTGCGTGAAGAATTCCGTCGAGAGCCAAGTCGCGCCGTGGATCCGGATCTGGCAGTGGCTTTGGGTGCAGGAGTCCAGGCGGCGATGCTGGCCGGTCAGAAAGTCGGCCCGGTGCTGGTCGATGTCACTGGGCATACGCTCGGGATTGAAGCGGTTGAAGAAATGACGTATGCAGGTCCGAAGCTCGTCTTCTGCCCGATCATCCATCGCAACAGCGCTCTGCCGGCTCGCTATGAAGAACGCTATTCCACGATGCATGACGAACAGAAAAGTGTCGTGATTCGCGTTTTTCAGGGTGAGCATTCGGATCTGACTAAGAATCGCGAAATTGGCGAAATGTCGCTGGATCTTGCAACTGGTGGCGGCAGTCGCAACAAAATTCTGGTCCGCTTTGACCTGACTCTGGACGGCACACTGAAAGTCACCGCGACTCAGCCGGCATCTGGTAAGTCCAACGAAGTCCTGATCGACAACGCGCTCAGCCAGTTTCAGGCCGAAGACCGCGACCGTGCCAAGAGTCGTCTGGGAGCGATGTTTGATGCGTCGTCAGAACTTCTCGACGATGCGGATCTGCCGTCGAAGTCGGAATGGAGAAATGTCTCGCCTTCAGGTTCATCAGCGGGAGACGACATGGAATCTCGCTACCCGGATGCCGTGGCGATGTTGCAGAAGATTGGAGATCTGGGATCCGGTATTCCGGATGAGGACGCAGAAGAAATCGATGGAATTTCGAAGAAGCTGCAGCAGGCGATGGCCGATGGCAATACTGCCGACGTTAAGAGTTTGTATGCCGAATTAGACGACATCCTGTTTTATGTCCAATAGTCCTGCCACCAGCATGTCTGACGAATTCCGCTGCCCCGTCTGCCGCGCTCGGCAAACGCTGCAGCCGGAATGCCGCCGTTGTCAGGGCGACCTGTCTCTGGTTGTCAAAGCCCATCAGCGCGCCGAACACCTGTTCGTCGCGCTGCAACAGGCCCGCGCGGATCGCGACTTCGCCGCACAACATCGGTTGGCAAAGGAGCTTCGGCTGCTGCATCCCGGGTTGCTGAGACAGGAGCACCGGCAAGGATAAACCGGGGCCAGCCAGCCCGAAATTTTCTTTGCAAAAACTCATTCATATTCAGCGTTTAATCGCTGGACAGGTCTCCAGACCCGTCCAGACACAAAAGTGAATTTTCGATCAGGACGGGACTGGAGTCACGTCCTACGGCGCGTTATCGACCGCCGCTTGGGCAATAGTCCTGAATCCACTTGAAGATCTCATTGTGCCAGTAGCGACTGTTGGCTGGTTTGTTGACCCAGTGACCTTCGTCCGGGAAATTAATAAATTTGCTTGGCACTCCCTGACGCTGTAACGCTGTGAACAACTGCTGCCCTTCACTCACCGGAACTCGGAAGTCGAGGTCATTGTGAATGATCAGCATCGGCGTTTTGAAATTCGCGGCGTACTTGTGCGGTGAATGCTTCTCGTACGACTCGCGATTTTCACCCCATGGCGGCCCGCCGTGTTCGTATTCGTCGAACCAAAGTTCTTCAGTCGTCGTGTACATACTTTCAAAATTGTAAACGCCGCAATGAGTCACAAGAGTTTTGAATTTCGTCGTGTTGCCCTGGAACCAGTTCATCATGTATCCGCCGAATGACGCGCCGGCAGAAAACATGCGGTTGGTGTCGATGAAGTTTTGTTGTTCCATATGGGCGAGTCCGGCGAGCAGGTCAATGTAGCAGCGTCCGCCCCAGTCACCGCTGATTTGATCGGTGTACTTTTGCCCAAAACCGGTGCTTCCACGTGGATTGGGCATCGCGACAACATAACCTTGTGCCGCCCAGACTTGCGGATTCCAGCGGAAACTCCAACCGTCTGCCCACGCTCCCTGAGGTCCACCGTGAACAAGGAATGCGAGTGGCCATTTCTTTGTTTTATCGAATCCAGGCGGCAGCAAAACCCACATCTGCATCGGATCTCCGTCCGCACCGACAACCGTAACGCTTTCAGCCTTGGGCAGATCCAATTGTTCCAGCAACGCCCTATTTGCGTGTGAAAGATTGTCACCCGGTGCTTTGGTTCTTAGAAACGATGGCTCCATCCGTACTCTGTAAATGTCGGCTGGATGCGTAAGGTTGGTGTTGCTACAGACGAGCGTTTTGCCATCGACGGAGATACTTAGACTTCCATTTGTACCCACAGACTGCCCGCGTTCAACAATATTCGGCTCCTTCAGAGAAACACTGAATAACGCTTTTGAGCCGTTCGCTTCTGCCGCCGCGATCAGATGTTCGTTGCCGCGCCAGACGAGTTCGTCAAACGATAAATCAACCTCTGACGTCAGCGATGCTGGCGTGCCTGTAACATTGCCATCAGCAGTGCATTCGGCGACGACAATTTCCCATTTGTCAGCTTCGTAGCCAGGAGTTCGCTGGGCTCGAAACGCTAGTTTTGTTCCATCAGGCGAAAACACGGGATGGCCATCAGCCGCAAGGTTCGATTCCGTCAGTGTTTGCCATTCTGTGGTTCCACCACTGACGGGGACGCGACACAGATCATAATTTGTACTCCACGATTCGTCCGTTGCGGGAACGGCGTTGAAGATCAGATGGCTGCTGTCCGGGCTGAAGCAGAAATCCTGCCGGGCCGAAAATGTTGTGGACGTTGGATAAGCATCACGGTCTCCCGGTGTGACATCGCGGGGCGATTCAGCGACCAGATCACCCGCATCATTCATGCTGACGTCAGCCACAAAAAGATGTTGGCGTTTATCTTCGACGTAACTATCCCAGTGACGGTAGAACAGTTGCTTGAAGACGCGAGCTTTGACTGGCGAACTTGCGATCTCATCAGCTTTCTTTTTATTTGCGGCGTCACTTTCTGCAAATGGCAGCGGAGAGTATTCGGGATAAACAGCCGATACAAAGGCAACGTGTTTGCCGTCGGGAGACCATGTTCCGTTGGACGCATCCGTACTGATGGTTGTCAACTGCCTTGCTTCGCCGCCAGCGGGGTTAATGATCCACAATTGGCCGCTGCCTGATCTCGTGGATTCAAACAAAATCCAGCGTCCATTCGGTGACCATTTTGGATTTGTGTCCTTGGCGGTACTGTTGGTGAGTTGTCTCGGCGGCACTGAACCGTCCGTTGGTACCAGCCACAGCCGTGACAATGATTTATTCTGTTTTGAGTCAGTGATCTCTGAAACAGCATAGGCAACCCAGTTTCCATCGGGACTGATGTCCGGAGGTCCAACACGCTTAAACTGAAACAGGTCTTCAACAGTGATTGGTCGTGTGTTCATTGGAGATTTCGCGGGTGAGGCAGGTTGAGCATGTGCAAAAGTTGGCAAAAGGGAAACGATAATGGCGGCGATGGAGAAGAAAATTCGCATGATCTTGGATTCTTCCGTGTTGAATCTGACAAGCAGGCTAAAGGTTTAGAAGTGGTTGAGTCAGTAGCATGTCACGGAGACGCATGGCTTGTCCAGCGTGCCGACAAAATTCAATTTGTTGTGCAATGCCGGCCGACATGCAGGAATTGCCGGTGAATTTACGAGGATAGTTATGAAGTCCGCGTTCGCTGCGAATGCCTGCCAAAATCTCCGTGATTTATCGCGTTTTGGGGCGATCGAAAAAACGATCTATACTTGACGTGGTCAGAAATTTGGTCTCGTTAGATCCCGGGGGCGGCGATGGCGGTTGTTCGACATCAACTGAAACCAGTGCGACACAAGACGCGGATCTCGCCTCTGGACAATCAAGGCTCAAGGGCGAGCGTTCTGGATTCGCTTGCTGAAGGCTGGACCTTTAAACCGTTGCCATATCGCGAGTTGAAGCGTCGATTCTGGCATATGACTCCAGGGGTACTGGCGTTTGGTTTGCTTGTGGTGCCACATGCCGATCCAATTTCTCCGACGCTGCAGTTGACCATCCTGTCCTGTTGCCTGGTCATTGGAGTCTGGATACTATTAGGGTTCCGTCAAATCCAGCGGCGCGGTGAAGGGGCTGGATTGGGAGCGGTCGGCGGCTACGCGATTTCAGTGCTGGGAACATCTTTTCTGTTTCCAAAGCATCTGGAACTGGGACTAGCCGTGCTGGCCATTTTGGCATTTGGTGACGGCTCCGCAACGCTGATTGGAAGCGTATTTCGAGGCCCGCGACTGCCTTGGAATTCCGGGAAGTCATGGATTGGGTTGCTGGGATTTGTTGTGGTTGGTTCCTTGATGGCCACCTTGATCTATTGGGGCGAAACGCATAATCCTGAAGCCTCAGAGCCGCCAGTCTCCCTTGGCATGGCATTGTTTTTGACTGCACCCGCTGTGGTGGCGGCGGCCATTGCCGAATCATTGCGGTCACGAATCAACGACAATATCCGTGTCGGTGTTGTCGCGGCTGTCGCGCTTGTGCTGCTGCACGGAATGCGTGCTCTGTAAGACGATCGGCAGATCCTGTCTTGTGGTAATAGGACGGGTCTGGAGACCCGGCGATATTAAGTGCATGGTAAACCCCAAAACAAGGCTCACAGGCGGACGCAAATCGCTGAATTGCGAATCTGCAATTCGCAACTCCATGCTGGAACGTTATGCTGCACATGGGAACCTTGTCGAAGAAACAGCATCTGCCGACGAGCGCAGAATCTTCAGACATTGGATCTTCGGTATTGAGGTGCGATTATGTTCCGCTGCTTTTGGAATCGAACGATACTTACCGCACTGATGGTGGGGATTTTCAGCTCGCAATGTGTTCGACATGGATCTGCGGCACAGCCAGCGGATGAGACCGCAGTGAATGCAGATGAGAAGTCTCAGCCAACGCTCAAAGTCAATATCATTGATGTTGAAGCGTCGTTGGATCCTCGCAACCAGCCGGACTACACGGTTTCGTTAATCATCGCTGTGACCGTGGAAAATACCAGCGATGAAGCCATCATGATTGCTCGTGAGCAGTTTCAACTGTTGATTGATGATAAGGCCGCTGAAATTGGTTCAGTCGCTTCGCACCCGAGTTTTTCCAGAACCACTCTGGCACCGGGCCAGTCTGCGGAAGGCTGGATAGGATTCGCATCGATCGCTTACGATGGCAAAGAACCGTCAATGATACTTCGCTGGCAGCCTCCCGTGTCAGACGTGATCGACGATGCAAACTCTTCGGAACCGGCGGACATCAATCTGAACGATGAACTGCGCCGGCAGAGTGACTACAAGGCAAGTCGCCTTGGGCCTGAAGGTTGCCTGTTGCAGATTACAACGAATCGCAATCTGGATGTGCTTGCGATTTGGCCGGTTGCAGAATTGCTGAAGACTGCGGCAAATGAAAAGATCGGCCGTATTCTTTTTTCGTCAGCCAGCGAAAAACGTGTGGTGATTCACGAAGAATTCAATCTCTGGCTGATTAGCATGATCGATCCTGGTGCAATTGCGAACGATCCAAATATGAGATTTGCCCAACGACTAACGCCTCCTTTTCCTAAACAGGAAATCAAATTCCAGCAGATCCTTCTGGGGGGGATCACGGAGGCTGTTAACAGGCAGTATGGACTTTACCGAAGGCCGATCGCTGTCTTGCCAACAGTAGAAGCGGCGATCGCTCAGGCACTGACTCCTGTTTATCGTCACGTGGCACCTGAGGTCGCCGTCGCTGATTTACAAAACAGCAATCCCGGCGTGCGTCGCGCGGCCATGGCGGGAGCTGCTGATCGTCTGACACCCGAGCAGGCAGAAATCATCATCAGTGAAGCACTGCGAGGTTCACCGGAGCTCCAGGCGGAAGTGGCTGGTTATCTGAACTTCATTCCCGGTGCGAAATCCGTTGAGACCCTCCGGATTCTCAGCGACAGCGCTGATCCGAATGTTTCCGTAGTGGCATTGAGCTCGTTGATCCGGAGTCTGGATCCTGCTGCAGAATCTGCAATGACGGATTTGTGGCGAACGAGCCAGGGAAAGCCGGAAAAACAGAACCAGATTCTTACTGCCATCATTCAACTGAACAGTGAACGCTGGACGCCGTTGGTGGCAAGTTATGTGGCGGAAAGATTTCAGGAGGCTGCTGCTGGCCGCTCGGGTGCTGTGGCGTCCATTGAAGCGCCAGCGCTGGCGGTGGAGGTTGACGAAATTGATCCGCCGTATGGCGTTATTGGCGGCAATCGAATGGCTGGAAATCAAACAAGCCTGATGGGATCTGCTTTGGCGTTCTTGCGCATCCAGGGACATGCGGGCACATTAGAGGTGCTGCGAACAAATCTCCTGGGAATTGCGGATCCGAACCTCCAGGACATTGCATTGTCATCTCTCGTTGAAGCTCGCGATCCCGCTGATGACGCGCTGCTGCGTGAATGTCTGGATCAGCGCATTCGGGCGAACACGATTACCGACAGTATTCGCAATGCGATTGTGCAGTTGCCGTCATCGCAGTGGACAGAAATCCTGCTTCAGGATCTGAAGACTGATAAAGCATTGGCGAATCCTCCATTGGCGGCTCAAGCGATGCTGCGATGTGCGTCAGCCGGGCAACTGGACACCATTATTGATAACTTCGATTCGCTGTCCACGCCTGCCAAACAGCAGACACTGCGACATCTGGCGATGCTGGATCATTCTCGCTGGAAACCGCTGGCAAAAAATCTGATCGACACACCATCGCAGCATGTGACGACTTTAAACCCAACTGATCGAGCGATGTTTCGTTCGATTGTGGCAGAAACGATTCAGTTACTGGCAATTGATGCGTCCGAAGAATCGATTCTGATGCTGACCGAACGACTGACCAAAGCCGTCGCAGAAATTGGAGATGCAGAAGAGATTCCAATCGAAAACAGAATGTTCGTCCACAGTCTCATCGAAAAGATCTCAATGTTTGCGCATCCGGAATGCCGACGCTGCCTGAATCGCGTTGCCCGCTGCGACAACAAAGATCTTCGTGACAAAGCAGTGCGGCAGATCCAGGATGCGATGCGTCGTTCTCCAGCGATTCAGATGTTGTGGATTCGACTGAACAATTTGCCCAACAAAGAACGTCGCCTTGAAGACAATGAAGAGACTGTCGAGTTTTACCAGGAATGTATTGAACAAGATCCGTATCTGACGGAAATGTACGTTCGACGTTCATCGGTCTTGATGCACTTGGGGCGTTTCGAGGACACGATGGTTGATCTGAAAATCGCCAGCAAACTGTCCCCGGAAAACATGGATGTGGAAAGCATGATTGCCCTGTGTCAGATTCGACTGGGCGAAACCAAAGCCGGTTTGAAATACGCCGAAGAACTGGTCTTGATGGCACCACGTGATTTGTCGAGTCTTTACAACGGTGCCTGTTGTTATTCACGCGCCCTTGAAAATTCAAATGTCTCGGACGAACAGAAAAAGCGATACGGTGATCGAGCGATCGAGTTGATTCGACTGACAATCGCCACGGAGTTCGATGATTTTGAACATCTTCAAAGCGATGAGGACTTGGTCGCGATGCACACGCATCCGGAATGGCAGGCCGTTGTGGATGAAACGAAGAAGATGCACGATGAAGTCATGAAGAAGCCACCCGAGTAGCCTGAACATTGGCGGTCTCAGCATCTACGGGAGCAATTCTGGTGAGAAATGAAATGATCCAACGCAATCTGACTGCTTGACGACCTGGCCGAAATTTTCCGGGCAGGCTTGGGTGTTGCCGACATTTTTTGCTGCATCGACACTTTTTTCACATCCTGGAAATTTTTCGCCACAAGGGGTTGAAATTCTGTCCACATAAATGCGACACTAACTCTCGGATGTTGTATTCTTGATTCTCGAAGTTTCTATTTTAGGAGAAGACTCATGACTCCATTGTTTTCAGGAAATCGGAAACGCGGTTTCACCCTCATTGAATTGTTGGTTGTGATTGCAATTATCGCAATTTTGATCGCACTACTTCTGCCAGCGGTTCAGCAGGCTCGCGAAGCAGCACGACGGACCCAGTGTAAGAATAACCTGAAACAGCTCGGGTTGGCTCTGCACAATTACCACGACACGTATCAGAAATTTCCACCTGGACGAGTCCGCAATACTTATTCGGGTATCACATCCGCTTGGTATACGGGCAACATCGCTTGGATGCCTCGCATTCTTGCTCAAATTGAACAAGCGAATATTTTCCAGAGTGTGGATTGGAACATGGGACAGGGCACATCCGCGACTGACGGCCATGGAGGTGCAAATGGAGTGAGCCCGACTGGTGCTCGGCGACAAATCGTCCAAGGATTTCTCTGTCCGTCCGACCCGGGAAACGGCGGTGTTCCTTGGAGAGATCAGGCTGGCAATACCGTTACTGGTGCTGCCCCAAATGCTGCGTATGGTCACACGAATTACGCGGGTTGCGTCGGGATAACGACACGATTGGGAACCAACACACCCGGACTGTTTAATCAAAATACATGCGCGGCAATGCGTGATATTACAGACGGTACGTCCAATTCGCTGGCTGTGAGTGAGGTCGTTGTTGGTTTCTACAGAGTCAGCACGAACGACGGTGGGAATTTGACACTGTGTGCCGCTGGTGCCAAAGATACTACTACTACCCGTCAGGCCGGCAATTCTTGGTTTTATACTTACTTTCCGCAGTCGGCATTCTTTAACACGTATGTTGGTCCAAACAGCAAAGAATACGACTGTGGAGTGAACTCGGATCGAGTGAATTCTGCAGCGCGAAGTGTCCATGTTGGCGGCGTACAGGTTCTGCTGTGTGATGGCAGCAGTCGCTTCATCAGCGAAAATATTGACCGCACAACTTGGGGAAATCTTGGCAATATTTCAGATGGCCAGGTTCTGGGCGAATTCTAGGTCCAGGCTGAGATGCCACTCTTGATTGCCATTATTCTTAAGAGTAATGTCTGCCGTTAAACGGGCATACCGGGGTTGAAGACTTAACCCCGGATTTTTTTTTCGAAGTAAACACATCGCAGTTTACACAGTGGATTGCTGATTGTTATCAATTCATTTTGGGATGGGCAGAAATGTTAGTAACACGGGTATGTTTTCAGGCGATGTTTTTGTTTTCGGTCGTCGCAGTTGTGGGCTGTGGTTCGAGTGCCGAAACAGGAGTCACTACAGTTCCGGATGAAGCACCGGTGGTGCTGACACCAGAAGAAGAAGCTGGCGAAATTGAGTCACACATGCCAACTGGCGAGGAATAGGTCGCGTTTATTTGGGCGATCGGCAGGTGAAAATTTACAACCGATATTGGCAGCATCGGCCACGTGGCGGACGCTGCCAGCGTCAGCGATGGTAGTTTCATTTCTGCCGCTCGCGTTGTAAACGTGTCAGTGTTCAGGACGGAGTTGCCGGTTGCCGGTTGGCGTGATGCGGGTCTTCGGGTTGCTTCACCTGCGGCTTCAAAAAACGAAAATTGCTGCCATATCACTTATAACCCGAAGGCGAAGGTCTTCGGGTTTTGGTTTTCGTTGCCAACGGTAACTATTGATGTCGATTTCTGCGAAACGTTCCGTTCGACCATCGACAAAAAAATCTCTCACCTCGTTGCGGTATTGGATAGTCTCCGTCACGATGTTGATTGTACTGAGACCGCTTGCAACCCCTGATTTGTGGTGGAATCTTTCCCGCGGCCGTGAAGTCATCTCAGGCAGTACTTCACCATCGCAGCAACTGCTGTTGCTGGACACGACATTTGAAGCAGACTGGCTCAGTGGAGTACCATTCTATTCACTCTGGTATTTCGGTGGCATCCACGCGCTTTCGGCAGTGCCGCTGGCTGCGGCGATTTTTCTTATTCGCTTCGTGATCGAACGCATCGCGGCCAGTCTGAGTACCTTAGTTTTTGTGATTCTGTATCCATCTCTGATGTTTCTGCTTCGACCAGGCTTGGAACCCAGTCCGCAGTTGTTTGATATTTTCGCATTTGTGTTCTTATGGCGTCTGAACGCATCGGCGCTCACGGGGGCTCGACGCTTCGTCGCCGTCTTTTCTTTATTCATCCTCTGGGCGAACATTGCTCCGCAACCCTGCTGGGGACTGCTGTATCTGTTGATGGCAGCCAACGAACGAACACCATATCGCAGCTCAACCGGTTTAGTTTCTTCTCAACATTTGCCGTTGAGATCGAGATCTCCTGCTTGCTGGTTGATGTGGCTTGCCGCACTACTTGGCGGTTCAGTAACTCCCCGCGGCATCCTTACATGGAGCGATTCATTTCTACTGTTTGCATCGGGAATGTTCGGTGACTTCGGGATGGATTCGAGCTATCGCATGTTCGCTCGGTCATCGAGTTTCACAAATCCACATTTGCTCATGCTGTGGTGCAGTTGTGCGATTTACATCATCGTTCGACTGCGTGGATGGAATTCAAAAGTGGTTATGTCATCAGAATCGCGGTCGCCAGGAAAATCCAATGTGCAGGCGGTGAGTCATTTCATGATTCCGGCGATTGCTGCTGTTCTAAGCCCGGAGAACATCCCGCTTTGCAGTCTCTGGATTCTGTTGCAACTTGCCGAAGAGAATCTGAGTGCTAAAAATCCGTTTCTGCCAATGAAATCCATACTGCTCGCCAGTTGTCTGGTTCTACTGCTTGTCGGTATCGATGCTGTCGGACAGGGACTGGCACCTTTTCATCGAATTGGCTGGGGAATCTCCCACGATCTGGATTTGCGACTCCTGCAGCTTCCAGACCGCCATCCATCAACAGAACCATTTGTCGCGTGGACTCTGGACCGCCGCAGTGCCGGTGCGGCTGCCTGGCTGAATGAGGACACGAAGCTGGTCGATCATCCACAACGGGCACTGCTTGGCGGTCGCCTGATGATACATTCGGCTTTGATTGCAGATCTCAAAGGTGCTCATCGTGCGCAGTATCGGCGAGCAGACGGAAGTTGGGGCGGCTGGTATCGTCAGTTTTCTGAATGGAATGCCAATCTGCTGCTGATCCCCGCGGAATCAACATCATTAAACCGCGCACTGCACAGATCTACATGGAAAATTATGGATTTGGATTCTTCGGTCGTGCCATTTGGTTCAACCGATGAAAAACGTTTTTCGTCGGTTATTCTGGAGACACTTCAGCAACAAGGGTTTGTTGAATCTGGCTCATGGCAACCCACTTCGGAAGTCTACGAAGGCACTGGATGGCGATGGGATCTGGCTGAAGTGGCGGGCCTTGGGCCTGATCCAATGCCTGCAATTCAGCAATCACAGTTATTCAGGGCGATGGATATTCCATCCGCTGCATTGCGAGCGTTACTTCCGATCCGACAATGCGTCCGCCATCGCGCTTTGACGATCGAGTTTATCAATTGTCAACAGGATCTTTGTTATCAGGAATGGTCCGATTTTGGAGCTGCGAGCTATTGGAGACGCAGGTTGGTTCAAAGGTGTCGCGCTGAAACAACGACCGACACCGCTCAGCCCTGGACGCACATCGACGCTGAAGAAGAAACAGAAAATGCGGACCGCTGGAATCGCTGCTTGGATCACTATTTATCAGGCGACTTATCAGCCGCTGCCTATTTATTATCGCCCTCCTCTTCTGAACAGCATTTTGCGTCTGCGATGATATCGATGGAACAGGGAGACTGTTTAAGAGCCGAAGCAGAGTTTCAGCAGACCATTGCAAAGGGGGATATTGCGTCACTGACATTGGCGGCGAAATACTGGAAGCAGCAGATCGAATCCTTCACAACAAGATGAAAACGGATATGGAGCTTATGAGACCGTTTTGCTCAACACAGCGACGTATTTCATTGAATCAACTTATTCCGGTTCTGATACTTGTGATCATGACCTCCAGCGCGGCCAGTGTCTGGTTCACGCGTTACGATCGCCCACCGGAGAGCTTCGTGCTCAGTGAACGATCGTCGCATTTTTCCAGTAAAAGTTGTGCGGAGTGCCACGCAGAGATCGTAAAAAGCTTCGCCCAGACACCACACGCTAGAACACTCATGCGGGCAACAGACAAATTGGTTATCAACGAATTCGCAGGCAAACGATTTCATCGCGATGAATCCGGCGTCGATTTTCAGTACGACATTCTGGACAATCAATTGTTCATGTCGACATCTGCATTTAGCCGAAAGGTCCCCATCGACTGGATCTTTGGATCCGGAAAGCACGCACGGACTCCACTGATGACGTGGATTGATTCCAAGGGAGCGACATCTGGACTGGAACACTGCGTCAGCGCGTATCCGGACGGATCTCTGGGGACGACATTGGGAATGGAAGAGTTGTCTGAATCAATCGGACTTGTGTCACTTGGTCAACCTCGACCACCGAATGAAATTGCCAATTGTTTCGGATGCCACTGCTCCCATGTCGAAGTGACCAACGATCGCATCGATTTCGATAAGACTCAGCCGGGTATCAGTTGTGCCAGGTGTCACTGGGACACCAGCAAACATCTTCATGATATGGGAAATGATTTAACTTCAACCATCGAAAGACTTTCTGATCTGACCCCAATTGAATCCATAAATCGGTGCGGAGAATGCCATCGGCGCGCCGACGAATTGGGCGGAGAAATAGACCCTGACGATAAATTGCTTCCTAGGTTTGCGTCTGTAGGATTAGTTCAAAGCAAATGTTTTCTGCAGCAGGAGGAGATCATCCATACCAACGGGCAGGCAGCGAGATTCGACTGCACAAGTTGTCACAATCCGCATCAACCAACGCGGAGCGATTGGCAGTTTCACACGGCCGTTTGCCTGAATTGTCATGATGCAACACAAAAGAAGGCCATTGATTGTAAGGTGGCAGCCCGCACAGAAAACTGCTTGACGTGCCATATGCCAAAAGTACCAGCTGGAAAGCATATTCACTTTACCGATCACTGGATCCGGGTCCAAAAATTGGGTCAGTAAACAGCAAGTGCACGTTTCGCACTTCTAGATTCAGCGGTTCTGCGCGAAATGAAGTGCGCAGACTGGAACTTAAGGATTCCATCGACTCTCGGATGTCTTCGGGAAGTTTGGCAAACCACACGAGCCCATGGACTCGATTCCAACATTCTGAAAAGCCCCGATAGGGCAATGCCGTTAAAAATCGCTGCGGGCGACGTAAACGCATCCGAGTCCCAGCATGATAACGATAAATGCGACGTTGCTCAGAATCGCGTTCCGGACATCCAGCGTGATTCGTTCGGCTTCCAAATTGGCTTTCAGGTTGCCTCGCTGATCGCCATCGCTATTGATCTCAACGGATTTTTCACCCGTCACGATCCACTGCACCGCATTGTCGAGATCGCTGGGTTTCGGGAGAATCTTGTGTAGAGGCGAAACTACGTAATCATAGATCTTACAGGGAAGATCTACGCTGCCACGAAGTTGCTCGGACGTCTTCTGCGTGGCGACGTCGTAAATTCCGACGCTGCGATGATTGTCGACGACCAGCAACTGAAATTTTTCGTTGTAGGCAATTGCGGAGGCATAACCGCTTTCGCGTGGTGCCCAGGTCGCAAACTTGCGATTCTTTGAATCAAAGATCAGCACAGTACCGGCGTGTGTGAGCACTGCCCCGCTGCTGCCGTCCGGGGCACATTCGACGGCCCGAGGTTTTTCACCAATTGGCAATTCGGCTTCGGCAATGCTTGCAAATGTCGCAGCATCGATTGCCAAAAGTTTCCCATCTGCGCGAGCGATCAATGCAAAGCTCCCACCAGATGCGAGAAGCGCGGAATCTGTCCATTCAAGATCTTTTGTATCCGCAACAGTGTATTTGCCTTCTTCAGTTCTTGTGAAGCGATGGATTTTGCCATCATTCAGGGACAATATTGAACTGTCCAGTGGATTGAATGTCACCGACGAGCCTCCAGCAATCGTCGGGAAATCCTTGTCTGTCAGGCTTTCAAACGCTTTTGTGGACGACGACGAAAAGAGGCCACCAAGGAAGTCCTTGTAGAATGTCTGTGCTTTTCGTTCTTTTTCGGTCTGGCCGGCAAAACGATAGATACCGCGTGAGCCCGGCAGAATGACGTCCCCGTTGGCGGTTTGAAAAACTCCAAACAATGATTCGGGAGCTGCAGGTTCCGGCTGCAATTCAAACTGCTCTTCGGCATTACCACTCAGAATTGTCGAAGGCCCCACACCTCCCACGCGACTCATCGTTGGTTGCAATGCAAGAATCCGCTGGCCGTCTGCACTGACAGAGATACGAGAACGATGTCTGGAAAAAACAATTCTCTGCAAAAACGCTGGTATCTGATCACTACCGGCAGCTTGCGATACCGGAGTCCAGTCGCTCGTTGCCTGATCCCAATGTTGAACCGTCCGACCTCCGTCAACAGCAAAGACTTCGCCGCCATTTGCTGAAATCTCGGTCAGGCGTCGCGCCTTGACGATAAATTCATTCATCGAATTCTGAGCCACGCCTATCAACGTCAGGCCGACCCAAAACACAATAACCAGAATCAAAGAGACAACTGCATTTCGCCAGATCGCCCCAGCCAGAGCTGAGACAGAAAAATAGATTGCGAACAAAAATACATAAAGTGGAATGCACCACAGCAGTTCCGGCCGCCACATCTCAAGGCGTACCCCGAGCAGAATCCAGATGCCCGTCACCAGCAGTACTGCACAAATTAAAGTGAAGACACAGCCGCCGAGAAATTTTGTCAGGAACAGAAACGAACGATGCACGGGCTTACTCAGCAGCAATGAAATTTCCCCCGGTTCGAACGTGCGAGGAATCATCGTAGCCGTGAACAACAGCGACGCGAAAACACCCACGATGCCAAGGAAGAATCCCAGCACAACAGTAATGACGCCATCCACAACTTTCTTCATTTGCGATGGAAGAAACGGCAATGGTCCGGTCAGATCAAATCCCGCGTAGGTGAGCAAAATGGCGTTGTGTTCGGAGACGCTGATGTAACGAGAAAATGTTTTCTCCAGACGTCGCAGATTTCGGTTGGCCAATTTGTCGGCTGGTATTGAATCGTCGTCGGCAGCCCGAAGATCATCATCCAGCTCGACTTTTTCGAATGCCGTCGTATTGTAGAAGTCTGGTCGTGTCAACAATTCGTTGATCGTATTAACAATGAAGAATCGACCACCACCGCCATTTGGACCTCGGCGACCTGCGGTCGCATCAGCAGGCTTAATCAAATCTACAAATCGATTTTGCTGCTGTTCATTCAGCAGTGACCAAATGTGTCCTTCGGGGGTCGTTGAATCTTCGTTACTTTCCTTAAGCGATGTCACGAATTGCTCTGGATCAACAAGTTCCTGGAACCGTAGTTTTGTATTTGCGGCCGTCAGCAGTCCGACAGGTGCCAACGCCAGCAGCAACAACAGAATCCCGCCCAGCGCCAGCCAAAGGACCATGGATGCTGCAGCTTCGCGATAAGAATCTTTCAGAATGGCGAGGTAAGCTTTCATCGGTGATCGGCTCCTACGATATTCATAAACACCTCTTCCAGAGTCTTCTCGCGACGTGCGATTTGCCAGATGCTGACCTGGTCTGAACGCAACGTGTCGATGAGTTTGTCCAGTTCGATTTGCGATTGAATGCCAACTTCCACTTCGAACGCGTCGGCAGTGACGGCACGAATCATAGCTCCGGGAATTGCATTTGTGGCGTTGCGGATGGCTGCTTCCGGGCCTCGCAGTTGCAGGAAGACGGCAGAATCCGTCAACGCTGCTTTCAGGTCTTTCACAGTTCCTGTGAGCAAACAATGGCCGTGATTCAGAATTGCGACACTTTCGCAGACAAGTTCAATTTCCTGAAGCAGATGACTGTTCAGAAATACCGAATGTCCTTCGGCGGCCAGTCGCTTTAATACGTCACGGATTTCGCGACGTCCCACCGGATCGACGCCGTCGGTTGGTTCGTCGAGCACGATTAATTGCGGCTTATGGATCATGGACTGCGCGAGTCCAAGTCGTTGCAACATACCTTTGGAGTATCCGGACACGCGATCGTTTTCGCGACCGTTCAGTCCGACGGATTCCAGAATCGGCGGTCGACGTTTGCGAATCTCCGACATCGATAGGCCACTCAATGCGCCGTAATATTCAAGTGCGGTGTTCGCTGTGAGGTGCCGTGGAATGCGGTGGTTCTCGGGCAAATATCCGACTTCACGACGTGCGGCTCGCGAACCGGCGACGTGGCCCAGAACTGACGCTGTGCCGCCGGATTTTCGTACGATACCAAGCAGGATTTTTATCAACGTTGTTTTGCCAGCGCCGTTTGGGCCGAGTAGCCCGTAGATCGTTCCACGCGGCACATTCAGCGAAACGCCTTTGAGTGCCTGAAACGCTTTACGTCCAAACAGTCCACTGCGATACGTTTTGGAAACGTCGGTCGTCTGAATGACGAAGTCCGAATTTTGATTCATACATAGTCCAAAGATACTTTGCACGCTTCTCGTTCCAGGGCTCCAGCCCTGGAACACCATGCACTGGAGGCTCTTGCCTGCAACGGCAACCTCGGGAGGCACGAGCCTCCGGAGCAATGTGTTCCGAGGCTGGAGCCTCGGAACAAGGACAAAACAAGGACAACAATTCACAACTCAAGCAGTATATTTGTTTGTACCAGGTTCAGTTCGCCGGTGGGTCAGGGAGATTCGGAGATATGAACATTTTTTATAAAGAATTCATCGCGGATTCACAGAACGAACTGTGGTGTTTGGATGCTTTTGAGTTCCAAACTTCGTGACTGTTGGTGTAGACTGTCCTGGTGCTGACTGGAATGGGTTGCCAGTCGAGTGTACTGAATTCACCGAAGCAGAACAAAGGCGACGCCATGCCACATCAAAACACGGCAACGAATCATCCGCGAATCGCGCGGCGGACGGCAGTGCAGGCAGGTGCCATCGGCTTACTTGGCCTTGGGATGAATCATCTCAAAGGCTTGCGTGCCATGGCTGCTGAGGGCAATCCAAACGCTGTACCGGTACGTTCGTGCATCTATATTTTTCTGTCCGGCGGATTGTCGCAGCACGATAGTTTTGATCCGAAGCCTCAGGCGACATCACAAATTCGCGGTGAGTTCTCGCCCATCTCGACTCAAACTCCCGGCGTACAGATCTGCGAACATCTGCCGGGTCTCGCGGCCAGGAGTCGTCTGTGGTCACTTTGCCGTTCGCTGACGCACTCGTCAAACGACCACTCCGCCGGGCACCATATTATGATGACCGGCAGATCCGATCTGCCTCCCGGATTCAATCCCAGTCTGCCGCGCCCGCAGGATTGGCCGAGTATTGCTGCTGTCGCTGGCGCTGTTTCGACGGCTCGTAATAATCTTCCTCCAGCGGCTGTGATTCCAGAGCAGCTTGTTCACAATTCGGGACGAGTATTGCCGGGTCAGTTCGCCGGTATGATGGGCAGTCAGCGAAATCCCTGGTTTGTGGAAGCGTCGCCATTTCATGCAACCTCTTACGGCGCATTTCCAACTCACGACTTTGATCATCAGGATCGCGGCAACAAAGACAATCGACTCTTCGAAGCCCCAAGTTTGAGTCTGCCGCACGGTTTGACTTCCAGTGGTCTTGGTCGGCGAGTCAGCTTGCTGAGCGAACTTGAACGTCAATGTGCATATCTTGACGATTCCACATTGACAGCGGATTTTGATCGATATCGCGAAGGTGCCATTTCGCTGTTGGTTGATCCAGCAATTCGCCGTGCTTTGGATGTGACCCATGCGGATGACGCTGTGCAGGATCGCTATGGCAGGAATTCGTTTGGCTGGTCGCTGTTGATGGCTCGGAGATTGGTGGAATCCGGCGTAAATCTGGTACAGGTGAATCTCGGCAACAATGAAGCATGGGATACACACGGTAACGCATTTCCGCATTTGCGGAACAACTTGTTACCACCAACCGATCGCGCTGTCAGTGCCTTGCTGGACGATCTGCAGGATGCCGGATTGTTGGAAAGCACACTGGTCGTGATGGCTGGCGAATTCGGGCGAACGCCGAAAATCTCATTACTACCAAGTCACTACAAAGAGGCAGGCCGCGATCATTGGGGCGCGGTACAGTCTGTGTTTCTTGCCGGTGGGGGGATTCAGGGCGGCCGCGTCGTTGGTGGGACAGACAAGATCGGTGGTTATCCAGCTTTCGATCCACAGCGTCCGGAAAATTTTGCGGCTACGATTTATCAGGCTCTTGGGATTCCACAAACCGCAGCATGGCACGATGAGCTTGAACGCCCTCATCTTGTCTATCACGGCGAACCGATGCCAGGGCTGACCTAAGCATTCGAAGTAGGGCAAATGAAGTGAAGCCACATCCGGAGAAAAGAGTGAATGCTTCATCGAGAGATTGTTGATTTTTCAATTCCGATCTTGCCAGACGACGTTCAGCTCCGGCAAACTCTGCGACGGAGTGGCCCCGAAAGGCATTTCCGGACAGGATTCTGAACAAAACGCTGCGAAAGTCACAATCTGAATTGTAGTCTTTGCATTGGCATCCGAATTGCGTAGAGGTTAAGTTGTGATCCTTGCGAAGCGTACAAATGAATGGCTGGACTTGCTGCAATTGCCGGAGTTTAACTGGTGGCAGTTTCTGTTTACGGCGGCGTGTCTGGTGGTACTGATTTGGTCAATTGTGCGTTTCGTTTCGAGAGCACACGAAGATGTTGATCCTGCCGAGACCGATCAGGATATGCTCAATACAATCAGTGAATTAAGGCGTGAGGGTGACCTTTCAGAGGACGAATACCGATCCATCAAAAGTCAATTGATGGGTCGGATGAGCAACGCTAATTCAGGCAAGCAGTCAAAACCGAATCAATCGACATTGCCTGTCAGTTTGACAGAAGTTCCTGGTTCTCAGCACGATACGACCAACAACTCCCAAAGGTTGGTGGAACCCCAAGCCGAAAACGGTGAGGAATCGAATGAGAACGTTCAAAGAGACAGTGATTAATTTGATTACAAAGTTGTAGCTTTTTTCTGATGACGTTTATGTCGGCTATGAAGGTCGTCGCCGGTAACGGCAGGCACAATTCAGAGAAAAGCGATTACGTGACATGGTTGGCAGGGACGCCGACGACTCGGAGTATCCACCACCTGCAAACCGCAAACGATTGCTTAAGCGAACTCTGCTGGACTTATTTCTCCAAAGTCATGAAGAGCCGCTTAAACATCGTGACGAACATCCAAAGGGATAAAAATGGCATCAGGTAAGGAATTTGGTACAGGCAAGACTTCACAGCAGGGCAAGCGAAATGCCAACTGCTCGTTTTGTCGAAAGAACTACCGGGAAGTGGGCCCGTTGGTTGAAGGACCGGAAGATGTCTACATCTGCGGTGAATGTATAGAGCTGTGTCAGTCGATCCTGGATCAGGAAAAACGACGTCGCGGCACATCGAAGAAACTGTTCAATCGCGTGCCGACGCCACGCGAAATTGTCAAAGAGCTGGATCAGTATGTGATCGGCCAGGACAAGTCCAAGAAACTACTGTCTGTTGCGGTTCACAGTCATTACAAACGACTGATGCACAATCTTGAGGTCGGGTCAGAAGAAGTTGAGATTGAAAAATCCAACATCCTCCTCATCGGCCCTACTGGCTCGGGCAAGACCCTCCTGGCGAAAACTCTGGCCAAGTCACTTCAGGTTCCGTTTGCAATCGGCGACGCAACAACGCTGACAGAAGCTGGCTACGTCGGGGAAGACGTTGAAAATCTGTTACTCAAACTTCTGCACGCTGCTGACTTCGATATCGAAGCCGCTCAACGCGGAATTATCTTCATCGACGAAATCGATAAGATCGGCAAGACCAGCCAGAATGTCAGCATTACTCGTGACGTGTCTGGCGAAGGAGTCCAGCAGGCTCTATTAAAGATGCTGGAAGGTACTGTTGCTAACGTTCCACCACAAGGCGGACGCAAACATCCGGAACAGCAGTACATTCAAATTGACACGACCAACATTCTGTTCATCTGCGGCGGTACATTCGTCGGTCTGGAAGACATCGTCGCTCGCCGACTTGGGAAGAAAGTGATTGGCTTCGGCAACAAGAATGAAGAGCACGAAGATCTGGCTCGCGAGCAACTGCTGTACGATGCCACGGTTGAAGACGTCATGGAATTCGGTTTGATTCCCGAACTGCTTGGCCGACTACCTGTCATCGGTACGCTGGCACAACTTGACGAAGGTGCTTTAGTCAAGGTCCTGACCGAGCCACGAAACGCATTGATCCGTCAGTACAAAAAATTGTTCGAAATGGAAGAGTGCGAGTTGGAATTCACCGAACCTGCTTTGCGCGAAATCGCTCGGCTGGCTCGTATTCGCAAGACCGGTGCTCGCGGACTTCGCAGTATTCTCGAACAGGTGATGTTCGATCTGATGTTTGAGTTGCCTGAACTTGAACGTGGTCAGAAGTTTGTGATTACCGACGACATCGTACTTGGCAATCGCAAAGCCATCCATCGGGATTCTGCTGCGGCGTGAGGCGGCGTTGATCTCTTTCAAAACATAACGGGCGAATCGAGACTTCTCGATTCGCCCTTTTTGTTATGCACAATCAACCCTTCAATCGTGCCACGATCTCATCCACAATGCGACTGACCGGCACACGATCCTGCTGCAAGGTGTCGCGATCACGGACCGTCACGCAGTTGTCATTTGCGGTTTCACCGTCAACTGTAATGCAGAACGGCGTACCAATTTCATCCTGACGTCGATACCTACGACCGATGGCACCTTGCTGGTCGTACTGACAATTCAAGCCAGCAGCTTTGAGTTCACCGAAGATCTCGGCCGCCTTTTCCGGCATGCCTTCCTTCTTGATCAGCGGGAACACGGCCGCTTTGACCGGTGCAATTCGAGGATGGAATTTCATCAGAATGCGTTCCTGCATGACGCCTTTTTCATCCGGCTGCTGATCTTCGTGATAGGCTTCGCAGATAAATGCCAGCGTTCCGCGATCCGCACCGGCAGACGGTTCGATCACATGCGGCAGAAAACGCTCGCGAGTCTGATCATCAAAGTACGTCAGGTCTTTGCCACTGCCACGATGCTTTGGCGTGCCGTCAGCGAGCTTTTCGACTTCCAGTTCACCCGCAGCATTTTTCGTAAGCTTGCCTTCCATGTGCGAACGCAGGTCAAAGTCGCCGCGGTGAGCAACGCCTTCCAGCTCGCCGAATTCGCCTTCACCCAGGAACGGAAACGCATATTCGATATCCGCTGTACCGACAGAATAATGAGCCAGCTCATCCTGATGATGATCTCGCAAAATGATTCGATCTTTGGCAATCCCCAGATTCAGATACCAGTTGTACCGACGATCGCGCCAGTAAGTGTACCATTCGCGAGACTGTGACGGATGGCAGAAGAATTCAATTTCCATCTGTTCAAATTCGCGCGAACGAAATATGAAGTTGCGTGGAGTAATTTCGTTACGAAAACTCTTGCCAACCTGACAAATGCCGAACGGCAATTTCACGCGAGTGCTGTCGCAGACGTTTTTGAAGTTAACGAAAATTCCCTGAGCCGTCTCGGGGCGCAGGAAGGCCGCGTCTTCTTCGGTTCCCATCGCGCCCAGAATTGTCTTCATCATCAGGTTGAATTCACGAGGCTCCGTCAGTTGACATCCCGTATGCTCCCCGACCATCTTACTGGGTTTTTGAGGGCACGGTGTGTTAGGAATATGATCCTGACGAAAACGCCCTTTGCAGGTACGGCAATCCACCATCATGTCGTGGAATAAATCGTAGTGCCCTGAGCATTTCCAGACTTGCGGATGCATGATCAAAGCTGATTCCAGCCCGACCATCTGAAACGTCGATGGCGCGCCCGCAGGCTGCATCAACTCATTGTGAGCCGATACCATGTCGTGGTACCACACGTCGCGGACGTTGCGTTTGAGTTCCGTGCCCAGCGGACCGTAGTCCCAGAATCCGTTCTGCCCGCCGTAGATTTCAGAGTTTTGAAATATGAAACCACGGCGTTTGCACAACGCAACAATCTTATCCATCGAACGGGTCATGGGGAGTTATGTCTTTCCAGGAGACCAATGAAAATGAATCCGCATTTCAGGATTCGATCCACGGGATTGTAGAAGCCCGACGCTACGGCGCAAAGCACAGCCCAAAAACTGAGAGGCAGCGTAGTCAAAAAGATGGAGAGCGAGAAACTCCAGATCCGGACGATACGCCAATTTGAGCTGCCGCCAGTTTCGCAGAGAATCATGTTCGTCACAGATCAATTGATCTAAGTTGGAACGTATAGGCACTCACGCACAAGTCATTGGGCAGAATTCGTTTAACCGTCAGCCGACAGGCGTACGTTGATAACTCCGCGCGTACGCCTATCGGCTAACGGTTCAACACTGAAACTTTTGCACGGGTGCTTAACGTGGGAAACAACAGGATTCTCGCACGAGCAATTTTGCATTAAACTAATGACCGCCAAGGCTTTTATTTAAAGGTAAGTCGAAGCCGACTGTCTTTTCCATGATTCTCTGATTGTCATCGGATGCATCTCCGTCGAGGCGGCTGCTGAACTGACTCGCAGCATTTTTGGCACCGCCTGAGTTGATCGCGAGTTCGCTCCAATTCCTTCAGGGACAACTATCATGTCTCATGCTGGTGACAACCTGACTTCTGTAGCTGAAACCCAAGCATTTCTTGAACGATGTCCTCCAGTCCCGCTCGCTCCGCCGACAACTGATCCATTTACAATTGTCGTGCTCTCTCCTGTGTCCGCTTCGGACTCTCGACAACGTGAGGCAATTCGCAGGACATTGCATAGGCAAAACGATCAGGAAGAAACATTGCCAGGCCAGCCGGTTCCGTTCGTGCTAACGACTGGTTTATCATACGGCGATGCAATGCTTGTCCAGTTTGAGCTGATCTCGTGCGACATCATCTCTGCGGTTGTTCCGCAAAACATTGTGTCAGAAGCTCCGGCCGCATACTTGCATGATCTCTACAGGCGAGTGCGACGAAGTACAGAATTCGCGGAGGCGTTTGTATGCATCAAGTGCGTCCCGGACGATCATCGCGGTTCAGACTTCCTGAATCAATTTCTTGGCCGCGAGACAGTTCTATTCCCCTATCACCTCATTGCCACACAAAAGAAGGCCCGGATTATGCAGCAATGGGCGTCAAGAATTGGTGGGATTGTTGAAGTAAGGTTGTGAATTGGTCCATCATTTTGAAGGGCTGTCCAAACCATGAATTTGGTTTACGTAGTTCCTGTGTCGATGGCGGCCTCGGTTCGGCCTACGCCTTACCGCACCTGAATCTGGCGATCAACATTTTTTTGCCGACTCCGAAGTACCACCTGAATAGAACGACTATATGCAATCGTGTCACGCGACACACGTCATTATCAGCCAATAGATACGTGCTGGAATGCTGGTGTAACTAAGTTCTACGAATCAGGAAGCTGTAAACTCAGTGCGTTGACCAGCTTACTTATATTCTTAAACTCACTCCATGCAGCGACATGAAATCACACCAGAGTTCCAGAAGATCCTGAAGACGGCATTCGCCCTTGCTGGTGATGTATCCGCGTCAGCGTTGTTGATTCTGGCTGACCGTGCCTATGACTTCGCTTCACTGAAACGCGAATCGAAGGGCTTTCGGCTGATTGTGGCATCCGACAAAAAAGACGTTCAGGAAGCTGTTCGACTCGATGATGTCGATGTCGTGGAGATTCAGCAGGAACCGCAGTCACGACATATTCAGGTGTCGCAGATTTTAATCGAGGCCATGGCTGACGAACTGTTGCAAACTGGTGATGTCGCGGTCGTAGTCTATTCAATTTATGAGAAGGATGGTTGCGACACCGTCAGCGTCGTACGGCTGGCGGAGCAACTGGCTCGATTGACATCGCGCGATCTGCAGCGACTCGAAACGAAAGTGCCGCTGGAGACACTGCGTATCGTAGTGGATCTGGCATGCGAAATCGGCCGTGAAGGCCGCGAAGGAAAACCGGTCGGGACATTGTTTGTTGTCGGCAGTCACCGCAAGGTCATGGAGTTATCCACCGAACAGGTTCACGATCCGTTTCGCGGTTATCCAAAAACAGAACGCGCAATCCGCAACCCGCGCGTTCGCGAAAGCATCAAAGAACTGGCTCAGATCGATGGCGCATTTGTGATTTCCTCTGACGGCCTTGCAATCTCTGCTGGTCGACATTTGCGTGCATCTGCCGATGGTTTGACGTTGTCGAAGGGACTAGGTTCTCGTCACTGGGCAGCGGCTGATATTTCCAAAGCAACAGGCGCGATCGCCATTGCAGTTTCCGAATCGACCGGCACAGTCCGCGTGTTTCAGGACGGTATCATTGTCCTGCGCATTGAGCCGATGCGGAATGCGATGAAATGGACTGACGGCAAAGGCGATGGCATTGGCGAATAGCGGTCCTCATTGAAGTGCCAATTCCGCCAGTACACACATGGCGGCATTGCGGCCTGGGATGCCGCTGACTGCGCCGCCGCGAAGGGCTGATGAGCCAGCTCGGTAGATACGGGCGTGATGAGTTTCCACGCCCCATTTTCCGATCTGGTTTTCGTCGTCAGTAAAGAACCATGACAGCGTGTTGTGGAAGATGTTGCCCTGATCTAAAGCCAATTCATTTTCAAGATCGACCGGCGTCTTGATTTCGATGCACGGCGCTCCGTGGCGATCCAGTGCAAGGCAGTCGATAAAGGATTCCGCGCAGATGCGGTCGAGGCCAGCGAGGTAACGCTGCTTGACTTCTTCGCGACGGGCGGCGTTGTTTTCTTTGAAGAGACGATACGGCATATCGAGTCCGAACAGGGTCAATGTATGATAGCCTTTTGAGCGTAGGTCGGGCGAAAGAATGGAATTGTCGGTCAACGTATGACAATACATTTCCGCCGGTGCGGGATCTGGCAATTCGTCGCGTGATGCCTGTTGATATGACATTAACATCTGGTCGTAGCCTTCATCAATGTGGAACGAACCGGAGAATGCTTCTTCAGCACTCACGCCAGACGCTTTCACCTGAGGCAACCGCTGCAGCAGCATGTTCATTTTGACGACCGAGCCTTCGTCGGTTGAAATCGGATTCCATGATTCTCCAAGGAGTCGCGCGAATGTCTTCGGTCCTGCATTCACGAGCACTCGCACAGCGTCAACATGCTGTGCGATGCCTTCACGCATGAACGATACGATGTGATGCTGCGAGCCGCATTCGATGTTGGTAACCGGCGTATCGGTGACGATCTTTACGCCCAGCGAGCGGCAACGATCGGTCAATGAATCCACCAGTGACTTCATGCCGCCAATGGGGACTCGCCATTCGCCCGTTTCGTTTCCGATGACGTGGTACAGAAAGCAACGATTCTGCAGCAGCGATGTGTCGTGAGGCTGAGTGAATACGCCGATCTTGGCATCAGTTAGCCACAGTCCGCGAAGCACATCGTTATCGGTCAGACTTTCCAGAACTTCACCCAGTGGACGTTCGACAAATGCGTTCCATGCCTCACGTTCTTCGCTGGTAGTCAATGCTGATCGAAATGCCTTGCGGCTTTGCAAGGGTAGCAGCAATGTTGGCCACGCCACTTTTGCGATGGCTGATTCCAGAGATTGCAGTCGCTGACAGGATTTCCATCCTGAATCATTGCCAGTGAGGTCTCGCAGGGATTGTCGAGTGCGATCTGGATTGATGTTGGAAAACACCAGTCCACGATCCGCGCCGGTCGCATCTTTGTACGGCGTGAACGAGGCCGTAGTGCGGCGTCGAGTGGCAAACTGGAGGTTGAGTTCCTCGACGATCAGCGGTGGTAGCAAGGAAATTAAGTAGGCATAGCGAGACACCAAGGCGTCATAGTCCGGAAACACTTGCAGTGAAGCTGTTGCTCCTCCGATATAGTCATTGCGCTCCAGCACCAGCACTGATAAGCCTGCTTTGGCGAGATAGGCGGCCGCGACCAATCCATTGTGTCCGCTCCCGACGACTACGACGTCGTACTGAGTCTGAAACTGGTCTGATTTCATGGTGTACCGTTCCCATATTCAAGTTTCGGTGCGGTCACGGAGATCCTTGTTCCAAGGCTCCAGCCTTGGAACACACTGCTCGTGAGGCTCCTGCCTCCCGTGTTTTCGTTGGAGGCAGGAGCCTCCTCCGCATGGCGTTCCAGGGCTGTCGACCCGGAACGAGAATTGACGGCATCATTCCGTACCGCGCAGTATAAAAGCGGCTGAAAATCCGGATCGATGCCTAATTCTACTGTTTCTACTGTTCGTCAAAAATTGCCCGTCAAACACGGATGATCATATGAAATACCCTCCTTTAGCAATGCCATTGTTGTTTCCCGTCCCCGGAAACGACGCCCCAGTTCAGTGAATTCACGGCTCTTCCTCTTTCGAAAGCCCCATAGCGTCGGTACTATCCGCGACCTCGGACGCCGAGGAAATGTGCTTTTTTGCGCGCTGATCGCGGTTGTTTTCTCCGCTTTGCTGCCGTCATTCGTTCAGTTCGAATCCTGCGGCATGACCTGTTTTAACTTATTTTCAAGTTCACGTTGAGGATCATTCTGCAATGGCTGACATTACCCTGCTTCGCAACATCGGGATCTCTGCCCATATCGACTCGGGGAAGACCACTCTGACCGAACGTATTCTGTACTACTCTGGGCGTATTCATAAGATCCGCGAAGTCAAAGGTGGCGACGGCGGCGCGACCATGGACCATATGGATCTTGAACGCGAACGCGGCATCACGATTACATCTGCGGCAACTCGCGTTTCATGGAAGGATGAAGAGACCGGAATCGAACATCCGATTAACATCATCGATACGCCGGGACACGTGGACTTCACAGTCGAAGTTGAACGCAGTCTGCGAGTTCTAGACGGTGCCATTTTGGTTCTTTGTGCGGTTGGTGGAGTGCAGAGCCAGTCTTTGACGGTGGACCGCCAAATGCGACGCTACGGGGTACCGCGAATTGCGTTCATCAACAAAATAGACCGCATTGGTGCCAATCCTACGAAAGTTATGGCGGCCATGAAGGAAAAGCTGCGCTGCAATGCTGTGCCGCTACAGATCCCGATGGGGTTGGAATCTGCATTCCAAGGGGTCGTTGACCTGATCCGTATGGAAGCCGTTTACTTCGAAGGCGAAAAGGGCGAAGATGTCGTTCGTAAGCCGATTCCAGAACAGTACAAAGAAGCAGCCGAAGCCGCTCGTCGCGACATGCTGGAAGAACTGTCTTTGCACGACGACGATCTGATGGCGGCTCTGCTGGAAGAATCAGAAGTCAGCGTCGATCAGGTTCGCGCGATCATTCGCAAAGCCACGCTGGCTCAGCAAATCGTTCCGGTATTGATGGGTACGGCGGTCAAAGATAAAGGTGTTCAGGAAGCTCTGGATGCTGTCGTGCGTTTCCTGCCAAGTCCACCGGAACGCGATAAATTTGCCAACGACAACAGCCAGCCCGTGGACGAAAACGGCCATCATCCAAAGGTGCTGCTAAGCGATTCCAATGACTCACCACTTGTCGCGATGGCGTTCAAGACGGTTGTTGAAAGTTTCGGTCAGTTGACGTACGTCCGCGTTTATCAGGGCAAGATCGTCAAAGGTCAATCCTATATCAATGCTCGTACTGGTCGATTAATTCGATTTGGCCGTTTGGTTCGAATGCATTCCAACGATCGTGAAGATATTGATTTGGCAGAAGCCGGCGATATCGTGGCTGTGGTTGGTGTGGACTGCGGCTCCGGAGACACATTCACTGCCGAAGGCATGCATTTATCGCTTGAAAATATCTTCGTAGCGAACGCCGTGATTCGGCTTTCGATCGAACCGAAGAAACGAGACGATGCTGACAAACTCAGCAAAGCTTTGGAACGTTTCCGTCGTGAAGATCCGACGTTCCGAGTTTTTACCGACGAAGAAACGGGCCAGACATTGATCGCCGGAATGGGTCAGTTGCACCTTGAAATTTACGTTGAACGCATCAAACGTGAATACAAGTGTGAGTGCAACATTGGTGAACCGCGTGTTGCTTATCGCGAGTGTCCAACGAAGTCAGTGGAATTCAACTATAAGCACAAAAAGCAGTCCGGCGGTTCCGGGCAGTTTGCTCATATCGTCGGTGTGCTGGAGCCGCTGCCGGAAACGCATGAAGAGGCTTATGAATTCGTTGACGAAGTCAGCGGCGGTCGCATTCCTCGCGAATTTATTGCTCCGGTTGATGCTGGTTTCCAATTGAGTCTCCCGAAAGGCCCACTTGGTGAATACGAAGTTGTAGGTGTCCGGATGCGTTTGCAGGACGGTAGCTACCACGACGTGGACTCATCTGAAATGGCATTCAAGATCGCCGGTATCGGCTGTATGCGAGAAACTCTTCGCAAGGCGGACATGACGCTTCAGGAACCGATCATGAAGCTGGAAGTCGAAGTTCCGGACGAATATCAGGGTCAGGTCACCGGTCATCTTTCCAGCAAACGAGGCTTGGTGACAGGATCTGAAGTCAACTACAGCGTATGCGTGATCAACGGTGAAGTGCCGCTGTCCAGCATGTTCGACTATGCTAACGAACTTCGTTCGATGACTCAGGGTAAGGGCCAGTTCAGCATGGAATTTCTGGCCTATCGCCAGGTTCCTCGCGGTTTGCAGGGTGACATTCTGGAACGCCGCAAGAAAGAAATCGAAGCACTGGCTGCTGCGAAGTAGTCTTTGCCTAAATCCGATCGTTGATAAAACTCAGAAGGCTCTGCGGTGTAAACTGCGGAGCCTTTTTTTGTGGTTGCAGTCAGAGTAGGTCCTTTCTGCCGGAAAGGACTTCGCGACCTGTCGCGACCGAATTTGGTGCCATACCAAATTCGGGCCGACGGATATCATGGCGACGATTTGTGGTCGCGTCGCGCCGTATTCCGCCGACGGTTCGCCTGGCGGCGCTAAAAAATCCTTTCCGGCAGAAAGGCGACCGGCAATAAGGGAATCGCCCATTCCCAAAAGCTGCGGCCAGACAACCATTTGCCATCGACCATGCTGAAGGATGCAGATCTGGGACAGATCTGCCTACGTTGTAGTCCGACCTGTCTCAGGTCGGATTCCTTCGACGCGGCAACATCTTTTGGGTAGATCTGATTTTGACTCTCGCCTAAGGATCTGCTTTCCGAACGCAATTTTATCTGACGACAATTGCGGAAAACTGAATACTGAAAACCGAACACTCAAAAACGCTTCCCTGACCGGCTTGATTCTCAGACAATATGCGGTTAGAACCAAGTCACCAGAGCCCCCAATCATTCACATTCAGTCCAGAAATACGGTGAAAACATGATGAATCGACAAGGCCGAACACGACGACAGTTTCTTGGAGCAGCCACAGCGGCCGCAGTGCCTTTGATTCTTCCTTCTCATGTATTGGGGATTGGCGGTTCGGTCGCACCCAGCGAAAAGATCACCTTGGGCGTGATTGGAATCGGACCGCGCTGTACATATGACCTGACGGCCATGCTGGGGCTGCCGGACGTTCAATGTGTGGCAATTGCCGATGTTCAAGCCAGTCGTCGAGATGCCGGAAAGACTCTGGTCGATAAACACTATGGCACTTCGGACTGTAAGTTGTACGGCGATTTCCGTGAACTTCTGGATCGTAAAGATATAGACGCCGTACTTGTTGCAACCGGCGATCGCTGGCATGCGGACGCTTCCATGTTGGCAGCCAAGGCTGGCAAAGATGTCTACAGCGAAAAGCCTTGCGGGCTGACCATCGAGCTGTGCCAGCAACTGGCAACAACGATGAAGGCGACGAATCGCGTCTTCCAGGCAGGAACTCAACGCCGCAGCGTGCCGAACTTTGTGCAGGCCGTCGAGTTCGCTCAGAGCGGAAAACTTGGCAAGCTGCACACGCTGTACGCTTCTGTCTACATACCTACGCTGGATATCAGTTGGCTGCCGGGAGAACAAGCTCCGGCAAAAGACGTGTGTGACTGGAACATGTGGCTTGGGCCAGCTCCGTGGCGGCCATACAACCATGACTATGTAAACGGAAAATGGCGAGGTTACTACGATTTTGATTCAGGTGCGCGACTACTGGACTGGGGTGCTCACACTGTCGATCTCTGCCAGTGGGCCAATCAGGCTGATGACACAACTCCGGTGTCATTCGAACCATCGGAGACCGGCATCACATGTATGTACGCAAATGGCGTGAAGCTGGTGCTTGATTTTCTGGCGACGCCGTTTGGTGATCGTGGTCCAAACTGGATCACAAAACTTGGCACGTGTCCCGTACGATTCGTGGGTGAAAACGGTTGGCTCGAAACCGGTGACAGTGGTGAAACCGAAGTCTCCTCAGATCATCTGCGGAAGCAACTGCAGGACTCTGCCGGCAAGGTGAAGGGCTTGGATGTTTCTGCCCACGCCAGAAACTTCTTTGACAGCGTGAAGTCCCGCAAGGCAACAGTTGCCAATCCGGAAGTCATGCGAAATTCCCACATCGCCTGCCACGCTGCCGCATTGGCATGGATTCTGAAACGTAAGTTGACGTTTGATCCAGCGAAGCAGGAATTTGTGAATGACGACGAAGCCAACCGCCTGCGAACACGACCTTCGAGGACATGGACATAGGTCAGTTCCTGTGTGCAATTAAATCCGAACCAAACGAAGGACGGGCTTTTCAGCCCGTCCTTTTTTTGTATGGTCGCGTGTCCGCGTCAATCTGTTAAAATTTTCACACGCTGGCGAGCGGCAGGACGTCAATCCTCCGATCCTTCAGCTTCGCCACACTAAACCGATCTGATTCACCATCCGCGTAAAGCGGATGGGGTCCGGCAAGGTTTAGTCGCAGGGTTTCTAGCTGATCATCTTCTTCACCAATGGCACAAGGCCATTGGGGTCGAACCGGATGCAATCACCGACGAACACAAGATGAAGATTCTTTCTGCCGGAAATGATTTTTCAAAACCGCCGCACCGCGAACCCACGTTGGGCAAACGTTGATTCCACGTCGGCATGTCACCCTTCTTTCGACCTCGTTGGTTGCGGCGAGGCCGCGAAGTCCTGCTCGGCAAGCAGGACCTAAAAGGCATCCCCACCACAATGGCATTTGAGGTCAATTTTTTCAAAATCCAAAGGATTGAGGCGTACGATGGCATGCATTGGAATAGAAAAAGAAGGAAAATTGCCCCAGACCTAAACATCCCAACTTAGTCGTTCCTCGCTCATTTGTGGTATGCAAGTTATTGATATACGGGTTTAGTCTTCGCCGTCGGCGATTTTAAATCGCGCCGGAACAAAGTGAGTTGCATTATGAAGCGATTGGCGATTCTGATATTTCTACTCGCAAACATGAACTGCACCGTAAGTCGTGCACAAATAGCATTGCCATTTGGATTACCGCGTGAGCCGACGTTGTCCGAGCGAATTCAAGGTTGTGACCATCTTGTCCTCGTGAAATGGATGCTCAGCACAGAGGCGAGTTTGTTCTCAAAGGCTACCTCCACATTTCGAATCATTGATGTCGCTAAATCCGATGGAGGCCGCTGGAAGCGTGGCGACGAATTCAAATGCCCCCATTATTTTGAAGGCGACAAAGAAATGCTCTACACAATGATGTATGAGCAACAGCAGTGGGCAAGGCCCGGCGAATCAGATGACGTGTTCTGGAAGTATCTCAAAAAGGTTCCAACTCCGGAAACCGAAAAGCAGCGCAAGGCGGAACGCCTTGTTTGGTTTTTGGATTACCTCGAAAATTCAGCCGAAGTCATTGCGGTTGACGCTTATTCAGAGTTTTCTGCTGCGGACTGGGAGACGCTCAAGTCCATTAAAGAACGATTGCCCGTCACGAAACTGCGGGAATGGACCTTCAGTGATAAGACCTCGAAATCGCGAAGCGGATTGTACGCAATCATGCTGGCATTGGTTGGCGACAAGCAGGACAGATCAGTTCAAAGCGATCATATTGAAAATTGACGTCCATCAGGGTCCGCTTGCAGAATTTGATTGTGCTTATTTGCTGCTGAGCGGAGAAATAGGCCTGCAGTTTCTCACAGAACACCGCATAAAACCATTGACCTTGAAAACAGAGGACGGTTCTGACCGACCGATGCCTTTTGGTGCGACCTACACGGCCTTCAAAGCCGTAGATTTTATGTGGACCAATCACCCGGATGTTATTCCACGAGATCAACTAAAACAGTCAATGTACATTTTTTGGGAAAACCCTCGGACTGCAGATCTTGCAATCGCCGCACTGACCAAGTGGCAGGACTGGTCGGTGCAGGATCGCATGATGCAGATGTATGAGCAAAAGGGATTCGAAATACCGGCTGTCAAACGGGCGATCGTCAAATACTTCATGGAGTGTTCCATGAGTGGCTCGGAACAAACGGGCGAGCAAGCAGCCTATGTTGCCACCGCAACAAACCACCTGAAAACGCTTGAAGAAAATGATCCTGAAATCGTGAACCAAGTTAGAGAACAATTTCAGCGGCGCTGAGTTGAAACATTCTGATTTGATGATTCAAAAACGTTTATCACATGCCGGGTCACGGACGACTTTCTTTCCCGAATTCCCTGAATTTTCAGGAATCTGAAGCCGCGAAACTAAGCAATCAACTCTTCAACCACCTTGCCATGAACATCAGTCAGGCGGAAGTCGCGGCCGGCGTAGCGGTAGGTAAATTTTTCATGGTCGTAGCCGACAAGTTTCATAATCGTCGCGTGAAGATCATGCACGTGGACTTTGTTTTCGACGGCCTTGAAACCAAATTCGTCGGTCGCACCGTGAACGTATCCGCCCCGAACTCCGCCTCCAGCCATCCACATCGTGAATCCCCAGTGATTGTGGTCACGGCCGTTGATCTTGCCAGCGTTCGCCCCCGCCTTTGGAAGCTCGACAACTGGCGTACGTCCGAATTCACCGCCCCAAATCACGAGCGTTTCTTCCAGCAGTCCGCGTTGCTTCAAATCTGTCAGTAACGCACCGATGGCTTGGTCACACTGCTTTGCAAGGCGCCGATGATTGACTTCGATATCGTCGTGATTGTCCCACGGCTGACCTTCACCATGCCACACCTGCACAAAACGCACACCGCGTTCGATCAGGCGACGAGCAATCAAAATCTGCCGCGCCTGAACGCCGTCGCCGTACATGTCGAGAATGTGTTTTGGTTCAAGCGAAATATCAAATGCGTCACTCGCCTGAGTCTGCATCCGGAATGCCAGTTCGTATGACTGAATACGAGATTCCAGTTGCGAATCGCCGGGCCGCGCTTCAAGGTGCTTGCGATTCAGCGACTGCAAAAGGCCGAGCTGCAACGATTGGTCCTTGGGCGTGATGCGGTCGTTGCGAATATTTTCGATCAGCTTTTCGATATCTGTGTTTTTTGTATCAACGTAGGTTCCCTGGTAAACACCCGGAAGAAATCCGCTCTGCCAGTTTTGTGACTCCTGAATTGGATAGCCTCCGGGACACATCGCTACAAATGCTGGCAAGTTTTGATTTTCTGTTCCCAGACCATATGTCAGCCATGACCCCATGCTGGGACGTACCAATCGTGCTTCGCCACAGTTCATCAGCAGAAGAGATGGTTCGTGATTCGGCACGTCTGCGTGCATCGACCGGATGATGGCCATGTCATCCACATGCTGAGCGACGTTCGGAAAAAGTTCGCTCACTTCAATGCCGCTTTCGCCATAACGTCGAAAGCGATACGGCGAAGGGAACAATGCTCCCGTCGGACGTTCGGTTTTTAGGTTACCATCGGAAATCGTCTGCCCACCGCGTTTTTGAAGCTCGGGTTTCGGATCAAACGTATCGACCTGTGACGGCCCACCGTTCATGAACAGGTGAATGACGTGCTTGATCTTCGACGGAAACTGCGCCGGTTTCGGCAGCATTGGATTTGAGGATTCCGCCGCGTATGTTGACGTTGGATTGCCAGCGTTCAGCATTCCTGCCAATGCCATGGAGCCAAAGCCCATGCCGCAGCGTTCCAGCATGCCGCGACGACCAACGGCGATGGAAGAAGAATCTGGTTCTGGTAGTGACGGGTTCATAGTCTTAATCCACGAAGATAAATTCGTTTGTCAGGAGTAATGCCTGAGCCATTTGCGACCATGCATCCATGCGTCCGGGCTCCGCGCTGTCAGGAAAGTCGTCTTCAGATTTCCAGTTGCGTTGAACTTTTTTGTTCACCGACTGCATGATGGTGATCTTTGATTGAAATGAATCGTGCGTTTCGTTGGTGCGACAATCGACAACAAAGTCGATCTGCTGTCCAGCCTTAACATCAAATGGCGGTATCGACTGCCACTGTGTCGAATTGTGCGCGGTTGCATCAGACATCACGCCTCGACCGGACATCACGATGCGGCAACGCACGCCGTCACCTTCTTCCTTCGCGTGGGCAATGACGCTATTCACGAAGATGCGGCAATCGCCGTCGGCCGTCCATCGCCGAATCGCACATAGCGATGATGTGCCACCGGGATGTCCACCGGTGCGAGTCAACGATGTCCAGCCGAGTTTTTCATCCGGCAGCTTTTCACCACCTTGAAACTTACCATCGTGCATTGGCGGGAATGGTGCAAATTCTGTCACGGCCTGTTTTTCTTCCTCGATCGTGCCATAGCCATAACTCCAGCCTGTAGGGCCATTCGCAGTCGCTTTGTCGGCTTGTAGCTGGTCCAGATACGCGGAGCATTGATCAAGTTCATCTTGTGTGGGCTGTCTGCGAAGCACTGTCTGGAACAGTAACTCAATCCGTGCAGTCACATCATCTGAGCTCTTTGCGGATTCCGATGCTTTAGCGATCTCAACGGCATGATCCATGATGAATGGACTATTGAATTGGAACAGGGCCTGTTGTGGAACGGTCGTCTGAAATCGCTTTGCGGCATGAGCATCGGGACTGGCCACATCAAACGCACGAAACAATCCCGGAAAATTTTGCCGGTCAATACGAGCATAAATTGTGCGACGCCCGGATTGAATTTCTTTCGTGATGTCCACCGAAGTGCCACCGATCGTTTGATCAAGTTGACTGGCCACGGCCAGTACCGCGTCGCGTTGCGCTTCGAAGTCGAGACGTGTGCGGTTCATACGAGCAAACAAACGGTTTTCGGGATCGACTGCTTCTGCATCCAGTCGAGGATCCGAACTCTGCTGCCATGTTTCTGAGGATACTATCTGCCGGATCAGCGACTTGATCGACCATTGCTGGTCCATGAATGAAACGGTGAGATAATCGAGCAAGTCCGGATTTGTCGGCGGATCCGTGCGAACCCCAAAGTCACTTGGCGAATCCACAAGACCACGGTCAAACAAATGCAACCAAACTCGGTTGACTGCAACTCGCCCGGTCAGCGGGTTGTTTCGATTCGCGATGGCGTTCGCCAGTTCCAACCTGCCGCTGCCGTCAGAAAACGGCGCTGCATCCGGCGCTGAGATCGCTGTCAGAAAGCGGCGTGATACCTTGTCGCCGGGATTTCCGGGGCTGCCGCGTTGAAAGATGACCGGCTCAACAGGCTGTGCGCGATCCACGAGCCGCAACGTCGAAGGTTCGTTCTTTGGCTCGTCTGATGAAGCGAAGACACCGTAAAGTGAGTAGTAATCTGCCGTTGGGATCGGATCGAATTTATGATCATGACAGCGGGCACAAGCGACTGTCAGCCCAAGTAGTCCGCGACTCACTACGTCAATGCGGTCATCAATGATATCGTGCGAGTTGTTCAAAAACCGGCGGCCCAGCGTGAGATACCCCATGGCCGCCAATTGGCTCGGATCATCCGACCCCGGCATTCGATCTGCGGACAACTGTCGCTTTAGAAATTCATCATACGGCATGTCGCTATTGATAGATTTGATCACCCATTCGCGAAATCGCCATGCATCCGGATATTCACGGTCTTCCGTGAATACATATCCCTTTGTGTCTGCGTAGCGAGAGATGTCCAGCCAGTAGCGTCCCCATCGCTCACCGAAATGCGGCGAAGCGAGCAGGCGTTCGATGTAGTCTGCTTTCCATACTGCGAATGTGCCGTTTGCTGCGGACGCCTCAGCGGCCCCGATATCGCTTGACTCAGGAGGCAAACCAACCAATGCGAATGACAGCCGTCGCGCTAGAACTCGTGGCGATGCGGCCGATGACAATTTCAGGTTTCTGGTCGCGAGTTTTGCCTTCACGAAAAAATCGATTGGTGATTCTGCGTTTGAGACCTTTGACAGGTCTGGCATGATTGGAAGCTGGAAGGCCCAATGTTCGCGCCATCGTTCGACGCGACGTTTTGCTTCACCTTCCAGATCTGACGATTCCGGCCAGATTGCACCGTCGGCAATCCACTGTTGGACGAACTGGATTTGTTCATCACCGAGTTTACCGGAAGGCGGCATCTGCGTGTCATCTTCAGCGTGGTGCAGCACCTTCAACAATCGGCTTTCGTCTGGAGCGGCCGTATTGATGAGAGGTATTTCACCGGCTTTGCCTTCAAGCACATCCTTTCGTCGATCCAGTCGTACTCCGTTTTCCTGCTTCGTCGGACCGTGGCATTCGATGCACTTGTCGAGAAGTAAAGGTCGAATTCGCTGCTCGAAGAAATCCTCTGCGTCGCCCGCCACTACGGCTTGAGACGATACTGAAAGCAGAACGATTACTGCAGTGATGATGGCTCGCTGCAAAGTATCGCGAAGTGATTTTGTAAATAGAGTGTTCATGGCGAACGATTGTTGTGAAGATTGAGGCGGGAATTCGGTGGGAGCACATGCGACTTCTGAATGCCGTATTTTGTCCGGATTTCTTAACGAAATGCAGATGTGCCTGAAGAAATCGTACGCATTCCACTGAACGCAGCAATCGAAAGTCGGACTTTCGGACGTTTTCCCTACATATACTCGATAAACGCGGCAGCTTTCTCGTTCAATTCCAGAGTTTGACGCAGTCGTCATTCGCATTTCAGAATCTATAGTATAAAGACCATCTTAGCCGTAGGCCGATTTCTCCGAAATCGGCACGTGAAACTGATGGACTGAAAATACGTAGCGACATCAATTGCCGCATGTTTTGACCGATGAAATGACTTGAGTGCAGGTTTCGGAGAAATCTCCTACGATTGAACGGCTTCAATCGATTTAAGTTCAGAAAGCTCAACATGACAACCGCAAATCAAACAGTGGTGATAACCGGCGCATCGGGAATGGTGGGGACTGCGTTGGGGGCGAAGCTGCGTGAGGCAGGACACAAGACCCTAAGCATCACGCGAAAAGCATCCTCCAGCGATAGTATTCTTTGGGATCCCGCTACTGGCATGAAAGATCCATCAAAGCTTGAAGGCGTTGAGACGATCGTTCATCTTGCCGGTGAAAACATCGCGGCCGGTCGATGGACGGCAGCGTTAAAGGATCGCATTCGACGCAGCCGCGTCGAGGGGACTCGGAACCTTGTGAAGTCAATCGCGGCAGTACAGCAGCGTCCCAGGACATTGGTCTGTGCTTCTGCGATCGGCTACTACGGCGAACGAGGCGAAGTCATCCTGGATGAAGACGCTTCGGCAGGAACGGGCTTTCTGGCTGACGTCTGTCGAGACTGGGAGCACGAAGCTCAGGCCGCATCAGACCTGGGATTGCGTGTTGTCAACGTTCGTATCGGCGTCGTACTCAGCCCCAAAGGTGGCGCACTTGCGAAGATGTTGCTGCCGTTCAAGCTGGGAGCCGGTGGAGTGATTGGTTCGGGCAAACAATACTGGAGCTGGATTGGACTACACGATCTTGTTCGGATCATTTCGTTCTGTGTTGAGAACGAAGCTTTGAAAGGTGCCGTCAACGGTGTGAGTCCAAACCCGATGACCAATTACGATTTCACAAAAGGCGTCGGCCGGGCATTGCATCGCCCAACAATTTTTCCTCTGCCCGCATTTGTCGCGAAGCTAGCATTAGGTGAAATGGCGAATGACTTACTGCTGGCGAGCACACGCGTGATCCCAAAGAAATTGCAGGATCATGGATTTCAGTTCGACTATCCAGAATTGGTTGGTTGCTTGGAGCACGAGTTATCTTGACCGCAGATTCATCTAAGCCCCTATGCAAAAGTTTCATTATTTAACCGCGTGAGCAACGCCCCGCGCTTTCGCGAGGTAAACGCTGGTGCTTAATCGGGCGTCGATCATTGATTCAAACGGTCCCTTTATCAACGGTTGACAGGACGATTGGGGACAGGACGCATAAATCCCATGAATCGCATGAGTCCCGTGTGAGTTATCAACGATTGAAGACAGGACGATGAAACGCAATTTGTGTTTCTAATCGTCCTGACCATCACCGTCCTGTCAACACTTTCGCTGGTTTTCCATTTACTTCCACAATCTGATCGCCTCTTGCCAATCCAGTCTCACGTGCCCATTTTTTGGGTCGTGGATGGCGTGACGGAAACACCGCATGAGGATCTGGACGACATGGATTTGACCGCTGATCAATTCTTTGGGGCACTGCCAGATTGCCGCCATCGCTCGCGCCAATGGAATGACTCTGGCGGACTCACAAGGTTGCCGAGTTCGGACGTGTCTCGGGGCTTCTTGTTGAGGACTGGGAGCAAGGCGTTTGACAGTCGATTTTCTGTCACCTTTTTCGCTCAAGCAAAGAACGCGGACCAATTCAGTTCTGAATCAATGAGCTGCCTCCTCTTATCACGCCTCCTCAGTCGAGAAGTTCCGGTATGATCACGAAAATTGCTTCCTTCTGGGGAAAAAGCTCGTCTTTCACAGTTTCTCAATGCGATGCTACATTTGTGGTGAGTAGAAATCCTCAACGGCCATCGTATTATAGTCGTCAATCAACCAATCTGGTTACGCAATCCCAACCACTCAGTACAAGGATTTTCCCAGTGACCAGCGATGCTGCAGTTGCTGAATTTACCCATTTCGAGCTGAAGGTCTATTCACACAGCAAGCTGGTCAGCGATTGGAAAAAAGATCACGAGGAAGCGTTGGCTGCAACTCTGCGTCAGCAACTTGTCAAGATTAACTTTCAATCGATGATCAAGTTCACTGTTTTGATTTGGGATCAACTTGAGCAGATAAAGACTGCCTGGGCTGAGGGCATCATGTCCGGAGCGTTCGAATCAGACATCAGTATCGATAAACGACTGTATGCTATGTCGAGCCAATGGCAGAAAACGGCTGGTCAGTTGGTAAGCGTCATGGATCGCGCCGCACACTTCGGAATCAGATTTGAAGGAAGTGATGACCTGCGCGAGTTACTCCTGGAAGTTAACGAAACTCTGGAGCACATCACAGAACCGACGACTCCGATTCGTTCGCTTCCAGTTTCGCTTGCTGGAATGTCGTATCGCAGGTTCGAAGCCAGCCGCTACGACGACGATGATGAATAGGGTTTCGAAGTGATCATTCCGCATAGAAATGATGGGCACCCGCGCACAACATTGACGCAACCGTCAGTTGCTGTCTGCGATTGGGTTATCGAAGTTTCTGATGACGAAATCCTGCCAGAAATCCTGCCAGAAAGTCGACGCGGGCGATGCCAGCAGGACATGACAAATGAAGTCATCCGAATAATTACGTTATTGCTGGAAGAAACGAATGACAGTCCCGAATAGACTCGCCTCGTCATTAAGTTGAGTTGAGTTCCGATGACATGGTGGAAACGTTCAGAGAGCTTTGAATAAAAAGTCTGACTTGATGCGACTTGTCTTGCAGGCAAGCGTTGCCGCGCTCGTGAAAGCATCAAAGAGGCAAAGCGTCAAAGAGGCCTGACCCTTTTGATGCTCTGCTGATGACGGGTATCGGTAAGGTCGGCGGGAAAGCTCTGAAGAAACATCAGGAACAAAATCACTCGACACCTGCGGTTTCGCCTGGTAAGATCGAGAACGCGGTCCAAGGCCCGGTCGTACCAAATAGTGAAGACATTATGAATGAAGCTGGCCAGTTGGGCGGAGAATTATTTCCCGCCGACAAGATTCCCGGACTGGCCAAATTCTTGGATCGGCGTGGAATCTACGTGCATGAAGCTGTGAATGGTAGTTTTGACGGTGTACGAGGCGATAGCCGATAGGCCGAACTTATGAGTACGATTACAAAAATTGAATTGGCTGCCGAGATTGCTGAGCGGTCAATGTCGAAAGACGGATATGGGCATGGTCCATGTCTTTCCGTTCGGCTTATTGGCGATTCATCAAAGGATAAATGGGAGGTCGAATTTGCCTACGAGGGTTTGACGGATCGTAGTCCGACCACTGACCCTGGTTCAATCGTGTTGCTCGTCGATTTGAAAACTGAAGACGTAACGACCCTGGAGTTGATGTAGTCTTGCCCCAAAGGACGAAAGTACACAAAGGACGAAAGTACACAAAGGACGAAAGTACACAAAGGTGTCAAAGTACAACAAGGCGTCAGCGACGTTCCTGTAAGAACAGGCAATTCGGTTCCTGACACCTTTTTGCAGTTCAATGACGTTAAAGCTTGCTTTGCTGAAGCTACCAAACACATTTCCTGAGCTGTTGAATAGATTGCGCAATCATGCCTATTTCAATTCCCCATGACTTGCAGCCCTTTGTTGATCGAGGCGTTGCGAGTGGCCGTTTCCGCTCGGAAGAAGATGCCGTTCGCGAAGGGCTGGATTTATTACGGACACGAGAACAGCGATTGGAATCGCTTCGGGCCGATATTCAAGTCGGCATCGATCAACTTGACTCCGGCGCGGTAAAAACACTGGACATCGACGACATTAAGCGCCGTGGACGTGAAAAAATGGCATCAACCGGTCACGGTGCCTGATGAGAATTGCCTCCATCTCGATACAGGCCGAACTGGATATTGATCAAATCTGGGCGTATATCGCAGCAGACAATGTGACAGCAGCGGATCGCTACATTGATCAAATTGGTGTCCGCAGTCAATCATACGCGAACCAACCCGAACTTGGCGAAACTCGTTTTGAGCTTGGTGACGGCATCCGATGTTTTACAATTGGCAACTACGTCGTCTACTATCGCCCAACGCCACTGGGCATAGAAATCGCGCGAGTTCTTCACGGAGCACGCGACGTCCATCACCTTTAAATATGTTCAAGTCCTTGTGCCGAGGTGCTTGCCGTCCATGAGGATGATTGACCGGATTTGACCGCTGATCAATTCTTTGGGGCACTGCCGCATTTGCCGCCATCGCTCGCGCCAATGGAATAACTCTGGCGACTACCAATGTTGCCGAGTTCGGACGTGTCTCGGGCCTTCTTGTTGAGGACTGGGAGCAAGGCGTTTGACAGTCGGTTTTCTGTCACCTTTTTCGCTCCAACAAAGAACGGGGACCAAGTCACTTCGGAATCAATGAACTGCGTTTCCTTGGTACGCTTTCTGGGGCAGTGCTGCGGTGAAAACTGATCCTGCAGTCGCTACTGCTCTCTCAGCCAACAAACAGTTCGCTTGCTGGAATTACCGACCCTGGTGCAAACAAAGGTGCTGGAGGAGAATCGATCCCGTACTCGCTGCACTCGCGATACAGTCCAGCCGACGGGCTGCGATAGACCGCAATCAATTTGCTGCTGGGCAATACGATCCAGTACTCTTGCACACCTGCGGCGGCATAGATCTCGGCTTTCTGCCGATCCATCGCTTCGCTATTCAAGGCCACTTCGATGACAAGCCTCGCGGACGACGGATGATGCGAACGGTACTCGTTCAAATCTCCTGTAACAACTGCGAAATCGGGTTCCGGCTCGGAGTCACTCAAGGTAAGCGGCTGCTCAGAACGGATGTGCAAGCTGCGATTGACGATCGTTCCCAGCCATGCTTGCAGGAAAGCGACCATCCAGGTATGCAGCGGTGACTTCGGCATTTTTTCCACCAAAATTCCGGATAACAATTCAGTCTTTTCAGGAATGATGCCCATTTCATAGAGTCGATGATACTGAGCCGGCGTCAAACGAACCGCCGCCGCTCGCACTTCCGGAACATCCAACACGTTTGACATCGGGAAACCTTTCGTTTTTCGAGGACTGCTCACCATTATAGCAACATAACGAATCGGCGGAGTCTTTGTCCAACTGTCATTTCCTGCTACTCACCAATAGTCGTCACGTCCCATGCCAGACAAGCCGACATGGGGCAAAGTGCATCAAAGGCCCCCTGCTGGCTTGCCCAGCAGGAGCCAACGTTTTGCAATTCGCATCATCGATCCCGAACATCGCCTCCCCGGCGGGCTTGCCTTGCGTGGTGTTTGTGTGAGATAATGCCACTATGAAAGCTCAACTGACAACCGAACAATCTGATGCGATGAACCAGAGTGGCGATCCGCTTTCTTTGGTCGATCCCAGAACTCACAGAGTGTATGTTCTGGTCGATCAAGGCGTTCATCAGGAGGCAATGGATGCTTTGCGGAGGCAGCGTGATGACGACGCAGCCGCAATTCAGCAGGGGCTGGATGACATGCATGCTGGGCGAGAAATGTCACTGGAGGAATCGCGAGCCAGAACCGGCGAAGCGCTTGCACGATTGTCGCAATGACGTTGAAGCTTGTTATCAGCGAGCGGGCTCATCAGGACATCGAGCGAAACGCTGTTTGGTGGGCGCGAAATCATTCGCTCACTCAGGCGATCGACTGGCAAGATGCTGTCTACCGTCAGCTTGAGACTGTTCCGGAAATGCCGGAGAGCTATTCGCTGGCTCCTGAGAATCCGAAGTTCGATGAAGAGCTTCGAGAGAAGCATGTCGGATTGGGTGTCGGTGGTTATCGCGCAGTCTTCACTGTTCGAGGCAATGAAGTTCACATCCTGACGATTCGCAGAGGCGCTCAGCGAGAATTTGGGGATCAGGAACTTGGCTGAAGCTAAGAACTTGTCAGGCCGTTGTGTCGTCGACTACTAACGGCCCTTTTAAAAATCCTGACTCTACCGCTTTCTATATGCTGTGGGCCTGACCAATACGAACTGTCAGGTGCCTACGAACTGTCAGGTGCTAGGCACCTATTGAGAAACGCGCCACATCGACGGCAGTGGTCACCCGCCTCTGTCGAGAAGTACAACTTTGCCATCGCGTCTGGCCAGATTGCAGGAGAAGGCATCATGGGCATCGTCAATGAGGTCCCAATAGTGTTCGCGTCCCGATAGTGTTCGGCCTGCACTTCCGTTGTGCGATCGGGGTCAGTATTCACTGCGGTTAATCAGCATGCGCCGAATCCGCAACTGGTCGCCACTGTTCATCAGCAGCAGTTTCGCTGTTGCCATTCCAATGTCGGTCTTTCCAACGATTCTTCCATCGACCACTTCGAAATGCGCGTCCCACTGATCCTGACGGGGGTGAAACAGCCGCACCAACTGCCGATCTGGCTGGATCAGCGTTGTCAGGTTCGGCCCCTTCTGAAGATTGCAACGAGCGCACGCAAGGCACAGATTGCTTTCGCTGTCATCGAGCACATGCTGGCTCGCTTCTACGTGTTCAATATGAAATCGCAGAAATGGCGACGCCGTCTGAGGCAGGCGGCAGTATTCGCAACGGTTGTCCGCTCGATCACGGACGAACTGACGCAGAGACTCATTCATCGCGTGTGACTTTGGCCACCGTCAAGCAGGTTGCGAGCCTGAATCTGCAACAGCGTGACGAACTGCGAAAAACTCACGTACTGTTCGTAGTCGTGACGTTCGTCTTCCGATAGAACACCACGGTTCGCCTTATCAGCCAGGACATCCACTTGCTGCTGCAATTCGGGAGTAGCACGCAACAACACCAGACGCTCAGCAACCTCAGGCGTGAGACACTGGCCGACCGGCGTGATCAATTGTTCAATGGAAGGTGTATTAGTTGACATCGCCCGATTGTACCACACACGGAGAATCTTGTCACGAAGTTTCCAGCCTCAGAATGCCAGCGGTTTCCACTCGCCAGCCGTCTCACCATAGCCTTCATGAATCTTTTTCCGGGGATTGCTGGTTGGCGATGTCTTTGCCGGACGACGCCGATTAGTGTGGACGCCAGAAAAAGACTCCCGACCCCCTCGTACACGCCCACCATAAATTCACGAGCAGTTGGCCGATATGATCGAAGTTCCCGTCGAGATTCGAAATCGGCGAACGGAAGTCATTTTTCTGGTCGTGGATGGCGTGACGGAATCACCGAATGAGGATCCGGACGGCATGGATTTGACTGCTGATCAATTCTCTGGCGCATTGCCAGATTTGCCGCCATCGCTCGCGCCAGAGGAATGACTCTGGCCACTAACAATGTTGCCGAGTTCGGACGTGTCTCGGGGCTACTTGTTGAGGACTGGGAGCAAGGCGTTTGACAGTCGATTTTCTGTCACCTTTTTCGCTCAAGCAATGAAAGGGGACCAACTCACTTCGGAATCAATGAGCTGCAAACCATTATCACGCCATTCCGCCTGGTCGCGAGTTTCCAGACCGCTGGCGCGAGCGAAGCTGGAAACTGAAATGCAGCTGGGCTATCATGGCCGTTGATGCGTAATGCACACTCGCGTCACAGCTGCACAACCCAGGAACCAAACCGATGAACCGAATCGCCCAGGAACTTGACGACAAGCTTGAGTCGCTTGACGACAATCACGCTGCCGAATTAGCTCGATACGTTCGCAAGACGATTGAGCTATACGAAGCAAAGCGTAGCGAGAGCCGCAATCGTGGTGTTGCGAACGGATACCCACCGGGTTACTTCGATGAACTCGAAGGTGTTTTCGCTGACGAGCCGTTTGAGCGTGCCCCGCAAGGTGAACTTCCCGAGCCGAAGGGTTGGTAGTGCGGTATCTGCTGGACACAAACCAACGACCTCGTTCTTGTCACAGGCAACACGCGAGAATTTACGCGAGTGGACGGTTTGACGCTCGAAGATTGGGGTAGCAGCGCGTAATCTGCCAGACGCGCCGCATCGAAGCCAGTCGTCATCCGCCTCTGTCGCGAAGTACAACTTTGCCATCCCGTCTGGCCAGATTGCAGGAGAAGGCATCATGGGCATCGTCAAGGCGATCCTGACAGTCCTGGGAGTGGAATCGATTACCTGGACAAGAAAAGAGGAAGTGATCGCGGCACGTCACATCGCGGAAGTCGTGACAATAATCGCGGCTGATTCGAGCGTTGGTGCTCCGGAAAGTGTACCGCGTGCTGGCAGAGGATTTATCCGGCGAGCACGAAATGTAGCCGTCACGCTCCGCCGTGACGAGCACCTAGGGGACAATAGCCAGCAACCTAAGCTCACACCATGTGAAACGATTTGAGAAACACCATTGCTTGTTGCACCATGTTCACCCGACCGGGCTCATCACGGCGGAGCGTGATGGCTACTTGGTCGAGCAGTTGGCTATTATGATCGAAGATGCCGTCGAGATTCGAAATCGGCGAACGGAAGTCATTTTTCTGGTCGTGGATGGCGTGACGGAATCACCGCATGAGGATCCGGACGGCATGGATTTGACTGCTGATCAATTCTTTGGGGCGTTGCCCGATTGCCGCCATCGCTCGCGCCAATGGAATGACTCTGGCGACTCACAATGTTGCCGAGTTCGGACGTGTCTCGGGGCTTCTTGTTGAGGACTGGGAGCAAGGCGTTTGACAGCCGATTTTCTGTCACCTTTTTCGTTCAAGCAGAGAAAGAGGACGAACTCACCTCTGAATCAATGAGCTGCGTCCCAATAATGTTCGCTCGTTCGTTTGCCAGTCCGCCGTTCGACTTCAGCTCAAACACACGCTATGCTCACATGGAATGCTAGGCAAGAAATGAACATTCCACAATCAATGCGCTGCGTCCCTTTCTGCTGCCCACCCTTAGACCCTGCGAACGAGCCTTATGATTCAATGCCAATGCGAACACTGCCAAAAGAAATTCAAACTCAAAGATGAAATCGCCGGTAAACGAATCCGTTGCCCGCAATGCAATGAAATCATTTCGATTCCGAAGTCCCCAGAAGCCACGATACCACGATCCGCGAAGGTAGTTCGGCCTCGTCCGCCTGCGCTGATTCCAGAGTTAACTTTCGACGAGTTTTCGGCCAACTATTCGGAGCCACAATTACCAACACGAACGAAACAGACCACCGTACAAATTGGCGACCCATACCAGAAACCGGTCGTTCACATACAGCCTACATCGAATATTCAAGTCAATGTCAGTCATAGCAATGCAGCAAACAGCTTGGGCATTTCGTCACTCGTTTTAGGACTCCTTTCGTTTGTCATTTGCTGGATGCCCGGTATTGGACAGATCATTTCGGGGCTTGGGTTATTGCTGGGCATCGGTGGCCTTATCCTGGCGGTTGTCCGTGGCGGTTCCGGCATCGGCTATGCAATCTCGGGTTCGGTCCTTAACGGGCTCACACTTCTTGCGGGAATTTTAGTCTTGTCCGTTATGGGCGCGACAGCCGAAACTTTGAGTCAGATTGGAGACGCAAACACGACTGGTAATATACCCCAAGCTGTTCCGTTACAAACGGCCAGCGAAAACAAAGTCGAGGACACGATTAAGCCCGATGCTGTTCAAGATTCAGCAGTGGAAATAGCCGGAGATACGCCAATGGTACAGCCAGAAGTGCAAGATCAGCCGCAAATAAAAACTGAGGCATCTGAGTGGCATTCTGCAAAAGAGTCACTTCAGCTTGGTGATATCAGGTTGACGCTTTCAAAAGTCGTTAGAGGCCATGTTCCTCTCAGCGAGAGAATTGGCAACGATACAGTTTCGGAAGACTCACTTCTCACAATTTACATTGAACTTACAAACACGTCGAAAAGCAGAAAGATCCAGTACACGAGTTGGATGTCACAACAGGCCAGTCTTCTTGACATTGATGCCGAGTTAACTGATAACTTCGAGAATGACTATCGAAAAGTACGATTCGGATTTAGTTCCAGTGTCAAAGACATCTCAACTGAGTCGTCGATATATCCTGGCAAGAGGATCAAAGATGCAATCGTCTTCGAGCTACCGGTCGAAGGCATCGAGTTTCTCCGTCTAAAACTTTCAGCGAAAGGTATCGGGGAAGATGGGGAGTTTCGATTTCAGATTCCATCCGATATAATCAGGACGAAGCTAGGCTCTAAATCACAATGACTCCTCCAAAACATGGCGAGGAAAAGGGGGTCTCAATTCAATGAGACCCCTTTGCGATTTCCTTCGTTAGCCGGGAAACCGAGGACGAGTGGAGGAGTGATGATTTCGCGTAGCGGAGTAGCTTGCAAGTAGGCGGTCAACCGACGCGGGGTCGGCCGAGCCGTGAAGTACATCATTTTTCGTGAAGTCCAAGCCATTAGACGCGGGATCGGCTGGGGTGCTTACGCATGCGACGGAAGCAACTGCGGAGGGTAAATTTGTTTCTGCCGTTCGCTGGAGGGAGACTACCAATAAATGTGCTGGCGGAATTTTTGGCGGTCTGGTTTTGGTAGTTGTTCAACATCCGGTATGACGTAGCGATTGTCCTCCGTGTCGATAATCAATTTGCTGCCGTCGCCGAAATCCTGAGCCTGGCTTTGGCTCCAGCGGATCGTGAAATTTTCGCGACCGCGATCCGTTTGAACATCGCACTCCAGATACACGTGAGCCAGTTCCATGCGATCAATGGATTCAATTCGACGCAACAAATAACGACGTCGAATCGCTGCTCGAATCAAGTCACGCACGTCCTGTGGCCATTCATCAAGTGACCGCAGCATGCCGATTTCTGTTTCGTCGCCGTTTTCGTCCCATGCACGAAGACTCAAGTATTCTTCGGGCCGCGAGGCTGGGAATGTGCAGACCACGAAAGCTCCACGCAGTTTCGGTTTCGGTGTTTCGGCGTTGGCAGGTTCAGGAGAGTCCCGCCGACGGAGCGGCGGGTGTACAGTATTGGAATCAGTCGCCACATCGGTGCGATCGACAAGCAACTCCTTGAACTCGCCCTGACGAATATGGCAATTCGCTGGAGGATGGAAAACGGCGCCACCCAATCCGGAAGGTCGATCGGGGGAATCGTTGGTAGTCCTAGTCACACAATGGAAAGGTCCGATGGAGTCCAGCAGTGTGGGCTGGACTCCTTCAGCCCCTACTATTCAGTACAGATTTCGACTACAGTCACGCTTACCGTTCTCCGGCACTTCCGACTGGCACGTATCGCTTCGATTGGATGTTATCATGGAACTAAACGACCTGCTCCGTAAAGAAAACATTGCTCCAGAAACTGTGATAGTAATGCGACACCGGCCGCGCGAGCCAAGGCTTCAGGCAGTGTTACCCTGGCTTGTGGAAGAAAACCATACGCTCTTTAACACGTACCAACAGACGCAAGGTCCAACGGTCGAGAAGGCTTTTCAATCCGCCGAATACTTGGCTTCGTTCATTGGGACTGATAACGGAAAGGCAGTACTTGCCGGCCTGTATAAAATTGGCAAAACGAAAAAGATGGCGTACCAGCAGTTTTGGGCTAAGCGAGAGCACATCGAACTATACGAAAAATTCGGCTTAATCGGGATGGAAAACAAGCGAGGCTCATGTCTTTGGTTTGACCTCAAGAGAACGAACCACTTCGAGGAATGGCGCGGGAAGTTGGTGATATGCTGGCCGGGAATGGCCCTCTCTTTTTGGCGATGGGCGTCACGTAACAAATTTGACGTCTTCTCAATATGCGAAGAGTCCGTCTTCGTAAAAACAATGCCACGCTGGGCCGTCTTGGTGGTCTCACATGCCCAGCTTGAAACCCTTCCACGAAGTTGGCGTGAAGAACTTTCGCGTTGGCGGGGAATCTACTACATCCTTGATACGGCGGATGGAAAAGGCTATGTAGGTGCCGCATACGGAGAAGAAAACATTTACCAAAGGTGGATTCTAGGCTATTCAAAATCGGGGGATGGTGGAAACAAGTTACTAAAAGGAAGAGACGCGAGCGGCTTTCGATATAGCATTCTCCAGATATTGCCACACGACATGCTAAAGGACGATGTGCAGCGTGTTGAGGAAACTTGGAAGCGTCGCCTCCACACACGTGAGTTTGGTTTGAATGCGGGAAGCATCAGGGGTCAGGCATCTTTGATGCAAACGTGATCGTGGAATTTGTTTGTACCACTGATTCGATGGTGACTGCACATATGGAAATTCTTCCTGACGAAATTGGCGGCAAATTATATTCATCAACGACTCGCCACTTTCAATAGTTAGAGCTGGAACGACTCCAGAGAGAACTTCGGGCGGTGTCACGGTCGTGATTTCGGTGAATCGCAGGAAGTCCTGCCGATTGAATGTCAGCAGGTGAGTTACATCGTGGCGTTGCATCGCGGCTACTAGCCGCGCATCGTGGGAGGTTTTCCGTTTCACTGTATGCACGGTGACCAGCAGAATCCTCATTCATCCCGTCCCGCATAAATCGATTCGCGGCTATCATCGACAAAGTGCGACGATTTTGGATGCATCGCTATCACACGATCCAGCCGTAAACGGAATTCGTTGTGCGACGCAACTTGAGGCAACGGTAATTCGTCCTGCATCTGTTCAGCGAAGACTCTGGCCGCAAACGTGTCGATATCCAAGCCGGGAGCCAATGCCCTCTCACGGATGGCATGTTCCAAGTCGCTGGATAAGTTGATGTTCAGACTCATAAGCGAATTTCTCGTATGAGGAGCATTCTACCACAGTCGATGACGATGGTCATCAGGTTTCTTGAAGCAAAAATCGTTCTCTTCCGACCGATGCTAACCTTCGAGATTTCGGCGTTGGCTCGCCAGCAGACATGCCTGAAGCCAGTGGCGTTCTTCCGGACTGAGGACCAGCTCAGTATTGCCGTCGGTCACATCAACCTGATCGTTCCACCCAATGTCGCCGCCACGAAGAATGGCAACCCCAGTTTCTCTATCACGTGTGAAAATCCATTGTTCGCCGTATTGGTTCTCAAAATAGCCGATGTATTTATTGTCGGAGTCTCCATCAACAATTGGCGGATCTCCACTGGCGGGCGTGTGACGGTTTCGAATCTGAAGAAGCGGTGCTGACATTGTCTGAAGTGTCCGTTGATGAAGATTGGTCTCGCTTGAGGGGACAGAATAAGATCCATGGGGCGGCAGCACTTTGTTGAGCGGCGCCGCAGGTTTGTAACGATTCAACCGTGCATTGTTCCGTAGGAAAAGCGATTTTGATGGCTCGGGTGGCTCGTGTTAAAGGGTTTTCGGCTGATGAAGTGGCGATAGTGCCTGTGATGAATCCCACGGTTTGGCATTACTTTTTTCCGGGTGATGATTCGGTGACGGGGAAGGTTCACGTTCACGATTTGCATGCCACAATCCTGCATCTTATGGGTTTTCGGTTCGGTTTCCAGATTGCAAACCACACACTCCAGTTCTCGACCTGCAGTCCGGAGATTCTGGGGAATTCACGAGTGTTGCTCGTCACAAGGATCAAGCCATTGGGAGCCGCAATTGAAGCAATCGGCAAATCGAGTGGACCAGCGACGCCACGAAACCAGCATTTAGAAATGAGCGCCGATTGAGATTTCACCAGGATTTTCTCGACAGAATCCTCCGACTATGAAACAATGAAATGCCTGGAGAAATTTCCGTCCGCCCGTCTTCACATCGTCTGCTGCAAATCCCATGAGTACCGGACGAATTAACGATGTCATGTCAGTCGATGAGTATCTCGCAGGAGAACTCGTTTCGCGGACGAAGCACGAATACATCGCAGGGGCTGTTTTTGCGATGGCTGGTGCGAAGAATGCGCATCACAGAATTGCAGGTAATGCCTTTCTGGCGTTTGGAACTCAACTGAAAGGGACCAGGTGTACACCGTACAATTCCGACACCAAGATTCGCATTCGGATCAAAGGACACGTCCGGTTTTACTATCCGGACTTGTCCGTTATTTGCAAGTCGAATGATCTGAATGAATCGTTTCAGGATCAACCTGTCGTAGTCGTTGAAGTACTTTCCGAGAGTACGCGCCGACTTGATGACGGTGAAAAACGCGATGCTTATTTTACGATTCCGTCGCTGACACACTACATCCTGCTTGAACAGGACAGCCCGATCGCAATTGTTTATCGAAGAACAGACGAGCATTTCGAACGTCATGAATGCACGAATCCTGCCGACGTGATTGTGATCGATGGACTCGACCTGAGTTTGCCGCTGCAGGAGCTTTATGACGGCGTGCTGTCGAACTGATTCAGAGAATTGATTGGGTGAATTCCTTTGAGCACTGTACGGATCACGGAACTGATTTCCGTGGAAGACTATTTAAAACGTGTGCTCTTGTCGCGGAGGAAGGCAAGAGATGTCAGCGACGGTCTTTCTTAAACACCGAATATTCGTTTCCTTTATGCGTTTTCGGTTCGGTTTCCGGATTGCAAATCACACACTCGAGTCCTCGACCTGCAGTCCGGAGGCTCTGGTGAATTCACGAGTGTTGCTCGTCACAAGGACTAAGCCGTTGAGAGCCGCAATTGAAGCAATCCGCAAATCGACTGGACCAATTGGCGATCCCTGTTGAGCAAGATCGCTCCGCCAGGCAACTTCCGTTCGTTTCCAGAGCGAGTGACGAGCAGCAGAAGTAACAGTCTGATTCGCGCCGACTTCATTCACCAGACTTTGCCGATGTTTCGTGTTGGGTGGGGTTCAGTCCATCGCGTTCACGAAGTCATCGACCGTAATGCCTGCAGAGCGAATCAGGCTTCGCAGGGTGCCTTTGGCAACTTCCTTGTGATCAGGAACTGACAAAGTGGCGACATGCCCCTCGCGCACCGGGATCATGTGGCTACCACTCTGACGAACCTGCAACCAGCCGAGTGATTCAAATACCCTGACTGCTTTCCGACCAATGATGCACGGCAATTGGGGCATCAGGCAATCACTTCCACCTGACGTGTTTCAATAGTCAGTGGCATCCCTCGTTCCGATCGCACTTGCAGGCAGGCCCTGATCGCGTCCTCAACGTTGGCAAGGGCCTCCTCTTTGGTGGTGCCCTGACTGACACAGCCGGGAATGGCGGGACACTCGACGACCCAAACTCCGTCTTCATCACGGTCAATCGTAACAACAAATCTCACAAGATCACCTCCACGTAATTTCGTCCAACTCCAAGGCTCATTTACCACAGTCGCATCGAGATTCTGCCACGGCCGCAGCCCGCCAGCTGGAAGATCATCCGTCGCCGCCGTGAACGAAGCAAGCAACTTTGAATCATGGCCAATTCTATTCCGCGAGCGACCGTAATAAAAGAGAGGATGACAAGGATCGGGATGTGCCGGGATAAAACCGGTTTGGCGCGAAGGCAAAAGGTGTCAGCGAACCGTTGTATTAAACACCGCATATTCGGTTCCTTTATGCGTTTTCGGTTCGGTTCCAGATTGCAAATCACACACTCCGGTCCTTGACCTGCAGTCTGGAGATTCTGGTGAATTCACGAATGTTGCTCGGCACAAGGATCAAGCTATTGAGGCCGCAATCGAAGAGCATCAGGGGGCAATAGCATCAAAGCGGGAGTGACCGCGTTGCCGTTGAGTTTCTCCGGATACTTTCCGGTTCTCAGCGTCGTCGTCCCCTGACGCGAGCCTCCGTCGAAACAAAACGGCCCCAATTGGTAGCAGGCTCCGTTGTCGCTGAGGAACAGGATCAGCGTATTGTCGAAGTTGTGTCGTCACATGAAATTCGGCGTATGTAACGCGGACAGAGTGTTCGCCTGTTCGGTCGTGAATCCGGCGTGTTGCAGACGCTTGATGCGGTTGATGTGCATTGTGTCCAGGAGTTGCCGGAAGTCATCGTGGCCTCGGGCGACGTCGCGAGTTTGTGTACTTCCGGCGGCGAGGATGGTCAGCCCGTCCTGCAGTGGCTCTGGGACTCCGGCGGCGTTGGCCATCGTTGAGGCTCGTCGCCGTACGGCGTTTTCCAGTCGCTGGTAGAGTCCAGGATCATTGGCAAGTGCGTGGCGAACGTGGACAAGGCCGAAGTGAACGTGACGAGCTTCGTCGTTGCGGGCTCGACTGACAACTTCTGCCGTGACGTCGTCAGGAGCGTGGTCTTCTATGAAACTTAACAGGTCTACAAAAGTCCCTTCGCCCAGCACTGACAATAGAAACATGGCTTCGGTAAAGTCGGTCACTTGCAGTAGTGACAACAGGGATTGTGAAGTCGTGACGGACGAGACACCGAGTCCCGCGCCACCAGAACGCGCTCGCTTCAGGAATACGTCGATATGACGTGCTTCGTCGGCCATCTGCGTGGACAGAAACATGGCCACTTCTGCGTACGCCGGATGAATGCGCGATACAAAGCGCGACGGAACATACAACGCGGACAATTCATTTTCGGCAAGGAATGTAAAGACCTGGCTGATCGCTCGTTCAAGTTCTGGTGCGTGTGTCGGGAGCTTGCTCCACGGAATGTCACGATTTCCGTCCCACTGCGATTCGACCGCTTGATCATAAAGTTTCGCGACTTCCGGCGGCGCGACGTGATTTCGATCCAGCAGGTCAAACGGGTAGCGTGGTCCTCCCGATTCGACCTGTGCGCCGCGTGGCGCGAAGCCACTGTAAGGATCAGCGGTTTCCGGCATTGGCACAGCGGACAGGACAGCGTCCGCGCTGAGTCTCCCGTTTACAGATTCCAGCCGCATGTTGGTTTCAGGGTCGCCCAGAGACACTGACAGATTGCCTCGGCGAATCAGATGCCTGATCGTGTGAGTCGGTTGGTCAGTCGCCACAGGAGCTGGTTCGTGACCGAGATATTCGTGTTGCTTGATCCTGCACCAAACGGACAGATCGTCCTGCAGGCGTTCGTGACAGGAATTGATCGCCAGGACTCCACCGGGTTCCAGCAACAACAATGCAGGCCGAACAAGCGCCAGTAAGCCGCCGCCCATGGGCAATTCACCAGCATCAATGGCGACTGCGATGGTGGATTCACTGCCGCTGGTAGTTTCATTGTTCATAGCGGACAGCCTTGCTCGGCGACTGCGGCTCGCAGACTGTCGTAGCCGTTTTCACGGGGCGGCATCCATTGCTTCAAGCCTTCCAATTCCAACAGGCGCCGGTGAGTCGGATTGTCCCAGCGCATGGCAAACAATGCGGATTTGAAGCGTTGGATTTTTTCCGCATTCAAGGTCGGCAGTGCGTCGAACATGCAATGATCGAATGGCGGCGACGTCCAGATGTTTTGAAAACGCCGCGCCGCCGCAAGCTTTCATCGCAAGGTCTGTGACATCGACGGCAGCCTCAACGGCAGCAAGTCGAGACTGCAGCACATACAGCGGTGTCATGGCAGTTGGCATTTCCATCTCGGTGGCGGTGTGTGCCAACAATGCTCGCGATTGTTCCGTGCGGACACTCATTTCAGCCAGACGGCTTCGCAGATTCGGCAGGTCGCGAAGTTGACTTTTTGTATGTTCGAATCCAGTGCCAGACAAATGCGCAGCGGTCGCTCCCACGGCAGCGCGGCAAAGTCCGTTGGCCATCGCTGCGGTCCCGATTGCGAACCATGGCAGCAAGACTTCCAGCATCATTGTCGCGCCTTCACCTTGGTCTGTCATCAAATCACTGTTGGCGATATCGATATTGTTGTACGTCACGGGTACGGAATCATTGCCACGTAACCCAAGTCCGTTAAATCCTGTTTCGATTTCCATGCCTTTGGCTTTGGGATGAGCCAGATAGACGGTGACATCCATCGGTGATTCTGAGTCGGGCTTCTGAACGCTCGAAACATACGACGACGCATGTGACGCCGACGTAATCCACGACTTGATGGCAGATGTCGTGAATCCATCGCCGTTTGCATTTGCTGTTAATTTTGAAACCGGAGCCCAAAACTGACTACGTGACCCTCGTTCGGAAAAGGCCAGCGTCGTCAGGTGTTTTCCACTGGCGATGTCACGCAGCAAGGACTCGCGATTTCCAAGTGTTTTCGAATTCAGAATTCCCTGCGTTGCCGAAATGTGCATCACGTAAATCATTGCTGTGGAAGCACAGGCCAGAGCGATTTCTTCGACAATCGCGATGAAGACTCGTGGAGGTTGTGCGATTCCGCCAACATCTTTTGGCAACGTCAGGCCAAAGAATCCAGCATCCGCGAGTGCTTGAATTGAAGCTTTCGGAAACGTCGCGTTGGTATCTGTTTCAACTGCATTCGGGGCAATTGAAGTTCGCACCATTTCGCGGATACGGGCAACGATTTGCTCCTGATCGCGATCTAAAGAATTCATGCAAATTTTCTTTCGTGGTGGAGGCACGAGCCTCCAGTGCAGTACGTTCCAGGGCTGGAGCTCCGGAACGAGATTGCTCTATGCCGCAGGATAGTTTTCGTTCCATTGCCGTGGAATCGGATCATGCAATTTGCCAACACTTTTGGCAACAAGTACGGCCACTGCGGCATCACCGGTCACATTGACTGTTGTTCGGCACATATCCAGAATTCGATCCACAGCGAAAATCAGAGCCAACCCTTCCGGTTGAACGTGGATCGCTTTCAGGACAATCACCAACATGACCATCCCAGCCCCTGGCACTGCGGCTGAGCCAATACTGGCCAGAGTTGCCGTCACAACAATTGTCAGTTGTGCTGAAAAATCCAGGTTGATTCCGTACGCCTGAGCGATAAAAACAGCGGCCACTGCCTGGTACAGACTGGTCCCGTCCATGTTGATCGTAGCACCCATTGGCAGGACAAAACTGCTCACTTCGCGATCAACACCAAGATGCTCTTCAACTCGTTCCATCGTGACTGGTAGGGTCGCGGCACTGGAACTTGTGGAAAATGCCAGAAATTGCGCTGGCATGATTCCGCGAAAGAAGTACGCATATGATTTGCCTGCGAAAACTATCACCAGAACTGGATAAAACACAAAGGTCATGAACCCCAGACCTGCGATGACACACATGCTGTACCAAGCCAGTGCAATCAAGACATCGCTCCCTTGCGATTCCGCAACCAGCGCGGCGAGCAATGCAAACACGCCAAAAGGTGAGACTAACATAATCAGATCGATCAATTTCAAAATGACTTCATTGAGTCCATCAAAGAAATCCTTGACCGGTTTCGCGACGGCAGGCTCGATCAAAATCATGCCAACGCCAAAGAATATGGAGAATACAATCACTTGCAGCATGTTGCCGTTGTCCGTCGCGGCACCGACAATATTCCTGGGGACCAGATCGATTAGCGGTTGCAGAGGCCCCTTGTTGCCCGTCGATTCCGCCATCGCGATTTTTTCGGCTGCGTTCACTTTGTAGTTGTCCGTCAAAGCCGTTCGGGTTGCTTCACTGATGCTGTTTCCAGGTTTCACAAGATTGACGACCAGCAATCCAACTGAAATCGCTACAACCGTGGTCGCTAAATAGATCGCCATCGTGCGGCCACCCATGGACGACAATTTAGCGATATCTTTCAAGTCAGATACGCCTTTGATTAAGGAACCAACAATCAGCGGTATCGCAATCAACTGCAGTGAATTGATGAAGATTGTGCCAAACGGTTTGATCCAGTTGATCACAAATTGATCCTGACCATATGCGTGTGCAACAATCCCGGCAATCAACCCAGTTGCCATGCCAATCAGGATTTTCCAGTGCAATGCAAGTTTCATATGCGGCTTTTCGGTTTGATTCAGTTTCGGATCGGAACCGACCATTTCGGTTTCGTAAAATAAAGAACTACCAGACGAGCGGTGTGATGCCCTGCATGTCGCCAACGAACTGAATTCCATTGAGCCAACCGTCGTTGATTTGCCACGGTTTGACGCCGTTCGTGATCGGATGTTGCGGGAAATCAATATGACTGCTCGGCCAATGCCCGCGGCCTGATTTATCTTTCTGATAGATGCCGCCAAGCCAGGTTTTACCAAGATCTGCAAACTGATCCGGAAAATCTACGGCCTGGTGAATTATTTGCTGCAGCAGAACCCGCAGACATTCACATCCCGCAAGATAATCATGATGTCCAACGGTATCGACTTTTGTGATTTCGCCTGCAATCAAAACGATTTTTCGCTTTGTGAGTTCTTGCGCTTCGACGACGGCACGCGCGGCAATAAACGAGGAAGCAATGACCATCACAGTGATGATGAATGTTTTGAATGTCATGGTATGCCTGTTGATAGAGTAATCTGTTTGGTTGTTCGAATATCGGAGTTGGATCAGAACGGACGTCCTTGTTCCGAGGCTCCAGCCTCGGAACTCAATGCCCTGGAGGCTCCAGCCTCCCGAAAAACCCGTCGAGGCGGGAGCCTCAGAAGCAGTGCGTTCCAAGGCGGAAGCCTTGGAACGAGAGTGAGGCAACATCGAATCCTTTACTTCGTGCTACGGTGTTGTCGGAAGAGCCATGGAATCAGACCATCATTGTCTTCGCAAGCTGGCGTCCATGAATTGTGTCCGACTCCAGGGAGTTCAATGAACGTTGGATGTCCACCGGCTTCCGTCAGTGCCTTCACCACGCTTCGACTGCGATCAACGTTTACCACGTTATCGATGCTGCCGTGAACGATCCACAATGGCTTGTCTTTGAGAATGCCGACCTTCGCAGGATCGGCAGCGCCGCAGATAGGAGCGATCGCTGCGAACCAGTCGGGATGGCGGATTGCCAAATCGTAGGAGCCAAATCCTCCCATGGACAATCCGGTCAGGTAGATGCGGTCCGAATCGACAGCTTCATCTTTCAGAATTGCCTTAATCATTTCGATCACTGTTTGAAGTTGTTCGCTGGGATTTTCTTCCATTGTCGGATCTTCCGGGATGTTCCAATCAAAATTCATCCAGCGATGTTCGTCGCGACACTGCGGGGCCAGCACGAAACAAGGAAATCGTTCGCGGTAGCGCGATTGGGCCATCTGCGTCGGAAGGTACGTCAACTGTTTCTGATTGTCGTTACCACGCTCGCCGGCACCGTGCAGGAATATGACGAGCGGATATTTTCTGTCGGGTTCAATCGCAGCTGGCTTCATCAGTCGATAGTGGAATTCCTCGTCATTGTATTCGCCTCCGGTGAAACGAATAGTTTTGTCTTCGTAGACGTTAAGTGGATCAACCTTTGCGGCGTCCGCTGCAGCCGCCTTTCCAACCACATGATCTCGCCATAGCCAGACCAGCGATTCCGGAAGAATCACACCACCATGCTTGCCACTGTGTTTGCCTGTGCCGCCGACAAATTTGAAATCATATTCTTTAAACTTCAGTGCCTTTTCCATCTGCAGATTTGCAAGCCACCAGTTACCGTGTTCGTTGTCGAGATCATTCTCGCCGTCCTGCAGGAAGACACGGATGGGTTTGCGATCGGTCTTTCGAATCATGGCTTCGTAGTTGTGACCGCCTCGAATGTTCGTAAAGCTGCCGACATGGCTAAGGACTTTGCTGAACCATTCCGGATGTTCCCATGCCGCTGTGAATGCACAAATACCACCGCTGGAAATTCCGCAAATCGCGCGGTCGTCTGGATTCGCGGAGATGTTGAGTTTTTGCTCCGTCATAATGTGAGGCAGCAGTTCTTTGACGACGAAGCGTGCATATTGGTCGCTAAGCGTGTCATATTCGAAGCTGCGATTGTTGGGTCGCCAGCGGTCTTCAGGGATCACGTCACCCTTGTGACCCGGACTGATGAATACGCCTATAGTCACCGGCATTACACCACGATGAATCAAATTGTCGAATACGATTGGTGCGCGGAATTGTCCTTGTTCATCGACATATGCGTGACCATCCTGAAAAACCATCAGGCACGCCGGTTGCGTACCGTCGTATTGTGCAGGAACGTAGACGAAGTATTCTCGCTTTGTGCCTTCGAAGATGGTGCTGGTCCATTCGTGCCTGGTGACGACACCTTTGGGAACTTCGTCGTGGCGTTCTGAATCCGGGCCGAGAACGTATTGAGCGTCACCATCAACAGGCTGCGCGACGGGTTCAGCATTGCTCGGAGCGAACACGGCCGTTGTGATGAGCATGGTGGCAATCTTTATGATGGTGGTCGAACGTCGAAGTCGATCCGGTTGTTTGCAAATCATCTCGTCTTCCGATTCGGTGTTTCAAGGGTTAAACGAATTGTGCGCAACAAAACAGCAGCCTGGTACACAGGCTGCTGCAGGATTGTTTCCCGGATGAAATTCGGGCGAGTGACTATTTCGCGTCGGTTTTCTTTTCTGCTTTTTCTTTTGATTTGTCTGTTTTCTTTTCAGCTTTTTCAGCTTTTGGTTTCTCTTTTGAGTCGCCGTCTTCTGTTTCAACTTTTACAGCGACATAGGCTTTCTTGAATGCCTTTTCTGCAAAGATCATTTCCAGCTTCTCATCCGCCGAAGCGCTCTGAACTGCGCCTTTGCACTTTTCGCAACAGAAGCGGACGGTCACATTACTCACGCGAGCGGATTGTTCCTTGTCGAGAGGGCCACCAGTCATCGGACACTTCTTCTGCACGAATTGCTTTGTCTGTGCGAGCTGATGATTGGCTTTGACTTCAAATTTTGCGGGCTCAGCTTCAAATGCGGCTTTGCACTTGTCGCAGCAGAAGTAAACCTGCTTCTCTTTGTATGCCGTGAACTGTTCTTTAACCGCAGCTTCACCGGAGACCGGGCACTTTGCAGTGAACTTGTCGTTGTCTGCTTCTTCAGACTTTTCTGAACCCTTGTTGTCGCCTTCTTTTTTGGCAGCAGACGTTTCTTTTTCTTTTTTCGCTGCAGGCTTTTCTGCGGCCTTGTCTTTTTCATCTGCGCTGGTTGCTGCAAGACAGCAAATGGACGCAATGGACAGGATCATTAACATGGACCATCGAATCATCAGTATGTCGCTCCTGATTAAAGGGTTGCCGTCATGGTGTCGAGCTCAACGAAGTGAAACTCGGTATGGCGGCGGAGGTAGGGTTTTCAAGCAACACAACTGTGGCCTATTCAGCAAAACTTGTCAACTACGGCTGTATTTCCTTTCTGCGAAATTTCGGGTCCCGGCGAATTGACGCCGGAGCAAGTTTTGTTGCTTGCGAATTGAGCGGAACGGCGGACAATCGTGGAGACGGCAGTTTTGACAACGTCTGCGAATTCGAACATAAATGACGCGAGGTTTTGCCATGACCACACTTTTTCCTTTCCGGCGATGTTGTTTTCGAATGCACATTCTGACAGTTGCATTCTGTCTTTTGATCAGCGGCAACGATTGTCTGGGGCAACATCATGCTGGTCATTTTTATCAATCCGGTTCGAGCGTTGGCGGATTCCGGACTTCCGGCACGGCAAACTTCGGCGGACCAGGCTTGATGCAGCAGTTTGGCGGCGGCACTAACAACTACGGCGGGTACAACGCTGCTGGGGCGTTTAATGGTCCGTATAACGGGCCGTTCAACTACAACTACGGCGGATTTGATGCGAATCGTCCATTGGGCGGCGTCTCGTTTGGAAATGGATTTGGCACAGCGACCTATTCGTCTCGCAATTTTGGCGTAACGACTTACGGACCAGGTAACAGTGGCTTTGGAGGTGTGAACTACGGGATTGGCTATGGATATCCCGCGATTTTTTCGACACCGATGTACAACTACTCTCCTTCAGTGTTCGGATATGGAACTGGCATCTTTAGCCCGAATTTTCCTTCCGGAAACTACATCACCAACGGCTATGTTGGATATGTTCCCAATGGAGCATACGATCCCTGGTGCAATCCTGGTTTGCCTTATGCCGTGGGGATGAATTCGTATTTCCCCGGTGCCGGGATCGCTCCAACTGTGTTGATGTTGAATACGAACTTGAACGTTCAGCCAATGTTGAACATGCAGTCGTTTGCTCCTGCTGCAAGTTCATATCAAATGGTTGATCCTCGCATGATTGATGCCGTAGCTCCTGCGTTCGATCCGAACAGCGTTAATCCGAACGATGGTGGGAATTTCGAGGTTCCAATGCCACCGGAGCCTGGTGATATGCCACTGATTCCGAACGAGCCGCAACTGCCAGTTCAGCCGGACGGCGTCCCAGTGCTTAATGAGTTTCATGCGGTGCCCCGCGATCAAAGAACTTCTACACTCACTGAAAAGATTCAGAGCCTGCGATATCAGTCAAGCGGTGATGATGCCTTTCGCAAATCCGACTATGTAACAGCCGACGTGTTTTATGCGACTGCGATCAAGACCGCGCCGGATCGTCGCGCTCCTTATCTGCGAATGGCAATGTCGCGGATCGCGTTGCGTGATTTTTCAAATGCAGTCAGCTATTTGAAAACCGGATTGACAATGGAAAGTGATCCATCCCGTCCATGGTTTACCGTCGAAGAGCTTTACGGCGAAAAGGTGGCCGAGCGAACTCGTACGCATGGAGGCCCGTTGTGGAATTGGCTGGCCGAACGTCCTTTGTCGGCCGATCGATTGTTATTGGCAGGCACGTTCCAAAAGTTGCGAGGATACGGCGATATTGCTGATCAGATGCTGGCGATGGCGAGCCATGATGGTCCGGAGGCAAAACTTGTTGACGAAGTCGCTCAACTTGCAGCGGCGGACATCGGCCAGCGTGCGATTTCACATGACCTGGACCAGATGGTCAAACATGCGTCAGTCACCGGCAGCGATCGTGTGGGACCGAACAATTCTTCTTCTGGTGAAGAGGCTGTGAAACAGGCTGGAGGCATTTTTCTGCGAGGTGGCAACGCGAAGACTGAGACCAGCAGCATTGCAGATCCATTGAAACTGACCAGTCCTTTGCCCGTGACGCTTCAACAGGAATTGCCGGTACCGTTTCAGATTCCCGTGCAGGAATAGTTGTGAGCCAACTGGATGCCGAATCATTCAATCCATATTCAGCGCCGCTAAGTGGGCCTGAATTTTCAGATCCTTTTCAGCAGGATGATACGCGAATTCGTCAACAGTTTATTGACTGCGAAGCGAACGTGAAGACGATTGCTGGATTGCTGATGGTCGGGGGCATCATTCTGGTAGGGCCTTGTTCAATGATAGGATTTATCTATGCTGCGAATCACGGTCTTGCAGGGCATTTGCTAGCTGTTGCGTTTTTACTGCCGGCGTTCTTAGGAATCGCCCAGCTTGTCGTAGGTTTTCAAGTCCGTTCATTCCACCCGAGTGCCAGGATCTGGGCGATTGTATTCTGCTCATTGTGGCTACTTTTTGTGCCGATCGGGACCATCTTCGGCAGCGCCTGTTTGTGGTACCTCGCACGCCCAGCGGCTAAATACGTCTTCACACGGGAATATTTGGACGTCATTCGCCACACGCCGCACGTTCAGTTTCAAACATCTGCCTTGTCGTGGGGAATTCTTGCTATTGTTCTGTTGGCGGTTATGGGATTGATCGTTGCTGTATCCTTCTGACTCTGAGACCGCCATCGTTCGTGAACTGCGTCATCGTGGACGAGGATTCACGAAAACCCAGCATACGGCCCCGACGAAATAGACAGCTGCAAATAGCAATAGCACAAGATCCCAGTTGGCAGTCGCCTGGAACAGCTTTCCCACAATGACCGGACATGCGGCTGCGGCGAAGTTACCCACCATGTTCATCAATCCAAAAACCTGTGGCACTCGTGAGCCACCGATATCAATCGTGGCCGCGAACGCACACGGCCCGGCCAAAGCGGCGAAGAATGAACCCAACGCCAGCAACCCGACAGCCAGCTCCGGGCTCTTCACAAACCATGCGGCCACGATCAACAGTGAGCATGCTCCCAGAGACACCGCTCCTACACCGCTGCGGCTAAGTCGCAAACCGCCAGTACGTCGCCAGATCCAGTCCGTCAGCATCCCACCAAAGATGCAGCCGGTCAGAGTTCCTGCAAAAACAAGTCCTTGCAGATAACCCGATTGTGCCACGGAAATGCCACGCGTCTTCTGAAGAAACGTCGGAAACCAGCTCGCGAAAAACATGTACCCGCTGGCTCGGCAGATTTGCTGGCCGCACAGGAAAAACATCGCGGGACTGAACATGATGGACATCATGCCACTCGGTGCCACTGCATCGAGCGATACATCAACGTGGTACGGATTTGTATCGTTTAAATCAGCGTCGTGCGTCTGAATGGATCGAGGATTCGCATTCGATGTGATGCGATCTGCTCGAATCATTTCGAGTTCGCTCAGATTCACTGCAGGGGACTGTTCAGGGCGATCGCGAAACGACAAAAGGAAACCAACCGCCCAGAAAAAGCCGGGCAATCCAAACACTACAAACGTCCATCGCCAGCCGATTTCAAGGATCAGCCTTCCTGCAATTCCACTGGCGATAATGGCTCCAACCTGCATACCTGCCGTGAGAACTCCGCAACCCAGCGAACGTTGCGCAAGTGGCATCCAATAGCCAATCGAGTTACAGGATGCAGGGAAAATTCCTCCCTGTGCGATGCCCATAATCAACTGTGCAATAATCAGGATCCAGAATCCCTGAGCAGCGCCGATTCCGATTGTGGCGACCGACCAGCCTACTGCGAAAACACTCAACGCGATGCGGGTTCCGGCGCGTTCGGAAAACCATCCGCTGGGCATCTGAAAGATTGCGTAGGTCCAGAAGAATGAGCCCATGAACCAGCCCGACTGATCAAGCGTCAGGCCAAGTTCATCACGAACCGTACTCTCCGCGACGCTGACAACACTGCGACATAAATACGACAACGCCGCTGCGAATGTCAGCCACGCGAGCACTTGATATCGCACTGTTGTTGGGCGTTCCATTCAGAGTGCCGCCTGTAGCCGTGCGAATAGTCGATCGACTTCCGCAGCCGTTTCGCCATCGAGTACCCAGCCGACGGGCTGAATCTGATGCGTATTTGTGAAGATTCCTCGCTTCTTCATTAGATACTTTTCGATGGCCAAAAACCCGTCGAGTCCGCCTTGAAGCTGCAACGCGACCAAAGCGCAGATTGGAAGCGACAATCGATAAGTGCGATCTTCGTCGCGGGCCTGCAACGCTTTCCAGAGCGCCACGATGCCGTCCAGCAAATCGGTTCCGGGCATCGTGCCGACGATGCCTCGACGGTAACAATCGACGAGGTTGATTCCCCCGGAGCCTTCAAAGATACGGGCGGTCCCGTTTGTTGCATCACGAAGTTTAGAAAGATTCGGACCCAGCGGACTGGCTTCGGGTTTGAAGTAGATGCGGTCCACGCCGAATTTTTCGAGGAGGCTTGTATAGACACTCAAATCAATCGCGGCACCGACGTAGCTTGAAGCATCCTGAACGATCAACGGAATGGAGATACTGCTGGCGATGGCCGCGAAATAATCTCGAGTCGCTGCGTTTCCCAGCGCTGTCGCCACGGGAGGAATTGCCATGACAGCACTGGCACCGCTGGCTTGGGCAATAATCGCAAAATCGACAGCCCCCGAAGTGCTTTCCGCTCCAACGCTGATCACACAACTGCCACGATCTTCAACGTACTGGCAAACCTGTTGCACAAGATCCATCCGAAGTTCGTAGCCAAGGCGCAGAATCTCGCTTACCATCGCAACGACAACGCCATCGGCCCCCGTTTCAAATGCCCAGTCAATTTCTCGCTGCAACACGTCGCTGTCGATATCGCCTTCGTCAGTCAATGGTGTGTGCAGGACTGGTAACACTCCAGAGAGTTTGTTGCTTGTTTTTTTACTCATGGGTTGTTTCGTTTTGAAAATTGTTTATCGTTTTCGTGGAGCGAGCGTTGAGAATTTACCAACCTACGTCGCATTGTTGTACCGTACGCGTTAAGTGTGTTGATTCGTTGATAAGCCCACTGCTACATATTTTCGATAGCACACGCCATCGCCTCAATCGTGGCCTCAAGACAGCCGCGGTCGAACGGTGTCTGCCACACGGGATAGACTTCGGTGTCGTAAAGATCTGCTGGGGGCAAGTAACCGATTGAGCCATTGATAAGGTTCATGCACAGAATCGTGCGTTCCGGAAACCGACGCCGGAGTTCTCGTTGCAGTATTGAATACGGTTCACAGCAACTGCCGACAAGCACGGCGTCGCCGAGTCGCCAAGCATAAATCGCCAGGCTGTAAGTTGCACCGTTGCCGACGCTGCGACGAATATCCCGTTTGCGGCGAAGACGTTCTTCGAGTGCTCGATCTGTGCAAGCGATTCGTTGTTGTTCCAGTTCCTCTGCGGATGGCCAGTTTTTCAATGGCAACTCGACGGAAGTTTGTACCGCGTGTAACTCTGTTGACAGCTCACAAGGTTCGTGCTTCCAAACGGCGAGTGGAGCTCCGGATTCCACTGTTTCACTGTAGGTAAGTTGAGTTCCTGGTGGCTCCATGTCGTTCAGCGTCGCCAATGCGGCGAACCCCAATTGCCGGCCGTGCCGGTCGGCAACTTCGGGGTCGCCCACGTATTGAAATCGCGGCGCCAGATCGCCGCAGACGCCGAGCATAAAAATCGCAGGCGCACCGGTCGCGTCCTGGATCGTTGTGCGCATCGCGCCGATGTAGTCGGGCGAAATCGCCTTGTTGTCCCACGCCAGCGTCGTAGGATGACATGCGTAATTCACAAGAGTCGCCTGGATTTGACCGGTCATATTTGTAATGCGGCCCACCAGCAGTGTGTCATCAGGTTCGCCTGCGGGGTGAAAGCCGCAGACGACGCGATTCTTCGTTGAATCCGGGTCTGGCAGATCGCGAACATTGGCCAGGCCGCATCGTCCTTGGTGCCCGTCGAGAATTCCTTCGAACTGCGAAGATAATGAATCCTTGATAGCATTCACTGTCGATTGAAATAAATGCTCCATCCAATTTCGAAGCAGATCGCTACCCGGAAGCGAGTCGTCAGCTTCCATCAGCGGCGGACCCGCATGAGTGTGACTAAGAGCAAAGATCAATTGAGCAGAATCAATCTGCAATAGTTCCAGCAAGCGTTTCTGGAAGTTGTGAAATGTCTGCGGCGTCTTCCACCAGCCAAGATCAGCATCGACAAGAACCAGCGACTTCCCGCCGGACAGCGGAGTCAGTGTCATTGCCGTCAGCGTCAATGGCCGATGAATCGATTCCGCCACATCATGTTTCGCCGCGCCCCAGTTACGTGAGTAAACTCCAACCGGGGGCGTGATGTCCGCGCGGGCGATTCCGATGCGTCCATGAAATGATGAATGTTTGAAATTTTTTGGCGACATACGAATTTATGATCCGTGAGTTATTATTACTTGTTCCGAGGCTCCAGCCTCGGAACACACTGGTTTGGAGGCTCCTGCCTCCGCCGAGAATCGCAGGAGGCAGGAGCCTCCGCAACAATGCGTTCCAGGGCTGGAGCCCCGGAACGAGAACCGCAACCGCTCGCCTGAGAGCGGCGACTACCAGTCTCCGGCAGCACCATCGCGGTAGAATACTCGCTGAAGAAGTTCTTGCTGAAACGGATGTTTACGAACTTCCTCTTCATTGATCGTAATTCCCAGACCGGGTCGTGTGTTTGGTGTTACGGTGCGAGTCGCCGCATCAATCGTGAAACCTTCATCAACAACGTCGTGTCTCCACGGTACGTCGCTGTGGACCGATTCGCAGATGATGTAGCTGGGTTGCGAGAACCCAAATTCCAGCGATGCAGCCGTGCTGACTGGTCCCTGCGGATTGTGCGGTGCGAGTGCGATGCGATAGGCATCGGCCAGAGCGGCGACGCGACGTGATTCTGTGAAGCCACCGCAGTGTGTAATATCAAGCTGGCAGATTTCACAACCGCCTGCTGCGAACAGATCGCGGAATGCTGCTAGGTGAGTCACTCGTTCGCCCGTGGCAATGGGTGTCGTCACTGCAGCGTTGATGGCTGCCAGGCCTGCGACATTTTCCGGCCAACACGGTTCTTCCAGAAAGTAAAGTCCGTACGGATCGAGCGCTCGGGCGAACTGCAATCCCATGGCTGGTGACGGTCTTGCATGGCAATCGACCATAATGTCAATGTCATCTCCGACAGCCTCTCGCATAGCGGCGACACATGCTTCTGCAGCTTTGATCGGTTTCCGGCCTTCAATGGGCATTGTGGAGGGCACGGCCATCGACTTGAAAGCGGAGAAGCCGTCAGCGACGGCCTGCTGTGCCAGCTCACCAAATCGCTTTGCGTTGTCAACGGGAGTCTCGTAGAAACTCTCCATGTCGCCGCCGCCGAGATGGCAATACAGGCGGATGGAATCACGAACCGGTCCGCCCCAGAGTTTGTGACACGGAACGCCGTGGATTTTTCCGATGATATCCCAAAGCGCGATATCGATGCCAGCGATCGCGGTTGAACGGACGATTCCGCTGCCGTGCCAGAAGTGTTGTCGCCACATGACTTGCCAGAGATGTTCAACTCGTGTGGGGTCTTCGCCGATCAGCAGTTGTGACAAATCTTCGATGGATCCCACAACTCCGCGAGTGTGCCATTCCAGCGTCGCTTCGCCCCAACCGAAAAGTCCGGGTTGATCGGTGATGACTTTCACAAAGATCCAGTTGCGCATGCGAGCATGGCAGACAAGCGTTTCAATGGCCGTGATTTTCATGGTGAGCCTTAACTATTTTTTGGCCGAGCTTTTCGCTGCGGATTGAGAGCGTACTTTTATTGCGGGATCGTATTACTCAAGGTTGGCGTGAAGAATACCGAGTGAATGCCGTGTTCGCTTGCATTCGGAGGAAAAATCGGGTTCCATGCGGTGAGGAATTCGCTTGATCATGTTCGGCGAATCCGATTTTTTCCCCGATGAGACGCCTACTTTCAATTCCTGCCATATTGAGGTTCCTTATGAGTCAGTTTAATCGACGTCGCTTCCTGAAAACATCTGCGGCGGCCACATCTGCATTGATGGTCGCCCCCGCAATTGGTCGCGCTGGAATGTCCCAGAACGAAAAGCTGGGCGTGGCTGTAATCGGTGCCGGCGGCCGCGGTGGTTCGCATATCGACGAGTATCTAAAAGACGAGCGGACAGAAATTCGCATTATCGTCGATGCTGATGAACGCGCTGGAAATCGTGCTTGCGATAAGATTGCAGAAAAACAGGGCTTGCGTCCAACGGCCGTGATCGACATGCGGCGGGCATTCGATGACAAGTCGATCGACTTCATCAGCACGGCCACACCGAATCATTGGCATGCCCTCACCGGAATCTGGGCGATGCAGGCTGGAAAAGATGCTTATATCGAAAAACCAGTGTGTCACAATGTTCATGAAGGCACGGCGTTGATTGCGGCGGCTCGCAAGTATGGACGTATGTGCCAGGTGGGGACTCAGTGTCGATCCAGCCAAGCGATCAAAGAAGCATTTGCATTCATGAGTGAAGGTGGCATTGGCGAAGTTAACTTCGCTCGTGGCCTGTGCTACAAACGTCGCGAAAGCATCGGAGCGAAAGGTGACTATGCAATTCCAGCGAACGTGAATTTCGATCTCTGGAGCGGCCCGGCGTCGTTGACTGAACCTAAATGTACGCGAGCGAAATTTCATTACGACTGGCACTGGCAACGTCATTACGGAAACGGTGACCTGGGAAATCAGGGCCCGCATCAAACGGACGTTGCCCGCTGGGGACTTGGGATCGACACGCATCCATCGACCATTCTTACGTATGGTGGTCGTCTGGGATATCAGGCAGAACGCAAAAATCCGGACTATGTTGATGCTGGGGATACTGGAAATACGGAAGTCTCCATTTACGACTACGGCAACAAGTGCATCGTATTTGAGACTCGTGGCTTGAGCGTCGATGACAGCGATGATGAAGAGTTGAACATCCTCTTCCGCAGTACCAAAGGCAATAAGGTCGGCGTCGTCTTCTACGGGACAAACGGCTATCTGGTTCAGGATCAGTATGATCACTGTTCAGTGTTCGACAAAGACAAGAATCTTGTTCGCGAATTCAAAGGCGGCGGTGAGCATTTCAAGAATTTCGTCTCCGCTGTCCAGTCGCGCAAGGTTGAGGATCTCAACGCAGATGTTCGCGAAGGCCATTTGTCCGCCGCGATCAGCCATCTCGGCAATATTTCCTACTACATGGGCGAAGGAAATCTCCAGCCGGTATCGGATATCGCATCACAGCTGAAGGACATCAAGAGCCTGGATGACAATCAGGCAACGCTTGAGCGAACTGTGAAACATCTGGAGAAGAATGGCGTCGATCTGGAGAAGTACAGAATGTCACTTGGTGCATTTTTGCAGTTCGACACTGAGAAGGAATTGTTCACAAACAACGATGCCGCGAACGCTCTGTTGACTCGCGAATATCGTGAACCTTATGTTTGTCCGACTGCGGACAAGGTTTGAAGCAGGCGCAGTCATCGAGCGGTCAACAACAGTCCTCTCAGCCGCAGCACGCTAGCATACGGTTGTATCAAAATCGTGTGCTAGCGCTCGGTCGGTGATGTGCAGACCATGGCGGAGGAAAGTTGTCAGCAGGCTGCTCAGAACATTGCTGGTCTTGATTTTCAGCGGCCTTCAAACTCGAACATGTCTCATTTCATAGTATTAGGACGGAGTTGTAAATCGTTATTACGGAAAGACTTACGGGCTATGCCGCTGGCGGTGATGAATCAAATGTCCCATTTGTGTCTCATTTGTGTCTCATTCTTATCGAGACTTTCTCTAGGTTGTCTATCGACCACAGAGATTCAACATGTCCCGTTTTTACAACATGAAATAGTAAGTCCCTCGTCCTTGTCCATGCCTTTTGATCAAACCCAGCTTAAGAAGGTCGTCCAGATCGCGAGACACGGTCTTTCGAATGGCACCGGTTAACACTTGGGCCTCGGCATTCGTGATTCGCTTTTGTGAACGCAGGAGGACCATGATCTCAATCTGCCGTGGGTTAAGTCCCATCTCTTCGAATCGCCGACGATCGAACCGCCCCAGCGATACGAGAAACTCCGCTCCGACTTGGCTGAACACTGGTGGAGCCAGTTCTGACTGCTCGCACAATCGCACCATGTCGAGAGTACCTGTTCCAAGTTTTTCGATGTAGCGAACATAATACATCGAATCCGCCAGACGCGCATTGCGAGGATACGACGCATGTTCGTGCCTGAGTGCTTCAATGGAGAGTTCATGAGGCAACCGACCAGGATTTCGCACCTCCACGCGATCGCGAAATACAGCCACCTGAACAGAACCCGCTGACGAGTAGTCACGATGTACGATTGCATTCACGATGGCTTCAGCGACGACTTCCCGAGGGATCTCATACGACGCGGGGGCCTCAACGCTGGCTGTCCGAGTCCCGACGGAACGAGCCAGTTTCGACATGACGAAGTCTACAGCATTGTCAACCTGCTGAAACAGGTCACCTGTGAAAACTTTGTAATCAGGGATTGGTTTCTGCACGGTTTTCCCATGGTGATGAGCACACTTCACCTCCGCCGACGAAATGAACTTCAGCGGCTCGGAGGCAAACAGCAGAATCGCGGCGTTGCTCGGGACTCCATCAACAAGTTGATTCAGATGCGTCAAAGCTTGCTCAATACTGGCGTCCGCTGACATCGCAAAACCACGTTCACTGCGAGCCCGTGACAGAAACCATTTCATGCGATCATTGGACACGGCGCTCAGAGTTGCCCCGCGACAGGCCGTCTGATCAAACGGCGAAGTCACGATCAGTTGTTTCCGTCGAAGATATTCCACCAGGCTGTGATAGATTGCGTCCAGCAATTCTTCGATCATGGACAAGCGGCGGCGAATCAACTGATCACTTGCCTCAGCAATCAATGCCGCCATTTTCGGATGACGACTGCCATTCAGTTCCACCACATAAACCAGACGTTCGACTCCACCTGCTGTGGCGGCGTTGAATTCCCGATGAGTCGGTGAAAGCCCATCGGCATCTTCCCATCCGTATTGATCGCCAAACAGCGCCAGATAGAGATCTGACTTCGTCACCTGATCCAAATACAGATTGTCCGCTCGACGATCCGTCGCCGGGAGATCCTCGAACAGAAAAACAGAGAAAAACTGAGACAGCAACGGATCGCCATTCACGTAATCGCGAATGGCGTACCGAAATTCCTGCAGTTCTTTTTGAACGCTGCTGACGAAGATCTGCCGTATCACGACGCAGCCTCCAGAGACTCATCAACGCAGTTCAGGTATCTTGCACTGCCGCATTCGAAAGTCAAGGTTGAGGGATCATTCATTGGTCAGCCTCATCGTCATCAGGGTCATAATCTCCCACATCCAATAGTTTTATTTCTGCAGCAAATACTTCGTCAAATCTCCGCAGCTTGTTGTAAATCCAATTGTGCTGTCGCGTCCAGTCATTTCGATTTCCTGGGTGAGCGTCGTCCAGCCGAATTCGAATCAACTGTTGTTTCTTTCCAGGGCGTTTCATCCATTCCAATGGCTCACCGAAGGCTTTATCAAGTTTGGCGCGATTTGCTTGAAGTAATTTGAAGTACGCCATCGAATGATCTGTCCCCATCACAAGCAGTGCGGTAATTCGTTTGTCCCTGACGTTGATCGATGCCGTCAACCAAATCCCGGACCCGCCAAGCGAAAAGTCCATGAACCCCTGAGGATGGGCCTTTGTTGCCTTCACCGGGCCGCCAGCAGTCAACAGGTGTTCTCGAAATGCAGTCCAGTATTCAAGTTGAAGTTGCTGGTTTTCTGACAGCGAGCCATCACCTGCACTTTTCGCAGCGGCGACGACGGTTTTCGACCAATCATTTGGTTGGCATACGATATTGAATTTCGGTGCCATCGGCGACTTCCCGATTCGCCACAATTCGACCTCAAGACCAAAGAATGAAAACTCATCGCCGGTGATCGGGTTTAGCCAATCGATCGCGGCCCGGTGTTCATCTCGAATCTCTTTGGCTATCCAGACAATCGTGACTGCTGGTAAACCGGAAGCGTACGTGATCAGTAGACCAAGGTGCGCGTGATCGGTTCTCTCCACTTGATTTTCGATGAGCACCCACGTCTGGCTAGCAGTGTCTTTGCAGAGAATATCTGCTCGGAATTTTCCAACCGATTGTTCCTGCGATTCCACTTCCAAATCGAGACCGATTGTTTCTCCATGGAGCGCAATGTTCTCTTTTGCAGCCAGCCAAGGCGTGAAATCCCCGGCTTCGGTCGCCCATGCTTCACGCAAGTCTACTCGCTCTAATTGCCCAAGTTGTTTTACTGCCATAAGACACATCCTTCATTCAACGATGCTGTCTAGTCTTTATTTCATCATGCGACTGCTTCGCTGGAGCCAACAGCTTTGCCCACACTCGATTGCCCGCTAAGCAGCTTCGGCACGAAGGGTGGCGAGATCGCAGTAAGGTGACACATCTTTCTAGCTCGTTGACCGAACTGTTGCAAGTGACCCCTTTGCGCATATTGGGTCATACTCTGCTTGTCCAGGGAAACTCGATGCGCATCGTGGCCGCGCCTCTTGCTCGAAAGATTTGATCGTGACGTACATGTGGCACCGGGCGATCGGCGAGATGAAATCTCCATTGTTGATTCAGGGATCGGGCGGCGGATTGCAACCTGACTGCGTCGCAAGGGTGACGATCTGACGAAAGATCTGCCTGCGTAGTCCGAACAAGGCACAAGTCGGATTCCTTTGTCGATGTTGAAGATCTGGCAGTCCTATTTTTGCCGCTTGCATGAAAAAGGGCCAGTCTCGGTGAGACCAGCCCTTTGGTGTTATTAATACCTTTTTCTGCAACGATGCGGATTTACATCGCTGACGCTGCTTCTTTGAGTTCGTCGGCGACGGAATCTTCAGTAATCGTGCGATCACGCAGCATCGCGATACGGCCGGTGCGGACCATTTCAAGAATGCCGAACTCTCGCATGCGTTCGATGAATGCTTCGATCTTACTCTCGCGACCAGAGATTTCGATCATCACGTGCGATGCACCAACATCGACGATGCGGCCTCGGAAAATATCGACCAGTTCGCGAATCTCGCCACGCCGACCGTTTTCTGTGCTGACTTTAATGAGCATCAGGTCACGTTCGACAAAATCACTTTTCGAGAAATCCTGGACCTTCACGACCGTGATAATTTTACCCAGTTGCTTGCGGACCTGGTCCAGCGTCTTTTCGTCACCGTTGACGACGAATGTGATACGGGAGAAATCCGGATTCTCAGTCGCACCGACAGCCAGACTGTCAATGTTATAAGCGCGGGAAGCCAACATGCCGGAGATGTGAGCCAGCACGCCGGGTTGATTTACTACTAAGGCAGACAGAACGTGTTTCATACTATTATCTTTCTTCGTTGAAATGCGGACGCGGGGCAGTGTACGTCTCAGACCAGGAACGGGCAACTACGGAATCCTGTACCCCATGAAAACGCAGGGAATCTTCATCGTTGGGAGTTGGATTTCAACGTCAGTCCACTGATACCGCACGCGGAACGCGATCAGGGGATTGACATCCCCCGCTCGCCAAGAGTATCAATTCTCGCCACGTGCGTCTTTTACACACTCACCCGCAGCTAGGCGGGTGTTGATTTAATCGTTTAACCCGACTCGAAGAGGAGGTGCCATACCACTCCGCCTCCTCTTCGAGTCGGGTTAAACGTAAGCGATCTCGGTTGAGACTAAATCAACAGCCCGCTATCGCTTTGCGGCTCACTAAATCGACAACCTTCGGGGATAAGGGACATACGAGACGACTCTTTAGACGCTACCAATCCCCAAGTTCCTGGGACAATTCGACCCAACGTTCTTCAACCTCAGCGAGTTCTTTGGCAACTGTTTCAATCTGCGTATGCAGACTCATGGCCTTTTTTGCATCGGACGTATTGAGCATCTCAGCATTCAGGGCTTTGCGCTGCTCATCGAGCTTAGCGATGTTCTTTTCCATATTGCGAAGCGTCTTACGTTGCTGGTGAATGTCTTTTCCAGACGAAGGTTTTTCGGCCTTCGCACCGGCACCCTTCCCGGCAGGAGCGGCGGACATGCGGTTGGTTGCTCGTTCGCGTTCGCCTTCCTCAATCTCTTTGTTGACGTAGTAAATGTAGTCGTCGTACTTTCCTGCGTAATTGCGAGCCCTGCCGTCTCGAACTTCAATGATACTCGTGGCGACGCGACGAACGAAGTGGCGGTCGTGGCTCGTGAAAATCACTGTGCCCTTATATTCAAGCAAGGCTTCCGCAAGGGATTCCACTGTTTCGACGTCCAGATGGTTTCCCGGTTCGTCGAGAATCAGAATATTGTATGTTCCCAACAGCAGTCCGGCCATACACAAGCGAGCACGTTCACCTCCGGACAACACCTTGATCGGCTTTTTCGTATGACCGCCACGGAACAGCAGCGATCCGGCGCAAGCGAGGCATTCTTGTGTTGTCGTGCCCGGTTTGGCTTTGTATTCCAGGTACTCCAGTACGGTTTGCTCAGGAGGTAACGTCGTGTAAACGTGCTGAGCGTAGACTCCGATTTCACAACCGTAGCCCCATTTCACTTTTCCTTCGACGGGCTGCAGCGAATCGACCAGAGTTCGCAGCAGCGTTGTCTTACCCTGGCCGTTGTCTCCCACAATCGCCGCGCGCTGTTGGTGTTCAACTTCCAGTTCGATGCCTGTTGCAACGGCTTTGCCATCGTATCCGATACTGAGATCCATACAGCGCACTGCTGGCCCCTGGCGTGTTTCGACTTGCGGTGGGCGAATGTGAGCTGTTGGTAAATCGACTTCAATTTCTTCCAGCGACAATCGGTCCAGTTGTTTTTGTTTCGATCGTGCCTGGCTGGCACCTGTCGCACGGGCTTTGTTTTTGTCGATAAATCGCTGCAGTTGCTTTTGCTTTGCCAGTACGCCGACATTGGTGCGTTCCGCGCGGACTTTTGCTTCTTCGACCTGCTTCAGGTATCCCGAAATCTTGCCGTTGTACATCGTCAGTTGACCGCGATTGACGTCGAGCGTCTGATCGCAGGTCGCGGTCAGGAACTCGCGATCGTGCGATACGATCAAACACGCAGCCGGAAAATGCTTCAGGAAATGTTCAAGCAGAATCTGTGTGCGCAGGTCGAGAAAGTTTGTTGGTTCGTCCAGCATCAACAGGTTTGGATCGTGCAAAAGCAACGCCGCCAGTTTGACACGTGTCTGCCAACCGCCGGACAACCCCTTCACGGGGCCATTCAGATACAATCCTTTGAGTTCGAATTCCGAAGCGACTTCTCCGCACTTCCAGTCTGGCTGTCCGCTGTCTCGAATCAGAAAATCCATCGCGGATTCTTCTGGAAGAAACGGATCATGCTGCCGCAAATAGCCGACACGCAGATTTGGCGAGCGCATAACGGAACCGCTGTCGAGTTCTTCGTCGCCCAGCAGGACGCGCAGCAGGGTTGACTTCCCGGCTCCGTTGCGGCCGATGAAACCGACTTTTTCGTTTTCGTACAGAGTCACATTGGTGGAATCGAGCAGCATCTGGTCGCCGAAACTCTTGACGCCGTCGGTGAGTTGAATCAAAACTGACATGGGATACGAAAAAACCTGTTTTCTGGCACAAATTCGAACTTGAAAACGGCACGTTTACCTGCGTTATCGAAGTCCATCAAGCAAGATCCTGCCGTTTTCCCGACGTCGGGTCGGAATCGGCTAGTTTTGAACGGAATCAGTCCAATGATCGCCGAACGCTACCCTTCCGTGATTCGGCGTTGTGCCGTACAACTCGCATCTGAAGAATGTACCACAGTGTATTGAACGCGGCCAGAAAAGCGGCATTTCTCTGTAGCCGAAGTCATGAGACTTCGGAGGGAATCGCTGCCATGTCCCCGAACTCTCACGAGTCCGGCTACACCTCCATCCGGCCCGCGCGAAGTAAAAACGGATTTGAAAGAACCTAACATGGCAGCATCCAGCGACACGACAATCCTGATCTTCGGAGCTTCTGGAGATCTGACATCTCGCAAGCTGATTCCAGCGTTGTTTCGTCTGTCTCAGCAGCAGTTTTTGTCTCCGACGTGTCCCGTGATTGGCGTTGGCAGGCGTGCGAAATCACACGAAGAATTCCGTACGGAAGTACACGACACGATCAAGGCACGCCTTGGCGAAGACAAATTTGACTCCGCCGCATGGGAAGTGTTCGCGAAACAATTGTTCTATCAGCAACTGGATATCACAAACTCTTCCGAGTACGAAAACCTGAAGACATCGGTCGAGGCAATTGAGTCGCAAGTTGGAGCACAAGGAGAATCGACAAGAATTGTTTATCTTGCCACGACACCCGATTTGTTCGCCCCGGCTGTCGAAGGACTTGATGCGTCTGGCATGATTCCACCTCGTGAGGCTCAGACTCGCCTGCGAGTCGTTGTGGAAAAACCGTTCGGTCGCGACCTGGCATCGGCGCAGGAACTGACTGTGCAGTTTTCCAAGTATCTTCACGAAAATCAAATCTATCGCATTGATCACTATCTTGGCAAAGAAACGGTCCAGAATATTTTGCTGTTTCGATTTGGTAACGCCATTTTCGAACCGTTGTTAAATCGCAATCATGTCGAAAACATACAAATCACTGTGGCTGAATCATTGGGGATGGAAGGTGCGCGAGGAGGTTACTACGACACATCCGGAGCGATGCGCGATGTTCTGCAGAATCATGTGCTGCAATTGCTGTGTCTGATTGCGATGGATCCGCCATCGCTGTTCCAGGGCCGCGAGATCCGTGACGAAAAAATGAAAGTGCTGCAGGCGCTGCGACCGGGTGTCAGCGGACCGATCGCAAATTGGGCGATTCGCGGCCAATATTCGGACGGACTTGTCAATCGACAGCCAGCGCTGGCTTATCGGGAAGAAGAACGTGTGAATCCGCAGTCCAATCGCGAAACTTATGTGGCGATGCGAGTTGCCATCGACAACTGGCGTTGGGCGGGAGTGCCCTTCTTTTTGCGAACCGGTAAGCGACTTCCAAAGCAAATGACGGAGATCGCAATTCAATTCAAGAAGCCACCATTGAATCTGTTTTCGACAGTCGAATGTGATGGCGATCTATGTGACATTGTTGAAACACGCCCAAATCAGTTGATCCTGCGTATTCAGCCGCAGGAAGCGATCTCACTTCGCTTTTCAACAAAACGACCTGGCATGAATTATCAGGTGCAGCCCGTGTCTATGGATTTTGAATACGAAGACCATTTTACGGCTCAGTTGCCTGAAGCTTATGAGCGACTTTTGTTGGATGTGATGCGTGGCGATTCGACTTTGTTTACGCGGAGCGACGAGCTAGAGGCTGCATGGCGATTTGTGACGCCCGTATTGGAGGCCTGGGAATCCAGTTCATCATCTCCCGAGTTTTATCCAGCCGGAACATGGGGGCCAGCGGCGGCTGATCGGCTGATTTCCGAAACGAAGGCACTATGGCGGGCACCGAAGTAATGCTGCACGCCTCGTTCCCGGGCTCCTGCCCTGGAACGCGATGCATTGGAGGCTCCCGCCTCCAGTGTTGACCGTGGAGGCAGGAGCCTCCTGGCAGTGTGTTCCGAGGCAGGAGCCTCGGAACAAGGTTAGAATCGCCACACCTGAAGCATCACTGCTTGGTATCATACGGCGTCAAACCATCAGCCTTTGCTTTCGAAACCGTCGAGACCACAATCTTTTTCGTTGTCTCGTCCACAATCAACACCATAGGATCACGTTCGCCAGCGTATTTGGTGAAAATCGTGTCAATGGCTTTGAGAGCGGGGACCGAACCAAGGTCATACGTTTGAGCCATTACCTGTGTAAAGCCAGCGCCTTGGAATGCTTTGCCATCGATAGTGATTTCGGTCTTGATCGTTTCGCCGATGTAGCTGAACGCTTCCTGAATCGGTGTCTGTCGGAAATCGATAAGAACATTCATTTTCAATCGGTCGGCAACTTTGTCCGGCACGTTTGTTGTGTCAATTTTTGTCAGATGTGAAGCGTCATCGAAGTTTGTGAGCAGCGATTGATTCCATGTCAGCATCGCACCTGCGGCCAGGTTAGCTGAAGCATTTTGCGGCAACAGTGACACAAGCCGCACACCAGCCGGATCAATATGGGCGGTCGTGCCGATTTCTAACGCCTTAATCATTGCCGGAAACCGACCGATCATTTCGCGGGAGCCGATTGTTGACGGCCGCATCATTCGTACGCCTTGCAGAATTTCTTCCGGAAGGTTTGATAACTTCACTTGAGCAAATCGCTGCAGCTTGACGGGCGTGCTGGCCTGCGTCTGATGCAACAGCGTTTCCATGTAAAGATTTGGCTCAAGATGGACGCTCCAGGAAACTGTCTGGACGTCTTCGCCAAACCAGAAGAGGAATTTGTCTGCGAGCATTTGCATCTGAGACATGAAAGCGTCTTCTCGATGTGAATCCAGAATCTTTAAGTCAAACAACAATGAAAGATGCCGATCACGATCAGATTGCTCAACGAGCGGCTCCATGTCGGACAACAAAAGTGCCGGATCCTTCAGGGCCATGGCCAGGGATTCAGACATATTCGATGGAGCAAGAACGAATGTTTGGTTGTCGATTTTCAGGTAGCTGAAGTCAGAAGCTTCGTACAATTCAAATTTTGGGTCATCATAAATACGGCCCTTGAATCGTTTCATAAACTCCTGATCAGTTTGCGGTGATTTCAGCCGCACTACAGCCGCGACATCAGGTGCCGACATTCTTGCACCGAAATTTATTGCAAACGTCAGTTCAGATATTTCTTCCGGTTCAAAGCGAGTTCGTGTTTTGATCTGTTCCTTCAGCCAAATGTCCAGCGTACTCAGCATTGCATGCAGCTCGGCCGTGTTGCGATCATCTTTCCATAGCTCCGCCGGATGCATATGACACAAAATCTGTGGAGTAAATGGCAGGTAATCAATTGGGATTGGCTCGCCAGATGTCGGGCTTAATGTCTTGGCGTCGTCATTGGATGCCGCTCGTTCAGCAACGATTGCCTGATATTCAGGATTCGGCTTGATCCTGGGTTGTGGCACCTCAACGCTGGCCTGTAACAAAAACCAGATGCCGCCACCAACAGCGCTGATGCACAGAACTGCGATACCCGCCATCATGGTTTTGTCAGGCGACTTCTTTCGGCGACCTTTGACTCTGTCGATAACGCTTCCGGTCGGTGAGGAAGCATTGGCGTCCAAGCCTGGAACTGCAAATGGTGCAACTGCGATTTCGGGGGGAGAATTTGAAAGGAAGTTTCCCTGGAATACGGGCGCATCAAATCCACCTTTCGCTGCGGTCGGCTGAACGGCAGGTGCCGAGGGAAAAACTGGAGCTGGAGCATCCGGAACCCAGCGAGCTGAAGTTCCCAGCACAGGCGCAGCGGTGGGGCCGGCAGGATCGACAAGCTGCAGCGGCACCTCTTCGGGTTCCGACGTCGGCACTGGAGGCAGCGTCAGGACAAACCGATTGCCACATTTTGGGCACTTGACTCGTTTGCCGATCATGCCAGCGTCTGGCAGCTTAAGGGAGGCTCCACACGAAGAACATGCGATCGAAATACCGGCCATAACTCAACCATCTAAGAACCGTGACAATCTCTATTTGAAACCTGTCACATTCTCGCTGGTGTAGGCTGTCAGGACAAGGCAAAATTGTAGTCCGACCTGTCCCAGGTCGGAATCCCTCAGCGTGTTAAGATCTTCAGTAGACATGTTGGTGCATTTTGGCAAAAAAGCCTTTCCGCCACTGTCCGATGAACGCATTCAAGCGATCGGCGAACACGGAATCCCCTTGCATCGGGTTTGAAGGCCGCGCAACCGGTTTGCGATCAACCATGTTGCAGGAAGCAGATCTGAGGACAGATCTGCCTACGTAGTCCGACCTGTCCCAGGTCGGAATCCTTCAGCGAGGTGCTAGGTTTACTTCTGCCACTCGCTTTACGCAAACAAATCTTCATGAATGTCAGATGTGCGTTGAGGGCAGTTCCAGCATATTACAAGATGATTGACGATCTCGCCCACGCCTTCAATCTCGCGAACCGCGCTGCAGACGTCGAAGTCGTCGCTGGAGACTCGGATCACGCCTTCCAGGCAGACTCCGTTTTGCAGGCGTCGAACGACGAGACCACCGATATCCACGCCATTTTCTGCACACAATGCCCGGCGGATTGCTGCCTCCAACTGGTGCGTTGAAAGTGAATTTAACCCGGGAGAACTTGTCTTTGCAGCCATGTGTTCCTCCATGTAGCGACTTTGAAAAGCTATGGGCGGCTGCACTGCAACAGGCCAGCGATCTGATGTTAACCCGCCAAATGATGGTGAACAGAATAATCTTTGTTTTACACGGCATAATGAACGGGAATTTGGCCCGAATATTGCTGTGCAAATTTCCGTGCTTTCCTGTATTCACATTCTGGCTGAACTTTGCTGCAATGCAAATGTTTCGGTTGACCAGCAATAAACGCCAGTCATTCGAGCGTTCGGCAGCAATGAACGGTGTTTGGCATGATAAATTTTAATTCGTCGTAACATTCGGCCGCTGTGGGAAGTTCAAATTTCAGACGGCAAAAACGGCAGTCGATACGAAATAGAAGGGATAAAAACTCCGATTCCGACTGAAATTTCCGGCAAAAGAAATCACATATCCTTGGCAGATCGGGGAATTCAGTCTTTTCACGGGCGTATTGCCTGGTCAAAATTCGGTTTCAATAAAAATCTGGATACGGCTTTATGTCGTCCAAACACTAAGCACCCGAGGTTCACTTTACGGCAGTTGATTGCACTCCACATTTCTGCCTCGGGAAACATTTCAAAACTCTTGCATGCGAATCAAAATGGATGCAAACACCGTGTTTGCGATCCTGTTCCAATGTGCTGTGAAAGGTACAGTTCTCCGAGTGCTGTCATGCCAAACGAAAATTCCCTGCCCGACGAAATGCGTGGTCTGATTGAGAAACGATCTGGTAAAGATCGACGAAAAAAAACTCCAGGCCGATTCGATGACGACGATGTTCAGTCTGCCGCCGCACCCGCGCGAAAGACACCGCAGAACAACAACCGCCGTCAGCAAAAAAACTTCCGCGACTTGCTCGACGACGACGACGAATAGCCGTTGCTTGTTGTCTGCATTGAATCGCAAATCGTAATTTAAACAGGAGGACGCGGAGATAGCAGAGGAGTTGCGACGTCTCACCGCGATTCTCTGCTTCCTCCGCGCCCTCCTGTTTAAACCTGCGATTCGTCGTCCTATCCCATCCATGACTTGCAGAACACGAGCAATTCATGGCGCGGGGGTAGTGACTGCGTCAGGTATTTCCTGCTTGACCTCTGAATCAACCTTCACCGTGGTTGCGACTTGGGAATATCGCCAGTCTACGGCGTCGTTCAAGCCGAGGAACAGGATGACATTTGCGGGCAGCTTGTACATTTCGACTGGACCATTTTTGGCTGGCTGCGGCACGTAAGTCTGCAAACTGGCCCCTGATCCTCCTGGCGTAAACAGCAGCGGCTGGCCAAGTGTGACAGGAGGCGTTTCGGTGTTGTATTTAAGTCGCAGCGGTGGCGTGTGATTTGGCGGGGCGTAAAAGAATGATGCTCCCGTCCATGGATCGGTTTGAATCCCGTTGTTTGCCGGGCCGTCAAGTTTCAGATCGATCAGACTCTCCGGGAACTTTCCGTGAGCGATGCGGTATTTCTGCAGCATTATTGTGAGCAGTGTCGCTCGTTCGGAGGCGATGGTGTCAATCTGTGGGGCGATGTAAAAGCTCGCGTAGGAACTAGGCGGCATAGGACTTTCGAACGACGACGTGCCAATCTGCGGGACGATGTAATTGCTCGACGTGCCGTTACCAGACAGGATTCCAAGATCAACATTAAGATCTGCGATGAAGGACGTCGCCATGAAACGATTGAGTTCCTGAATTCTTTCCGGCTGCGGCTCTTGCAGAAATCGCACTCGGCCTTGAACTGTCATGTTATTGTATTTTTCGAGCAACAGGGCTTCGGAATACTTCATCGTAAAAAATGCTCGTGAAGTAGGCGCGTCTCTGTGAAAGTTGGGAAATGTGGAACGCAATTCCGCAGCCAGTTCGTTGACTTCGAAGCCGCGCTGAATGATTGGGAGCTTTTGTACTCGTTCAAGAAGGGTTCCTCCCAAGCAGGCATCTCCGTAGAACAACGAGCGCCGTTGTAGCATCATCGTGGGCTCCGGGAATTGAATGACAGCATTGGCATCGTGTTGACTCATCACCAGAGCGGAGGTGAGTTCGGACTGCAGACTATCCAGATCAATTGCAGACAGATCGGCGGAGCCAAGCAGAATTCGTAGTCGTCCCAAGGCCACTCGTTCTGCGTCAAGGCAAGCAAGCCAATTACCCCATGAAGACGTCTGCTTTGCGAGAGACTGGTTTACATGAATCGCTCGTGCAATTTGCTGCACAGCACCGGCGATATCTCCGCTGGCTTCGCGGTGGCGAGCATCTTCAAGCAAAAGAGTATTTAGCGCAACAGCGGGTGTCTTTGCCCATGGTCCAGTCCACGAAATGGGGAGCAGGGGGAAGGCATCGTTTTTTGCTAGGACTTTGTCGAACGGCCGTAATAACTCCTGGATCTTTTTGTGGTCTGATTCCTGGTAGACAACTTGGCTTAACGGATGATACCTTGGCATCCGAAAATGGATGGAATCGTTTGAAGGGATTCCTAGTTGGTTTATTGGGAATCGCTCGACTGCTGCGGCAAATTCGTACCAGCAACTGGTCTCCTCTGTTTTGCCTAATTCGAACCAGTCTTCCGAACGGGATTTTGCCATTGCGGACAGTTGAGCAATCTCCGGCGAATTGCCGGGATTTTTCAGGTTGTAAACGCTCCAGACCCATTCCCCGATTCCTGATTCACGCTTCATGGCGTTTATTGGCTGTGCTAGCCAAGCCGATTGGCCAAGCAGCGGAAACAGCGTACACGGGACAATCACCATTGCGAACTGCTTCATTCGCAGAGACCAGGTGACTCGGCGTTCGATCCAAGATCGTGCTGTCAATGCAGGTGCAAGCAGGCCGCACAGTGAAATTGGGAACAGCGTGATCCAGACTGGCCAGTCCAACGCTACAACAATGTTGACGCCAAATATCGCGACGAAAAAAACGAGTAGCGACGTTGCAAAGGCAATGACCTGACGTTGAATCCAGCACGCAGTCAGTTGACCAAGGCTGAACAGACCGATCGCAGCGGAAAGCCAGACACCAATTTGCCGATCGTGGTCGAGCAATATTGATGATTTGGTTCTGTAATTAAGAGGAAGGCCAAGTTGCGGCACGCGGATGGATGTGACAATTTCATGCATTCGAGTTCCGAATTCGGTCCTTGCGCCTATCGGCCTGCCGTCCGGAACAGTCGAGTCAATCGCAATCAATACGCATCCAACAGCACACGCCACGCATAGCCAAACAAATGTTTTTGAGAACCAGATCTGAAGCGGATGAACTCCGACATTCGCCAGCAACGAAATCGCTTGCGTTCGCTGATCGTCTCGCATTGTTCGCTGACCGCATTCGTGGATGAAGACAATCAGGAACAAGAAGGGCCACGGATACTCGACGCTGCTGAAATATCGTCCTGAACAAATCAGTACGCCGATCGTCAGCCATGTCAGAGCGAACGGAACGGCTGAACGGCATTCTCGCCATGTCAGCATTGCGAGGATTCGCGGCATTGTCAGCGGCTTGGCGACGATTCTTCGCAGCCATCGCCGCCAAAGCCACTTGAATGAAGGAATGCGGCGGGTGACAGAGTTCTCTGCTGTCTCGGGCAGCGTCCAGCGTCGAGGCAACCGGCCCAGATGCCACGGCCGCGAAAGAACTGCGGTGGAGAGTGTCATCAGGATTGCGGCGATTCCGGCGATCCATGGTGCGATTGCTCTCAATTGTCCTTGGCGGATGTCATCAGTTATTGCCAGCGCGGTGATCACGATTCCCAGGATCATGGCCACCGTGAGTCCGACTGCCGAAAAGACTCGTCGTGTGACCATTGAAGAGAACACCGAAATTCCAAACACGAGTGCGAGAAATGCCGGGAGGTAAAACACCTCGCCATCCTGCCATGCAAAGGAGTTCACCGTTGGTCTGACGACGGGGAAGCGAAATTCTGATGGTTGATCTACAATCGCAGCGGCTATGAAGACAACGCCGCTAAGAATCAGTTCAAGGAAAACGCTCAACACCAGCATTGACATGACTAGGGTCAGACAGCCGACGGCAACGGCAGTCAGTTTTGAGGACATCAACGTCCGCGTCTGGAACGGCAGCATCCGCAGTAAGTTGGCGGTCTTCTCATCTTCCTCACCTGCGAACGCGATGATGCCCGCTGCCACGACAAAACAGACCGAAATCATCGGAACGACAGGCATGATGTCGAGCACCGATGTTTCGTTGAAGACGCACAGAAGATGGATGGCAAGCCAGCCAAACAACAGCACGACCCACAACATTCGTTGAGCCCGATATTCTTTCCACAGCAGGCGAGTGAAAGTGGCGTTCATTGTGTGGTCCTTTGGAAGCCAATGTTAAGTATGTCCCCTCTCCCCCGTGGAACATTGATGAAGTTTGAAAATCGATTGCGGGGGGAGAGGGGACAATCGCAAGATTCTGGCAGCCTCATTTCTGGCCGTGTGCTGTAGATTTCGCGGCCATCAGAGCAGCGGGCGTCGCCATCACGGCCGCGTGCTGATTTCGATTCTGCCTTAATAGCGTCAACAGGATTTCTTCCAGCGAGGGTTTGCGTACTATCGCCTGTGGCAATTCCTGGGCTCGGCAGAGATCGGCAAGGCGACCTGCGTCGAGGTCTCTCACAAGCCAGACGTGTTCGTGGCCGTAAGCGACATGAGCGACCGCGTTGCCTGGTATTGCTGGTGGTGAAGTGTTTACGGTCGGCAGGCTGAGGGCCACCTCCGTCACGGATTGCTTGAGATCTTCCAACCGCTCGTGAGCAATCACTTTGCCGTTCATCAGCACGATGACATCATCGGCGACTCGTTCGACTTCGCCCACTTGATGACTGGAAAGCAGCACCGATCGTCCCTCGGCGGCAACGTCGATCATGCTTTCGAGGAACTCACGCCGGACGAGCGGATCCAGTCCTGACGTCGGTTCGTCCATGATCAGTAACGGAGGTCGATGAGCCATCGCCAGTGACAGTGCGACCTTGGCTCGTGTGCCCTTTGACAGACCTTTGATCTTCTGCGACGGATCGAGATCAAATCGTTTCGTGAGCTTGTCGTATTCCGCCTGATAACCTGTCGGATAGAAACCGGCGGCGAACCAGCCAATTTCCTGAACCGTCATCCATTCGTACAAAGGCGGAGCATCTGAGACGTAGCCGACACGTGATCGAATCTCCAGCGCATGCGTGTGAGGATTCATTCCCAACACTTCGATGCCACCTCGGTCTGGGGATTCAAAGCCCAGCAACAGGCGAATTGCAGTGCTCTTACCAGCACCGTTCGCTCCGAGCACCGCACAGACTGTGCCTGGCTGGATTTGCAATGTGACATCATCAAGAGCCTGGACTTTGCCGAAGCGTTTTGAAACGCAGTTGAGCTGAATGACGGGATTCATGTGCAGTGCCTCTTGTGATTTCAAATCTTAGATTTCGAATTTCAAATCAGAAATAATGCAATCGTTTACGACGGTGACTCCTGCTGCAACGCATCCCACTCGCTGCGAACCAGCGAATGGATTTCATCTGACGTCACACCGTTTTGCATTGCCTCGCGCAGGATGTATCGCAGGCGTTCGCCAATCATGTTCAGCCGGCTGCGACGACATTTTTCCAGAGCGTCTGCGGAGATGGCCAACCCCGTGCCTCGGATAGAAATGAGGACGCCTTCGGCCTGGAGATCGCGGTAGGCTCGCGCGACCGTGTTGACGTTGACCGCAGCCCGAGTCGCCATGTCTCGCACTGATGGCACGTGCTCCCCAACGAGCAGCGAACCGTTCGCGATGGCAAATTTGACTTGCCTGCAAATCTGCTCGTAAATCGGGATGCCGTTGTTGGTGTCAATTTGACAAATCATACTCGCCTCCAATTACTGTAATGGTTTGATATTACAGTGTTGTTGCGGGCGGTCAATAGCGGTGATTGAAAAATGCGCAAATTTTTTCATTGGAGGTGCCACATCTCGTTCCGGGGCTCCAGCCCTGGAACGCAATGCGCAGGAGGCTCCTGCCTCCAGCGAAAATCGGCGAGGCGGGAGCCTACAAGGCAATGTGTTCCGAGGCAGGAGCCTCGGAAGAAGGACTTCCTCAGTGCTGGAACACTTCGGAGTCGGAGTTGTCTTCCCTACGGATCAGACTTGCTGCGGGCAGCCGATGGCGAACAGCGGTTGCATGGAAGAAGCGAAGCTACTGGCGAAAAAGTTCGTCGATGTGTTCGAATGACACTGTCGCTTCGGTGGAACGTTTGCTGTAGCGGAAGAAGCAGTGTCGTGCATGATGGGGGCCGACAGAATTAACGATCATATGAATGCCGCAACAGAAGTGCTCACGGCTGGTTGTCGTTGGTGCTCACGGTACACGGTCGCTGATTGTCTATCTTGTGGATGAACTACTCGGTGATAATATCCCGAACAGTCTTTCCGCCGGGGATCATCGGTAGCACATGTTCCTGATACGGGCAGATGACATCTAATAAATACGGCCCCTTGTGGTTGATCATCTCCGCGATCGCCTTCGGATATTCGGCCTTGCTACGGACCTGACGGGCCTTTACGCCGTATGCTTCGGCAATCTGCACGAAGTTCGGGAAAGTATCGACCGGCATTGAACCGTCGCCTTCACCAAGTGCCTCAGGATGATCTGCAGGGCCAAGATATGTATTAGCTCGGCGGCCCGAATTGAATCGGTCTTCCCACTGCACCACCATGCCCAAGTGCTGATTGTTCAGCAACAGGATCTTCACAGGTAGTTTTTCGCAATGCAGGGTCGCAAGTTCCTGAATGTTCATCTGGAACGACCCGTCGCCGTCGATGTCAAACACCAATGCATCCGGATGAGCCGACTGAACACCCATCGCTGCTGGAAGTCCGAAGCCCATAGTGCCGAGACCAGAACTGCTCAACCAGCGACGTGGCTTATTGAATTTGAAGAACTGAGCAGCCCACATCTGGTGCTGACCAACGCCGACTGAAACGTAGCAGTCCATTTTCTGTGTCTGACGCCACAATTCTTCGATCGCATATTGCTGCAGAATGGCATCGCCAGAATTTGCATATGCCAGTGGAAACTTGGCCTTCCAGCCGTCGATCATGTGTTTCCATTCGGTCAGATCCGGAATGTCCGAATCGGCCAGAGCAGCATTCAGGGCCACCAGTGTTTCTCGAACGTCTGCATGAATCGGGATGTGGGCTTCTTTGTTCTTGTTGATTTCCGATGGATCGACATCAACATGGACGATCTTGCCGTGTTTTGCGAATTCTGCCAGCTTGCCGGTCACACGGTCGTCAAAGCGAACGCCGAACGCCAACAGCAAGTCGGCTTGGTCCACGGCATAATTTGCATAGACAGTGCCGTGCATCCCCAGCATGTGCAGCGACTGCGGATGTGTTCCGGGGAAAACACCCAAACCCATGACCGTCATTGTGACTGGAATGCCGGTTCGCAATGCGAACTTTGTAAGTTCTTCCGCAGCCTCGCTTTGAATACAGCCACCGCCAACGTAAAGAACAGGTCGCTTTGAGCGCTTGATTGCGGCAAGTACTTGGCGAATTTGTTCCGGGGCAGCCTTAGGAATCACTGGGTTATAGCCGGGCAAATTCATCGGTGGATCAAAGTCCACTTCGCTGAGCGGAATGGAATCCAACTGGACGTCTTTTGGGACGTCGATCAGAACCGGACCAGGGCGACCGGTTGATGCGATGTAGAAGGCTTCCTTCACGATGCGAGCAACGTCGCGGATGTCGGTGATCAAATAGTGATGTTTGGTGATCGCGCGACAGACTTCGACGATAGGCGTTTCCTGGAACGCATCTGTTCCGATGACTGATTGCGGCACTTGACCAGTGATCGCGATCAGCGGGATGCTGTCCAATTTTGCGTCAGCGATGCCAGTGACCAGATTCGTGGCACCCGGCCCGCTGGTCGCCATGCAGACACCGATCTTGCCGGTGGAACGTGCAATCCCCTGAGCAGCAAAGCAGCCACCTTGTTCGTGACGTGGCAGAATTGTGCGGATCTTTTCACGTTGTTCACGCAGTGCCTGATGCAGCGGCATGCTGCAACCACCAGGGTAGGCATAAATCGTATCTGTTCCCAGCCGAACGAGCATCTCGATCAGGATCTGGGCGCCATTAATTGTTTGAGTTGCTTTTTCAACGGTAACCAACGTCGTGACTTTCATTATCGAGTGATCAAAATTTGGCAGCGAAAGTCGTCAAGACTTTCAGCGATTCAAGGCGAATTCGAAAGTCTTGACGACTTTCGCTACAAGTGAAACCAAGGGAGCTTGCTCATGCTACAATAATTGTAGGCCGGAATAAATATCCATCCTCAAGAATTTGCTCCGCTACTTCGCCGTCAACCACGGCAAAGGCGCTCCAGCTGGAGGAAGTCGGACGATATCTACACCAGTGACTTCTTTGTGTCCTTTAATTTTCTGAATGGATTCAGCAGATGGTTCGCTATCCAGGTTCAAAACGGCCACGGAATCTCCACCGGGGCGATCTTGTCTGCGGCCAAGTGCCATCTGAGCGATATTGATGTTGTGTTCGCCGAAGACCGTGCCAATAAATCCGATCAGGCCGGGCACGTCACGATGCCGGTAGATCAACAGCAGTCCATCGAGGTATGCTTCGAAGTGGTATTCATTCAACCGGACAAGTCGCAGGAATTGATTCCCAAAAATTGTGCCGGATGCTTCGAATCGTCCCTGATCTGTTGTCAGAACAACAGACACCATTGATGCGAAATTTTCACAATCGCCGCTGGCTGATTCAGTCACATGAATTCCGCGAGACTGAGCTACAGAAGTTGCGTTGATGATATTCACACTTTCGTTTAATGCTGCCTCAAGCAAACCGGCAGTCATGGCGTTCGTCAGCAATCGAGTTTTCCTGCTAGCCGCTTCACCGCGATAAATGATTTCCGCACTTTTCAGATTTTGCCCTTTGATCATTTGAGCGGACAACAGCCCCAACCGATAGCTGAGATTCAGATAATTCTTCAGTTCGCCCATCTCAGATGCAGAGACAGGTGCCATGTTGACGGCACAACGAATTTCGTTGCGTTTTAAATAGGCGACGACGAGTTCTGCTGCCTCAATGGCAACCATTTCCTGAGCTTCTTCCGTGGATGCTCCAAGATGCGGCGTGGCCAACACCTGCGGAAGATCAACAAGACGTCGGTCCTTTGGTGGTTCCTCAACGAATACGTCCAATGCCGCACCAGCGACGTGCCCGGATTCGATTGCATCGGCAAGGTCTTTTTCATCCACAATGCCGCCACGTGCACAATTGATGATACGGACGCCTTTCTTCATCTTCGCAATGCGGGCTGCATTGATAATGCTGCGAGTCTCTGGCGTCAGTGGTGTGTGAACAGTCAGATAGTCGCACTTCCCGACAATGTCATCGACATCGCGATACAGTTCGATGCCATACTCTTTCGCTTTTTCTTCCGAAAAGAACGGGTCATATCCGACGACGTTCATTTCAAAGGCCAATGCACGCTGAGCAACACTGAGACCAATACGGCCAAGGCCCACAACTGCCAAAGTTTTTCCAGCAAGCTGAGTCCCTTGGAATGACTTTCGATCCCATTTACCTGACTTCATGCTCGCATACGCCGGTCCGATATTGCGAGACAAAGCCAGCATCATGGCGAATGTGTGTTCCGCCGTGCTGATTGTATTTCCGGTCGGCGTGTTCATCACCAGCACGCCAGCACGTGTCGCAGCTTCCAGATTGATGTTGTCCACGCCGACACCCGCTCGAGCGATGCATTTCAGGCGTTCCTGACCATCCAATAGCTCTGCTGTCAGCGTCGTGCCGCTGCGAATAATAATGCCGTCGGCGGATTTCAATTCTTCACGCACCTGCTCGGGAGTCAGTCCGCTCTTGACGACGACTTCGATGCCTTCGGTTTGTTCCAGAATTTTCAGTCCAGCCTTGGACAGGCTATCAGTGATCAGCACTCGGTACACGATTTAGGCACTTTGCTCTTGAGGCAGAGAAATTAAAGAAGCATCCTTCGTGTATGATGGTTTGAAGAATGCCTTCGCTGAAGCAGGTTTTAGGCGGAAGCGAGTCTAATCACAAGACGCCGTTTACAACGATTGCGTTCGCTCTGTGTTTTCAGCGGTCTCAGTTTCGGGGATGGTCCGGAGCGGTACAACGTCGTATGCCTCCGAACCCGTATCTCAATCGGCTTCTTTTTCGGCTAGAAGCCTCGGAGTTCGATGTCGTTCGAATTCAGCCTGCGGCTTTTCATGCGCGGTCGCCACTGGAAATTGAATCAAGTTCCCATCCGGCGTTGCCGTCCTTTTTGAACTCTTGAGATCCGATTTCGACAGTGATGAGAAATTGCCTTATTAAAAGACATGTCTGCTTATATAGCGAGCACGTATCAAGATTCCCTATTTTGCAATCATCAGAATACTGGCCTTTAGATTTACATAAGACCAACGCTCAAATAGGTTTGCATTTTTCTGATGACTTCCGAATCGGTACAGAGGAACACCGTTTGCAATCATGCTTCATTGGGTAACTTGGTTGCATTACACAAGGTGCATATGGCGGGCGTTTGGGTGTACGGCGAAGTTCTGATGACTTTTACGCTGTTTCGCCTCCCCAGTTAGTTTGATTTCTAATTCTGGCTGAGTTAAGTGCCTTCGATTTTTGGCAATTCAGCTCCAGATGACGCGGCAGTAGCTGGATTGCAGTGTCCTGCAAAGCCATCGGCGTCTGGCAAAGCGGTTTCAATCTTGGATTCTACAGTATCGAGGAGTATGGCAATGATTGGTAGTTTGTTGACCCGATTGCGGCCAGCCGCATTTATGGTCACGATGGGGATCGTTTTCTTCATCAGTTCGAATTCTGGTGCGTTTGGCCAAGAGGATACGCTTCCGGCATCAACCACAGCAGTTGATACACTGTCCAGCCCTGAAACGACGCCCGACGTTGTCCTGGAGGCTGTTGCAGTTTCTGAAAGTGTTGCGGCACCGGAGTACTATGAGAAGAAAGAAATTGACTATACAATCAACACCCTGATTATGTTCCTGTGTGCTGTTCTTGTTCTGCTAATGCAGGCTGGCTTCGCAATGGTCGAAGTTGGTTTGAATGCCGCGAAAAACGCGGTCAACATTCTCTTCAAGAACCTCATGGACTTAGCAATCGGAGTACTCCTGTACTTGGTTGTGGGTTACGGATTAATGTACCCGGGCGGAGATTACGCGGGTAAATGGTTCGGCTTTGGCGGTTCATTCCTCACGCGCGACGCAGACGCTCCTAATTTCGATACAGGTTGGAGCAATAGTGCAGACTTTATCTTCCAGGTTGCTTTCGCTGCAACTGCTGCGACGATCGTTTCGGGTGCAGTCGCCGGACGGCTTAAGTTTCCTGCCTACTTGATTTACAGTGCTGTTCTGACTGGGTTGATTTATCCAATCAGCGGGATGTGGAAATGGGGTGGTGGGGTTTTGGCTGCTCAAGGCTTTGCAGATTTTGCGGGTTCAGTTGTTGTGCATGCGGTGGGAGGTTTTGCCGGTTTAGCCGGGGCGATGCTGCTCGGGCCTCGCATCGGCCGTTATTCCGCTGAGGGCAGGTCACAGCCGATGTTGCCCCACAATATGCCACTTGCCGCGTTGGGTGTGTTTGTGCTTTGGGTGGGTTGGTACGGGTTCAATCCAGGTAGTCAGTTAACGTACTCTGGTGCTGCAAACGCAGAAGCGACGACATACATTGCTGTGACAACAACGCTGTCTGGTGCCATCGGGGCTGTGGTTGGCATGGTTCTGTCCTGGATCTTCTTTAAGAAGCCGGACTTAACCATGGCGATGAACGGTGCTTTGGCTGGCCTGGTAGGGATCACCGCAAACTGTGATCAGGTGACGCAGACAAGTGCTTTGATCATTGGTGCAGTTTCTGGATGCCTGGTCTTCTTCGGTGTCGTGCTGTTAGATAAATTAAAAATTGACGATCCAGTTGGTGCGTTTCCTGTTCACGGCATGTGTGGCGTCTGGGGCGGTATCGCGACGGGGATTTTCGGAACGAAGATGCCCGAAATTGATGGTGTGGAACTCACGCGCATGGGTTACATCATGGTGCAGACAAAATCGACGGGCATCATCGCATTGTGGGCCTTCGTGACCATGTTCGCCTTGTTCTTCCTCCTCAAGCAGGTTGGCCTGCTTAGAGTTCCAGCGAATGAAGAAATCGAAGGACTGGATATTGCTGAGCACGGCATGCCAGCCTATGGAGCTGATTCGGCCCACTAAAACTAAGGCTTAATAGTTCTATCATGGGACGAACGGATTGATGTTATCTTTAGGCTGATAACGCCCCAAGGTAGTGCCGTAAAGGGCATCAAAAAGACCTCCACGAAGTACCAGCTTGTTTTTCAGGCTGGTACTTTTTTCGTTTAGCAAAACGACTGTCGCAAAGTCTGCCGTTGTAATTCCAGGCTCAGTTTTGAAAGGAGAATAGCCGACCTCAGTAAAGATGCTCTATTTTTACGCAGGATTGCTTTCTGATTAAGCTCGCGTTAATGCTCCTGAACTTGAGACGCATGGGCAATTTTTGTTTATGTATTCGTAAGTCCAGTACTGTCATTTTGTTACGTCTCACACGTAATTTATGACTGTACTTTTGGGCATGTATTTTGCAGGTCAGAAGTCCCATGTCTGATTGCATTTCTGTGGTCAGCTCCATGTTGAAGAACACAGAGTGCGAAGTGTCAGTTTAAGTGTTTGCGCGAGCAAAAAAGGGGATTTCGGCGATGTTTAAATGTTTTCGGCCAGGATCAGGCATAGCTGCAGCTCTTTTTGCAGCGCTGATGCTGACCGTTGTTTCTGGAGTTTCCAAGGCTGACGAATCTACTGTCAGTGAGGCCACCACTGGGGATGCTCCTGACGCACTGAATTCGCTTGAAACATCGACCACTGAAGTCCGGGCACAACTGACTCCCGCTCCTCATCTGGCAGGGACAATCGACACCGGATCAACGACATGGTTGCTCGTCAGTTCCGCGCTCGTGTTCTTTATGATGCCTGGACTCGCCTTATTCTACGGCGGCATGGTTCGCGCCAAAAACGTGCTCAACATGTTTATGTGCGTCATGGTTTGCGTGCCTATCGTCACGATTCAATGGGTTCTTTGCGGCTATAGTTTGACGTTCGCTGTGCCGTCAGCAATTTCAGTCGATGGCGGGAAGAACGACGATGGTACGGATAAACCTCGCATCAGCTTTTTGGGATTTGATTCTGAACTCATCATGCTGAAGTCGTTTTCTGGCGTGGATCCGAATGAACCTGCGACCTACGTCGGAAAGATCGCAGCGACTGGTGATACGACAGATGCAGGTAACTCGGGAGTTCCGGAGTTGATGTTTGCTATGTTTCAGATGATGTTCGCGATCATCACTCCAGCACTGATCGTTGGAGCCGTGGCGGAGCGAGTGAAGTTTTCGGCATGGTGTGTATTCGTCATCCTGTGGGCCACTTTAGTCTATGATCCTGTCGCCCATTGGGTTTGGAACGTGAGCGGCTGGTTGTTCCAAAAAGGGGTGCTCGACTTCGCTGGTGGAACGGTTGTGCACGTCCTTGCGGGTGCTTCAGCATTGGCGTTGATCCTGATCCTCCCGAAACGAACCGGATTTCCAAAAGGGCCATTTTTGCCTCATAGCATCGGCTGGACGCTCATGGGGGCTGGCTTCCTGATGGTTGGCTGGTTTGGTTTCAACGCAGGTTCCGCCATCGCCGTTGGAAAAGATTATTTGCCTGTTGCTGGATCGGTTGCCGTCATGGCGTTTGCGACCACTGCAATTGCTGGTGGTGCTGCGACTGGATCATGGATGATTGCCGAGTGGATTCATGTTGGTAAACCAACTGCTATTGGTGTGGCGTCCGGAATGGTGGCGGGACTTGTCGTTATCACGCCCTGTGCCGGGCACGTTAGCCCTGCTAGCGCAATGATTATTGGTTTAATCGGGGGGTTTGTCTGCTTCCTCGGAGTGCAGATGAAGCAAGTGATTAAGTACGACGACTCGCTGGATGTTGTCGGAGTTCACGGCGTGGGCGGAGCCGTTGGTGCATTGCTGGTGGGCTATTTCGCAATTCGGCCTGACGTGGGTGGTATGGCTCAGGTGATGTTGCAATTGACCGGAATCGTTGCTGCAGGCGTGTATGGATTTGTAATGACGATCGTGCTTGGTTTGATCATTCACAAGACGATTGGGTTTACTGTCTCCGAACATGCCGAAGAAGAGGGTCTCGACCTTTCTGAGCACAGCGAAGCCGCTTATCGCTTGAACTGATGATTGACAGGTTAGCGGCTGGGCGTCAGCCCAGCCGCTCGCCAAAAATAATTCCGTGCTGGATTCGGCAGAACGCTGTCGAACGAATAGAATATCGCATTCAATACTTTGTCTACCTGTTCCGTGATTCGACGGAAGGACCAGTTTGGATGAAATTTTTCTTATCGCCAATCTGTCTGTTTGTGTGGGCCGCAGTGCTTAAGTCTGCAGCAGCAGATGAATCTGCACCTCACGTTTTCGATCATCAAATCGCACCTCTGATTGCGCAGCGATGTCTGGCGTGTCATAGCGGAGATGCACCCAAAGGAAAGCTGGATCTGTCGTCTCGTGAACCTGCAATGGCAGGAGGCGAATCAGGAATCGCGATTGATCCTGGAAAGCTGGCAACGAGTTTGCTATGGGAAAACATTGATTCCGATCAGATGCCGCCAAAGAAGCCGCTGTCGGCAAACGAGAAAGCTCAATTAAGGTCATGGATCGAAAGTGGAGCGAAATGGGGCACGGAGAAAATTGATCCGTTCCGCTATTCAACCGATTCTCGCGCAGGAATTGACTGGTGGTCACTGCAGCCGCTTCGCAACGCCCAGCCGCCTGCGACGGTTCGCCCCGGCTGGGCGGAAAATTCGATCGATGCCTTCGTTGATGCGAAACGCACAGAAGCGGGACTCACTCCATCCCCTGAAGCGGACAAACGCGCGCTCATTCGTCGATTGTCATTCGATCTGTTGGGACTTCCTCCCACGCCGGACGAAATCACAACGTTCCTCGGCGATACCTCAGATCATGCCTATGAGAATCTGGTCAATCGATTGCTGGCATCGCGGCACTATGGCGAACGCTGGGCTCGGCACTGGCTGGATATCGTGCGATTTGGAGAAAGCAATGGCTTTGAATACGATCAGCCTCGTGACAACGCCTATCCCTATCGCAACTGGGTCATCAACGCTCTCAATCAGGACATGCCCTACGACGAATTTGTCCGCATGCAACTTGCGGGTGATATGCTGCATCCGAATGATTTTGATGCCGCCGCAGCCACTGGGTTTCTCGTGGCTGGACCGCACAACACAACGTTGCCTGCCAACGACAAGATGAGAATGTCGATGGCGCAGGATGAACTGGAAGATCTGGTTGGCAACGTGAGCCAGACATTTCTTGGACTCACCGCCCACTGTGCTCGCTGCCATGATCACAAGTTTGATCCAATTTCACAAAAGGAATACTACCAGTTCGCAGCCGCATTGACTGGCGCGACACATGGTGAACGCAGCCTGCAGATTCCATTGTCAGGCGAGAATCAACAACGACTCGCAGACATTGATATTCGTTTGGAAGCCGACCGCAAAAAAATCAATTCGATCGAAAACGTCAGTCGAGAACAAATACTCGCAGAAAGAGAAACAGGCAATGCGCCGCTGCCAGATCCACCGCAGGCATTGGCCACGTGGGAATTTGACGACAACTTCAAAGACACCCTTGGATCACTCGACGCGACCCCGCACGGTGGCGCGAAGATTGTCGATGGCTGCCTTGTTCTGAACGGCAAAGACTCGTACATCGCCACGAAGCCGCTGACGATGGAATTGCACGAAAGGACGCTCGAAGCCTGGGTTCAACTGGATGATCTGAATCAGGCTGGCGGTGGAGTCATCAGCGTTCAGATGCTGGACGGGTCGAACTTCGATGCAATCGTCTTCGGTGAGCGTGAATCAAAGAAGTGGATGGCTGGCAGCAACGGTTTTGTTCGGACTGAACCGTTCAATGGCGTTGAAGAAACCAATGCGAAAGATCGTGCCGTGCATTTTGCGATCGTGTACCAAAAGGACGGCACGATTGCAGGTTACCGCGATGGAATTGCATATGGCGAACCGTATCGCCCTGGCGATTTGCAACCCTATCCTGCTGGAAAATCGCAGGTCATCTTTGGCTTGCGGCACAGTCCTGTCGGCGGCAATCGAATGCTGACCGGTCGCATCCAGCGGGCTCAGCTTTATGATCGCGCTTTATCTGCGGACGAAGTGGCTGCATCTGCCGGCGTCGCAGACCGGAACTACGTTTCCGACGCTCAGATGCTGGCGAAACTTTCTTTGGATGAGCGAAAACTCCACCGACAATTGACTGACGAAGTTACGGCCTTACAGGCTGAAAAAGATGGGCTTTTCAATTCGCAGCCACAGCTACTCTACACCTGCATCTCCAGCAACCCGGGTATCACAAAAGTTCTGAATCGCGGCGATGTCGGAAGTCCTGCTGAAGTTGTTTCTCCTGCCGCTCTTAGCGCGGTGACGGGCAAGTCTTCGGACTTCGGACTCCCTCCCGATGCAAGCGATGCTGATCGTCGCATGAAGCTCGCTGAGTGGATTACAGACCGCGACAATCCTTTGTTCTCTCGGGTGATGGTAAATCGCCTTTGGCAATATCATTTCGGTCAAGGTTTGGTCACGACACCCAGCGATTTTGGATTCAATGGCGGTCATCCGAGTCATCCAGATTTGCTCGACTGGCTGGCGCAGAGATTCCGGAGCGACGGCTATCGGCTCAAACCTATGCACCGACTTATTGTCACCTCTGCGACTTATCGGCAATCATCGTCTCCGAATACTGCCGCCGCAAAGATCGATGCTGACAATCGGCTGCTCTGGCGTAAGACGCCACTGCGACTTGAAGCCGAAGAGATTCGTGATGCAGTACTTGTTGCCACCGGCCAATTGAACGCTGCCGTTGGAGGCGTCGGATATCGCGACGTCCGACATTTCCAGTTCAAAGGCAGTAACTTCTACGAATCGATCGATGAAGTTGGCCCGGAATCTCGCCGCCGAACAATCTATCGCTTCAGTCCTCGCGGAGGTCGCAATCCGTTTCTCGATACGTTTGACTGTCCAGATCCGTCAGTGACCACTCCAAAACGAGCTGCGACAACCACACCACTTCAATCGCTGGCTCTCATGAACAACGCGCTTGTGTTTCAAATGGCTGACGATTTTGCAAATCGAATGGAACGAGAAGCTGGTGATTCGACCGTGGCACAAATCAAGCTCGTTTACCTTGTGGCCTACGCTCGCGAAGCTGATCAACAAGAAGTTGAGTCGGCAGCATTGTTCATCGGCGACCACGGGCTGGCTTCATTCTGTCGAGTCGTCCTGAACAGCAATGAGTTTCTCTATGTGAGATGAACGAGGCCAGGATTTTCGTGAATCACTGTTCAAAACTGGATCAGCCAGCCAAGGATTGGGTACACTTGCATAGGATCCTGGGACGGCTTCATTCATCGATAGACGCCAAACTGGACGCTGGACTTGGCGGGCAATTGTCTCACAATCAGGCACAGGAGAAAGATTATGCCTATGCACAACTAGACTCGCGTTTCCGCTGGAACATATCACGCATTTCACAATGCGTGGACAACTCACCTTCTGGAAGCTCTTAGGATCGCTCGATAAACAACTGTCGGATTTGAAATGAGCGGTTTGCAATGGTCGTTTCCGTGCGTAATGCAGCCCGGGTTTACAGGCAGTTTCTGCCGATAAACAACAGCTTGAAATCGCGATCACAACATATTTTACATGCCGCGAAACCGGGATCAGCACCACAACCACCGAAGCGCAAGGATTCCTGAACTGTGGCGTCGATTCTTACGATACCTCTTTGACGGTGTATCATCGCTTTTCATTGCGCGGCAAGCCTGTCGATCGCGGTCAGGAAGAGGGAAAAGTGAGTACTCTGATTTTCACGTTTGACTGGCAAACATCCAGGGATCGACATCGCCCGCTCGCCAACGACAATCGCCGATTTCGCCAAAGAACATTCAACTTGAGGCATGGATGCGAATTGCATTTGGAAATGCTGTCGTGCTGACACTCTCCGCGGTCCTGGTGACGCTGAGTGGCTGTGTTCACGATCGAACAACTGCATGTAGCAGTTCCCTGTCAGAACAACCTCAGTCGTGCCCTGAGAATTATGCATCAGAATTGGATGTCCGGTACGGTCGCCCCAACAGAGTCATTGATTCAGCGGGCTGGTTATTTGGCGTGCCACGCAAACTACTGCTGTGGGATCGTCGAGTAGATAATCACGACGTCAGCGATCGAACAACGGAATCAATTGCGACATTTGCCGAAATGCATCAGCTCGACGGGCTGTGTGCCAGAATCAATCAGTACGATCCCATTGATGAGTTCAGTAGACTCCGCAAGAATACAACCGTGGCACCCGGCTGGCGCTATACTCTGGGAACGATGAGTGTGATCAGTTATACATTAGTTCCCGGTCGGATCATTGGCTTAGACAAGTACAATCCATATACGAACAGCGTCTACGTCCATTCCGACGTGCCTGCGCTGGCGGTGGAAGCGACGGCGTATGCGAAGGACGTCAGAAGCCGAACTCTGCCAGGAACTTATGCGGCTGTGAATCAGTTGCCGTTTGTCTCCATCTGGCATGAATCTGTGAATGTCCGGGATGCCGTCGCATTTGTGGAGCAACACGGCACACCTGAAGAACGAGTCGATGGGCTACGGGTGTTACATGCCAACTACGGTTCCACGATCGCCTTAGCAACAGGTGCCGGTCCGATCGCCCAAATCGGTGGAGCAGTGGCCGGGCAGTTTACCGGGCGATTTCAGGCGGCTTGGCTGGAGCGAAAAGCTGACGAATCGGCTATCGCGGAAACAGAGCAGGGCAATGACGGCAAAGTCGAATTGGTTAGTGCGACAAGCGACGCTGAATAGAGTTTCTAAGGCGAGAGACAGAATCAGGTCAACCAAAAGATGTCGCCGTACCGAAGGAATCCGACCTGCGAAAAGTAGGACTACAACGTAGGCAGATCTGTCCCAGATCTGCATCCTTTAGCAAATCCGAAGGCAAATGGTTGTCTGGCCGCAGATTTGGAATTGGATAGGGCCAAGGGAAGCCTGTCGGCGGAGCGACGGGCGTACAGTGCACCGGTCGCTCCGCCGACGGGATTTCAAAGTGTGATCACTTCAAACTACTCGCCCATCACACCAGCCCCCACTGTCACCTCGGCAATTTTCGGCCTTGCCGCAGCCTGGACGAGCTTTCGAGCGGCCGCGACACTGCTATCGAAGACGATTCGCAGATCAACAACCCATGCTCCCTGTTCGGGCATCATAAATTCCCAGTGAGGCACGATGCAGACGCTTTGATGAACAGCTTCGAATCCGCCTTCCGACTGACTGATGGTTTCAATCGGCATCGTCCAGATGCCACCCGCTCGCGACATTTCTACGCTGACGTCCAGTCCAAGCCATTCGTCAACCAGGCTGATGCGTTCAGAATTGTGCTGATCCAGCATGGTATCCAGAGTGCCGAGCCGTTGTCCGGCGGCATCGTAAAAGTAGCGATCATCGGCCCCGCCCGGCATTGCGGCAAAATTCAGCTCCACACCAAAATGCAACGGCACATTTTGTGGAAACCCGGCGACATGATACTGAATCAATATTTCGTTCGGCCGATCCGATGACAGAACGACGATCTTGCGAACCTCGCCGTGCAGATCAGTCACGCGGCCCTTGCGTCGCATTTCCACTGCAATCTTCTGATCGCCTTTGCGAACACTGGCCTCATACGTGCCCGTGGCAAAATCGCCGATCATGGAGTTGCCACGACGGAAATCTTCATGCGTTGCACTCGGTTGCAGAAACAGGTCGACCAGACTTTTGCGTGGCCATTTGTCGTAGCTGATCTTCTTTTCCAGATTTGGCTGACGGAATTTGATTTCCTTGGAAACGGACGCCAGATCCGCATCGCCAGCGGACACGACATTGTTCGCATGGTCGATGATTCTTTGATGATACGGTTCTGGACGACGATTCAGCGTCGCCAGAATATTGATTTCATTGGCCTTGAGATCCAGTTCATACAAGTGCCCCCCCACCGCCGGCGAGAACAATGCCACCATGCGATGATTGCTGAGTTTCATTTCCTGGCGAGCGTCAAGATTAAAATCTCCAACGGCCACATCAACCCATGCACCTGAGCCGCGAGTCACCTGATCCATCAGCATTTCAGCTTCGATCAGTTCTTTGTAAACCGCGTTTCGCAGGTGCGGCAAATACAGGCCACCAAAGGCTCCATGCCAGTATGAGCAGTTGCACTGACTTCGGTACAGGTGCGTCACGGCATCTTCCAGAAGTTCCTGCGCATCTTCCGAAAGATCGTCCTTGGCCTGAAGTGTCGCCAACCGATTGCTGACATCAATCATCCGCGCGTACATTTCGTTGCTTTCCGGATATCGCGTCCGGAAATTGCGCCAATAACCGCCGCGTGTAAATCGCACAAGTCGCTGCCATTCTTCGTTGTCCGGATGCAGTCGCGTTAGACTTACAAATTCCTTTTGCGACGCAGGTGGCAGAACCCACTCGGTCATCTCGCGATAGCTGGCATCAGGAAGATACGTGCGACCAATTGGCGCGACATGATCCAGCACGCCGGACGGCGTTGTGACCTTGATCCATGATTCGTTGTCTCGCAACAAATCGAGGAACTTTCGCAGCCAGCCGTCAGTGTAAACATGCTGATGTGTCTCCGGCCATGAACCGAATTTCTCGCCGTCGTCACCAAAGACAATCACCGGATTTTCGTATGTAGTGGCGATCTCTTTCAGATAGGCAATGCACTCCTCCGGCTTGGCAAACGGAATCAGATATCTCAGACGTTCGCTGTCCGGAAACATGAACAGCAGACGCCCTTCGTCTTCCGTCGAGTAATAGCCCATCAATTCGCTCTGAGGAATACCTGCGCAACGAAAGTGATAGTCGTCAACCATGGTGTATTGCAGACCGGCCGCGGCAATGTCACCTGCAAACGACTGTTCCCAGACCCGTTCCGGCAACCACAACCCGCGCACGGATGTCTGGAACAACTGATTCAAATGCTCTGAATACCGTTGAATCTGACCGATTCGATCGCGGCGTGGAATGTTGGATAAGATTGGTTCATAAAAAGCACCGCCGATGATTTCGATCTGCGACGATGCAACCATTTTCCGAACGCGATCGATGTACTCCGGGTGCCGGACTTCCAGCCATTCCAGCAGGCTGCCAGATGTGTGCAGGCCAAACGGGATTTCAGGATAATCCTGCAATACGTCAAGAAACGGATGATAACTGTCGCGATACGCTTGTTCGAAAACGCCGTCAAAGTTACCGACCGGCTGGTGATTATGAAACGCCAGAACCAACCGCACAGAACCAGCCATGGACACAACTCCGAATCTTGTCAGAACAATTTCGCAAAACACGCGAATGAATAAACACTTCGAGCCGCCGTGTGTTCACAATCCGCAGATACCGAACAATATCGCAGACGGGCGTCATAAGGCGAGACCGTCAGTGATCTCCTGCATTCTTTCCAAATGAAAAAAACGGCGGAGCAGGGCGAATCGATATCGCTGGAACGCAACGCCAAGACAACCAGTTTTACCTAAACAACCCAGAGGTTGCGACGTGTGGTTTCTAAGCGAGTGGCAGAAATGAGTCTACCGAACATGTCACCGCGCCGAAGGAATCCGACCTAGGACAGGTCGGACTACGTAGGCCGATCTGTCTCAGATCTGCATCCATTCAACATGGTCGATGCGAATTGGCGGAGTGGCTTAGCGCATTCGCCAGAGGATAATTCCATTCCTGCCGATCGCGATATAGTTCATGCGGCTGGTATTGAGAGGTAGCTGGACGTGTGAAAGTTCGCATTTTTTCCCAAGTGTTTTTACGGCCAGGCCACTTGCAGCAGGCAACCAGATGTCGTCGCGATGAACAAACGATCGCCGAGCGGACCCGTACAAATGTGGACCGGTGGATCCTGTGAGATATCCACAGCCCACTGAATCGTACCTTCAAAGTTCAGCCAGATAATTCGATTTTCAAGCGTCAACAAGGCGACCCGATTTTTGGTAGCGGATGCTGAAACGCGACTGGGAATACCATCGATGGAAAATGATCCCAATTGTGTACCGGAGCGATCATAAACCTGTACGCCGTGATTGAACGCCGCCAGAAAGATACGCTTCCCACCTTCTGAGACGGACATATCGCCTGCATTGTTCATCAGACGTTCGTTCCAGATCTCCTTGCCCTTCAAATCGAAGCGACAGAGCTGGCCGAACTCAGCCGCACCGATCAGATCCGGCGCTTCTGCAAGAAACGCCAGATGCTCCATCGCGCGCTTCGTATCAACTTTCGCGATCTCTTTGCGGTCTGCCGTGACGATATGAAGTCTGGCAGAGTCGCTGCTGAAAGCGATATGACTGCCATGAGGAGAAATCGCGATCGCGACGATCTTGCCTGTGATTGAAGCATCCCACAGCGGCTTCAATCGTGCATCGAAGCACAACATGCGACTGTCACCAAGCACCGCCACACCGATGTCGCCACTGTCACTCCAGACCAGTTTGCGCACACCGACGAAACTGCGATCTTCAACCAGGCGGTCGCCATTTTGGTTCAACAGACACAGATGGCCCGAGTTTGTGCCGACAAGCAGCGTGCGAGCTTCGTCAGCGAAATCAATCGCGACGATACCGTCAGGAAAGAAATCCTCGAAGACTTGCGCGGGTTTGGAACCGTGCGAATTGCGGAGCAGTGGTGAAGCCACACGTTTGCCTACAGTAACAGTCTGCCCAAACTATTTGCGGGATAGGCGAGTTTGCAATTCTTCGATCGCTGCAGCAACGTCTGCATCAGCAGAAATCTCATCGGGTGTACGAGCTCGAAAGAATGTTTCTTCCTGCTTCTCGCCTCGAAAGGACGCTGAGTGCGTCTCTTCTGGTAACGGAACTGTGACGTCCGGCTCAAGCCCGACATGAGCATAGTTCCGATCATCCGGTGAGTAGAACTTCGCAGTGGTCAGTTTCAATCCGGTTTCGCCTGGCAGATGGATGATGCTCTGCACAGACCATTTTCCGTACGTCTTTCGCCCGACAATCGTTCCGCGATGATGATCTCTAATCGCTCCTGCCACAATTTCACTCGCACTCGCACTGTTTTCATCAACCAAAAGAGTCAACGGATAGTGGCGAACATTATTTCCGTGCGCCTGGAAGACCTGACTCTGTTCTGGTGCTCGTCCTTTAGTAGAAACCAATACTCCCCGATCAATGAATCGCTCGATTACGGCCGCTGCGGTTTCCAACAAACCACCAGGATTACCTCGCAGGTCCCAAATCAGAGCCTTCATGCCTTTTCGTTCCAATTCTCGCAAAGCAACATCCAATTCTTCAGCGGTATTGCTTTGGAAACCTTCCATGCGGATGTAGCCGATGCCTCTGGCTTCATCGAGAATCACTTTGCGTGTAATACTATGAATCTGAACTCGCTGGCGAGTGAACACGTTTGATTTTTCAGTCCCTGAAGAAGTCTCAAACGTCAGCTTGACCTGACTTCCACTATTACCACGAAGCAGGCGAGCCGCATCGTCTGTGCTCAGATCTCTGCAGTCTGTTCCGTCAATCTCCACGATATAGTCGTTCGGTTCCAGGCCGCCGCGTTCCGCCGGGCTGTCCAACAAAACGTTCACGAGATGCATCCCGCGTCCTTTCACGCCTTTCATCTCAATGCCAATTCCCACAAGTTCACCCTGGATACTCCCAAACAGATCGTTATAGCGATCTGGTGTCAGGAAGTTGCTGTATTCGTCAAGAGCGTTGCAACCGCCGAAGATGTATTCCATAACGATGGCTGTGCCCGAAATCCCCAACTCACGATTGCACAGATCGCAAACGCTTGTGATCGAAGCGCGAGCGTCGAGCCGCGTTTCAAGCCGACGATTCCAGTAGTCCTTGATCAGCAGACTACGAACTCGCTCAACTCCGTCTTCATTGCCGAGTTTCACATTGCGACCCAGAAACTTATCGTTCTTCAACGCCATGTATAGACTTTCGGTTCCGTGGGCGGCAAAGCGAGTCACCGAAATGCTGTCGACGTATTCGTATTGCACACGCGAAAGAATGTCTTCATAAAGATCAAGCGCCTCAGCACGACCTTTGGTGAGCAACTGGTTTTCAAAGCTACGATCAGAATAACGACGATCGACACCAAAGTGAATCCGAGTCCTGCGCAGAGCGTATGTCAGTCCTTCGTCGTTTTTCCATTCTTTGATCGCGGCTTCGTACAGCGTAATCGCATCAACCCACTGACGACTGTTTTCAAGTTGCTCGCCAGCCTGTCGGGCTTCTTCGGCATTCGCATATCGGGAAAGATCAACGCCGGAAGAATCCTTCGCGGCTGCCGCTGAAGAAAACAGCAACACGCTCAGCGAAAGGAATATGATGGACTGGATTTTGTTCGCCCATGACTTCATCGGCATGATTTTCCCCTCGACCCTTGCAGCAAAAATTGCCGCGTCCGGTCAACTGTCTCAATAGCTCGTCACCGAGCGGCGTCATGCCTCGCGATTTGATTCCTTCCCTGAAATCAGACTCAAAGTGGTTGCCGTGCTGACAACTGTGATTCTTCGCTGCAAGTGGACGTCTCCATCCACCTTAGCAACTACCCCAAACAACTTTACGACATTTTGAATATATGGCGAGAATGCGCGATGGTCAAACGCGGAATCCCGGCAGAGTCTCGTTCTGCGGCAGAACCCTAAAAGTCCACTAAAAGCCCGCATTTTTCGTTGCTCCCCAAGTCGCTGGTGCATTAGCAAAATGCCGATTCTACTGATTGGACTAAAAATGCGAGCTTCAGACACGCGAAACAGGTAGGTCCTTTCTGCCGGAAAGGACTTCACGACTTGTCGCGACCTGCGACCAAAATCACGTTAAATACAAGACAACGCGACGACGTTGAGCGGATGTTCGCACTTGGGTTCGCTTTGCGGCGAAAGTCCCGCTCGGCAAGCGGCACCTAAGTGGCAACGCTGCGACATGGGCCCCTTGAGTTGTTCTTTTACGGGCGACGGGATACCGTTTGTACTTCTAAATGCATAGAGCGATTGGATGCTCTGCCGCGATGTCTCTGAAAGGTTGGTCTATGTTTCTTCCGACTCGTTCTCTGCAAATAGTGATTAGTTTCGTCTGCTTGAGCAGTTCTCTGATGGCCGCTGACTGGCCGCAATGGCGTGGTCCGAATCGCGACGCCTTGTCCGATGAGCATCTGGCATCCACAAACTGGGAAAACAGTCCACCAAAACATCTTTGGACGACTGCCGGATTCGGTGAAGGTTTTGCCAGCGTCGCCGTTGCTAAGGGCATCCTGTACACACTGGGAAATACTGACGGCGGCCAGGCTGTAATCGCAGCGAAAGCTGATGACGGCAGCATCCTGTGGAAGAAAGTGATTACAGAATCGAATCCAAAACATAGTTACGAAGGATCTCGCTGCACACCTTCGGTCGATGGAGACCGTCTGTACGTCGTCACGTCAAACGGTTCGATCGCGTGTTTGAAATCCGAAAATGGCGATGTCGTCTGGCAGCGTCAGTTCAAAGACTGGGGCGGCAAGATGATGTCCGGCTGGGGTTATTCAGAATCGCCGCTGGTTGACGGCGATCGAGTCCTCTGCACACCCGGCGGACCCGATGCACTTGTGGTCTGCCTGGACAAAATGTCCGGAAAAGAAATCTGGACCTGCAAACCGTCGTTCGAAGGCAACGCGGGCAAAGACGGAGCTGGCTATTCATCAATCGTGATTTCAAATGCACTTGGCGTAAAGCAATACGTGCAACTCACTGGCAAAGGACTGATTGGCATCAACGCGGCGAATGGCAAACAGTTGTGGACATACAATCGAGTCGCCAACGGAACGGCAAATATCCCAACACCAATCATCGACGGTAATTTTGTTTTCGCCTCAACAAGCTACGGCTGTGGCACATGCCTTGTTGAACTAAAGAAAGACGGCAACAACATCGTTGCGGAAGAGAAATACTTCCTCGACGCCAAAACATTTAACAACCATCACGGCGGCATGATTCTGCACGAAGGTCACATCTATGCCGGTCACCAGCAGAATGAAGGATTTCCGACCTGTGTCAAGATGGCGACTGGTGACATTGTCTGGGGCGGAAAACTGCGCGGCGTCGGCAAAGGTTCAGCCGCGATCCTGTTCATCGACGGCCATGTGATCTTCCGGTATCAGGATGGAACAGTTGCCCTCATTGAAGCGACTCCGACTGAATACAAACTCAAGGGCAGTTTCACTCCCGACTTCCAGCAGGGAAACAGTTGGTCTCATCCTGTTGTCGTCAATGGAAAATTGTACCTTCGCGAACAGGACAAGTTGATGTGCTATCAGGTTGGCAAATAATTGCCGACTCCGTTCGATTCGCAACCGGCGAGCGGCAGGGCATCAGCCCTCCGAGTTACGCGAAGTAGATTTGCTCGGGGACGGTGGCCGGAGTTGGCAAGCATCAAAACCCCGGGTTTCTTTCATATGGAACATCGAACATCGACTGATCAATCCATCGAGACGTTTAAAATGATACCCGTCCGAACCGTCTTACAGCCGTCTGAAAGTGAATAACCGTGGCGTCTCAGTTATATTGGCAGGACGTTCGGGATGCGATTGATCGTCCTGTCCTGAATCGTCCTGCCAACAATGCGATTCGACCGAACAAACGACACCTATCGAACTCTCACGAGTCCGGCTACGTCAAATTTTGGCCGAGTGAAGTCGAATTCACTTAGTTCGTGGCATTCTTAACTGACCGACCAGTGATTTGTTGAAATTTGTCACCGAAAAATGCCAGTGGATTTTTTAGGATCTGGATTCGGCGATGCAACTGTTCAATACGAGGATCGTCTTCGTCGAGTCGACGCATCATCTCCAGGCTGGCTTCCGCCGCAGGAAAATCTTTCCTTGCCAGTGCAAGTTTCAGGATGACGGTACTGTGAGCCATCGCTTCAGACACATGCCAGCGAGTTCGACTGGCGAGTGGTGCAATAAGTTCCTGAGCTTCATCAATTCGGCCCTCTTGAATTGCCAATTGAGCAAGCGAGATTCGTGCGAACGAATAGTCCGGGAATCGTTCAAACACATCGTGCAGGATTTGTTCTGCTTCCGCATGTGCCTCCTTGTTCTTCCCCATAAGCAACGTCATGGCGAGATTGTGCCGAGCTGAGGGATAGTCCGGATCTATTTTGATGCACTGACGTATCGCAACTTCCGCCGACCGGAGATCTTTGGCGTGCATCGCATCGATACCGACGTTGAGCAGATCAGTCACGCGAGAATTCGGATGTGGGACTTGCTCATAATAGATCTCGGCACTGAAAGGCACGACGTCGGTCCACGCACCTTTCGACCAAATACTTACAGGCTCATCCCCCAGGAAATTCTGTTGTCGCAGAAACAAAATTGTCGATATTCGCATCGCATCGGGGCCACGTTGTCCCATCGCGAAGTCCTTGAGGACGTTGAGCATTTCGGGAGAACTCACAGCCTTTGCCAACAGCAACGCAAACTCACGTGCGCCGCGATCACCGCGATCCAGCATAGCTGGCACGAGCTTTACCAAATGAGGCCACTTACGAAGAACTTCCGGCATGCGCGATCCAGTATTGTGTTCGCCGGATGTCAAAGTCGCCACGATCTCAGTCATTGCGTGGAATGGAATCCATTTGTGCAGAGTTTCAGCCCAAGGCGCGTGGCAATCTGCGGCGGATTTCAATTCGTTAAGATTCGGTTTCGCGGGCGGACAGTTCGGATCCACTTTCAGGCAGCGTTTCCAGGCAGCCTGGGCCTCTTTCACATGGCCCTGTCGCATCAACGCAACGGCTTTGTAGTGATACAGCACAGCGCGACATGGCGGAATAATTTCTACAATACTGTCCGAGAAATCAACCAGATCTACGATATTGTCGTCACGGCCCAGAAAACTCAGAAACTCAGCCTGCGCAGCCAGAGCATCCTGCTGTTCTGCGAACGATGTCGCAATGTGGTCGGCAATCTGATTCGCTTCGTCAAACTCTCCCAGCAGGAACAGTGTTCGTCCAAGAGTCGCTTCGGCGAAACGATTCTCCGGAAACAATTGCATAGTTTCCTTCGCAACCTCAAGTGCCTCAGACATCCGATTGATATGAAACAAGCACAGCGCCAGATTATTGCGGACTGAAACCAGACGCGGCTTGATCACAAGCAGTTCTTTTGCGATGTCAATGGCCCCATTGAAGTCATGATCCGACATCCTGAGCATCATCTGATCGTGCATCACAAGCAGATGCATTTCAGAGTCTGCCAATTCGTATGTCGGCAACTCACTCGCAATTTCCGGCTCAAGCATCTCAATCGCCGCAATTGCTTTTGAAGCATATTTGTGAGTTGGCCACTTTTCCAAAAATGAACGATACGACTGCAGAGCGATCGCACTTCGGCCACAAAACAAATAGCTCTGTGCCATAATCAGAAGCGCTTCGGGATCTCGTGGCTGCAAACGAACCAGCTCCGGAGTCACCCGCGCAAGTGCAGTGTGATCGTCGGTACGTTGGTAGAGATCAACCAAAGCCTCCAGAATTTCCGGGCTGTCGGGACGACGTTTGCGTTCCTTATTCAGCAACTCTTCCGCATCCTGATAGCGACCATCGCCCATCAGTTGATGCGACACAAACAGTGCATTTCGGAGTTCCCTGGGAGGCGCAACGACGGCAAGCTCCTGCCGGGACGCTCGCTGCTTCAACTGATTCTTGCGTTTGACTTCTCTCAGATGCTTTTTCTGGTCGCGTTTTGACATGGCGGAGACTCCATTCCGTACGGTATTGAAACTTGTTCCTAACAACAGAAAAACCAGTTTAATCCGAGATTGAATGGGACGCTACTCAGAGGTGGTTCTTCCTTAGGAAAATCATGCCTCTCAATATGTAGCGGCAACACTCGCATCAGGATTTGAATGCACCCGCATTTCCAACGATCGCTGTTCACATTATCCGCCAGCCGCGATCAAGTCGTCCTGATCCGGAATCCCGATGTACGGCAGATGCCGGAACTCGTCGTTGTAGTCCAGGCCATAGCCAACCACGAATTCATCGGGGATTTTGAAGCCATAGTAGTCGGGCGTCAGCTCAACTTTCGTCCGGTCGCTTTTCCACAGCAGCACGGCGGACTTGACGGAATTCGGCTCAAAGCCTTTCACTGCTTCGTACATTCCGACCATCGTGTGGCCGGTATCAAAGATGTCATCCAGTATCACGACATCGCGGCCCTTCAGATCGGGCACAAGGCTGCTGTTCACCGAGAGAGCGCCGGGAGACGTTCGAGTGCCTCCGTAACTGGACGCAGAAATCAGCGCAACTCGCAATGGGACATTTGTTGCGCGAATCAGATCGGCAAGCAGCACTACGCTGCCAGTCAGGACGCCCAGAATTGTGAGCGGCCGACCGGAATATTCTGCACTCAGTTGAGCGCCGAGTTCAATAACACGATCGCGAATTGAACCTTCGCTGATGAGGACTCTCATGCATTGCACCTGCTGAGCGGAATGGCACTGGCCATGCGTCACTGGCCATGCGCCACTGGTTGTGAAATCAAAAGGCAACACCGACGACAACCGCCATACCATTCACGGAGCACGGCTGACGCACTTTAACACGGAATTCCCCTTCTGACGACGCAATCGCAACAATTGCCCATCCTGTGGAACGATCCTCAAACGTCTGTTTACCGAGGAATATGAACGCTACAATTCCGGCACGCTTTCCACACCGTCCTTTTGCCTGATTCGCATTCTTCGGTCTCTTGACATGCCCACAACCGTTTCAAACGCCGACAATTCCCAATCGACGCCTGTCATCGTCAATATTTCCTGCTACAAGTTTATAGCACTGGATCAGTTGCCCGAACGAAAAACGGCCATTCGTCTTCGAGCAGCGGAATTGAATCTAAAGGGTACGGTACTGCTCAGCCATGAAGGCATCAACCTGTTCGTCGCCGGACCACAACAATCGATTCGCGACTTCGTCGATTTTCTACGCGAAGATCCGGCATTTTCGGATCTGGCTCCAAAGGAAAGTGTCAACGACTATCAGCCGTTCAATCGAATGCTGGTAAAGATCAAAAAGGAAATCATTTCATTTGGCATCGATAACGTCGCGCCGGGAGTTCGTACGTCTCCCAAACTTCCGGCTGCCGAACTTCGCAAATGGCTGGATGAAGGTCGCAAAGTTCATCTGCTCGACACTCGCAACGACTATGAATACAAGATCGGTACTTTTGACAATGCCATTAAGTTGGGCATCGATCATTTCCGTGAGTTCCCCGAAGCGATTTCAAAGTTACCGGAAGAACTGAGAGATGAACCAATCGTCATGTTCTGCACCGGTGGAATCCGTTGCGAAAAAGCGGGACCGTTTATGGAGATGGCTGGCTTCCGCAACGTGTATCAACTGGACGGAGGAATTCTGAAGTACTTCGAAGAAGTTGGCGGTGAACATTACCACGGAGAATGTTTCGTCTTCGATCAGCGAGTCGCCGTTGATCCGGCCTTAAAGGAAACACCGACCACTCAATGTTATGTTTGCCAGGCAGTTGTAACATCTGAGGAACAGCAAACACCACAATACGTCGCAGGAAAATCCTGCCCATCGTGCTTTCGCGACGAAGCACAACGCATGGCTGACGTCATCGCGTTGCGTCACCAGCAAATCCACAGCGTCACGACGCCGCTACCGGGCAGCACGCCGTGGCTGAATCGTCGTCCGCTCAATGTGCCACAGCGATGCGCGGGCATGACGTTGCTGGATTTCGTAAGCGTCCTGCATCCACAGATCGAGCGGTCAGAGTGGTTGAATCGCATCGAATCGAGCGTCATTGTGCCTGCAGAATCAGCTCGCATTCGACGTCGCCCAAAACACGTCGAAGAGTCAATCCCATTGTCACCGGACCGCATTGTGCGCGAAGGGGAACGCTTCGATCAGCTACAACCGCACTCCGTTGAACCAGACGTCAACGCCAACATCCGCGTCCTGCACGAAGACGATGAATTCGTGATCCTCTCGAAACCGGCTCCGTTACCAATTCATGAATGCGGGCGGTTTCATCGCAATTCCATGCGATACATTCTGAACCTCGTCTATTTCCCGCAGCGGCCGCACATTGTGCATCGGCTTGATGCCAACACATCAGGCATTATGGTCCTATGCAAACGCAAACGTGTTGCTTCGATCGTCCAGAAACAATTCGAAAATCGTACGGTAAAAAAAACGTATCTGGCGAAGGTTCACGGTCATCCAGGCCATGATCAATTCTCATGCGACGCGGCGTTGAGTCGCGAACCGGACGCTGGTGGTATTCGCACGCTCGATCCGCAGGGTGATGATGCATTTACAGAATTCGAAGTGATTCATCGCATGGACGATGGTACATCACTTATCCACTGTTTCCCTATGACCGGCCGCACAAATCAAATTCGCGTGCATTTGTGGTCCCTGGGCTTCCCGATCTGTTGCGACCCAGCGTACCTTCCGGAAAACAAACCTGGCAATAACAGGACGCTGTTGCCAGGGGAGCCTACAATGTGCCTGCATGCCGAATCCATTGCATTCAACGGCCCGGACGGCAAGCGTTTGCAGTTTTCTGACGCAGCACCAGCATGGGCTGTTGCTCGTTAGACACCCGTCCCACGAACACGTTAAATTTCCGAATCGATCGAACAAGAAATGAGATGCTGGAAAAAAGCATGAATGTCACTGAAACACCCGCAGTACAGAAAGTTGCTGCAGTGCCGTCGTCTGGTGCAACTTCGCAGGTCACAAAAGGCAACACCGCGTTTCATCTCGCAGCCAATATCCTTGGAGCAATTCTGATCCTGGGCCTCGGAGTGGCTGGCTTTATTTTCTTTGGTCGCAAGCCAGAAGTTCCGACTGACACATCTAAGCAGGACGCAGCGAATGTCGCACCACTCGTTGATGTCGCAGTTGTCAAACCGTGGGATCAACCATTCCATCTGGACATTGACGGCGAAGCATCAACTTATCGAATACTCACAGTCGGCGCAGAAGTTACCGGGCGTGTTGCAAGCAAACTTGAAACAACTCGCAGCGGCACATTCGTCAATGAAGGTGATTTACTTTTCGAAATCGATCCCGTCAACTATCAGCTCGAAGAGCAGCGACTGCAGGCTCGCGTTGACCAGGCTCTGGAAGAACAGAAAGCAGTCGATGTCGATATTCAGAATACTGCCACGTTGCTGCAGCTGGCAGAAGAAGAGAATCAGCTTCAAAAAAACCATCTTGAACGCATTCGCTCGCTGTATTCAAAAAAGGCAACATCCGAAAGTGAAATGGACACTGCTACGCGGCAGGAACTGACATCCCGCAACGCGATGCAGATGCAGCAGAATCAATTGAACGCATACCTGCAGATGAAAAAGACGAAAGCAGCCAGCCTCAAACTGGCTCAGGCTGAACTGGAACGCACAGTCACCGATCTCCAGCGTTGCAAAATTCTGTCTCCCATTACCGGCCGCATCGTGGATGACATGCAGGAAGAAGGCGACTATGTAAAACCTGGCGACCCACTGGTTCACATCAGTGATTCCAGTCGCATGGAAATCAAATGCAGCCTGAAAAGTGAAGAGCTGGCATGGGTCTGGCAGCAGGGATTGGCCATGAATCCACCGCCCATCGCCACATCAGAAACAGTCGAATCAAAAAACTCAACGGCCGAAGAAAAAAAAACCGATCCATTCAAGATTCCACAGGTTCCGTGCGAAGTCACGTTTCAGTTTCAAGGCGTGGAAACTATCTGGGACGGCTACCTGTCTCGCTACGAAGGCACAGGTATGGATCGTGCGACGCGCATGTTTCCGTGTCGCGTGGTTGTCGAAGAACCGGAGAAGACTCGAACGCGGTCGATTGACGGGCAGTCCAGTGTTTCACCGCCGACACTTCTGAGTGGTATGTATGTCACTGTCAGAATACCGATCACATCTCCCGTCCCGCTGTTGCAGGTGCCTGCTGAAGCCGTGCGACCGGGGGAGCAATTATGGATCGTGCGGAATGGAAAACTCAATGTCACGTCGGTCACACTTGTTCGCGTCGATGGAGAATCCGCATTGGTGCGGCCAGAAGGCAATTTATTGAAAGTCGGCGACAAAGTGATCACATCGCCGCTGGCATCGGTCAATAACGGGATGCCAGTTCAGATTCAGGACGAATCACAAGTCACGGAATCAGCGATAGACAAGCTCGCGCCAGCCGGTGAATCGGAGAAAACGCCATGATCAGTTCAATGGTACGTTGGGCGATTCGCCAAACTCCTGCGATGAACACGATGCTGGTCGCCGTGCTCGTCGTCGGCGCATTTTCCGCATTCACGCTGCGCCGCGAGGTTTTTCCGCAATTCGAACTGGAAATTGTCCTCGTCAGTGTGCCTTATCCGGGCGCGAGTCCGGATGAAGTCGAAAGCGGAATTTGTCAGAAAATCGAAGAAGCTATTCGATCGGTGGATGGAATCAAGAAAGTCACGTCGGTGGCTAGCGAAGGTTCCGGAAGCGTCGTCATCGAACTTCGAAGCGACGTGAAGAATGTCCAAAAGATTCTGAATGAAGTGCAGTCACAGGTCGATCGCATTCCAAGTTTCCCGGATCTTGCGGAAGAACCAAACGTGCAACAGATCACGTTTCGCAACAAAGCGATCACAGTAGGAGTTGTGCAGGAAAACTGCGACGCTCCGGATGCTGAATTGCAGTTGCGTGAAATCACAGAACAGATTCGAGATGACTTGCTGCTGATTCCGGAAGTGTCGCAGGCAGAAATTTACGGCGAACGTAAGTTTCAAATCGACGTGGAGATCCCCGAAAAGACGCTCCGAGAATACGGCCTGACCCTCACCGATGTGACTCGACGAATTCGAGTGCGAAATCTGGAACTTCCGGGCGGTACGATTCGTGATCGCGGCGAAACCTATCTGCTGCGCGGCAAGGACAAACGCGTACTCGGTGAAGAGATTGCATCAATCCCATTAATCACGCGAGCCGACGGAGTTGTATTAACAGTCGGTGAACTGGGCAGCGTCAAAGATGAATTCATTGACACAACGTCGATCAGTCGCATCAATGGCCTGCCGGGACTCGCGATCGATGTCAACGCCGCGTCGCGAGAAGACCTGCTGGCGATGGCCGATGCCGTCAAAGACTACGTGAAAACGAAAAAACTGCCAGCCGGATATTCGTTTACGACCTGGAGCGACAGTTCCATTGAAGTTCGCGATCGCATCGATTTGCTGGTACGAAACGGAATGCAGGGACTGATCCTTGTCTTCGTGATTCTGGCATTGTTTCTGGAACTGAAACTGGCATTCTGGGTCGCGTTAGGAATTCCGATATCACTGCTGGGAGCGTGTATCGTCCTGTTTCAATTCGATCAGACACTCAACATGCTCTCACTGTTTTCTTTTCTGATTGCACTGGGAATCGTCGTTGACGATGCCATTGTGATTGGCGAAAACGTCTACGCTCATCAACAAATGGGCAAGACGCCGATGCAGGCCGCGCTCGACGGTACGATTGAAGTCGTTCCGTCTGTATTTTCGTCAGTGACGACAACTGTTTTTGCCTTCATGCCGATGTTCTTTGTGACTGGGATCATGGGCAAGTTCTTTGCCGTAATGCCGTTGGCGGTGATTGCGATCCTGGTCATTTCGCTGATCGAAGCGTCGATGGTTTTGCCGTGTCACCTGGCTCACGGAAATGGACGCCCGTCGCCTCTGACGGCAGGTTTGAATCGATTCACAAACTTTGTACTGGACGCATTTATCGTGAGGATTTATCGACCAGCCGTAATCTTCTGCGTTCACAATCCAGCAATTACATTAAGTACTGCGGTTTCGATTCTACTACTCACAGCAACACTTGTTTCCAGCGGCAAAGTGCCGAGCATTTTCTTCCCCAAGCTCGACGCGCCGGAAGTCATGGCGACGGTGATCTTCCCGGACGGAACACCCAGCCGCGTTACAGAAGCAGCCACAGAACGCATCGAAAAAGCGATCCGGAAAATCAACGCTAAACATTCCACAAAAGAGTATCCGTTGGTACTGGTCACGCATCGCATGGTTGGACTGGTGACTGAACAAGGGGCTCCCGGTGGTGGTGCAAAAACCGAAGGCAGCCATGCCGGTTCCGTTTATGCTCAACTTGTTGACAGCGGCGCACGCGACCTCACCAGCGAACAGATCGTACAGGAATGGCGAACACTGGTCGGACCAATTGCGGGTGTCGAAACACTGACGTTCGGGTCTCAGTCGCGCGGGCCGGGTGGGAAGCCTATCGAATTCAAGCTGCTGGCACCGGCAAGTGAAATGGATCAACTGGAAAAAGCAATTGAAGAAACGAAACAGAAGCTGGCAACATATAAGGGAATTTTTGACGTTGCCGACGATTCACGACCCGGCAAGTGGGAACTACAGCTTCGCGAGAAGCCAAATGCCGTCGCCATGGGTATTCCACTCGACACGATCGCTCGCACCGTCCGAGCTTCCTATTACGGCGAAGAAGTCATGCGTCTGCAACGCGGTCGGCATGAAGTGAAGCTGATGGTTCGCTACCCGGAAGAGGATCGAAAATCATTGGCGAGATTTGACGACATTCGTGTGGATGCCGGCGACGGTGTTCAGCGGCCAATCACAGAACTTGCAGACGTCACTGTCAGCCGAGGTTACTCGGAAATTAACCGTATTGATCAAAAGCGATCCATCACAATTTCTTCAGACATCAACGAAAAAGAAGGCAACGCTAAGCTGATTGTGGAGGATCTGCAGAAGACGTTTATGCCGAAACTTCTGGAAAAGTATTCATCCCTGCGAGTGCGTTGGGAAGGTCAGCAGGAACAGGACACAGAATCTGTCCAGAGTCTCGGCATCGGTCTGGGCATTGCTTTGATTGCCATGTACGTGCTGCTCACCGTGGAATTCACTTCGTACGGTCAGCCGATTGTCGTCATGGCCGTCATTCCTTTTGGTATCGTCGGCGCGATCATCGGGCACTGGTTCCTTGGCTTGCCGCTGACTCTGTTCAGCATCCTTGGTCTCGTTGCACTGACGGGTGTCGTTGTGAACGATTCCATTGTGCTGGTGGATTTCATCAACAGCTCAGTTCGTTCAGGAGTCCCATTGCATCAGGCGGTCGTCGAAGCCGGTCAGCGCCGTTTTCGTCCCGTGATGCTGACATCGCTGACAACAATCGCTGGCCTGTCTCCGATTCTGTCAGAGACATCGTTTCAGGCCCAACTTGTGATCCCGATGGCCGCGAGTCTGTGCTTCGGCCTGATGACATCGACTGTTCTGGTACTGATCTTGGTCCCGACGTTCTACAATCTGTACGCCAGAATCTTTGGTATTTCCGTTGAGAGCGTCGCACTGAAAATCGAAGCGACACAACCCGAAACAGTCCCGGCGAGCGGAGTGGCGTAAGCCCTCCGGTACGTTGTGTTTGTAAAAGGAAGATCAAGTTGGCCTATATTTCAGGGAATAAAGCGAAGGCCGGGGAATTGCTGAAAAAATCTCAGCCACACAAGAACACACTCTTCCCGTCTTCGGTCAATTCAGTAGGCTATAACCGTCCTGACGAATCTGTCGTGTTGCCACTTTTCTTTGTAGTCTCGCCGACTTGCAGGTGAGTGCCACACTCACAATTGGAGACAGTTCATGACGACGCCCTCTGCAACTGGTTCCAGCGATGGTTTGATTTCGGCTTCCGTCGGATTCGAAGGAGCGAATCAGGTGGCCGACGTAAAGCTCGTTCAGGCATTACTGAATCTCAACCCGGATGCCATCGGACGCCTTTTAAGCGTTGATGGCAAGAGCGGTACGCTCGATGTGGCCTTCTCCCTGACACCACAGGATCGGCACACGGAAGTGGTGCCTCTTGTTCCAGTAGAACACCGCAAGCATAAAACGGGGAACTCAATGGCTGGCCTGCGTTACACTTCGCACGGACGCTCAAGACAGTCCGGTTACCCGATCCGCCCCTCCGCTGAAGGCCGAAGCTGTTGGCTAAACTTTCTTCGTAAGATACTTTCATTCTCTATTCCAAACCGGTTTATCCCGGCGCACTGCGTCGCCTTTTTTCTCTTCTTTCTCTTGCCACCTTTATGCGTTCCCTTAGTTCGTTTTCAACGCCGTTGACGGCAAGACGCGGGGGCGGAATCATACAATGAAATCACAACGTGATTCCACCCCAAAGGCCCATGTCGCGGGCCATGCGATTCCGGGCCAAAGGCCCATAAGGTGAAAGCCCAGGGCATCGCCCTGGGTTTACGTGACCAGCCAACTAAAAAAGCCCCAACGGGGCGAAACAACGCGGCGCAATGCCGTTGGTTTCGCCCCGTTGGGGCTTTGGCGTCTGTGCGGTGTGATCTTTCCTGGGGCGTTGCCCCAGGCTATCACATTTTGCCCCGTTGGGGCGGAATCGCAGGGCGCGGACGGCGGACTGGCTGAAACCCTTTACATCGCCTCTTTGCCGTGTTGGAAATGCGGCACTGATGTGTCGCACTCTAGGTTCGCTTACGGTCGCAGTACCTTGAACTCCGGTTTTCGGTTCCTGCCACCTTTTGACGCTTTGCCACCTTTTGTCGCTTGCCACCTTTTGTCGCTCAACTCCCTCAGCGATTTTTTCTCTCAACCTTTCACGCCCCATCAATAGTCTCAAGCCATCAACGACAGCGGCTTCCTCGGACGAATACCTTCCCTGCGCAACAAGGCTTCTTACGAAATCATTCACTTCGACGGGCAAATTCAGATTCATAATTCGTCTCCTTCGCCACTGGAACACGCAACGATAGAGGATTCAACGTGGTTTTGTCGCAGACGCTCTTCGAGGACGTTCAGCATTTTAGAAGGCGCGGGCTGATATTGGTAGGGGGGTTCACAAAAGAGTGGACTCCTACGCCTCAGCCGTGCGATCAAGAAACGGGCCAACCATCTTCGCCAGCGGCTCTAAGTCGATCAGGAACGAGTCATGGCCATAGGGGCAGGGCAGTTCTACAAAAGAAACGTGCTTGTGAACGCGAAGCAGTTCTGAAACAAGCTCTCGGCTTTGGCTGGTTGGAAACAACCAGTCCGTGTCGTACGACGCCACAAGAAATCTCGCCTGAGTCTGACGGAGTGCATCGGCCAGTGAAGGAAATCCATCTGACAAATCATAGTAGTCCATCATTCGAGTCAGATACAAATAACTGTTGGCATCGAACCGTTGCACAAACCGTTTGCCCTGATAATGCAGATAACTTTCAATCTGAAACTCAGTCTCCTTCTGCATACTAAACGCGAAACGATCGCTGTCCTGCAACTTGCGGCCAAACTTCAGCTCAATCGAATCTTCCGAAAGATATGTGATATGCGCCACCATGCGAGCCAGCGCCAGACCATAGCGCGGACCTTCTGAATCATAGTACTCACCGTTCAGAAAGCCGGGGTCCGCGTAGATTGCTCGCCTGCCAACGGCATTGAACGCAATCCCCTGTGCGGAAAGTTTTGGAGCGGATGCCAGAACGATCGCGGCTTTAATCTGGTCCGGAAAACGAATGGCCCATTCCAGAACCTGCATGCCACCAAGGCTGCCGCCAACGACGCCCACAAGCTGCTTGATTCCAAGATGCCTTACTAGTTCCGCATGAACCGCCACGACATCACGAATCGTCAGGAACGGAAAGTTAAGGCAGTGTCGTTTGCCCGTCGCCGGATTGATTGATCCCGGACCTGTCGTCCCCTGGCATCCGCCGAGCAGATTGGCACAGATCACGAAGTATCTATTGGTGTCGAGTCCTTTCCCTGGCCCGATGAAACCATCCCACCAACCCGGTTTACGGTCGTCGGCAGAATGAATTCCTGCGGCATGAGCATCACCAGTCAGTGCGTGGCAGACAAAAATCGCATTGCTGGCATTTGAGTTCAGCTTGCCGTACGTTTCGTAGGCCACAGTAATCGGGCCAAGCTCCTGGCCACTGGCGAACCGCAGCAGGTTGGGAGGCTGAAACAACTGCACAAACTTAGTGTGAACAACTCCGACCGAGCTGCTTTCCGGAACAACGTCCTTTGGGATTTCGACCGACATTCCATCACTTCAACGAAGTACGATTCTTTCCGACATTGACACAGACTCGACATGGTAACCAATGTCCAGGACTCTGTCAGTTCAGAATTAATCGTTTAACCCGACTCGAAGAGGCGGTATTGAGTGCCCCGGCTCCTCTTCGAGTCGGGTTAAACGGAAGAGATTTCAGATGAGACTAAATCAACACCTTCGCCTCACGGCTCACAATTGTGACGAAATCAACATGCCGCTAGACTGCGGTTTTCTACTCAAGACCAGAAAGTCCAGGCATGTCGAGCAACGATCAGGACCCGTTCGGAACGAATATTCACAATCCCTATGCGTTCAGCGAGACCACTTCGCCGCAGCCACCCACAGGATCTCAGCGAGGCATGGTGCATCATGTCATGGCGTTGAGCATCCTGATGATTGTCCAGGGATCCTTGAGCGCACTCGTTGGCCTGGGCCTGGGGGCGATGGCTCTGGTGGTGCCGGCGATGATAAAAGCTCAGGGTGGTTTTCCACAGCGCCCCGGAATGCCCGCTCAACAAATGCCGGCTCAAATGGAATGGATCATGTTGGCCGCCTATGGAGGAATTGGTGTCGTCCTGCTGAGCACCGGCATCCTGGGAATCTGGGGCGGCATCCGAATAATGAAGTTTCGTGGCCGCACCTTGGGCGTTGTCGCGCTGTCCGCCGGGCTGCTTGGAATTTTTGGCTGCTATTGTTTTCCAACCGCGATTGGACTGTTTATCTACGGCCTGATCGTATTGCTGAATCCACAGGTCAAACAGGCGTTCGAAATGGGAGAGCAGGGCGTCACGGCCGCCGATATTCAAAGCCACTTCGCGCGGCTTCCGGGTTAATTTCAGCGCATGGCGGGTTTGATGTGGGGGGTTCGTGACTGATCGACGCGGCGTTGTTGGATCGGGCGACTGACGTCGCTCCGCTCGCCGTGCTTGATAACACAAAGGCGATTCTCTAATTCACGGGTTTCACCTTCCAGATTTCGTCTGCATACTCCTGAATCGTGCGGTCGCTGGAGAACCAGCCGCTCGATGCGGTGTTGAGGATGCTCATACGATTCCAGTTTGTCTGATCCTTATAGGCCTCGTTGACTTCCTTCTGGACGTCAATGTAACTGCGGAAGTCAGCGATCGTCATCCAGGGATCGTATCCACTTCGCAAACCAGACGTCAGCAGATTGAAAATACCGGGTTCCGATTGATTGAAGCGTCCACCTTCAAGCATGTTCATAACGCGTTGGATATCTTCGTCCTGAGCAATGATTGCGTTGGGGTCGTAGCCCTGTCGTTTTTCAGCGACACCATCTGCGGTCATGCCGAACAGGAAGAAGTTCTCTTCACCCACCTGTTCTCGAATCTCGATATTCGCCCCATCCAGAGTACCAATCGTCAGAGCACCGTTCATCATGAATTTCATGTTGCCTGTGCCAGATGCTTCTTTACCAGCCGTTGAAATCTGTTCAGAAAGCTCAGTAGCCGGACAAATCACTTCCATCGCTGAAACTCGATAGTTGGGCAGAAAGACCAATTTCAGAAGTTTAAGAGCTTTCGGATCAGAGTTAACAACCACTGCCACGTCATTGATCAGCTTCACAATCAACTTGGCAACGTGATACCCCGGAGCCGCCTTTCCACCAATCAGCACACAGCGTGGAATCATTCCACTGGTGTCGCCACGCAGGATGCGGTCATAAAGATGAATTACATGCAGAAGATTGAGTAACTGCCTTTTGTATTCGTGAATACGTTTTACCTGCACATCAAACAGCGAGTTCTGGTCGAATTTCACACCAGTTCGTTCATAGACGTACTGAATCAACGCCTGCTTGTTTGCCAACTTGACTGCATGCCAACGCTGTCGAAAGGCGGCATCATCTGCATAGGACGCAAGTTGTGAAATCCGGGACATGTCATCCTGCCAATCGCAGCCAATCGTTTCTGTTATCAGATCGCGCAGGCCGGGATTGCAGTGACTTAACCAACGTCGTTGAGTCACACCATTGGTCTTGTTGTTGAATTTTTCCGGCCACAGCTTGTAAAAGTCTGCGAACAGGCCGGATTTCAGCAACGTTGTATGCAGCCCGGCAACTCCGTTCACTGAAAAGCTGCCGACAATCGCCAGATAGGCCATGCGAACATGCGGATGATCGCCACCTTCAATCAGAGACATGCGTTCTCTGATAGCAATGTCTTCCGGCCAAAGCTTCGCGAGCTGGATTTTGAACTGTCGATCTATTTCTCGAATGATGTCCATGAGCCGCGGCAACAATCGACTAAATAACGATACAGACCAGCGTTCCAGCGCCTCAGGCAATAACGTATGGTTTGTATACGCCAAACATTGGGTTGTGATCTTCCATGCATCATCCCACTCGAACCCCTGTTCATCCATCAATAGTCGCATCAGTTCGGGAACGGCACAGGCAGGATGAGTATCATTGAGCTGAAAACAATTGAAGTTTCCGAATTCACTGAAATCATTTCCGTATACCGAAATCCATTCGCTCATCACATCCTGTAAGCTGGCGGAGACAAGGAAGTACTGCTGCTTCAGTCGTAGTTCCTTCCCATTTTCGCTGGCGTCATTTGGATAAAGCACCATCGAAATCTGCTCAGCAAGATTCTTCTCTGCGACCGCCTCTGAATATCCGCCTGCGTTGAACTCGGCAAGATTGAACTCATCAGTCGCCGAAGAACGCCAGAGACGCAACGTGTTGATTGCTCCGTTCTTGTGGCCCGGTATCGGCATGTCGTACGGCACGGCCAAAATGTCCTGGGTGTTTGCCCAGCGAGCGTTAATCTTTCCGCTGCTGTTCACGAAATAATCGGAATGGCCATAGAAGTGAATTCGTCGCGTATCTTCGGGACGTTCGAGTTCCCACGGATTGCCGTCTCGAAGCCAGTGATCAGGATCTTCAATCTGCCGACCGTTTTCAATATGCTGATTGAACATGCCATATTCGTATCGAATACCATACCCCACGACCGGCAACTGCAGGTTAGCGCAGCTATCCAGAAAACAGGCTGCAAGTCGTCCCAGACCACCGTTTCCAAGGCCGGCATCCTGCTCCATCTCAGCAGCCTCTTCCATACTGATGCCAAATTTTTTCAGGGCGTCGCGAACGTCTTCTTCCAACTCCAGATTCAGAACCGCGTTTGTCAAAGATCGCCCGACAAGAAACTCTAACGACAAATAGTAAAATCGCTTGCGGCCAGAAAAAGTAATTTTATCGTGTGTCTTCTTCCACGGCCCGACCAAGCGATCTCGAACAGCAATCGCCAGCGCGCGATAAAGATAATAAGGATCAACCTGACTATCGTGATGGCCGAGTGTGTAATTCAGGTGTCGATAGATCTCCTGTTCGATGGTTCCAAGGCAGCAGTCGCCTTCAGGGGCAGCGGATACGGGTAATCTTTTCCTGATCATTTTGGACATTGCTGTTTTCTTTTCGTTTGTGATTAAAGTAGCCGTCAGTCTCTGAGTGACGAACGCCAAGTGCTGCGTTTTACGGCCCGCCTCACTCGGAGAGTGAGGTCTACTATAGGAAACCGAGCGAAACTGGTGACTTTATAGCTGACTTGACCTACGTCAAATTGCTTTTCTCTCACTGAAACACGGGCACTAATTTTCTTTCATCCGAGACGCCTCATCCAGTCGTTTTAGCTCATCTCGCTCTGGCCTGGTTTTGTAGAACGGATCAAGCGGATAACAACCGGAAACCATGCCGTTTCTGGGTGCAGTTGTACAGTCACTGAAGGTTCGACAGATCTTTTTACGAGCCATCACACGGCCAGTCGAAACGTCTGCGGGTAATTCCGGATATGACAGAACCATACGTCCAAGTCCGATACTGTCCGCCATTCCAAGTCGCACGACAGCCTGACCGACATGCGGCAACCATTCCTGCAGGTATGAATATCCGGAACCAACGACGATCATTTCCGGCACAAGGCGTTTTAGCTCGGCCGTAGCGGAAATTTGCCGGTGGACTCCCACGAGAGGATCTTCTGGTGGTTGATATCCATCCGATGGAGGAAACAATGCTGGCCGCTGAATGTGTGGGTTGTAGTACGGACTTCCACAAGTTGAGCACATGAGATCGATGCCCAGCGAACGTAGCAGTTCCAGAAACTTTTGCGGTTCACTCAAATCAATTCCGAGCCCGCTTCCGTCTCCACCGAATGCATTCCGATAGTCACCAACGTTCGATGGAACGCCAGTCTTGTCATCCGATGTCCCCGGTTGAAATGGTGCATAATCGAAGACGCTTAACCTCACGCCAATTCCAAGGCCGGGGACTTCCGCACGAATCCCGGCAACAATGTCTCTCAGGAATCGAGTTCTGTTTTCGAAACTGCCACCGAACGCACCAACCCGATCAAAGCCAGACAGAAACTCATGCCCGAGGTAGCCGTGGCAATGTTTGATATCCACCCACCGATAACCCGCCGCGCTGGCCAGGCGAGATGCGTTGATAAAATCGTCAATCAACCGTTTGATATCGTCATCTGAAAGCAGCGGGGCACTGTTGGTGATACCAAATTTTTGATCAAGTATTGGATGGTGATACGCAATCTGAGGCTCCAACTGCTTCTTGTCGCGAGGCCTTGCAAAGCGACCGGAATGTGTCAGTTGCAAGCCAAGCAGCAGATCGTCGGTTGTTCCGAAATGCTTCTGATGCGTCTGCTCAAGAATTTCCCGCAGTGACTCCAGGTCACTCACAGTGCTGGAGTTTATCAGCAGCTGATTCGGGTTCGCTCGACCATCGGGGTTTATTGCAACCGCTTCGCCACCCCAGATCAATTTCGCTCCGCTGAGTCCAAAATTCTTCCAGCGGCGGCGTGTCAAATCTGTTGGACGACCATCAGTTGTTCCGTCCCAGCCTTCCATCGGCAGGATGCACCATCGATTACCGATTGGACCACAAACCGATGTCAGTGATTGATCAAGCGGTGCCTGAACGCCGACTTGCAGCGTCTCATCGAACGGCAGTTCAAGGTTCAGCTCATCCAGTCTCTGCTGGAACTGGAGCGGCGTTTTCAGGGAAGAAACGCGAGGATAAGACATGGGTGACTTTCGGATCTCAGTTCAACAGCCAGTCCATCAATCGCCAGTCCATCCAACGACGATCTGGATCAACACCGCTGCGCCCTAGGAATCCAAGATGACCACCGTGCTGAGTCAAACATATTGTGACATTCGGCGGCAATTGCAATCCATGAAACGCCTGCGTACTGACGACAGGATCATCCATTGATGCCAAAATTGTGGTATGGACCCGAATATTTTCAATGACGGGCTTAGATGATGCTCGTTCGTAATAGTGATCGGCCGATTCGAATCCGGACGCCGGAGCTGTATACAGTTCATCGAAGTCGTATAAACGTCGCGGAGCACGACGCACATTGGCCAGCGGCACATCATCGCGCCACTGCGTCGAATTGGAAAGCTGTCGGACAAGGCGTCGAGTGAAATACATGTCGTACCGCTGTCCCATACGAGACGCATTCAGCATCGACGAACAGTGTTGCAGATCTATCGGAGGACAAACGGCAACTGCACGATACAAACTCAGCGGCAGATTGGGCCCGAATTCTCCAAGATATCGCAGCAACAGATTTCCGCTTAGCGAAAATCCTGCGAGCGAAATCGGGGAGCCGGGACAAAGCCGCTCCACCATATTGACCGCAGCAGCCAGGTCTTCCACGCGCCCTGCGTGATAGGGATACTTCGCGAGACTTGTCCCCGCGCCACAGCCACGATGATCCATTCGAAATGTACGCACGCCTCGTTGCTGCAACTTAGCCGCCAAACGAACCATATAGCCACTGCGATGCGAGCCCCCTAATCCGTGCTGCATCAGAACGACGTGATCGCCGCGACGCCAACCAGACGGACTGTCATCGTGCATCACAACTAAATCGCCATCATCCAGCCGCAGTCGGCGCTCGGTTGTGCCAATCAATGGTAAAAGTCCGGGAAACACGGTCGCCCAAGCCGTCTGCGCATGCGCGCTGGATAACCACCGCGCCGGTCGAAACGCTGGAACACCAGGTAAAGCTTCCCCGTGGAGCGAGAACAGATGAGAATTGCAAAGCGCATTGCGGTGCGATGCATCGACATCATATGTCGGAATTGTTTGTCCCTGAACGCCGTCCATGAAATCCGTCCGAATCTCAGATGAAAACACGTCAAGCGACCAATGACTGACGTTGCAAAAAACGATGCATCCCCTCAAATGCGGAAGAAATTCCGCCTTAGATTTCGCCTTTTAGACGTTTTTCAGAGTTTCGCAAAGTGCCAATCCCTTGTTTTGCCGATTTCCTTCCGCCGGTGAAAAAAAATTGCCCGCAAACTTCGCTCATTTAGCTCCTTTGCGGTGAAGTATTTCGATTCCCCTGCAGACAATGCATCGATCGCCTCCTCGGTCCATCCATTATTTTGACTGTCCAAAAATCGATCGTTTTATCACGATCACCTGATGTTTTGGTGTCGGCAAAAAAATGAGATTTGAATCGCAGTTGGACTGAGATGCGTGAGATGCTAAAACATACGGCATAAGAATCTGGGGATTTGGATAAGAAAAATTTCACGGCAGGAGAACAACGATGATGAATCGACGTCAATTATTGCAGTCCTTCTTTGGCTTCACCGCAGGATGCTCTGTGGTGTACTGTCAAACAGCAATTGGGCAAACAGCAAGTGCCGGATTATCAGCCCTGTTGCCGCAGGCTGACAATTCCTCCCAAACACTAATCGAACTGTTGCAGAACACAATTCAACTGTGCCACAATGGTCGGCACGTTGGGCTTGCCGCTAATCAACGCGAAGCCGTCGAGACCCAGGAACTTTGCCAGCTGGCAATCACTCGAGTCCAACGTTCATCGCGGAACACTCCTGCATTCTGGCAGGCCTGCAGCGATTCAGTCTCCCGCCTGGAAGCAGCAGTTTCTGCGCACGTGAAAGGAACCCTGGCCGAAACTCGATCGTCATCCGACACTTTGCGTCAATTGCGCAGTCTGAAGAAGCAATTGGCAATTCAGACAATTCAGGCAATTGGCACGCCGAGTCGGCTTGCCTGACGTTGAATCTGTTCTTGATGTCTCGTCGTTACCGCGAAAACCGGTTGCGCTAAAGATCACGGTTGTACTCGTTCGATGATGACACGGGGGAAACCGCTTGACGAGGGCACCGGCAAAAACTGCCGGAACAACGCCAGCATCCAGGGACGGATTGGTTATGTACGAAGCACATTTTGGATTCCATCGACAGCCATTCCAATCTGCAGATGCGTGCCGCGCATTCTTTGTTTCAGAATCCATCCAGGAAATTCTGCCACAGTTGCTGCATGCATTACGTTCAGACTTGGGCATCGCGGTCTTGACCGGAGTGCCGGGCAGCGGCAAAACCTCCCTATTGCGACACATTCAGCAGCAACTCGCCAGGGAAGGCCGTGTCATCGTCTGCTCAGGCGCGAATCTGGGAACGTCGGCCGATCTGATCGGTGCGTTGCTTCAGGCATCTCGCATGACAGGTGGCACGGACACCACAACGAAACCAGTTGCCATTGAACGCGCGATGCAGGGATCGCGGTCGTCTGCACTGGACCACATGAAGCGAACTGCAGAACTCTGGGGCCCAGTCCTGCTGCTCATCGACGATGTGCAACTTGTGCCCCTGCCGGTGCTGAACGAATTGCGAGCCTGCACCGAAGAAGAATGGAACGGCCGCGATCTTGTACGGTGTCTGGTATCCGCACCGATCTCTTTCGAAGATCAACTTGCGCGACATGAGTATGCTGACTTCGCTCGTCGAATTCGCTGCCATGCATTTCTGCAGCCACTGAAATCCAGCGAATCCATCCTTTTCCTGAAGGACCAGATCGAACTTGCAGGCGGACGGATTTCAAACGTCTTCACAACTCCGGCGTTGGAATCGATCACCGCCGCAGCGGGTGGAAACCCTCGTTGCCTTGGCTTGCTTGCCGACGAAACACTTGTTGTTGCCGCGATGGTCGGTGAAAAGATCGCTTCGGAAAAATCCGTTCGTACGGCCCTCAGTCGCTTGCAGCACTTGCAGTACCACTGGAACACATCGCCTCACATCAATGTTGTCGAGACGCCAGAATCAGATTCTGAGCCGACTGATATCGATACAAAATCAACCGAAACCCAAAAGATGACTTCATCAACTTCGTCGGTGATACCAAAGTCGTCGGTGATATCAACCAGCACGACTCCAGCAGCGACTCGATTTAACGCACCAATCCAGGCCACAATTGCGCCGGGCGTCATTGAATTTGGTGGCCCCGCAATTTCGACCACTCGCCCGACTGCAGAAACATCGTCCGCGACGACAACGCCGCCTGCTCCGATCCAACGAATCCCGCTGGTTGATGAAAATTCGGACTATGTCGATGTTTCAGAATGCGTCGAATTGCCGGCACACTTGCTGCCCCGTGAACTGACTGATCAAATTCAAGTCATACGCACGACCACAGCGGCTCCGTCTGCAAGGTTCGAAGACCGTGTACTTAGCGACATCAATCAAACCGCGCCAAGAAACGCAGTTATTGAATTCGGTTCTACCACCTCCGGGACTGAACCTGCCCAGGCATCAAATGCCCCGAAAGTCGGCAATCTGATTCCCCAATTCGAAGTTGGTCAACGTTTTGTCTCGGAGTCCACGCAGGAAAGCATTTCGATTGACGATGTCGAGGATCGCGAAATTCTGGAATTGTTGAATCAGGGCGCGGAACTGGACTTCGCCAACAGTGCCAGCCCATCCATGAAAACACCTCCTGCACCGGAGCGTGGCGAAGTTCCCGAAGCGACAATCGTGTGGTTTGATGGAAATGCAAACGCCGAAGAAACGCGGGCACTTGTTGAAATCAATTCGTTGAACATCACTTCAAACATCGGCAGGACATCACTGTCGATCGCGGAAGAAACTTCTGCAGAACCCGCTCCGCCAGCAGCCGAATCGCAGAACACACACTCTGAACGAGAATCTGACAACCGCGTCACGAGTGGCAAGTTCTTCAATGCCGCCAGCGCCAAACTCTCAAACCGCTCGCCGGTTTTTGATCGCTACACATGGCTCGCACTTGGGCGTGAGGTACCGGCCGGTCGTAGTTCAGTTGTCTCCATGTCTGTGTCAAGACAACTGATTCAGGCGGACTATGGCATGCTCCCATCCGGACCACTCACAACGGTCTCCTCATTGTCACCATACTCGCAACCCACCTCGTCAATCGATCAGATTCCGATCAGCACAACCACAGACGCGGCCCTGATCGACGAGATCGTTCGAAATTCCCTGAACGTTCAATCCGGAGTTTACCTGGCGATTAACGCAGTTGAGAGCTCGCATGACGAAACTCACTACGCAGCTTCCCAGGCAGTTTCAAACAGCGATATGATCGAGGACTCAGAAGATGCAAATTCGAAATCAAATTCCGGCCTGAGAATCTGGCGGGATGGAATGCTGGTCTTTTCGAACGGCAAAGCTACCGCTGACTTCAACGCACCAGATTCGCCCGCGGTGTCGGACGAATCAAATATCGCTGAACATCAAGCAATTGAAACATCGGAAGAAGTCACTTCAACGCTATCGGCATCTTCCGATGAGAGCTTGTTGAACCGCAGCTTGCTGCAACTTGGTCCAGGTGGATTCTTTACACTTCCTGAGCCCAAGCCGCAGCACGCAGATGAGTTGAGTTCGTTAAAAATCTCTAAAGACGAAGATGTCTACCCGTTCGTTGACGCGATCAACAACATGCGGGCTGACGTACGGAGTTTCCCGGACACTGGTTCCGTTTCCGTTGAGGATTCAGTTGAGGATTCCACCCCAGTCTCGCGATTTTCTCAATCGATCGACTCTGCAAATCAATCAGACAACGTGATCTCGCGGGCAAAACGGCGACTGGACGACCGAACAAACTCGGCGGATACAAAAACCGTGGCACTTCAAATCTCCTCGGAATTGCGCGGTCCGCAAAAGACACAGCACAGCAAAAAGACACAGCTGGAAATTGAGTCCGTCTTGACAACCGACGGAACACTGAACACAGAATCAGCACAAAAATTCGGAAGCCTGTTTACTCGACTTCGGCAGACTCGAAAGCGTGCTGCCGATCAGGCACAAACAGACGTGTAGTTCGGAACGGTCCTTGATCAGTTTTAAAAACGACTCAATCGTCTTCCGACTTCCGGTTGTGTCTCTGAGGAATCTCAGGGACAATTCTGATGTCGGTCGTCATCACGGATGTTCGATCGCACACAACTCACCTGTCCAGTTCGGCAATGTCTAAGACGCCATGTCACAAAAAACAATAACACTGCCAGCATCTGCCGCCGAGCCTCTGCCTGGTACATTTGATCAGCCCGCCGACGCGACCTCTCTTTACCGTCAATGGGGCGCACATCTGGTGGAAGGTGGTGTTCGATTCGCCGTCTGGGCTCCGAACGCTCGCGAAGTTTCTGTCATCACAGACGGCAACGGCTGGACCGCCGGACGTGACTGGTTAAAGTCCAGCGACAACGGCGTCTGGTATGGGTTCATCAAAGGCGTTCTGCCCGGTACCCGATACAAATACGCCATCCGAACGCAAAATGGCAACCTGCTCGAAAAGACCGACCCGGTTGCTTTCTACCACGAAATGCGTCCGCAGACTGCGTCAATCGTCTGGAGTCTTCGCGACTTTCAATGGACCGATCAGCAATGGCTGCAGACTCGCGCCCAAACGAACTGGCTGAAAGCACCAGTATCGATGTATGAGGTTCATCTGGGATCGTGGAAAAGACCCCATGATGGCCGAACATATTTCAACTATCGCGAATTGGCTCATGCACTCGCCGACTATGTTCTGGAAACCGGTTATACCCATGTGCAACTGATGCCGATCACCGAACATCCGTTCGACGGATCCTGGGGCTACCAGACCACAGGTTACTTCGCCCCAACCTCACGCTTTGGATCTCCACATGATTTTCAGTACTTCGTAAATCACATGCATCAGCGTGGCATCGGTATCCTGCTGGATTGGGTGCCAGGCCATTTTCCAACCGATACGCACGGCTTGGCAATGTTCGATGGCACTTGTCTGTACGAACATGCCGACCCACGTCTGGGCTATCATCCCGACTGGAATACGCTGATCTTCAATTACGGTCGCCGTGAAGTCACGGAGTTCCTGATTTCCAGCGCCAGATTTTGGTGTGATGTTTATCACATCGATGGTATTCGCGTCGATGCCGTTGCATCGATGTTGTATCTCGATTACTCGCGTGATTCAGGACAATGGATTCCAAACCAGTATGGTGGTCGTGAGAATCTGCATGCAATCGACTTTCTGCGTGAATTCAACACATTGATCCATGCGGAATTCCCGGGCGCGATGACTGTCGCAGAAGAATCTACGGCATGGCCCGGCGTTTCGCGGCCGTGTTACACCGGCGGCCTTGGTTTCACCATGAAGTGGGACATGGGCTGGATGAATGACACGCTGCGATTCATGCGACGCGATCCGCTGTTTCGCCAATATCATCTGAATGACCTGACGTTTCGCGGCATCTATGCGTTTTCAGAAAACTTCGTGCTGCCATTGTCGCACGACGAAGTTGTGCATGGAAAACAGTCACTGTTGTCGCAAATGTCCGGCGACACATGGCAGAAGTTTGCCAATCTGCGAGTCCTGCTCTCAGGACAATTCGCCGCGCCCGGTAAGAAATTACAGTTCATGGGAACTGAAATTGGTCAATGGACCGAATGGAATCACGACGCTGAGATCGACTGGATTCTGCGAACCTTCGACACTCACGAAGGCATTCGCCGTATGGTCTGTGATTTGAATCGATTGTACATTCAGGAAGCCGCTCTGCACGAAGGTGACGTCGTGCAGGAAGGGTTTCAATGGCTGGTTGGTGATGACCATACAAATTGCGTCATCGCCTTCATGCGTCAGACGCCCGATCATCGCGAGACGATCCTGGTCGTCAGCAATCTGACACCAACTCCGAGAGACAATTATCGTCTCGGCGCTCCGTGTGCCGGTTACTACAAAGAAATCTTCAATAGCGACTCTGAATGGTATGGCGGGGCCGGGCTTGGTAATCAAGGGGGCGTCTATTCCAAAGACATCCCGGCTCATGGCAAGCCTGTAAGTATCGTCATAACAGTTCCACCATTGGCGACTGTCATGTTCAAGGCGGTGGCAGCTCCGGCAGCAATTGAAGCAGCGACGATAGAAAAAGCCTAGTTGCATTGTCTACCGGCAACGAAAAATGCAGCGAACTTTGTGAAGTGCGCTGCATCGGTAAAGTATCGTGGTATCAGAATTAAGCAACTAATGGTGGTGGTGATGATGATGGCCGTAACCACCGCCACCGTATCCGCCAAACCCTCGGTTGTAGCCACCGCCGTAGTAGCCACCACCATAGATCGGTGTTGAGTAAACCTGAACGCTGCGATAGGCAGGATAGCCGCCACCGTAGTAGCCGCCATTGCCGTAGCCTCCACCATAACCGCCACCGTATCCGCCGTAGTAGGGCTGGCCATAACCACCACCGAAATTGTTGTAGCCGTTGCCGTAGTTAACGGAAAGTCCAAACCCTGATCCACCCGTGCGGCACTGTGCCATCGTTTTTGATGACCCGACTACAAGAAGACAACTCAAAGCTGCCACGCAAACAAGTAACTTCTTCATGACCATTCTCCCCGTATTGAAATGAGTTGGAAAATAGAAGCCCGGTCGTTCTGTCGTATCACCGTGATAAAACGTTGCTGAAGTTGGAAACCGAACCAAGTTGCTCCGTGGTCGGCAATCACTTTCAACTACTGAACTTCCCGGGCTATTCACATTTATCTGAAACCCGATTCCGTCCGGGATAAATCTGAAACCCGGATTCATTCAAATGCGAACTAGATGCCAAAAGCTTCGGATCGCAATCACACTGCACTCTGAGCCACAATCGATCAGCGCAAAGTGCATTCTCTAAACAACTTAGAAAGATTCTTGCACACTGATATCCAAAAACCACGAATTGGGCCAACCACAAAAAATGACATCAACATGATAAACCCTTGCAGTCAATACGATTTAATCAACGGTCGATTTCCTGCCATTTTTTTCCGCAGCAGGTCAATAATTCGCCACTGAGAACTCAGAAAATGAACTGGCAGCCATGGCTCGACGCTCCAGAATTGTTGTCGGATGTTGCAAAAATGAAACACAAACCGTTTTCTTGAGGCGGAGCATTTGTAGAATCCTGAAATGAACGCCACTGATAATTTCTTCTCTCTTGCCGTTCCGCTCGGCCGATTCATGGGGACTCGCCTAAAGCTGAGCGCCCTGATGCTGATCGCCGTGCTGGCAGTGATTTGGCGCGTGCAGGCGTTCACAACATCCATCATGTTTTCTGCGGTCTTGTTTCTGAGCGTTTGCCTGCACGAGTTGTTGCATGTGTGGATGTCGCATCGAACAAAGTCGGCGTGCCCAGAAAGAATTCTTTGGCCATTTGGTGGCTTTTACAGTCGAGCACCTCACGTCTCTAAACCTCTCGTGACTCTCGCTGGTCCATTCGCATGTTTGGTGCTGGCGATTGTGTGCGGTGCACAGCTTCAGAGTCGCGAAGAGATTTTAGCATTGATCAATCCAGCCACCTGCTGGCAAGGCTTGCGTTCGGACAGCATGCTGACTCTTCTGCTGCGAACAGGGTTCTTTGTCAACTTTCTGATTGTTGCCGCGAATCTGATTCCAGTACGGCCAATGGCAATGGGATATGCCTTGCAGAACTTCCTGTCTCGAAGATACTCCAACATCGAATCACGCGACCTGCTGCTGCGATCCGGTTTGGTAATCAGCATCTTTGGTCTACTGGCTGGATTCGTATTTGACCTCAGCGGATTAGCGGCATTGTCAGCATGGCTGTTATTGATTCACGTTCAGGAAGCAGTGCAGTGGTTTCAACCGAGCAACTCTTCACGCAGTTTTGGCAACGATGATGACATCGAAGATTTTGCTACATCCGAAGGCTACGAGAGCGACGACTTCCACAGTGGCGATGGCGATGATTCTGACAATGTGATCGATCGCTGGAAGGACCGGCGCGAATCCGAACGCGACCTGCAAGCACGGGAACTTGAGCAACGTGAACACGACGAATTAGATCGCGTACTCGAAAAGCTTCACATACAGGGACGAGACGCCTTGTCTGTCGCCGAACTCCACTTGCTGAATCGCGTCAGCGCACGACTTCGGCAGAAGAATCATTGATAAATCGCCCAGCCTGATACCACATGAGGCGATGCGTCCGAACGTAAGTCCCCCGATCTCGGCACCGTTGAACGTTGAACGTGGTGAGTTCGTCAATACTCGGTGCGGCGATGCAAGATCACATTGACATTTAAAAACTCAGACACTGACCTGTCGCTAAATCAGCGGAGCAAACAAAGGGGTCAGAAGCAAACAAAGGGTTGAGCAAAGCAAACAAAGGGGTCTCTTTGATGCAGATGTCAAGAATGTGGCATGATTTCGTCCTGAAAGCATCGACGAAAAATATCCATTGGTCTACCAACTATTGAGGTTGGTCGCGAATTGTTTCTAATTCTTACATCAAAGAGAATCGCGGGACGGCTGTTGCCAGCCGCCCCCCGCACACATCCGTACTTGAGGAACTACCTCATACGGCTCCTCCGTCAGGTCGAACGATCACGGAAATTCCGCTACCCGTCGTGCTTGCCGTGCCACTCCGATTGATGCTCGATTCGGCTCAGAGTCCGAAGCATCGGTGACAGTTCAGCAAGACTTCCCTTCGGTGACCTCCTTCCCTCGACAGATTCCGCCACGGCGGTTGCCGCGTTGTTCACCTGTGTCGACGGTACTACGAAGTCATCTGACTTCCCAAAAGCGTTCATGCCAACATTGCCCTCGGAGAGGTTCGTTGGCCGCTCAAGGAGTGATCCGCAAAGCGGCTTTGCACCTGAGGCTGATGGGATCTCCCGCCCCGTTTTCCAGAGAACGCAGGCGCGTTTG
>Ga0209702_10000122_pt1 | contig 142628 bp, 98 predicted proteins | sample FRY01_FD_187210 | JGI IMG/M metagenome (GOLD analysis project Ga0209702, IMG submission 187210) | Freshwater microbial communities from Lake Fryxell liftoff mats and glacier meltwater in Antarctica - FRY-01 (SPAdes) (version 2) | ecosystem: Environmental > Aquatic > Freshwater > Ice > Glacier...
TCGGTAACGGGAGCTCCGAAGAAGTACTTTGCGACAATCTTTGCCTGGATCTTTTCGCCGAGCTTTACCGGTTTGTCAGGAGCTTCGATTTTCACTTCGTATTCGGGTTTGCGGTATTCCTCGACGATAAACGAACCGCCGCCGATCAGGTGTCGTTGCGGCTTTGTGACAATCTTTGGCACACCGTTCTCTTCGACGGTGATCTGGACCATATGCTCTTCTGCAATCCCAATCTGATAGCTACCCAGAGTCGCATCGACAGACAGAGTCCATTCGCCATCAACCCCGGCCCAGCGATCGGTCCTGGCTTCAACTTCGTAGACCACATCGCCCTTTGGATTGCGAATCTGCACCCAGCAATCTTTGTTGGCGTAACTGTTGTCGTCAGCGTCAAAGCGAGGCTTGCGAGTCCACAGCCGATACTTCACGGCATGTCCCGGCCGATATACTGGGCGATCAGTAATCGAATAAACCTTCAGTGGGCTGTAATCCAGCGGCTGCAGTTTTTCAGGATTCCAGACCCCGGTGAAGCCGTCGTAAGCCAATCGCCCTTCCTTTGTGCGAGCAATCACGATCCATTGATTCTGAGGAACCAAATCTTTGGGATCGGGCGTATTCAGTCCATTGTCGTCGGTTCGCGCGGCAAAGCGGCTGGTGAAGATTTCATAATTGCGATTCTGACGGTACTCCTGCCGCCAGCCAAAGAACTCCAGGTCGGCTCGATCAATTGGCGCACCACTGACCGCATCGGCCACATAGTACAGCGTGCCCTCTTCGACTCGCTTGCGGCTGATGGCTGTATCCGCAACCCACACGACAAGTCGCGATTCATTGCCATCGCTCATCTTTGCCGTGACCCAGTAGGCGCCGGCTCGCTGCAGCGGCGTTGTAACCGTCTGCATGGCGTCGAAGTGATCGGCGGGCGACTTCAGATCGAGTTCCCATGTGGCGACGGTCTTTTCTAGATACTTGCCTTCGTTATTGCGAATCAGCGTCCAGCCGATATTGTCCACCTGGAGCAGTGCACCATCGAGCTGCTTTGGTTTGCTTTCGATATATTTGCGGACATCGGTGAGCAGTTCTTCGATTAGGATGGGCCGTGCTTCAAAGCGCGCTTTTTCACCGTTGCGATAACGAATGTCGAATGTCGCGCCTTTGCCCGCTGGCTGAACGGTGACCGCTTCAATCTGCAGCCAGTTTTTGACAATCTGATCGATACGTGCCTGAACATTTTTTTTATCATCGCCTTCCGCAGCCAGTTTCAGAACTTCGCGGAGCAGCTCGGCCGCCGGCGGGTACTGATGGCGATTCATGCGTTCGCCGATCAGCGATTCCAGTGCCTGTCGCTTCTCGCTTCCGCCCCGTTCAATCACCGCTTTCAAGATGGTGATGTGATTGAATTCGTCCGGCAGAGCAAATCGTTTCACGCCGGTAGTCAGTTTGGCAATCGTCTCTGTATCCGGCAGCTCGTGAGCCTTCCAGACGGTGGCGTTCTGTGGCTTTTGGGGTTCCGCATTGTCCTCCTTGGCTGTGATCTGAATCACAGGAGGCACGCCCACGGCAGATGCTCCCACGCCAAACTGCGACTGCAGAAAGCCGGCCCATTCCAGGTCGATCTGGCTGCGTCGGTTTTTCAGATGCTTCACCACCTGAGCCATCGCCCAGCGCCAGCGTTCGCCATCAGACTTAGCCGTTTCCCAGGATTCCGGCATGTGATGGAAGACAGGATTACCATCCTTGTCGACCGGTGCTCCTTTGCTGGTGTTGCCGGGAGGCCAGATGCCGCGTCCACCTCGACCATAGTACGGCATTCCTCCGTCGGAGATTTCAAAATCCGGCAGAGTCACGAGGTCGGTCAAATCCTGAAGCTTCCAGGCTTCCCCATGCCGCGGGGCGCTGATCTGATTTGAAATGGTCTGCCACAGATCGGCTCGTTCAACCGCAGTTGCGTTGTCGTCTTTTTCTGCCAGTGCGATAGCCTGTAGCAGCAGTTGCAGTGACCGGACTCGATCGCGAGCCGCCACGCTGGCCCATTGCCCGCCGCCTCGATGACCACCCCGTTCAAATTTTCCGGCAATGACAAAGCCACCGGATTCAATTTCACCCGCATAGGCAGCGGCTGCACGAGTCAGCAGGCGAAAATCGGTTTTGTGAGCTTCGATGGATCCCTCAATCAATTCGTCGGCTTCGTGAACCAGACCCAGATTGTTGAGGCAGGCAATCGCAAAGCCCAGATCTTCGGGCATACCTTTGCCAGTGTTCTCCGGATCAATTGCCAGTTCGCGATACAGCTTCAGGGCGTCGTTGAAGTTGTTCTCTTCGAACAGCTTCTTCGCCTGAGCCCTTCTGTCAGCTGGTGGTGGTTGCATTGTTGTTGCCATCAGACCTGCGGAACTTAGAACCACCACTGACACCAGACACAAAAGCGAGTTGCGCATGACACACACCTTAGCTGAAATGAACAATCCGCGATTGGACTCGCAAACTGAAAAATATCCTATTGGTAACTTACCGGCCAGATGAGTCCCTGAGCTTGTGAAAGGGAGACTTCTGGTGACCGTCAAATCCAACATGCGAGGATCCGCAATTTCGTCCGACCCGCGAGCCTCCTGACGCCCGAGATGAGGACACTGTTCCCGCAAATTTCCAGGCAGATTCGCTGCGTACTCGGCAAGACCACGTTTCCGACCGTTTCCCCCGCTTTTTCCTGGGAAAAATGAACTTGTCAGAAATGTGTCAGCGATCAATGCAATCGAATTCAGACTGCTGATGAACTGCGATCTGGTGACGGGTTAAATCGGATCATGTGTCTAAAATGTGGTCGATGGACGCCGCAGGCGATTCGCGACTGCGGAAAAATGACAGCCAATTTCCTTCCCGGTAAACTCCTGATGAACCTGATTCTCCTGACCTGCGTGTTCTTCACCTTCGCGATGACCGGCCTGATCTGGCTGATTCAGCAGGTCAATTATCCTTTGATGTCGCTCGTTCCGCAGGACGGCTTTCCCGCGTACGAAGCGGCTCATTGCCGACGCATCTCGCCCATCGTTCTGCCGCTGATGACCGGGGAACTTGCGACCTCCGGCTGGCTGGCCTTTCGACCGATCGCAACCGTGGAGTCAGAACTCGTGGTGGGCGGAATTCTGACGTTCCTGCTGTGGGCTTCCACATTCCTGATTCAGGTGCCACTGCATCAGCAGCTCGAAAAAGCATTCCGTCCACAGGCCTGGAAGCGGCTGGTGCTGACGAACTGGATTCGCACAGCGCTTTGGTCAGCCCGGTCAATTCTGATGGGCTGGATCGTATGGCAGGTAACCGTTCCCTGAGACTCACATTGCTGATGAGAAAATGTTGAAGGCCAATGTTTGCGGTCTGCATGAGGCAGACTTAGTGATGACTGCTTGTCGGGAACATGCTGAGGTAAAAAGATTTCCACTTGACGCATTCGATGAAAGTCCCTTATAACCCCAGACAGGTTGTCACAGGTGAGTCCATTCGGCCCCACCGCAACCTGAAGTACTCGCGGTTGTTTGTCCTGACACCGGCGAACATCCTGCAAATTTTATCGGTGTCACAGAATCCTCACGGAGGAAATTGGTCATGGCCGCAAAGAGCACCCCAGCAAAGACAACTGCAGTGAAGTCAACAAAGGCAAAGGCAGCCGCTGCTAAGCCAGCCCCAGCCCCAACCCCAGTTGCAGCAAAGTCAACCAAAGCAAAGACTGGTGCCGCCAAGCCAGCAAAGGCAGCTAAGTCAACAAAGGCGAAGACCGGCGCCGCTAAGGCGACCAAAGCCCCAGTTGCAAAGAAGCCAGCAGCTAAGGCAAAGAAGTAGTCTGACTGGTTCTCCAGCACAGAAAACACGAAAACGGCTGAGTCTCCTCCGGGAAACTTCAGCCGTTTTTTTATTGCGCCGTCATCGTTGCGTGCTCCCAAGCTGTGAGTTTATACAAGCTCGAAGCGCCAGCGAGTGGGCCAACGGGCGGTGGCAGCCCACTCGCGAGCCCGTGCACTTCATTACAAAACGCGAAGTGAGAAAGCGAGTGGGCCAACGTGCTATGGCAGCCCACTCGCTGGCGCTTCGAGCTTGTATGGGGACTCTTTTGGCAATCGAAAACGTGACGGACACGAGAATTACGAGCGGACGCCCAATGCCAGTCACTTTATAGCGGAACTCGCCCAGTGTTTCGGACGAGCGCTCGTCTCCGAAAGCCCTGGCGGTTTCTGCTACGGACCTCTGCTGGCCAGACTACTCCACGTATACAAACTCGTTCATACTCAAAACAGCCTGGCACAGATCGATGAGCGACTTCTGAGCTGCATCCCCATGACCGGCTGATGCGTGAAGCCCGTGCTGCCGTGTCAAAAACTGCAGGCTCGCCTGCGATTCCGCCTCGGAAGGATCTCGCCCGAATGCCGATCGCCACGCATCCTGAATCGCCTTCTCGGGGGAATCCTGCGGCAATCGCTTCGCAAACGCCATCGCATAGTCGCGTCCCTGAGGACTGTTCATAAACATCAGCGCCTGCGGAGCAATCGTCGTCACAGGTCGTTGGCCAATGCTGACAAGATGCTCGGGCCAGTCGAACAGCATCATCATCGGAATCAGCTGACTTCGCTTGATGAAGAAGTACACACTCCGGCGTGTCATGTTCTGATCCAGACTCCCCGGCCCGAACGGCGTCAGATCCAGCTTCCCCGATACCGCCAACATGGTATCGCGAATCGCTTCGGCCTCCAGTCGTTGAGGAGTCCGTCGCCAGAGCAGCAGATTTTCACGATCAATCTGGGCTCGCGTCTCATCAAATTCGCCGGACTGCATGTACGCCTGGCTCGTCATGATGAGCTTGTGCATTCGCTTCAGCGTCCAGCCATGCTCAATCAAATCGGACGCCAGCCAGTCGAGCAGCTCCGGATGCGATGGTCTTTCTCCGGACACACCAAAGTCATTCGGCGTCGACACAAGCCCACGTCCGAAATGATGCTGCCACAGCCGGTTGGCCATGACTCGCGCCGCCAGACCTCCTGCGCCTTCTTTCGAATCCGTCATCCAGTGAGCGAGCGTTGCACGACGAAAACTGGTACGCGTCCAGCCTGCCGGAGGCTGCACCTGCCAATAGGAAAAGTCTCGGCCGGCGGGAGCCAGCACCTGCAGGAATCCGGCCGGCACAACGTCCTGCTTCTGATGCACATCGCCACGCTTTAACAAATGAGTCTCAGCATAGAAGTGCGGGAAGCCGCGATCGTCAGCATGGTGGCTCATGTGAGGTAAACCTTCACTCGTCACCATGACTTTCGCCATCTGCAGACCGGCCCCCTGTTTCTGCAGATCCAGAACAGCCTGCTTCAAGGTCACCATCTCTGGTTCCATTGAGGCAAACCATGCCAGACCAGTTTTCCATTCCTCCGAGGATTCGTCGATCGAGGATTCTTTAAGAGACGTTCGCAGCACATCCAGCGAATGCACAACTTTTGCGTCCGGACCGCTGACGCCCACTTCAGGCGCCGGCTGAGCCCGCTCAGTCACTGACAGGCGGAAACGCCCCAGACTATGATGCGGGTTCGGGTTATTCATGCTCACAGTGATGATCCAGCGAGCTCCGTCTTTGAACTCAACGGGCGCCTGCAGGTCGAATACCGCGGCCTGGTCCTTGCCAATCCCTCCCGCATCCACCGCCCAGCCGGACGCCGGATCAGCATCAATCGATGCGGCGACGGACAGCGAATCCGTATTCTGCTGATGAGTCGCTCGAGCTGCGATCAGCGGCGCTGGCTCCTGAGCCTGCGACTTATCGGACTCCGCGCCGGTCGAAAGCGGAGCAACCTGAATTTGCAGATTGCTGACAACAAAATTCCCATTTCCTGCACGCCCCGGACCTTTTTGTGGAAGCGAATCATGAGCCAGCGCTTCCAGTCGCAACGCTCGCACCCCAGGCCGATGCGATTCCGCAACGATGGTCAGAACATCCTGAGCAGGAGTTGTCCCTGTCGCCAGCAGTGAGGAATCAGGCACTGCTTCAAACTTTGTTCCAGCTGACGATTCGACCGAAACGATATGCAGAGTCTCCCATCGTCCTTGTGGCTCCGACGTTTGAGACGTTGCCAGCCACTGCCGAAATTTTCCAGCCAGGTGAGCCTTCTCATACTCAGCCGCCGCCCGTTTCTTATCACCCAGCTGCGCATCAAACTCGCTCTGACGTTTTTTGTTCTCTTCCGGCGCCAGATCAAGATCTGTCTCCGCCCGAATCGCCGTGCTGAATGTTGCTGCGAGGCGATAATAGTCGCGGGCCGGAATGGGATCGAACTTATGGTCATGACAGCGCGCACATCCGACAGACAGTCCCAAAAACGAAACACCGGTGGTCATGACCATGTCGTCGAGTTCGTCGTAGCGAGCCGATTCAAATTCGGCTTCTGTGAGTTGTGTGGGAAACGCACCGGCTCCCAGAAATCCTGTGGCCATCATCGCCAGCGGATTCTCCGGAGCCAGCTCATCTCCAGCCAGTTGCCACTGCACAAATTGGTCATACGGCAGATCGGCGTTCAAAGCGCGAATCAGAAAATCGCGGTAGTGATAGGCGTTGGGGCGGTCGTAGTCCTGTTCATAGCCGTGCGATTCTCCAAACCGGGCGACGTCCATCCAGTGCCTCGCCCAGCGTTCGCCATACTGCGGCGACTCCAGCAGCCCATCAATAAGCTTCGACCAGGCATTCGGATCGGCGTCCTTGACGAAGGCATCAACCTGTTCCGGAGTCGGTGGCAGTCCGAGCAGTCCAAAGTAAGCCCTTCGAATCAGAACTCGTCGATCCGCGGTTTCATTCGGTGTCAGCTGCGCCGCTTCCTGTCTGGCTCGGATAAATTGGTCGATCGGACTGCGGCTCCAGGCAGTGTCTTGAACCTTCGGGGGAGTCACAGGCTGAAGCAACTGGAACGACCAGAACTGGCGGTCACTGTCTTTGACCTGCATTTCAAGGGCAGGGGCCTTCGATTTTTCCGCAAGCGGCGAATCATAGGGCGATCCCAGATTGATCCAGATGCGGATCTGTTCGATCTCTTCGTCGGCCAGTTTTGGAGCTTTGAACGGCATGTGCGGCTCGGCCGTGTGAGTGATCAAATCCACAAGCAGGCTGTCGTCTGCGGAATCGGTGACAAATCCACTGCTGAGCAATGCTTCTCGCGAAGAAAGGTCGAAATCACCCTTCGTGGATTTTCCTCCGTGGCAGTCCAGGCAATGCGTAGTCAGCGTGGTGCGGACGGACGCTTTGAACAGCGCAAGCCCCGTCTTCGCACGTTCGGGATGATCGGGCGGGACGGATCGCTTTTCATCCGCAACAGCCGGCAGAATCATGGCGATCAGAATGAAAAGACGCACTGCAAACAGACCGCAACGCATCACTGGAACTCCTTGATGGCAGGTTTTACCACCCGCGCAAGCGGGCTGTTGATTTAGTGAGCCGCAAAGCGCTAGCTGCGGGTGTGTGTCTTAAAAGCACAACGAAAACACCCGCGGCTAGCGCCTCGCGGCTCAGGTTGTGACTCTTTCAACAGCCTGCAAGGGACGCGGGCAATCGGGTAAGACTTCTATGGTACCCGAGCCACAAAGCAATCCCAAGCAAACGGAATACGTTTCCGTCCCACAGCACATCAGCTATCGCATCTCCGACTGTCTGCCATTTGAACACGCGGCAATGATCGAAGCCGTCTCTGTCGCCGTGCATGCAGCCAATCGTACTCCCGTCACACTGGGAGACACTGCAGTCGATTGTGACTCGCGAAATTTCGCTCTATGGTACCTGTGCCTCCAGCGGTGAATACCCTGCGTGCATTGATCTGCTGGAACGACAGGCCATTCGCGTCGGACCACTGATCACCGCCAAAGCCTCGTTGGCCCAGGGCCCCGACTGGTTCGCTCGCCTGTACGCCGGCGAACCGGGCGCGATGAAAGTCATTCTGGATCCCACGCTCTGATGATGGCCGACAGCCGGATCTGCCGTGGCTGCGGGTAGCAGTCTGGACGGATGGTTGCGGGCAAAGTAGCCATCACTCTCTGAGTGATGAATGCGATTCCGAAAATGCGTGCATTTTAGAATCGCGCGACTCGAAGAGTGACCTCTACTTTCATCTTTGTCACGCTCGTCTGGACGCAGAAAGATTTGGGGAAACGCGGAATAAGCCTGCATTTTCGCAATCAGAAGCCCCCTCATCCGGCCTAACGGCCACCTTCTCCCCCGAGAGGGAGAAGGACATCGCAGCGACCTTCGCAACAGGATCTACTTCTTTTCTGGCATCGGCCGATGTGGCCACTTTGGACTGCCAGGAGGATCTTCGCGGTGAGGTGCTTTGCCAAGAGCAAAGTCGGCCGGCCTCCAGTTGAGCGTCTTGTAATAGTTGGGATCGTTGATGAAGCCATAGAAGGTCGGATAGAACGGGTCGACATAGTCCACGTTCGCCTTCGTCGGCACTTTACCACCAGTCAGATGAATCGCGGCGTTCACAACCAGACGTCGCAGGTCTTCGTCCACGAAGTCCACCGCTGCTCCAGCCGTCGTGCAGAAGGAATGGCCTTCTTCGCCGTTAGGCGCCTTGTACGCATGCAGCCAGGCGAGCGCCTGCATGGGTTTGTTGCGAGCATCGTCGACGAGCGTCTTTGATTCCGGATCGAGAGTTTCCGTAATCGCGCCGCGCAACAGGATAGTGTCGGCATCGGTCAGGTGAGTTACTCCGTAAACATCGCTCGGAGCAAAAATCTCACCAACGCCCTGTAGAACTACATGCTTGCCAGCCCCCGGCTCCACAACACTACGAGCCCCTTCGACCTTGTGGTGTCCGTGATGCGACACCCATTGTTCGCCCAGAATTCTCAGGCCCCACTCAGCGAAGGAAATCGAGTCGCCAAATTTTTCGTCGCCGTTGAATGCATGAGTCGCCGTGCGAAGGCCAATGACCGGCTTTCCTGCGTTCAGAAAATCGGTGACATGCTTTGCTTGCTCTGCTGATGGCTGACGAAATCGAGTGGCAATGATCATGAGATCAGCCGAATCCAATGCCGCCAGGCCTCGCAGACCCTGCTGGTTGTTGGAGTCAAGATAGTCGGCTCCGTCGGGTCCCATCGCAAAGATCACGGTGCACTTGAAATTGTACGTCTGGCTGAGAATCTTGCCGAGCATCGGCATGACTTCTTCAGACCGATACTCTTCGTCACCGGAAATCAGCACAATGTGCTTTGCAACATCCGCATGGGCCTTTGGTTCGAAGACCAATGTGTCGTCCGCAGAAGCAGAGCCGTTCAGGAGACTGCCCATAGCCACCGCGGCCATTAACAGGGATGTCAGAACAGGAATTCTCATCGTAGTAGCCTCGCAAAAGCCGTTACGGCCGAAACCCGGCCGCAGGTGGGATGAACTGTTGTCGTGAACTGTTGTCGTGAACTGTAGCGGCGCGGCACAGGGAATGTGCCTGCGACCTTCAACACGGAGAGGGTGTGAATTTATTCAGGCTCGACGCGCCGGCGCGTGAGCTCTGATCGCCCATTGACTCACTCGCTGGCGATGCGGGCCTGTATTGGCGGTCTTTTCGCAGTGGAAAAGCAAACCGACAGTAAATCCACAACCACTGAGAGTGGCGTTAAACAAGAACGACTGGACGACCTTCTGCCTCTGATGAGGCAGAAGGTCGCTTTCCTGTCATCATGCGTATTCGCGAGTCTTCTCGAGACCTGGCAGCGGAATTGGGTACTTACCTTCCGCATCGGCCTGAAGTGGAGATTCCGATTCCATGGTCAGCTTGTCGATATCCGGAGCGAACTCATGCTCGCAGTTCATCATCTGCTCAAGAGTGATTTCCTGACCTGTATGAGCGGCCATACGACCCATCGAAGTCACGAGGCTCGCCATCGCGCCGCGTTCCACTTCGTTGTACTTTTCGTCGTTGCGGATGGCGGCAATCAGATGCTTCCATTCGTCGACGTAAGGATTGTTTTTTTCCGGCTGAGGAAACTCCCATGCCAGATTCTTCTCGTCTTCGTTTTGCCCTTTGTAAATTCGAGCACGAGACGGCCAGTGTGACGCGGACGAAATGACGGCTAGGCCCTTTGTCCCATGAGCGTAGCTTGCGAATTCTTGGTAACAGCCTGGAATTGTACGTCCGTTCACAAACAACTTGGCTCCGTCTTCGAATGTATACTCCATGGAGTAATTGTCGAAGTTTTGGTCCACGTTATCACCACGGTAATGACGTCCACCGCTGGCTTTGCAGCGTACCGGCCATGCATTCTTGATCCAGCAGGATTCGTCGATGTTGTGAATCAGGAAGTCACTGACCGCACCACCGCTAAGCCATAGAAATGCGTGGAAGCGACTGATCTGATACAGCAACTCGCTGGCACCTTCTGGCTTTGGACCTGTGGCCGCAGTGCCTGTTGGACCTGCCATGCGGTAGGCTCGCAGCATCGTCACATCGCCAATTTCGCCGCTCTGAACTCGATCGAACAGTTCACGACGCGCTTCGCAGTGACGGCACATCAGACCGACAGCCACCTTCAGATTTTTTTCGATCGCCTTGTCATTCAGAGCCAGCATGCGACGGGTTGTTGGCCCGTCCACGGTCACCGGCTTTTCCATGAAGACGTTCAGACCTTTTTCGATCGCATAGGTGTAGTGAACCCAGCGGAAAGCCGGTGGCGTTGTGAGGATTACAACATCGCCGGGCTTCAGCACGTCCATGGCTTGCTTGTAGCCATCAAACCCAACGAAGCGGCGTTCTGGCGGAACATCCAGCTTGCCGCTTGCTCCATATTCTTTTTCCAGGTTGCCATGGCTGGCTTCGAGATTCTTCTCGAACACGTCCGCCATCGCTACAACCTTGAGCGGCCCGTTGTCAACAGACAGTGCATTGCTGGCCGCACCGGTTCCGCGACCACCGCAACCAACAAGAGCGATTTGAATTGTGTCGTCCATCGACGCATACAGACCGGCTGAGGCCGCTTTGCTGAGCGTTGCCGTAGCAGCCGCCACGGCCGCTGACGTCTTAATGAAGCCGCGCCGTGAGGCACCGTGTGAACTTGTCATGAAATTCTCCGCTTTTAAAACAGGTGGGAAAGCTCAACGAAAATGCGGAGGCAGTTTCGCCGGAAGAATCAGGAATCGTTGGAATTCGTCAGCGCCGAATTCCTGCAGGGAGCCCATTATTGCCTGGGAATCCTCCGAAAGAAAGCAGATAACCGCCTGGAGTTCTTCCGCAGCCAGACATGAGTGCGTACCGCCGGCAGGAGCGAAATGCCCAGGCATCGCCTTATGCGTCGTTGCGACCGGCGATGAGACTGGACTCCAGAGCGGGGTCAGGCAGTTCAAACTTCAATCGAAGGCTGGCTGCAGTCTGGGGACTTGTCATGGGAATCAGAATGGAAAAGGCGGGCTGAAGATCTCACTGCGAGGTCAGGATCCGGATCTCGATTTTATGACGATCACGCGGCAGTTGGCCGGGCGGCGGGCGAATGTCCTGAATCCGGATGACAGTCTCCTGCTGCAAAAGCCGTCGATGCAGGTGCCTCATGAAGAGGGTCGCCGGTTCTCGCAGGACTCCGGAGGAGCGCGCGGAATCGGCGGCTCAGGTGTTTCTCGGCATCCGGTTGCAATGTCCGACGTGCCACAACCATCCATTCGATCGCTGGACGCAGGATGATTACTACGGCTGGACCAATTTCTTCGCGCGAGTCGATTACAAGATCATTGAAAACAAACGGCGAGACGAAAACGTCAAGCACGAGTTCAACGGCGAACAGATCTTCCTGCAGAAAGACGACGGCGATGTGAAAAACCCGACCACCGGAAAGATTGTGGGCCTGCGATTTTTGGGCGATGCCTCCGCCAAAGCCACTGCCACGGCAGCGAAAAAAGACATCGACCGATTGCAGCCGCTGGCTCTGTGGCTGAGCGATCCGGCCAACGAACGGTTCGCGGCGACCCAAGCCAAACGCGTGTGGTTTCAGCTGATCGGAGCGGGGATTGTGGATCCGATCGACGACTTTCGCTTCAGCAATCCACCTTCGAATCCCGAACTGCTGGAGGCTTTGACGTCTGAATTTGTCGCCTCGGGCTACAGCGTTCGAAAACTGATGCGGCTGATTCTGAACTCCGCCACTTATCAGCTGTCTTCTACAGTGAATGAGACCAATCGTCTGGATGAAAGTCTGTTCTCGCATGTTGTCCCGCGACGTCTCACCGCCGAACAGACTTTGGACTGCGTTGGTCAGGTTCTGCAGACCTCTGCAAAGTTCGGCGGGCATCCGGACGGAACGCGCGCTGTTCAGCTCAGCGGTGTTTCTAATGGTGGTAATCGCTACAGTCGACCAGAAAACGGCGATCGCTTTTTGACGCTGTTTGGAAAACCCAGCCAGCTGCAGACGTGCGAATGTGAGCGGACCGGCGAAACGACGCTGGCGCAGACGATGGAAATGGTGAGCGGCGAATTGATTTCCGATCTGCTGCGGGACGGACAAAACAGCGTGACTCAGGCTGTGAGCAGCGATCTTTCGACGGAAGAATTTTTAAACCAGCTTTACCGGGCTGCTCTTGTTCGGCCTCCATCGGCTGAGGAACTGGCATTGATGCGCGGCTACGTGGATGCTCGGCCGGATCGCCGCATCGCACTGCAGGATGTCGCCTGGGCCGTGCTGAATTCCAATGAGTTTCTGCTGCGACGATAGTCAAAAACCACTTTTAATTGTGAGCCGCAAGGCGCTAGCCGCGGGTGTGTGTCTTAAAAAGCACAATGAAAACACCCGCGGCTAGCGCCTCGCGGCTCTCAAAGTGAGATGAACGCTCATCGGCGAAGTCTGGCGTCTACTGAGGCAGGAACGGGAAGAGCCGTTTAATTTCTGCGTCGGAAGGCTGAGTCCCGTACTCGCAGATTTCGAATGCGTCGGAAGAAGTTCGCCGTCGTGAATGTCGAGCACCTGAGATGTCACGCCCAGCCGTTTTGCAACTTCCGCGGATTCCGCCGTACGACGTTTGGCGAGCGGTCCGCCAGCCATCTGCCAATGCCCGATTTCTCCGTTGGTGACAGAAACCAGTTTGACTCGATGTCCCATCGAAGCCCAGAGCGCCGCTGTCCCGCCACTTTTGTACTCCGCATCGTCCGGGTGAGCTCCGAAGCAGATGATGTTCAATTTTCCGTAGTGCAAAGTCGGAATGAACCCACGAGGTAAACTCGGGGGCGGGACAGAGACTTTTTGCCCACCAGCCTTCTTTTCGTGTCTTTCGTGGTCAACCTGCGTTCAGAAAGTCTTCCCGATCACACCAGTTCGCGCATCACCTTGCCGCCGTCTTCCACAAGATACTGAGGACGACCGTTGTTGTCGGCGATTGTCATCTGATCGGTTGTAATCCCCAGATGATGAAACAGCGTCGCATACACATCGCCGAACGTCACGGGACGAGCGATCGCTTCCCCGGCGATGCGGTCTGTTGCGCCAATCACCTGACCGTGTCGCATGCCTCCACCGGCCATCAACGCGCAATTCACCTGCGGCCAATGGTCGCGTCCGACGATGTTGCTGATCTTCGGCGTGCGCCCAAACTCACCCCACACAATCACGGCGCAGTCATCGGCCAGACCGCGTTGATGCAAATCTTCCACCAGCGCGCTCACGCACTGGTCAAAGACTGGAAAATCTTCCTGTTCACGCACAAAGATGGAATTGTCTGCGCGGCCTTCCGCATTCTTGCCGCCGTGCCAGTCCCACTTGCTGTAGTTCAGCGTCACGACGCGGACACCGGCTTCGATCAATCTGCGAGCCACGAGCAGACTTTGAGGAACTCGCGGCGCGCCGTTGTAGTCGATGGCAATCTTCGGATCACCCGTGCCGTAGCGTTCGACAACTTTTGGATCCTCTTTCGAAAGATCCAAAGCTTCGGCAAGTCTGGACGAAGTCAGCAGCCCCATCGCCTGTTCGGTGAACGTGTCCATGCCAGCCATAGTCATCGTGGCGTCCATATCGCGGCGAAGCTGGTCAACACTTCGCAGCAGCGATTTGCGATCCGCCAGGCGATCCAGCGACACGCCGTTCAGAACCATATCTTCTTTAGTTGGCCCCATCGGACGAAACGGCGCATGTGACGTGCCCAGGAAGCCAGGGCCTGGTTCGTTGTACGGACCATGTGTGCACGGATAACACAGACTGACGAAAGGCGGCGCGGTCGGTGTGGCGGTGCCGAGCACGTTTGAAACCATGGATCCAAACTGAGGCCAGCCACCCGACGGCTTTGGCTTTTTCGGATCTCGACCATTGAAGACCTGCACCGCGTCATGATCGGCCTGATTGCCGACCAGCGACCGAATCACTGTCAGTTTGTCGCCCATGCGGGCAAGTTGTGGGAACGCTTCACAAATGTCCATGCCGGGAACATTGGTGGCGATTGGTTTCCACGGACCAGCGAACTCTTGGGGGGCCTCGGGCTTCAGGTCGAACATGTCCTGATGCGGAGGACCTCCGACCAGATAAATCATGATCACCGATTTGGGATTCTTTTTGATCCCGGCTGCGTTTTCTGCTCGCAGAAGGGAAGGCAGAGTCCATCCGCCGGCGGTGCCCATGGCGGCCAGTGTGCCAATATTTAGCAGACTGCGTCGTGAAAAACCGTCACAAAAACGACCATAGTGGTCTTTTTTTCCATTGAGTCTCAGCATTTTTGGCGGGCTCCGGCGAGAGAAGGCGGGATGGATGTACAGCCGGAATGCGACTGCTTCGCTGGTGGGACTGTAATTGCTAACACGGAATGCCATCAGAATCCAGAGCAGAGCCGGGGAAACTTGCAGATTCCGTCCCAACAAAAGTCCTCACTTCCGCGATTTCCGGATACGTTCTTGGAGCGAATTGTCCGGGATGCCTACAATGCTCCGCTGCCCGTGGAACAGATCCAAGGCCTCCCGCATTGTCAGGACCCGCGCCAAGGTGTTGTTTTCGTCACGGATTCAGCGTTTTCGTTTAACGGATCAATAAACGATTCAATCAAAACCCGCTGGCACGGATCCAAAACAGACACCTCATGACGATCGACTGGGAAGCCTTTACCAATCACACGCTGACAACGGCCGAAGTCCGTTTGCTCGGGATGGTAGATGTTCCGTCGGTGCTGGCGCTGCAGAAGCTGATGGTTCACGAAGTCCGCCAGCAGGCTCGCACCAACGCCGCGATTCTGATCTGCGAACATCCGCCAACCGTGACTGTTGGTGAAGGTGCCTCACTGCTGGAGCTGCCTCAATCGCCGCGTGAACTGGAGTCCAAACTCATCGCGGTGCACAAGCTGCGACGTGACGGGCACGCCATTCTGCATCAGCCCGGCCAACTGGCCGCGTACGTTGTCGTGTCTCTGCCTGAGTGCAGCATGGACGAAAACGACTACCGCGCCTGCCTGCAGCGGGCCGTTGTTCAGACCTGCGAGGAAGTTCAGGTGGTGGCGTCGATTTCTCCGAACGATCCCACAGCAGTTTCCGGACGTCACGGCGTTGTGGCGGAAATTGGCCTTCATGTAGAAAACGAAGTCACCAGCTTCGGTGTCTTTCTGAATGTCAGCGCTCGTCTGGATGAAGCTCGCGAAATCGGTCGCGGGTTGCTGGGTCAGAAGGTTTCCTCGCTGAACGCCGAACGCGTCCGACCGACTCAAATGCCACAGGTGCGATCCGCATTGATTCAGCATCTCTGTGAACAACTGGGGTATCCCGACTATCATCTGCACACTGGTCATCCTTTTTTGAAACGAACCCGGACCGTAATTCATGACAAGTTTGCCAATCATCAATCAGCCGACGAATGACGCGCCCGTTGCGGATTCAATTCTGGCCAGTGTGAACATCATCGATGGCGGCCCCGTGCGCCGATTGCCTCGCTGGCTGAAGCGGCCGTTGCCGCAGCCGGGGATGGCCTACACCAGCGACGTGATTTCCGACCTGAAACTGGAAACAGTCTGCGAAAGTGCGAAGTGCCCCAATCGGACGGAATGCTGGTCGCAGAAGACCGCGACGTTCATGATCGGCGGTAACGTGTGTACTCGTCCGTGCGGCTTCTGTTCGGTGCCAAAAGGCAAAACCGAACGTCTGGAACTGGATGAACCCGAACGAGTCGCCGAAGCGGCCGCGCGACTTGGTTTGCAGTACGTGGTCATCACCTCGGTGACTCGTGACGACCTGAAAGACGGCGGCGCGGAACATTGGTACCGCACAGTTCTCGCCGTTCGAGAGAAAACGGGCGCCCAGGTGGAAGTATTGGTCCCGGACTTCCTCGGCAACCGCGCGGCGATCAGTCGAGTCATCGAAGCGCGTCCGGATGTGTTCAATCACAATACGGAAACGGTGCCTCGACTGTATCACCGAGTCCGCCGCAACGCCGACTATCAACGCACGCTGGATCTGCTGAAGCAGGTGAAGGACGAAGCTCCCGATATGCCGACCAAAAGCGGCCTGATGCTGGGTCTCGGGGAAACTCGCGAAGAGCTGATGGATGTGTTTGCCGATTTGCGAGCCGTCCACTGCGACATGCTGACGCTGGGTCAGTATCTTCAGCCGACGCCCGAGCATCTTCCTGTCGACCGTTTCGTGCCGCCGGAAGAGTTCGACGAAATCGGCGAACTGGCTCGCCAGCTCGGCTTCGGCATGGTCGCCAGCGGCCCGTTTGTCCGCAGCAGCTATCACGCCGGTGAGATGGCGGAACAGTTGTCGTAATTTATTACGCACAATGTCGCCATTCACTCCACGTTATAGATATGAGCCTTTTTGGCGTCGACCAGCCTCTTTGCGCTGCCTTCGCGTTAGAACCTGCGCCGGGTGGCGAATGAGCGTGCCAAGGCGCTCGTCACAACGTCGCGTAACGGCTACTTTGTGATTCGACGGCAAACTCAGCCATGTTGCATGTTCCAGACAATCAGCATGGCAGGCTGTGGTAGTACAGAAAATAAAAGAATCAGCATCAGTAAAAGTATGCCCAGGATGACGCCTCGGCTGCTTCGAAGAGACTACGGGACGAACACAGAGGCCAGAGAGAACGGTGATTTCGAATTCTGCTGTCCCCTCGTTTACCTTCCCATACCACCTTGTGCGGGTTTTTGCCAGGCAAAGAAGCCCATCTGATTTTAGGAATCCCCGCATATCGACGACGTTGCGGGTTGCGCATTCTGCATTCTTTACGCAAGCGGGAGGGCGGGCGTTTGGAAATGTGAACAAATCAACCTCGACTGTGCTTTCTGACCTATGTTTTTCTCCACACGAGGGCTGCAGCTCGTGTGATTCTTTTCTGCCTCGGATTGTCACGAGAAACGTAATTATGCTGACCGCAACACATCATTCCACTAAAAGGCATAGGCTTCCCCTTCCGGCGCGGGATGCGTACGGTTCCGTTGACGAATCACGGCGGGATATTCTGGATGCGACGATTCTGATTGTTGACGATGAAATGCTGAACATCGAAGTGGTCCAGCGATACCTTCAGATCGGTGGATTCAAAAACATCATCTCGACCGACCATTCGGGACAGGCACTGCCACTGATCGGGGCTCATCGTCCGGATCTCGTATTGCTCGACATTCAAATGCCGGATATCAACGGACTGCAGATACTCTCGGCAGTGCGATCTGATCCTGCTCTGTCTCAAACGCCTGTCATCATCCTGACAGGGTGTTCCGATCCAGAGACAAAGCTTATTGCCCTGAGAGCAGGTGCAACGGATTTGCTGGCAAAGCCAGTTCACAGTGAAGAATTGCTCGCTCGCATCAGCAATGTTCTGAAGGTCAAAGCCTTTCAGGATCAGTTAGGCTTTCATTCGGAACAGCTCGAAGACGCTGTCCGTAGCAGGACGGCCGAACTGGAAGCCTCTCGGCTCGAAGTCATTCATTGCCTCGCCCGCGCGGCCGAATTTCGCGACGACGATACGGGTCAGCATGTGCTTCGAGTCGGTCGCTATACGCGGATCATTGGCGAACAGATGGGGTTTTCTCCTGAAGAACTGGATATCCTGGAGCCAGCAGCGCAGTTGCACGACGTCGGAAAGATTGGAATCGCAGATTCGATACTTCTAAAACCGGGCAAGCTTACTCAGGACGAGTTTGAGCAGATGCAAAGACATTGCGGTTTTGGAAAACGTATTGCCGATCCAATCTCTGAATCCGATGCCAGGATCCTGCGTCAACACGCTGAGATTGGTGCGAGAATTATGGATTCTTCACGCTCTCCAATTCTGGATCTTGCGAAGCAGATTGCACTGACTCATCACGAGCGATGGGACGGCAGCGGCTATCCGCTCGGTTTGGCGGGCGAAGATATTCCACTGTGCGGTCGAATCACAGCCGTTGCTGACGTTTTTGACGCACTGAGCAGCAAGCGACCCTACAAGCCTGCATTCCCGCTGAAAAAATGCTTTGAAATCATGGCCGAAGGACGCGGAAAGCATTTTGACCCTGTCGTCCTTGATGCCTTCTTCGCAAAACGCGCCGACATCATTGAGGTTCAGATCACTTCGGCGGATACGGATTAAGTTGTCCCGCACAAACGACCCGAAATACCAACAAAGTTGTCTCGTCCATGCATAAGAACTGGTCGCACTATCGAGATCAATCGACTTTGATTGTTAATGCAGCGTGCAGAACTGTTCTCGCTGCGAGCGAATCGGGCGATCGTGTCCTGATGCATCATGTGAATTTCGATGCAGACACTCCGCCAGCAGTCCGAATGCGACTGGAATACGAAACAGCGCAACTCGCGATGTTGTCCATTGAACGAATGACCGTTCCTTTGGACTTCGAATTCTGCAGCGATTCGGCAACAATCGTCTGTCCTTTTATTGAAGGGCCGACTCTCGCGGAAAAGATCAGAACAACTGGTCTGACTCTCAATGAAACCCTCTCGATTACAGAAGACCTGCTGGAATCGTTGGCCGTCCTGCACAGCAAAGGAATCGTGCGTCGGTGCATTCGTCCTGAGGAAATTCATTTGCAGGAGTCACAGGGACGATTGCGTGCTTTCATCGGCGGCTATGGACCACTGCTGATCATGCAGGGAATGCTCAGCGCTGATGCAGCCCTGGAGATTGCAACGTATTCATCGCCCGAAGCTCTCGGAGCTTTGGAAGAAGATGTGCGGGCTTCTTCGGATCTTTACTCGGCCGGCATCGTACTCTTCGAGTGCCTGGCAGGCCGGACTCCGTTCACGGCGACGACTTCCGGCGACACGGTGTTTCACCATATGACTTCCCCGGTACCGGATCTTGCGGTGCTGAGTTCGCGAATCCCCCATGCTGTGAATGACATTGTCCTGAGACTGCTCCAGAAGCATCCTCGCGATCGTTACCAGTCTGCGGCCGGAGTTCTGTTTGACCTTCGCCAGGTAAAGACCACTCTATCCACGGAATTTCCTCAGCGCCTTGTGCTGGGCACTATGGATCGTCGCGAGACGCTGATAGAACCGGCCTTCGTGGGTCGCAGTGCAGATATGGCGATGTTGCAGTCGGAACTGGATTCGATCCGTGAGGGAGGCAGTCGTACCGTTTTGGTAACAGGAGTGTCGGGTCTTGGAAAATCAAGGCTGCTTCTTGAAATTTCACGTACGGCTGTTGCCCGGGGATTTCGAATCCTTCGCGCCAATGGACAGAACCAGATCGGTCTGGCACCGCTCGCTTCATTGCGAGGAACACTGAGTCAGTGCCTTGAAATCATTCGTCAGGATGAAGCCCTCAGGACACGTCTGGCTGCAGAACTCAGTGACCTCGGACGAGAACTGCAGACAATCACTCCTGAGATTGTGGCAGAATTGAATTTACAGATCCCGCCTGAGCGAACCGACGAACTTTCGGATCGGCGAATCTCTGTGGCATTGGCAACCTTTCTGGGGGCACTGGGGACTGCCGATCGACCGCTGCTGCTGCTGATGGACGACATGCAGTGGGCCGACGATCTGACGCTGACCATGCTGGAATGCTGGCATCTGACGAATCCTCGTCAGACGATGCTGATCGTTGGTACGCGTCCTCATGATGCAACGTCAGAGCGTCTGCGAGACACGCTGTTCTGTTCTGCACGAGTCGCTCTGGAACTACTGAACCGCGCGCATCACGATCAGTTGCTGAACTCGATGGCTGGCGGACTTCCACCACAGATTCTGGACACGGTCTGGGAGATGTCCACCGGAAATCCGTTTGTGGCGTCGGCGGTCCTTCGTGGCCTTGTGGAAGCGGAGATTCTGGCTCCGTCGAACACCGGCTGGAAAGTTGATGACGGACAACTCCGCAATCTCCAGTTGTGCGGCGAAGCAGCAGAAGTTCTGAAACAGCGACTGTTCCGTCTGCCAGCGGAATCTCAGCAACTGCTGGCTGTCGGGGCCGTGCTGGGCAAGGAATTCGCCATTGAGATGGCGGCTGAACTCGCAGAGATTCCCGGTGAACGAGTCCTTGCACTGCTTACCGAACCCAGAAGGAACTACCTGGTCTGGGAACGATCTTCCGGCAGCGTCTGTGTGTTCATGCATGATCAGATTCGCGACGCCATCCTGAAGACACTGTCTGCCAATCGAACAGCCGATATTCATCGTCGGGCGGCAGTCTATCTAAGCCAATACGCGCCGCACCGCATCTTTGACATTGCTCTGCATCATGACGCCTCCGGCCGTACCGATCTGGCGAAAGATTTTGCCATTGAAGCGGCGGAGCAGGCGAGGATCAGCCACTCGCTGGAATCTGCTGAGCAGCAGTATCGAATCGCGCTGCGAAGTTGTTTCGCTCTGTTCGAGCAGCCGGATTTCCGGGTTCTTTATGGACTTGGTGATGTGCTGATGCTCTCCGGCCGCTATCAGGAAGCGGAACCATTCTTTGCGAAAGCCATCCAGTGCGCGGACTCGTCCGCAACCCGCGCGCAAGTCACTCTGAAACTTGGCGAACTGGCCTTCAAGGAGGATAAGAAGGATCGTGCGATTGAGCTTTGGGAATCCGCGCTGATCACCCTCGGCGGCAAGCTGCCATCGACATGGCGTCTGCCATACTCTACCGTTCGCGAAGTTGCCGTTCAGGCGTTTCATTCATTGCTGCCAAAGTTTTTTCTGGCAAAATTCAAGGCTGAACCATCAGCCGACGATCGACTAATCTGGAGGCTTCACAGTCGTCTCGCTTATGCTTACTGGTTTGTACGCAGCAAGCTGGAAGTCCTGCACTCGCATTTGCGAGGAATGAATCTGGCGGAACGATACAAGCCAACGGCGGAGCTGGCCCAGGCCTATTCAGAACATGCTCCTGCCATGAGCCTGATTCCTCTAAGTCAGCGCGGGATCGCCTATGGAAGACGATCACTGCAGATTCGTACGGAGCAGAATGATATCTGGGGGCAGGGTCAATCACTGCATTGTCTCGCGATTGCGCTCTATTCGGCCGCTCAGTTTGAGGAATGCGTCGAAGTTGGCCGTCGCAGTGTCAGAATCCTCGAACGAGCGGGTGACTTCTGGGAAAAGCATATTGCTCAGTATCAGGTCGCGGCCTCCCTGTATCGGCTGGGCCGATTTACAGAGGCTGTGCAACTCTCCCGCGAAGCATATAACTCCGGCCTTGCTGTCGGCGATTATCAGGTTTGCGGAAACATCATCGAAGTCTGGGCTCGTGCAAGCAACGGTGACATCCCTCCAGCGGTCCTGCAGATTGAACTGGACCGCCCGCGAGCCGATGTTCAGGGCCAGGCTCACGTTCTTCTGGCCAAAGGTATCTGCCTGATTTCTGAAGGTCGATTCGAGGAAGCCTCTGAGATCTTTGATCAGGGAATTCTGGCTGCAAAAGGTGCCGGGATCTCCAATACTTACACCTCGCCGCTTTACGCCTGGAAGGCGACGGCGCTGCGTTCTTACCTTGAGGGCAACTCGCCGCTGACTCGCCGACCCCGCCGCTGGATTATACGGGAACACCGCCGGGCAGCGTTTCGGGCTGTGCTGATCGCTCTTCGATTTCGCAACGAACTGCCTCACGCACTGAGAGAGTATGCATGGGCTCACGTCTTTCGAAATCGAAATCGCGTGGCAGTTCTGCTTCTGAAAAATAGTGTCCGGATCGCACGACGCCAGAGGGCGGAATACGAAGTCATTCAAAGTGAATTGCTGCTCGAGAAGATTCGAGTTGAGCTGGGATGTCACCGAGCAGAATCGTCGCTGGAACATGCGGAACGCCGACATGCGGCCTTTCGCAGTGAACAGCTGCCGCAGCGGATGCTTTCTTCTGTGTCACTTGTGGATCGCTTCGACTCTTTGCTGGAATCCGGCCGTCAAATTGCGGTCGCAAACGATCCTGCAACGATCGCAGCAACTGCTGTTGATGCCGCCCGACGGCTGCTTAGAAGTATTCACTGTGAAGTTGTTCGACTGGATGACCACGGCCAGCCAGTCACGAACAGTGAGTCCATCAAGTCAACTGTGTTGACGGCCATTAAGTCTCTGGATGCCGTGACTGCAAACTCCGGCATGGAGTTTCGCTCATTGCTCGTGTGTCCCATCGTGGTGCGGTCCAGAGTAACGTCGTGCCTCGTGGTGGGGAACTCTGAGGTGCGTGACTTGTTCGGCGCCAATGAACTTCGGATTGCGAGGTACATTACAGCCATTGCCGGCGCGGCACTTGAAAACGCGGATGGATTTCAAAGTCTTCAGGAACTCAATGCCAATCTGGAGAATATCGTTGAGGAACGAACGGCGGTGGTCGAAGCTCGATCCGCTGAGTTGCTGGAAACCGCCGACAGTCTCCGCAAGACTCAGACACAACTTGCAGCGGCTCGAGATGCGGCAGAACAGGCCAGTCGAGCAAAGAGCAATTTTCTGGCGCACATGAGTCACGAGATTCGGACACCCATCGGCGCTGTTCTCGGTTTCACAGAGTTGCTGCTGAACGGAGACACGCCTCTTCAGCCAGAGCAGACATCCCATCTGAATCGCGTGTTGAGCAATGGGAATCATCTGCATCGACTGTTGAATGATCTTCTTGATCTGTCAAAGATCGAAGCCGGACAACTGACGATTGAGTCTATTCGGTGCGCTCCTTACGCGCTGCTGGCCGATGTTCTTTCGTCACTGCAGTCGCGAGCCGTCGACAAGAATCTCAAACTATCGCTGCGAGTGCCCAACCGGATACCAGAAACGATTCTTACAGACCCGACTCGCCTGCGACAGATCCTGACCAACCTGATCGGAAATGCTATCAAGTTTACGGAAACAGGAAGCGTCGATCTGATTATTGATACAGTCCTGACAACGGGACAGTTGAGGATTCAGATCGCGGATACCGGACCGGGAATTCCCCCGTCGGCCATGAAGGATGTGTTCGAACCGTTCAAGCAGGCGGATGTGACAGTTGCGAGGAGATTCGGAGGCACAGGACTGGGTTTGCCTATCAGTCGCCAATTGGCTCAGGCACTTGGTGGTGGAATAGAACTGGTCAGTGAACTTGGCTTTGGAAGTACCTTTACGGTCACGATTGCCACAGGTCTGCTGAACGAGATTCGAATGCTGAACGCTGCAGAAGCGGAGTCTTCGCTTACGACTCCGATCTCGGCAGGTCAACCAATGGCGAATCTGAAAGGTTGCCGCATTCTCATTGCAGATGACGTCGAGGCGAACCGTGAACTGTTTGCTCTGGTACTCCGCAGAGCCAATGCCGAGTGTTACCTTGCAGCCGACGGGCAGGAGGCTGTCAACCTCATTCAGCGGGGGAATTTTGATCTGGTTCTGATGGACATGCAGATGCCGGTCATGAATGGATATACTGCGGCGCGAGCACTGAGATCAGCCGGGATAACACTGCCGATCGTCGCAATTACGGCAAACGGTATGGAGGAAGATCAGGATAAATGCCGACAGGCTGGCTGCTCGGGCTATCTGACGAAGCCGATTTCGATGGCCACGCTGCTGCGAAGCGTCTCAGAGCAACTCGGCCGACCTTTTGATCAGATTGTGTCTCCAGGGAAATCCGCTACGTCCAGTGCAGCACCCGTTTTTCAGGCGGCTGCTCCCACTTATACGGCGCCCGGTTCGAAAGCATCTTCCCGGCCAGAGCTCGAATTGCCTGCAGATCCCGTGTTTCGCGAATTTGCATTGCGGTTCCTGTCAAAGGTTGAACTCGCACTGCCGGAGATTCAATCAACGATTGCCGCGTCTGACTGGACGCGATTGTCTCAGATTGGACACTGGATCAAAGGGACGGGCGGAACTGTTGGTTTAATAAACTACACCAACATGGGGATCGCGATTCAGGATTTCGCCCGCGATAAAGATCCTGTCGGTGCAAGACTGGTAGCAGCCGAACTGGCTTCGATCACCAGGGCTCTGCGCTGCGAGTGCAACACCGAAGTTCTTTCCGGAAAGCAATTCGGCACAACTTTACAAAATCTGCAGATGACGTGAGAACTGGAAACTGTTGCCAGCGCGACCCAAGCTTTGCATCAAAGTTTTCCTGTCCTTCGTAACTCGTTCCACATACGTGCGGGAATCTACTTAACGTTTCTTGCTTCACCAAAGTCACCACGACAGCCTGTCAATAACAGCCCATTGAGATTCTGCAAGTGCAGCTCTATCGTGCAAGACGGTTCATTTCATTCAACCGTCATCGCAGGATAAAAAGAATGTCTGTACAACAGCTTGAAGTCTCTTGGGAACAGGATTACCAGGATCGGATGAATCCCGCGCTGATGACCAGCCTGCTTCGGACATCCATTCCAGCGCTGGAACAATGTGACTGGCAGATTACAGAAGTCAAAGACGGATTTTGTGAAACGCTTCTTCCTCTGAACAAAGCCACGACAAATCAACACGGCACACATCAGGCCGCGCTGATCTCTCTCTCGGCCGACTATACGGGTGGTATGGCTTTGGCAACTTTGCTGCGAGGAGTTCCTCTGGCGGGAATTCACGCCTGCCGTAACGAAGTTTCGGCATCACTCTGGCTGGCAGGCATGAATGTCCGGTACAAAAGCCCGAGCACCGGTCATCTGACCGGCATCTGTGAAATCGAGCCGGTTCAGGCTGAAGAAATCCGCCGTCGCTATTCCCGAGGCAATCGTGTTCTGGCGACGTTGCACGTACGATTCTATGCCAACGGCGAACTTGCGGCTGAAGCCGAGATGAAGTACTTCGCTCAGCCCACGATCCAGTTGACGCCCGCTGCACCTCAACCGTCTCGCTCGACACTGTTCAATCACAAACTTAAGGCGTCGGCTCGTATGATCGCTGGTGTGCGAGGCAAGTCGTCTGCTCGAGCGAAGCTGCGAACACATTGTCCTCACGCTGGTTCTGTCGCCGGACCTCATGGGCACCTGCTGGCTGATCATCTGAATTCGATCCTGCCGCAACTTCAGGACATGGTACTCACGCGCTCTCAGCATATTGATGAAATGATTCAGCAGGTTCCGGGGCTCCGCCAGGTTGTGCTGGCAGGGGCCGGGCTGGATATGCGGTCAATTAAACATGCGGCCAATCATCCGGATGTCGTTTTCTTTGAAGTGGATCTGCCGGAAATGATCACCGAGCGAGAGCGAGTGATTAAGCTGCTGCCGAAGGACTACAGCCACCAGAGGGTGATGTTGAAGGCGGACTTCAAAACCGATGACCTGGCAAATGTTATCGGAGAGCATGAACGCTTCGACCACAGGGTTCCAACAGCCATCATCTTCGAAGGCTGTTCGATGTACTTTTCAGAAGCCGAGAACCTGCGACTTTGCGCCGCGTTTCGTGGACTCCTGCAGCACCCGCTTAGCTGCCTCTGGATCGATTTTGTGGATACCAAAGTGGTGACTCGTCGCACAAACGATCAGAGAATCATCAGTTTTCTGGAAGGCATGGACTCCATCGGCGAGTCGTTCATTTTTGGAACAGACGACCCATCAGAGTTGCTCCAGCCTGCTGGGTTCGAGATCGTTGAAACGATATCTGCCGGGGCTTACCTCGACGATCCGGATCCTGTTCTGGGCACCTATTCGTTTTCGATCGCCCGACCGTGAGGACGGTATTCCTCCGGCGAAACGAGGCACAAACCCTCTCTCGGATTTCCTGCACAACGGTATGTGGAAGTACCTCAGGGATAACGGTCGCCGGGAGAGGCGATCGCCTGGAATACACCGCATTGTTTGCATGGAAACACTCAATTCAGGGGGATCGTTTCCCCGAATCTGAGTACTTTTTCCCGTTCACCGACCATTTGCCCAGACCGTGGCTGGAAGACCTGTCGATAAGTGCGAGCGCAGGAGGAGGCAAGCACTTCACGGCACCACCAAATGTTGTCTGTACAACGGTGTCGTGGAAGAAAGGACGCTCCCATTGCATTGATTGCAAAGAACGCCAAATGATAAAGCCTTACGTTCAAGTTGCTGCGAGCCTGTTCCTGGTTTTCCTGGCTCAGCAAAAGACACATGCACAATTTGGAGCAACGTTGAGCGGCGTTGGGCCTGTCAGTCGGTCGATGGCTGGTGCGACGACCGCTGCTCCCGTTGATACCCTCGGCGCGTTTCAGTGGAATCCGGCCACGATATCCGCATTGCCTTCATCGATGGATTTTGGATTGGAGTTGCTGCTGCCGCATTCGACTCTGGCATCAACCGTGAATGCCGGAAGTCTCGCGCCCGGATTTCCCGCTGCAACAGTTTCAGGTTCTAACAATAGTGACACCGGCGTGTTTCCCCTTCCCGAATTTGGCGTGGTCCTGAATTCCGAGGACTCCGACTTTTCGTATGGGCTCGGAGTGCTGGCCGTCGGTGGATTTGGAGTGAATTACCCCGGAAGTTCCACCAATCCGATGCTGACTCCTCCGCTTCCCAATGGGCTGGGTGTCGGTCCAATATACACACAATATCAAATGATGCAGGTCATCCCGACAGTTTCGTATCAGGCGTCGGAGCGCCTTTCTATCGGCTTTTCTCCCATCATCAATCTGGCGGGACTATCGGCAGATCCAGGGATCCTCGCCGCGCCCGACAATGCGGGAGGAAGCGGATTTCCGACTTACCCACCGATGAATCACGGTGCGTTTCAATGGGGAGCCGGCTTTCAATTGGGTGCGTTCTATGTCACCGATTCCGACTGGCAATATGGAGCGTCCTTTAAGAGCACTCAGTGGTTTAAGGACTTCGAATACAATTCTCGAGATCAGGTCGGAGCATCGCGGCAGATTCAATATAAGCTGGACGCACCCATGATTATCTCTGTTGGCACCGCTTACACCGGCTTTGAGAAGTGGCTGCTGGCCGTGGACGGTCGTTATCTCAACTATTCGGATACTCGAGGCTTTTCGAGCACCGGATTCACTCCGACAGGGGCGATTTCCGGCCTCGGCTGGAATGACATCTATGCACTCTCGCTCGGGTCTCAGTACCAGATGACCGACGCCGCTTCCATGCGACTCGGTTACTCATTCAACACGAACCCGATTGATGATGAAAATGCGTTTTACAACGTGGGTTCCCCATTGATCATTCAGCACGGTGCTTACATGGGCGCTTCCTACGACGTGACGGCGCGGTTCACAGTTTCGTTTGCATATTCGCACTATTTCGAGAACTCCATCAGTGGCCCAATTCAGTCGCCCGGCGGTCCAATCCCAGGAACCAACGTGACGTCCAGCGCATCGGCCGACTCGCTTCTCTTTGGGGCTACAGTCACGTTCTGATTTGAGCGTCGATCAACAGGAAATTGCTGAACTCCCCAACGGACTATTGAACTGTGCCACTTCATCATTGAGCCACCACGGTTAGAGAACGTGCTAGCTAAACCTCAAGACTTTCTTAGCCGCGCTCGGCACAGCAACCGCCACTCAGCCTGTTTCTTTCTCTGACTCAAATCGCGATCTCGTCTCAACCCAGACTGGGGCTGGCGACTTGAACGTCAGTGCACTGCCGTTGTCGTCCCGAAAACCGATTGATTCGGCGTGCAGGCACATTGGTGGTTCCGACGGCAACAGTGTGTGATTGCTGCCAAGCTGGTGATTGGGCAGGTAGGCCGGATCACCGACGATTGGAAATCCCAGATGCCAGAGGTGGGCGCGGATCTGATTGGTCCGGCCAGTGAGCGGGATCGCTCGAACAAGCGAAGTGCCATCGTCCAGCCGCTGCATCACTTCGAATGCGGTGCTCGCTTCATCGCCGTCTGGATCAATCAGACGAACTCCGCCTTGATCGGCCTCACGTCCCAGCGGAGCGTGACAGGAAAACTGATCATCGGACGGATGACCGTGTACCTTCGCAAGATAGTTTTTGGCAACAAGGCGATTCTCAAACTGCTTCTGGACGATGGACGCCACTCGTTTTCGTTTGCACAATACCATCACGCCGGACGTATTCGCATCCAGCCGATGGACAATGTGCGGCCGGCAGGGAAACCAGACGATGTTCAGAATGTTGCGCAGCGTATTGCGATTGAATCGTCCGGACGCATGAACCGGAAGCGGAGCCGGCTTGGCCAGGATGATGAACTCGTCATCTTCATGCAGCACCCGAATATCGGCGGAAACATCAGGTTCAACCGACATCGGTTCCAGCTGATCAAACCTTTCGCCTTCACGAACAGGTCGATCGAGTGACAATGGCAGCGCTTCCTCGACCCACGCTGATCGACGGCGACGACGCACAGGTTGAGCCGGCACGATTTTGGATTCCGCGATTCGCTGCAGCCATTCCTGTCGCTCAATCTGTGGATGCAGATCGGTGAGAAATCCAATCAGCGTCATCCCAGCGCATCGCTGCGGCACATTGAGCGGACGACGGTTCAGGCATGGCTGGCTGCCGGGCAAAGGTGTGCCCGCCTTTCGGATTTGCTCATGACGTGACGTGATGAGTTCGTCCATCGTCTGAGCCGCCTCCCGATAACACGCCGGGCACGACTTGCCGGGCGCGTATTCGGGTAACTGCTGCTGTTCGGCGGTGACGACAGCCTGACAGATGTAACACTGAGTCGTCGGAGTTTCCTGAAGTGAAGGATCCACGGCGACTCGCTGATCGAACACGAAACATTCGCCGTGATAATGATCGCCGCCCACTTCTTCGAAGTACTTCAGAATTCCTCCATCCAGCTGATACACGTTGCGATATCCGGCCATCTCCATAAACGGCCCCGCCTTTTCGCAACGGATCCCGCCCGTGCAGAACATCACGATCGGCTCGTCCTTGAGTTCCTCCGGCAGGCGAGCCACGCCTTCAGGAAATTCGCGGAAGTGGTCCAGTCCCATTTTGATGGCATTGTCGAACGTGCCGAGGTCGTATTCGTAGTCGTTGCGAGTATCCAGCAGATGGACTTTGCGACCTTCGTCCAGCCACTTCTTGAGTTCTTTGGCGGGCAGCTTGGGCGATGTTTTCTGAGCTGGTACCACGCCGTCGATTCCGAAGGCGATGATCTCTTTCTTGACCTTCACCAGCATGCGATTAAACGGCTGATATTCGTTCGCACTTTCCTTGGGCTGCAGATCGGCAAATGCAGGATCGGATCGCAGGTAGTCCACGAAACTGTGAATGGCATCCGGCAGACCGGCCACGAAAAGATTGATGCCTTCGTGGCTGAGCAGAACCGTTCCCTTCAGATTCAGCTCCACCGCCCGCCGTCGAATGGAGGTCCGCCGTTCGTCCAGATTGTCCAGCGGAACAAATTTGTAGCACGAAATATTCACGATGGCGGCGGGGGCCGCAGCAGGAGTCGTTGACGGTGTGGCAGTTGTCATAGTGGAGGAACCGCAAAGAATTCAAACGGTTTGATGGAACAAAATCATTTCGCCAGGAAGCAGGAGGACAGTATAACGTTCAGGACAGTCGGTTTCCTGTGCAATCAGGATCCTCCGGCCGACGAACAGCAAAACCCGTGAGAATGCGACGCTGCCGCACACTGTTGTGCGTTTCGAGAACGCTGGGGTCTTGTTCTGAACTGCGATCACCGCTAGTGTTCCGTTCTCAAATCTCAGCAGGCTTCGCATTTGTGGCGGGCCGTTCTTTTCTATGACGTTGCACAGTGCGAAAGTCTCGGATGAGCCAGGACATTCAGGTCTTTGAATTTGAGCAGGCCGGCGACGTCCTGATTTTGGTCGCTCATGGCCCGTTCATGGAGTTCCGGGACAATGATATCCGTAACGCCTACAACGAAGCGTATCGTCGGCTGAGCGAACCCGGGATCAGGCATCTGCTGGTCGATTTTTCTTTGCTGGAATATTTTGGGTCGACGTTTGTCAGCATCCTGATTCGTCTGGCGAAAAAGGCCCGCGCCAACAAAGGCGAAGCTGTGCTATGCCACCTGTCCGACAACATGAAGGACATGTTGAAAACACTGATGCTTCTGGAAAACACAAAGACCGATTTCTACTGGCTGCCCTATCCGACTCGAGAAGCCGCGCTGACCGCTCTGAACGCGCGAGAGAGTGCCAGTTAATCGCTTTCGCATCGGGTGTCGTTTTCCTGCAACATGAGGAATCCGCCGGATAGTCGCTCTGGTGGGTGATGTCGAGGGAAATCACACACCATCGTGGCCTCGCACGTGGCCATTGGATTTTTTTTGCTCAGGATAGATTGCAGACTCACAGCAGCACCTGTCAGAGGAATTGGCCACTGACATCCGTGCTGTCACCTGTCTCGCATCCTGATGTAATCCCCATGGCTCGAACGCTAAACCAACTTCTTGCGATTCTGACGACCGGCCCGAAAAAGAATCGCCGCCGCGTTGGATCCAATCCCGTCCCGCTGGAGGTTCTGGAGCAGCGACAACTACTTTCGGCGACAAGTGCGCAGGCCTTCCATCGATCGGGCCAGACATTTCTCACCTGGACCGAAGACGGAAGCGTCACCGGCGAGAAATACAACATCTATCGCTCGGCTTCCCCGATCACGACCGCCAACATTTCCTCAGCAGAGAAACTGACGAGCAAGTGGGGCCCGCTGGACGACAACACGTCGGTGCATTCGCGAGTGGCCCCGAACTCTGGCGCGCCAGGGAATTTTATTATTCAGGATCTTGGCACTCCGCTGTCTGGCGAGAAAGGGCTGTTCGTTTATACCACGCCTGCGGCACAATCCGGCTCGTGGTACTACGCGGTTACGCAAGTCACTGCTGGCGTTGAAAGCCGCATTTTCACCGCCGGCGCAAACTCTCTGAACACAGCGGTTTCCGAGCTTGTTGCGACACCGACACCGGTCCTGACAGTTTCCAATGCCAGCGGAAAAGGTCGAATTTACACGCAGTACATGGACTACGCAAAATGGAATCCGACCTTCCAGGGCTACGCCTACAATTACTCGGTGGCCTTGCCCGACAATTATAATCCAGCTGTCGCCCGACAATTATAATCCAGCTGTCGCCTGGCCATTGAAGCTCATGCCGCATGCGTATGGTGAGCGACTGCGAATGGAACCATCGGCAGAATATGGTTGGCCGTGTATTGAGGTATTCCTCGACGACTCCGGCGGCGGTGCGCTGGGCCAGCGATATCAGACCTGGTGGTATGGCTTTGCAGCGGACCACAACTACCTGACCAGCGGATCAGTACCGACGAGCGGTCGAGTTGAGAACTTCACTGAGCAACGAGTCCTGAAGACGATCGACGAAGTTTCATCTCAGTTCACCGTCGATTCATTGCGAGTTCACTCGCAGGGCAATTCCATGGGAGCCTCCGGGTCTCTGTCATTGGGAATGCGTTACGCGAACGTGTTCTCTGGAATCTTTGCCAGCGAACCGATGACGAACTACGGCACAAGTCCTGGCTTCCAGGATGACTTCACTGTGCTGTGGGGGAGCAAAACGTCCAATCTGCCGATCGTGAACAACGGGACTTATGCGGGACCGCTGAAAAAATACGATGGTCTCGGCGTTTACAACTGGATGAATCACCATGAGCAGCTGACAAATCGTCGTGGGGACCCCATGGCCTTTTTGATGGTCGGTCATGGCAAAGTAGACGACGTCATCGACTGGGCCACGCAGGGCCAGCCATTCATCGCCGCTCTGAACGCTGGGAATGTCGGCTTCACTGCCGAACAGCGATACGGCTGGGATCATAACTGGATGGGCTTTGACTTCTCGCTAGACAGCATGTTCAGTCCGGCAGACGGCGGCCTGAGTGCCTGGGCGTATCCCCGAAACGTCAGCTTCCCTGGCATTACGAAAGCGACGGGGTCCGGACCTGAACAGCCTGGTCCGACCGGCACTGATTTTTACAACATGAAGATTGAGTGGTCGGTGCCATGGAATCAGTTTCACACCAACATTGTAGACACGCCGACAGCCTATGAAATTTCCCTGCGGTCATCCACGGTTGCTCAGTCAGCCAACGTCACACCCCAGCGCACTCAGGCGTTCAAGCCGTCTCCCGGCACATCGATCAGCTGGAAAAATGTGAATAATGTTACGGGACAGGTCGTTCAATCAGGAACTCTGGCCGTCGACTCCAAAGGACTCGTGACTCTTCCCGTGGTCACAATCGGGACGGGAACCGGAAACCGGCTGATCCTGACAACTCAACTTGTCCAGACCACTACACCTGTCGTCACAGGCCCGGCGGTGACCACGACTTCAATGGTGCCAAACATTGCCTGGCAGGGCGCCGACAACGCAGTTTCCCATGATCTCATGGTGAGAAATCTGAGCACAGGCGTGACGGTGATTCGCAGGCCGGTCACCGGGCTGAATTACACGCCCGTGTCACCCCTGGGCATTGGTCGCTACCGTATCAACGTTCGCTCCCGCTATCAAACGGGACTGTTTTCCGCCTGGTCGCCGGCGAGGGATTTTCGAATTACAACGGCTCCGGTGGTTGACGCGGTGGCTTCGCCGGTTTACTCCGGCCTGCCCAGTGTCAGCTGGAGCTCGCTGCCTGGTGCGGCAACCTATCAACTTCGCATCAACAACCTGACAACCGGAGTCGCCGGAGTCGCCGGAGTCTTGGTCCATAACAACATTCTGACCACTTCGTTTCAGATTCCCGACAATCTTGGCCTGGGCCGGTATGCCGTTCAGATTCGCGGGGTGGATACCGCCGGCCTTGTTGGGCAGTGGGCCGTGCCACAACGATTTACATCTGCTGCTGCAGTCACCCTGCTGTCGCCCGGGCTTCTGACGTTTAATACTCGGCCGACGCTGACATGGCTGGCTGTGCCAGGCGCCATCCGTTATGAAATGACGCTGAAGGATCGCCTCACAAATGCCACAGTGGCCAGCAGTCCCAACATTCTTAACACCAGCTGGAGGCCGACAAACGCATTGCCGGTCGGTGATTATCGCTGGTGGGTCCGAGCCTACAGTGCCTCGGGAATCCTTGGTGGCTGGAGTGTCTCCAAAGACTTCAACGTCGGAGGCAAGCCAACACTGCTGAGCATTCCGGCCACAACATCTGACCGCACGCCAACGTTTTCCTGGACTGCGGTGGATGGTGTCGCCAGCTACGAAATCTGGATTGCTCTCGGAGACGCGAACGTCGTTGTCGTGAATGTCAAGAACCTCCCGACCAACTCTTATACTCCGCTTAACGATCTTGCTCCTCGAAGTTATCGAGTTTGGATTCGGGCCGTGAGCACGGCAGGAGTCGTCAGTGCATGGAGCTCACCAGTGACGTTCACCGTGACGGAGACATTCACGATGTCACCGTCTTCATTGGCAGGCTGACCAGGAATTCGGTTCCCTGAGACGTCGACTCCACCAGTTCGATTTCGCCTCCCAAAGTCTGGCGGGCCAGCTGGCGGCAGACGAACAGACCCAGTCCGGTGCCATGATCCTTCGTCGTGAAGTATGGCTGAAAAATCTGCTGCTGAGCATCCCGGCTGATACCGTGGCCTTCATCGCGGACGCGGATTCCTATGCGATCCCCGGCGCCGTTCCCGGCAGGCATCCGCTCGGTAGAAATCTCCACAGTCGCGCCTTCCTGCGTTGCATCCAAAGCATTCAGGATCAGATTCAGCATCACCTGCACCAACTGGTCATAGATCGTCCGAATATGAGGGATGTCGGTTGCAAAGTGAGTCGTCGCGGTCTTGCCCTTCCAGCGTTTGTAGTACTTCGCGATATTCAAAGCGTCGTTGATCGCTGCCTGAACATCGACCGTGGATTCCTGCTGATTGGTCGGTCGACTGAAACTGGTGAGTTCCCGCAGAGTCCTCTGAATGCGCGTCAACTGGCCGTCGACCATGTCGAGACGTTCCTTTACGTATTCATCCGAGTTCTTTCGACTCAGCATCTGCACGATGGAACTAATCGAAGCCAGGGGATTTCCCACTTCATGCGCAATACCGGCCGCAAGCAGTCCGAAGGCCGCCTGCTTTTCCTGCTGCACCAGCATTGCCTGCGATTCCTGAAGTTCCTTGGTGCGAGTGGCAATGCGTCGTTCCAGCAATTGTTGATTGGACTGCAATTGCTCATTAAGAATGGCCAGTCGCTGTCCGGCGGACTTCAGAAGGCCAGTGAGCGCAATAATGGCCCATGCCGCCCAGCCGAGAAAGATGAGCGTCAGAATCACAGTGATGATGTTGGATTGGTCGGGCGACAGTTCGTAATACCCGGTCTTCGGAGCATCCTCCTGCGTGACTGCGTTCTCAATCCCGTCGATCTCAACAGGAATTGTGGCCGCCTGAGCGACGTACAGCCCGAGCACAATGTAGCTGATGGAATGCAGACCAAAGGTCGCAAAAGTCAGCGAGGGTGAATGCCGAATCGCACACACCAGCAGGGACAGAAAATAGTAGAAGCGAAACGGACTGCTGACCCCGTCATCAAAGTGACACAACAGCCCAATAAACAGAGCTTCCATCAGCGAAATGCCAATTCGATAATTGGCCAGAAGCACCTTTCCCTTGCGGCTGGCGATCGTATCCAGCAGCGCGTAGAAAGCGCCCAGAGTCAACATCGCATTCAGTTCGGGTCGGCCGGCCGATCGCTGTACAAGGTTGACGTAAAGATAGCCGATGCACAGCCCGAACCAGCGAATGCGAACCGTAATCGATTCGGCCTCGGATTCCCGCCCCACCGGGTCGAACAACCGCCCGGCTGCTGCGGCCGTAAATGCGGCCGGCAGGCGCATGATTCCCGAGGGTGTATCAGGTGGCAGCTTTTTGCCGGGACCTTCAGCTTTACCGGAACTCATCTGTCATTCCCTGGAACCATGGCTTACAAAAACCGGCAGGAAATGCCTGAGGAATTTCTGTCTGCGGAAGACGTAACGCGCACGCACGCGGTCTCTGGCAGGACTTTTACCTGTTCTGGAATTGTTTCGAAACCCCTCGCCCCATCATCCGATACTCTCGAACACACAGTTTTCATTTTCGGTTCAGCAGCAGGTCAGAAGATTGTTGCCCTCCCGGGCTTCGTTTTTCAACCTGTGAACCCGGCTTTGAATGGAGCGGAGCTGATGAGCAGAGCGGTCAATGTTTTGGCACTCGTCCGTGACGGTCAGCGTTACGTCTTTATGTACGACGACAACAGTGTTGAGACCGTGCTGGCTCAGCTTGCCGAGTTCGCTAACGATCCGGAACTTGATTTTACATGGTATGATGCAGCGATGCTCTCACAACGCGTGCGACACCTGCAGGCTGAGGAAGAAGAAGCACGCACGGAAGATTTCCCGTCGTTCTTTTGAGGCTGTTTCATGTCGATGTCGTCAGCGATTCAGGCCTTTCTGAATTACCTGCGGATTGAACGCAACGCGTCCGATCTGACGGTGAAGTCGTACGCTGATGATATGTCCCATATCTCCGAATTTTTTCTGGAACAAACCGGGGCCGTGCCTGAACCCCGGCTCGTGGAAGTCGCCATTCTGCGTTCCTATGTTTCGTACCTGCACGAATGCGGATATGCGAGAACGACCGTCGCCCGCAGACTCGCCTGCCTGAGAAGCTTCTTTCGTTACTGCAATCGTGAAGGAATTTGCGAAACAAATCCGGCCAAACCCCTGCGAACGCCGCGCGCCGGACGCAAGCTGCCTCACTTTCTGACCACCAATCAGGTGGGCGATCTGCTGATGGCGCCTCCCGCGAACTCAGCCGCCGGTCTGCGAGACCGCGCGATCCTGGAAACCGTGTATTCGGCCGGACTGCGGGTGTCCGAACTTGTCGGCCTGAACGTTTCTGACTGGGATCGGCCCTCTGGGATTCTGCGAGTTCTGGGGAAAGGGCGTAAAGAACGTCTCGCTCCCGTGGGAAGCTATGCGTCAAAGGCGCTGGATCGCTGGATGGAAGTTCGGCAACCGGACCCAAAAGCGGCTGAAAAGCAGCGTGCAGCAATTTTTTTGAACCGTTTTGGGCGACGCCTGACAACTCGCAGCATTGGCCGGATGCTGGAGACGCACATCCTGACAGCCGGGCTTTCTCAGCAAACAACGCCCCACACTTTGCGACACAGTTTTGCGACTCACCTGCTGGACGGCGGCGCCGACCTGCGAAGCGTGCAGGAGCTGCTGGGCCACAAAAGCCTGACCACAACGCAGATCTACACCCATGTGAGCACTCGTCGACTGCGAGAGACGTACGAAAAAGCTCACCCGCATGCGGCCCGCAACCGGGCTTCCTAATTTCAGAATCTTTGGTCCTCCGATTTTGGACGCAAGGGGGAATCCTATTCGCCATGACTGATGGAATCTGATAAACCTCGGTTCAATAGTCGAACTTCGGGCATCACAACACACAGGTGGCCGAACGGTTTCACGTACTCGCCGGTCAGGAAGATCGCGGCGAAGAAATTCCAGTCAGGGAAGACAAGGATGTCCGAACCTTCGATTTTATCGATGCTCGAAAAGAGCGTTCCTGTCACTAAAGGTTCGCTGCTGCAGTTTTCGGACGACCCCATCGCCTGCATGAAGCGACTGCATCACGAACATGGTGATCTGGCGGTTCTGGAGGATGGCGATCAAAAGCTGGTCTTTGTCTTTTCTCCGGAACTCAATCGGCTGGTTCTTGCAGACACTCAGGCCTTTGAATCTCGATTCTTTGCCGTGCGTGGCAACCGCAAGTCGGCTCAGCGACGTGTCACCTCCGGGCTGCTCAGCCAGAACGGTGCCGAACACCGCGATGGGCGACGCATGATGAAGGAAGTCTTCGCCAAAAAAGTTCTGCCGGCGTACCACCAGACGATTTGCAAACTGTCCAATGAACTGACAGATTCTTGGCAGGCCGGCAATGACTGCGATCTGAATTCCGAGATGGTTCAGTTCATGCTGCGGATGACCAGCGCACTTTTATTTGGTCTGGATGATGCCGAATTCGCACTGAAACTGGGGCACCTCATCGATCGCTGGGCGCATCGCAATCATGAGATAGGGATGGGCGCTCTGGTGTCCGCTCCACAGTTTGCCCAAGGCTATGATGATCTGCTGTCGCAGGCTGAGGAACTGGAACAGTCTGTTCGGGAAATGTTCTCCCATCACCGCAGCGCTGAGCACCAGCAGGTGAATATTCTGAGCCTGCTCTTTCAGTCGCAACAGTCGGAACAGCATCTCACCGATGATCAGCTGACCGGCCATGCTACGCTGCTGTTTGCTGCCGCGCATTTGACAACGGCTCATACTTTCAGCTGGACACTGTTTCTGCTGTCGCAGCATCCTCAGGTGCTGGCGAAACTGCAGGACGAACTGTCGGCTCATGTGGGGGCCGACATTCCGACTCTGGAAGAACTGGAACGACTGCCTTATCTGGACAGCGTGATCAAAGAAAGCATGCGAGTCCTTCCGGCCTCATCCTATTCTCAGCGGATCGCTGTGGAACCGACGTCCATCGGGCCTGTACGAATCAACCCGGGAACTCCGGTGATCTTCAGCCAGTACATTACGCACCATCGACCGGACCTTTACGAAAATCCCGATCAGTTCATCCCGGAACGCTGGGCCACGATTACGCCGTCACCTTACGCCTATCTGCCATTCGGCGCCGGGCCTCGGATGTGCATCGGAGCACCGCTGGCCATGGTGGAGATTCGCACGGCTCTGACCATCATGCTCAAGCGATTCAATTTCCAGATTCAGCCGATGAGCACAGTCAATGGACATGTGATTTCCACGATGCTCGGCCCCACATCGTCGATCAATGCCACGCTGCTGCCGGCCACCCAGATGCCGCAGACCGTTCCGGTCCAGGGCTCCATCCACAAACTTGCGGAACTTCCCCCCGCCGCACGCCCGCAGGCGGTTACGCGAGCGGCGTAGATTTCTGGACGAGTGAGGCAGGCGACCAGCCTGGGGCACATCGGTCGACGGCGGAGGTCCGTAGCGGAAGCCGCCAAGGCTTTCGGGACCCTGGCTTTGCCCGTCGCTCGGCCGAAACGCTTGGCGCGTTCCGCTACGAAGTGAGTTAGCGACTGGCCGCTCACTCTACTTTGCAACGGAAACACCAATCCGCACTCTACCGTCGAACGGTGATAAGCTCGTCCGTCGGATTTTGCGTCAGCAGCAAACTTCGGAAATGATACTCCTGCGGCTGAGCGTTGCTGTGCAGTTGCAGGCCAATCGCACAGGCCTGAAGCATCTCCGGCTTATCGGTGAAGTCGAAGATTTCTATGCCGTTGGCGGCGAACCGGATCCGGTCGCCGATGACGAGAATTTCAATCTGGTTCCACTGGCCCTTCTTTTCAACTTCAGCACCAGCTCCGCCGGGCACAACGCGGTTGCGGCGATGCGCATCCCAGATGCCCCAGTCGTGACAGAACATCAACAGCGGGCCTTTGAAGCCAAACGTGTTCTCACCGGCATCGGTAAACTGTTCGCCCAGGGCGGCTACGGCCGAGTGCATTGTGGAATGCTTGTCGCTCATCGTCTGCTTCACTTCGAACAGCATGCGAAAGTTACGATACTTGTTCGCGGTGAACAAATAAGTGCTGCTGGGTACGTTGCCATCGTTGGCACCGCGGATCATGCCGTGCAGAACGGACCAGCGGGATTCATCGCCGTTCCAGCCGGACAGATCTTTGCCATTAAATGGGTGCTCGACCTTTTCTGATTTTGGAATGGAAGACTCGACGCTCAGCGGTTCTGAGAAATCCGTCTCCGGCATCGCCAGGTTCAGTTCTTTAATCCACGTATTGCGATAGCGGACATCGTGGCCTTCGCACTGCAGCTTGATTCCACCAGCGGTATCGGTGATGCCTTTGCCATCGTCATTGCCGCCATCGATTCCCGAATTCGGACCGCCCCAGACCTGGTTGACATCGAAGTTGGTGTGAACTTTCTGTCCGTTCAGATACATCGTCACGCGCGCTTTTTCCGATCGCTTACCGTCTTTGAAACGGGCTGCGCGAAAGACAACATCATAGGAGTTCCAGCTGCCTCGACCGTTGTAGGCGTAGTACGGCGATTCTGTTTCGTTAATGATGGCCGCCATGCCGTGTGGCGTGTTGTCGCCGTCGAGCACCTGAATTTCGTGACGGTTCTGCAGATAGACTCCGCTATTTCCGCCGGGATTCATGATGAGCAATTCCACGTGCAGGCGGAAGTCGCGATATTCCTTCTTTGTCACAATATCGGCCGCTCCGAAGCGACCGCCGGCTGCGGCTGGATCGTCGGTCATCACAGCCGTGCCCCCGTCAACCGGATCGTCGACAATCTTCCACTTGATCGGGAGCGACGATTTGAACCCCGGTCCCTGCCAGTAGGTCCATTTTTCGTTCAGCATTTCGCGGGAGCCATCAATGAGCATTTCCGCGCCTTCAATTGGCTTCGCACCCACGCCAACGTCAGCAAATGCACAATTGGAAACGGCAATCAGGCTGAGCAGCAGCGCTGACAATTTTCTGAGTCGACCGGTGAGCATAAACATTCTCCAATGAGAAAGAGGTGGGGCACAGGGAACTCGATTCTGGTCGGAAAACCGCTCGACTGCAAACCAGTCCCAGGGAACGAGTTTTCTCGCGGGTTCATCCCGACTCTGCACGACTGCGAGTGCTGCTCGCAAAGGCCCTCTCTGTAGCGGAACGCGCCAAGCGTTTCGACCGATCGACGGGGGAGGGCCACAGGCCGAAAGCCTTGGCGGCGTCCGCTACCGATTTTTGCATGACACGCCACTGCCGACTGCCATCACGCTTCCGTGTTACACGATTTCCGTCAGTCGCTTCACCAGAATCGTGGCGTAGCTGCCGCGAGGCAAATCAAACGACAGCTGCATTTTCTGGCGCTGAGGATGCAGTTCATCATCCGCAACAGCAGAATTTAAGCTGGCCGGATGAATGATGGCGTTTCGCACGCCCTTCGAAAAAAAGCTGTCGCGAGGATACTTGACGCGGATCTCGCGAAGTTCAACCTGTTCTTCCTGCAGCACGGCATCCAGAAGATCGCCGATCAATCCTTCCGGCCGATCGATACGAGCACATGGCAGCGGAAGTTCCGTCGACTGCAGCGTGGCGATCGCATCGGAACCTGGCTGCATCGGAAAGACACACGGGCCACTCAGCAGTTCAAACGATCGCAGTGATTCCACCCCGCAGACTGTCTGCTGAAAGCGAGTCAACAGACGATTCCAGAGAGCTGACTGCCAAGCTGATAAATACAATCCCCGCAGATCCGCACTGATACAAGCCAGAGCCCCGCGGAAGTCCGGATCTTTGCCGACTTTCACCTTGTCCGACATGTAGGTCACGATGCTGCGGCGATTCGAGCGATCCAGCCGCAGCTGCTGCTGCAGTTCCGGCCATTGGCCCCAGAGATCTCGCAGCTGCTGCTTTTGTTTTTTTTCCGCAGACGGATCGTTGACATGCGGGTCCGCCAGAGCCAGCCAGAGAGCGCGTTCCCAGTTGCCAAGGCACCACGCGCGGGCAATCCATTCTCCCGAAACGCCCAGCGATCCGAACCGCTGGTCGTCGAAGTAATTCGGCAGGCCGGTTTTCTTAACCAGGGCCGTCGCCGTTTCGGCCCGGTGAACTTCTGCGGTCGTCATGTCTCGCAGAACAAGCTCAAACCGGTTGCCTTCAATCTCCGCTGGAGTAAACGGCGCACGGACCTGACCGAGGTATTCGAGATCAAACGCGTTCTGCCGCAGCGCCTTGCGAGGCCCATTGTGGATCGTCAAATGTTGAACCGTGACCGCGTGACGATCCTTGAGACCGCCGTAGCTGATGCGTTTTCGCTGAATCTTCCACCGCTCAACAATCGCATTGACGGCCTCGGGCGTGCCGATGGACGTCTTTGTCAGGCGGTACAACGCAAACGCACCGCCATCGGGCGTCACCTGAGTCAGTTCGTGAACCTGAAAGTCTTCAGGCAGCCGTCGCAGTTTCATAATTTACGAACCCAGATGTTCAGGCTTTTGCAATGCCCGCAGCAGCAGTTTTCTTCGGCAGAAATCCGTAGCCCAGACATGCCAGCATCGAGATCCAGAAGATCCAGAATTCTGGGGTGCGGAAACTATGAAAGTCGATCGCGTGAGGATGGGCTTCAGAATTGAAGCCCCAGTCGACGAGCAGTTTCAATCCGATAACGATCACCAGTAAATAAGCCGACACTTCGAATCGCGGAAATTTTTCCAGCAGCCGAATGAACATCGCCGCGGCGACTCGCATCAGCATCACGCCCAGCATTCCCCCTGCGATCACAACCCACAGCTTGGGGTGAGTAGCGCCAGCCGGATGATCGGCCGGAGGACTTCCGACGAGCGCAATAGCGGCCAAAATGGAATCTACGGCAAAGGCGATGTCCGTCAGTTCAATAACAGCGACGGCCATCCAGAAGCTTCGACCAGCACGAATCTCCTGCTCCGGAATCGGAACGGGCACACGCTCTTTGATTTCGGTCATTTCCTGCTCGGGCGTCAGCGGCAGACCGGTCTCCGCAATCCGAAGTTCCAGCTCACCTTCTTTATCGAGCGTAATGATCTCTTCTGCATCTTCCCGGGATTCAAAAAACAGATGCTTCACGGCGATGTAGATCAGATAGCCGCCGCCGATCAACTTTACAATTCGCCACTTGAGCAGGTAGCTGGCCATGGCAATCGCAATCACGCGGAACACAAACGCGCCGACTAGTCCGTAAGTCAGGGCTCGCTTCTGCAATGGCTTGGGAACTCGCTTGGCCAGCAGGCCGAGAACGAGGGCGTTGTCGATGGAAAGGACACCTTCGAGCAGCACGAGGAGCAGGATCACGACAAGATCGTGGTTGGTAAACGTTTGCCCCCAGAACCCCAGTGAAATATCAGCAGCGAACATCAGCGGCAAAAACATACAATGTCGGTATCCGAAAGGACGAACAGAAAAGCACAGTCCGCTCACAGCAATTAGCGGCAGAGTCAGCCAGCGTTGATTTCGTTTGTGGCAGAATCAATCTGGCGATATTAGTCGGCCGACAAAAAGATTGCCAATTCGTGTGATCAGGGAAAACCCGGTTTCTCGCGAACTACCCAGCTGCCGCAAAAAGTGGTTGCCCCAGGCGTAGACATTGCCTTGATTTCCACAAAAAAAGAGGTGTCAGCCCTGCAGCCGACACCTCTTTCAGGTGAACAACTTTGACATCAAACGTTAGTAACCGTTGTGCAGAATCTCCTCAAAGGAGCTAAACGGTTCTCCGCCGTCGCGACCTGTCGCCGGCAGAACGAAGTCATTGTCCAGAGCAACACCGTCTTCAATACCCGTATGGCCGTTTGGCAGGATGAGTTCCGGGTGGTCGAACGGAGCCTGCTGATACTTCACGCGTGGATCAGTCAGGTGCTTCATGAATTCAACGAGTGCCAGCTGGCCAGCCTCGTTGCCCTGAAGTTCAGGAATCCCGTTCACATCCGGATCCAGATCCTGAATGTTGGTTTTCTTGAAGTCGGCCCCACGAACATAAAACTCCACAACTTCCAGCAGACTCTTGCTGCCACCGTTGTGGAAGTAGGGTCCCGTCAACTCAATGTTACGCAGGGTTGGAGTCTTGAAGGCTCCATTGACTGCGATGCGAGCTCCATCCGGAACACTGATACTCTTGCCAATGTCGCGTCCGTTCTGTTTCTGCTTTGAGTACGACAGCGGTCCGAATTTTGGGTGAGACGCGCCCACACCAATATCTTCTTCTGTCTGACGCACACCGATGTTGTAGAAGCCACCATCATAGAATGCGGTCCCCCTCGCCATTGGCATCAGTTCCACAGGCCCGTCGTTGCTCAGAACTCCACGCAGCTGGCTGACAGTTGCTCCGGCAAACTCTGGCCCACCGTGGCAGTTGATACACTTGCCTTCATTCAGGAAGATCTTAAGACCACGCCTGGCGTCTTCATTCAGAGCTTCTGAGTCCCCTTTACGGAATCGGTCGAATGGTGTGTCGCCCGATACCAGCGTCGCTTCATACAGCATGATCGACAAACCCCAGAACATTGAGAAGTTCGCTTCCATCTGGGTGTAACCGTCGGCGGTCGGAGATGTTGCTGCCCACCACTGTGGCTGAAACGCTGTTCGAATCATGGCCTGGTAGCTTTGGCTGCTCTTCAGACCCTGTCCACTGCCGTCGGCAAACGGTCCCAGCACACTGTCGTCGTAATGGACGGCCTGCTGAGCGAGCGGACGAAGAGAGAACATCTTGCGAGCCAGTTCGCTGAAGGTGCGTCCGTCCCAGCTCATTTCTGTGCTGTTGTTTGGAGGACCTACGGCCTGAGAGGCCAGAGCGGCATTGTCGATCAGAATACTGACGGGATCCAGAGATGCGACGGTTTCATAAGTTGTAGTCGTCACAGGTTCGTAAACCCAGCACACCCACCAACCGTGCCATTTCAGGACCCATCGATAACCGGTAACCGTTGTTGTTGCTTTCTGAGTCGATGTCCATTTCAGAACCTTTGCATCGGGATCGAGATTTCCGAACGGGTTCACACCGTTGAAGTAACGATTGGCACGACCGTCCCAGAAGCTGCGATCAAAGAACACGGCGTTGATGTTGGTTGGCGTATTGCGCCCGGTGACCTGTCGCACGTTTGTGCCATCAAGGTTAAACACGGGATGGAATGTTGTCTGTCCATCGTCAACGGGATTACCTTCCACGATATTCAGGAACTTCTTGCTGATAACGCCCTGTGAACCCACTACCTTTTTCGCATCAAAGGTCACCGGATTTGAATCACTCTCCGGATGGTCCATGTTCTCCAGACGGTGAAAAGGAAAGTCGCTGGATGTCAGATCGAGGTTCACACCTGGAAATTCGGCCAGGGCTGCAGCAGCGAGTGCCGGGCCGGCGGACGTCTGATGACCAAAGGTGCTGCCCGGTGCGCCCGGATGCAGTGTGTTGCGCGCCCGAACGTCTGCTCCCGCATGCCAGTGGCAGGTTGCACAGGCCGTCTTGCCGTCTCCGCCGGTCTGCATATCCCAGAACAAGGCTTTACCCAAAGCGATCGCTGCATCCTTGTCGGCGACGTAGGTGCCAAGGTCAGGCGGAGTTGGCACAGGAATCGTATCAAGAGCGTTCGGTGGATCGACAGGAGTGGATACCGAAACGTCGCCGATGACAGGCCCGCAGGAGCCCTTGGTCTTTTCTGAACGAAAACGGAGATTTGTCGTTGTTGATTGGGCAGCGAACGAATAACTCATCGTCTTCCACTGCATATTGGTCCGGGACCAGCCGGCGGGCCTGGCGACCGACAGAGTCTTGCTTAACGGCCCGGCCTCAAGGGTGAGTGATCGGCTGTCGGAACCAATCTCCCAGTTTCCTGACAGCAGAAATTTGACGGTGTAAACCTTACCGGGAACGGTAGTCAGACTCTGGCTGATTCCCCCGGCCTTGCTCCCTCCCATTCAGGTCTACCGAATTTGTCGCATCATCCGGGGTTGCAAAGTATCCGACGTTGACGTCCACATCCCCGACGTCCACTTTCCAGTCGCCGAACGTCTGTCCCTTCTGATAAGTCGTAAACGGAGCCCCGGGCATACCCAGAACGAATTGCCCATCCTTCACCACGTTGCCTGGATCCGTGGCGTAAGCCTCGCATGACAACTTTACAAACGTGGCCACGATGAGGAGTGCCCGCCAGCCAGAGACGCCATTCAGGCACCCCTTGATACTGGTCCGTAGAAGTTTCAACATAAAATTACCTGCCTCCAATTTAAACGTTTCTTACTGGGGACACGTGTCGTCGCGTATCCGTATCGCTCACCTGTTTCTGCATACGCTGCATGAGAACGGGCAAGCCCAGCTGCTGCCGAGGGGAAGAAAAGTAACCCCATTCTGGCGATTCCAAAGAAAAGATCGTGGACGCCAAAGGTTTTTGGGTGTGCCAAAAAGCAACACTTTGCCCCGAAAGATCTGACCCGCATTTTGCTCCCCAAAATTCCCGGATTCGCCTTCTGCAAGAGTTGTCCTGTCCCGGAATGCGGCGATTTGAGTGTCTCCTCAGCCAGCCGGTTTTCTGACGACTAACTGGACAGCGCCATGTCTGCAGAAATGCCGTGTTTTTGAATCATCAGCTGGAACGCGCTCGCGTCCGGGTTTTTAATGTTTCCCCTGCTTAAACCGGGTGCTAGCGCACTGCGGCTGATCAACACATGGCGCTGTCCAGCTAAGTTTTAAACCGGAAAACGCCTGCGGATCGCCGCAGGGACAATACCACGGGCAATTTTGCTGCTGCCAATAACAAAGCTGATCCGGCGTCGCATTCGTATCTGAGGGGACGGCCACACTCGGCAAATGCTGCCGCCCAATGAGGCATTTAGAATGTTTCACGAAACTTGAGCCCAATTTGTGATCGTACTGCAGATCCCGCCCCAGGGGCGCCGATGGTAACGATTAGCAAGACCAGGCAAACCTGACACCTCTGCAAAGTTCGCGTCTGGCGATGCCGTTCGCGAACAGCACGAATGGCTTCGCCGGGACCCGTCTCCGTCATCGGAGTATGATCCTAATAAACGCCTCAGGACGCACGGCTTTGCTAACTTTCATCCATGAACTGTCAGCTCCTGCGGGACGTTTTTGTGCGCTGGCTTCGCCAATCCATCCGGACTCCTGTCACTGTGCTGCTTCTGCTGGCACAGACTGGATTCGCACAGCAGGGACGGGCGCCTTCGAGTCCGCCGCAGATGCGTCACAGTTTTCTGGCGCAACGGCAGTCTGTCTTTCCCGCCGGCAGTTTGGCGTCGCAGGAACCACCGCTCCCAGCTCCCTTCAGCCCGCCAATCGATAGCGTGCCACAGCCTCCTTCCGCCCTGGTGCCACAGCCATCAATGGTTTCGCCTCAGTCTATGGTGCCACCTATTCCGGATGGCATTATTCAGGATTCTTCATTCGTTCCCTTTACCGTCCCGGGGATGACTCCCGGACATCCAGGGCCGGGCACGTCCGGTGCGGATCCGAATGAACGACGATGGTCGTTCAATTTTCAGGGAGCCCCATGGCTGACGGTTCTGCGTACCTTCGCAAAGGAGGCCGGGTTCGCATTGCAAATCTCCGCCGAGCCCGACGGTGAGTTCACTTATTTTGACGAAAACACTTACACCGCTACGGAAGTGCTCGATCTTTTCAATGACTACCTGATGACCAATGGGCGAATCCTGGTCCGTGACGGAAATCGGCTGACATTGACGAACGCTACGTCTGACATTCCCGGGAACATGATTCCCTTTGTTCCCATTCATCTAATCGACAGTCTCGGTCGCAATGAACTGGCGAGTGTCGCCATCCCGCTGCGGAACACCGATCCGGCCCTGGCTGTGGAAGAAATTCGACAGCTGCAAAGCCAGCTGGGACAGGTCAAGGCGCTGACCAATTCCGGGCGAGTCATTGTGACGGACACTGGCAGCTACCTGCGACGAATGCGCGACCTGTTGCTGGGGTCGGGAGTCGCAGCCGGCGATGGGCAGGCCTACGTCTATCAGCTGAAGCACGCTCAGGCAGAAGATGTTGCAAAAGCCGTTACCGATTTTCTCAGCCATAACGGTGGAATGGTGGCCGCAGATGGCAGCACCATGGGCGGCGGTGGTTCCAGCAGCAGCCAGCGAGTTGTCGCTGAGAAGACTACAAACAGCCTGCTGGTGCGAGGAACAACCGAAGAGATGGGAACCATTCAGCGGCTGATTGATGAGCTCGATCGAGCACCGCGCGAAGTGCTCGTGCAGGCGCTGCTGGTGGAAGTTGAACTGGGAAATACCAACGAACTGGGCGTCGAACTGGGCTTTCAGGATTCCGTCCTGTTTGACCGCGGCGTGGTCGACAAACTGGTCACGGTCTCGCAGACAACGACGGCTCCCAACGGCACCCAGACAACCAACCAGAATATTATTTCCCAGACCTCGGCCCCTGGTTTCCAATTCAATAATCAGCCCCTGGGCAGCAACATCGCCGCAAGTCCTGGCCGTGTTGCTCCTCAGGGACTTTCAAATCTCGGCGTTGGACGAGTCAACGGCGATCTGGGTTTCGGCGGACTGGTTCTTTCAGCCGGTTCAGAATCCGTGAACCTGCTGCTGAGAGCGCTGGATGCTCATTTTAATATCGATGTTCTGAGTCGGCCTCAGGTGCGAGCTGTCGAGAATCATGAAGCCTTTATCCAGATCGGACAGCAGGTTCCCGTCGTCGACGGTGTGGCCATCACTCCGGTCGGCACCGCGAATCCCATAATTCGTCAGGATCAGGCGGGCATCATTCTAAAGGTGACTCCACGCATTAGTCCGGACGGACGCGTTCAGCTGGCTGTCAACGCTGAAAAAAGTGCCTTCAATCTAACGCCGGGTACGGGAGTTCCGATCTTCACCGATGCGACGAATGGCAACGTGATTGAAGCTCCGATTAGAGACATCACCACTGCCGACACGACCGTCAGCATTCAGTCGGGCCAGACGATTGTTCTGGGCGGCATGATTACGAACGATCAGACTGTCGTGGTTCGCAAAGTCCCGTGGCTCGGTGATATCCCCTTCATCGGGCGATTGTTTCGCTACGATCTAAGCCGGCACAAGCGTAAGGAACTGCTCGTCTTTCTCACGCCGACCGTTCTGGAAAATGACGGTCACTCTGAGTTCCTGAAATCTCGCGAATCCGGCCTGATTAAAATGCCGGCGGAAGCATTCAGCTTTGGTGACAATCTGACGGGAATCTACGGCGGCAGCAACGGCTCCATCTATGGTCCGTCCGAACAAAGCCAGCCCTTGAACGAAGCGACTGACACCAGTTCCAAAGGAAGTCTGTTTCCGGAATCTGGCTCCCGCGTGCGGCCTGCTTCGCACTCTCGCGTGATGCCAGCCGATGAAAACTTTCGCCCGGCCGCGATTCCGGCGGCCGGACATTCGGGAAGCCTGCGTCAGGTCTCGTTGTCTGGCTCGACGCTCAACAACTCCGGATCGCAGACTTCAAGCTTGTCCGAGGAACCTGTCAAAAAGAAATCGTTTTGGGGCCGCTCGCCACATTTTCGCGGCTTTGGTGGAAGCAAGAAAAACGAACCTGAACAACCCAGGTCGACCGCGCGTCCACAGAACGCTAATGGCGACGACGGGCAGCAGCGGGAGTTCCCACGGGCTCAGCCGTCGCCGGAAGTTTTGCCTTATCAGCAGTCCCGATACCCGGCCGTTCGGCGCTGATCATGATTGGCAAACACACGAATGCTTTCGTGGCTGAGCTCTGCTGAATCGCACTGCAGAAGTCATGGGCACTCTGGCTCCCGCACCGACGTCAGTCACTTTCAATCGGGCAGACTCGGACGAGCTCTTCCAGAGACGTTTCGCCATCCAGCACGCGCTGCCAGCCCATTTCTCTCAGCGTCTGCATGCCTTGTTGAACGGCAACTGTGCGAATCTCACTGGCCGGCGCCTGCTCCATACACAAACGGCGGATACGACTGTTGTTAATCAGCAGTTCAAAGATGGCAACTCGGCCCGCGTAACCCGTCTGATTGCATTCACGACAACCGACCGCGCGAAACAGGCTTTGATTTTCCGGAAGAATCAGATCGGCCGGAAGTTCGTCGCGGCCTGGCAGATATTCAGTGCGGCACACCGGACACAGTCGCCGTACAAGTCGCTGCGCAAGAACGCCTTCGACCGTACTGGAAACGAGATACGGTTCAATGCCCATGTCGACCAGTCGAGTAAACGCGCTCGGCGCATCGTTGGTGTGGATGGTGCTTAGAACCAGATGCCCGGTCAGCGAAGCCTGTATAGCACTCGTGGCTGTTTCGGCATCACGAATTTCGCCGATCAGAACTACATCGGGGTCATGTCGCAGGATGCTGCGCAAACCGGCCGCAAACGTGAGGCCGATCTGATTCTGAACCTGAATCTGACTGATCTGCTTCAGGTTGTATTCGACCGGATCTTCCACCGTAATGATCTTCAGATCGGGCCGACGAATTTCACATAGCGAACTATAGAGGGTTGTCGTCTTGCCACTGCCCGTCGGCCCGGTGACCAGTAACAATCCGTGAGGTCGCCGAATCAGCTGATCCCACGAGCGGCGGATGTTGGGCGGAAACTGGACTGAATCGAGGCTCAGATTCGAGCGTGACTTATCCAGCAGACGCATGACGACACCTTCGCCATGCAGCATCGGAATGATCGACAAACGCACGTCGATCTCGCGACCTCGCACCGACAGCCTGATACGGCCATCCTGCGGCAGTCGCTTTTCAGCAATGTTCAGCTTCGCCATGATCTTCAGGCGACTGACAATGGCGGCCCGGAATCGCTGGATCTCCGGCGGCATCGGCTGAATTCGCAACATGCCGTCCACACGGTAGCGAACACTTAAGTCTTCTTCTTCCGGTTCAATGTGAACGTCACTGGCACGCTGTTCGACGGCTTCAAGAATCAGTTCGTTGACAAGCTTCACGACGGATGATGCCTTGGACACATCATCGATCTCATCACTGGCCGCGGCTCGCAGCGCTTCCGCATCGTCGGCAGACATTGCCACCAGTTCGCGAACTGTTCCGCCGCCGACACCCAGTGAGTTCTTCAGATGGCGCTGGATCTGTTCTCCAGGGGCCAGAACAGGATCCAGATAAAGTCCCGATCGGGACGTGAGGTCGTCCAGCGATTCCAGATTCAAAGGATCGGCCACAGCCACTCGAACTCGCTGACCGCACTGAGACAGCGGCAATATCGATTCCCGAAAAAGCTCCTGGCTGGGAAACAGGCTCAACAAGGCAGGGTCGACCTCAAAGGCTTCCAGGTCAACAGACTCCATTCCATACCGGATCGCCAATTCGTTGACGGACAGTCGAGTGTCGATGCTGGAGATTGTTTTGCTGATCACTGCTGAATCCTTTTCGCCCTAAGTCTGCGTCTGCGTCAGAGCAGGGCGGGGCGGGGCGGGGCGGGGCTTTTTTTCATGGCACTGGTTCGATGGCACTGACTGAACGCCGAACGAACTTTAATACTGCACTGTCACTGTTTTATTACTGCCAGTTTGCACGACGCCTGCTGTTGTGCGGCTTCCTGCTTCCCCAGTATCCGCAGATATTCGACTCTTGGAACCATCCTGACGCGACGTTGCGTTTTGGCATCATCCCGAACCTTCAGACTGTTGTCATCACCCGCCCAGTCGGCCTGCTCACAGGGAGGATTCTCTTCCGCAGCGACGGCCGGTTCACTGCGGCTTTTCGGCCAAATTCTTCAGGCCCGCGGACTCACCGGCCATCACCGGCAGATCATGCAGGGCCACAATTCGATTATTGCGACCGGAACAATCCAACATGAATCCTGCGGCCGACACAGAAAGAGAACCGGCTGTCTGCCCAATGGCAATCCCGCTGCGAACATCGCCGTGTGTCGTGATGCTGGAACCCATGGCACGCAATTCTGCGGCCGACACAATCCCGCGGCTCATGAGCCACGCGACGGATTGAAATTCGCTGCCGGATTCCGTCTGACGAATTTCCGGCTGCATCCGCACAATCGCACTCGCCGCCGATTCTGTAATTCCCGGGATCGTGCGCAAGACAACTTCAGCCGCGTCATTGATGCTGATCCGTCCGGGCAACACATCGCTGTCCACAGTCGTCAGCATCTGTTCCAGCATCGGCAGCACACGTCGAATGGTGACGGGATCGGCGGCCCAGGGCGACTTCAGCAGAGTATCTTTTCCGTCGACTGGCACTCGCACCTGACCGCCGAAAAGGTCGACCAGAGACTGAAACCGCATTGAACCGTCAGACAGCGTCAATCCGGCCCGGCGAGTCTGATCGGCCATCAATGACGGCGATCGACCGTCAACGCTGCCCAGCTGCGACTCCAGACGTTTTCGCACTGATTCCAGTCGTTCGAGCCGCCGTTGTTCCTGCTGCTCGCCCTCATCCGGACGCGGCTCATCCAGATACGTGGCCCCTCGCATCCGCCACGCGACGACGTAAGTTGCCACGTCACTTCCAAAGGCGGGTTCCAGCTGATCGTACAGACGGGCCAGCACCGACTGATTCAGATTAATCTTCCGTCGGCCCTGTGGCAGCAGCGTGCTTTCACAACTTAGCAGAGTCAGATAGTCGCTCAATCCACGCTGCAGAAAACCGTCGCCATTGTCCGGTGGAAATGTTTGGGCGCCGTCGTTTTCTTCCGGGTCCAGAATCCCGTTGCCATTCTGATCTTCTCCATACAGCAGCCCCGGAGTGATTCCTCGCACCTGCAGCAGCTCGGACAATTCTGCAAACCGGCCCTGGCGAGGTTTTCGCGGCGGGGCCTGAGCGGTGTAATAAGATGTTTCCGCACCAAACTCGGAAGCTTCATCATCCGGGTCCATCCAGTCCAGAATCGCGTCCGCAATCTGGACCGTGATGCCTTTGATCACCATCAACCGACGCCGCGACTCTTTTCGACGCGACAACTCCAGCGGCAGCGTATTGATGTTCAGCTTGGCCGATTCATTGCGAAGCCCAAAAGCTGCCGGCTTGCCAGCGACAGGAAGCTGCTGCAGAAAAGAGATGGCGGCCGTTCGACCATCCGGCAGCTGAAGACGAATCGGTTTCGTTGGCAACACGAGACGTTCAGACGACTGCGGGCCGGCCTGCTGACGGATGGCCAGCGACGCCAGTTCAAGGCCCGAATTCACGAGTTCACGCCGCTGCATGTGAGTCAGACCCGTGGTCGTCGCTGCGTATTCTGCAACCATCAAACTGGAGAATGAGTACACCGCAAAACTGAGCACCATGACCACAACAAGCACAAGAACCAGCACCATTCCGGCGCGGTCCAGTCCTGTTTGATGTTTGTGGTGCCGGGTTCTTTTCATGGCTTTACTGCGGAACTCATTCATTCACAAAGGGACGTCGGATGAAAACTCACACACTCAGGCCTGCGGAATCCAGACCACAAAAGCGGACCGCTCATCCGGCTGTTGCTTCAGCATCACACGGATCTCCACGGCATCCGGAATCGCGAATCGCTGCGAACTGTCCCATTCATGCAACCATTGCTCACCGTCGAAATAGCGAAACGCAAGAGACTCAACGTCTTCCGAGAGCAATGTCCCCAGGCCGCTCGTTGCTTTCGAATCGGCTGTCGAAGTTCCAAATGTCTTTGTCACTCGCACCAGGCCAGCCGGCAAGCCTGTTGCCTCCAGCGATTCCTGAATCTTCCGAGGCCCCACTTGCGACAACGGCAGTCTCAGAGGCCGACCCTCATTAACCCACCAGGCGATGTGATGCTGTCGCCGAGCGTGGTATTCGCGAGTCTGAAAAAACCGCGGACTCTCCTGTTCCGAAAGAAAGGCCAGCGAAGTGCGAGTCCCGATAAAATGCACGGGCTGCCCGACATCGTTCCTCTGCAGATTCAAGTGTTGCTCCTGCACACGCAGCTGCTGCTCCATGCCCGCAGGAGCCATGCCGGATGCAATCGCGGTATTGATTTCGTCCGGCAGTCGTCGGCTCGACGAACTCTGGCCCGGCTGGTTCTGATCGTCCAGCAACGGTGGCACACTGATCGCCACGGTCGACCTCAGATCGCTCGTCAGGTCTTCGATGAGTCCTCGCATCAGCTGCGACGAAGTGACCCGAGCCCGACTGAGCGTACGGTACTTCCAATACAGATTGATCGATGCTCCCATCGAAGCCATGATCATGCTCAGCAGTGCCAGAGCCACCAGCGTCTCCAGCAGTGTGAAACCGAGCGGCTGTTCTTTCCTGCCGACTTCGGAGCGATGCGGAGATGGACGTCTCATTGTGTAACCGCCTTTTCGTTGAAGGCGAACAGCCGGGACAATGAGAACGTTGAGATGGCCTTGTTTCGGCCGTTTTGATGGACCGTGACCGTCAGCCACTTCAAGCCCACATAATCGGACGACCCGACCTTCGCCGACCAGCGCCAGCGTTCATCGCCTTCAATGGCCTGGTTGGTCGCGTCAGCTGCCGGAAGACCTTCTGCCAGCAGCCGATTGAGTTTCGACTGACATTTGACGGCGGCCTCTGTTTCCAGCTGAGACCGCAGGGCCGCTTCCACGCCCGTCGCGTTCTGCTGAGAGAGAGCCGCCAGAGCCCCGGCCAGAATGACCGATGCCAGCAGAATCTCAATCAGCGTCAGGCCACTCCGCCGGCGCATGCCGCGCCGAACGCGACTCACTCGCTTGGACAAGGGGCGGATTGTCGATGAAACATTCTTCATGGGCAACGTTCAGGCTTGCGTCGGGCAAAGACCGGGCATCCAAGAATACCACAGAGTTCGCTCAATGTCGGGACTCATTCCTCTCAGCATCACTCAACGTGCGTTACCAAAACGCAACATCCCCTCGGATTAATCACAGCAATCTCTCCGCCGATCGGGGACCTGTGCCGCCGCAAATTTTAGAAAACAGGCTCTTACCTCCGGGCTCACGCCTGTCGTAGCGGCCGGATGATTTCCGGCAACAGCCCGTGCTGCCGCCAATCATCCGGCTGCTGTTGTCTGCTCGATACGGCCAGCTGACACGCTGAAGAAGAAACCACCGCTTCCGGAGTGCCAAAATCGCGCATTCTCGGACCGCTGTGATATCACTATTGCATTGGAAAAGTCGACTTCTCGCTGACTTGCTGCCGGGATGTTCGCGGTGCTCGCCTGAAAAGGCCCGGCTGAAAAGTCCGCCGCGGGATCTCTGTCAGATGACGGCATACGTCGGACTTCGTCGGCTTTTCTGACCGGCTTTCCATGGCAGCTTTTTATGAACGACGCCTTTCATGTCACAATTTATTTACAGTGCCATCGACGGTTCAGGAAAGAAAATCCTGGGCCAGTTAAACGCCGCCAGCCGAGGCGAAGCGTTAATGGCGCTTGCACAGCAGGCGATCATGCCGCTGACGCTGAAAGAAGGCCGTGTCACACCGCTCCGAGGCCAGCGGGTCAAACCGGCGGCCATCGCTGCAGCCTGCAGCCTTCTCGCCGATCAGCTCGACACAGGAGTGCCGCTGCTGAAAGCGCTGCGAGTGATGGAGCAGCAGACATCCAGCGACGGTTTAAGAACCGCGCTGGCTCGTATTTCTGAACGAGTGGCCGATGGATCAACGCTGGCCGACGCGATGGCCGAACACGGGCCGCTGTTCGGCGAACTGGAAGTCAGCATGGTCCGAGCGGGTGAAGAGGGCGGCTTTCTGGATGAATCTCTGAGACGTCTGGCCATTGTTCGCGAACGTCAGGAAGAAATCCGCGGCCGTCTGCTGAGTGCTCTGGCTTATCCGGCACTTCTGATGATCGTGGGAGCCATCGTCGTTGTGGGCATGCTGACCTTCTTCGTGCCAAAATTTGAACCCCTGTTTGATTCGCTGCGGCAGTCTGGTCGCATGCCCTGGCCGACGACGGTTCTGCTCGTGATCAGCTCACTTCTGAAAACCTGGGGCCTGGCGACTCTGGTGCTGGGCGCCATTGCCGTCCCTGTTTTGAAGTCCCTGATTCCTGCAGAACGCGCACGTCTGTTTTATGATCGCGTTTCTCTGCAACTGAAGGGAATTGGTCCGGTTGTGCAGTCGCTTGCGATTGCAAGGTTCTGTCGAGTCCTCGGCACGCTGCTGCAGAATGGTGTGCCCATGCTGAAGTCGCTGGACATTGCTCGCCGAGCGACCGGTAATCGCGTGCTCAGTGAAACGATTGCAGTCGCTGCGGAGAACATCGGAGCCGGAAAAAGCCTTTCAATTCCTCTGGCCGCAAGTGGCCACTTTCCGCCAGACGTGCTGGAAATGCTCTCCGTGGCGGAACAATCGAACAAACTGGAAACCGTTCTGCTGAAGCTGGCGGACAAGCTGGAAAGTCGGTCCCAACTGCGGCTCGACATGCTGATGAAGCTTATGGAACCACTGCTGATGGTCGTGATGGCCGTCATCGTGGGCTTCCTTGTTATCGCATTACTGATGCCGGTCTTTGAAGGAAACGGTTTGTCATGATTCGCCTGCCCGATCCATTTGTGTCCGCCTGCTGTGCATTGCTCTTCGCGGCCGCTCTCGTGGCCGTCTCCGTGTGAGAGATTCGCCGAGAGCCAGCCTCCCAACATTCTTCGAAATTCTCTCCCTCGGATCCTGAATATGATCAGCGTAAAAAAACTCGTCGCTCGCCTCGTCGGGGCTTCACCCTGATGGAAGTTCTGCTCGTGCTGGGTATCCTCGGCGTCATCATGGCCATGGTTGTTCCCAAAGTACTGGGACGCCAGAAGTATGCCAGCATTGATGCCACGCGTGTCAGCATCGGAGGACTCACTCAGGCTCTGAAACTGTATTCTCTGGACCACGCCGGTGACTTCCCGTCCGCCGCCGATGGCCTGACTTCGCTGCTGAAAAAACCGGCTCGTTCCGATGCGTCCTGGAAAGGACCTTATCTGGAGCAGGAACCCAAAGATGCGTGGGGACAACCGCTGGTTTATACGTTCCCCGGCAAACACAATCCCGACAGCTTCGACGTCAACTCACCTGGTCCCGACCACGTGCATGGCACACCGGATGATATCGGGAACTGGGTCCAATGAAATCCCATTTCTCCACCGAACAGCCGCTCCCCGGACAGCCGCTCGCCCTTCATGCAAATGCCGGGCGAGCCACGGCCCGACAAATCGGTTGCGGCTCGCCTGAACGAAGTCGGGCGAGTGGCTTCACGATCGTGGAACTCCTGATGGTTCTGGGAATCCTCGTCGTGCTCACGTCCGTCACTCTGCCTTCGGTTCTGCGATGGCAACGGGGTCTTTCGATGGAGCAGGGCGTTTCTACCCTTCAGATTCAGCTTCAGGAAACACGTCTGGCCGCCATCCGCTCGGGCGAAGCATGGAACCTTGTGCTGCCACAGAATCAACGTCCGGGACGAAGGCAGGCTGTACGGGATACCGCTGCTGTGGATATCCGACTGCTATTTCACTGGCCAGCCGGTCTGATATGTTCTGAAGTGTCACCCACCACATTACCCGCCGCGTCGACTACCGAATCTGATCAGCCGACCCGAATTGTTTGTCAGCCGGATGGGACCGTCTCTGACTGTTTGTTGAAGCTCACCGACTCCAATGAACATCAGACACTGCTGCGAATTGATCGCCTGACTGGCATGGCATCCGTCATCCAGCCGATCACTTCTGCCAGCCAGCTGACGGTTCACCGCGAGCCGGAAAAACTTCGACCAGGCCGGGCAGGAAACGAGTCACCGGCTCACGCTTCTCAGGGAATGGCCCATCGCCTTGCCGGCTATCAAAAAGGAATTCACGAATGAGACACCTATTTGCAGAACGCACTGTCGTTAAACGTTTTCGCAGCCGACCCTTTCTTGTAGTCGACTGGCTGACGAATGGTGTCGTGCTGTCCGAGGCCGCCATCGTCGAAGGTACAGTCCGCATCGTTCGATCCCAGTTTGAGAGCTGGCCATCATCGCATGGCGAAACTGCGTCTCCTGAAAAACACGGTCAATGGTTAAAAGAGATTTGCAAACAGGCCGAACTTCCGACTGCCAACGTGGCGATCTCGATCCCCCGACGTGATCTCAGCCTGAAACTGCTTGAGCTGCCAAACATTCCGGAAGAAGAACTGGGCCCGCTTGTCGCGTTGCAGGTGGAGTCTCGCATTCAGTCCACCGGGCTGCCTGTTGCCTGGGATTTTCTCGCGCATTCCGCAAAGCCGAACGACCCGCAGCGCTATGTGATGCTGGCCACGGCCCCTTCAAGCGTTGCTGAAACAATCTGCCAAACTGCCGCCTTCGCAGACTGGTCGAATCCAGTTCTGACTTCCGGTGACCTGCTGATCGCCAACCTTTGCCCAACCTCGGCCAGTTCCTGGCAGATGCATGTGCAGGCCAATCAGACGAAGCTGGAAATGCTGCTGTGTTACTGCGGTCGGCCGGTGGCCAGCTCCGCGACGGCAATGCCTCGAAACGAACCATCGTCCACCGAGGGCGTGGCGGCGGCGGCGATCGTGCAGTCGATGACACGCCGATTGCTGGCAGGCAGCCCGGCTGTCTGGCAGGCCGACTCGGACGCTATGGAGATCTTCGTCACCGGGTCATTCGCACCGCAGCTGGCGACAGAACTTCAGGCCAACGGACTATCGGCCACCGTGACGATTGCCGATGAAAGAACTCCGCGAGCTCTGGCGGTGGCCACATCGCTGGTCGCTGGAATCGGTGGCCAATCGGAACAGCAGGACCTGAGCAGCCAGCAGACTCCGTCATGGGAAACGAACGGCATTGACTTCTTACGTCCTCGGTCGGCTCACGGAGCGGAATCCCGTGAACGTCGGCGGTGGATTCAGATCGCCTCCGCCGTCACCGCGGTGGTCGCCCTGGGCGCCTGCGGACTGTGGATGTGGCAGAGATCACTCGGTCACGAACTGGCTCGCCTGAATGCTCAGGGACAACAGCTGCAACAGTTTATCGACCGAGGCCAGGATGTTGTCGGAAAGTGGTCATATGTCAGTCGCTGGCAGAATGATACGGTTCAGGCCGCGTCCGAAATTCGACAGCTGGCCGCCATTCTACCTTCACGAGAACGGCTGATTGTCACGCGTCTGCAGCTGGAGAACATTGTGGACTCCGATGACAGCGTTCTGCGAATCGATGGGCTCGCACAGGATGCTGAAGATGTCCTGAAAATGAATGCTTCGATCCTCGACGAACCCACCCATTACGATCTGCGGCCGCAGGGGATTGAGCCTTCCCCCGTGGGCAGTGCTTTCCCATCCCAGTTTCGCATTGAAGCCGTCCTGCGCGCGCAGTCAACAGCCAGTCAGTCGGGAGAAAACTAATGCTGCAATCACCACGGGAGAAATTTCTGGCGATCCTGTTCGGCGGTTCGATGGCGGCCTTCGGTCTCTGGGAAACTATCGGCCACATTATTCTGCAGCCCCTGACGAATCAGCAGGCTGCAGTCGACGCGGCTCAGTCAGCCAATGTGGCTTTGGTCGAACAATCGACCACCGTGGAACACGCTCTCAAAAACCTGAAGCAGCTGGCAGGACGCAGCCTTCCGGCGGAGCCTGGAAAAGCCTGCGTGCTGTATCAGGGATGGTTGATTCGCCTGCTGGATCGCAGTTCGATCACATCTTCCACGGTCACTCCGGCTCCTGCGATTGTCGAAAAGGGCATTGGCCACCGAATCCCGTTGACGGTGCAATGCACAGCATCGACTGCGAACATCGCTCAGTTTCTTGATCAGTTTTATGCGACCCCGCTTCTGCACCGTATCACAAATCTGAACATTTCCAGCACATCCGATGGCCAGGCAGATCATCGAGTCACACTCAGCATCGAGGCGCTCGCTTTCGATTCGGCTCAGAACATTGATTCGCTGCCTGATCCTGTCGCCGTGGAAGAACAGTCTTCACTGCTGACGACTCTGTCACATGACGACATTTTTCGGCGAGCCCTGCCTGTGGAGGTTGTTGTGGCCACGGAGTATGAGCCGACTGTGACCACGGCTGAACCAACACCGGAACCCACTCCCGCTCCGCCAAACCCATTGAGCAGCGTTCGATTCGTCGCTTCGGTCTGGAATGGCCAGCAACGCGAAGCCTGGTTCTTTGATCAGCGATCGAATGCGGAAGTCAGTCTGCTTGCGTCGGCAGAACTGGTTCTTCCCGACATTCAGGGCCGAGTCCTTTCGATCCAAAGTGATTCGCTTCAGATGGAACTTGCCGGCCAGCGATGCCGCATCAGCCTGGGCCAGACCCTGAACGATGTGGCCGCGTCTCCCTGAAGCGTCCACATTGGGCCCACGCGATAGATGGAAGTGGCGATTGTTGTCCTGGTCCAGTCGCTGACCCAATGATTCGTCACTAACGCAATGACTCCAGCCAGGCAATCAGATCGGCCAGCTGCTCAGGACTCAGATTTCCCACAATGCCAGGTGGCATCATTGAGATCTCCTGCTTCACACGGTCTTCGATCTGATCCTGAATCAGCTCATGCGACACGCCGGTGGCATCCCGCAGCGTAACGGTTTCGGCGCTTTCCAGAACCACAAAGCCCGTGAAGACTTTGCCGTCCTGCATGGCGATCGCCCAGGTATCAAACCCCTGAGCAATTTTCTTGTTCGGCTGAACAATCGACTCAATCAGCTCGGCTCGCTTGTACCGCTTGCCAATGTCGACAAGATGAGGCCCCCTGGGCTGCTGACCGTTGGCGAACGTGTGACAATTGATGCACGACTGCTGCCGAAAAAGCAGACCACCATTCTCGGCATTTCCCGGCGCCGCGGAGGCCCGCGCGGTGACAACGTCGAAGGCCAGATTGGCGATCGCGTCAGGATCATTCGGATCGGCTTTCGGAAGTAAGATCGCTTTCTCCTCTTCCTTCATCGCAACGTCGACCGCATCCAGCCCGTCCAGATTCACCACATGCTTTTTCAGCTGTTCCGTGAGATGTGCCTTGAGCGAGGGATCGCCTTCCGTCATCGCGACTTTAATGGCTTCCGCAATCCGATCCGATTCAGTCCACTTCTGACGATCATAATAAGGACCGGTCGTGTCGGGCCGCGTTCCCCACCATTTTGGACTGTCGACAGTGAATTCCCCTTCGCGGTGATAGAGACGAATCAGCGTGGTCCAGACGTCACGCCGAAGCGACTCGTCGCGACTGGTACTGAGAATTTTAAAGAGCCCATCGACAACGGCCGGATCATGCATCCGTTTCAGTGCGGCGATCGCGCCATTCCGACCGGGCCGGGTCACCGCGGCCAGACATGCATCAACCGCGTGGATGTCGACCAGTGCCTGAACGGCCAGATGAGGAAGCACTCGACCAGCATCGGCTGTCCGCCAGGCATCTTTGCTCCCTTCCTCGGCGAGCGGTTGGGCGTCAGCCGTCTGTGTCATGTCGTGTGAACCACGGAGGCCTGACGCCCTGCCGCTCGCCGTAAACGTAAGTGCCAACAGTTGCCTGGCCGCCCGACCTTCCCCCATCCGACCCATCGCCACAACGGCGGCAGCACGGACTCGCGGATTGTTGTCATCGAGCTTGGAAAAGATCGGTGACGACAAGTCTTTGTCGATCTGAGTCCTGCGATCCGCGACTGCGCGGATCACATGTTCGCGAAGATCGGCGTCGATCAGAAATGATCCGAACGCCGCTTTAAATGCGTTCCAATCGGCTTGTCGCAGAGTCCACACGGCTGCGATGCGGGAGTTCACGGAAGCCGTGCGATCCTGCGCAAGTTCCCCAAGGCCTTCGGCGAGCGGTTGGGCGTCAGCCCCCCGTGTAACGTCGCGCAAACCACGGACGGCTAACGCCCTGCCGCTCGCCAAACGCAATGCATCGGATGGGCTGCGCAACAACTGGATAAGGGATTCGGTGTCGAGTTCGTTCAGCGAATTTCCACGGAGGGCTGACGCCCTGCCGCTCGCTGCGGGTACGGACACTGGATGCGCCACAAAGTTCTCCGGCGTGATCATCGCCACGAAACCCACGTCCGGACGTTCAAACGAAAAGCCACCGTTCTTCCAGCTGGTCACAAACAGACGTCCGCTCGCATCGGCATCCGCGTCGGTCGGACGAGGAATCGTTAAAAACGTATCCTGCTGAGCATCAAAGGTGGCACCATTCTGAGGCAGATGATGGCTGAACACTTCACTGCGACCCCAGTCACAGGTCAGCAGCATATTGTTGTAAGGCGCCGGCCAGCGATCGTCCTGAAAGTAATGAGCGCCGCAGCCAGACCCGCCACCGTAGTCCGCCAGTGGCGGCATGATCTCTTCCGTAAAGTTGATGTACTGCGACGGATAACCATAGTTGGCTGTCTGCATCACATGCGACAGCCGGATATCCCATCCGCCGCCGTCGTTGGTGTTGTCTCGAGTGAAGATATTCATCGCCGGATCAATCGCGATGTCGACAATGTTGCGCTGGCCCCAGCTGAACACTTCCATCTCCGTTCCCTCGGGCCGAATTCGCACCACGCCGCCCCCGCGTTTGCTGAGCGTCGTGCCGTCTTTGGCAACCGCCTTGTTGAATCCAAAGTCCCCAACAGCGATGTAAATCCAGCCGTCGATGCCCATGCGAATATTGTTGGTCGTGTGGTCGGCTCCTCGCTTGTTGACTTCCTCGGTGCTGATTCCTTCGATCAACACTTCGCTTTCGTCCGACGTACCGTCACCATTCGTGTCGCGGAAGACAGTCAGAAAAGGCGGATGCAGTACCCACAGCGATCCGTTGTCCCAGATCAGGCCGCGAGGATGATCCATCTTCGCAAAGTCATTGAACTTGTCCGCCTTGCCGTCGCCGTCTGTGTCGATGCAACGCACGACTTTGCCTCGGCCCAGGTCTTTGCCCAGCGATCCCTGTTCGTCAACGCCGACAAAAACTTCGCCGTCAATCGACGTGGTGATGCAGACGGGATAAGTCACCTGTGGCGGACCAGCAAACAGACTGACATCGAAGCCTTCCGGAGCTTTCACATCCTCAATCGACGCCGATCCTTCCGCGCCGCCCGCAACACCCTCCGGCAATGGTGGCAGTTCGCCGGGATACGCTTCGATTTCCCAGAGGCTGCCCCAGCCGCCGCCGTTGGAACCATTGAACGTGACCTTCAGAAAGCGAGCGTCATCCGTTTTGACTTCATCGACGGATAGGCCTCGTGGCTTCGTGTTTGTCGACTGATCGGCCAGCATCATCCAGTCGTTGCCGTCGGCCGACGATTCGATGGTGTACTGATAAGCCGTGTTCTTTGATTCCCAGTGCAGTCGGATATTGCGAATCGACTGAGCCGTCTCCATATCGATCGTGATCGACTCGCCCGCTCTCGGTCCAGCCGCACACCAGCGAGTGTCCAAACGCCCGTCGACAGCGTTCTTTGAGAAATTGTTCTTGCCAGTTTCCTCACTGCTGGCTTTGGCCGGCTTGTTAAAAACAAGGTTGCCTTCGCCGCAGCAGCCCTGAGTCAGCACGGGGCTGTTCTTTTCGATCTTCGCAGTAACGAGTGCTCGGATCTCTTCGTCAATCTGAGGCGTGATTGGCGTAAAGTTCTTGTCCACATCGCGACCCACGGCCCACAGCAACCCGCGAGTCACCATGTCCAGATAGGTTGGCTCGACCATCGTCTCGTTGTAGTGGCCCACGGTTGTGGCGAAGACTTTGGTGCCGTGATAGTTGTTGGTCCAGACACAAACCTGCGGCTCACTGTTGTCCTGCCGATTGGCAACAGCCAGAGGCGTCGCGGTCTCAAAGACTTTCGCCGCGTGATAGAGCTCACCCTTAGGCACGACGAAACGTTCGCCAAAGGCCGCCATGATTGGATGGTCGGGTTTCTGGTTGTTGATCGTGTACGAATAATGAGGCCCGTGGCCTGGCGACTGAACGCCGCAGAATTCAAACCATCGATCATCGCCTACTCGATAACAATGCATCGTGCAGTGGATCAGAATCGCCGGCAGACCTTCACGATGCGGCTTCAGGATGCGATCCACAAAGTCCTTGTCGGTGACACCGGCGAAGCATTCGTTGTGAACGACGATATCAAATCCGTCGGCCCAGTTGGGATCATCATAGAGCGGAATCTTTGTGTCGGTTGTCGTCCCGCCCTGATGAACCACGGTCCACAGGACATCGGCTCGCGCACTGATTCCACGAGTCAAAATCAGCTTCTGCCGATCGTAGTCATGACAGCATCCGCCGGTGACCAGGAGTGCGCGGATGGGTGGGTCGGGTTTTGCTGCGGCCTCCTGCGCGTTGAGCGACGAATTGATAAGCGGGCAAAAAGTCAGACAGCACAAGATTGCAGTCAGCAAACGCATGGATGAAACTCAGGTGGAAATACGTGGAGTGATGTCGCTATCAGAAGATTTGAGATTTCAAATCTGAAATTTCAAATACCAGATCGCGGCCGATCGTCAAAAGGAGGGCCAAGCTATCACGATTCCGCCCGAATGCAACTAAAAGCCGCCGTCTCGCTCCGTTGCGATGAAGCTTGATCATGGACGTAATGCTGACTGAAAATGGGCAGAAGCCATAGAATCGCAGTTTGAACCACAGAGGTCACAGAGAGCACAGAGGAAACACAAGGAGAAGGGGACTCCTCTGTGATTTTACTCTGTGATCTCTGTGACCTCCGTGGTGAAATTTTTCTGCACCTCGCCTGCAGGCAAAACGTTCACAGGCCCGCAAATGTCAAGCCGGGGTGCGGCGACGCTCGTCTCAGCGGTTCGAGACGGCTACATTGACCGATCACGCTGGCTGATCGCGCCACTGGCCGCTGGAAATGCGATGGCGGAAACAATAAGCGACTCGTGTTTGTTTGGCAGGCATTGAAGGAGATTGCTTTCATGGGCCTCGACATAGTTGAAGTTCACATGGCCATTGAAGACCACTTTGGTATTCGACTGCCCGCCAACGAGACCTTTCCACAGACCGTTGGCGATGTCTTTGACGCGATCAAGCTCCACTTACAAAGAGTTGCTGCTGGTTCGAAAGCCGGAGCGTGTGTGTGCATTCCGATCTTCTTCGAAGTGCGTGATGTTCTCCGTCTGCTCAGCGCGGCGACCCCGCGTATTCGTCCGAGCACTCAACTTGACCAGGTATTGCCGCGGCGAAAAATTTCGGCGGCGTGGGACAATCTGGAAACAGCTCTTCTCACGCGACTGCCATCCCTGTTGCCACCCAAAGAGTCTGGGGCTGTGCTTTTCGGTTGGTTGGGAATTGTGGTCCTTGCCGAACTACTTTCCTTTCTGGCGTTTGACGTGGCAGGCATCATCTTCGCCAGTTTGCTTTTTATACCGGTTGCTACGTGGTTTGCTATCTGGGTGAATCGGCAACTTCCTTGGCAGTTGCCGCCCGGAATCCACAGTGTTCGCGATCTTGTGTACGCGGCCATGCCAGCCGCAGCATTCGAATCGGGTTCGATGTCCGAAGGCCAGCTCTGGGAGCGGCTCGTCGCGATCGTCTCCGACCAACTTGATGTACCGAGTGAACTGATCCGCCCGGAAAGCCATTTTGTCCGCGACCTGCGATGCGATTAACGAAAGATATCGCGGTGTTTAGGAGGCCAGGAATGCCATTGCGGACTGAAGAAAATGGCCAAACGCATGGTGCCGGAGCGAAACAGTCAAATTTGTCACGAAAAACAGACAAATCACAGAGTCTGAAGGATCTGATTGATCGAATTTAGAGGTAAAACTAGACTGTGAATAGTAAATTGCATGCGATGGATCCCGTGGAACGTCCGCGACCTGGGAGTTTGCGATGTCGAATGAACCAAATGCACTGACTCTGCTGGACCGTGTTCAGACCCGGCTCAGAACAGCCAGTTTCGCTCGATCCCTGCATCGGTGGACGTTTGCCGCACTGATCACCGCCTGCGTCTCGGTTCTGGTCATCCGCCTGATGGGACTGATCCCTCCGCCTCGTCAGCAACTGCAATGGCTGCTGGTATTTCCGGCGGCGGCAGCATTGGCCGCATGGCTGTTTCACCGGCGTGTCGAAAAAACCGCCGCGGCCCGCGCCGTCGATCAGCATGCAAGGACCCAGGATCTGTTTCTGACACTCGCCACGTTATCGTCTTCCGCCGGACAGTATCAGCCGCTGGTCGAACAGGCGGCCGCAAAAGTGGCTTCACGAATAGTCCCAGCGGACGTTGTTCCATTCAAAGTGGAACGGCCGATGGGTATGCAGGCCTGCGTGCTGGCCGTGCTGGCTCTGCTTGTCTGGCTTCTTCCAACACTGGATCCGTTTGGCAAAGTAGAAGCCGCCACGAAAGTAGAGAAGCAGAAGAAAGAGATTGAGATCATTCGGAAGGTCGTGAAGACTCGTGAGGAGCAGCTAAAATCCGAAGTTCAGGTGGCGGAAGAACGAGAATCGAAAATTGCCGACCAGATGAAAGAACTGATGGGCGCCCTGCGACAAATGAAGCCTGCAGAGAAGAAGCCCAATTCGCAGGTCCTGCAAACAAATCGTCAATCGCTGAATGAGCTGTGGAAAAATGTGTCCAGCGAAGAACTGCGTGAGATGCTCAGTCAGTCGATTTCTGATCAGCAGTTCGGCGGCTCGCGAGCTCAGAAGATGAACGAGTGGTTGAAGGATCTGCAGGAAGGTAACAGCGAAAAATTGCAGCAGCAGCTGAACAAAGCTCAGGAAACGATGGAGGCGATGCTCGAAGCAAAGACTCCGGAAGAACGTCAGAAACTGGCGTCACAGTTGCGCAAGGAACTGCAGGACCTGAAGAAGTTTTCGAGCGAAAAAGCTGGCTCGCCGGAGCTTGAAAGTGCACTCAGCCAGGCTTTGAAGTCTCTGGAGGCAATCGCGGCAAAGAAGTCTGAAGATGGTGAAGAAGGCGCGGAAGAAGGCGAGATGTCAGCGGAAGCGCAGGCGGCTCTTCGTGAATCTCTGGAGCTTTCAAAAAAGGAACTTCAGGAACTGGCTCGGTCTGCAAAGGATCTGAAGAAGCTGGAAGAAGCCCTGAAGACTCTGCAGCAGGCGGAGAAGCTGAACAGCCAGGGTCAGCTGGATGGCGAACAATGTGAGGGCTGCCAGGCGATGTCTGATTACGCCGCGATGTACAAGAAAATGACGGCCGGTATGGGAACTCAGGGCGAAGGCGAACGCGATGCCCCGGGCGGAATGCAGGACGAAGATGACAGCGATCCGGAAGGCTACAAGGACGAAAAAACAAAGACGCAGATTCAGGCCGGTAAAGTTCTGCTGTCCATCAAAACCAAAGAAGCGGCCACAGAGAAAGACTTCGATCCGGAAGAACTGAAGAAGTACGAAAGTACGATCACCGAAATCAAGTCGGGCGTTCAGGCGGCGATCGAAAACGAACAGATTCCGCCGGGCTATGTCGATGGAATCAAGAACTACTTCGATAACCTGGAATCCAAGAAGTAGCTCCTCGGTCGCCATTGCTGTTACCAACGATTGCCGGACCGCCATTCCTGAATACTGATGGCCTTGTCACCGGCGACGACGATATGGTCGATCAGTGGTATCCCAATGATCTCAGCAGCGGACTCGAGGCGTTCAGTCACACTGATGTCCTGATCACTGGGTGTGGGATCGCCGGACGGATGATTGTGAACGACGATAATACAGTTGGCCGCATCTCGAATCGCCGGACGGAAAACTTCGCGAGGATGCACCAGACTGTTTCGTAATGTGCCGACCGTAATCTGGTGCGAAGCTATTGGCTGATTTTTCGTATCCAGCGTCACCATATGAAACTCTTCCTGCTTGGCTTCCTTCGCCAGCCGCTCAAAGCGAGTCAGACAGAAGCGCATCGCGGTCGCCGGGCTGGTGATTCGAATGCGTTCCCGAAACCCGTCGTCCATGGCCGCGGCAACTCGTCGCCCCAGCTCGATTCCAGCCATGATCTGACAATAGGCCGGTTCGCTGACGGCGATGCTGTATTCCTTTAGCTCTTTTGGGCCCAGTGTTGGCAGCGTTTCCAAGCGAGTACCTAGGCGCGTCGCGATCCGTTCGCCAGCTTGCAATGCCGACTCACCGATGCGGCCGGTGCGGATCAGGATCGCCAGCAGCTCCGACAACTTAAGCTGTGACGCTCCGTGCTGCATCAGGCGTTCGCGAGGCCGATCTTCTACGGGAGCTTCTGTGATCTGAGTTCCATGGACCTGCGAATTCACCCACGGCTCGACCGGAAATTTCTGTGGGTCATTTTTCCAGCGAAAACGAGTCCCCTGGTCTGTTTCAAGCTGTTGCAGGGAACCCTGTTTGACCAGTTCGCGAACGATATATGCGGTTACGTGACGATAATCTTCACCACTGGATTCGCGAATCTCTTCGATGGCAAATTCGGGATAGGCACACAGCCGGGAAACGACAGTCTGGTAAATCTGCTTGCGATCAGGCTTTGAGGGGCGAGGCATACGCGGCAGTCTGCGGCACGAGCACCAAAAAGTTCCATGGACGGGGGGCACACAGCCCCTGCACTGCGTGCGATTCTATCAATGTTTTAAGGAATTTCATCTGTCCAGACCTCCGGGATAACGAAAAGCTGCATGCGGGTTGTTGATTTACTGTTTTTAAGGTCAAATGGTCGTCCCAACCCGACGCGTCAGCGAGGGATTTTCGGACACCCAGCCGGACAGCCAAAACTCTATCCCTCACTGACGTGTCGGGTTGGCATCCTCGCATTCGCGCAAATTCAAACGGACGCGATGGGCTGCGATTAAATCAACGACCCGAATGGGACCCCAACGCGCTCGGACCAAAATCCTTGCCCTCGCACGAATCCTGGTCTGTGCTGAGTTGGCGTTTGAAGATGTCCGCGTTAGTCTGCCCGCCTTCAACTGCCTTATTGACAATGAGTCGATACTTACTCGGCTGGCTTATTGTTTCGTGTGGCCTTCCTGCCTTGTGCCTCAGGCGTTAACTGCAATGTCTCGTATCTCTGAAGTGTTTGACCGTTCTTCCCGTGAAGTTCGAATGGCTTTTATGCCGTTTGTCACGGCCGGAGACCCTGACCTGGCGGCGACAGCGAATGTACTGCTGGCGCTTAGAGATGCCCGGGTTGACCTCATCGAACTGGGATTTCCTTACAGCGATCCGATCGCCGACGGTCCCGTGATTCAGGCGTCGTACACACGAGCCCTGGAAAGCGGCATCACCGTTGACGGCATTTTCTCCACGGTAGAATCGCTGAAGGATCAGAACCTGCCGCCTGTCCTGGCGATGGTCTCTTTCGCGATCATCTTTAGACACGGCGCCGCGGAGTTTGTCGCTCATGCGGCCAAAGCGGGCTTCAGTGGGCTGATCATTCCGGACCTTCCAGCCGACGAAGCGGACGATCTGTCGGCTCACGCGAAGCAGCATGGACTGGATCTCGTCCAGCTGATTGCGCCTACCACCACCGAGCGACGGACAAAAAAGATTCTGGCCGCTTCGACCGGGTTCCTGTACTGCATTTCCATTGCCGGGACCACGGGCGTTCGCCAGGAATTGCCTCCGGAACTGATCGACCAGTTGAAGGCGTTGCGAGCCCAGTCGGATCTGCCGCTGGCGGTTGGATTCGGGATCAGCAGCCCAGAACAAGTCGCGAGGCTCGCGGGTGTGGCTGACGGAGTCATCGTGGGCTCGGCCATTGTTCGGCGAATTGCCGAAGCGAAATCTCCGGCAGAAATCTCCAATGTCGTCCGGACTTTTGCCGAACAGATGCAGGCGGCCGTAACCGCTACAAAACCATCGCGATAGCTGTTCCCTGAAGAAAACGCTAAACGCGACGACCAGACGGCCGAATAAAACCGAGACAGGGCGATTCCGAGGGCCTTTCCCACGCATTTTCCCGCGTTGCCCATCGGTCAGTGCGGGTTTTGTCAGGCCTTCCCGATTCGCGCCAATCACGCGAGATTCATTCAATTAAACTGAATTCCCGTACACTAATCCAGCACTACTGCCTTTCCTGGATTTCAGATCGGCTTGACATAAACGGTAAATAGGCGTGTAATCATAGGTGAGGAAGAGTGCAGGATGCTGGAGCGGGGAGGCTTTGCGTCCGAAAACACTCTAAGGTGGATTGAAGAGTTTCATCCTGATTCGACTTTTTGCGGGGGCAAAGATTCGGAAGCAAAGGGATGAGACTGTTCGTTCAACAATCTGATTGCTGGAAATTCGTGGGGAACGAAGGCAATCTTTCACCGGAAGGAACAAACCGGTGTACCAAGATGGGTCAGGCACTTGGAACGATTGAGTCGTACCGGGCGCTTTTGATTGAGGCGTTTCCATGGCTGGGCGCAATGGGATTCGCGTCGTTGTTACGGGCGTTGGAGTTGTTTCTCCAATCGGCATTGGCAACGTTCGCTTCTGGGACAGTTTAGTACATAATCGGACGGGGATTGATTTCCTGCAGTCGATGCCTGCCGACGGGCTGCCATCACCATTTGGTGCCGAAGTCCGCGACTTCAATCCCACTCTGTTTCTTCGCGACAAGAAGTTCGTAAAGGTGATGTGCCGCGACATTCAGCTGGGCGTGGCTTCCTCCAATCTGGCGGTGAAGGACGCGGCTGTTTCCAACGGATGGATTGATCCGGACCGCTTTGGAGTTGTCTACGGCGCCGGCCGGATGACCTGTCATCCATCCGAACTTGCTGCTGCCGTTGACGCCTGCCGAAGCGAAGGCGGTTTTGACGTCGACAAATGGGGCCCTGAGGCCTTGGCCAGCATCGCACCGCTCTGGCTGCTGCGTCAGCTTCCCAATATGCCGGCCAGCCATGTTTCCATCGATCACAACGCCTGTGGTCCAAACAACACAATCACCTGCCGCGACGCATCCGCGCTGCTGGCATTGGCAGAAGCCGTTCGAGTCATCCAGGCAGACCGCGCAGACGCCATGATCGTCGGCGCCTGCAGTTCGAACATTCATCCTGTGGACATTGCCAAGTTCCATAGTTTCGAAGGCCTGTCTCGCCGAACCGACAACCCAACCCGCGCTTGTCGTCCTTTCGACTTTGAACGCGACGGAACTGTTGTCGGTGAAGGCGCTGCGTCCTTCGTTGTAGAAAGCTATGAACACGCCGTTCGCCGCGGTGCCAACATCTACGCCGAAGTTCTGGGCGTGGGCGCTGGATGTGACGGCAAAGGGATGGCCAATGAATCGGCCGGTGTCGGTCTGGTTCGAGCCATGGAATCGGCCCTCACGGGTGCCGGAATTCTGCCTTCAGAACTCGGCCACATTAACGCTCAGGGCAAAAGCACTCAACCAGACGACATCGTGGAAGCTCGGGCCTATCACCGCGTGTTCGGTGACCTCGCTTTGAAGATTCCGGTAACCGCTCTGAAAAGCTACATCGGCCATTTCGATGCGGGCGCTGGAGCCGTCGAACTTGCAGGAACTCTTCTGTCACTGAAGAATGGCTACATCCCGGCGACTCTGAATTACGAAATTCCTGACCCGCGCTGTCGTCTGAATGTGTCTCGTGGCGAAGCAACTCGCCTGAGCAACCGCACCGCGATCACCGTCAACCGCACGGCCATGGGCCAGAGTGCCGCAGCAGTTCTACGAGCCATCTGATTTGCGGCAACAACTGCAGTCAGGCACTTCAAACTTCAATCGAACCTTTGTTTGATGACCATAATCACAGAGGCCAATTCGATTGAAGTTTGAAGTGCCTGACCCCCCTCCCAACCCAATAAACCCAATAAACCCAATAAAGACCTTAGTCTCCGGAGTCTCTCATGCGATCACAAACTCGCCGTCAGTTCCTGGAAGATTCGATGCTGGCCACGGCCGCCATGGCAACGGCAGCAATGGGAACGACGCTGCTTTCCAGACCTGCTCAGGCCGACGAAAAATCCACCGGCAGCCCGGCCAACAAAGTGCGTGTCGCCATCCTTGGATGTCGCATCCGAGGCAAGCAGCATGTCGACGAACTAGCACGCGTCGCCGACATCGAGATCGCGTATGTCTGCGATCCCGATCAAGAGCTTGCGGGTGAGCTGGCCGCGATTGTGGAAATGAAGCTCGGCTACAAACCTCAGGCCGTTCAGGACATGCGACGTGTGTTCGACGACTCAACCGTCGACGCGGTCTTCATCGCGACTCCCAATCACTGGCATGCGCTGGCGGCCATCTGGGCGATGCAGTCCGGCAAGGATGCGTATGTTGAAAAGCCTGTGAGCTACAACATCAGTGAAGGACGCCGCATTGTGCAGACGGCGGCGAAGCTGAAACGCATTTGTCAGGGCGGAACGCAGAACCGATCCACCATGGCCCTTGCGGAAGCTGTTGATTACATGAAGGCCGGCAAGCTCGGCGAAGTGAAACTGGCTCGGAGCATTATCTACGGCCTGCGTGGTTCCATTGGCCCTCGAGGCACTTATGAGGTGCCCGCGAATATCGACTACAATCTGTGGGCCGGACCAGCACCTCTGACTCCACTCACCCGAAAGTCGCTGCACTATGACTGGCACTGGGACTGGCAGACAGGCAACGGGGAACTCGGCAACAACAACATTCATTCACTGGACATCTGCCGCTGGGGACTTGGTCTGACCGGGCTCGGCCAGAGCACGATCAGCTATGGAGGCCGCTTTGGGTATGTCGACGCAGGTGAAACACCGAACACTCAGGTCTGCATCTTTGACTTTGGTGATAAGACGATCGTCTCAGAAACTCGCGGCCTGAAGACCGAACAATTCCGCCCGGGCTTCACCGGAGGCTGGTTGTTCCATGGCACGGAAGGCTCAATTGCCGGAACATCGCTGTTTGATCCGGATGGAAAAATGATCAGCACGTTCGCTGGCACTCGGCCCAGCGAAAATCACTTCGCCAACTTTATCAATGCTGTTCGAAGCCGAAAACAGGAAGATCTCAACGCGCCGATTGTGGAAGGCCACCAGTCCACAGCGTTGTGTCACGCGGGAAACATTTCCTGGCGTCTGGGACGCGAGGCCGGGATCGTGGAAGTTCGCGATCAACTGAACACGATGAAGGTGCATGACAACGTTCAGGACACATTCGATCGCACTCTGCAGCACCTGAAGGACAACGGTGTGGATGTCGAATCCACAAAGCTGGTCCTGGGAGCTGTCCTGCATCCGGACTCTGAACTCGAGGAGTTTGTCGACAACACGGCCGCGAATACCTTCCTGACACGCGAATACCGAGCTCCGTTTGTGGTCCCCGCCGAAGCCGACATTTAACAGCAGGGGCCGACCGCTATGAGGCCTGTTGATTAATTGTAACCCGACGCGTCAGCGAGGGATGTGTGACGAAGAACCACACAATTCCATCCCTCACTGACGTTTCGGGTTGTGAAAAACCATGAAATCTACCGTCCACGTGGTCGACTGCGTGGTTACGTGAATGCCCCTCGCTCTGGAAAACGTGGCGAAAAAAAAATCTGCCCGTGACTGAATCCGAAGCGTTTCGCCGATGGATTCCCGCGGCCCTGAAAATGTCATCACTCCGACAACCAATGACCGCAAATTGATGGCATTCTTTGGCCCGCTCATTCAAGTCTTCTCTGCCCGCCTGACGATTTCAAGAACAGCTTTGAGCCGGATCAGGCAACTTCCTCAATAAAAATGCAGCGATTGTGCAGCGAGGATGAAACCTGTCTTAAACAACTTCGCTTTTTTCTGAACTGGCATTCAAGTTGCCTTTCAGTCATGCAGCGAACTTTGTTTCTCGCAGGCCTCGCCCTGGAAAAATCCAGGTTTCGGCTCTTTTGAGGATCTGATCCATGAATCGACGCAATGCTTCTCTGGCCCTGAGCCTGCTGATGTTTCTGCCCTTATCTGCCGACACAAAGGCCAGCAGCACTCCGGCGGCGGAAACTTCTGAGGACGATCAAGTGCTGATTGGCAGCTGGAAGTCTTCTCAGTTTGGTACTCAGACTCTGAATACCAGGCCAGACGGAACGGCGACTCTGACGATGCGATTGAGCACGATGGCGGCTGTTCTGTATGGCCGCGAACTGAAGCTTGAGCTGAAGTGGTCGCTTCAAGGAACGACTCTGACTCAGCAGGTGATCAGCGGAGTTCCAGAGCAAGGCTTTCGAAAACTCACTCGGAAGTTTGGCGACACGTATACGTATCGCGTCGTCGAAGCGACCCGCACGCAGCTCGTGGTTGAAGACACCACAACCGGCAAAACATCGCGCTGGGATGCTCTGTAAATCTATCGGCCCCGGCTTTGTAACCGGCCCCGGCATTTATAGGCTGTCTTCCAGCCACTGCTTCAGCCCGTCTTGCCCGCCAAAGCCTCGCTGTTGAGCGACGATGTGGCCGTCTTTGAAGATCATAATCTGGGGGATCCCGCTTCCCGATCGATAGTTGGCAAACAACTCCGGATTCTTGTCGACATTGATCTTCAAAAACTTTGCGCGCCCCAAATACCCTGGCTCCAGACTGTCGATCGCCGCGTCCATGCTGCGGCACGGGCCACACCAGTCAGCGCCAAACTTCACAACAACAGGCGTCTGACTGCCCAGAACCGCCTGACTGAACCACGGATCATTGATCGGCTCACGCTCACCCCTGCCGGATGCAAGCACGATCGTCAACACGACAACTGCGCCCACGACAAACGTGAGATTTTTGTTTAGCTGATCCATTGACACTCCAGCGCTACGGGAATGACGGCTCTCGGGGCAGGAACAGACCTGTCCTCCCTGAATGTAGCCTGGCAGCAGAGGCAGACACCGAATTTCGACCATACATCTCAACGGCCTTATGTCGCCAGAATCGATTGCAACGGATGAGTTGCCCGCCCTCATTGTTTGAGGTTTGAGGGGTTGATTCCCAGTCTCAAATTGCAAATGGCTGGCGAGGTCATTCGCCATAGCTCCCACGCTGACGCTTTTTGAAGTTGCGAGTTTTGCGTTGTCCCAACCCGAAACGTCAGTGAGGGATTGTGTTTCTGCGTTTCGCGGTGAATGTTCGTAAATCCCTCGCTGACGCGTCGGGTTGTGATATGCATCTGACCAAAATTACGGAATCGACAACCCGCAATCCTCAATGACATGCACTGTCATTGGCCCCAGCTCAGCCGCATTGCGAATGCGTGACGCACGCAAATCTCAAATGGCACGGGCCGGCGCAAAAAGAAACGGGCACAGAAGTCAAAGACCTCTGTGCCCGTTTCCAGGGACTGAACCAGGTCACCCGTCTGGCTCAGCAACATCTTTTTTCCCAGCGGTTCACTTCGAGAATCCGGCTGGAGACTTCAATGCACCCGCTCATCAGTTGTCATAGTCCACAACGATCAACCCATTGACCGATTTAATGTCCACCTGATACTGACCGAAGTCCATTGTGAGTCGAGTGCGGCAGGGTGAGACCCGGATTGAGCGCGGAGGACATGGAGGCACATAGATCTGCACGTAAGCAACTCGCTCATGGCATTCATGAGCACACAAATATGGATCCCGGACGGCCACAACAACAGGAATAGCATTGGGTGCGATGTTGCATTCATCTTCCGCTCGCACACAGGTCGCCAAAGGAACCTGACAGTCAACAATTTCGCCAATCTGATGCGGAAATGCGTTAGGCGAAGGGTACCCCTGACCTGGTGGGTAGCTCTGAATCGGCGGATAAACCGGAGCCTGTGGATACGACGGAGCGGACGGATAATTCTGGACGGGTGGCAGAATCACGCCCGGCTGCTGGGCCGGGACATACACGGGTTGCCCATACCCGGCATTCATTCCCCCATTTGAACTCACTCGAAAGCTCAGCTGAGCCCCCGATCGACCTGCACCACCGGAACGACTGAAGCCAGGCTGTCCATACCCGTGATGCCGCAGGTCCACTCGGTCATAGGAATCTCCTCGCGACGAAGGCCCATTTCCGAAGCGACTGTCTGAGTCGTGATAGGTGTTCCTGTCTCTGTCGACGACCTGCGTCTGGTACTTGTAGGCGTCGCGACTGGACATTCCTGGCCCCGCATAGCCGCTGCCATAGCCCCCACGATAGGCTGTGGCCTGTTCATGATGGCTTCGCTCGCCATGATGTCCGACCGGCTGAATCACCGGGCGACCTGCCTGATGCGGCCGTGGAGCCGGGCCATTGATGGCCTTCAGAAAATTGACGATGTCATTGGCCTGGCTTGTGGCTGTTGATGCCATCAGCAGACCGAATAGTCCAATTCCGCAAATCCAGTGAGTCCTCATGGCCGTGTCCTTTTCGTCGTGAAGGGTGACATGTTTCCGGCACCAGACCGTGGTGCCATCGTCATCCTCACATTCATCTTTCATGCCGTCGCTTTGAACCATTCCATAACTTGCTTTGTATGAACGACTTGTGATCACTCCCCTGCAACACCGGCATTTTTATCATGTCATCCGAATCATCCTGATGACATCAAACTGATCACATCCACCATTCTGCAGCCGCTATTTTTTTATATGGTGATTGTCCACCCATATGCACTCTGTTGCTTTCCGTCTCAAATCGTTTCAAGATCCTCGCTTCAACCTCGACTCATCCCCGACCTGGGCTGCTGGCCCGAACAATTCCTTCTCTATGATGACACGAACACTTCTCACTGTTGTTCTGCTTTCCAGTTTCATGTGGGGTTCCATGGCTTCGCACGCGGCTGACCCCCATGTGGTTGTGCCCGGGTATGCGCGATTCCGAATGGAGCACCTGAAACCAGCAGAGGCCGGGCGTCTGCTGATCTCCGAGCTGAACTGCCAGTCGTGTCATGGGAAGCTGGCAAATGAAGTCGTGCCACCTCGCCAGGCTCCGATCCTGACGAACATCTCACAGAGAGCGAACGCCGATTACATCCGGCAGTTCATTGCAGATCCTCAGCTGCAAAAGCCCGGCACAGCAATGCCGCAACTCGCCACATCTAAGGCTGATCCATCCACAATTGATGCGATCACGGCTTTTCTTTCACAGGGTTCTGCCTGGCGAGCCACCGCAGTCGGAGTCGATGCGGTTCGACGCGGTGAAGAGTTATTTCATAAAGTTGGCTGTGCGGCGTGTCATGCGGATCAACGGAGTGATGAAGTCATTGACCAGCTTCGACGACGCATCTCCGTCGGACAAGCCGATCAGGAAGAGGAAGAACACTCCGAACCGAAACAGGAAACCAAATGGACTCGCCCGGCCTTTGCTATGCCACTGGGGAAACTGGACCTCAAGTATTCCCTGTCGAGCCTGATCAATTTTCTTCGCGACCCTCATGCCGTTCGTCCGTCGGGCCGAATGCCGTCCCTCAATCTGACTCCGGAAGAAGCTCGCGACATTGCCAGCTACCTGTTGAAGGATGTCGACGTGGAAGCGAATATCCAATTTGAATACTTCGAAGGCGACTGGCAGAATGTACCGGATTTTTCCAAGCTCAAGGCCATCGCCTCAGGAACGACGACCGACTTTTCTGTGGGTGTGTCGCCAAAGAAGGATTTGTTTGGAATTCGATTCAGTGGCTTTCTGCAGATCCCGACCGACGGCGAGTATCGCTTCTTTGTCAGCTCCGACGATGGTGCCAAACTTCTGGTCGATGGAAAGCTGATCGTCGACAACGACGGAATTCATCCGGGCGGATTTCGAGACCAGGCAGAGCGGCTAAAAGCGGGTGCTCATGATTTGGTCGTCGAGTACTTTGAGTACCACGGCGGTGAAGAGCTGGCGGTTGAAATCGAAGGCCCGGAACTTCCTCGTCAACCGCTGGCCGGACTGATCACGCTGACGCCGGAACAGAGTGCAAAAGTTGAAACGATCGCGGCTGTGCCCGCCGAACTGATTGAAAAGGGACGTCTGGCCTTCATCGCACTGGGCTGTGCGGCCTGCCATCAGCACGGTGACGGAGATCAGAGACTCACCTGGACTGGCAAGGCGACTCAGTTCGCAGCGATGAAAACCTCGGGTGGTTGCCTGGCCGAGAAACCGGATTCAAAAGTGCCCGCGTTCGCTCTCAGTCCACAGCAGCGACAGGACATCACCGCCGCTCTTGAAGCCGCTCGAATGCCGGCCGCGGAGAAGGCCGATACAAAGCACGAGATTCCTCAAACACTGCTGACGCTGAACTGTTACGCATGCCACACACGAAACTCGCTCGGCGGAGTTTCGGAACCGATGAACCACGTCTTCACGGGCAGCATCCCGGAAATGGGCGACGAAGGCCGAGTTCCTCCTTCGCTCGACGGCGCGGGCGACAAGCTGAACGTGAACTGGCTGAAGACCGTGCTGAACGAAGGCGCGAAGGATCGGCCGTACATGGGGACTCGGATGCCGAAGTTTGGTGTGGAACAAACCGGTGAACTGATTCAGAAGCTGATCGACACCGACATGCTTCCGGCGATTGAGCCCATGACATTTCCGGAGCCCGAACATCGCATCAAAGCAGACGCCCGTCTGATGGTCGGCGATCAGGCTCTGTCCTGCATCAAGTGTCACACGTTCGACAAATACGCGGCCACCGGAATTCAATCACTCGACATGACAACCATGACGCGCCGACTGCGGAACGAATGGTTTCATCGCTATCTGCTGGATCCCCAGAAGTACCGTCCCGGAACTCGCATGCCGGCCGCGTGGCCCAATGGCCGCTCGGTCGTTCCTCACATTCTAAATGGTGATTCCAATGTGCAGATCGAAGCCATCTGGACGTATCTGCTCGATGGTCAGAACGCGAAAGTCCCGAGCGGTCTGCAGCGGGAAGCCATTGAACTGAAGCCTGTCGACCGTCCGATCGTTTATCGCAACTTCCTGGAAGGCCTTTCTCCGCGAGGCATCGCGGTTGGCTTTGCAGAGAAAGTCCACTTCGCCTGGGATGCCGAGCACATGACGCCGCGGCTGATCTGGCACGGGGCTTTCATTGATGCCTCCAAGCACTGGGTCGATCGCGGTCCCGGTAATCAGGTTCCGCTTGGTGACCACGTCATGACGCTGCCAGCAGGCCCGCCCCTGGCAAATCTGGTGTCTTTAGATGTTGCCTGGCCAACGACCAATCCGCGTGAGAGCGGCTTCCATTTCAAAGGCTATTCATTGAACAAAGATGGCATTCCAACGTTCAAATATCTCTGGGACGAGATCATTGTGACCGACACAATTACGCCGTTCATCGCGAGCCCAGACAATGGTTTGCAGCGTACTTTAACGGCAAAGTCTGCGTCGAAAATTGAACACGTTTACCTGCGAATTGCGGTCGCTGGAAACGTCGAAGAGGTGGATGATGCCCTCGTGATCGACGGCATGCAGTTCCGATTCGAGGGTATTGAACCGATTGTTCGGACCATCAACGATCGCCGCGAACTGCTTGTGCCCCTGACTGCAGCGGCCGGCGAAGAAGCGACGGTGAGGTTTACGATCGTCTGGTAGTCATCAACACAAAACGTCCTTCTCCCCCGCGGGGGAGAAGGTGCCCGAAGGGCGGTTGAGGGGGCTTTAGTGTGCACGTCATCAATCAAACAGAGTCCAATCAATCGCAAAACCCCCTCGCCCCTGCGGGGTGATGATTTAATCACAACCTGAGCCGCGAGGCGCTAGCCGCGGGTGTTTTCATTTTGATTCCAAGACACTCACCCGCAGCTAACGCTTTGCGGCTCACGAGTTCAAAAGCCCCCTCCGGGGAGAGGGGACTGTCGCGATACAAAACTTCCACCACCGCCAAATCCTGAACCAGGTTCAACATATGAAACACCTTCTCACTGCTTTCCTCTACTGTCTTCTCAGCAGCATCGCCCTCGCTCAAACGGCCGCGCCGAAAGAAGACGATTTTTATCCGCTGGCTCGCTTCACGATTCCGCAGGGTATCGTCCTCGAAGCCGGTGCAATCGAACCGCTGCCCGATGGTACGCTGGCCGTGTCGACTCGCCGCGGCGACATCTATCGCGTCACCGATGCGTGGAACGAAGATCCTTCGGTTGCGAAGTATGAACTCTTCGCACAGGGACTGCATGAAGTGCTCGGGCTGACGTACCAGGACGGCTGGCTGTACGCGACTCAACGCGGAGAAGTCACTCGGCTACGAGATACCGATGATGATGGTCTGGCCGATGAGATCGAAACCTTCAGCGACAGCTGGGGCATCAACGGCGACTATCACGAGTATGCGTTCGGTTCGCCGTTCGATAAGGACGGCAACATGTGGGTCGTCCTGTGTTTGACGGGATCGTTCGGCAGCGATTGCCCGTGGCGTGGCTGGGCGGTACGAATTGATCCAAACGGAAAAATGATCCCCACATGCAGCGGCATTCGGTCACCGGGCGGGATTGCCTTCAATGCGGAAGGCGACGTCTTCTACACCGACAACCAGGGACCATGGAACGGCACGTCCGGTTTGAAGTGGCTGCGTCCGGGCTCGTTCCAGGGACATCCGGGTGGCAACCGCTGGTTCTCCAAAACCGAAGGCGGCGCGAAGTCTGCTCCAAAGGAACCGGAGAGCGGAAGCCGCATTGTGGTCGAAGCCAATAAGATCCCCGAGTTCGAACCGCCCGTTATCCTGTTCCCGTACCAAAAGATGGGCCAGAGCGCGAGCGGCATTGCGTGCGATGTCAGTGGCGGTAAATTCGGACCGTTTCAGAATCAGCTGTTTGTCGGCGATGTAACGCACAGCACAGTCATGCGGTGCTTCCTTGAGAAAGTCGACGGTCATTATCAGGGCGCCTGCTTTCCGTTTCGTGAAGGCATCGGCTCCGGAACGCTGGCACTGCGAATGACGGACGATGGTTCCATGTTCGTCGGCGGTACCAACCGCGGCTGGGGTTCACGAGGCACCAAACCGTTTTCATTGGAACGAATGCGATGGACCGGCAAGGTACCGTTCGAAATCCACGAAATGCGAGCGAAGCCCGATGGCTTTCAGTTGACGTTTACGGAGCCCGTCGATCCCGAGATCGCTCGCAATCCGGAAACATGGAAGCTGGAAACCTACTGCTATATTTTTCAGTCTTCTTACGGCAGTCCGGAAGTCGATCACACAAAACCAACGATTCCCGAGATCAGAGTTTCCGATGGTGGCCTGTCGGTGTATCTGAAGGTTGACAGCCTGCAGCGTGGTCACATCCACGAACTCCACGCGGACGCTCTGCGATCAAAATCCGGAACCCCGCTGCTGCACCCGTCCGCTTATTACACGCTGGAATACATTCCAAAGCCATAATCGTTGTTCAATAGGTCCTGCCTCTATACAAGCTCGAAGCGCCAGCGAGTGAGTCGAAGGGCGCATAAAGGCTCACTCGCTGGCGCTTCGAGCTTGTATTTTTGTCAACGACAATCGTGAACCGAACAACAATGACGTCATAGCGGGCGTGCCTCAAATGACCTGCCTCTACCCCGATGCCACGGCACTGACCGTCGCTGGATCTGATCCCAGTGGTGGAGCCGGATTGCAGGCGGATTTGAAGACATTCCAGCAGCTCGGCGTGTACGGCATGTCAGTTGTCACGCTGATCACTGTCCAGAACACTCAGGCGGTGACTCATGTGGAAGTGCTGTCGCCGAAACTGATCCTTGATCAGCTCGACGCTGTGCTGTCCGACATTCCACCACGAGCGATCAAGATCGGAGCACTCGGAAATGCTGACGTCGTGCGTGCAGTGGCCGAGCGACTGAACGATGTGAAATGTCCGATCGTGGTTGACCCGGTGCTCGTCAGCAAGCACGGTCATCTGCTCGCGGCCGACGATGTTGTCGACGCTTATCGCACCAAACTACTGCCGCACGCATTTTTGGTGACGCCCAATCGCTTTGAGGCCGAACGACTGACGGGCCTGAAGCTGATCGATGAAGCCAGCGTTTCGGAAGCCATCTATCGTCTTCAGGGATTCGGAGCAAAATACGTACTGATCAAACTGGGCGAGGTGAATGGTCAGTCCCAGCACATGCTGGGACTGGAAGATGCGGATCACTGCATCGAAACCCCACGCCTAAAGCGGAACAACACTCACGGTTCCGGCTGCATTCTGGCCGCCGCAATCACGGCCAAACTGGCGCTCGGGGAATCTGATACTTCCGCCGCCGTCCACTTTGGCATTCATCGAGCCTATGAAGCCGTTTACGTTAACACTCATCTTGGCAAGGGCATCCACCCCGCCGAGATCCGCGGCATGCGAAGAGAATAAAGCTGCGGCACGTTCCGGTCGACGGAGCGACCGGCCTACAGGACACCCGTCGCTCCGCCGACGGGCATCTGTCACTCCTTTTGGAAATCCCGAAGCCGAATCTCTTCGTTCGCCAAATGAGCCGACAGCAGTGTGCCAGGGTTGGTGATGATGTCCGTCAAGAGAAACGTGCCGTCGGCCAGTTGTTCCAGGTGGCCAGTGATCGACGGTCCCGGATTCAAGGACTCGGGCGGCTTGCGGTCACCGTCCGGAACGTAGTTAACAAGTTTCAGTTCATCGCCGACCCGGCCGAGTTCCAACATCAGCATCTTTCGCTGCATCTCTTCTGAGTATTCAATTTCAAGATACCCGACCACGGGCAGGTTCGGCTTGTACTTCTGCCATGCCGACCAGGTGATAAGATTTCCTTCAAGGGTTCTCGGCGTGACCTTCACCGAATGAATCTTTGCATTCAGCAGCGTCTTCAGTTCCGACTCGGCGAACTCGCCAACCTTGTGTTCGCCGTCGATGGGTTCAAACAGAGCTTTCAGTGCGTCGAAGTCTTTGCCTTTCAAAGCCGTCTCTGAGCGTGTCGCCAGTCGGTCAACCATCGCCTTATCCAGCGGTTTTTGTTCGATCTTCACAGGCGGATTTTCGTAGTACGAGCTGACTCGACCGATCAGCGTCATGCCATCCGCCGCGTTCTGCTGCCGCTCCATTTGAGTATAAGGCCGCGAGGAAATGGCCGTCGTCCGAACCGGTGCGGAGAACACTCCGCCGTCCGACGGTTGCACGACAAGGCGCACCCACCACACAGCCTGCATCTGCTTGCCATCATCGAAGCGAGTGAACCGACGGAAGTATGCGTTCGACGGCAACGAGCCTGACCTCAGGATCTCATTCAGCTGCGCTCGCACCGCCTCAGGCACTGGCCCTTCCGCCGCAAACTTCGCGATTGCGTCGCGAGTTTCCTGTTCAGTGATGGGTCGCTGCAAAATGCCTGAAGAACTTTCCTGCGAGGTCTGCTTGAAGTTTGTGATGGCTTTCGACAGCAAACGTGTTCCAAGATTGCTGACATTTGGCATGCAAACATCGACGCGAGGACCTTCTTCAATCTCGAAGATAATCTCGCGGTCCTCTTTACTGCCTCCCTTCAGTAATTGCACTTTCGCAAATCCGAACCCCTGCTGTTGATAAGTCTGCTGGATTCGCTTCGCCATTTCACGGTTGTCAACATGGTCAAACGGAGAACCTGCCTTTGCGTTAGCGCCTACAATGTTTTCCAGTTGTTCCTGGCTCAGTCTACGATGGCCGCGAAACTCTACTTTCTGAGTCATTGGGCGTTCGTGAACCACGTAGACAAGGGTCATGCCATTCGGCGTTTCCTCAAGTCGCGTTGTTACACTGAAGAACAGACGAGATTTCATCAAGATCCGACAATTCTCACGAATTGATTCTTCTGACAAGGGTTCCCGTTGATCGGACTTAATCTTTCGCATGATGGATTCGGTCGGAATGCTCGAGTTGCCCTCGATTCGAATGTCAGTCACGACATGTTCTGTCGGTTCGGAAATCGGCGACTGAAACTCACCGGTAGAGCTTTCCTGCGAAGTCCGATTCAGGACTGCGATGCCATCCACCTGCGGATTTCCCTGAAGATTTTCGTTCTCGACGATGCGATTGCGATGAGGATCCTGAATCGGAATGTCTGCCGAGTCCACTGACTTCGCGTTGTCATCTTTATGCGACTCAATAGCGTGGGAATTTGCCGGCGGCAATTCGAAATCGACTTCCGTATTTCCTGCCGGATTAATCTGGACGATCTTCTTCCATTCCTCGCTGTTCCGGAGGCTTACCTCCGTCTCGGCAAATTTCGCCTCTGAAGCAGGGTCCATGATCAAGCCACGAAATACGGCGGAACCTCCGGTTGCGTGCAGTTCCAGAGGAATGTTCTCCCCGAGCAAGTCGTAAAAAAACTGGCCATTCGTGGTTCGCAGCAAGAATCTCTGCCGAATTGAAATGAATGGTCTTCCGTCGCGTTTCGGGAGAGAGCTGGTATCTCCGGTGATGGTGATGATCAGGTCACGGCGTTCCGACAATGTGATTTCCCGATCCGTCTGACCTGCGATCAGATCGAACAGGACCACACGACTCCCATCGGACCCCTGTATCACGAACAGGTACCGTGAGTCATCATTCAACTGATCGATCTCATACCGACCATCTTCGTTCGCGACTGCAATCTGTTTTCCAAACCCGCGATCCTCTCCCGAATTGCTCGAATAGTAGCCCGCTGTTGAGGTTGCACTCTTCGGCACAACTTCAAGACTCTTTAAGACCTGTGCATTGAAGGCCGGGGTTCCGTCGTGGTTGTAGATCCATCCAGTGGCGAGTCGGCATCGTTTAAGTACGTGCACGAGTTCTTCATCAACGGACATGTTCAGTGGCCGTGTGCGCAGCGTTTGAAATCCGGGTGCATTGATTCGAAACTCATACGGAGCGTCAGCCAAATGCTCCATCGTGAGCAGTCCTTGATCGTCGGTCTTATATTCGACGATCAAGCTCGAGGCTTCCCCATGAATTTCCGGAAGCATGACCAGGGTCGCACCAGCAACGGGGTTGTCATCTTCGCCGACGACCCGCATTGTTCTCTTCGCCCCGGTCGTAAGCACGATGACCAGGTTCTTCTTCCTTCCGTTGGTCAATTCAAATTCGTCAGTCCAGGCAGGAGCATATCCGTCGACAAAAGCAGTCACGGAGATTTTCCCTGCAGAGCACTTTCTGGCAAAGTGACCGCCCTCCACGTCTAAGTAGATAATTGGACCAGATGAAGCGAACCCCGATCGGCTGATGACTCGAATGCTCCCCTTTTTCGTTACCAGGGTTCCATCTTCCCACTCAATTCGACCCGTGACCGTTACCTCAGCGGAATCATTCAACGAAAGTTGTGAACTTTGTTGATTGATCGAGTGAAGAAGCGCCACGGCGAGGAGCACAGTACTTCCCAGCAAGAAGAGTGCCTTTCGATTCAAATTCAGTCGCGTTGAAGGCGATGCCTGAATCAACCGCAGAACTCGATGTTCAAGAAGAGTCGGTCCTCCTGTCGTTGCAGCGATGGCGAGAGAATTCTGCGATGAGACGCCCGCACACAACTCGGCCATTCGCAGCAACGCACCCGCGTATTTCATCGCCTCATGGCCGGATCGCACGACGAGGTCGTCGCAACAGATTTCTCGCTCGGTACTCAGGCTACGGCTGAGGAGCCAGACCACCGGATGAAAGAACAGCAATGATTCGATTAGTCGCTGCAGCAGATTCATCCAGAGGTCATAGCGGCGGATGTGTGCGAATTCGTGGCTGATGATGGCGGAGAATTCGTCCGCAGTCAGACCTGTCATCACGGATGCAGGCAGCAACACGATTGGTCGCAGCACGCCGATCACCGTCGGCACGGCGACTCGTTCACAGTAGGCGACGATCGGAAAAATTCCAAGGCCGATGCGGCTGGCCTGATTTCGGATCTGCTCCAGCAGCGCGGAATCGGCCAGTGGGATGGCGGTGGCTCGCAAACGTTGGCCGCCCCAGAGAGCGACGCTCAGCCTCAACAGAAAACAGATTACGCCGAGCAGATAGGCCACGGTTGCCCATGTTGCGATCGTGCGATACCACTTCGCGTTCGTACTCGTTGATGAAGGTGGATTTGCCAACGGCAACGGAGTGGTGGCTGCGTTATTCGTCTCCTCGGAAACAGCGTCGGTCGAGGCAATGGGCAGCGAATTGGCTCTCGGTGGAATTAACGCGGGTTAAGGAATATCGACAGGAAGCGACTCGCCACCCTCCTGACGTTCGCTCGCAGAATGTACCTGTTCATTCGCCGTTGAGCGATTCCCGGGCAAACTCTCCGGCACGGTCACCAGTGAAAACGTGATCGCCACACACATCGGACACGCCAACAGCGCGATCGAGTGCAGCCAGTATCGCAGCGTCGCTGTTTGATTTCTGAACAGCCGAGCCAGTGCCATCGCCGCGAGCCCGATCAGGCAGCCCTGCCACAAAAAGTGCAGCAGCGTGATGGCCCAGCGGAGCGACATTTCTGAATTGAGAAAGAACGTTGTGTCGAGAATCGAATCACTCATGACTCTTCTCCTTCAGCTTCTGATTGAACGCCTTGCGGAGACTTTTCAAAGCGTCCGCGTCCAGATCGGCGACATCGAACAGGCTGAGCATCACGGCTTCGGCCGATCCGTCGAAGACTCGATCAACGATATCTCCCAGCATTCCGCGACTGACCTGTTGATCGCTGACGAGCGGCTCGAAGCGAAACGCCTTGCCTTCGACGGGATTCAGTTGAGCCAGTTGTTGCTTTTCTACCATCTTCTGTAGCGTCGTGATCACCGACGTGTGAGCCAGATCGCGGCCTCGTTCCGCCAGAGCGTCACGAATTTGCCGTGCCGTCTGAGGAGCGTTCTCCCAGAGCACTTTCAGAATCTGGAGTTCCAGTTCCGTGGGATATTCCGAAGGTGACCGAGCCATTTGCTACTCCGGGAAGGGCCTGACTAATTTCTATCGAAATAGAATTTATCCGTCCGATTGAGGATACGCAAGAGGCAATCTCTATTGAAATAGAATTTTGCGCCAGTGCGAGTGGGTTTTTACCACGGAGGACACAGAGAGCACACGGAGCCTGAAAGGCCGAAACAATTGAGTCGGATTAAGCTGATCGCTGTGTCAGCCCTTCGGGCCTTGAGGACTTTCTATCTCTTCTTTCCCGGTGGCTTACGCACACCGACATTGGAGTTGTCGGCCCGCCGGGCCTGAATCGCAGGCAAAACGTCTCGCTGCGATCCCGAAGAAACAAGAATCCGCCCTTTCGTCTCTGCGATTCCTTCTCTGTGTCCTCCGTGACCTCTGTGGTGAAACCTGCGACACCTCAACCGCGAACCTACTTTCGGAGTTCCGCTCTGTGCGGCAGACGCTGCGTGCGAAGATTGTCGAGGTACGCTTTCACAGCCGCTGCTTCTTGACGGACACTTTCGTCGGGAGACTTCAGCAGCCCTTCCAGCAGTTGCACTCTGCTGAGGATCGGATGATTCTGAATCGCAGGCAGCATATCCCGCTGAAGTTTCACGTGATCCCCAGTGGCAATCAGCCGAATCAGATCTTCGTGAGTCGTATCGTACTTCAGAAAATTGGCGATGTTTTTGTGCCACGAGTGATCGGGCTCAGCCTTCATGTCGGCCAACCACTGGGCCGCCGCCTGTTCGCAGGGAAGGTGGTAGAGCAGCTCTCGCAAGGTTGAAATCACTCGAAGGTGCTTTTGGCGTGGAGTCATGTAGTTGGTGTCATCACCCGGCACGCGTGGTATCGTCGCTACGGTTTGCTGTTGATCCTGAATTACTGCCATCAATACCTGATATTGGTCCGCCAGCGGCATGGTGTTCGGGAGTTCCAGGAGATGTACATAATCCGCATGTTTCTGCACGGCATCCTGTAGAACATCAACGAACATGGCGGGTGTCGATTCGGGCCACAGTCGGCCGAGATATTCCCAGCGAATCTGATGCGATTGATGTACCGATTGGTCAGCCGTCGCAGCTTTCACATCCTGCCAGAACTGCATGGCCAGCGACGGCTGTTCGTCGGAGAACTCCCGATCACTAAACAGGAGGCTCAAAAAGACACCAGAAAACAAGTCACTGCTGAGACTGAATCGAGTCATACCCTTGCGGGCAATTTCAAGCAGGTTGGATTGTTGCTGCCGTCGGAATTTGGCCCCCAGAGGCGTTCGAAGTCGCATCAGTCGGCTATACCATTTGTTCACATAGACCTGTGAGTGATCGCCAATCCGCACTCCGTTGAATGGATCTGTCGCTTGAGTGTGCCAATCATTGCGAAGCAGGAATGACTCGTAGACTGAACCGCCCAGCACATCGAGATATTGAAGACGATTCTCATTGCCGTAACACATCCGCAGCAGCTCGGGCGTTAACTGACGCTCCACCAGATTGTCCGCAGAGGGATCGATTGCTTCAGCCATGCCGTTGTAGACCTTCGGTCCACCCATTGTTGATTCGAGAAACATCGACTGGGCAGTTCGATCTGTGGAGGTCTGGGATGGAAGAGCGTCCAGAGACTGATCGAGCCGCCAGACAGCCTGAGCGATGGGAAATAGAGCTGATTTTTCGCCGGAGCTGTTGATGCCTGCTTCGTCCCATGTTGCAAATCCGAATCCTCCCTCCTGATCGTACTGGACGCCTGGCGGATCCGGGTTCTCCGTCGTTCGAAGCAACTGCCGTGCATGCTCGACGAGTTGCACGGGATCCAGCATCGGCACGATCTGGTCCACGGCCAGCCCATTCGCACTCTTGCTGTCATAGGAACGTGTTTGCCTTGCTTCATCTTCGATCTTCATCAGTAACTGCCATGCGGATGCCGAGTCTGTCACATCACGAAGCATTGCCGCAAGCTTTGGATTGTCTCCTTTGAGCCGAGAGATCAAAGGCTCAGCCGCTGAACATTGCTCAATCAGTTTCAAGCCAAATTCGCCGAAAGACTGGAACGCATTCTGCCACGCTTCGTCCGTCTCATAATTATTCAGGCGAGCACGATCCAGCAGGGTTTCAAGTTCATGATCCCACTGAGGAAACACCGTATCGAGCTTCACAAGAATCATCTCCTCAGGTGTTCCCGGCTTAAGGTGTGTTCGATGACCCATGGTAGACCAGCCCACGACATCGTTCAGTTCGACCTTAAAATAAAGATTTGTGCTGCGTTCCATATCGGGGGGGAAATGTAGAGGACACCATCCCCATAGACGAAACACTTTCCCTCTGGCATCAGTCCACTGGCTCTCTGGCGATGGTGGATAAACCTCCTGAAGCTCCGGTGATTCCCTGGTCCAGACCGCAACCTTGCCCAGCAATTCACGAGCCGTGATTTCGACAGGCGTCTTCCCAAGACTGACGCCGTTCACCCAAAGTTCGGCCCCGACTCGTGGATCGATGAGCTCGAAGCGAATGAGAGTGTTTGGCGTTTCCGCCGCTGGATTCGCATTCGAGCCTGCAACGATGGTACTCGGATGTTTTCGCTCGAATGCATCCTGCCGATCAGAACGGATCTTCATGTTGAATGCCATCAGCGCAGTTCCACCGATCAGAATCATGCCCATCATTCCGACGACCGTGCTGAATCTCCATGTGACAAACAAGGCAACAACACCCAGAATCGCACCGGTGACGAACACCGGCTTGTTTGTGAATCGAATGGTATCCACCGCCTCAGCCATCGCTTCCGGAGGCCACGTGAAGTGCGAACCAAATACCCACATTACAGCGAGGACACTCAGTCCGATTGCGAATTGAATAGTCTCCAGATTTCGCACTGAGTTGCTGCGACGTGAGCTCGGTGCAATCCAGCGCCGCCCGGTTCGCATGGCAGGAATGACTGGTACCACCAGAATGGCCGTTGCCAAAAGCAACATCACGCCCACACTCATCAGGAAATAGAAAATCATCATGCCTGAACCTCCACGCGACGATGGAACTGCCAGCAACTCAGAACAGAGAGACTCGACATCAGCACACCCGCACCGTGCATGAACCACGCGACGGGTGTGATGGAAGACGCCGATCGGTCGAGGGCTCCCACGACCATGAATACAAAGCCCATCAGAATGAGCCATCCGGCTCCGCTGTCTCCGAACGGCTGTCGGCATCGCACCCAGAAGTAGTGCATCGGCCCCAGCACGAGCAGGTAGAACGCGAACAGCCACAGACTGACATCGGCATCTACAGTACCCATCAGTGGAAACCACGGATTTCCCAGATGAAACTGCGTCCATGAACGCAGTCCGCTGATGATGACGACGAACACAACAACCGAAACCATAGCGCCCGAGATGACGGTCGCCAGCCATGTTGACCACCACAATTGGTCTCGCGAAAAGCCCTGCGAGTACAGAAATCCGGGCCCCCGCGGCGCGCTGCGGCCGAGAATCCAGACCATCAGTCCGGAATGAATCAAACCGGCGACCACCATGTAACCCTGCCGTGCAAGGATGAGACGATCCGATGTGAACATGGGGTAGACAATCGCCGCCAGCATCATCGCAATGTTCAGCACAGCCAGTTGCCGCAGATGCCAGCGGATGAGTGTGATCATTGGTTTCATGAGATTTCGTAGTCCTGAAATTGAGTCGATTTGCGAAACGATAAATGACCCGCTGAGCCTGAGGCGCTAGCCGATTTTTTGCTGTCGAATCGGCTAGCGACTCAGGCTCAGGAAGTCACCGCCAGAAAGAACTCTTCCAGCGTCGCTTTCCGGCGACGCATTTCGTTTGGCAACTGATGAGAACTTAGCACGCTTGCATGGTCGCGAAGCATCAGTCCATTCTCGCCGACAATCGCTGCTTTGGCCGTCACCAGCTCCACACCCGACGGAAGCGAGGCGTCTGGCGCAGCGTGTTCACACTCGACGATCCAAACTTGCTCTCGCAGTTCTTCGAGATCGGATTGAAGCAGGATCGCGTTCCGATGCAGAATGCTGATGTCATCCGCCACGCGTTCGATGTCGGACAAAACGTGAGTCGCCACGAGTACCGTGATGTTTCGATCATTGGCTTCACGGCGAATCACCTGATAAAGCTCAATGCGAGTCTGCGGATCAAGCCCATCGGCCGGTTCATCCAGCAGCAGCACTTCACAGCCGCGAGATAGCAACAGAACAAGCAGCACCCATCGCTTCTGACCCTTGCTCAGCGAGGACCAGATACGTGACGTCGTGAGTCCATGCGATTCCAGAAGCTGAACAGCTCGCGATTGATCAAACGCGGGACCAGCCGCGTCACTCAGCGTCAGCAGATAATGCAGTCGAGCCCCGGTGGCGGTTCGAATCCGTCGAGCAAACAGCCCGTGCGACTCACCGCCGCGTGCACAGCGGGCCAGCAGGAATGATTCAGCAACCGAGCGCTGCCCCGCGTTGGTTCAATCAGTCCCATAAGCAGCTTAAGCAGCGTCGTTTTGCCAGCCCCATTTGGCCCCAGCAACGCACACACGCGACCTTTAGCCACCGACAGATTGACATCGTGAAGAACTCGCGTCTTCCCAAAGTCGCGGCCAAGTCCGTTCGCTTTGATCGTCGATTCTGCGGAGGACATCGCTCCATCCTCAAACGATGAGCCGGCAATCTGCGAAGTGTCTGCCACTGGAGTATTAATCATTCTGAGGCTCCATCTTGTTCACAACCTGATTCAGAATCTCTTTCACTTCCGCAGATGTCGCGCCGAGCCGCTTGGCCTCGGCCACCATCCGCTGGGCGAGATCGGTGATGATCTCACGTCGACGAGCGGCGGGCACAGTCTGCTGAGACTCCGTAATGAACACGCCGCGGCCCTGCTGCATAACGGCGAGCCCGCCGCTGACAAGCTCTTCGTACGCTTTGACAACGGTTCGCATATTGATGCCCAGCTCATTCGCGAGCTCTCGAATGCTGGGCAGCTTGTCACCTTCCTTCAGCTTCCCTCGCGCAACGTCGAACTTGATCGCTTCGACAATCTGTCGATAGATCGGCTCGCCGCTGTGATGATTAAGGTGAATGGGCATCCAACCGCCTTCTGACTACTGTTGTACAACAGATAATACAGTTGCCGCAACATGCGTCAAGCAGAGTTTCTGAATTTTTGCCCGTCAGAGTCCATCGTTTTGTCAGTCCGATTCCGCGATTGGCTCACCTCTTTCCACAGGCGAACCACTTAGCCCTGCGCTGAGTAACCCGCGAGCCTTATTGATCCACTCTGTGTTCTCTGCGTCCGCTGTGGTAAGCTGTGAGCCCAGCTGCAGCGGGGATGAGTCGTCAGGGCAGCGCCTCTTGACGAAGTCGGCGAAGTCAACTCGGGAATGAGTCGTTCATGTTTTTCAGATTTCTGATTCTGTTCGCCCTGGTGCCACTGGCGGAACTGTGGCTGCTGGTCTGGATGACCGAGCGCACCAGTCTCGGGTGGACCATCCTGCTGGTGATTTCCACCGGGATGATCGGCATGAGCCTGGTCAGATGGCAGGGCATGAAGGCATGGCAGCAAGTTCAAAAGGACTTGGCATCCGGCAAGTCACCGTCTCAGTCCATTCTGTCCGGCGTTCTGATTCTGGTTGCTGGCGCGTTTCTGCTAACCCCCGGACTTATCACGGATACGACTGGGTTTCTGCTGCTCGTTCCACAAATACGCCGCTGGATGGCGGCGGCTGTTCAGAAGCGATTCGTCGGTCGCGTTGTCAGTAATGTGCAGGGGTCCGTCTGGGTCAGTTCCTTTTCGTCGAACTTCCCGCAGCCGCCGATGAGCGATGCCGCTGAAGATGCGGAACGGCCGAACGTTCGCGTGATCGACCCCAACGACAGGACTGAGCGACTGACCAACGATCAGTAGTTCCTGCAGGCCAACTCATGACGCTGGCTGAACATCCCGGGCATCAGGTCAGGACATCTTTCAGAACAAGCCCATGCACATCGGTCAACCGCATGTCGCGCCCGCCGAAGCGGTAGGTCACACGTTCATGATCCATGCCCATCAGATGCAGCATGGTGGCATGCAGATCATGGATCTCGGCTTTGTTTTCGACAGCCTTGTAACCAAACTCATCGGTAGCGCCGTAAATTGTGCCGCCCTTGATACCACCACCCGCCATCCACATGGAAAATCCATACTGGTTATGGTCTCGCCCATCGGAACCCTGAGCAAACGGCGTCCGACCAAACTCACCCGACCAGACTACCAGCGTTCGCTGCAGCAGCCCTCGCTGTTTCAAATCAGCCAGTAGACCGGCAATGGGTTTGTCGACGGACTTCGCATTTTTCGTATGCCCGTCCACGAGATTACTGTGCTGATCCCAGCGGTCTCCATTCCCCGAGGGGCAGGTCAGTTCAATGAAGCGAACACCACGCTCGACAAGTCGTCGAGCCAGCAGACATTCGCGCCCGAACGTCTGCGTGTTCGGGAGCTCGTCGAACATCCCGTACATCTCCTGAGTCTCACGCGTTTCACCGCTGAGGTCCATGAGTTCCGGAACAGCCAGCTGCATTTTTGCGGCCAGTTCATAATTGACGATCGCCGATTCCACCTGATCATCGTGGCCATAACGTTCAGCCGTTGTCAGATCGAGATGCCGAATCAGATCGAGCTTGCGGCGCTGAAGTTCAAGGCTGCTTTCGCGCGGTCGGATGTCGGCGACGGGCGAATCGCCGAGGCCAAACACAGAGCCCTGATAACTGGCCGGCAAAAATCCGCTGCCAAAATTGTCCAGCCCGCCAGGCGGAATCAGGCCACCATTCAGCACGACAAAATGAGGCAGGTCTTCACATTCGTTTCCCAGCCCATATCCGAACCACGCGCCCATTGATGGACGCCCCTGAAGTCCTGAGCCGGTGTGCAGGAAGTAGTTCGCGTTGGTATGTTCGGGGAACCCTGAGGTCATGGAGCGAATGACGGCCATGTCGTCCACATGCTTCGCTGTTTCCGGAAACAGATCGCTGACCGGAATACCGCTTTCACCGTACTGCTGGAACTTCCACGGACTGGCCAGCGTATTGCCAATATTGTTGAACTGCGTGGGTTCAATTTTCGTGGGAAACGGCTTTCCATGCTGTTCCGTGAGCAGCGGCTTGGGGTCGAACGAATCAACCTGTGAGACGCCGCCATCCATATACAGGAAGATGACGCTCATCGCCTTCGGAGGAAAGTGCGTGGGCTTCGTTCCCAGCTCATGATTCCGCTGTGACGATCCGCCCTCTGCAGCCGAAAGAGAACCGCCAAGCAGATGAGCCATGGCGACAGAGCCAAAACCGCAGGCGGCGGTTTGCAGCAATTCGCGGCGCGAATGGGGCAGGGGGCGAAAACGTTGACAATGCGTTCGAGGCATAATGAGTTCCTGACGTCAAAAGGCAGGACAGGTGCGGTGACCGGTCCATGCCTATTGTCCGCTGACAGCCGTCGAAACTCAACTGTGATCCATCAGACCCTGATCGCCGACCAAACTTTTTTTCTCGCTCGCCAGTTCGAAGTGCCTGTCATTCGAAGTGCCTGTCACAGGGATCAGGCTTCGTTGGCGTTCGGCAGAAACCGGCCACCGCTCATGAACATTCCGTTGTCACACGGAGAACACCATTCGATCTGAACGTTGTACTGGAATTCGCGAGTCTCGCTGGCCATCCGGACAACGACTTCGCCCGGCGTCACCGCGCCACGGTGGAGAAGGCCGATCCCCGTGCGGCTGATTTCCCGCGTCATTGAGGAAACGGTGTTCCCCCGCGACGTGCGGATTTCTGCCGGAACCGAAAGTTCCAAACGCTCATTGGCCCGATGGTTCGCGCTGTTCGGCTTGCCGATGCTCTCAAGCACACGGCGAAGATCATCGATTGTCGGACGGCTCCAGGGATCCTGTGTCATGACGGCCTCCTGCTGATCGCTCGCACTGGAGCGAAACAGCGTATGTGACTGCGAATTTTTCTGTGGGGAAAGCGTTGTGACATCAACGGGCACAACGCTTTTGTGCAACAGTAGTTCGCAACAGGAGAGTCAGCCGACTCAGATCACCTAAAAACCGGGATTCTGCTACCCATGCAGCGGCAACTCGCGGTCAGGAATTGGCTTTTTGCGAGCTGGAGCGAATAAGAGAGCCGCGACGATTATTCCGCCAATAAGCAATACAAGAGTTCGCAGGCTGATGGAAAAATCCCTGGCCGGTGACACTGAAGCCACTTCCGACGCTGTCAGAGTGTCGCTCGCCTGGCCATTGTCTATGCCAGTTTCCGATGGTGGTTCGATGGCCGAGGGTGTTGGAAACAGGGCTTCCTGTGGAATGGCCGTTGGAACCACGGTGTCTGCTGGAAGTGCTCGACCAGAAGAAACAGTCTTGACCGCATTCCGTGGGGCATCATTATTACGCAGACGGCGTGCCGGTTGGGACTTCTGGCCGAACGCCGGGGCTGAAGACCAGACTCCTGTATCGGGCGTATCCGGCAATGAGGCTGGCGGAACGGCCTCGGCGTCGACGAACATTGCCGCAAACTGTTCTTCGGTGGAATCATTGTCCCTGCTGGGCTTCCGCTGGAGCCTGGCGGTCTTCTTCGGCTCAGTCCACTGGATCTCCTCCGATGTCTGCGTGCGCGACTTACTGCGGGCGTCAGCTGCGCCCGCCAGGCTGGACTCCGCATTGTTCTCGGCTCCAATCGGCGATCCAAACAGGCCTTCCTGATCGGCGACTTCAACTTCGACATCGGCAACTGCGACCGGTTGTTTTGATGCCACACGACCCCGGCTCGACGCGGCCTTTTTCTTTGGAGTGCCTCCTGCCTCCGCAAGAAGACTATCGAAGCTTTCAACAGCGTTGCTGTCCTGCGATTCCTGCTCTGCTGCCTCTGGCTCTGCGCTGGCCATAGACTCAAAATCGGCCTTGGCGGCAGCGGCAGCCGCGGCCTTCTTTTCTGTCAGCATTTTTTCAAATTCAAGCAGCTGATCGTCGGCGACGGGCTCGCGATTTGGTGCCTTCTTTGGAGCATTTTCTTTCGCCGCAACCCCGGCTGCGATCAGAGGAGCCGCATCTTCGGCCGACTCTTCTGCTGTCGCCGGTTTGGTCGCGTTTCGCTCAAAATGCTTTTCGAATTTCTCAACCAGCAACTCTTCCTCATCAACTACTGGCTTTGCCTCTTCGGCAGCACTGGCGGTCTTGACGGACTTGTCTTTTGTTGGCTCTTTGCCAAGACCGGTTTGCAGATCTTTCTCGTCCGAGGCCAGTTCGGCTTTCGTGGCCGCTGGCTTCTTCTTTTCGGCGATAACGGTCTCCTCAGGCGCTTCCCGGGTCAGGAAAGGATCGGCTTCCACCGCCTCCTGCCGACGGAACGGATTCTTCCACCTGCTGCCTGTGGATGTCCGTTCTTCGGACTCTGGCGTATCGGCGGCGGCCATCACTTCGGATTCATCGGCCGTCTTCTTTCCGAATGGCAGCCACGATGCAAATCGCGGTTTGCTGCCGTCCGTGGACGCACCTTCGTTCTCTCGCTTGGCTTCCAGTTCTTCCAATGTCTTGTAGCCCGCCGTTTCGTTGCGGGCGAACATGCCCTTCAGGCCATTTCCAGCACAGCCGGCGCTGGTCATCAGAAGGACGGCCATGCTGCTGGAAACAAATTTGCGGGTTTGAGTCATCTTTCTGGCCTTCCAAATTCGGTCCGATGGCCACCTGCTGTTCGAGCAAATCCGCACGAAAGCAAAAGAGGCCCCTGATCGTATCGGCTAAACCGAACTTAGCTCAAAATCAGGCTATGACGACTGAGGCGATTCTTCCGCGAAAAGATGTTCGATGGACCGGTCACAGAGACGGCGAAAAAGAGTCAGGCTGCAGTGGCTTTGCAGGCAGCCCGCCGTCCATTGGCAACAATTCCGGAACAGACGCTCAAAATCGCTCAAGTTCCGGGATGGTGCCGTTGCAGTTGCAGACCCCGAAATGGCAACAGGCCCGGGCTCTCTGAAGAAAGCCGGGCCTGTTGAGATTATAAATTCCGTAACTTCAGGAACTCCGTCTGTCAACGTGCGTTGGTATTCAAGTCCGTCTGAATCAGGCGGACGGAGGAACCTCAGGTTCTGGTACCAGAGGCAGGTCCTGCGGTGGCATCGGAATCGGTGCTGGGGGAGCCGTCGCTGAATTCGGTGTCAGAATCGGAGCGGGCGACGGTGGGGGGTCAGCCTGAATTGACAGCATTGGAATGGATGTCGATTCGGGTAGCAGCTGGTCGTGGTTCTCGATGATGATCTGCGAGTGATCATGCTCCGAGTGTTCCGGAACGACAATCACTTCGGAGTGCGGCTGCACGATCGAGTGCTGGTGGAGAGGCTGCCGAGAGCCTCGCCATTCGGTCACTTTCATCCGTGGAATACCGGTGTCAATACATCTAGTATTTTTGGATGAGCCGATTCCATGCGAGCCGCAGGTCGAACATCCGGTTCCATGAGACGCATGTCCTCCACAGGTCCCACAGGCCGAACCGGTCTGGAAAGAACTCGCACATTGCCCACAACTACCGCAGTTGCTGCAGGAAGCAGCCTGCACTTCAGTGGTATCAATGCACCCCACGATATCACCGCACTTCTGATCTTTGTTCTCACAGTTGTCGTAAGATGAGCCGGCGGCATACGCACAGCAGTTTCCCCCAAATCCCGACTTGCGATGAGCGGAGAAGGAATACGTCTGGTCCAGGGCGCCAATGGCGCCGGCAAGGTCGTGCAGTTCACCGTTCACGGATTTTTGCAGACATGTCAGCCCTGTGATCAAACCAATGACCAGCAAGGATCCAATAATCACGATTTCAGTCGACAGGATCACTCCGTGTTCATCCTGCCGAAGCACCTTCAGCAGATTCAACATATCAATTTCTCCAATACCAACACCAGAGGGAATGAGATCCGCAACGACATGCTGCGGTGTTCGTTGGCAGACGATCAACGGGTCTGCCGGCCGGTCCGTACTCATTGGATTCAAGAGAACCTGGTCAATGCGGCGATCAGAGGACCAGGCCCGGTCAGCGATCTGCGACAGCATCAACGGTTTGTGTTTCGTTGGATTGTGCGTCCATGGTTTGTGCCTCCATGGATTGCGGAGATGAGTGGCTCACCCGAGGCGAGAAAGGGGTCTCTCACAACCCCTTCTCGCGTCGGACGAACAAAACGACTGAACTCATTTCAGCCGCGGGCGGTTTCTCAGGCCGCTGAAGGTGGTTTCTCAGGCCACCTTCTCCCTCTCTCTCCTGCTATGAACAGAGCGGGTCGCTGTGTGAGGGAATGTCTCTCTCGGACAACTCCGGATGGCTCTTTGGTAGCAGCAGCCGGGGCCGTTCTCTCACTCCTCACAATCATCGCGACCGTTAACGTCACAACGAAACAAATAATTAGCACAGCCCGTGCCATTGGCGAAATCAGAATAACCAGCACAACCAAACATAGCAGTTAAGTTATTCTCTGGAAGGTGTTTACGGCGATTCCTTGCTTTGGAGCCCCTGGTCGCCGTTCCGGTTGCGCGCAAAGAATCAATTGCGCCTTGTTTAGCGATTGTGATAATTATCCTGAATACACCGCCACGGATCAGATGGCATGCGACCTCGGACAACGCTCATGATTGTTCGACTCACGAGGCCGATCTGTTCCGGATCGGCCAGCCTGCACTTTTGGGCGACAGGGCAGATTCGCCAGCCGTAATCCGCCCGAGCCACACGGGGCGACGCACTGCGCGGAAGGGGAAGTCGACCTGCGTAATTCATTCGCGTCAGAAAGGGGATGCTGGTATCGTCCGGAATTCGGAGACTGCACCAGGCAGACAGAGACAACCACAAAGGACTTCAGCGAACATGGCTAAGTGTTTGGTCACAGGCGGAGCAGGCTTCATCGGCAGTCATTTAACGGAACTGCTTCTAAGCCAGGGACACATGGTTGTCGTTCTGGATAACCTGTCCACGGGCCGAGCGACCAATCTTGAAGACGTCAAACACAACAGCCGCCTGGAGATTCGCAACGGATCAATTACTGACCCGGTTGCACTGAGTGAAGCGGTCCATGGCGTGGAAATGATCTTCCATCTGGCGGCGGCTGTGGGAGTCAAGCTGGTTGCCGACGATCCAGTCCGCACGATTGAAACCAACATTTATCCGACCGATCAGTTGCTGCGTCTGGCCGTGCAGGGCAACGTCAAAAAGTTCTTCCTCGCTTCCACCAGCGAGGTCTACGGAAAGCACCCGGGCGAATCATGGGTTGAAGACGACGACCTGCACCTTGGCCCTACCAGTCGACCTCGCTGGGCCTACGGTTGTTCCAAAGCCATCGACGAATTTCTGGCACTGGCGTATCACAAGAAGTTCGGTCTCGGTGTCACTGTCGGTCGCTTCTTTAACGTCGTGGGGCCTCGCCAGGTGGGCAACTACGGTATGGTTGTTCCGCGTTTCGTTGAAGCCGCTTTGCGCGGCGGCCCGGTGATCGTGTATGACGACGGTTCACAAATTCGCTGCTTCGCTCACGTCCGCGAGATCACTCAGTGCATCGTAAAACTAATGTCGACTGATGTGGCCGAAGGGCGAGTCTTCAACATCGGCAGTGATCAGCCGGTTTCGATCCTCGATCTTGCAAAACGCGTGATCGCAAAAACCAATCCTGCCGTCGAGGTGGAATTCGTTCCGTACGCTCAGGCTTACAGCGAAGACTTCGAAGACGTGCAGCGACGAGTCCCCAACGTCAATCGCCTGTTTGAGACGATCAGCCAGAAACCTGTTTCCTCACTCGATCAGATTCTGGACGATATCATTGCCTGGAAACGCGATTTGATGACTGAGGCGTAACTCACTGAGACGCGCCGGACAGCGCCAGTCTGGCGTGCCACGTTTCCTGAAGGTTGTTTGTGACGATAGATTACAGCGTCGAATGTGTCCCTTCTCCCCTGGCAAGGGGAGAAGGTGGCCGGCAGGCCGGATGAGGGGCATTCGAGGCAGGCATCGTGCATGTGTTCCGCTCTCGTTCCTGTCACACTCCCGCATCATCGGAACATCGCTATGCTGCCCGCATCCCTGATTGCCGCCAAGCGAGATCATCAGGAATTGACTGACGAAGAGATCGGCTTCTTTATTCAGGGCTTTGCTACGGGCTCTATCCCCGACTACCAGATGTCGGCGATGGCGATGGCCATCTATCTCAACGGCATGACGCCCAACGAGATCGCGAAGCTCACTGCCGAAATGCTGCGCTCGGGGACTCAACTTGCCTGGCCCGCGGACGGCATTCCACGAGTCGACAAGCATTCGACCGGCGGCATCGGTGACAAGACGTCTTTAATCATTGCTCCCCTGCTGGCGGAATGCGGTCTGCAGAATCCGATGCTGTCCGGACGAGGCCTCGGGGCGACCGGTGGCACGCTGGATAAGCTCGAAGCAATCCCTGGCTTTCGGACAAAACCTGTCGCTCGACGAGATCACCCGGCTGACCCAATCTATCGGCTGCGTCATCACCGGCGCCTCCGCAGAACTGGCTCCGGCCGATCGCAAGCTGTACGCCCTTCGCGACGTCACGGCGACAGTGCCATCCATTCCGTTGATCACTGGCAGCATCATGAGCAAGAAACTGGCCGAATCGCTCAACGCCTTGGTCCTGGATGTCAAATTCGGCAGCGGTGCATTCATGAAGACTCGTGAGCAGGCGACGCAACTGGCTCATTCGCTGGTCAACACCGGCGAACGGATGGGCGTCCGCACGACGGCACTTCTGACGGATATGAACCAACCACTCGGGCGCATGTGTGGCAACGCCGTGGAAGTACTGGAATCCATTGACGTGCTTAAAGGCGGCGGACCGGCGGATGTACGACTGCTGAGCATCGAACTTTGTGCCGAGCTGCTGATCTCCACCGGCATCGACCAGTCTCTGGATGATGCTCGCCGTCGCTGCGAAACGCTGCTCGATAACGGAGCCGCCTTCGAACGCTACTGCCGCATGATCAAAGCCCAGGGCGGAAGCACCGGCGATGTTTTGCATGTCGCTCCGTCAACAGATCTTGTGTCTGACCAGGATGGCTTCATTGCTGCGATCGACACCGAGGCCCTCGGTCTGGCCATCATTTCACTCGGCGGCGGCCGCAGGAAAATGGGCGATCCCATTGATCATTCCGTCGGCCTGGAAATGCTCGTCCGCCTCGGCGACCGCGTCGCTAAAGGAACGCCCCTCGTCCGCATCTTTTCGAAGAATCCGGAGATGGTGACATCACCTATTCGAAACGCGATTCAGATCAGCGATTCCGGCATCGCACCGGAACTCATTGTGGAACGCATTGCGTGATTCACCACATACAAGCTCGAAGCGCAAGCGAGTGGGCTTTCCTGTACTTGCTGAGAATTTGAATGGATTGATTGAACGGCAGGGCCGACTGGCTCGCCATTTTGAATGTGTATGAAGGGTTGGATATGGCTGACCGAGAGTTTAACACTGGCGAGCCGTTGGGTTACCTCATTACATGGACAACCTACGGTACGTGGTTGCCGGGGGATGAGCGTGGCTGGCAGCGGTCTGGGCAAGCAGGTATTCAATTGCCCAATCAGACGTTCCGAGAGATGGCTGCAGCCGATATGGGGGAGTCAGCGTTCTACATGGAGGACGCGGACCGACAGATCGTCGATAACACTGTGGCCAGCCACTGCGAAATACGCAATTGGATCCTGCATATTTCCAATGCCCGCACAAACCATGTTCATGTCGTTGTCACAGCACCGGGATACAAGCCGGAAGTTGTCCGTGACCAGTTCAAGGCCTGGTGCACACGATATTTGAAACCGCGACACATGGGTCGCGAGCGATTCTGGACAGAGGGAGCAAGCTGTCGCTGGATTAACCATCCGGAGGATCTTGAGTCAGCGATTCTGTACGCAGCGGATGCTCAGGACCGAAAAGATCGGGAGTAAAGATCGTTGCATATTCGTATGCCGCTGGCCCACTCGCTGGCGCTTCGAGCTTGTATTGGTGGTGCCGCCTCAGTCATTCCCATACGTTTCGACAACGTCAAAACCAACTACGTCACGGCCAGCCCCTGGACGATGCAACTGCCTGCGTAACGGAAATGTCCTATTCGCTGCTCCAATGCCGCCTCAAGTCTCGTACCTGTTCCAGCAATCGGTTGGCTGGATCGTGGACTAACGCCTTCCGTATTGTCAAATCGAGCTGGTGACACCTCTGGATGAACCCCCGCTTCCAAAGTGAGATGGTCAGTTCCAGCAGGCGAGTCATCTGCTCGGAGTTTAGTTGAGCTTCCTTTTGCAGCAATGCCCATTCCTGCTCTTCCCGATGGCGACATCGTCGCGCATGTCGACATTCCGGGCAATGCACGCAGATGCTGTCGACGAAGAATCGCAACTCTTCATACCAGTACTGCTGTTCCTTCGCGAAGAAGATGAACCAGCGACGACAATCTCGGCAGCGGCAGAGCACATCAAAGTACTCGGTTCGCGGAAAAACGGAATAATTCTGTTTCGATTCGTCGGCGCGAATTCTGGTGGCAGGAAATATCCACGCAGGCTGATGCTGATAAATCCCAAACTTCACTGCCTGAGAAAGATTGTCGCCTGACAGCAAAGGTGCCTTGCCATAACGCGGATGAGGCACCAATTCATCAACGTCAGGCAGCAACAGCCTTGCTGCCTCAACGTCAAACTGCTTCTCCCATCCGTGGGCAGGAAACTTGTCAGGGAAAATGTTGGGCATTTCTGTTATCTGCACTGCCACATACGAGGAAGTGTTTAACCGTGACGAAGGCCTGCGACTCGATCCGCGAACACTCCAAAGCCGCATGGGCATCGCCTTCTGAACAATTCGAGATCCGCAATTGCGGCAGCCATTGAGTAAGGGTCCCGCAATGCGCAGTCACTCGTCGTCAATGATCTAAGATTTTGACATGCCGTCTTTGGGTCATTGTGCCTCTCCGGATCGGGCTGCATTTGGATTTCTGTACCCAGCACGTCCGAAAGCGCGGCGTGGTCCGCTAAAAACCATGCATCAAAGCTCTTTACGGCGATGCCGATCGCGCGAGGCAGTAAGGTAAAGGTTGCTTCCTGAGCGACCGTGGCTGCCTGGTGTCGTGACCGATCGTCATCCTGATCAATCAGGATCACAACGGCATCATATCCTTCTCGCTCAGCCAAACGCATGATACCGACAAATTTTCGGGCGAGCGGGTTTCCTCTGCCTGGATGCAGATGCCCGGAAAGTTCGCGGATCCGTTTTGAAGTGGGCCGCAGATCCACGCCGTCACCGAGCATTCGACGGACCAGAATGGGCAGCGCGGCATCGGCGGTGCCACCAGACAATTCATGTTCACCTTCAGCCACGATTAGAACAGAACGCTTCACTTTGCGTCCTCACTCACCGGCATTGGTTCCAGTTCGTTGGTCCAGATTTCACCAAGGGAAAAGATGCTCATCGCGCGTTCTACTTCCGGAAGCGTGTCGAGACGAGTCAGGACCACATCACCTGAATCATTGCGTCGACACCAAGTGACTTCATTTGGCTGGAAAGCATCAACGAGATAGGGCGAATGGCTTGTCATCACGATCTGTGTTTCCGGATGACGTTCTACCAGTCGTCGCAGAATCCGAACGATATCTCCAACGCGATTCGGATGAATCCCATTCTCCGGCTCTTCGATGAGCAATACTCTCGGCGGCTTCGGTAAGTACATCAAGGCCAGGTAACCCAGGATGTAGAGCATGCCTTCTGCAGCCTGAGATGCTGGAAGATCGCGGTCGGTATTTTTCAGACGGAAGACGACTTGTTTCCCTGGCGAAGGCTGCAGAGCCAGCGTTTCATCCGCCTGATCGACCGGAGAATTGAAGCCTTGCTGTTGTACGAGAGCAATCGTTCGAACATGTGGGAAGATCTGAACGAATTCCCGTTCAAGTGCCGAAAAACTTTCGCGATCGTAGTTCAACAGATCATCAATCAATGTGGGCAATCCGAATCCGTTGCCCTCCAGCCGAAACCTTCGGTCAGGATTCAACGCTGTAGGAAGAGCCAAATTGCGAGCGGTCCAGCGAAGGTACCAGCATCCGCCGATTGCGCGATCCACTTTCTGCGACGTTGGCCATTCCGGCCTCTTGACTGCTTCACCAGCATGGCTTGCATGCCGCCGTGCGAAATCAGAAAGTGTGTATTCGGGATTGAAAAGGAGCGAGATCTCTTGCCCGATCGAGACTGCAACTGCCCGAGTCCACCGAACCTGACGTCCCGCATCTGGAAAATCTGCAGAGATCTTATACCCCGTATCAGATTGCTCTGACTGGATGTTTATTTCGATGTCGACCTGCGACGTCGCGGCACCGGAGTTCACCAATTCCAAGCCCTGCCACCTGCCAAGGAAGCTCTCGGATGCGCTGTGATCCACACTCCGGCAAATGGCTGCGATGGCTTCAAGAACGCTTGTCTTGCCGGAGTCATTCGGACCGATCAGCAGGTGGATCGGCGTGAGGTCCACAGAGGCATCGCGAATGGCCTTGAAGTTCTTGATGTGGACTTGAGTGATCATTGTTTCAGAGGTATTCCAGAAAGAAGTCGTAGTTCACTCAGGGGAACAAATTCACCGAATCCAAAGGAATTGAGCCTGAGACGCTAGCCGATTTCCTGAGGTCGTCTCGGCTAGCGCCTCAGGTTCAGGGACAGCTCACTTTACCCCTTACCTTACGGATCACCCTGAGCATTCCGAACGAGTTTTCGGTAAATGTCGCGGACTGAGTTGTGAAGGTGCCGAGCGAAAGTGCCGTCCAGTTTTCTGATCGCAATCAATTCCACGACATCCGCAAAATCTTTGTGCATCCGACGGACGTTCTCCGCCCCGCAGGCGATCTTGATTTCAATCAGCCTTGATAATCGAAGCACGGGAAGACCCTCAATCGTCTCGACATTCAGGTCTCCCGTCGGAGAAGGAAGCCGAACTTCCGAGTCCTTTCCTGCTCGATCGCCTGTCATCAGAAACTGAACGACAATACCGCTGGAGCTGCGAAACTCCTTGTTCACGCTATCCCATTGAAAGCCGGCAGACTCCAGCGTCTGGCGAACATCAGCCGCTCGTTCGCGTTCTATGATCAAATCAAGGTCGGTTGTGTTTCGCTGGTAGCCATGAAGACAGACAGCAACACCGCCACACACCGAATGAGAAATCTCCGCATCTGCCAGAACCTGATGACAATACGTTGCCGCCTGCCAAAGGTTTTCGTTTCCCAGCATGACATAGACCTCTGCTGCTGTTGCCATTCATTCCTCCTTCGACTCACGACTTGAAGCGACGCCGACTTTCAATCCTCTTTCTGAAGGTGACTGATATCTGCGATATCCTGAGGCGTCTTCGACAACCACCAGGAAAGATCACTCGACTGTTCCTCCAGTCGGACTTTCGTGATCACTTTTTCAATTGGCATCGCATGTATCCTAAAAACAGCATCACGGATTGTACCCCAGATTCGGCGCCAGCCAGCGTTCAATGTCTTTCACTGTCATCTTCATCCGAGAGGCATAATTTTCCACCTGATCTTTGCTGACACGATCCACAGCAAAATACTTTGAGCCCGGGATCATGCGATCCGGCAGACTGAAATACATGCCGCTTACCGATGCCGCTGGCCACATGGCGAAGCTGCTGGTGAGACTCATGCCGGTGGCTTTTTCGGCGTCGAGCAATTCCCACAGCGGCCCCTTTGGAAGGTGGTCCGGACACGATGGATAACCAAAGGCCGGACGAATGCCGTCGTACTGTTCATCAATCAATTGTTCGTTGGTCAGACCTTCAGACTTGCCGTAGCTCCACTCACGTCGAACTTTGGCATGCAAATATTCGGCAAACGCTTCGGCACATCGATCGGCCAAAGCTTTGATCATGATGGCTCGATAATCATCGCCGCCTGCTTCGACTGACTTCGCGAGTTCATCACAGCCGTGGCCCGCGGTGACAGCGAAGGCACCAATATAGTCGGGGATTTTCGCTGCAGGTGCGACGTAGTCTGCCAGCGACCGGTAGCTCGTCTGCCCGACACGTTCCCACTGCTGACGCAGCATGGGGAAACGAGTCAGTTCCTTCGACCGCGTTTCGTCGGTCCACAAGACGATGTCATCACCGTCTGAATTTGCCGGCCAGAAGCCGTAGACGCCGCGAGCTGTAACGCTCTTGTCCTTCAGCATCAGCGACAGTTCCGTCTGAGCATCCGCGAACAGCTTGCGAGCTTCCTCACCCACAACCGCGTCGTTCAGAATCTTTGGATACTTGCCGATCAGCTGCCACGAACTGAAGAACGGAGACCAGTCGATGTACGGAGCCAGTTCTTCCAGCGGCAGATCTTCGATAATCCGAGTCCCCAGGAACTCAGGCTTTGGCGGAGTATAGCTGGCCCAGTCGATCGTCATTCGCTTCGTAAGAGCATCCGCATATGGAATCAGTGTCACCTGCTGACGCTGATCAAAGGAGGCGCGGGCTTTCGATTGAGCTTCCAGGTTTTTTGCCACAAAATCGGTTTTTCGATCGGCATCGAGCAGCGCTTCGACGACACCAACTGACAACGACGCATCGCCCACGTGTACAACCGGCTGATCGTACGACTGCGCGATCTTCACTGCCGTATGCTTCGCGCTGGTGGTGGCACCGCCGATGAGCAGAGGAACGGTGAAGCCCTGTTCCTTCATCGTGCGAGCCACGATGATCATTTCTTCAAGAGACGGTGTGATCAAACCGCTCAGTCCGATGATGTCAGCCTTGTGCTTGATCGCTTCTTCCAGAATTCGTTCGCAAGGCACCATCACTCCAAGGTCAATCACCTTGAAGTTATTACAGCGAAGAACCACGGCGACGATGTTCTTGCCAATGTCATGCACGTCGCCCTTGACGGTCGCAATCAGAAATGTGCCACGATTGCTGCTGGCCGTTGCATTGGGATCGGCCAGCTTTTCAGCAGCCTCGGCCATCACGACGGCTTCTTCGCGAGTTCCCGTGAAGAAACCATTCGCTTCCAGGCGAGAGATGGGTGTCAACCCACTGATTTGCGCACTGTCAACCTGCGAATCGCTCCGAGGAATCAGGGGACTCACGTCCCCCGCTCGCCGGACTTCTTCGGCCTTGATCGCCTTTTCCGCTTCCATGAATGGCTCAAGCCACGCCACAGACTTCTTCATGACGCGCGCGGATTTCACGACCTGCGGCAGAAACATCTTGCCCGCACCGAAGAGCGTACCGACGACGTTCATTCCGTCCATCAGCGGGCCCTGAATGATGTCCAGAGGGCGCCCATACTTTAGGCGAGCTTCTTCCGTATCACCGTCGATGTAATCGGTGATGCCTTTTAGCAGAGCATGCTGCAGACGCTGTTCGACAGTGCCGCTTCGCCATTCTTCGACCTTCTCTTTGCCACTGGCTTTGGCTTTCACCTTTTCGGCGAAGTCAATCAGCCGCTCGGTCGCATCCGGCCGGCGATTGAGCACCACGTCTTCGATAAAGACGAGCAGTTCTTTGTCGATTTCGTCGTACACTTCCAGCTGCTGCGGATTGACGATGCCCATGTCGAGCCCCGCCTGAATCGCATGATACAGGAAGACCGCATTCATCGCTTCACGAACGGCGTCGTTGCCTCGGAAGGAAAACGACACGTTGCTCACGCCACCCGAAGTCTTCGCTCCTGGACATTCCCTCTTGATGCGACGCACGGCTTCAATGAATTCGACGGCGTAGTTCGAATGCTCTTCCATTCCCGTGCCGACGGTCAGAATGTTCGCGTCGAAGATGATGTCGGTCGGTGGGAATCCGACTTTCTCCGTCAGCAGTTTGAACGCTCGCTTGCAGATGCGAACCTTATCGTCACAGGTCGCCGCCTGACCGGTTTCATCAAACGCCATCACGATCACAGCCGCACCGTAGCGACGAACCAATTTGGCCTTACGAAGAAACTCCTCTTCGCCTTCCTTCAGACTGATACTGTTGACGATGCTCTTGCCGTGAACGCATTTCAGACCGGCTTCCAAAACTTTCCAGTCTGAGCTGTCGATCATGATCGGCACACGAATATTGTCATCGTGCAGCAGCCACAGGAATTTCTCCATGCAGCGAGGCCCGTCAAGAAGGCCTTCGTCCATGTTGACGTCGATCACCTGCGCGCCGCCTTCGACCTGATCGCGAGCGATGCTGATGGCTTCGTCGAACTTGTCTTCACGAACCAGCCGCAGAAACTTGCGAGATCCCGCGACGTTGGTTCGTTCGCCAACGTTCATGAAATTGGCTTCCGGACGCAGGGCCAGATAGTCGAACCCCGAGTACGTTGACCAGCCATTGCCTTGCGGGATCTTTCGCGGCGGGATGTCTTTCACGACGTCCGCAACCGCTCGAATATATTCCGGAGTTGTCCCGCAGCAACCACCAACGATGTTGAGCAAACCCGCGGTTGCCAATGATCGCACGATTTCCGCGAAGTCTGCGGCATTCGTATCGAAGCCACCCATTCCGTCCGGCATTCCGGCGTTCGGATAGCAGCTCACATACTTCGTCGCCATGTTCGACAGTGTCTCAAGATACGGCTTGATCTGCTTTGGCCCGAGCGCGCAGTTGAAGCCAATGCTGAGCGCGGGGAAATGTTCGACGGCCGCGTAAAAGGCTTCCACGGATTGTCCCAGCAGAGTCACTCCGCCGGTGAACACCGTGCCCGAAATCATCACCGGGATCTCGCGGCCTTTGTCTTCGAATACCTGCCCAATCGCGAACAAACATGCTTTCATATTGAGCGTGTCGAAGCTGGTTTCTGGAAGCAGCAAATCGCAACCGCCATCCATCAGCCCGCGAATTTGTTCGGCGTACGATTCAACCATCTGGTCGAATTGGAACGGCCGACTTCCCGGCTTGTCGGCATTCATCGACAACTGAACTTTAGTCGGCCCGATGCTGCCTGCGACATATCGCGGCTTCTTCGGATTTTTCAGCGTCTCTTTATCCGCAACCGCGCGAGCCAGCTCGGATCCGGTCTTGTTGATTTCATAGGTCAGATGAGCCAGACCAAACTCTTCCATCGACACGAGATTCGCGTTGAACGTGTCGGTTTCGATGATGTCCGCACCGGCATCCAGGTACTGCTGGTGAATGCCGGAGATCAGAGCGGGCTGAGTCAACACGAGCAGGTCAGTGGCGTTTCGGATGTCGATCGTGTGATCTTTAAACCTCGCACCTCGATAACCCTCTTCCGTCGGGTTGTTCGACATGATCAGAGCACCCATCGAGCCATCGATGACGAGGATGCGTTGTTCAAGCAGTTCGCGAATATCGGGGCGGTTCAAGGTCATTCGAATTCAGTGTCGCTCTAGAGAAAAGGCAGAAGAGGCCCCATTCTAAGGCCATTCCCCCCCGACACAAAGCAGCGTTCCCCGGTTCGACGCGAATTCGGGCAGGCAGGACCGGTCGGTCGGTCGCACGGAATTTAACGCGTTTTTGGCGGCATTGGCGGCGAGCGGATGGGCGTCAGCCGAATGGCAGTCGATTTGCGACTATATTAGCCATCACTCTCTGAGTGATGAATGCCAGGGGACGCGTTCTGCGGCCTTCGTCACTCGCAGAGTGACGCCTACTTTTTAGCGGAACGCGCCAAGCGTTTCGGTGATGGCCAATGAAAGGTAAGTATGCCGAAAGCCATGCAAAAGACGACACCCGCCAGTCTGGCCCTGGGTTGCGTGTTCTGCGTGCTGTTCCCTGGGTTTGTCACCGACATCGCACCCGTGTCACATGGATTCACTTCTCGTGAAGCTGACTCAGGGCTGTGTCGATAGGAATCGCCAGAGTGGACTCGCGAGCGCGGCGAGCGATGTTGATGGCAATCACGTGGCCTGAGAAGTCGCATAAGGGGCCACCACACTGATTGGGTGCGAGGGCAACATCATGTTGAAAAACAGCTTCGAATCCACTGCGCCGTTCACTTACGCGGCCTGATCGGCCGTCGAGAAATTCTGTGCGTTCGAATCGCGAGGCGGGATCATGCTGCAATCTCGCAAATGAGGTGTGGAATGACTGGTCCCGCTGAAACTGAAGACTCAGCCAATCACCCGGCTGCTGATTTTGCAGGAGGCTCGCCACTTCGTCCAGATTGGCAGTCGGTTGCTGGTTCAACTCTGAAATGCGATCGCCAACCAGCAGACGAGCGTTTGCTGCCGTGCTGTTCGGTGCCACGGCCTTCACTCGTACGCCCGTGGCCGCGTCATCAATCTCCAGAACGGCGCCCAGTTTTCCTGGCAACGCTGGCTCCGCGTGTTGAACCCTTGTCAGCAGCCCCGAACGCACCATTCCATCCGTGCCGATGGTAGCTGCGATCGGGATATACAGCAGGCGGGTCTCATCAACGCCAACAGATTCCAACGCGGCCACTCGTTCTCGTGATTTCGCCAGTTTCAAAATGCACAAGTCAAGTGCCACGTTGCTCTTCACGATCGTGCTCAACGTTTGCGATCCGTCATGGAATCGGCACAGAATCGGGATCTCGGGAGTGAGTTCGCTGAGTTTGGTTGCCACGTGTTCCCGATCCAGCAGTGTTCCCAGCACAATACGTTCGAGGCTCTCCCCCTGACGGATTTCGACCGTCCTTTCGAGACAGCTGCTTGTGACGGCATCGCTTATTGCTCGCAGATGAAGGGGCAGTGCAGAGCTGTTCTGGGTGGTTGCCGGTTGATCTAACGGCGTTTGATTTAACGGCGTTTGCATCAAATCGAGCAGCGGTTTTACGGCTTCCGCAATCCGCTCTATGGGAATGTGGTGATTGGATTCGGCACCCAGCCCGATCTGGCGATGCAGACCAATCAGCCTTCCTGACAGATCAATCAGCGGACCGCCGGAATCACCGGCTGTGAGCGTGCAGGATGTTCTCAGCGACGTGGCTTCGACAGCCAGCAGTTCTCCCAGCCGCAAGACCGGGGAAAGCCCACTCTTCTCTCGTCCCGGATAACCGGCAGCGATGACGCTGGTGCTCTTCACGACTGTCCTGAACGGGCCTGTCGCGACGGGTGTCAGCGGACGATCGGGTGACACATTTTTCAGTTTCAGCAGCGCGACATCGGCCACGGGATCGCGCAGAAGTATCTCGGCTTCGGATGTGACTCCGTCGTGAAACAGCACCGTTGCGGACGCATGTTCCTTCCGCAGTCCATGCGCAACAGTCAGGATGTGGCCTTCACGGGTAATGATAACTGCGGAAGACACATCCGTACCGCAAATCAGACGAACGGTCGCGGCTCGCAACGGAATGCAGACCGCCGACATTGACGCTGAACTGTCTTCCGCCGCAACGATGCGTCTCTCAAAGAGGCCCCAGGCGTAGACGACAATCAGCACCGCCGCCACAAGCATCCGCAGAAGCCGCCGACCGGTCGTTGAAAGGGTTTGCTCTGGCCACGTCTCGAAAGTCACGCCACATACAGATGGCGAAAATGCGGAGTCGCGATTTGCGTTCATCAGAACCTCGCTGCATGCAAACGAATCATGACGCCGTCTGCTTTGGCGAACTCAACACGGTGAGCTCCCCGGCCAGGCGTACAAAGAGACGCTCCAGAAGAATCGCCGGATCGACGCGACTGCCGCCTTTCATTTCGGAATCGGCTTCAATCAGCAACTGCAGAATTCGGCTCGCTCGTTCAAAGCCAATGCGCCGCAGATAAGACTCTGTCTGCCCTATCGCGTTGGAGAACACGCCTGCCGCGACGATGGCTTCACGAAGCGGCGTGCCGGTCCGAGCTCTCTCGGTGGCTTCGCCGAACTTACGGAACACGAACGTCACTCCGCCCAGAATTTTCTGCGGCGCTTCGCCCGATTTTAGCAGCTTGTCCAGAGCATCAATCGCATGGCCCGGGTGTCCGTCTCGCAGCGCATCCAGCATGACCCACGTGGTTTCTGTTCGCCACCCGCCAACGACCTTGGGCACGTCTTCGCGAGTGATCGTGTCGTTGTCACCCACAAGTGCGGCGAGCTTTGCAACTTCCTGCTGCAGAAGATTCAAACCGTCTCCGGCAAGAGCAATGATCAGGGCGGCCGATTCGCGATCCAGTTGCTTTCCGTATTCTTCCTTCGCGATCTTCTGAAGCCATTTCTGAAGATTGGCGCCGGTCAGTTCACCGCACTCCAGCGACATCGCATGCTGATCGACAAGTTTGAAGAGCTTCGTGTTTTTGGGCCAGCTTTTGACGTCCAGAATCAGCAGCGATCCTTTTGCCGGCTGGGTGACATATTTTTCCAGGACTGGACGGTGCTTTGAGACGAATTCATCTGCGTCTTCGATCAGAACGATACGCTGATCGCCGAACATGGAAACGGTCTTGAGTTCTGCCATGACATCGCGAATCTCGGCCTTGTCCCCGGTGAGGCGCGTCAGAGACAGATCGGCCTCTTCTCCGCTGCCGCCGGGAATCCGATGCAGAATTTCCTGGCGAAAATATCGCTCGGGCCCATACATCACCAGAACGGATGCGGGCAGGGCAGGGGATTTGGCAGACAGAAATTCCGTGGCGTGCATTATCGAAGTTTTCAGTGTTCAGTGTTCAGTGTTCAGTGTTCAGTGTTCAGTGTTCAGAAAATGCTGGCGGGGAGTCTTCGTGCCGCCGTGTCACGCTCCCCGGCACGCTGAGTATAACGTCGACTGTGCGTTGTCTGAAATCCAGTTGAGGCCGGGTTCCGGTAGCAGCGGATTCGCCGACCGCAGCCGAAAGACGCTGCCATTAGGTGATTTCATGGTCCGGGTCGACGAACAGCGAAACGGGCGACCGGTTGAAGTTGAACAGTTCACGGCTACCATGCGGCTCTTTAAGGCGTCTGACTATCTGTCTGGAAAGTATCATGTTTAACCGCGTACGGCTGATGGAACTGGTTCGGGAACGAGCCCTGAAATTTGGCGATTTCACATTGGCCTCGGGCAAGAAGTCGACTTACTACCTCGATGGCAAACAGGTCACGCTCAGTGCTGAAGGCCTGATGCAGATTTCTTACGGTCTGCTGGATCTGATGAAAGATGTGGAATTCAGCGGGTTCGGTGGTATGTCAATTGGTGCGGACCCCATTATCGGCGGCATTCTTGTTGCGGCTGCCTCTCAAAATCGCCCGATGCAGGGCTTCATGGTTCGCAAGGAAGCAAAAGGCCACGGGACGCAGCGATTCATCGAAGGGCCGATTCAGCCCGGCGACAAGGTCGTGATCGTGGATGATGTGGTCACCACTGGCGGAAGTGCATTGCAGGCCGTCGACCGCGTGGAAGAGTTTGGCTGCAAAGTGGTTCACGCCGTCGGCATCGTCGACCGTCTTCAGGGCGGCCGCGCCGCGTTTGAAGCTCGCGGCATTCCGTTCTCCGCACTGCTGACGATAGAAGATTTCGGGATCACGCCGCCAAAAGAATGATCTGCGGAGAGACTATGGCAATTCGCGAATTCTCAGTCCTTTGAAGTCAATGGGCGAGCCTTCCGATTCCAGGCAAAGGAAGCCTTTTGCGGGCTGGCAGTTTGTGCCGCCGGAAACTTCTTCGCCGTTGACCCACAGCCGCACTTCGCCATTGATGGCTCGGATGTAGTAGTGATTCCATTCGCCGAACCCGAGACTCAGATTCTTCCTGGGAAAGCTGCGACTGCTACCCGGAGCAACAGGCGGGAATGGCGTCATCGTGGCGTTGCCGGTCGGGAAGACATCTCCATTTGTCGTGAACCAGTCTGGCTCTTTGCCGGTCTGCTTTTTGTAGGCTTCGGCGTAGCCGTGATCGAGAATCTGGACTTCAATACCAGCTGGCAGACCATTGCGTTCTAGCGATGCCAGAGACTGTTCCGTGGCCCACAGAAAGACGCCCGAGTTACCCGCCGATTTCTGGTGACGCCATTCAACGACCAGCTCAAAGTTTGTCACTTCCGTCGTTGTCCGCATGACTCCCACGGGGCTGCCGGTGCAGTGGATTTCACCGTCCGGAAAACTCCAGGTATCCTCGTCGCAGTTGACGTTCACAAAATCGTCTTTGCCCAGCGGCCTCCAGCCTGGACCTGTTCCGTCAATCTTTGCCGCAGGAGGAGACTTCACCGGTGCCGCTTCATCAGCCGCGAAGGACGGTGCAAGTGCGAGAAGACCGGGAAGCACGGCCAGAAGAAAAGTAACCTCGAATTTGCGACTCATCGGCAGTCTCCGGAAAGAGAGGTGAGAACGTGTTGAGGAACAAAGGCAGGAATGCAACACTGCATGGGCAAAGCTTGCTCAGTGTCAGAGAGTAGAAGATTGACCCGACAAAAGCACTTCACTGGCCTCCTGTCTGAGCTCTCCTCTTTTGAGATTCGAAACTCCATGTCACAACTTTTGCATGTTCACCTGTTGCCTGCTTTAATCGAACACGACTCGCTTATCAGCGGCACGGCCGTGATCATCGATATTCTGCGAGCCTCGTCGACCATGACGACTGCACTGCAAAATGGTGCGAGTCGTGTTATTCCGTGTGGCTCGACTCAAGAAGCGTTTCAGCGACGAGACGAAGCCGCGCCGGCGACGGTTGTTCTGGGTGGTGAACGAGGCGGCGTCAAAATTGAGGGCTTTGACTTTGGAAACTCGCCCGCGGAATACACATCGATGTCTGTTGGGGGCCGTACTGTTGCCTTCACAACAACCAACGGAACCAAAGCATTGCTCGCGGCTGCTTCTGCCAGCGAGATTATGGTCGGCGCATTTTTGAACCGGCGAGCCATCGTGAACCGCCTCAATCGGGCTCACCAGTCCACTCATCTGATCTGTGCCGGAACCGATGGAAGCATTACCGGAGAGGATGTTTTGTTTGCGGGTGCCGTTGTCGACGGCCTCGTTCGCCTCTCCGCACTGTCACAGCCGGTCAAATCACAGCCGGTCGAATCGCAGCCGGTCGAATCGCGGCCAAGATGGATTTTGAACGACTGCGCGGAAATCGCGATGAGCTTTTGGCGTCAGTGCATCGGTCAAGTGGCGGCTCAAACGACGGTGTCCGAACACGCATCGTTGTCGGTGTCCATTCAGGCGACTATGAAGAAGACCAGAGGCGGACGCAACCTGCTGAGTCTGGGCTACGATTCCGACCTTGCGCTGTGCAGTCAGCTGGATACGATTGATCTCGTTCCCGTGTTTCAACCCACCGAGCGGTGCCTGCTGCCTGAGGCGTGACGAGCGAAGGACTGACGGCATTCTCAACGTCTTTGCAAACGTGAACCGCTGGCTTGCGGGCGATCGCAGACTTCGATTCGAGTGATCCTGATTATACGAAGACGTGACGTTCCAGCGGATCGGCCGAGTTGGCGGTGCCGAGTGGCATCTCCCTGTTCTGTCCGTCTGCATACAAAACCAGGGTGACTTCGTTTCCGGAGACGTTAAAGAACATTTCGTCGGAGAAACCTCGCATCAGCAGCAGTCCGCGACCACTGGCCAGCAGGGCCTCCGGATCGTTGCAGCGTTCGATGGCCGCAGCAACGTTAAATCCTCTGCCTTCATCCCAAATGGTAATCCAGAGGCCAAAAGCGCTGACAAGTTCTGTGACATAAACCGAGCGATGGCACCAGGGAGCCAGGAGTTCGCGTTCGGCCGCCAGTTCAATGTACCGAGGCGAGCCGTCTTCCTTCAGTTCCGAACTGATCTGCAGATTACCATGGTAAAAGGCATTATTCAGTGCCTCTTCCAAAGCCATGCAGAAATGATTTTCCCGAGTTCCCTCCACCACGCGATAATCGCGCAGGCCTCGCATCAGGCGATCGCGGAGGACGGGGATCAGCCGACACGCCGTGCCAATCCGAAGTTGAGCAAGTCGCACGTGCGGCGTTTGAAAAACCACATCTTCTATGATGGTCGCTTCCCTGGTCATCGGCGACAGTTCCCTGAGCCAAAGGATAAAATCGTTCCGCGTCAGCGGGTTCCAGTGGATCCGCTTAGTGTTTTGACAGACGGAGCCAAGCACTGCAAACGCATTTTCAAAATTTTGTCCGTCGCCATATAACCTCGATTCGCAAGGCGGACCAATCAGGAGATCCCCGGGGTCCTTGCCCAGCGTCTGTAGAACGGCCCAGTGTTCTTCGCTTTTGTGCACAATGACGAGCTGAGGGCAGGTCTGGCGGCAGACAGCATAGACCTCCCTGAAGAAGGACGCTTCATTGGTGATCACCTGGATTTGCATAAGCCGCATGTCTCAAATTGCGTCAGTTCGGCTGGCCAAATTGTTCAGAGCATTTTCCGTGCGATTAAACCTAACCCCTGAAACGACGAAAAATGCGTCTGCCCTGGGGGTTCTGGCCCATTCCTGTCATTCCAATGATGCGGAATGGTTTGTGCTGTCTAGAGCTGATGTAATGAGAACCGCCTGTTCGGAAAATTCCGAACGGGCGAATTGTTTCGCGAAACACTTTTGCATCGTTTAACTTGTGTGTTCGTGGCGTTTTGACTGTATTACTTCTTCCAACGAACTTTAAACCTCGCTTATGAAACGTCCATTTGAAATGCACACCTTGTGACTGGCAACCGATTTCCGTCGCCTTTCTTCGGATATTAACCGTGTCTTCGTCCGCGTCCGATCATCGAGAACCTCGCCAGAATTGCAGCCTGTGCTGCATTTCCTGGCTGCTCGTTGTTTGGCCGGACGCTCCACGACCTGTATCACGTCCTTGAAGATGCCAACCAGGCAGTGTCGGCTCATGCCTGCGGCTGTCACTCCCACAGCTCCGGCCACACTGATGCTGCAGGCCATGAAGGCAGATCACATCAGGGATTGCCAAAGCAATCGCACGATTCACATAGTTGTGCAATCTGTTACGCCCTGGGTATCTCCGCGACAACAACGGATTCTGTCACCGTGTCTCCGGACCCACGCGTGGCTGCGTGGAGATTTCTTGTTCCAGATGAGACGATTGTTCCTGGTTGCCTTCATTCCGATGAGGCCCGCGGTCGCCCGCAGATGGCCTAAAGTCTTTGCGTCTGTCTGCTGCCGCCGCTGATTGCGGACGGCGAAGAAGCTTTTCAGCGAGTCTGTGGTTCGGCCGACCATGTTTCGAACGATCTGGATCACCTTTTTGATGACTTCAGCAGTCCTCACACCGGCGACGCTCAGTTCTGTCTAAGCGACCGTTCCGTCCGATTTATCTCGGAGAATATTGACGGTGGCGTTTCTCAGTCCCTTGCCACCATCAAGGGCGGCGAAGTTTTTGGCGAGTTTTAACGCTGTGGCCGACTTTACAGGTGAAGTTGAAGAATCTTCAATCCGACCGGTCGCGGTGCCACAGCCGGTCGACTGCCTGTGACGTGGAAAACAGTCCCGGCCGCCGTGTCGTCGTCAGCCTGACGTCAGGTGTGTCAGAAGCTCGACGCATCAGGACACATTTTAGCGAAGAATCGGCGTGGACTGCCGGAAGTAGAAATGCGTGTAAAGCAAGTGCGGCAAGCACTTACGACCGCACCGAAGATTTCGGCAAAGATTGTCGATGATTTGGCATAGAGGATGCCTGAAGAGACAAGCGTCAAGTTGTGACAGCGTAACTCAGTGACACAAGGCTCAATCCATAATCATTGCGAATGCCAGATTCGTCATGAGGCCCCACCTGAGAGCTGTTTCCAACAGGACATCACCTCCGCCAGATTCTGAGAATCTGCCGAACCCCGATGCTCTTCTGTGTCTCCTCTTTGCTGAACTGCAACGAAAGGATTTTGGTCATGTCGATCAGCAATCTTCAGCTCGAACGTCAGCTGCTGGAATCAAATGCCGGCCAGGCCGTCTATGACGCCCTGATTCAGGCAAATGTGGATTTAAGAACCGTCTCTCTGGACTTGGTAAAGGACATGCTTCGAGCTGAGCATCGTCATCGACGCCTGATGGGGTATTCGGCTATTCGAGGCTGTCTTTAGTGACGGTCATGAGAAGTCTTCGTAGCCCGTCATAGACCAAAATCGTGCAGCCTCACAAAAAACGGCAGCGGTCGACCCATTCGGGATCGACCGACTGCTGTTTTTCTTTTTCCACGCTGAGTGATTCATACGTCGACTCTGATGCGGCCGTGACGCGTTCCTTTTGCCCCATGCATTTGCCCGTTTCACTTCAACGAGATCCGCGGAAGATGCAGGTCCGGATGGGGCATCGGATGCGCAGCATGCAAAAGATTTCTAACGGGAGAGCCCCCGCTGCGAAGAATAAAAACGGCAACGCTTCTTGATTGCAGTTCGTACTGATCATCGTGCGACCAGGCTTTGGAATCATCCACCGAAGACACGCTCGTGTCTGTGTAAGTTGTCCAGCGTTCTGAGGGCTTGTGACGCGGAAGGCGGAAGAGAACGGTCGCTGGCTGCGAGTTCAGCAGGATCAGAAGACTGTCACCGACAATCGACTGCCCGCGTTCGTCAACCTCGTCGATGGATTCACCATTCAGCCTCATTCCCAGCGCCCGAAGCCCGGAATGCCAGTCCGAATCCGTCAGCTCAGTTCCATCCTGCGTCAGCCAGGAAATATCTTTGACGCCGATGCCTCGTATGCGACGACCAAGGAAAAAATTGCGACGGCTGAGCACAGGCTGGCTGCTGCAGAGTGCTGTCATCTGCTGACAGAACTCCAGAAAATGAGCCTGCTCATCATCAAGGTCCCAGTGAATCCAGCTGATTTCGCTGTCCTGACAATACGGGTTGTTGTTTCCCAATTGAGTCTGGCCCAGTTCATCGCCGCTGCGAATCATGGGCACTCCCTGAGATAACAACAGGGTGGCCATCAGATTCTTCCGCTGTTTCAGACGCAGCGCACGAATCACCCGGTCTTCAGTTTCTCCTTCGACACCGCAGTTCCAGTTGTTGTTGTGGCTGTCACCGTCGCGGTTGTCTTCCAGATTAGCGTAGTTCCGTTTCTCCTGATACGTGACCAGATCACGCAGTGAGAAGCCGTCATGAGCGGTAATGAAGTTGATACTGGCATACGGCTTGCGCCCGTTATGCTGATAAAGATCGCTGCTGCCCGTCAGCCGGGTGGCCACTTCGGAAATGAGCCCGCCGTCGCCCGCCCAGAATCGGCGAATGGTATCTCGATACCGGCCATTCCATTCGGACCACAGGTGAGGAAAATTGCCGACCTGATATCCGCCGCTTCCCAAATCCCAGGGCTCGGCAATCAGTTTGACCTGAGACAACACCGGGTCCTGAAGAATGATGTCAAAAAACGCACTCAGTTTATCCACATCGTGCAGTTCTCTCGCCAATGCGCTGGCGAGATCGAAACGGAATCCGTCGACATGCATCTCCTGCACCCAGTATCGCAGACTGTCCATAATCAGCTGCAGAACTCGAGGCGTCTGCATGTTGAGCGTGTTCCCACAGCCCGTGAAATCCTGATAATAGCGGCGATTGTTGGGCATCAGACGATAATACGAAGCATTGTCGATGCCCCGCATCGAAAGGGTCGGGCCTTTTTCATTCCCTTCGCCCGTGTGGTTGTAGACGACATCCAGAATGACTTCGATGTCCGCCTCATGCAGCCGCCTGACCATGTTTTTGAATTCCTGAATCACCTCATCAGGACGGCTGGCGGAAGAATAACGCGTGTCGGGTGCAAAGAACGACAGCGTGTTGTAGCCCCAGTAGTTTGACAGACCGTGAGACACCAGATGACGGTCATCCACGTGGTAATGGATGGGCATCAGTTCAATGGCTGTGATGCCCAGTTTCTTCAGGTGGTCAATGGAGGCCCGGGACGCCAGCCCTGAATACGTCCCGCGCAACGATTCAGGAACCTCGGGATGCAGCTGCGTCTGTCCCTTAACATGGGCTTCATAGATCAGCGTGCGGTGCCACGGCGTTCTTGGAGGACGGTCGCTTCCCCAGCGAAACTGAGAATCGATCACCACGGCCAGCGGCGCACACCACGCGTTGTCCCGGTCATCAAAGCTCAGGTCGTCCATGTGGTCGCTGATTTGATAGCCAAACATGGCGTCTGACCAGCCAATTCCTCGACCAATCGCTTTTGCGTAAGGATCGAGCAGAACTTTATTGCCATTAAATCGGTGGCCGGCGGCCGGATCATAAGGCCCGTGAACGCGGTAACCGTACAACTGGCCCGGACGAACATCCGGCAGATAACCGTGCCACACATGATCTGTCTGCTCACGCAGTTCCAGCGTATGAGCCTCCGTCCGATCGGTGGCCGACGTGAACAGACACAGTTCCACCTTCGTCGCATGCTCGGAAAACAGCGCAAAGTTGACGCCGCCACCGTCCCATGTGGCTCCGAGAGGATTAGACTTTCCCGGCCAGACTCGTGGTACCATAGCAGTGTTCACAAAAGATTCGGGCACGCTCGGAATCCTGACGGCCGCGGAAAGTATACTTGTGATCAGTAGTTACTCCGAAATCAACGCGGAGTTATTGGGACTGTAGCGAATATGCTGATCCACAGGGATTGGACGTTGATGATTGGGGTCCGGAATCCCAGTCCGTGGACAGACCAGGGCGGTGCAAGAACCGATATGACAAATCAGGATTGTCGGCATCACGAACTGTTAGGCCGCGCGCCGACGGGTGTCTTTCACGAATTGCTCGGCCCGGACCGGTTTCTGTTTGACTCTGTTTTTCTCCGAGCTTCTTATATTCAGTTTGGGTAAAGTGGCTGCCGTAGCCAGCCTTTTCCGCCGTTGACGGGGTCATCCCGACTGGGGTTTGTGGTCCAAATGAAGCAGGTCATATTCAAAGTCTTTGCGGTTTTCATCACCGTAGTGGCTGTTGCCATGATGGGCACTTCATTGGCGACGTTCTTCGTGCATCCCGACGTCCGGGCAGAAATGAATACGCCTGCGATGTTGAATTACACGTTTGAGGAAGTCCCGGGGGAAACTCCGCAGTGGACGGTGACTCGCCGATTCAGCACTGATGCGGCTGACCCCGCCGCTCGTGGTTCAGTAGGAACAGTCAAGTCGCCCTATGAGGCGTTGATTAAGGCTCATGGCGATCTGAAGAATTATCTGAGTCAGCAAACCGGGACGATGTCCACCGAAAAAACGGCAGCTGATGAACAGGCAAAGTTGTTCGCTGCCAGCCAGGAACAGGATGTGGCTGCCATTGCTCAGCGGGCTGAACAGCTGAAAACTGCAGCCGATCAGCTTGCTGTGGCTCTTCAGGGGCGTTCAGAAGATCTCCAGGCTTTGTCCGTCAAGTCTCGTGAAACTCGTGAAGAGACAGCCGCTCGACGGACAGATGTGCTTCGACTTCGACATGAGCTGGAAGAAGCGCGAACAGATCTCTTTCGCCTGACCGAAGTTCGCAGGAATCTGATGGATCGTCTTGTGCGGCTGGAGATCGAAAATCAGGAACTGGTCAACCGCCAGTCCCAGCTGGAGGCGAACAGTGCCGGAGTCAACTATCAGCAGGATCCGGCGCAGTAATCTGCTTCACTAAAGCAGTTGGCCTCGGAAGTTACGTTTTTCACAAGATCGATTTTTAACCTGGCCCAGGTTTGTGCGGAGCAGCTCGATGAACAATGTCGTCGGCAAGATCCTGATTGTATTACAGCTCGTGTTCAGCCTGTGCTTTATGTGCTTTGCTGGAGCCGCTTTTACCTTCCATGAAGGCTGGAAGAAGAAGGCCGACACATTACAGTCCAAACTCGTGAATACAGAACAGCAGCTGTCCGAGCAGCAGTCGCAGCGTCAGCAGGAAACTGCGAATCTGACGGCCGAACTGACGGCGATGAAGACGCGTGCAGAGATGGCTGAAGCCCGCGTGACCGGGATTGAAACCAGTCTGAATCAGGCGGTTGGAAATCTGGCCAACGCAGAACAGCAACGCGACAAGCATCTGGCGGATCTGGCCGTGGCTCAGCAGGAAGCTCAGGCCCGCATCGCCGAAACCACGGATGCCCGCAGCGAAAATCTGCGACTCAACGGCCGCGTTGTGGAAGGCATTTCCGTCCGCCGAACTCTGGAAGATAACTTGCTCGACAGGCAGGGTCGAATTGATGAAGCCACCCAGCGGGAACAGCAGATGCTGGCTGAACTGGCTCGTCTGCGTGGTCTGCTTCGATTCAACAAGATTGATCCGAGCGATGCTGTCGTGGGACCTGTGCCAGCGGCTGTTGAAAAGGTCACCGGCGTGGTGACGGCTTCGAAGAAGAACGAATCCCGAAGTGCCGAGCTGGTGACGATCTCCATCGGTAGCGACGACAATATCACAAAAGGTATGTCGCTGATTATCTTCCGGGGTGCCAAGTATATTTGTGAAATCCAGGTGACTGAGGTCTATCCGGACGTTTCGGTGGGCCGTGTAATCGAAGAAACACGTAACGGCAATATTGAGCGAGGCGACAATGTCACAACAAAACTCTGAACCAACGATTTATGATGGACTGATGTTTGTATCGCTCGGGGCAGTGATTATCGGAATCGTATTCCTCGTTCTGTCACTAAACGGCTACGGCTGGTCAAGCGGCAGCTAAGCTTTCCGTTGTCCATGCCTGAAACTCTGAAAGAAGCGCAGCTCCTGAAAAGCCGGGCTTCTTTCTGTTTGTTTACTCGGGTTTCACTGCTGCGGCAGCCCCAGGGAAGACATGGCCAGTGGATTCCATGGGGGCCGTGTACAGCGACTTTCGAGCGGTCACATAGAGAGTCTTGTGGTCCGGTCCGCCAAAGGTGACGTTCGCGGGCTGCTCCGGAAAACTGATCACTCCCAGAATCTTTCCGTCAGCACTCACCACCTGAATGCCGAAGGCTGACGTGATGTAAAGATTGCCTGCCGTGTCGATCGTCAGACCGTCTCCGCCACCACTTGTGGCTCCTGGAGCCTGACGAAGTTCACACAGAAGTTTCCCTGCGCCGATTTTCCCCGGAGATTCTACGGGATACGCCCACATCTCCTTTTCCATGCTGGGGATAACGTACAGCGTCTTTTCATCCGGAGACAGAATGACGCCATTCGGCGCCTTGCGATCTTCAATCAGCCGTGTGACAGTGCCATCGGCCGCGCGGTAATAGACCGCTTCTTTTCCCTGAGGCCAGGGTTCCGGAGCACGGAATCTGGGGTCAGTAAAATAAATGCCGCCCGCCTGATCGATCACCAGATCGTTCGGTGCATTAAAACGCTTGTCCCCATGCTTGTCGGACAACACGGTTTCTTTGGCATCCGTAAGGCTGTACTGTTTCAGACGGCCGTCCATTTCGCAGGCCAGTAACCGATCACCAACCACCATCAGGCCGTTGCAGTGACCGGACGGTTCTGCAAACACGGACAGTTGCCCGCTGGCATCCAGCTTGTGAATCCGGTTGTTTGGAATGTCCGTGAAGAACAGGTTTCCGGCGGCATCAGCGGCCGGCCCTTCAGTGAATTCAAAGCCTGTCTGGATCTGCTTCACTTCACCCACTGGACCAATGCCGGGGATCGCGTCCGCAGCAAAACTGTCGGTGTTTAAAAGAAGCAGAAGAGAAACGGAGAAGGTCATTCTGATCATGGCAGCCTCTGGTCCTGCGTGGGAAATGGGAATGCGTGGTGGAAGATCGGTCTCTGTGGTATTCAGCCCCGGGACTCACCGGTGATCCAGCCTTTGCCGTCCCATTCAAGCACCTGCTGCAGAAATTCCACAAGCCCTTTTGAGAACTCGGCGAATAGATGCTCGCCTTTCTCCGGAGTTGCCAGCTGTGGAGAACCCATATGCCCTGGAATGGTTCGATCCTTCGTCGTCCATCCTCGATAAGCCGGTTCAAATCCAAAATCGACACTGACGGTTTCCAGCGTTTTGACGTCCTTCTTGACCAGGTGTGGAGCGATCCGCTGAATCATGGATGTTTCAAATTCGCAGGCGTGGCCCATCGATCTCTGGACAAGGTCGCTGCTGGTTTCCCAGGGCTTTGCGAAGTCCCAGTAGGTTGCGAACAGCAGCAGCAGATCGTTCCGCTCACGATATCGCTGACGGGCCTCAAAGACAGCCTGCTTGCCGGGAATAATATTTCCCCCATGGCCGTTCACAAACACGATGCGTTTGAAGCCGTGCAGCACGCCGTTCTCGATCGCTTCGTTGAGCACATCAAGATAGGTGCGTGGGCGAGCTGACAAGGTTCCGCAGAAATCCATGTGATGGTCCGAATTGCCAAGCCACTGCAACGGTGCAAACAGCACTCGCTCTTTCATGACTTCAGACACTCGGCGAATCACTTCCCCCAACAGCATGCTGTCCGTGGCGACGGGCAGGTGATGCCCATGCTGTTCAATCGCCGCGACCGGAATCACCAGCGGTGTGTCAGGAGCAAATGCTTTGATTTCGGGCCATGTCAGATCAGACCAGTTCATGAGCAGGATTCCTTGAGGTGACTGAGTGAGTTCAGGCGGCGTTATGAGCGGGGTGCGAGACAAAGTCGGCAGAGTATCGGCTGGTTGATGGCGGAGTTCAAAATGTATCAGACCACTACCCGGGTTTCACGTCCTCGGAAATGGGCGTTTTGGTGATGTCGCTGTACTCGATTGGTTTGATGTCGTCATTCCTCTGGGTGACCGTATTCGAAACCGGGGGCGTCGTGCCCTCGCGAGGCCACGCCACGATCAGCGCGATCAACGCCACGATTGGAGCGATCCCGGCCCAGGCCAGGCCTTTGTCGAACGAATGTGTCTCATCCACAACTTTCCCGAAGGCCGTTTGCATTGGTGACGAAACCAGCCACGCCAATGCGCCGAGCAGGCCGGCCGTTTTTCCCATGTGGCGGACACTGGTTTCCTGAGACAGCGAGTAGTAACACGGGAACAGTCCCAACGATCCGGCGGCGACGACCAGCAGCACACCGTACAAACTGTTCCCAAGTGGCAATCGAGCAGCCACGATGGTCAGCGATGTCATTGCTGCACACAGACCAAAGACCAGCAGCCGTGTTCGATGAATGCCCAGTCCCTTTCTGGCAAGCCACAAAGAAGCTGCTCCCGCGGCGATACATCCCACGTCTGCCGCGATGTAGTAGGCCGAGTTAAACAGCAGTGCGGCTTTCTCTGTCGCTCCTCGTCCCTCCTGGAGAAAGGCGGGCAGCCAGGCTCGAATCAGTTGCCACGTCATGTTGATGCAGATCACGACTGGCACCAGTGTCCAGAATTTCCGGTTTGTGAGGCATTCCATGACGAAGCCCCTGTCCGGCGGCAGGTCATCATGCTGTTCAGGTTTGGGTGCCGGAAGGTCGCCGGAACGCGTTGAGAATAACCACACGATCGCCCAGAGTATTCCGAGCGAGCCGATCACGATAAACGGTGATCGCCATGCTCCGGGCGAGCTGTTGTTTCCGACAATCATCAGAATGACCGGCGGAGTGAGAATAGCACCTATCGCACCACCGCTCTGCAGGATGCTGTTCCCCATGGTTCGCTTTGTCTCATCCAACACAATTTTTGTTGTACGAAGCGCGCATGGCCAGTGGCCTGCTTCAAAGAAGCCCAGCAGAATCCGACACGTCAGCATGGATTTGTAATCGTTGCTGAAGCCCGTCATGACTCCGATGGCCGACCAGGTCAGCAGAACAGCCGGATAAAGAAAACGAACAGAAATTCGATCGGACAGATATCCGAAGAAAAGCGACCCTGCGGCAAACGACCAGCCGAATCCCCATTCCAGATCGCCGTAGTGTTTGTTGGTCAGCGACAGTTCTGTTGTGATGCGAACCTTCAAGTTGGCCAGTGTCTGACGATCCATGTAGTTCAGCATGGTGGCCAGCAACAGCAGACCACTGATCCACCAGATCCAGTTTTGCGAACGGCCGGCTTTTCCCGGACCTCCTCTGGCTGGTCCTGCGCTATCAGAAGACTCAAACGGACTTTGAACGGCCGACATGCGACTCTTTCTGAGGAAAGTTGAGGAAGGATGACGGCGGGAACTGAGGTCAGGGGAGTTCCGCCCGGAATCTTTTATGGATGCCAGACTCCCGTGCATGATGTAAGTTTTGACCGTCTCGATCAACCGCTCTGGCCGTTTACTTTTCGCAATCAGAAGGGCTCCTTCGTTTTCTTTCCTCGCTCCAAAACCGGGAGCTGTAACACGTGAGAAACGACCGGTGGACAGAATCACCGGTCACCGTCAAATTTCAATCGGTTCCGGCGGAGGAGTGATTACTGCCCCCGAGCCGTACCGCGCGGGCTTACGCATGGCGGATGCGTCCGTTAAACTTCCAACATTCTGAAGGTTTTGTTCACACGGGTGAGCGAACCGGATCTTTCCCAAATTCCTGTTCCTTTTTTATTTTCGAAAGTTCTTCAGTCATGCCTCGGATTAAGGCGTTTCAGGCACTGCGACCCATTTCCGAACTGGCCGCCAAAGTGGCTTCGGTTCCTTATGACGTGGTCAACCGCGAGGAAGCCGCGAAACTGGCGGAAGGAAATCCGCTCAGCTTTCTTCATGTCGTTCGCCCGGACATCGACTTCCCGCCCGAAAAAAATCCGTACGACCCGGACATCTACGACAAGGCGTCGGCCAATTTTCAGAAGCTGATCACGGACGGCGTCCTTAAACGAGACCCGGCCGACAGCGTCTTTGCTTACCGACAGATTATGAACGGACATTCGCAGGTTGGCATTGTTTGCTGCTGCCATATCGACGACTACGAAAATCACCTGATTCTGAAGCACGAGAAGACTCGCAAGAGCAAGGAAGACGATCGTACTCGTCACGTTCTTGCTCTGAATGCCAATGCCGGCCCGGTCTTTCTGACCTATCGCGGCCAGGACGACATCAATTTCATGGTGGCAGACGTCGTCAAAGAAACGCCACTCTATGATTTTGTCGCCGCGGACGGTGTTCAGCACACCGTGTGGCGGATCGATACTCCTCAGCCGGTTGTTGCGGCTCTGACGGCAGTTCCGGTCTTTTACATTGCCGACGGACACCATCGAGCGGCCAGTGCCTGGCGAGCCGGCAACGAACTGCGTCGCCGACAGCCTGATGGCGGCACGGGCGACATTGAATGCAACTGGTTTCTGTCCGTGCTGTTTCCGTCGACTCAGTTGCGGATTCTGGCATACAACCGAATTCTGAAAGATCTCAACGGTTTGATCGTGCCCGGTCTTCTGGAAAAACTTGACGCTCTCGGCGAGCTGGAACGCACCGACAATCCTGTCCCGGAGTCTCCCGCTTCGTTCTGTTTCCTGATTGATCACGACTGGTGGAAGCTCACTATTCCGCCGGATCCTCTGTTCGTCAACGATCCGATTCGTTCTCTGGATGTGTCGATTCTTGAACGTCTCGTGCTGCATCCGATCTTCGGGATCGAAGATGTTCGCACCGATCCACGAATCGATTTTGTCGGCGGTATTCGAGGCACGGCGGAGCTTGAAAAGCTGTGCATCGGCGGAGACTGGGCAGTCGGCATTTCGATGTACCCGACAACGCTTGATCAACTGATGGCTGTTTCTGACGCCGGCGAAATCATGCCCCCGAAGAGCACCTGGTTTGAGCCCAAGCTCCGCAGCGGTTTGCTGGTTCATACTTTGGAATAGGGCTTCTGCCAGCCGCTGTTCACGCTTGTTTTCCTGACCTCCTGCCCATTCACTCTGGAGCCTTTTCCATGTCACGATTTTCGTTTCGCACGTTTGCCGTTGCTGTTTTGCTGATCAGTCTGACCGTCGGTTTGTCACGCTGCGTGGCGGCTCATGAAGCCAAAATCAAACCGGTCCGCGCGCTGCTCGTGCTGGGTGGCTGTTGTCATGACTACAAGGCTCAGATGGATCTGCTGGCCAAAGGCATCTCCGAAAGAGCCCACGTGGATGTTGTGATCGCTCTGGACAAGGATACGTCGACCGCTCACCTGAATCCGGTTTATGAAAACGCAAACTGGGCTGAAGGCTTCGACGTCATCATTCACGATGAATGTTCCTCCGATGTGAAAGATCTGGCCATCATCGATCGCATCCTGGAACCTCATCATCAGGGTCTACCGGCTGTGCTGCTGCATTGCGGGATGCACAGCTATCGCAGTGAAGGCTATCCGAAGCAGGTGACTCCGTGGTTCGAATTCACCGGACTTCAATCCACCGGCCATGGACCTCAGCTACCGATCAATATCAGCTTTGTGGCTCCTGATCACCCTGTGACACAAGGACTGGCTGACTGGACGACTGTGAATGAAGAACTCTACAACAACAGCGAAGGCAAGTTGCTGGAGACTGCCTCGGCTGTCGCTATGGGACAGCAGAAAGGTGCCACGGACGCGGCTGTCGTCTGGACCAATAACTATCGCATGAAGACAAAGGTTTTCGCCACGACGCTTGGCCACAACAATGCGACCGTCGGAGATCCGCAATATCTGGACCTGGTCACTCGCGGGCTGCTGTGGTCCTGCGATCGCCTGGATGAAAAAAATCTGAAGGCTAAGTGATTCAAAGTGAAGAAGACATCATCGACGGTGGCTCTGTGTTGCCTGAGTTCTCTCATGCTGTCTCGAATTTCTTCGCCGAACTGGACCTTGGGAACCAGTCTCTCTGAGGCCTTGCTTTAACTCCTCAATCTGTCGGCTTGCTGTCTTCTACGATTGTTCCTGATCCGCTTATGCAAAAAGCCCGACTCTTCCGAGCCAGGCTTCTCTTTTGGGTTCTTAATACCGTCAGCGTTTTACAGCTGTTGAACGCGGCGGCTGATGGCTTCTGCCATTTCCTGAGTCCCCACGGCCGTTGGATCGTTTCGATCGGCCTTCATGTCGTAGGTGACATCTTTGCCTTCTTCGATGATCTCAGCCACGGCCTGCTCGAGCCTCGCGGCTGCCTTCGCTTCCCCCAGATGTTCCAGCATCAGCTTGGCTGAAAGAATCAGAGCCGTCGGATTGACCTTGTTCTGGCCCTTGTACTTCGGTGCACTGCCATGAGTCGCTTCGAAGATGGCTCCGTCAGCGCCGATGTTGGCTCCCGGAGCCACTCCCAGACCGCCCACGAGTCCCGCACAGAGATCGCTCAGGATGTCGCCGTACAGATTGCCCATGACCAGCACGTCGTACTGTTCTGGCTTCTGAACGAGCTGCATACACATGTTGTCGATGAGACGCTCCAGGTAAGTGATCTTGCTGGCGTCCAGCTTGTCGGCGTTGGCGTCCGCTGAAGGAGCTACGCCCTTCGCCAGATCGGCCCACTCATGCTTTGCGTGGTAAGCGTTAGCCACCGCACGAGTCACGTCGTACCACAGCCCATCGGTGAACTTCATGATGTTGGCTTTGGAAATCGATGTGACCGACTTTCGCTTGTTCTCCACCGCGTACTTGAACGCGTAGTCGGCAATCCGAGTCGTTCCTTCCACGGACATCGGCTTTATGCTGATGCCGGTCGTCTTGCTGCCCGTGGTGATCTTCTTGCCGGTCGCGGCTTCATTAATCTGCGAGATCAGCTTTTCGGTGACCGCTTCACCGGCCTTGAATTCCACACCCGCGTAAAGGTCTTCCGTGTTTTCACGGACAATGACCAGATCCACATTGCACGATTCGAAAAAGGTTCGCACGCCCTTGTACGTCTTGCATGGACGAACGCACGCATAAAGCCCGAGTTCCTGACGCAGATAAACGTTGACGCTGCGAAAGCCTTTGCCGATTGGCGTGGTGATTGGTGCTTTCAGAGCGACCCCATTCGCGCGAATGGATTCCAGCACGCTCGCTGGTACTCCACCCTTGGCTTCAATCACTTCGATGCCGCATTCCTGCACATCCCACTGAATCTTCACCCCTGTTGCTTCGACACACTTTCGCGTCGCTTCTGCGATCTCGGGACCTACGCCATCACCTGGTAGGAGGGTTACTTTGTGCATTGCTGTTCTTCGTTTTTCCTGGAACTTGTGGACTGCGCGAACGTTCACTCACACCAATCTTAGACGGTAACACAACCGCGAAACGGCTTCAACCGCCGTCGTTCTCCGTGTTTTCGTTGAGTCTCTGCCTTTTCATCGGCTGCGAGACCGGCTTTTGCCCGCTATCATCGTCCTTTCCCGCATGCTCGCTGTAGTCTGCCGATAACTTTCCTGCCAATAACTTTCCTGCCGCTGTTAACTGTCTGCTGTTTACCCACTTTCCTCGGAGTCTTACTGTGTTTGCTTGCCGATTTCTCTGCCTTCCCTCACTTATTCTCATCACCGTCGGATGTTCAGGTCCGTCAGCTCCTGTTCCTGGTGTACCTAAGCTCAGTGATTCTGAGACGGCGGCCATCAAGGCTCTGGGCGAAGCGGGTGCCATCGTAAAGACGAACGAAGACGGTTCGGCCATTGACGTCAGTTTTCACAAGCTTACGCCCGCTTCCGAGGTTCTTGAGCAGCTGAGCCTGCTTCCGAATCTGCTGTCCCTGAATTTCGCCGATTCTTCATTCTCTGATGCTTCGCTGCCTGTTCTGCAAAAGGTCACTAATCAGCTTACCAGTCTTGATCTGCGAGGCTGTGAACTGTCTGACAAAGCGACCGACACGATTGCTCGATTCGCCGGTCTGCGGGTGCTCCGCTTCTCCGGGAAGAACGGCAAGACCTCGATTGGTGACGACGGTTTGAAATCATTCTCTGCCTGCAGATCGCTCAAAGTCCTGGCGCTTGACGATCTCTGGATCAGCACCGCCGGTCTGCAGACCCTGGCTGAACTTCGCGACATGGAAGAACTTTATCTGGCCGGTACTGTGGTCGATGACGACTCCAGCAAGATCTTTGCTGCCTTTCCTAAACTGCGAAAGTTACGCCTTGCCAGAACTCAGGTCGGTGATGCGACCCTTGAGACTCTGTCGGTCTGTTCGACTCTTCAGGAGCTTGATCTTAGCGAAAACTCGCTAATCACCAATGCCGGCATGGCTCACCTGGCCAAACTCACATCTCTTAAGAAGCTGAATCTTTGGCGAGTTCAGATTTCTGATGACGGCGCGCTTCTGCTGGCTCCGCTCACCAAAATGGAATGGCTGAATTTGGATAACAGCAAACTGGGCGACGCCGGTTTGCCGCTTCTGCAAAACATGAAGGCTTTGACTTTCCTTCATATCGGATCAACTCAGGTCACCGAAGCCGGGGCTCCCGCGCTGTTCCACCTGAAGACTTTGAAGGATCTTAAGCTCACTCGCACCGCTTTGGGTTCGAGTGATACAGCGGTTGCGGAGCTTAAGAAGAATTTACCGACGACTGCCATTCAGACCGAGTACGTCGAAGCGGAGTGAACACGTTTGTTGATAACTTGTTAACGAGTGCCTGTTGGCTGCTGGCTCATCTGTCTGGTGTTTCAACGCGTCCTGCCTAACGCTTTTCCTGGATGTTGAAGGCTCCCTGGTTTGCCCTCGGATTTGCCTCACTTTTGCCTGCCCATTCCACCACATATTCACTCTGGCTGCGATTAGCCAAACTGTTGTCTGGCTTCATGTTATGGCTGTTTGGAAGTCAGTTATCAACATTTCATATCGTCCCTGATAGTACTTCTACTTTCTTATAAATCTTCTTTCAAACACTAAGCCCATCATCGAAAAAAGCCCGGTTGATGTGACTCAACCGGGATTCTATTGAAGCTTAGCTCACCAAGCTTTACGGATTCGGGAATTCTTCTCCAAACTCACAAGCGTTCGTTGAGCATCATAATCAGGCCACTTCCCAACCGGCTCGGTATTCTTTGGTGACCAGCTTCGCAGCTTCAGGCACGTTGGTTGCGACTAAATTCTTGCCGTCCCAATCCAGAGCTTTACCGGTGCGGTACGCGATGTTGCCGAGAAGGATGGCTTCGGTGAGCGCACCCGAGTAGTTGAAGTTGCAAGTGGTTGGCGAACCATCCTTGCAGGCTTTGATCCACTCGGCATGATGGCCAATGGAGTTAGGGATGGATTCCGCTGGTGGTTTGAAGTCACTGAACTTGTTCGCAGGAAACAGCTTGTACTTGCTGTAATCAGCGAACATCGAACCGTTCTTTCCGACGAACATGACCCCGTTGGCAGGAACCGGCTGACCGGCCACCTTCCTGGGAATAAGATCTCCGTCGTACCAAGTCAGTTTCAAAGCAGGCATCGAACCGCGGGCAGGAAAGTCGTACTTGACGATCAAACCGAGCGGACAGGTTTCCGGATGAACCGGCGGGCCTTCCGCTTCGCAGCGCGTGGGATGACGAAGATCAAGAGCCCAGAACGGCAGGTCCATATAGTGGCAGCCCATATCGCCAAGAGTGCCCTGGCCGAAGTCCCACCAGCGACGCCAGTTGGCGGGATGGTACATGCCATTAGCGTATGGTCGCTCAGGAGCCGGGCCAAGCCACAGATCCCAGTTAAGGTTGCTCGGCACAGGATCAGCTTTTTCAGGACGTTCACCGCCACCCCAGCCCTTACCAACCCACACGTGGACTTCGGTCACATCGCCAATGACGCCGGCACGGATGATCTCAACAACGCGGCGATAATTGTTTTCCGCGTGAATCTGAGTACCCAGCTGAGTGGCAACCCCTTTTTCAGCAGCGGCTTCAGCAATCAGGCGAGCTTCAAAGACAGTGTGTGAAAGCGGCTTTTCGCAGTAAACATGTTTTCCGGCACGAATGGCTCGGATAGAGGCCGGAGCGTGGTGATGGTCGGTGGTGCCGATAACGACAGCGTCGATTTTATCGCCTTCAGCGAGCAGCATTTCGCGGTAGTCAGCGTAACAGCGAGGCTCCAGTTTATTTTTTTCCGTAAGCATGGCCTTTGCTTTGTCGAGGTAGTTGGAATCCACGTCGACAATGGCCACGATGTTTTCACTCATGACCCCGTTCACATCTTCAGCCGCTCGATTGGCGGTGCCGATGCACGCGATGTTAAGCTTTTCCATCGGGTTAAGAGATGGCTTAGCTTCAGAGTCAGAGACGTAGAGCGAAGCAGAAAGAGCAGCGGCGGAGCCAACAGCAGACGTGTGAAGGAAGGAGCGACGATTTTGCGAGGGCGTAGTAGCCATGGCGGGACCTTTAAAAGAAAGGCTGAAGAAGAGTGAAATCCGATACGAAAGACGTTGTCAGGATAAACAGAAGAGTCAGGGAAAAACAATCAAACAGTGAACAAACCGGGCGAGTCAGGAAGTAAGCCGATGGAAATCAGCATAGTACTAGGTCAGGGAATCGCCGGTTCAACGCTCGCATGGAGTTTGCACTGGGCCGGTGATGACGTTCACGTGCTGAATAGCGGGCAACCAGAGACGGCGTCAGGAATCGCCGCAGGGCTGATCACACCCATAACAGGGCGGCGTTTAGTGAAGGCCGTGGAGTTCGATACTTGCCGGATGATCGCAGAGACCTTCTACAAAAAAGTGGAAGCGATCGTGGGTCGACCGATTCTGGATCTCACACCGTCAGTGCGGACATTTAAGAAAGACGAGGAACGAACATTCTTCCTTCAGGAACGTGTTCATCAATATGGCGACGACATCGAACTGGTCAGCAACGCAGACGGCCGAGTCGTCGGGTTCAGGATGCTCAAAGCCGCTCGGTTACGAGTACCCGATTATCTGTCCGCGACACGGGACTACTTCCAACAGCAGGGACGCTATCACCAACAACAAGTGAATGTGTCGACAGATATTCAGCTGTTAACCGAAGGTGTCAAGGTGACCAGCGCAGGGCTGACCGGCACGCGAATAATTTTTTGCCAGGGTTATCAGGCAGAACCAAATCCATGGTTTCCAAACATACCAGATGCACCGGTTCGTGGTGAGATTATGAAGGTAAGGATACCAAGTCGGAAACAAGCGTCCGTCGAGCATCGCGGATACTGGTTGGCACCGTATCAGCCACAGGCATCAGCACAGGACAGCAACACCGACGAATATCTGATCGGTGCGACGTACGATCGAGTAAATCTGAAAGGCCCGGTGGATGATTCAGGGCAGAAGGAGTTAATGAAGGGACTCACGCAACTCACATCAGAAGAATTCACAGTGACCGGCCACTATTCGGCAGTCCGAGCAGGCACATCAAACCGTCAGCCAATCGTGGCTATTCATAGTCAGCATCGGCAGTTGGCTATTCTTAATGGAATGGGATCTCGTGCGTCGCTGCTGGCTCCCGCGGCGGCAGTGGCGATGATAGAAAAACTCAAGAATCAAAACGGGGAAGAGAATCAAAACGCTGAGGAGACAGGCAGAAAGAAAGCGGTCTCACTGACGCACCTGGCTCACAGCATCATGCGACGAGCGATCCAGGCGGGTGACACGGTGATCGACGCAACAGCAGGCAACGGTTATGACACCATCTTCCTGGCGAGTTGCGTGACCGAAACCGGAAGGGTGCTGGCGATAGACGTTCAGCAGGCGGCTATTGAAGCGACAAAAGATAGACTGCAAGCAGCCAATGTCCAGCATATGACATTGCTGGCAGAAGATCACGCCCAGGTCCTGCAACGACTGAAGGAACAGTCGTTGCAGGTACGAGCAATCATGTTCAATCTTGGTTATCTGCCGGGCAGTGACAAACAGCACACCACCAACGCGGACACCACAACGTCTGCCATACTTTGCGGGTTGAAACTTCTGACATCAGGTGGCGTGATGACAGTGACAGCCTACCGCGGGCATCCAGGCGGGCAGGAGGAAGCGGCGGCTGTGGAACGCATCGCGAAGCAACAGACGCCGCCTCATATCAGTGTGGATATTATCCCAGGCTCAGTCGACAATCAGGAGTCACCGATCCTTTACGTTTTTAGAAGTCGTGATACCAACGATCGATAAAATCGGCCGATGAAATCCCGGTCAGCGGGATTACGGCATCGTCATCAGACGAATGCGGCGGTACTCCATCTGACCGCGGTCGCCTTCCAGACCGATCGGTCCAGTTTCAGGAACTTTGAAGGCCTCTTCAATCACTTCACCATTGCATGTGCAAAGAGCAGCGCCGTCCGTAACGACGATGATCAGTTCATTCCAGTCGCCGGTTTTGTAGTTCTTCAGATTCTTATACGGCCCGGCGAGGGGATAGTCGCGGCATTGCAGCTGCGGCTGGCGAATGAAAACGCCACTGTCGGCATTTGGAGTCGCACGAAACTCGAGCTTAAGCGTGAAATTCCCGCCAAACTCCTGTGTTGTGTACAGCTGTTGAACTCGGCTGCCTTCAGCCGGTGTGGTCACAATAAAGCGACCGTTCTTCGCCAGGTACCGACCATCCGGCGTAACGGTCTTCCCATCGTGGCCCCATCCTGTCAGGTCCTTACCATTGAAGAGACTCTCATAACCGGGTTCGACTTCAAAAGGATCCGTTTCCGTTTCTACAAAACCAAGAGTCGCCAGAATCGGTCGAAGAGCACCGGCCCACTTCACATATCCGATGGCGTTGGGATGCAGTAAGTCGGGCATTTCTTCAGCTTTGGCATCACCCTGTTCATTGGCAAACAACGACCACGTATCAACAACGGTGATTTGAGCATCACCTTTCACCGCCTTCATCATTAGCAGATTGATCTGTTTGATTTTATCCGCCGGCCGTTTCTTCGATTCGGAACTTGGAAACACCTGACACAGAATAATCGGCAACTCAGGATTATGTTTCTTCAGCCGGTCGATGATCAGCTTCACGTTGTCAGCAATCGTCTGCGGCTCGGCTTTTTCTTCAAGGTCATTAGTGCCCATCAGCATGACGACGCAGGAAGGGTTCAAAACCAGCACGTCTTTTTCGAGGCGAATCAGCATGCCGCGAGTTGTGTCACCACTGATGCCACGGTTTGCCACCCTCATCCCGGGGAAGGAACCAAGCAGATCATCGCCCCAGCCCTGAGTGATGGAATCGCCAAGGAACACTACAGCCTTCTGATCCTGCTCAGTTCGTTTTGACCAGGCAGCCCTTCGTTCGTTCCAGAGACTTTTGAACCAGTCATAGCGACGAATAGGTCCGGCACCCGGTAAACCGTCATCGGTGGCTGGCAATTCCAGGCCGGGGCGATCTTCCGCGGTTAATCGACAAGGCACAGCCAACAGAAACGCAGCCGCGAGGCCGACACAAAACCAGCCGGACCGGCGAGAAAGGATGAGTCTCATAGAAAAATGTTCCACAACAAAGAAAAGGCGGGAAGGATCAGGAGAGGAATCTAACAGGAAATCCGATGGCCACTATTCCCGAGTCAAAAACTCATGCAGATTCAGGACGATGGAACAAACACCCAGTCCACGCGGCCAATTCATCCGCATCGAACACCTTCGAAAAGCCTTCTTTTGAAACAACATCAGGCTGAGGCGGAAACACGCCTGGTCCACCGATCCGGCGTTGCAGTAAACCACTGCACTGACTGACAAAGCGGCATCGCGAACCTGGTCTGAAGAAAATAGCAGCGGCATCTGGCGCGCCACAAGACGATTGAGAGGATCGACAGCCAGCAGCTCTGGCCGCATCAAGGATGACTGCCGACAAGTTGCGGACGTGACAATCAGACGGTGCATCTGCTTCACGCTCCATCCGTGTAATCGGCTGCCAGATCAGGCTGTTGTCGGCATCACCCACTGAGAAGACCGACCCCGAATCACCACCGTGCCTCCACGTGTCGGCGGATGTGAGTAGCAATCCGCCGTTCGCGGATCCCGCATGGCAGCTCAAACAACGATCACGAAAAATCGGCGGGATATCTTTTAAGAAATCAACAGGCGCAGCTTCCTGCGCCGTTGCGGTGGACAAGCCCAAGATCATGGCAAGAGCCAGACAGGTCATATTGGACAGAGTTCGATTCATGAGTCAGTCTCCGCTCATGAGTCAGTCTCCGCGAACCAGAACACTTGCAGATCGTTCAGACATCGCCCGAACATCAGGTGACACCAGTGGCGAACAATGCCCGCAAAAAGCGCCATACGGTTGATCGGAACGTCATGGTGAGTGCCATGAATATTTAGGGACAAGAACGCCGCCACTGAGAGTTTTGGACCATCCACGTCCGTTTTTCAACTCGTAACAGAAATGTAGACAGAACCACTGTACTTGTGTGCCGCTGTTCCCAGCCGCTAGGATCCCTATTGTGTTCAGGTGGTATCCAGAAGAATCATAAGCGTTGAAGGAGTTTCCGATGAGATCTCTGTTGCCTTTGTTTTGTCTTCTGGGTGGCGGACTGCCACTGGCCTGGACCATCGGGCTTGATGAGCCTACCGCATCCACGGTGGCTGTGGAAACTTTGCTTCCTTCCAGCAGTTTCGTGGTGATGACCTACGAAGGAACCGCCGCTCATATGCCGGCCATCAAAGAAACGGCCGCGTGGAAAGCGTTGGAAGAAACGGAACTGACCGCTCGTCTGCTGGACCTTGGCCAGATGTTTATCTCGGCCACCGGAGAAGAAAACGGACAGCTGGCCCGTGAAGCTATCGAGCATCTTCGAACTCATGGGCTCTCGTTGGCGGGCAGTGCTTCCGGCAGCGGAGCTGGCCTCTCACCTTACGGTGTGCTCGTCATTCCTCAAGCCGGCAATTTTCTGGAAAGACTGCAGCCGATGATAGAAGAGGCAGCCCGCAGTAACGGCGAAGAGATAAAACAGAAAACCATCGAAGGCCGTGATGTGGCGTTCATCGGGACCAATGTCGAAGACGTGGAAGTGAGCTGGTGGAATGAATCGGGGCACCTCGTCATCGGCGTGGGCCTTCAAGCCAGTGAGCAGATCATCGCCACGGCCGTTGGCAATACAGACAATATCACGAAGAATCCGAGGTGGGCCGAACTGCGAAAATCCGATCGTTACAAAGTGGACTCGCTGGCCTGGCTGGACCTCGGAAGTCTGATGGATCAGTTTGGGGACATGAGCCTTCCGCCGACACTCAGCGGCGAAGTCATGACGGTGCGAGAAATATCGACAATTCTCGGTGTTCACAACATCCGGGAGATGACGATGCAGGCCGGGTATCAGGGAGCACAGACGTGGAACGATGTGCGAGTGAATGCCGATGGCCCATTGACCGGTCTCGCCACCTTGCTTCAGCAGCGAACATTGTCGCTGGACGAATTGCCGCCGATGCCGAAGGGCACTTCCGGCTTTGCTGCCGCAACATTTGACCTGTATGGTGCCATCGACACGGTGCTGCAAACCATTCGTCCAGTCATGCAGAAGACGGAACCTCGGGCCGAGGAACAAATGGACGAAAGCATCGCCCAGATGCATGAGATCTTTGGCGGCGATCCGAAAGAGGAGCTGATTGCCGGTCTTGGCGATGTCTGGTGTGTGTACGCAGATCCGGCGGCACTGCCGATACCGATCGGGTTTTCGCCGGTCGTGGCCGTCAGCGTCAAAGACAAAGGCGTTGTTGCGAGCGGTGTGGAACGCCTGATTGATCTGCTTCAGCAGCCGGGCAATCCGAACTTCACCATTCGAAAAAGCAGTAAAGACGGTCGCGAATTCTTCTCCTTCAACCTGTCCGGAATGCCTATCGTTCCGACCATTATGATTACGGAAAAATGGCTGGTGGGCAGCATTACGCCAGGATCGGCACAGTCAATGGCTCAGCGAGAACTTGGAAAACTTCCCTCGTGGAAGCCAACAGAACAGGTTGAAACCGCGCTGAAAGAACTGCCCCAGACGTACTCTTCAATCACCGTTTCTGACCCGGCTCCCACTTATCAGCAAGCTTTACAGTTCGCCCCGATGGGACTGAGTCTGTTGGAGCAGAACGTTCTGCCGAGCCTCGGAGGTGCCGTCGAAATGCCGTTCGGCGTTGAAGATCTGCCAGCGGCGGAATTGGTCACGGAGCCGATGTTTCCGAATGTCACAGTCGGATATTCGACCGAGAACGGTATCGGTTCGACGACTCGTCAGTCGGTACCTTCCAATCCGATGGGTAACGTTTCCGCGACAGTCGCCGTACCGGTGATGGTCGCACTTCTGCTGCCCGCGGTGCAGCAGGCTCGCGAGGCAGCTCGACGCACACAATCGAAGAACAACCTGAAGATGATCGGTCTGGCAATGCACAATTACCACGACACCTTCAATGAGTTTCCGCGGGGAACAGTTCCCAACGAAGATCTTGAACCGGAAGAACGTTTAAGCTGGGCCTATTCCATTCTGCCGTATATCGAGCAGGTAGCGCTCTATAACGAACTCGATGGCAAACGCGGCTGGGAAGCAGAAGAGAATACTTTGGGACTGCAGACGGCCGTCCCGGCGTATCAAAATCCGAGCCAGCCGGGAGCTCGACCCAATCCATCATCGGGTGATTATGTGGCGATGGCCGGCGTAGGTGAAGATGCCGCTACGTTGAAGTCGGACGATCCGAAAGCCGGTATTTTTGGATATGACCGACAGGTGCGATTTCGGGATATCACCGACGGAACATCCAACACCATCATGATCACCGATTCGTCAAAGCCGAATGTGTCGTATCTTGCCGGCGGCAAAGCCACCATTCGCGGCTTCAGCAAGTCGCCCTATCTGAATGGCCCCGATGGAATCGGCTCGCCTCACAGTGGCGTCGTCCAGGTCCTGATGGCCGATGGTTCCGTGAGAGCCATATCGGTGAATACCGATGAATCCGTCCTTGAAGCGATCGCAACAAAGGCGGGCGGAGAAGAGCTCGGCGATTTCTGACGCTCGGGCGACGTAGTATTGTTCAAAATTGTCATCAGAGTCTTCAGAGTCTTCAGCCGCCAACCGTCCTTCTCCCCCGCGGGGGAGAAGGTGGCCGTCAGGCCGGATGAGGGGGTGTCACGCGGCCAGAGAACATACAACGACGAGCAAGGACGACACCGCTGCCAAGTGGCAGCTTGTCACGACCAGTGGGGCAGTCGCCCAGTTTTTCATCCGCAGCAAATGCTGGTTGAACACCACCAACCAGTCATACGACGCGGCAGCTTCAAACCATAGCAGGGTCTGAAGGTCCGCCTGCTCGATTTCATCACCTGGTTCAGGTTTTTCGCTTTACCAGCCTGGCAGCAGAACGGGCGACGGTCTTGGTTCTGGCAGCCGCCTTCTTAGCCGTCGGCTTTTTCTTGTCCGCAGGCGTCGCTTTGACAGCAGGCTGTTTCTTACCAGCCGTCTTCTTTCCGGGCTTTTCCGGTTCGGGCTTTTTACTCTTCTTCGCCACCGGGGATTCGACGACGCTCTTTTCTGGTGGAACTTTCTTCGCCGCGGCCTTTCGTTTCAGGGTAAGCCCGGTTTTGGCAGGACCGTCGGCCGCCTTGCGGGACGAAGCTTTCTTTGGACTGGATTTCTTTTTGTTTGGTGCATCGGCCGCCAGCGTGCGGCTGCTCTCAAGTTCAATTCCAAACAGCTCGGAAAGATCCTCGGTACTTAGTGGACTGGCCGCAGCCGTCGACAGTTCGCGATCCAGATTGCCAGCAGCGATGGCCTGCGAGACCAGATCCTGATGATCGACGCCACGCAACAGGAACAGCAGTTCCGGCTGACTGTCCAGTCGCGCGGCGACTCCATACATGACAGCCGCCAGATGTTTGCAGCATGACGAATAGTCGGGGCAACTGCACGACATCCGGATCTCTTGTGGCAACGGAAAAAGTCCCGTCTTAGGATCCGTCAATCGCTTCATCACACCATCGGAAAGTTTACCCGACAGCAGGTCCAGCAGCGAATCAATCGATTGACTGCAGTCGGACCGAATAGATTTCCACCGCTTTGAGTCCAGTTCGGTGATATCTATTTTCACAGTGTAGGCATGAGAGCCTGCGACGATGGCCTCAATTTTTCTGTGCTTGATAACCAGATCCACCACCGACCCATTGCGAACATAGGTCGCACCTCGAGGCAGGCGATTCGAAAAATCCTGATACGCTGTCAGATTATCACACCAAGCCTTGCCCCAGAACGTCTTCGCGATCGTTCGTCCCTGCAGCTTGACGGGAGCGGGTTCTCGCTTCTGTTTCTTCGCCAGTTGTGCGGCCAGTCTTACGGCCTGATTGAGCTTTTGCCCGACCGGAACATAAGGTGCCCTATCGTAACGTCCCCAACTCATAAGAAATCCTTTTCAAAACTACGGCCGCTGAAGTCACCGGCGGGGATACTGTGGAGCAGGCTCAGCACTACGTCAATGCTGGGCGGTTTGTTTTTCCGGGTGGGACAGGAGTCTGCACCGCTGCGAGTTCAGACTCAATCGTCCAGCATCGCCCGAGTGACATCCAGAGTTACAAACTTCAGCAGCTCTGAATCACTCATCTCCGTCAGCAATCGCTCGCCTCCTTCGCCCAGAACGCCATCGGCAAGGCTTTGCTTATCACGAATCATCTGGTCGATGCGTTCTTCCAAAGTCCCCTTGCAGACGAATTTGTGAACGAGCACATTTCTCTTCTGGCCGATTCGATACGCTCGGTCCGTCGCCTGATTCTCAACGGCCGGGTTCCACCAGCGATCAAAGTGGACAACGTGGGAGGCGGCCGTCAGATTGAGTCCTGTGCCACCCGCTTTCACGGAAATCACGAAAAAGGGGACGTCGTCACGCTCCTGAAACTGCCTGACAAGATCCTTTCGTTTGGCCACAGGGACAGCACCGTGCAGGACAAGACCGGGCTTACGAAACACGCCTGCCAGGAACTCCGCCAGGGGTTCGCACATCGATTGAAACTGCGTGAAGACCAGCAGTTTTTCCTGACGTTCACAAATGGGTTCGCACACCGTCCGCAGACGCAGAAACTTGCCGCTGTCCGCCGGATCAAACGCCTTCTGATCAAGAAACTGATCCGGATGATTACAAAGCTGCTTCAGCCTCATCAGCATCGACAACACAAGGCCCTTTCGCTGGATGCCGTCAGAATGTTTCAATTGCTTTTCAACGTCGAAGATCAGCTTTTCGTAGAGCACCGCCTGTTTCTTCGACAGCCCGCACTCCACCGTGACCTCTGTCTTGTCCGGAAGATCGGGAACAATTCCAGGGTCCGTTTTCATGCGGCGCAGAATGTAAGGTCGCACCAGTCTTCGCAGCGAAGAAACGGCTCCGGAGTTCTGGCTCTTTGTCATGTTCTTCAGGAAGTCCCGGAACTGTTTCACGGTGCCCAGCAAACCTGGAACGCAGAAATCAAACAGCGACCAAAGATCGCCCAGTTGATTTTCCACGGGTGTCCCGGTCAGGACAATCCGGCCGGAGGCTTTGAGTTTTCTGACCGACCTGGACTGTGCGGACCCTGCATTCTTAATGGCTTGAGCTTCATCCAGAACAACCATTTTCCAATGGACATCCAATGGCCATGTCGAACGACGGACGAGCGTATAGGTGGTGATGACCACATCGTAGCCAGCCAGTTCAGTGGCCGGATTTTTGGCAATCCGATCCAGCGTTGCGGCGTCGCATTCGGATCGGTGAGCCAGAAAGACTTTCAGCTGCGGGGCAAATCTGTCCAGTTCCTGTTTCCAGTTGCCAATCAGTGATGCAGGGACAATCAGCAGAAACGGAGCCGCTGAGTGACTTTGCTTTCCACCAGATTTCTTTCCGGATGTGGTCGAGGTTCCGGAATCCTTCAGCCGCACGATCAGGTCGATTACCTGAATTGTTTTTCCCAGCCCCATGTCATCGGCCAGACACGCACCCAGTCCCAGCTGCGTCATGAACCACAACCAACGCACACCGTCCGCCTGATAAGGTCTCAAAGTCGCCTGCAGACCGGCTCCCGGTTCACAACCCTGAATGCCGTTGGGATCACGGATTTGTTGAAGCACTTCTGTGAGCCACTTGCCGGATGTCACCGACGACCATTGCAACACATCGTCCGAAACAGATCCTGTGGCCTGCAACGGAGTACCGGCCAATAAACGCATGCCTTCAAGGAACGAGATTCCATCAGCGTGTTCCTCCTGAAGCTCCTTCCACTGTTTTAGGGCCTCCGTGAGCTTCTGCTGATCGACCTCCACCCACTTCCCACGCAGCAGCGTCAGACCGTCGGTCGCTGCCATCAGCTGTTGACGTTCTTCTTCGGTGAGTGGTGTGCCATCAACCGCCAGACTGGCGGAAAAGTCGAGCAAACTGTCGAGACCCACCGCGCTGGCTCGTTGTTCGCCAATGCGGACCTGAACCTGCGGACGAGCCTGTCGGCGTGACTTCCACCAGTCGGGAACTCGAACGCTCAGCCCCGCGTCTTCCATGATCGCAACGTCGTTGAGAAAACGGTAAGCCTGTGTGACGGTCCAGGCCTGCGGCTGAAAAATCGCGCGCGTTGTCAGCATCTGGCCCACGCACTCACTGCGGCTGGCGGCCGTCCGGACTGGCATCAGAAGTTCGGTCAATCGGGCCTGATCACGTTCAACCGCGTATTGTCGCAGAGCTTCCCCCAAAGGCAGATGCTGGATCTGAGCCTTCGCCGAAAGTCGGTGAGCGTAGGTCGCCAGAAAAGCAAACGGTCTTTCAGGATCTCGTTTGTTCTCCGCCAGATGAAAGGTGACTCGACCAAGAAGCTGAGCCTCCGGATTCAGCGACAACAGCAGCCCGCGACAGCCACCCTCCGTCAGGTGGGCTCGTTCGAGAAACGCATTGAGCAATTCGTCCCACACCGCGCGGAGCAGTTCACTGGTCAAAAACTCAAGCCCGCGCATCGGTGGTGCTTCGGAGACGAACACAGCCAAAGCCAACTCGTCCGGCGGAGCCACGGTTTTAAACCGACCTTTGGAAATCGCTGCCGTCCTGCCGGACTTAGCGATCTTCTCCAGCTCCGCGAAGTGTTCATCATCCAGCTGGGATACGGACTTCAGAAATCGTTGACCCCAGTTTTTCCAGAACACAAGATCCAGCGGCAGGGTGACTTTACTGCTGACGGCCGCAAGCTCCAGCAGAGCGGCCGCTGTCGACTCACGGAACGCCGCCAGCAGGCGTTCAGCGAAGCGATCCTCCACATCAACGCGAGCCACCGTCTCCTCATCCGGCAGCGGCTCAGGCTCACAGCAAAGTCGCCCGGAGGGAGAAATAAAGACATTCAGAAACATAGAAGCCGACAGGATGCGAAAGGAAGAAGGATCAGACCAGAGAAGGCCGAGCGTTCAATGAATGTACAGGCAGGCGCAGTCGGCAGAATACAGGATTTGCCCGGTCCCCCAAAGTCGTCGAAGGCATTGTCTTCTCACTTGGGGTCAGGCACTTCATCTTCGCTTCCAGATCGTTGCGAACCGTGGCCTGAGTGCCGACTGTGGCGGCAGTGTACCCCGCGACCTGAACCAGACGCCCCCGAGCTCGTCTCGGTGGTTCATATCGACTTTGCACTACCTCATTCCATCGCCGTCGTAGTGCCGGCATCACGGTGACAGACAGAAGTCTCAGTTTGCAAAACCGAAAGCAGAAAAAGTGTCAGGAGCCGAATACGCTCCAAATCAACATAAGCGTCGCCGACACCTTCATGTGCACGCGATTTCGTCCTGAAAGATCAACGAAAAACATCCATTCGTGACTTTACGATTGAGGTTGGTCAGGAAGGTCTATCAATTCTTACATCAACGAGGCCTGACCCAATAGTGTTCGGCACGGATGTTGCTTGCGGCTTGGGTCAATTCCCAGTCCAGAAAAATGTAAATCTTTGGCACGATTCATGCGCATGTGCCCCTCTGGTGACTTCCGTCTGCCTGAG
>Ga0209702_10000123_pt1 | contig 142110 bp, 187 predicted proteins | sample FRY01_FD_187210 | JGI IMG/M metagenome (GOLD analysis project Ga0209702, IMG submission 187210) | Freshwater microbial communities from Lake Fryxell liftoff mats and glacier meltwater in Antarctica - FRY-01 (SPAdes) (version 2) | ecosystem: Environmental > Aquatic > Freshwater > Ice > Glacier...
TTTCTCTCAAAGGAACAACTGTTTCTAGTTGTTTCTCTCAAAGGAACAACTGTTTCTAGTTGTTTCTCTCAAAGGAACAACTGTTTCTAGTTGTTTCTCTCAAAGGAACAACTGTTTCTAGTTGTTTTCTCCAATTATTTATTTTATGGGAATATCTGGATGGTTAGCCAACACAATCCATCGCCTTTTCACGCGAAATTATTGCATTATATGTATTTACTCTTGGGAGTCATATAATTTGGCGCCCCGCGATGAGGTAGTGTGGTAACCGCGACATCCCACTCCCACATCGTCCCCTCCACAGTCCATATACCATAATTACCTTTTCTTTTCCCCCCCTCCGGTTTTCCATACTATCACCCCTGCTATCCATATTACCAAAATAAACAACTGTCCCTAGTTGTTTTTACCAAAATAAACAACTGTCCCTAGTTGTTTTATCTCAAATAAACAATTGTTCTAATACGATTGAGAATAATATATTATGTTCCATTGATATTATATATATTATATTGGATCCTGCCCTCATGAGGGTGATCGTCCGGGATATTTACTCCATTAATATTCAGGGAGGGGGGGCATCGTATATCTTATATCAATTACAGTGGGTGATTGGATAATTTCCCTTTATGTTTTTCTATTCTGTATTTCCATTCTATGTTATTGGATTTTATTGGGGGGGGTATAGTTGTTAGTGTTTCGGTTTGGGGTTTGATTAATAATTCAACATACGGCATAAAAACATTAAAACGATTTTTTATACTAACCGTTAGCATTAATTAGCACTAACCTCATATTTTTGCAGGCTTATCAAATTTTTGGTATTTAACAGGTGGATAAGATTTTTCCACAAATGTCCATATACCCCCCAAGTATCAAAGTCACTTAATGTTAAAATTTGACCATCAAATAATACTTTATCACCTTTTTTTAATTTTTCTATAATAATTAACTAATGGCTTTTTAAGAGATTGAGAAACCATTTTTAAATGTCTCCATTTTATATCGCTTTTTATAGCTTCTTCTAGTTGTTTGGGGTCTTTTAAATTCGTATTAAAATTACTAAATCCACTCCTTACCACATTTAAGGCATTCATAAAGGAGTTTATCTAATTCCATTTCTGATATACTTGTCATTGGTTTTTTACAACAAGGGCTTTTAGGTCTAATCCAATCTAATATTCTTTTTATCATATCCGTAATTTTACTTTTGCAAAAGGTGTTACAATCGCGTCGGGTGTTGTTGTTAGGGGAGGCCAAACATAACAACTGTCTTAGGTGCCATTTAATTATAGACACGAAACCAACTTCTTTTATTGTTAGCCATAAATTTTGTTTTACACTTGACACATTCAAATTGACCTACTTCTCTACCATCAACCTTGTCAATAAATTTACATTCTTCAATCGTTCTAATGTGATGAAAAAAGGCACATAACAAGGTATTGCCAAAAGTGGGGTTTTCGTTTTTCATATTAAAGTTGTTAAAACATAACTGATTGCAGCTTCTTTAGCTTCTTCTGGTGTGTCTGAACCATCAACATCATTGTCAACACCTTCTGACCAAACTTCTTCTACATTTCCATTAGGTGACATTATTTTACAACCATAATGAAAACCATCATAAAATGTGAAATCCAAAATTATATGAATACCAAAATTAATTCTAATCCACTCAATGACTAATTGTTGAGTTGGTCTTTTAACACCGCGCGTTAAGGCATCAGTATATTTAACTTCTCTTTTATTTTTATTTTGGACACCATGTTGGTCTCTATTTACAAAATAGTATTCAACTTTACACTTAAATCCTTTTTCTTCAAGTAATTTTGCATTATCAAAACCAACTCTCTGTTCTTCTATGTTATTATTTATTGTTTTCATTGTACCAAATTAAGAACTGGTTAATTGCTTGTACTACTGCTTCTTTTTGCCCTTTCATACCTTTTAAGTAATAATGGCTTACATCTGCCTAGACATTACTGTCCCCTGCCATATTTGAAGTTATCGTACATCTTCCTTGTTGTATTTTAACAATCCCTCCTAACCTGTCTAAAGTTTGTATTTTTTCAACAACTTTCATTATCAAATTCCAATCAGAATCCAGTCCATTCTCTTTAACCCAAACTTTTGTAATCGGAGTTTTATATCTACCAAAAATCTTTCTGTTGGGTCTTTTTGTATTTCATACCCAATAATTTCAGCACACATTTTATTGTACTCTTGTAGTTCTTCTTGTGTCATAATTATTTAATTAAATCGAGTCTAATTGTTTACCTGAACCCCTTATACCTAAATATAACATCCCTCTTTGGGGAGGCCAAACATAACAACTGTCTTAGGTTGTTTCTTCGACGAGTAGAGGGGAAACCTACCAGATACGCCAATCATTACAGACGTGTATTTACCTGCGTCTCCGTAGTATATTCCCTCCTTCCAGTTATCATAGTCATGCATCTCAAGAGCGTTCTTTATCTTGGTTGCCAGTGGTATTCTTGAAAGTAATTTCTTTAATATGTCCATCTCTTAGATTCTATATGTAGTTTTTTTAAAGTTAACTATATTCTAATCCGTTTGGAATATAGTTGATAGTGTTCCCTGGCATATTTAATCATGTCATATTCTTTTTGAGCAATAGCATCTTTTTCTTTACTATGGTAAGAAGTTTTTGAACCACTCACCTTGTATCTTTTAGTACTTGGGAAATATTCTACAATAAATTTACCCCTTAATGTTTTTAATAATCTGGCTTTCATATTGTTTATTTTTAAATTAAAAATCAAAACCACTCAACCCTCTGTCAAATTCATAATCATTTGGGTTATATTTGTTTTCGGGTAAACAATTTGCTATTTAATTGCATATATTCATCACCATACATTTTATAAGCGTGCCCTTTACCATCAGCTATAGCTAATGTTCTTTTATTGTTTGTTATGATAAATACAGGTCTGTTTTCTCTATTATCTTTTGGGCATTTTCCTTTTTTCATCATTTCTTGATTTTGAATTCCTTACCTATCATTTGAGTTAACTCTTCCATTGTATTTAGATTCATTTATCGTATGGTTCAATGTCATCTTGTTGTTGCGATAATGAAAGTAAGAACACATGAGAAAATTAACCACAAAAAACCTGCCAAGAACCTACCCAATTCATCCCAATTACTTATGTCAAATAAGTTAACCGTGAATGACCCTAGTATGTATAACACTAAGGCTACAAGTAGCCCAGCTAAAACTATCCAAGCTAAAATTATCTTAATTGCTTTCATGACTTCTTGATTTTAAATTCTTTACCTACTATCTTGGTCAGTTCCTCCATTGTATACTCTGGAATTGATTTGGAACGTGTGTCTATAATCAATCCATCTGAATTTTCAAAATAGATTACATTATCGTTATTCAATTCGTCATATTCTCTTTTCATCCAAAACTTATTTGAATCTTCACGATAGATTACATTACCTCTAGAATCCCCTATCCTAAAAGGAAATTCTGTTATTTTCAGTTGCTCTGCTATTGTTTTCATCTTAATTATTTATAAGTTAATTACTTCAAGTATATTCCCATTGTTACTTAGCTTACCAAACTTACCGTCCGTTACAACAGAACCATTTGAGAATATTGTGTCTAAGAATGGAACTGTTCGTGTTCCTGCATTAATGATGTCATCCATATTATGGATATGTCCGAATAACATTAGTTTTGGATTAACCCCAACAACCCTATTCATTAGCGACTTATCTCCGCAATTTTCCATATTCCTACTTCTATCGTAGGATAGGTCTAACATCCCTCTAGGAGGGCCATGTACTATTACAATGTCACTATCATCATCTATTATGTTACACCACATCCTTTCCAACTTGTTCCTATCTTTGTTGAATGCCCACCCATCCCCGAAGGTTGGTGAGTAAGGCGACCCAAATATCTTAACGCCTTCAATAGTTACATGGTCATTCTCTAAGTAATAAATTCCATTATTATCAAAATCAGCCTTAGTTACAAGACCTGCCCCAATTGATGTGTCATGGTTACCCGCAACAAATACTTTGTACTTGATAGGTAGATGACTAAACCAATCCATAAAATTCCTAACTTCATGTTCGTTGGTATATGGGTCTCTAAGATTAGCGCAGTCACCACTGAAGATTACCATGTCTATCCCCTCTGGAATTGTTAGTAAACTGTGGTATGTATGCGTATCACTTATATGCCAAACTTTCATCATTTCTTAATTTTAAATTCTTTACCTAACATTTTAGTCAGTTCTTCCATTGTATACTCTGGAATTGATTTGGGGCGATTGTCTACAATCAATCCTTCTGAATTTTCATAATAGATTTCCCACTTATTCAAGTCAAATTCGCTTTTACGCCGATACTTATCTGAATCTTCATAATAGATTACATTATTATTCGAGTCATATTCTCTTTTTATCCAATACTTATATGAAGTTTCAAAATAGATTAGATTACCCTTAGAATCCTTTATCCTAAAAGGAAATTCTGTTACCTTAATTTGCTCTGCTATTGTCATCATTTCTTAATTTTAAATTCCTTACCTAACATCTTGGTTAGTTCTTCCATTGTGTACTCTGGAACGGATTTGGGGCGGTTGTCTCTAATTTCCCCCTTTGAATCTTCATAATAGGTTACACGACCTCTTGAGTTAAATTCTCTTTTGACCCAAAAATTATTTGAATCTTCAAAATAGATTTTATTATTATTCAAGTCATATTCTCTTTTGATCCAATACTTATTTGAACTTTCAAAATAGGTTATATTATTATTCAAGTCAAATTCTTGTTTGTACCAAGACTTATTTGAATCTTCAACATAGATTTTATTACCCTTACCGTCCTTTATGATAAAAGGAAACTCAGTTATTTTTAACTGTTCTGCGATTGTCATCATTTCTTGATTTTAAATTCTTTACCTAACATCTTGGTCAGTTCTTCCATTGCATATTCTGGAATTGATTTGGGGCGGTCGTCTCTAATTGTTCCATTTGAATCTTCAAAATATATTTCATTGTCATTCGAGTCAAATTCTCTTTTGTACCAAAACTTATCTGAATCTTCAGAATAGGTTACATTATTATTCGAGTCATATTCTGTTTTTTCCCAAAACTTATCGGAATTTTCATGATAGGTTTCATTACCTTTTGGGTCAAATTCTTGTTTGTACCAATATTTATCTGAATCTTCAGAATAAATTTTATTACCCTTTGAATTCCGTATTTCAAAAGGAAATTCAGTTATTTTTAATTGTTGTGCAATTGTCATCATTTCTTAACTTTAAATTCCTTACCTACTATCTTGATCAGTTCTTCCATCGTGTACTCTGGAATTGATTTGGGGCGATTGTCTACAATCAATCCTTCTGAATTTTCAAAATAGGCCATATTACCCCTTGAGTCATATTCGCTTTTCTGCCAAAAATTATTTGAATTTTCAGAATAGATTTCATTATTATTCGAGTCATATTCTCTTTTTAACCAATACCCCTTTGAATCTTCATAATAGGTTACACTACCTCTTGAGTTAAATTCTCTTTTGACCCAAAACTTATTGACAAACTCAACATAGATTTTATTACCTCTAGAATCCCATATTTCAAAAGGAAATTCAGTTACTTTTAGTTGCTCTGCGATTGTCATGATGATGTTGTTTAATATTAATATGGTTCATTTCAATTACCCGAACCCCTTATACCTAAATATAACATCCATCTTTGGGAAGGCCAAACAAAAACAACGGAAATCGTTGTTTCTTCAATTCAAAACCAACTAATTTGAGCCAATCTCTTGTTACTCCTCCATAGATATAAAGGATGAGAGCCGCGGAAGCTGGGTATATAGAGGAGTTAGAAGACATTTAGCCGAACTTAACCGACCATGTTTTTAAGGCACCTGCATTTGGGTCTTTTGACAATTTCCAAATAACGATTCTTGGGTATTTACTAAAATACTTTGATTTAGTTATCCAAATTTTAAACCTGAAAATTGTAAAAACTAAATAGTCAATTTCCCTTCCTTCACTTCTTTTTCTGTTGGTAATCATATTCGTGTATTATTTCTGTAAATTAAAAATAGTATTAACTTTCTAGTTCTTTAACCAACTTCTCCAAAGCGGTGAATTCTCCCCAAGTTAATTGAAATCTTGTGCTTAATTTACCAACTATATCAACATCAAACCCGTCACCGTTTTTCCATTCAGTAACTTCTATAAAGTCATCTTCATTAGCAATAAAGTCATATTTTTTTAAGTTACTAAACACCGCTTTTTTATTGTACTTATCCATATACCTATCAGTTATTTTTAATCACGTTTTTCATCCTCTAAGGTTACACTTTTTACGAATTTTCCCGTTTTGGTTGTAAAGTAATAATCAATCAATATTTGTCTTCCGCCCCTAACATTTATAACGCTAATCCCGAATTGATTTTTATTGGTAGGAGTAAATGCAAATACCATTATCTCTTTTGTAAAAACACTGTTAACTTGTGTGACTGCTTTTTTTAGTATTTTTTCTGAGGGTTTCATTTCATGTTTCTCATTAATACCTAAATATAACATCCGTCTTTGGGGAGGCCAAACAGATCACACCTTTCTTATTCTATTTGCGATTAGGTGTCACGAGACGTTGGATGTATCCCTTTGTTTCTGTCATATTTATAAAATATCGCATTACTTATACTATTGTCTGTATTCATACAACTCGTTACATTAAAACTATTAACAAGGGTATAGTTAATGCTTAACTCCGTACTTCATTATCACTTTCTACTTCTTTACTTATAATATTTTTTTTAGCCCACTCTACTCCAGCTTCAAAACCTTTTTTCAATTCCTTGTAACTATTTGTTTCGTGCATATCAAAATAATTATGTGCATAATATTCAGATGCTCTTTCAATTTTTTGTTTTGTGTTTTCCATTTTATAAAATATTTTAATTATTACTTATGTTGTTAATTTAAAATTTTGTGCTATTTAAACGGCACAAACCATATACCTATACGTTGTAAGTAATAAAAAAGCTAGTCTCTCCTAGCAGTCACACCTAAATTAACTGGTACAACATAGTATTGGCATCGCTCCTTTCGGTTTACGTATGTTTATCCAACCTAACACCGTTATACGTGCTTCCCTGTGTCCTACACGTTCATCTTTATATTTTAACTGCTTTTTAACTACTCACAACTCGGCAAAGTTCAAATAATGGCTTTCACAACAGTCTTGGGTCGTGACTTGATAATAGTTGAGTTCCGTCATTAAAAACTAGTTCGTTATTCTCTATTTTTACTACTTTTAATTTTTTCATTTTATTAAAATTTATTATTGTTCACTCCCTTTTATTGATTCCTCAACATATAATACTTGGGATCTTAGATCTTTCAACTTTTCTTCTCTCTCTATTAGGAGTTTGACATGGAGACCTTTAAGAATGAGGTTCTGTTCTTTCATAGTGTACCGAATTAAAGAAGAATACACCTCCATCAACCCTTGAACTTTTTCTATTTCACTCATATTTTTTCTCATTTATGTCTAAAAATAACATCGATTTTTAGGGAAGCCAAACAAGACATACTATTCTTGAGGAAGTGTTTGATTTTCTATCATGATTCTTTATAATCAAAGTTAAAGTTCAAGTTGGGTTTTTGTTTTGGTTTTTTGTTGGGGTTAATTTTCATAAATCTCATCCATTCTTTAAGTTGGGTGAGATTCTGTTGAGGGCTGTTTTTGTTCATAATTTAAAATTCTACATTAATTGGGTTTACTCTATCAGAGCATACTATTCGTCTTTCTTTACCGTTGGAAATGGCACAAGTTGAATCCCCATCAAGGTAATAAACCAGATTCCATGTTCCTGGATGGTCTAAACACATTACAGTATCTCCTTGTTTTAGATGGCTTTTTTTCTTAGGCCTACCTCTCTTCTTTTTTACCTTCGGTCCAACGGTTATTGGATTTTTCCTTGGTCTTCCTCGTTTACGTTTTACAGATTCCATCCGTTCTTTCTTATACCTAAATATAACATCCTTTCCTTGGGGGGCCAAACCTAGGTTATAATGGGAATAATACTAAATACTTTAGGATTAATTGAAAATAGTGAAGAACCTGGTCAAACCCTATTAAGGAGAATGCTCCTAAATTAGGTATAGGCCCCCAATATAACACCAACAAATATCAGACTATTGACCCAATTGCCTTCTAACAATAATATTTGTTTTTGTTTTAAATTAAATTTTTATCTACAAAGGTGATCTGCAGCTCGGCATGCAACTAAAGTTTCTGGTTTTACATTACATTTATAACCATAACCTCTAGCCCATCCCAAAGACGAAGATACCAGTTTATTTGAAAAGTAAGCATCATCATCATTTAAATCAAAATCTACCCAATCAACTTTCAAATTGTTATTTGAGATATGCATTGCTACCTCCATAGTTAATTCAGTTTCCTTCCATAAACGTGTATACTTATCCTTAATCTTCTTTTCTTTGATCTTGTGATAAATTACATGAACTCCTCTATTCCCATATCTATAACATACACAAACAACAAAGAAGGTATGTCTTCTATGGTTTTGAGAATCGGTTCCGACATGGACCGTTACATAGGGATTTTGGGAGATCATCTTCTTAGTATAGGAAATCACATCAATAGGGACATTGGGGGCTCTCTCGTTTTTAAAAACCTTTTTCATTATGTTCTTTTATGATTTTAAAACTTCCATCTACTATTTTACATTGTGGGGGGGAGTGACTTACATATAATTTATTTTTCATAGTTACCTGAATCTTTTTAGGTATAGGGAAACTCTGTTATTTTCCGTTGCCCCGTTATTGTCATCATTCCTTGATTTTAAATTGTTTACCTAACATTTGAGCCAGTTCCCCCATTGTATATTCTGGAACGGATTTGGGACGGTTGTCTCTAATTTCTCCATTTGAATTTTCATAATAAGTTACATTATTATTCGAGTCATATTCTGTTTTTTCCCAAAACTTATCGGAATTTTCATGATAGGTTTCATTACCTTTTGGGTCAAATTCTTGTTTGTACCAATATTTATCTGAATCTTCAGAATAAATTTTATTACCCTTTGAATTCCGTATTTCAAAAGGAAATTCAGTTATTTTTAACTGTTGTGCAATTGTCATCATTTCTTGATTTTAAATTCTTTACCTAACATCTTGGTCAGTTCTTCCATGGTGTATTCAGGAATTGATTTGGGACGGTTGTCTTCAATTATTCCATATGAATTTTCAAAATAGGTCATATTACCTCTTGAGTCAAATTCTCTTTTGACCCAATACTTATTTGAATCTTCATAATGGATTTCACAATTATTCAAGTCAAATTTTTGTTTGTACCAAAATTTCTTTGAATCTTCAGAATAGGTTAAATTATCCCTTGAATCAAATTCGTTTTTGATCCAATACTTATTTGAATTTTCAAAATAGATTTCATTACTTCTTGAATCCTTTATCCTAAAAGGGAATTCTGTTACTTTTAACTGTTCTGAAATTGTCATTGTTTCTTAATTTTAAATTCTTTACCTACTATCTTGGTCAACTCTTCCATTGTGTACTCTGGAATGGATTTGGGGCGGTTGTCTCTAATTTCCCCCTTTGAATCTTCATAATAGGTTACACTACCTCTTGAGTTAAATTCTCTTTTCTCCCAATATTTATTTGAAGTTTCAAAGTAGATTTCTTCATTGTTCTTCAAGTCAAATTCTCTTTTGACCCAAAAATTATTTGAATTTTCATAATAGATTTGATTATTATTCGAGTCATATTCTTGTTTGTACCAAGACTTATTTGAATCTTCAAAATAGATTTTATTACCTTTCAAGTCAAATTCTTGTTTGTACCAAAATTTCTTTGAATTTTCCCAATAGATTTTATTACCCTTACCGTCCTTTATGATAAAAGGAAACTCTGTTATATTTAACTGTTCTGCGATTGTCATCATTTCTTGATTTTAAATTCTTTACCTAACATTTGGGTTAGTTCTTCCATTGTGTACTCTGGGGTTGATTTAGGGCGATTGTCTATAATCAATTTATCTGAATTTTCAAAATATATTTCCTTACTATTCAAGTCAAATTCTTTTTTATACCAACAACCATTTGAAGTTTCATAATATATCACATTACTATTCAAGTCAAATTCTTTTTTATACCAACATTCATCTGAATCTTCATAAAATGTTACCCTATTATTCAAGTCAAATTCTTGTTTGTACCAAAATTTCTCGGAATTTTCATAATAGGTTAAATTATTATTCGAGTCATATTCTCTTTTGGACCAAAAATTATTTGGATCTTCATAATAGGTTACACTACCTCTTGAGTTAAATTCTCTTTTCTCCCAATATTTATTTGAATTTTCATAATATGTTTGGTTGCCTCTTGAATCCTTTATCCTAAAAGGGAATTCGGTCATCTTCAGTTGCTCTGCTATTGTCATCATTTCTTAACTTTAAATTCTTTACCTAACATTTGGGTTAACTCCTCCATCGTGTATTCAGGAATTGATTTGGGGCGGTCGTCTCTAATTGTTCCATTTGAATCTTCAAAATATATTTCATTGTCATTCGAGTCAAATTCTCTTTTGTACCAAAACTTATTTGAATCTTCATAATAGGTTTCATTGTCATTCGAGTCATATTCTGTTTTTTCCCAAAACTTATCGGAATTTTCATGATAGGTTTCATTACCTTTTGGGTCAAATTCTTGTTTGTACCAAAATTTCTTTGAATTTTCCCAATAGATTTTATTACCCTTACCGTCCTTTATGATAAAAGGAAACTCTGTTATATTTAACTGTTCTGCGATTGTCATCATTTCTTGATTTTAAATTCTTTACCTAACATTTGGGTTAACTCTTCTATTGTATATTCTAACATATGAGTTGATTGTAGTTCAATTATCTTTCTAAAATTACAAAATCACCGAAGTATTCATCGAAAACCTTTATGAGTTCTTCATAGTCACCTTTCATCATCTCTCTCACAACATCATTCCCATCTATCCTCATCTGTCTTGCATATTCTTTAGCAATCCCCATCAAAACGAAAGCATTCCCTTCGGGTCCTGTCAAGTCAATAATTCTCTTACCTTTTGCTTTATTTTTTTTCCTTATCATTTCCTTAATTTTTGAAATTCCTAATGTATGACTTAACCTCATAGATTATCTCAGGAGAAATTTCTACTTTAGGGCTTTCTGTTTTCTTAGGGAGGATTGTGTACTCTGGGGTTGATTTAGGGCGATTGTCTATAATCAATTTAAGGGAATTTAATATCTTAATATTCCTATCCATCATCCTGAAAAGATCCTCTAAATTATAGTCTTTATTTCTCATGTCTGTTAATTATATCTAAATATAACATCAAATTTTGGGGGAGCCAAATCCGTTTTTAAATATATGGTAAATATGTGGCCTTTTAACGTAAGATTATAAGGTTATAACCACTACTTATAGATTTTTAATACCCTATACGTTGATGGTGGGGTAATGGTTTAAATCGAAGGTAGGTGGGAAAATTATTTCAATTTGTTTAAATATTGTTGGGTAGTTTTAATTTCACCTTCATATTCTGTAAAATATATTATGAAATCGGCTTCTAATTGAATATCACAGAGATAAGCTTTGGTTTTCCTACTATAAACGTTTTCTCTATCCCAATACCAAAATCCTGGGTAGAATCTTGCTTTAATTGAATTGTTAGTAGATTTAACTATTATGTTTGCTTTATATTTCTCATTAGTGAAAAAGATTTTAATATCAGCTTCATGGGTAGAAGGGGTGAAGGATATTATTTGGGTTTTAAGAGAAACAGAAATGAAAACAAATAGAAATAGAAATAAACTTTTCATCATACTATTGGAGGATAGATAAATTTAAGTAGAGGGAATATTATTTTCTCCCACACCCATCCTAGAGAAATTATAATGGTTAGGATAACCGCTATTATTTCGAATTTGGATAGCTTCATACTCCATCTTTCCTTTTCATCTTCTTTTTTCCCTTTCTCTATAACTTGAATCTCAGACTTAACCTTAATTGTTGTAGCTTGTTCATCCATAAAATGTTTTACCATATCCCTAAAAGCATTAGATTCCTCAATTAACTTATCTAATTTTTCTTTGCTAGCTTTATGTTTGATGTCTTCTTTTAAGCTCATAAGGTCTTTATCAACAAACCTAAGGTGAGTCAATACTTTAATGACCAAATCTCTAGTACCGTTGGTACTTTGGTCGTTGAAATCTTCATTCATATCAGATTTTTATATTTTGCTTTAAATTCTTTGTATTTCTCTTCTGTTGAAGGTGTATTATTACATATCCAATACTCCCCACCTATACTAGTACTTGATCTCTCCCAATCTACATAGAAATAATCTCCAGTGTGTTTTTTATCTTCGTTAAATATTTTATATTTTGTTATAACATTGTCTTTGGAAGAATCAGATTCCCAAAATTTGAGTATAAAGGTTTTTTCTCTGTCGGCAATCATATCCATGAAAGGAGTAGAATCAAAGGTTGCCGCGTCGAGTTTGGTCATTTCCAACCATAAAGGGGAATAGTATTTAAAAAATCCATCAAATGTTAGGATACAATTTAGCCTATACGGTGAGAAGAAGAGATCCGTTAATAGTTGCTCTTTTAAAGCAAAATCATAAGCCATTATCTCCAGATTATCATATATGATATCAATTCTTTGTTCGGGGGTTATGTCCTCTCTTTCTTTATATTCTGCTGACCATCCATCCTGACCTAAAGCGGGACACCATACTAAAACAATCCCTTCGTTATCCAAGAATAAGGCTTTATGGATAACTCCTTTAGGTATTTTTAAACAATCACCTGCTTTCAATAAAATCTTTTTGGTTGTAATTACTTGAAAACGTCCATCCTCTAATTCTTGCACTTCACCTAGAAAATACACGACATTTCCTACGGCGGTCACGCTTTCAGAGAAATCATGATAATGCCAGTCAAAAAGTTCTCCATCCACACCTTTGTAGATAGCTAGAGTTGCTATCTTACCTCCAATATCAAAAATTCCCTTTAATTTTGAACCTTTTGAATTAAAGATTTGCCATTTATCGGTTATTTTGAAGTTTTTAACATTTTGAATGGGTTCTTTTAAAATCTTCTTTTCAATTTCCATTTATACATTTTGTTATAAATATATAGAAAAGTGTCAATATTGTACTTAATTTTAATGAGCCTCCCCCCAGAATCGAACTGGATTCTCCAACTTACCGAGTTGGACATCATCCAATAAATGTTTAGGAGACTTAATTGGAGGAAGACAAAGGTATCGAACCTTACTCCTTATGGGGAGCGTGTTGTTTAGCAAACAAACCCCATCACCATTTGGGATTATCTTCCTTTTTTATTAGTCGGCAGAGAGGGATTTGAACCCACATTTTCAACATACCAATTACAGTTCTCCATCTTATCAGGATGGGCTGGTACCTGCCGTTTATTTTAGCCCGTATACTGAAATCGAATCAGTCTAGCCACCGTTATGAGCAGCAACCCTTCCCAGAAGATACGGGTGGTCCAACTTTAGAATTTTAGGGTTTCTCGGTATGTGACTCCTTAACCTTTGTACCTCTTCCATTATTACTAAAATGAAAGCCATATTATTAAATGTGATGAATTTTTCTTTATTCCAATACTTCTCATGTATACTAAAAGCTCTGGGTGGATGCATTCAAAATGTTATAACATTTCTTTATCTATTAACCAACAATTTTTTACATTTAATTTATATAATATTAAACTGTTATTAGTTTTCTCTTTCTAACATCGGCTGTTTAGCTTGGGTTAAGACTTAAGTCTTTTATAGCCCCAACGATTAACAATTTAAAATCAGTAGCGGGAGAGGGAATTGAACCCAGCGCACCTTTTGGTTCTTAGCTTATGAGACTAAGGAGGCATACCAACAGCCTTCATTCCCGCTAGTAGTCTAGATGGGATTCGAACCCACGTTTTCAATGTACCGCTACGGATATCCAAGATATAAGCTTGGTTCGATACTAGACTATTTATGTTGTGGAGCCACCGACACACGATATCGGATCCGATGATTGCAAATCATCAATTTTAACCACTTAAACTATGGCCCCTTTTGTTGAGGGGATGGTGGGATTCGAACCCACATTTTCAACTCCAATTACGATTAGTAGTTTCGAAGACTACCTCGATTACATTCCCTTTTTTGTTTTATTTAAAAGTTTTAGAATATTCTTTAATTGTATCTAAAACTGTTTCATCTTTAGCAACTAATTGTGCTAGCCTTTTTATTACCTCTTTCATTTGCCCAAAATTGGCTTGACTGTTACCTATATCCTCCTCACATAAACTTTGAGCTAGAGGATTTATTTTTTCATTGTAATTAAACTTATCCATTCCTTTGCTATTTTTATTAACAATTGTTCTGTTTTTATATTGGAGGTATTCATATTTTATTAAATTAAATAGTATATATAATACTACAACTACAATACTGCACAAAGCTAATACTTTCTCCATATATTTAAATTTTGTACCCCTAACAGGACTCGAACCTATACTAAAACTTTAGAAAAGTCTTGTGCTAATCCGTTACACTATAAGGGCATTTTAGTTTTGCTGTCCCCCCAGGGATCGAACCTGGAAACTCTACATTCAAAATGTAGCGGCTTTTCCTGTTTGCCTAGAGGACATTATATTAATTTGAGCGAGTAGACGGGATTGAACCTACTCTATTCCTGGTTGGAAGCCAAGTGCACCACCTCTTATGCGTTACTCGCTTGTATTTTCATTGTAATGATGTTTCCTATGACAATTAGAACATAAAACAATGCATTTATTTTTGTACTCGGAGAGGGACTCGAACCCTCACGATCGTTACTGATCACTGGAGCTTAAACCCAGCGTGACTACCAATTCCACCATCCAAGCATCTTTATTTAATTAAATATAACATCCATATTTTGGATAGCCAAATTATGGTGAAAATAGAGCACTTAACCGGCTTCGAACCGATGACCTCTCATTACAAGTGAGGAATTTTACCTACTAAACTATAAGTGCTTATAAAATGGCCTTGCACCATTTCGGAAGTCTTTCGCGTTAACTTCTAAAGCCATGATGAGGGTGGAGGAACCGAGCCCCTACCGATATTACACGATACCCTAGTTTTCAAGACTAGTTGTTCTCCCTTGAACGGCACCCTCAATTTAATAGTCTAAATGGTCAGAATCGAACTGACTACACCATGAACCCCATTCATGATCGATACCTTATTCGTCATCTAGTTTTATATTGTGGTCTTAAGAGGATTCGAACCCCTACCTGCGATTACTACTTTTGAAATAGTGGACTTTACCAATTTGTCCATAAGACCCGTTGTACCCATAACAGGACTCGAACCCGCACCAACGATTATTGCTTCTAAGGCAATGGACTTTACCAATTTGTCCATATGGGCATTAAGGGAGTTATACGAGATTCGAACTCGTTCCTGAAGATTCACAATCTTCTATGCATACCTCTTACAACTATAACTCCATGTAAAAATTTAATCTAGTTGGACTGGTTACCCGAATCCTCTTCATTTTCCCTCCAATTGAGTCTAAAATGAACCATGGCCTTCAAAACCTTATCAATAATAAGGGATGATTTGTTCTACTATAGATTAAAAGTATCGTCGAGGATAAGTATAACATTCAAGTTTAGTTTACAGACAAAACTTCTTTGTCCAACCTTTTTGTTTTTATTCCTTCGATATTATGTCGGGTAGGTAGGATTCGAACCTACTATGCAACCGCTTCCAAGGCGGAGCCAGACCCATCGTGTCTACCCGTTATTAATTGAGGTCAGTATAGGAATTGAACCCATATAAGATGGGTTGCAACCACCTACCTTACCAGTCGGACAACTGACCTTGTTAGTACCCCCTGTAGGAATTGAACCTACCTAATGTTGTATGTAAAACAACCTCCTACCCAGTCAGAACTAAGGGGCTTATAATGTGGTGAGAGGGTTTGAGTTCTAACTAACACTTATTGGACCGTTCTATGATCCGTGACAAGTTAGTCATATGTTTTTTCCAATAATACATCTTTCTATTTGATGTCCTCATTTTTTGGTGGGCCTGAAGGAATCGAACCTTACTTGGTAGAGTTTTACAGACTCGCCCGCACCCTGTGCTCAAACCCAAATTGTCCATTCTATATTCTATATTGGTCTGTGAATGGTCTTAACAGCCCCCAGTGCACCCCGAGGGGATCGAACCCTCAACCTGCCGGTTAAAAGCCGGTAGCTACTTCCACTTGAACTTCGAGTGCAATAATTAATAGAGCTTCATTGATTTCCTACTCCATTTACTACCTTTAATCAGGTAGAGGCTCATTCACGGTATCTATCAATACCTAATGAATTTTTACATTACTATGATAATTAAGTAAAAGATTGTCGGACCCGGGGGACTCGAACCCCGACCTTCACAGTGACAGTGTGATATGCAAGCCATTACACCACGAATCCGTTATTTTAAAGGTTAATTACTTCTTTGCTTCAAAATCATATCTCGAGAATTTGATTCATAACCTTAAATGTGATCTTAATGTAATTTTCTATTACAATTCGAACATAGAATAATACATTGGAAGTACTGTCGACCGGACTCGAACCGGCATCTTCTATCTTGAAAGGATAGCGTCCTAAGCCATTAGACGACAACAGCATTTTTAAATTAATAAAATAGGATGGAATTACAAACCATTTGTACGAAACGTACTGTATGTTTTCCTTTTTATAAACTTATTTTTAATTGAGGGCCTGGAGAATTTCGAAATCCCGGCCTGTTAGTTAACAGCTAACTGCTCTGCCTCTGAGCTACAGACCCTATTAAGTACAATACGTCAAACAACTTATGATTAATTTAATAAGTCCTAATCATTCAGACTTGTTAATTTTCGCGGCTGTTAACCCCGCTCCTCTTAACTATATAAATATAACATCCTTTTTTACCGGAGCCAAACTTATTTTTAATTGCACGTTGACTAGAATTCGAATCTAGATCTTCAATTCTGGAGATTGAAATGCTTGCCATTACACCATCAACGTATTTTATATTGCGGGACCGAAGGGATTCGAACCCTTACCCGAGGATCTTCAATCCCCAGTGCCACCTGTTACACCACAGTCCCTAATTTCTCTTATATCTAAATATAACATCCCTCTTTTGGGAGGCCAAACATATTTTTAAATAAAGAAAGCTCAACTTTGAGGTTGAGCTTAAATTATTTTTCAATATTATTTGAAATCTACTTATTCAAGCTCATATTTTTCCCCTTTAAAGGCCACCGTATCTATCTCACTAGGGAGTAGCTGTGGCCAGGTATAATTATGTCTTAAATTTAATTTCATTGTTTCTTATTTGTTATAAATATATAAAGAAGTTTAAGTCGCCAAACTTATTTTTTTTCTTTTTTTCATCTAGATGTTTATAGGGTTCTTTAAAACTCATGAATCCTTCAGGGGAGTCATAACCTATACCCCCATAAATGAACCATCTCCTGGATCAGCTATTCTTAATTTATTAATTTATTTAGTTCTGATTTTTTATTTTATTCCCAGTCTTCATTTTTAGGTTTTTTTTTATTTATTTTCTTTTTTTCTTTCTTAGGTTGGAATGGTATATCATGAAGATCCTCATCGCAATTATGACATCTCATTATTCCATCAGGCTCTATATAATATCCTTCTATCTTTAAACAATGGGGACAGCCTTCCTCAGATAAATAATCTTCTACTTTAATCTTGGACATTACTTATAATTCGAGAGGATCTATATTAACTTCTATTGAATCCATATCTTCGAATTCTTCATAATCTTCTTCTAAAACCCATTCTTGGTCTTCTTTAAGGAGGTCTTCAAAAGACTTTTCATCTTTTTCTAACTTCCAAGCTATAGGCTGGAGTAAACCTGCATTTTCATATACTACCCATACTCTGTCTTTCCAAAGATCCATAGTAATACCTTCTACTTCACATTTATATCCAAATTTCATAGTTATTTGGGCTAAAAGATCTATAAACTCATCACATAGTTTATGTAATTCACCCTCTATAGGGAAATTTGAACCATATTCTTTAGACCTGTTGGTTTTGGAATCAAATAGGTTTTTAATCTCTAACCATTTGGTGTTTATTATACTCCGTTTTCCTTCTTTCATATTTAATTTTTAATTATAATTTTTCTTAACATGCAATGTTACGTTTGTGTTTCGTATTAAGTTTTATTTTAATGAAACCCTAGCATATTTTTCTCTAACCTTTACCAACCAATTCATGAAAGGTTAGGTTTTGGTGATCTTCATTTAGGAACTTTTTCCAATTTTCCTTTATGTTATCTTCCATTTTTATTGTTTGGTCTGTTGTCGTCAATTCTTCCATCTGAATCTTCATAATAGGTTTCATTGTCATTCGAGTCAAATTCTTGTTTGTACCAAAAATTATTTGAATTTTCATAATAGGTTTGATTACCATTCGAGTCAAATTCTTGTTTGTACCAATACCCATCTGAATCTTTATAAGAGGTTACATTATTATTCGAGTCATATTCACTTTTGGTCCAATACTTATTTGAACTTTCATAATAGGTTATATTATTATTCAAGTCAAATTCTTGTTTGTACCAATACTTATCTGAATTTTCAAAATAGATTTTATTACCTCTAGAATCTTTTTCTATATAGGGGAATTTTGTTATACCCAATTCTTGAGCTTTAGTCATTTCTTCATTTAGGAACTTTTTCCAATTTTCTTTTATATTATCTTCCATGTTGTTGTTTGGGCGATCGTCTATAATCAATCCACTTGAATTTTCATAATAGGTTTGATTACCCTTCGAGTCAAATTCTTGTTTGTACCAATACCCATCTGAATCTTTATAAGAGGTTACATTATTATTCGAGTCATATTCACTTTTGGTCCAATACTTATTTGAACTTTCATAATAGGTTATATTATTATTCAAGTCAAATTCTTGTTTGTACCAAGACTTATTTGAATCTTCATAATAGATTTTATTACCTCTAGAATCCTTTTCTATATAAGGAAATTCAGTTATACCCAATTCTTGGGCTTTAGTCATTTCTTCATTTAGGAACTTTTTCCAGTTTTCCTTTATGTTATCTTCCATGTTGCTGTTTGGGCGTTTGTCTTCAATGTACCTAATCTGTTTTTTCCTGTATGTAATTCTCAAAATCTTCAACCATATCCTCCAAAGACATATCTTCATATTGATCAGTATCTCCTCTCTTAATGTCAGCATAAACTGCAGATAAATATAGTTTAATGTTACCTTTATCTTCTCCTTTAAGGTTAATTAAAAGGTCTTTAAGTTTTTTCTTTAGAGTTCCGGTTATGGTGGGGGTTTTTTCATCTTCCTTTAGATCCCCATCATCCTCCGAATGGTCCTCAAGGTATTTTTTTAGGTTAAAACCACCCCATGAAATATCTGTTTTTTTCTTGGGGGTTTTTTCATCATCCTCCGAATGGTCCTCAAGGTATTTTTTTAGGTTAAAACCACCCCATGAAATATCTGTTTTTTTCTTGGGGGTTTTTTCATCTTCCTTTAGATCCCCATCATCCTCCGAATGGTCCTCAAGGTATTTTTTTAGGTTAAAACCACCCCATGAAATATCTGTTTTTTTCTTGGGGGTTTTTTCATCATCCTCCGAATGGTCCTCAAGGTATTTTTTTAGGTTAAAACCACCCCATGAAATATCTGTTTTTTTCTTGGGGGTTTTTTCATCATCCTCAGAATAATCCTCACTTAAAAACCTATTCCATTCCTTTTTAATTACCTCATCTATGTTAGAAGTAACCCCAGCTTCATTTCTTTCCAAGAAATCAACTATTTCGCCTTCTTTTGGTCCTTTGAAGGTTTTCCATTCCCTTATTCGGTTATCATAAATATAAATATAATTTTCACCCGAAAATATTCTAGACATTTTCTCTACTATTGAGTAATAGTCCATTTCCTGGATAGGTTGGGAAAAATGTTTTGGAGGTTTAGAATCTGGGTAAAATTCTAAATTCCCTTCCTCATCAAGAAATCTCATTTCTTTTTGTTTTGATATAAAAAGGGCCTCATTGTCGGTGTTGTATAGGTTTTTTAAGATTTTTCCAGTATGGTCTTCATAACCATCAGAGTTTACTCTAGTCCCATTTATTTGGCCATGGCCATCATAATATATAATTGCAGCAGAAGTCATATTTTAGTTTTATTATAAATATTATAGATTATATTTAAGTTCATATGATTTCAATACTTTGTAACCTACACCTATCTCTAGTATCTGGGCTTTAGAAGGGATACCTACTATTTTATCACAAGACAAAATGTAGTCTATATTTTGATTCTTAAAGATTTTAATTTTGGTTGGGGCTTTAGGTTTGGATGAAGATTTGTATACAATAGATACAGGCATCCTACCGTAAGACTTATTCTTTTCTATTTTAGGAGATGTGAATTTATATCCTTTAGGATAATTATGTTCTACCTTATAAGGTCCAGTATTAGACTTTAATAGATCAACAAACCATTGAGTATGCCAACCTTCACCTTGAACCTTCTTACTTGCAAACTCATGAAAGTTTTGAGTATATTTCTCAAGAACTTCATCATTCTCACTGGGTCTTCCTCTACTCATAATTTTCTTGCGTTTCTTATTATACGTAAATATGACATCCTTATCTTGGAGAGCCAAACAGGGGGTTATGTATTTTTTAATTTTTGTACGTGCTTACAAGCCTTGGTTTTATCATAAGCTCTGGCGAATCCCGGACAATTACATCTATATTTAATCTCACCGTTTTCAATTGTCTCCTTTACTTTATAAATAACACCACTTGATGAAGACTTCATCTCATGAGTTATGGTTTCAATTGGACTTTTAGGAATGGGTTTAACCCAAACAATGTCTTTCAAAGTAGTACCTTTATGAACTTCAACCCATGAAGGAACTAAGTATCTTTTTCCATCAGGGGAACTATATAGAATGGGAGGCAAATAAGAATGTTTATATTCATAAACAAACCTTCTAACATAAACTACCCTCCCTAACCCTTTTCCTAAAGTGAGGGGTCGGCCCGGGGGAATGTTAACTATTCTAGTTCTAACATTCCCATATTTATTCAGATTTTTAAACTCCCATAAAGCCATTATACTCCATTTTACGCGTAAATATAACATCACTCTTTGGGGGTGCCAAACATATGATGGGGTATGAGGTAGTGGTTAAAAAGCGTTAATCCCACGTTAATTCACGTTACTTTTTAATGTTGATGTAATCATACCTTCAATAGTCAATAACAAACATATGCTATCAAAAGAATTTGGATTCTGTGTGAAAGAATCTATTAATTGACCGTCGGTCATATTATGGAATATGGTTTCAAAACTAAAATGAGAGGTCATGATTTTTTTTGTTTTAGGTAATTTATGGCTTTAACGGCTTTAGCACATTCTTCATATTCTTGAAATTTTTCTAAAGTTTTTAAGTTGAGCTCTAAAGAAGATATAAATTCCTTTCTATCTAGCCTTACATCTAATACATCACCATCATCAGTAAAATATACTTCTAATATATGAATTTTTGAATCTTTGGTATCTAAGTTGGAGATTATCCTTTTAATTACTTCTTTAGAAATAGTTATATTTGATCCTTGAATTAGAGTCTCAAATGTTGAGGAGTTTGGGGTTTGAATGTTATAGGGTTCCATATGTTTAAAATTTATCTAAGAATCCCGGATCTATTATTTTACCTTTTAATTTCTGGTTATGTTGGTCTTTTTGAAGCATTTGGGTTGCTAGTTTTTCTAAATGTTTGGATTTGGAAGTTTCATAATCATCAAGTATTTTTTTATGTTTTCTCTTTTTCTTCATTCTCTAGCTATAATATCATAATCATCATCATCATTTTTTCCATCTAAACCAAGTTCCTTTAATCTTTCTAAATGATAATCATCCACTTCCCAATCTATCTTAGTGTTAAACTGCTGTGTTTGATAATCTTCCAGTCCTGAAATTTGTTTGTCTGAGAATACATTCCCTATTGTAAGGAAATAACAATTATAACATAATACTTCTACATTTTCTAAATGGTAGTTTTTTTTATTTTTATCTTTAAAGTTAAATATAAGAGGAATTTTATAATCTAATACTCTTCTTTCTTCGAAACCACAAAGATAACATTCTTCCTTTAAATATCCTTCAGATAGCAATCTATACTTTAGTTTCTCATTACTAAAAGAAGATGGATCAGCTCGGCCTTGGATTATATCCATTATAGGGGGTTCTTTTCCTTTATTGCTTAAAAATTTAGGAATACCTATACCTGTTGGGTTTTTATGTTGTTCAAATAAATTAACAGATACTCCATCAGTTGCTTCATACAATTTCATCCATTTTTTAAGATGTTGATAAGAACAACATAAGTATCTAGCCGCGGCCCTTACTGATAAAGTATGGGACATAGCTTCTAAAATTTTTTCTTTTGGAAAGTCTTTCCTTACCATTACTTTTTTAAACAGTTATGTTCTATATAATCATAAAGTTCAATAGGAGAAGTCATTATATACTCTTTTTGGTCTTCTCCTAAAAAGGGGTGTATTTTACCCTCTAGATCTAACCTTTCATATAAATAGAAGAATACTAAATTCCCCACTTCATCCCCCCACAGTATTCTAAAAAAACCATCTATTATAGTACAATAAGGTTCTGTAAGGAAACTTATGTCAATACCGCTACAATCTAAAATAGTAAATTCTTTTTTGAGAGAGTTTTCTATTTTGGATATGGAGTCTATAAAAAATTCTTTATCTATTCTTACAGTATTATCTATTATGTTTACTTTTGCCCTTAATATAGCTTCAAAGAGATTTTTTAGTTTTTCATTATTATTCATAACAGTTTATATTTGGATTCAAGTTTTTGAATTTCTAAACATTCTTCAAATTCTTGTTTTTCAAGGTGTAAATTTTTAATATTATCTAATATTATCTTAAAATCTTTTTTTTCAATTTCTATTAAAACCGAATGATTATACACGTTTAAAAATTTAGCGGAGGTATGTTTATTTTTTAAGGCATCTTTTATAGAGGAGTATGCTTCCCCTATAATAAAAGTTTTAAAAGTTTCATCCACCTTTAAGGATTCTAAATCTTTATCGGTATCCCACACTAATGCTATTTTCTTTATATCTCTAAGTTTCTTTTTCATATTAAGGGGATATTAAGGGGTTTATTATACATATGAAGTTTAGGTTCTTAAAATACAAATAAATAATCCCCCCAAGTTAAAAGACCCTATCTTTTTTCCTTCTAAAACTTCCTCAAGGTTTTTCATATTAATATGATCCCCTATAGAATAATCTTTACTATTTACCTCTATCAGGATTTTGTTGGTTTTTAAATCTTCTAGGGTTTTTAGCTTCTCTTTTAATAATAAATTACTTCCAGAACTTCTAGTTTTCATTCTATAGAATTGGTCAGTATCCATATCAGTGTAGATTGTATGTCCTAAAGGTTCTAATATTGATAGAAGCTCTCCATTACAATTTTCAATCACTATTCCTATATCGTATTTCATATTATTTTTTTTAAAATATAAGTATAATCTTTTACATATCCAAACTTTTCAAAGATGGATTAAGGAATTTTGGTATTGGTTTACTTTGGATATTATTAAATCCCAATCTAGTAGTTTATATGTCCCCTCTCCTATATCAGAGGGTAATATTTTAGGGAGGATGAATATTTCTTCTGATAGAGGTTTGTTTCCATCTATTTTTATTATGATTTCATCTTTAGGGGGAGATGAGTTATATTCATAGATTTTCTTATTAAGATCTATTGAAGTTTTTTCTCTTTCATTATAAATGTAAGTTTGAATTAAAGTAGGTATCCTACTTTCATCTATATAAAGAGTATCATAAAAAGGTTCTAAAGCTTCTAGGATAGGGTAGGTACAATTTTTTATCATTATCCCTATATTATATTTTGGGGTAATAATAGGTTCCATTAAGGGAGAATGATTTATAGTACTACCCCATTTTCTTATGAATTCCCTAGTTGAAGCCTCCATTTCCATACCCCAAAATTTATGCCTTCTAGGATCTCCTGAAAAACTACCAGCTCCCCTACCTGTAAAATGATATACTAAACTATTCCAAGGCTGGATGAAGTTATATTCGGCCAGTTTCATTCTATTAAAAATGTCCGAATCTTCTCGACAAGATTTAAGTCTAGGATCATGTCCTCCTAAAAATTCAAAATCTTTTTTATACATCATCCAAGGGGCAAATATCCCATTAGTTATTTTATCTTTATCAAGGTTATCTTCAACATAGGAATTAAATTTATCCTTTTTAAATACTTCAGGGTACATACCTAAATCCATCAATATTTTTTCCCCATTGTTAGGATGAATTGGAGGTTCAATTCTAGTAGAACATACTACCGTATTAGGTTTAAGATGATGAAAGGATTTTAAGTCTGCATGTTTTCCTAATATCATATCCGCATGAAATATTATGAAAATGTCTGTTATGGACTTATTTATTAAAAAATCATAAGCTCTACCTATACCATAAAGTCCAATGCCTATATCAGGGTTTATATGATATTTGATATTATATTCATCTTTGATTTCTTCTAACCAGGCTATAGTTCCATCTTCATCAGAATCAACAAATATCAATATTTCATGGTCTTTTCTAAAAGAGTTCTCACGTATTGAAGGTATGCATGACTTTAAATACCTTAAATTAGATTTGCTTGGTATACAAAAAGTTATTTTTTCCATTATATCATTTATTTAAAACCATTTATGAACCTTAATCCCTAAATCTTCAATTTGGGAAATTAAAACCTTTCTTGAATTTTCATCTTCATCATCCATAATATGGTCATGGAATTCAACATATATTTCTTTTATTAAAGATATGGATTTTTCTTTTATAAGGTGTCTTAGAACTTTAAATTCACTCCCTTCAATATCCATTTTACATATTATATTAGAGTCTTTACTAAACCCATAAATAAAACGGCTAAAATCTATACTTTTAATCTTCACCTGAGTATTATACCCCTTATGGTTAAAACCTATCCCATCAACAGAAGAACCCCAACCATCAATATCAGAGTGACCATCTGTAGGTGAGTGACTTCCACTATCTTTATGGTTTTCTTGATTAAATAATACAAACCCATCTTCTACCCAAACCGCGACTTCATATAAATTTATACCCAGGGGAATCTGTTTTATTCTTTCTTTTATATTACATGCGGGGTTTGCTTCGAATGTATGGATTTCAAAGGAATCATCAATAATTCCCTTATTATAAAAGTCTACTAGACCTTCACATAAATGGGTCCCACAGTCTAAAAAAATATTTTTCATATTATTATTATTTGTTTATCATTAAAATGGTGATGACATATACCCTCAACAGATAGATTCTTATAACTAGGATCATGTATTTGGTAAAACTTTATAGTTTCTAATAACATCTTATACTTTTCCTTAGGTATGAGGTGTCCTTTACTTAATTTATTTCTTTCCGTACATTGTTTTAAAAAATTTTCACAAGACCATCCATCTATATATTCCCAAATCTTACCATTATATTTAGGTATGGTTTTTGAGAATTCATAAGTTTCATTTATATATTGTTTATCATTCAAAAAATCTACTTTTGAAGTATTTATAAAGTAAAAATTAGTTTGAGGGAAGAAACTTTCAGATATTATTTTTTCTATATTAAAATCATATTCCCTCATCCCACCATACCCTACACCATTCATATAATAGAAGTCTTTACCTTCATCGATTTCAATGTCTAATACAGAGGGATCAAAGATCATATCTGCTGAAGTTTTGCATAACCAATCAAACCCCAATCCATCACATTCTCTGAAAATAATATCATCTAAATCTACGGTCCCGAAATTATGGCCTCTATTAAATAATGAATCTTTTATTAGAATGTTAGGGAAATATTTTCTCCATAATTCTTCATTTTCCTTTTGTAAGGGGGAAGAGTAATTAGTAGCCACTATCTGGGCTTTAAATTCCTTTAATATTGGGAGGTTGTATATTATAAAAGATTCTAACTTTTCAAGATCCTCAATATAGTGTATATGGTTTATAACCCCATATACAGAAGTATTAATTAAACTTTTAAGAGTGGATTTCATATATAAATTGTGGATAGTTATTCATTATTTCTAATATTTCTTGAGGATATGTTTCTTTTAAATCCTTTATCGAAAAGTTCATTCCTTCTCTATTAAATATATCTTTACCCTCTTGAAGGCATTTGTTTATGTGAGGTTTATTCCAATATTTGATGTCATTGAATTCGGTGTGGGAGAATGATTGGATCTTGTTTTTAATCATTTTCTCCCCACCTAAATATGATAAATGCCATCCTGATGGAACTACAGTGAAATTGTTTTTTATATCCCTTAAATGTTGTATGGAGGATATTTTTTTTATAAATTCTCCTTTAGTAAGGGAGGTGCCTAACCAAAAAGGGTCTCTTGGTCCAATGCTTTTATTATTTATATAATAATAGAAAAATCCCATCGAAAAAACTGTTGGGGTAGGATAATGTCTTATGTCCTGAGGGTTGGGTATCTCATCTAAATCCCCCATTAACACTAGGGCATCATCCTCTAAAGTATCTAAACCATAAATTAAAGCATTCCTTTGTTGATATTCAAAACTCCAAGCAGGTGAAGATGGGGTATATTCTTTATCTTTTAAAGAAAAGTCTAAATCCCCAGGATCTAATTCTACAGGGAGATAAATTATTTTACCCCACCATTTTTTAAATCTTTCGACATTATCTAAATAAAAATAAGGTTTCAGCTGGTTTGTAAAGGTTTTATTGGCCTCACATATTACAAACTTATCTACAACTTTATCTAAAATTTTCAGTCTTAATTCTAAAACATCCAACTCATCTCTAAAAGTAAAACAATCATATATCATAAGGAAGTATATAATAAATTTTGTTGTTCTTGTTTTTCTATAGTTTTATGATGGTGGATAGACCATACATCTTCCTCAGGTAAATAAGATATAGTCTCATAACCCTGTAAAGTTTCATGTACTTTGTTTATCCATTTTATTGATCCATTATTTTTATAGATCCTTCCTTGCATGTCTGACCAATTGATTATGGGTTTATAATATTTAACTTTTATTTTCATTTCCTAACATTTTTATTTAACATGGATTGGGGGATTTTTTAATATTCTTTTCTTTTTGGTTTAATATTTTTTTCAATTTCACCGTTTTTAAACCCTCAAAGAAATCCTAATTAAAATATAGGAGAAATCCGGAAAATTAACCCTCCCTAATAATTAAATCGTAGATCTTTAAAAGGTTATACTCCTCTAAATCTCGTAGGTTACTTAAATTAAATTCTTTTTCTTCTATATGAGATTCTAGTTTTGAAACCCTCCACCCCCACTTATCTATATGTTCTTTAGTAATTCCTTTTATAGTATTAATACGAGGTACCGATATAAGATCTATAGGGTTTGTTTCAATAACCGTTTTAATATGTTTTATGAAAAGAGGGTTAACCATTTCATCAGCATCAAGGTTTATTATATAATCCCCACAGCATGATTTAGTTAGTTTATTTTTCATATCTGAAAAGTTTCCTTCAAAAGGGAAGGGAAACCATCTAAAGGAATTGTTGACGGAGTGGGATCTAAGATATTCTTCTACTTTTGGAGATCCATTTTTAGAATCAAATAAAATAACGATTTCATCTTCAAGATCTTTATGTTCTAAGAGAAGTGATACTAATCTTTGGATTTCAGTTATTTCTTTACATACAGTAATAGCGAAGGAAAGTTTCATGATTAAGATTTTAATATATAGTTAATATATGATCTTAATCTTAGGTTTCCAAATTTTCATTAAAAACCCCTATAAAATCCATAGCTTCTATAAAATCTTCTCTTTCAAACATTTTAAGAGATTTTATGTCGGTCTTATGGGTATAAAACTGATTTTTCTTTCCTGGTATAGGAAATTTTTTCTTTTCCTTTTTTGTTATAGGTACAGCTTTAACAGCCCCCCATTTCCAAGTCTCAACATCAACCCCATTAACAAAGACCATACCCACTTCCGGTATATTATAGGTTGAAGGGAACCATACTTTCCCTTCCTTGTCTTCATACATCAAATCTACATAGATGTTAGGGAGGATTTCTTTTTGTTTTTCATAGAATTCCTCTCCCACTCTCATTAGTGAGTTTGTTTGGAACCCGCAGGACCAACACATCCAATTAGAAACTTTGTCTGATATTTCTTGTTTGAAGGCTGCATCTCCTCCACATTTATCACATATAGTTAATTGCCCTTGATCCATAATTTAAGTAATTTTTGTTAATTTAGGTAGTTGATTTTTAATTGAAGGGAGAGTAGGTAATTTTAATTGTACTATAGATGGAAGTTTAATTATATGTTGGTTAAAAACATCTCCCAACTTGGAAGTCATTTTTTCTTTGTTAAATCTATCTCTATTATGTTTCCCCTGTTTTTTTCCTTTAACCTCCCATGTTTTATAATTTTTAAATATATCTAAGAAGAAATGACCTACTTGACCATGATCTACTGAAAACCATTGAGAACCCTCTATGAGCATTTCTTTTTCTTGAGCTGTTGGATGGATAGGAGTTAATGATCCTCCTATTAAAGCTGAAGTTGAGGGGTTTAAGAAATCAAGATGTCCTGAAAATCCACTAACCATTATAGGTTTTCCTGTAAATGAAAATTCTAATAGGGGTCTACCGAATCCTTCCCCTTTTGTGAGACTAACCATAGTTTTTATTTTTGGATGATTGTATATTTCACATATATCCTCATCATTAATATCCCCATGTAAGAGATAGACATTAGGTAGAGGTTTTGAAGATTTAGAGGTCTTTTTTAAGGAATTAATTCTATTCATAATTTCCCTCCGGTCCATATATGAACCTTTACCACAGCTGGTTTTTAATAATAGAGCCGGTGGATTTTTTTCTTTCTTAAAAGTCTCATAAAATGACTTAACTAACAAACCTACATTTTTTCTATCTTCCCCAAAGTCTCCCTTAAGCCAATGCCCTACAAAAAGAAAGACGTTTTTATTAGGAATTGAATCTATAGTATTAAAGAGGGATTCATTTTTAAATTTTTTCTTTTTAGGGTCATAAATTTTAAGATCAGCACCTTCAAATATAACTTCTATAGGAGTATTTAGTTCTAAAACTTTTTGATCATCCCCGACTTTATATTTAGTACTTTCAAATACTTTTTTGGAATGTTCAGAAGGGACTATTATTAAATCCATTCTGTTACATCCTTCTAACCATTGAGGGGAACATATTGTAGTTTCTATTCCAGCTGTAATAAGACAATTCCATCTTCCTATTCTTTGAGCTTCTGAAGGGATAGTTATCCAGAACATATAATCTGGTTGATAATTTAAAGGTTCATTTAAAATGTAAGAGTTTAAGAAACCCCATTCCTCTTTATGGTCTTCAATAAACCCTGAAGTAGTATTACCCCAAGGACAAGAAATAATTTTTATATCCCACTCTTCTCCTTTTAATTCTATTATAGATTTAATTTTATCTCTAGAATTAGAAGAATAGCCACTATAACAATCTATAGGTGCGTATATAACACAAGTGTTTTTGTTCATATATATAAAAGTTTATGATTTAAAGTTCTAGGTTTGAATTCATCATCCTTATAAAATTCGTATTTTTCTCTGGGGGACCAAGTTTTAAATAGTTCCTCCATCCCTTCTATTACTCTTTCTCCCATTCTTGAAGATGTGAAACCTATATTCTCTTTTAAAGCCCATTTCATCCCTTCTTCCCCATATAATTTTCTATCAAAAGGTTGAGTATTATATAGAGACTTTATAGCACCTAAAATGTCTTTAATATCACATCTACTATCGAATATATAAGGAGTTTGAGGTGAGCCTACTAAGGATAATGATTTTGGAAATATAGGATAAGCCCAACTCCCATGATTTAAATAGGTTTTTTGATGGTTTGAAGGTACATCTTTATCGTTTACATATAATTCCCCTCTATTATCTTTAAAACCCATTTGGTCTTGCATCCCTCCCGTTACAGTGGCTATGAAAGGAGTAGCAGTTAATAAAGCTTCTGTTAAACTTAAACCCCAACCTTCAGCAGATGAAGGTAATATTACTCCATCCGAACAATTATAAAGATAATTCATATATTTTGGAGGTAATTTGCCTCCAGAGAGAGCTACATTATTACAGTCCCTACTAAACAAATATTCTATAGTTGCTTGAAGGTCAGTTCCTTCATTAGATATAGGTTCTGTATGGCAAATTAATAAACATTTATCTTGTTGTTCTTTAGGGAGTGAATCTGTAAATTCTTTCCATGCTCCTAAAATGTCAGGGATTGATTTTCTTCTTATGTTTCTCGAATTTAATAACAAGACAAAGTTCTTTTCAAGGCCTTTAAATAATTCAGATTTGAATTTTTCAAATTCTTCATCTTCTCCTTTTATTGGATAGAAAGTTTTTTCATCTAAACCATGAGGGATATATTTTAAGAGAATTGGTGTTTTTCTATTACCCGCCCCAAAAAAGTAATTAATACCAGAATCCATATCTTTATGGGAAACTTTATTATTTTCTAAACATAAATGATTTATTACTTTGGTTTGTTTATTTATAGAAAATAAAGCATCACAAGATTCATAAAATTCCGAGTTATATAAAGGAACAGGCATATCATCCCATATATTAAGGTAGGCTATAGGAATATCTTTTCTAATTTCATTTTCCATCATAAATAACCATTCAAAATATCTAGGGTCGGTTATTAAGAATATGGCTTCTATTTTCTCTTTCTTTATTATTTCTAATATAAGTGATGGGGTACCATAACCTTTAACAGGATAGGAGATAAATGAAGCGTCCGCCACTTTAGATCCTTCAACAATCATACTAGATAAATCTAATCTTTTACCTTGGTCAGGATGGTTTATACTTCCCGCAATTTGGACCCAATTATATTTATGACAAGTATTATATATAATTTCCCTCCCTATATGCCCCACACCACTATGGGATCTTATATCATCCGTTATGAGAAGGATTTTCTTCCTTTCGTCTTTTTTAATTTGGTCTTTTTTCATTTGTATAATTTAAGGTTTTATATCTACCTGATGAATCATTTTTCTAAATTCTGGGTCTTTATTGTATAAATAAATAACCCTATCTGATAGTTTTTGGAAGCTAAATTTATACCTTATAGTATTAATTTTAAATTCATCCCAAGAAATATCATCTATTTTAACGCTCGTTAATCTTTGCCCCATAATGTTAATTGTTTATATATAAATATATAACTATTCTTCATAAGTAACAGAACAGAGTTTTGTTTTATAAAAAGGACACCAGTGACAGTTATTATTTATGATAGGTTTATGATCTGCATCTTTATATCCTTGCTGGTCAAAGGCTTCTGTTATAAATTTTTCTAAAGCCTTAGAAGCCTTCCCTAATTTAATTTTACCTGATGGAGGTGAAAATCTTTGAATTTTAGGTATATTATATTCAGGATGGTCATATACTTTTCTCTTAAGAATAAAGAATTCAATTTTTATTTTATCTAAATTAATCCCAAACATTTCAGAAAAAAACTTCTTATATAAAATAAGTTGAAACTGTTTATTTTCATCCTTTTTAGCTTTGTCATTCCATCCTCTGGTACTGGTTTTTAAGTCGATTATATGAAATACCCCTGTAGGTTCATGGAATAATACGACATCTAAGTAACCCTGGTAAATAACGCGTTTAAAGCGGTGATTAGGCGTTAAAGTTATAGGTAACTCACATGCAACTAAATACCATCCGCGTTTGCTAAAATATTTGCTCCTATTCTTGACTATATGGTTAATAATCCCTTCCCCATCTTCAAAGAATTCTCCTAGTTCTTCTGGAGTACTAAAATGGGAATTATTGTTTTTGACATATTGTTTTTTATATTCTTTTCTTAAGGCCTCTTCAAATATACCTAATATATCCTCTCTGTCAGCTTCTGCCCCACTTTTTTCATACATGATGGTTAAATAATGTTGGAGGGCTTCATGCAAGGCTGTTCCAAACACTGTATGAATGGTAGAGTTGAAAGTTTTATGACCTTCTACATAATTTAATGACCACTTTTTAGGGCATTCATTAAACATAGAAAATTGAGAATAAGAAATATTTTTTTGGAAAGTATAATCTATTTCTATAGGAGTATAGTTTTGAATAGCTTCTATAAGTTTAGGGATGTACTTCTTTTTTTTCTTATTCTTAAGAGTAGGTTTATACTTTTCAGGGAACGAAAATAAATTATTTTCCATTATCTAGGACCAATTAATAAGCCTCTACTGTCTTTGGTTTTTTTATAGGTAAGAATTTGAATCATTTCATAGGTCTCCTTAATCTCTAAACTCTTAGATAAATCACCATCATTATAATGATCAATAAGAGAACTTAAGTGAGATTCTAATTCCTCTATTTTTTCTCCTATGCTCATATTACATGTTTTGAATATTCTTCTCTAAGGTCAGCAGGTATAGTATCCTTTATTATTTTATTAGTTATAGGATCATAAAAAACAGGGATTGGTAATAAACCATCTTCCTCCCCACCAGAAAGGAATTTTGAGACTTTTCTTAATATTACTCCTTGCTGGAATATCACTCCACCTTCAGGGGTTTCAATACTGGTGGTGGATTTTAAATCCAAATTCATTTGAGGTACTTGTTCCATTTTATTTTGTTTTTAATAAATTTTTAGCTTCTTTTCCATCTATCCCATAATCCTCTAAGATTTGACTAAACCATTCTTTAGGCATTATTCTTAAATAATCATTAGATTCTTTTATTGAGATATCAAATAAATTAGATATCAGTTTTAATTTATCTTCATTTAGTTTTGAAGATTTTGATTTTATATATGGTGAATATGTTCTATTGTTCTTAGGTATAAGATTTGAATATATTCTATATAGTTTTTCTTTGTCTGAAGTTAGGGATTGTATTTCATCTATAAGTTCAATATATGAGGGGTTCATACTTAAAAATAAACTTATCATATATGGATCAAAAGTTTTCCATTGTTCAGGAGTAAAAGATTTATAATCGGATTTAGTTTTGATTATTTCTTCTAACCATGAAAATATATTCCATTTTTTATTCTTCACCATCAATATTCTTGATTTCAACCCTTCATGAAATTACTTTTAGAAGTTTAGCTAAAGTAGATACTATGTTGATCTCTTTATTTAATCTACTTTGGGTCTTATATAAACCCTCCTCTATTAAAATTATAATTTCAGCAGTGTCTCCTTTTTTGTCATATTCCTCTATATTTTCATATAAGAATCTATATACATCCTCAAAATCATTTTTATTAGCATCAACTAATATTTGTCTTAGATTTTTTAATGAACTTCTATCTGGGGATTTAAGTATATCTAATACTAATTCTTTCCAATTATCTTGTGAATTTGTTATTTTTCCTAATTTTATTTCACCTTTTAAAGTAAATTGATCACAAAGGTTATACATACTCCTCAAATCAGGATAAGTACTATTTATGATGGTAACTAAATCCTCCTTACTATATTTTATTTCTTGTTGATCTAATATTTCCATTAAACGTTTTCCTACTACCTGTTTTGATGGAGGTAATAATTCAAATTCTTGTAAACGGCTCCTAAGAGGTTCTATTAATCTTTCAGGAAAGTTACCTGTTAATATGAACCTAGTATTTAAACTAAAAGTTTCCATCATATTTAAAAGCAATACTTGACTCGCTTCTAGAATATGAGTTGCTTCATCTAGAATAACTATTTTTAGAGGTTTAAATGAACCCGCAGAGGCAAAAGATCCTACTTTTTCTTTTATAGAATCCATCCCCCTATTATCCATAGCATTCAAATATAAAAAATCACAATCTATATTTTTGGCTAAAATTTTGGATAAAGTAGACTTCCCACATCCTGGAAGTTTAGAGAACAAACCTATATGAGGTATGTCTTGTTTCTCTATATATTCCTCAAATTTATTTTTCTGATCTTCATCACAAATGAAACCTTTTAAAGTATCAGGTCTAGCAAGCTCATTAAGAATTGTATGTTTCTTCATATATTTAATATAACATAAATTTAATTAAAGGCCAAATTATATACCTTGTTTAAATGTACCATAGATACTATATTCTTTAGGGGGAGATGGTGGGTGTACTTCTACTTCCTCTATATTTACCGAATATAAGTTTCCTCCTATAGGGTCTAAGTAAAAAGCTTTATTAAATCCTGTATTTTGGAAGTATGCTTCTAAAGCTTCTGTAAGGGAATTATATACCGTAAGGGATGATTTTAATACCCAATTATCTCCATTTGTCCCTTTGAGAGGTCTTCTGGTAGCTATAAGGACTTTTGACTCTATTATTTCTTTTTCCATATTAATACATACTTTGCATCATATTCTGAGATGATTCTTCTGATTTATCTTCGGGAATATCTATTATTACAGCTTCTGTAAGTAATACTATTCCTGCCACAGAACAAGCATTTTCTAATGCTACTCTACAAACTTTAGTAGGGTCTATAATCCCTTTTTCAATCATGTTAACTACGGTTTCTGTTTTTAAATCAAAACCAAAATGAGGAGATGAACCTGCTTTACCTTTTTTTAGGATTTCATCAGTTATACTAAATATTTCTTGAAGAGAATATCCGGCATTTTCTAATATTTTATTAAAGGGGGATGAACATGCTCTATAAACTATACTTTGACCTGTTTTGAAACTTTTACTACTACTTTTATCTTCAATTATAGCTTCTTTAGCAAACAATAAAGCAACTCCTCCTCCAGGTATAATTCCTTCTTCTAAAGCGGCTTTGGTCGCATGTAAAGCATCATCAACGCGGTCCTTCTTCTCTTTCATTTCCGTTTCACTATTCCCACCAACATGGATTATAGATACTCCTCCTACCATTTTAGCTAATCTATCTTGCACTTGTTCCTTCTCAAATGGTGACTTTGAAATGTCTATTTGGTTTTGAAGTTCTTCCACTCTAGAATTAATAGCTTCTTCATCTCCCTTCCCATCAATTATAGTTGTTTGATCTTTAGTAATGTTGGCTACTCTGGCCTCACCAAACCATTCATAACTAAACTTATCAAGTTTCATACCTTTACTTTTACTAAAAACTTGACCTCCTGTAAGAGTAGCTATATCTTCTAATATAAGTTTTCTTCTATCTCCAAAGTCTGGAGCTTTGACAGCACATACTTTTATAGTTCCTCTTGCTTTGTTAACTATAAGGGTAGCTAAGGCTTCATGGTCTATGTCTTCCGCTATAATTAAAAGAGATTTATTGCTGGAAGATACAGACTCTAATATAGGAAGAAGTTCTTTAACTTGAGTAAATTTTTCATCTGCAATTAATATATATGGGTTTTCTAAAGTACAAGACATTTCATTATTGTTGGTGACAAAGAAATGGGATTTATATCCTCTATCAAACTGCATACCTTCTACATTTTCAAGAAAAGTCTCTCCTGTTTTTGATTCTTCTATATGTACTATTCCATCTTTCCCTACTGTTTTTACAGCTAAAGAAATAAGTTTCCCTACTTCAACATCATTATTAGCAGAAATCATAGCTACTTGTTCTAGTTGGAAGTCTTGAGAAATATCTTTTGATATATGTTTTTTCAAATGATCAATAACTTGAGAAACCGCATTGTCAATTCCTCTTTTAACCTCTACAGAATTAACTAAGGGATTAATTTCTTCCGCCCCCAGGTTTACCATTTGTTGAGTTAGTAGTGTAGAGGTAGTAGTTCCATCCCCGGCTTTATCCGAAGTGTTAATTGATGCTTGCTTTACCATCTGCGCTCCTATATCTTCTACAGGATCATCAAGTTTTTCTATAGCTTTAGCAACAGATACTCCATCCTTGGTAGAAGTAACTTCTCCATTTTTAATATAGACGGCGTTTCTACCATTAGGTCCTAATGTTGATACTACAGCGTCTGCTAACTGGTTTATCCCTTTTATAAGTTTAGTTCTTCCTTGGGTTGAAAGATGTATTTTTTGTTTTTTCATGTTTTGTTTCTTATTTAATAACAGCTAATATTTGTTTCTCTGGACCTATAAAATATTCTTGTCCTTTAAATTCGAACCTGGTAAAACCCATAGTAGGAAGAACAACTACATCCCCTATATTAATTCGGGTTGGGATAAGATTTCCCATAACCGAATAACTTCCGGGCCCTACATCTACTACAGTTCCTTTCTTATTTATATCTTTCCCTAAATCTGGTACTATAATAGAACCATGAGATTCTTCTTCATCCTCAAAGGGTAATACTATAACGGCATCAAAGAGGGCAGTGAGTTTTTGTTCTTTTTTATTCATCTATTTTTAATTTTTCCATTAAAGTTTTCAATTCGTCATTTATATTTTGAAAAGTTTGAAGGTAGGAATTAATTGAGGTATATTCCTTTTGATCCTCTTGAACTTTTATAGTGCTTATTTTTTTAAGTACATCACCTAATTTAGGATAAAAACCTAATTTAGAATCAGAAGAAACATAATATTTCCCTTTTGTTCTACTTTTAAATATAGTATAACAATATCTATCTTTAGATAGATAATAGGGGTCTAGATTCTTATCTTTTATAATAACATTAAGTTGGACTTTACCTCTACTCATTTTTTAATTTTTAAAAATTATTATCACTTTTTCTTACAATAAAATACTCACTCTCTACTCCATCAACTATAAATTCTAATTTCATTAGGCCTTTATTACTTATAAAAAGCTTACCTCCATTTGGGTTTTTATTAACATGGAGAATAGTTCTAAAAATTTCTGAATTAAAAGGGAGCCTAATGTTTAGTTCTTTAATTTTCCCTGTAACGGAATATGAAATTTTGTTATTATGCCCTTCTTCATCCCCAAAAATAAATTCACATACGTTATCCCCAACCAATGAAGTAGTAGTATGTATTAACATATTGTCAACTTCCCCTAAAGCGGCTTTAGCTTTAGTAAGATTTAAAACATCCTTTTCTTCTAGATTTAATTCTACTTCCCATTCAGGAATGTTAACAGTCCCCACTTTAGATATAAGTAGAGGTTCGGCTAAAGCATAAGTAAGATTAAAATCTTGATCTGAAATATGGAGTTTAGTGAATTTAGATTGATGTTTTTCTAAATCCAAAGAAATATCTTGACTACATATAGATATCAAACCTGATAGTTTTTTAGTATCAAATATAGCTAACTTACTATCAATCAAATTGAAATTGGGGCATTTAACCTTACCAATAACATCCCTTGTAGGGGTCATAAAGTCTATATTAAGAGAATTATTCTTAATTTCCCACATTACAGATTCATTTATCTTTAAATAATACTTATCTATTATAGAAGAAAGTAGAGATTTATTTATCATATCTTATATTATATTTAAATATAACATCTTATTTTACGTAAACCAAACTTAAAAATTAAAAAATATATCTATATGTTCGTTAGTATTAAAAACCCATTCTAGGTCACTATATAAACCTTCAAGTTTATTTAATAATATAGATTCAAATATTTTCTTTCTATTTACGTATGTTTCTATAAATGTTAAAATTTCAGGGGATATATCATAATCCAAAAAAGCTATAGCCTCTATATGGTAAGGATTAGATTTTAAATAAACCCATTTTACTTTATCCCCAGGGGAAATAGTTTTGTGTTTTTTATTTAAATCCCAGAAATTTAATAAATCATTATGTCGGGCTACTGCTCTTACGGCGGCGGGCGTTCTTTTTTTTAATTTAGATAGAATTTCTCCTTTTTTAGGTTTTGAATCTAAGTATTTAGTGAGTGTTTTTACTGAAGTTGGATTACCTAATTTGTTAATAGATATCTCCCCATCTAATATTTGGTTTTTATATTTTTTAATTCTCTTATCTATTTCATTTTGAGATTGGCCTTTTAATATATCGATTAAGGCTTCTCTAAAGAACTTACCAAAATCTGGAGGGAAATTTGCTTTTTTAAATTCTAAACCTTTTATATCTAATTCATCAACATCTATCCCTTCCTTTTTAGTAATCCATTGAGCATATCTTCTAGTAGATCTAAAGTAAGCGGATCGAATTACAGCTTCCGTTTTCATCTCTAATCTATGTTCTTCAACATTAAAACATTCCCGGGTTAAAGAATTATAAGATTCATTTATTATATCTTGATACTCAAGAGCTATTTTCTCTAAACGTTTATCTTTATCCTTTTCATCTAAGTTATCAAAATCAGGGTATAAATATCTTAGGAGGGGTTCTGCATGTACATAAATTGAGTCAGTGTCTGAGTAGATTACATAATTTTTTAAACTTGAAGGGCAAATAAATTCAGGGATTTCTTGTAAATGTTTCATTTTTATGTTTTTATAACTTCATTCATTCTCCTGTTGATGGTCAAAGCGGATTCTTGGATAATTCTGTGACCACTAAGTGTTATAGCTTCACTTAGAAGAGCATGGTTCATCCCATAACGGAAAGAAGGTTGACTAGTAGCACCATAAAGACTGTTCAGTAGAATCTTTACTGTATATTGGTACATATGATAAGTTTCAGCATCCACTTTGTTCCCGGATTTATATGCTTCTTTCATTAAGGTTTTATATTTAACCCTTTCATTAAACCATTTTTTTAATATGATAGATAATACAGATTCTCTCTCTTTTGTAAAGAAAACACCATTAGCGGAAATTGATAAATTTTGGGATACTATAAGGTTAATAAGATCCAAAACTTTTATTTCAGTTCTTTTCCCTTTATTATTTTCTATTATAAGTTTTTCTTTTGGATCTTTAAGTTTTAAATCATTTAACCCTAAACGATTATTTCTATCATCGGTATCAATGATCCTGCCTACCAAAGTTTCTTTCCCTATATTGAGGGTCATTATTATTTTAGGATATAGGGAAACTAAATCTTCATCATACACATATTTATAAATTCCGGCTTTAGGGCAAAACAAATAACCTCCAGCATAATCTTTTTTAGGTATTTGGTTTCTTTCTCTTGATGGAGGAATAATATTTTTATCTAAAAGGTAAGCTGAAATAGCTCCATCTTGAGTTTTAGTATTAGCATATACTTCACTATAATTATGTTTTCCTTTATGGGATAGATTTTTAACTAAGGTTAAATAATTCCATTTGGGGTCTAATAAAACTAATATTTCCACGTCTCTGAAACCATATTGGATAAAGGTTTCTATATCATTTTCATATAGTTCATCTAAGTTTCCGGCCTCAATCTTTTTTAGATTTACATATTTTTCCCCTATGTCATCTAATTTAAAGGATATTTCATCCTCCCAACTGAATTTTTTATGTAACCTCATAAAATCTAAAGATTCAACTCCTACTATTTGGATATATTGATCATCATACCAAGGTGTTTCTCTTATTTTATTTATAGGAGAAAGATAAGATGTAATTTCCTCTCCTAATATTCTACACATTCTATAATAGGTATAAGGTACATCAAAGAAATCACAGTTATGGGTTTTTACTCCTTCATAAGTAAAATAACTTGTTGAGGTAGTTATATCACACATATCTACCTCCTCCTTAGTATCTATAATTTCTCTTACCCTAACTAGGACTTTATCTTTAAGAACATACTTTTTAGTATTACATGAGGGTTTGTTTTTAAATTCAAAATATTTTATTTTATTTTTTTGTTGGTTATTCTTGTACCCTCTCAAACATAAACCCTCAATGAAGGTTTTGTTATTGAAGATATTGGTGTATGGTATATTTAAATTATTCTCGGAAGATTCAATTGTAGAATAAACACCATTCCATAATAACAACTCATGAAATTTATGGATGTTGTTTTCATAATTACAAAAAGATAAAAATTTATTATTAACACTACCATCCCCATCGATACACCCTGAAAAGAATGATGAAAATTGTTTTTTAGAAAGTTTAGATAGTAAATTTATATTAAGTGATTTTTCATCATTCCCCCCATAAATTAACTTTTTTAATAACTTAAACTTACCATCATGTGAATTTTTACTAAACATTCTAAAATTATAATTAGGTTTAGCATTAGGGTAAAGTTTTGATATGGAGGGTTTTAATTGATCAATATTCTCAATTTGGGATGATTCTCGCCTATAAATATTTGCTAGAGGTATAATATTTTCAATTAGCTCCTTACAACTATTAGATACACTAATAGAGTTAGTGTCACCCTTCCCTTCACTGTGATACCAACCATCAGTAAATATAAGACCTAACAGATATAAATCATCATTAGTTATAGGTACAGTATCTTTACCCCCTACTAAACTCATATTTTGATTATTGTTAGGATTATTACCTTTAATAACTTCTAGATATAAATCATTGTTATTACCTATCATATCCTTTACAGATTTATCGGATACATTCTCTAGTATAGGGTTTAATGATTGATAGGTTGATGTTTTTTCATATACTGGGAAGATATGGTCTATACTACTTTTTATAGTGTTACCATTTTCTAATAGAAGATTATATTGGTTCTTCATTTTTGATGATACATATCGAAGTACTCTGTTATCCACACCATGTAATGGGGTATTATTGGGTATATTTTCGATTTCTACAATTTCATCCTCTTTCCATATTCTGGATGTTTTTGGAATACAATTCCATCCTACTATTATGTCGGGATCTATCTCTCTGAACCTTTCTAAGAATATTAACAGGAGTTCTTTTTCCGTTCTGCAAGGTATTATTTCTTTATTTCTATGTTTGGTGTGGGCTACTTTACCTGTAGGGTCTAAGATTAATAGACCCCACATATCTAGTTGTTTATCGTACCAAGCGATTTGGGTGATTTTTTTAGCTGCTTCTTTTATACTTTCAGGGGTTAGAGATTCTAACATCTCAGTTTCTATATCCCAAAAGAATTCTCTGTGGGTTTTAGAGGGTTCATCATTTATTCCATATTTTTCAATAAGGAATTTTTGGTGAGGGGTAATATCATGGAAATGTAGTCTTGGATTATCTTTATCCCATTCATTAACTTTTTTTAGAAATTCCCCATTTAACCCTCGATGAGTATGAATAGATTCAGAGCATTCTATAAAGGCCCAATTATTCCATTTTATTTTTTCATACCCTCGATCATCCCAAAGATGGATGAGACATTTATTGCCCCCTAACCCCTGGGAAAAACATTTCTTATACATGTAAATAGATTTTTATTTTTTACAAGAATCAATTTCGTCTTGGGTAAAGAATTTTTTCAAGTCAGGGGAGAAATAATTAATAGATTTCATTACCTTCATATCGTGAGTTCTGAAGACTACATATCCATAATCTGTTTTAACATAACGGCAAGGTGTTCCTTGTTGTAATGATCTTACTCTAACGGTTTCTTCAGCTTCATATAATGTATTGCATATTTTGGATAAATTAGAAGCTTGAACTTCAGCATATCCCGCTTCAATTTTATCCTTTAAACCAAAAACTAAAGCACCATTCCCTAACCCTACATAAACTATATCTAATATCCCATCAAATATTTTTACTATATCCTTTTCATCAACTGCTTCTTTTAATTCATCTAACTCCTCTTGAATAAAATCAATTACAAATTTGGCATCCTTAAGGTCAATGGTAGGGGTTGTTCTGTTTTGCCAACTCTTATTCATAAGTTCATTAAACTCTTCTACTTCCGAAATGAAAGGTATCTTATTTTTCATATTTATTTCGATATTTGTTTTGGTATTTGTTTTTAACATATTGAAATTTATTATCCATTTTAATATTCTCGTCTTTCAACATAATATACATTTTCTTTTTGTAAATTCCAAATTATTTTTTTTGATATTCCTAGATATAACACTTTTTATATAAGAATACAAATACAGGAATTATCTTGAGGGAGATATTTTCAACATATCAAAAACTTCTTGTTTAGCTGTTTTATTATGGTCTAAAAACACACCACTCCCACAACTGGTTATCATAGAACTATTAATATCACGAACTCCCCTACATTTCACACAATTATGAGAATTTTCCATTATTACTAAGGTACCCAAATTATTCTCACAAATTTTATCTATTGCTTTTTGTATCGCTAGTGTTAAGTCTTCTTGAATACATCCACGAGAGGCAAAATAACTACAAATTCTATTAAGTTTACTTAAACCAATCACCCTATTATCTTCCCCCCCGGGGATATAAGCGATATGACAATACCCAATTACACTTTCATGATGATGAGAACATTTACTATAAATACCAATATTTTTTTCTAAAATTATACCTGTATAATTACTAGGGAAACTTGAGATATCACTTAAAAGGTTATATCTTCCCTTAAAAGCATCTTCAACATAAGCTTTGCTTACACGATGTGGGGTGTTATCAGAATTGGGGTCATTTTCCCAATCTACCCCAAGTGCTGTTAAGAACTTACCATAATGTTTGGCAGCCTCATTTATTATTTCCTCCTTCTCTTTTTGATTTAAAGAACGACATTCTCCACTCTCAAGCAAATTATGGAGTTGTGTAGAAATACCATTAGCATATCCGGCTTTGGCAATTTCTAACTCTTGACTGGAGATAGTTTTTTTGGTACTTCCTTCTACACCATTTGCCTTTTTAAGTAATTCAATTTCGTTTTTAATCATAATTTTATTCTCCTTTTATGTTTATTTATTTGTATTAATATATGAATTTTATTTACAAAGGCCAAAGTAATGGTGAATTTATATTATGTTTAATTTATTGGGATATTACATCACCGCATATCTTAATAATCCTCCTCTGAATCCTGTCTGTAGGTATTCCTCAGGATTACTTAGTACCTTTTCTAACATATCACGAATCATTTGTTTTTCCTGTTCATAGGTAAGTGGGGGTGTATCTATGTATTGTGTGATAGAGGGTGACCATGTTAGAGTAATACTCTTCGAAGGTTCATATGTTTTTGGGTTATAAGTAATAGGTGAAATTACACACCCATCTTTAACTGGAGTGTGGATATCTAATGGTGAATACATTTTTGGGGTAAACGATATGGTGTAAACATATCCTACTTTATTTTTGTAGGTTGGGTTTTCTGAATCTGATAGAATTGTTTCGTCAGCAACCAATAAGGTAATACCATCCTCCAATAATACCGAAGGGGCAGACATCCAAATGATTTTTTCAAACTCAAAATGATTAATGAGTTCGGTTTCTGCTAGAATACGTTGTTCTTCCGTTAAGTTGTGAATACCCATTACCTCATAAGGTTCATTAAGTATGGATAATAATTTTTGAGTTATACTTACTTTCATTTTTCTTTTATTTATTTATGTATTTTTCTATTTTATCCAACAATTCTAGTACTTCATCAGGTTCCATTGTTATAGCACAACAAAGGTTTATATTTTCTTTTATTTTATCTAAGATATGAAGTATTTCTTGTTTATCCAAAATATTTTTTATTTTTAACCCATCCCTGATTATGCCCTTCAATTCTTCATATTTAATTTGGAAGTTCTACAACTAAAAGAGGTTTTGTCATTTTATTTTATATTAATTCATCATCAAACCTCTCTCATCTCATCGAATGCAATTATATGTGGGCGAGGTGAGAATTTATATCCTCTATCCTTACACATATTCATTACAGGACCATAACTTTCAATTAATTGTTCTCTAGTAGCTCCGGCGGGCATCATCCATGTCTTAGACTTAACCATATTATGAATTCCTTCAAGATCAAACCTAACATAAGAATTAATATATTTGGGGGATGATAAGAGGCCGGTAGATAACCTTTCTAAAAAATCTTCAACTTCTCCCATTATCGTGAGGTCCTTATCAATTACGGGCTTTATATGGTAATCGTGATGGTAGTTGATAGAATCGATTATATTCGCGTAATTTAGACGGAACTTATTATGTTGTTTAACCATCCTTTCATCTACTATAGCCCCCAATGGAGTTTTTTCTCCTTTTATAGGTATAGAATTAGAAAATTTAGGACTAATAGATAATAAGTTTATAGGGTGATCTGTTTCTAGGAAATGAGACCCTTCAGTTTCCATAGTTATAAATATTTTGTTTTGGTAAGCAAAATGAGTAAGTTCATTTACTAAGGAAGGATGCATTGAAGGTGAACCTCCAGTTAACATCATCTCTTTTATATGAGGGTTAGATTTATACATATCAATTATTGATTGAAAATTATGCGTACCCTTTTCTGGGTGGATAGAGGTATACCAGCTATCGCACCATCCACCTTCCCCAAAAAAACATCTGTGGGTGCATCCAGTGGTTCTGATTACTATGGTAGGATAACCTGCTCTAGACCCTTCTGACTGGATTGCTGTGTAAACTTCTAAGATAGGTAAAACCTTATCATAATCTTCTATACGGTCTAATTTTTTATGTTCCATAATTTTTCTGATATTTTCTTCTGGGATTTCAATTTTCTTCATATATCCCTGAATTTTTGCTGTTTTCGAATACTTCCACTTTAATAGCTTTACATCTATTAGCATCTATTTTTGAAAAAACATCATTGAATTTTTCTAATATAAATTTAGCTAAATATTCGGCACCCATCTTTTCCATAAAATGCACTTTACATATTCCTTCCATAGCCATAGTTTCGAATAAATCCCTATAAGGATCATCTTTTTCAACTAGTAAAGTATGGTCCAATAAACCATCTAACCAATTTTTTAAACCATTACCTTCAGGTTGAGCCTTAAATGAACCAAAATCAACTATCCAATTCATAGAGTCAAGCTGTTTATCTATTTCAGGTTCATTAGAAGCAAACCAAACCTTCACCTCAAAGGAGTACCCATGAAGCAATTGACAATGTGAATGTTTGGCCTTCCATTGTCTTATAGCTATTGAAAAATTATCGAATTTCTTAGTTGAAATATATCTTGGCATTTGTTTTGTTTTTAAATATTAATATGTTATAGTGAAAGGATTATAAGGATTAGTAGGAGGATTATAAGGGATATTATAAGGATAAAAGAGATTTATCCTACTAGATTCGATTTCAGCTTTCAACAATATAACAGCCTCTTGAGGTGTTATAGAGTTTTGTTTAAGTAGTTTTTCTACTATGGAAGTTATTGTATCATTATTCATTGTTGTAAAAATTTAATACATTGTTTTTGATAACATTACTTATATAAAATCCTTTATCTACTAACTTTGTTGATCTAGCTTTATTAGCACTAGGTAACGCCTTTAATTGTAATAATGTTAAATGGGATTCATCAATAAATAAATTTGGTTTGGATTTTTTGAAATAATCTGTTAAATAAAAATCTCCTAATTTTTCCCCTAAAAGTGCAATCACATCAGTATTGTAATATTCACTATCTGAAGGTAACAACATATTAATGGTATGATCTATATGATTTTCTAATCGTTCAGCTTCTTCCAATCTACCTTCCCTATTAAAATCTCTAACTTGTTTAACCATCTCTTCATTCAATCTCCTGATGATGAAACTTTTATGTTCAGTAATTAACTCTGGCAATTGTTTTTCAAAAGTTGGAAATAAAATAGTACTGGAGCATATTAAAATAGCTTTATCGGAATAATCTAAGAAATCTTTAACTGCGTAACGTAAATCCTTATTTTCTTGATTAACAACTACTGTACCTCCTACTTTCTTATTAAGAATGTTGTGAAAATATGGTGGTATATAAATATCATAGTTAGATACATAATATCCAACAAAGTTATCGGGGAACATTGCTACTAATTCATTATATAGCTGATATGCTAATACCTTATTAGGTGCTAAAACACTCGCGGGTTTATTTTCTCTATCGATAACATTCCCTAATACAAATGTTTTTCCTGAACCTGTTATTCCTTTTAAAGTTTGTTGTTTGTACTTACCAATTCCATCTAATAAACCATCAATTGAATTATATTGATCTTTAGTAGGAGTGAAATCGGATTTTAAATTAAATCCATTTTGCATAACTCTTATTTTTAAATTAACGTGGCTTCCTTACCAACACGTAAAGATACGAAAGATAGCTCGGGTATCCAAATTTTTATACCATTATAGTTTAAGTAGGCAACTCTATTTACCTTTATTTAATTTATATAGTTCATTGTATATACCTGCAAGCAGGATATAAAGGGGTAAAAATATAACCCATAGGTCTAGTGGAGTCATAATATTAATTTATTTAGTTTAATTATTTTAACGAGCTTCTGTATCTGTAATGTAAACACTGAATATCACCCCCGCATAAGGTTCCGTAGGTAACAAATTGTTTACCATCAACTATAGCATTTACTTCAGCACCATCATTCCCCTTTCTAATTACGATATCACTTGCAATCATGTCATTGGTTAAGTGTTTTGCTAAAGCACGTTGTAACTTAAACATATTTACTGATATAAAGGTCTCCATATATTTTTCCTCCCAATTAGGACGTAACTGGTTCTCTAAGGTAGATATGTAATATGTTAAATTGCCATTGTTTCTAATTGCCTTATATGCATCCTTTTCGATATATTGTTCAGGTAAGTCATAACTGGTACCACTCCAAGTCCTATGTTCGGTCATATAAACAAACCTCTTTATACCTGTATACTGACATGCAACGCCATATCTTATTACTTCCCCATTCTCCTTAACCCATTCCTGGTGCTTAGTAAAATCAGCTTTCATGTCATTGACCTGCTTGGTAGCTAAATCTGTAACAATAACTTTAGCCTCTTCTGAAATTTTATCTAATGCGTTCATAACCTTTATTTTACAACACCAATTACTCTATATTTCTCACTGTATCTTGTTTTGGTACAATCCCATACCATAACCTTACATTCAACTTTTTTCCCAAAATATTCTCTAACATCGGTAAATTTATCTTCATTAATTAGTATCGAATCACCTATTTCTACATCTAGGAAATAGAATATACACTCCATAAACTCCTCCATTATTACTCTTCCAAATATAGTCTCCATAACCTTTATTTTTAATTATAATATGGGCTTCTTGCCCTTATTTATGCGTAAATATACGAAAGCTTTTTCGGGTATCCAAGCTTCCTGTGCATTACTGTTAATCTCATTCAGATAAAAATTCACCAAATAATTGCATATATCTCCCTTCCTCTATCTCATTTTCAAAATATTTATTTGATGGTGTTTTAATAGAAAAATCATCTCCATCAATAGAGAATACTGCTTTTTTATAACCTTTTACATATAAATCGTATCTACCATCTCCTTTATCTATAAATTTATTATATTTAGGGTTTGATTTATGGATTCCTTGTGCTTTTACATTTTTATAACCAAAAATCTTATCCATCAACATTTTCCAAGCATCACCATGTGGTTTGGGATCACATCCAGCCGTTTCCGGTCCTAATTTAAAATAATGATGGTCATAAGCGTGACAAAGCTCATGTGCAATGGTATCTTTTTCCAATTCTGTATCCAATATAAAGGATGATAAACTGATTAAATAATGATTTGGTCCTATATACTTACAATGTCCAAATTTAGATTTTGCCTTTGTAGATACTTCATATTTAATCTTAAGCTTCTCAACACCTAAATCATTTGATATTTTAGTGTTTAAATTTTCTAATAATTTATTCTCCATCTTGATTTATATAAACTATGTTAATAAGTGTGCTACTTCCCAGACTTTTTTCAATTTTCTTATTTTGAAATTTCATCTACATCTACATTAATGTGTATTCCTAACTCCTTTAATTGTTCCGGTGATAATGGTTTTACGAGTGAGGGTTGATGTTGTTTAGGATATTCTCTTTTTAGTGGATCTTTCTTAAAGAAAAATCCTGTTATATCCGCATATCGAAGAAGTTCTTTATCTCCCTCTATAATGGTATTTCCTGATTTTGCTTTAAGCATTACAATCTTAAATCCTAATTTATTTGTAAGCCATTTGATAAATAGTAAAGATAATCTTTCCATAACTTTTATTTTTAAAATTTATAATTTTTATATGTTAGTTTATTAATCTTATATCATTATACAGCTGCAAATCTTACTATGCATCCTGTATGTTCAACTGGTCTATACTCTTCAGGATTATCCAATACTTTTTCTAACATATCACGAATCATTTGTTTATCATCTTCATATGTTCTTTGTGGAGCCTCAATATCTTGAGGAAAGTCAGGTGACCAAGTTAGAGTAATACTTTGTTTAGGTTTATATGTTTCTGGATTGTAAGTGGTGGGGGCAAATACACATCCATCTTTTACTGGGGTATATATTGTATCCGACTCATACATTTTTGGAGTAAACATTAAAGTATAGATGTATCCTACTTTATGTTTATAAGTTGGGTTATCTGTATCTGATATTTTTATTGATTTTATAACAATTGGGGTTGATTTATCTTCTGTTAGTCCACCCTGAGATTTCATCCAAACAATTTTATCGAATTCAAAGTGTTTAATAAGTTCTGCCTCTACTTGTATGAGTTGTTCTTCGGTTAAGTTGTTAATACTCAAGGCGTCCATAGAGTAACCGCAAATATCTACTAGTTTTTCTGTTAAATTTGATTTCATGATTTCATGATTTCATGATTTTATTATTTTTATTATTTTTATTATTTTTATTATTTTTATTATTTTTATTATTTTAAAATATACTATAAATGTACGAAAGATAATCCGAGTAACCAAACCTCCCTTGTAGATACCTCGTATTTAATCTTAAGTTTCTCAACACCTAAATCATCTGAGATTTTAGTGTTTAATTTTTCCAGTAATATATTTTTCATTTTCTTTTATTTACTTAATCCCTAATAATAAATTCATCACCTACAATACAATCTCCATTATCAATAAAATGTAAAATTTTATTTTTCAAACCATCACTTTTATTATCACATTCTATAATCTCTTTAGTTAATAAATTCTGAACAACACAACTTTCAACATAACTAGAATGTGTACAATTAAAATGTCCCTTTACTTCTTCTATTACATTTTTTACTTCTAATACTTTAAATCTTTCCATAACTTTTATTTTTTAATTATCAATTGGGCTTCTAACCCCTCTTACCCTATGAAGATACGAACCCTATTTGAGGTAGTCAAGCTTCCGGTGTATTACTGTTAGATTTTATCAAACAAAAATTCACTAAATAGTTACCCACTTCAATAAAAAATACTAATTTTTAAATACTACCTATTAAACTTAATTGTTTTTCCCTCCTATATTCAATCTCTTCAATTGCTCCCTCTAATGAAGATGATATATGATTACAACACATAAAAACTTCTCCATTTGTATTTCTAGCAGCTCTACCTGATACTTGAATTAAACATGATTTAGTACGTAGAAAATTATTTCTACTAGCTTGCTCAACAATAACTAAGGAACATTGTTTTACATCAATCCCCTCACGTAACATATTAATACCAATAATAACATTAATTTTACCACTACGTAAATCTCTTAAAATCTCTTTACGTTTATTTTGTTTTATTTTGAAATGTATAACTTCACTATCAATATTATTGTATGAGAGTAAAATATGAATATCATTAACTGATCTTCTAGATATACAGTTTATAAAAACAGTTTCACCTTTTTTTACTATATTTTTAATATCATTAATCATAACATTACTTCCAAAATAATCCCCCTCCTTAAGAGTTAATTTAGGATCTACTATATTATTAGGACGGGTTAATAATTCCGAAATATATTCACTATTTTCTAATTCAAATTTTGATGGAGTAGCGGACATATAAGTTATTGTGTTTACTCTATCTTTTAAATCATCAAAATTTAATATTTGTTCTTTATTTAACATTCCTATAGTTCTTTGAATTTCTACTCCATCTTTTAATAGGATTAAACATGGAATATTTTTAACGTGATATTTTACACGTAATTGACTTTCTAGATCTACATCTACTCTTGTAAATGATATTTGATTGGAAAGAGAATCCCTGATGGGGCTTAAGGTTTTGCATGGTAAACACCAATCTGACGTAAAGTATAATATTTTTTCATTATATTTTAATATAATTAATATAAGGTATTAAGCCAATTTATCTTTTAAAAGCTCGTGAAGATATTTCTTTTTCTTTATCGTTTTCCATAATTTTCAATTACTTAGTTTCAGTTTTATGTTTGGATGGTTTTCATATCCGTTTAGGTAAAAATCGCTTATTTCTAGGTTATTAATAAATTCAACTCCTTTTCTATCTGGGTTCCAGAATTCATCATTTATAACAAGTGTTGGTAAATCGTATGGTTCCCTAGTTAATTGTTCTTTAAGTCCATCTTTATGATTGTTATAGATATGAGTATCTCCTAAACTGCCAACCAACATATCAGGGACCATATTAACTTCTTTTGCAATTATTGATAATAATAAACCATATGAAGCTATGTTATAGGGTAAACCCAACCCAACATCAACTGATCTTTGATTCCATATTAAGGAGATTGCTCTTGTTGGGACACGGTTAGCTCTCATATCGTCTTCTTCATTCTCTAAACCAGCTTCTAAATGTTCTAAAATGACATTGTTTTGTAGGCACCAATTTCTTCGCTCACCCATAGACAATTTTCTTGTATAAACTTGAAATCCATAATGGCATGGTGGTAATACTTGCTTACCTTCAGTTATATTTTTTAATCCATACCTTTTGTTAAATTTAATATTACATTTTAATTCTTTTAAGAATGCTTCTTTATTTAAAGGCTTCATATATTTTATATTTTTAAAATTTATTGCTTTTTTGATTGGGTAAAATCTTTTAAATATATTTGATAAAGTTCATCAGATGTTCTATTATCTGTTACGGGTAAATCCGCGGGGTTCCATGCCGATACTAACATCCTACGAGAATCTGGATTGGTTCTTAGTTCGTGTATTATGTCGGAGATCTGATCTATTGAATCCTTTATTGTAAGGGAATACGCTTTATTTTGAATGGCAGGATGGTTTGTGTCAAAACGTATATTCCAATTCCTCCATTGTTTACCATATATGGGACCTAGTTCCCCCCACTTCTTTGCGAATTCGATATTAGTTTTTATCTCATGTATAAATTCTTTTCTAGTAAGTGGTTTACCATCCTTTAGATAATTAGAGAAGCAATCCCCCACCCAAATATTATTCCCATTCTCCACCAAGTATTTAATGTTCGTGTCACCTCTCAAAAACCAAATAAGTTCTGATACAATGTTCTCAAAATTGATTTCCTTTGTTGTAAGTATAGGAAATCCATCTTTCATGTTATGTGTTATATGCATACCAAATATGCTGGAAGTTCCGGTCCCCGTCCTATCTGATTTATCGTAACCATTCAATAGAATATGTTCTACTAAATCTAGATATTGTTTGTCTAGTTTATTCAAAATCCTTTAAAAATTTCAGGTTCATTTTTCATCTTTTTATCAAACTCCTTTCTAATCTTTTCATTCCAAGGTCTATTTATACGAGTTAACTCATTTGCTACTAATAGCAAGTTATGTTCAGTCCAATAACCACTATTTAAGCCCCTCGCATAATAGAACCCATCAACATCCATTACAAACTCACAAAGGGTTTTTCTGTTTTCATAAACCACCTCATAAGTATGAAGATTTATAGGTTTTAGAGATAGATCTGATTTTTTAGTTGGAGATGGTGAAGGAACAGAACCTTTTAGAGGGTCATTAGAAGGTTTGATGTTAATCTTACTCATATATTTTTTTAAACATTTTAAAAGTTTTTTCTTGAAGGTGGTTCTTAAGAACTTCCATCACATGGTTCTTTGCAGTTTCCCATTTAACCGGTCCATTTTGGTCGGCATAAAGTGTTGGGTCTTTTTTATCTAATTTTATAAAAGCTTCAATCCTCTCGACACTAGAAGCGGATTTATAGTCACTATAAACTTTCCCTTCTATTGTTATTGGTTTATAAGAGGTTATAGTTCTTTTATAAATTTCTTTGAATTTTAAACCTAATTCTTCACATAACCTAACACCATCCTTTAAGATATCTATTTTCATCCCTTCAAGATAAGGGGTAAAATATTTTACGTTTTCCCAATTCCAATTTCCTAATCTGAAAGCTTTTTGGTCTGCATCTCTGAATTCAGGTCTACAGTCTGGGTATATATTAAAATCTCCAGCATGGATCCCCATTGCTATATCACAACATTCTTCCGTTTCATTAGCTATGGATAAAGCTATAGATTGTATTATAGATGAGAATAATTTATTTCGGTTAGGAACAACAGTTTCTTTCATGTTAGACTGTTCATAATGACCTTCTGGTACTTCTGTTCCTCCTTCTATTAACCCACTAACCAAAAGTTCGGATAGGCCTTTTAATTCTATTACACGATGTTTAGTTTGAGGATAGTTGATTGTTACTTTTGAAGGTGTAATAAAACTCCTATGAGGATTCAAATTTAAATATTCTACTAGTTCCCTAGCTTTATTTAATTCCTCTTTATGTTTTTGACCATAGTCAAATGAAACACAAACTATATTTTCATATTCATTTAAACATCTAAGTAACAAGGTGCTAGAATCCATCCCTCCGGAGAGTGAAAGTACTACATTTTTCTTTTTCATATTTTGGATTTGTTTGAAATTATTTCTAAAGCCTCTTCCCTATCTTTAGATAGGAAGGGTTCTATAACTCTCCAAACAAAAGGAGATTCATAAGCCTCTTCTAAGTCTCTTTTGTCAAGGTATCTTTTGGTTTGTATACTACCATTTTTATGAATATAACCCCACCATAAATTTTCAGTATTCATAATCTGTCGGATATTTTTTTTATTAATTCTTCCTCTTCTAGGGTTAATAGGTGTCTATTATCTGCTAATATATATATAATATTTTCCCATTCCAAATCTATCCAACCCATTCTTCGAGAGTTTGAATATATTATTTTTTTAACATAAGGATGCATTGTTCGTGTAAATTCTTTTCTGTTTAATCTCATCTTATTATTTGTTTAAAAAGATCTATATTATGATATAATAATGGTAAATTAATATCATTTTTATCAATTTCAAAACTTAGGTTTAAATTAGATAAAGGTTTTTTAAATAAACCCATAGGACCATAAATTAATCCCTCTATGGAAGCCATAATAGGGTTGGAAGTATCTATACTTTCAATATTATATTCAACACCCCTATATAAACCAAATTCAAAAGCACAATATGTTCCTAAAAGGTGAATCCTATCTCCTTTTTTTATAGTACCATTTAAATACAACCTATTAAGAAGATAATTTCTCCCTAAAACCCCTCCTATCGATCTATTAGCATGAGGAAATAGACTGTTATAATAAGAACTACCATAAGGGAATGCTATTTTCTCATATCCCACTTTTTTATATTCTTGGTAACAAATCTCAGCCTCATTTAAAGTATTGGCTTGAATTATAGCTATAGGAGTTGTTTCTACAGGGTAGGCTTTTCTGCTCCATTCTAAAGCATTTTTTAGAGTCTCATTAGCGTTTCCCCATACATCAGGAACAAAAACATGTTCTGGTTTTAGTTTTTCTATCCATTTCAATAAAATATCTCCCCCTACCGCTGTTCCTAACTCGTGTAGACTATTATCTAAATATATAGGGATTCCTTCTTCTTTACATTGGAGGAAATGTTGTTCATATTCCTTATCTTTTTCTAAGAGATGGACTAAAGCATATTGATAGTCATTAAATTTTTTGCTTTCTTCAAGGAGGCATCTTGGAACTTCATGGGATATTTTCATGGTATGTATAAATTTGTTGGGTTGTCTTTATGAATCTCAATATCGGGGTATGTTTTTTTGAAATAATCTACCCTAAATGGAGAGGTTATTATATGGATGCCGTTTAATGATGGTATTTCAACATAGACTTCACCACCAAGTGTTTCGATATACTCTATGATTGTGGATGCTCTCAATACATCAGCAGGTTCATCAATATCAACTATCCATTTTCTAACCTTCTCTGAATGATGGTTGCCTGCAACTTTGTCATGGACTTTCCTAAGAGCTTTGTATTGACCATCTCTTATTAGTTCTGTTGTTTTAACCATAACCTCTAGGGATAAATCCTTGAAGTTTCTTCTGTTGAGTCTTATATAGGCTCTACAATTTGAAACATTACAAAATATGATGATTTCTTCCATACATTCCTTCAATTTCTCAAGTGAAGTTATATTGTATTTCTTGATAATATTCAGATTTCTTGAGATTGAAGGATTTTCCTTCCTTCTCTGAATAAGTTCAATTATATAGAAATCGTTAACATCCGAAAAATTAAGTAATGGTTCTATTAGTTCAAAATTATTAGTCATCTTTTTTAAATTTAAAATAGACAGCTTTGATATTCATTAACATCATATTAAAATCAATCCCCATTTCCCCAAAAAGAAATACCAAAACATTAGGGTGAGATTCCCCACATATTCCTAGAAAATGCATCATAAATTCAATCATTGTTTAAGTTTTATTTCAAAAAGTTTGTTAAAGATTTTCACTCCTAATTTTTTCCTTTCCATAAAGATCCTCTCAGCATCTAAATAGTTAGAGGCATTACAAGAGTCAATAGGCTCTCGTTTGCTATCATTCCGGGAATAATATATGTAGTTTTTGAAACTCATAATTTATTTATAATATAAATATAACATCCTTATCCTGGAAGGCCAAACATTTTTTAGTTGTAGGTTTTACCTGAAGAGAAATCATCCTTTTTGGATTTTTCTCTAGCGATTTTATTTTTCCTCCAACCCGATAAAGAAGGATCTATATATTCCTCTTCCTTTACTTTTTTAGGGGTTATAGTTGGGGGTTCAGGTTTAGGTTTTTTTTTTAGGAGGGGGGGGTCTGTTGAGGTAGGAGGGGTTATTATCTCCTCTCCCTGCAAGTTTGTTTTAATTTTAATTTGGGAGAAGGCAAAGTTAGCCGCTAATATTAAAGCAATGGCTAGAGGGTCAAACACAAATATTATAATTAATAACAACCAGTTTATAACTTGGTTCATCCCCATCCCTGTTAATTCTGCTAAATATTTTAGGGGGCCTAATTCTGAGGTTATTCCATTATTAGTTTTAATATCCATAACTTGAGAATTCAAAGAAAATATTTCAGAATTTATTTCATCTATCTTGATATTAAGTTGAGATTGCCTTTCAAAAGATTGAGTTAACTGTTTTTCTAATGATGTCCTTGTTGAACTTGAAGTAGTATTTATTATATTTCCTTGTTTATCCTTATATTGGATTTTATTGTTTGATAACCCCCCTCTTAAAGAAGATACACCTTCATCTATTGAGGTTTTTTCTTGGGTATATAATACTAATTGAGATTGAAAATTTTCTTTTTTGTTTTCTAAAAGTTCTATTTGGAAATCTACATTTTGATCCTTATTTGCTACCTCCTGGTAAGCACTACTAAGATATCCATAGATGCCTATAGAGGTGATTCCCATTAATATTACAGTAGCCATTATTAAATAATATTTTAAAAATGAAGGAATGGTTTTTCTGTAAGTGTATAAGAGGGAAGCTGCTACAAGTTTTGAGAATTCAAGAGATCCAGCCATTATCATTACTGTAAGAGAGGCACCGGCAAACAGTTTAGAAAGACCTATAACTGAATATAAGGCAGCAGAAATGGAGATAGATAAACCTGAGAGAAGAATTAGAATTGGTAATATATACTTTTTCATTATGGGGTTTGTATTAATTGGTATATTTTAATACCACAATAAGTTCCTACTAGGAAACTTCCTGTTCCTATGAGAACTATGGTTATATTTTTGTTTTTGTTTTTCTTGTCAAATTTTTCGGCAAGTTCTATTCCTTTAACCCACCCCGATTGAGTGTTCTTAAGATATTTAGAACCATATAGTAAATAATTTTCTAATACTTCAGTATTACCTAAGAGGGTATCTATAAGGGCTATATTTTTACTGTTAGCTTCTACAAATTCTAATAAACTTCCTTTGTAATATTCAGAATATCCTTGGTTTATCAAAAGTTGTTCTTCTTGAAGGGGGGTAAAGACAACCATCTTCCGTCCATTTAAGGTAATTCTTTCTGGCATGAGAGAATAATCTATAGGGTAGTAATTTATTACTATAGCCCCTATAGTATCATTCCTTTGGGGTAAGGGTGTAGTTGGGAGAAGTTGAGATTTTTGCCCAAAGAGCGTCACGTTCCCTATCAGAATAAGAACCAATGTTATTAATATCTTTCTTAAGAATGTCATTTCTTTTCTTTTGAGTTTGTTTAATTGAAGATTGTATTTCGGAGTTTTGGTCTTTGACAGAAATAGATAAATCCTCTGAAGTTTTTAATATACTATCAACTTCATATATCCATTTAGAATTTATTTCTATCTGATTATTCAGTTCTTGGATTTGGTCTTGAAGTTTTGAGGATTGAGGTTTGGGAGATAAATATGACCATCCTGTAAAGATTATAATCCCTATAATTATTAACCGTATTTCAATGGGTATTTTATAATACCAATTATTACTTGTCATTTTATTATCTTGTTATAAAAATTAATTTCCTTTAACCATTTATTAACATCAAATGAAGGACATAACTTAACCCATTCATTTGGGGTTATAATTCCGTTTCTATCTAGGTCTGGGGATAAATCCCTATGACCTACAACAGGTAATATACCTAAAATATCTGGTGAAACCAATTCTAAAAGAAGATTTTCTAATTCTGCTTTTTGAGCGTCAGTTCTATCATCTCCTCTAGCCCCCCCTATATATGAAATATGAACTGAATCCCAATTATAATTTTTAACCCCATTTGTTGGGGATTTTAAATTAGATAAGATATGTCTTTCCCCATTTACTCCTATTATATAATGATATCCTACATGCTTCCATTTTAGAACCTTAGACCAATAGTTTATGATACTATCTACTGTAGCCTTTTGGGAAGTAGCGGTACAATGAAGTACTATACGATTTATAGGTCTTCCGAAATTTATAGGCATAATTTATTTTTTATTGGTTATCTATTCTTACTGATTTGATTGTTTTGGTTTTTAGTTTTTATAGTGGGATATCTTCAGGGTCAGATTCATCCTCAAATCCCGGGGTTTCGTTTTTATATCTAGTTTGGTTGACTATGTTTATAGCTTGACCCCCCATTCCTCCTAAAGCATTCATTACTCCTCCCCCCATCATACCCCCACGACTAAAAGTATTTAAACCTATATACCCTCCCCCTATAGCTGCTATAGCATATAAAGCGGTGTGGATCACTTCTGGCCAGTCTTTATATTCTGCTATGTAAGTTACCCAACCTATATATAATATACAAGTAAGGGCTATAACTAATCGAGTACTATTCCATTTAGATGGAGGGGTTGGTTGGTGTTGTTTCATCGTTTGATGGTTTAAATATATCTTTATTGAGTCCTAAAAAGATTCCTATAGCAACTCCTGAAAGGAAATACATTTTAAAAAATCCTAATAAGATTCCTGAGATTAGGAATATAATTTATTTTAATATGTTTTGTCAGATTTTAGCTTAACTCTATTATTTCATATTCATTATAATTTTCCCCATCCTCTGGGTTATGATAATGATATTTGGTTTCATATCTATAATCTCCATCTTTATATACTTCTACTTGTTCATCCCATTCTTGTCCATTAGCAAACGATATAGATTCCCTTTTAGAATTAAAGATTTGGGAGTACTTAGCCTCTTCACCATTACCATAAAAAACAACTTGAAATTGATTTTGGTTCTCATTTAAATATTTTCTAAATGTGTTTAGTTCTTCCATTATACTTCAATTATTTTATGTGTTTCTTATTTTATACCCCCAAACACCTTCACCTATTGTATTACCTGCTTATTGGATATTATTCTTGTCTTCTAAAAATTTAGTAAGCTCTTTATGTATCCTTTGAGCATCATTAGATGTAATTAAGGCCTATCAATTGTTCTAAGTCTATCTAATGAAGCTTGATATTCACCCTCTTCTGAATCTTTAAAATCCTCATTTTCCCTACCAATCATTCCTTTAAGATCTTCTAAATCTACGGTAATCATAACATAATCACCTAATGCTTCAACTTCAGTAGGTATTTGACTTGATATTTTTGTGAATGCATGATCTAGACCTAATATATCTTTCCAGTTATCTTCATCAAATTCCATTCCATCTCTATCATCTTCATCATCATATACTACTGAAAATGATACTTTACCATCTTTTATTTCACCATTATAATCACCAGAATCAGCTGTTAATTCTACGGATTGGTCGTAGATTTCAAGATCCATATTTTCTTTTAATAGCTTTCCTTCCACTAAGTACTTTTTTAAATCGAAATTGTCCATTTTATTTTATTTATACTATATTTATTAAATCTGATTCTTTTACTCTATAACTCATTACCATATTTCCTCTATAATTATCATGTTCAACAACATAAACATACTCACCATCTTTTATTTCTAGATTTTCAGGTTCATTCATGTAAACATCCCAAATAATACCCTTAAAACCTTTACCTAGACCTGATTGGGGTGTTGTTGTAACTTTATCACCAATTTTGAATTTAGGTTCTGGTTTGTTTTCCTCTTTTAATAGCTTCCCTTCCACTAAGTACTTTTTTAAATCGAAATTGTCCATTTTATTTTATTTTATTTTTAACCGGCATGTGAGTTAAAAGGAACATTAAACTTAGTAAACAATTTGTCTACTTCCCCCTCCCAATCTTCAACATCTCTTATGATTTGTTGGTATTTGTGGGCCATACCATCATATTCATCTTCATGTCTAAATTCTCTAGGCCAATCTGAATGGAAATATAATTCTTCATATCGATCATTATCTAAAAAACTCTTATGTTCAAATCCTGCTCTTTTAGCATTATTTGGGTATTTAAGATATAATTCTTTATATGCAGCTTTTAATTTTTCAATGTCTCCACTATCTTCTTTTATATTAAGAAATTCTTCATCTCTTTCTTTATCTCGTCCAATGGTATTTCCAGGGTTGATGAAATCATCTGACTTATCACCACCGAACTCTTTAAGTTTTTTATCTCTTAATTTGTTAACCCCCTCAATGATGCTATCTATAAATAGGTTAATATCTTCTTTACTTTCAAATTCACTATTCATCATATCATCCTCAATCTGATCAGTAAGATATTTAGAATTTTGATCTACAATGTAATCATCTATGTTTTCTTTAATTTTGTTTTTAGCTTCGTAAGCTGCTTTAACATTTTCTAATGTTGGTAAAGCTTCACCTTGTTTTCGGGTGTCGTATCCCGGTGCATTTTCTTTTAATAGCCTACCTTCAGCTAAATACTTTTTTAAATCGAAATTGTTCATTTTATTTTTGTTTTAATTTGTGGATTTAGATTCATTCATATCGTAATGATCCAGTTGTTTTTGAACTTATATAAACGAGCTTCTAAATCATTTAATTCGTTACCATATCTATTAGCTATTTCTCCTCCTTCGGGTTCAGCTTCCTGCTCCATATCAATGAACAGCTGTTCAATTTCATCTTCTAATTCTCTTTTTTCTCCTCTTAAATCTAAAACCCCATCATAATCTATTTCAGTTAACGCAGAACCTCCTACATTATCAGGTTGTTTAATATTATTCTTGTCTTCTAAAAATTTAGTAAGCTCTTTATGTATCCTTTGAGCATCATTAGATGTAATTACTTTATTTGATTCTAAAAAATCCAAGATTTGATTACTTAAAATAGTTGCACTTTTGTCTTCTTTTAATAGCCTTCCTTCCACTAAGTATTTTTTTAAATCGAAATTGTCCATTTTATTTTATTTTATTATACATATGTAATTTTTGAGTTAGGTATAAAGTGTAAACCCAACAAGGTTTTCCTAAATAAGTATATTCTATCATATTACTTCACATGAGGATCCTTGACATGCAATACTTCCCATAGTATCAATATCAGCATATGAAGGTTTAGTTAATACTGAAGTGTAATCTATTAAAGATATGTTTTGGGTTATTTGATTCCATTTATGCCATAGATGAACATCCTTCATACAATATATAGTTTTTTCTAAATCTTTTTTGAAATAATTAGAAGCAAATTTCTTTACTCTTCTTATCCAATCTTTTTTAAGAAGGACTTGGGTTCTAGAACCTTCTATCGTCATATTTTTATCTTGGACGTGTTGTGTAGCTTTCCATAAATTATCATTAAAATAATGTAAACCATCCACAATTAACCCTGCCATAAAAATCACCCCATCTCCATATTTATTAACTAGCTCTTGAGTAGTAAGTACTGAAGTAAATGGGGCTTGAGCATAATCTTTATCCCCTGTTTGGGGTAAGAAAGATACGGCAGCGAATTCATTTTGATGTTTAAAGATATAATCTGTCATTTCATTCATATCATCAATGATTATAGTATTAGATACATTATGGGAAGTTTCTGGTAAATAACATAGCTCTTTATTTTTTCCTCCTTTAATCCAGGAATTTTGGACTAAGCGGATCAGTTCTAGATGTTTTACCCCCATCATTTCACTTTTATATAAGGTACCTTTAGGATTTTCAAAAGGACAATATACAACATAATCGGTGTTTGTAGCAGACCAAGAGGATTCTTCTAACATTTCGGGATTATGTATTTCTAAATATTTAGCCGTCTCACTGTCCTTATTTAACTGCATTATTCTAAAATAATTTTGGGAATGTTCGGGATGGATTCCTGAGGGAGATTTTAAAATCACAGAAGCATTACCCGATGGTTTTACTGTTGTACATCTAGCCGCTTGGTTAATTCCTAAAAATTCAGCAACTTCCTTATTAGTATCTTTTACTATTTGAGCCCCTTTAATTAATATTTCCTTATTAAAAAGTTCTGGTCGAGCCATCCACCCCGTTATAGAAACTCCTAATAAAGCCTCTCCAGCTACTATTTCTTCTGTTTCTTTTCCTAAGTAAGGGAATGAAGTATATCCGGCCTGTAAAGTCCCAACAATAGAAGCATTTCTGCAAATTTTGTAAAATGTTTCTTCATTAAACTTGTTGTTGGTTTTGTTAGAACATGAGAGGGCATCTATTTCATTTAAATTGCAAAACTGGAAAACTGATTCGTTTAGGTTTTTTATTTTGGTATAAAAATTGAATTGGATTTCAAAACATGGATTAAACATATCATCTTCATGAGACATGAAAACAAAACCTAAATCACTATCTCCTTGATTAATTTCAACTAGATTTAAAAATTCCTCTTTCGAGAACTTACCTCTAAGAAGACCCACAGAATTATTACTTCTAGCTCTTTGAGGGTTATCTATATACCATGTTCCCGTTTTAGCGTTTATTAGATCAGTATCGTCTTGATCCATTATTATATTCATAGCACTTCTTCTTACTCCACCTGACAACACCGCATCTGATAAATGCATAAAGATATCATATATTAGTATAGATTTAAAGGGAATTTGAAGTTTGTCTCCTAAAGCAGAATTTATTAAATTTTCTATTTTTTCTAAAGCTTGTTTTAACCCTTCGGGTCCTGGGGCTTTAAACCCTCCAGAAATCAAAGACCCTTTGGGTCTTACTAGAGAGTAATCAAATTTTATTTGATACCCAAAATATTCTTCATATAATGATGGATGGGAACAAAAGGAAGATATTAGTACTTTACAAGCTTCAGACCACCCCTCCACTGAGTCTTCTACTATATGCTGTTTAGCTTCTTTTGAGTCTCTTTTTACTAATGGAGGTAATAAACTTACATATTTATTTTTTAGAGATATTCCCAACCCTGTACCTGCTAAAAGAACGAAAAATCCTTTATTAAAAATATCTGGAGAGTAGGCATATGTAACACAACAGTTATACATCCTAGCATGGTTTTTTAGTAAATGTTTCCCTCTAAATTGGAGATTTCTTTGAGAAGCTAGGAATTCTTTTTCTTTATATGATTCCATAACTTCATCAAGATAGGGTTGTATTTTATCCCCATATTTCATGGTATGGGTGTTTAATACTCCTTCAACCGCTTCATTCCATGTTTCATAACGATTTAGGGATTCATCCCATTTTAAATAATCGGTGTATAGTTTTAGTTGAGATAAAAATTCTTTTCCTTTTGACATATAATCTTGTATTGTTAATTTTTGGGCGTAATTATAAATATATAATTTTATTTATTCATACCTAATTCAAAAAACTTTTCACGTAATTTCTTTTTCTCAGATTTTTCTATATCTGTAGTTTGGGTCTTTTGAGCGTATTCTAATTCCTCTTCATCCATTTCATCTTCTTCGATTTCAAACTTGCCCATTGATGTATCTATATAAGGAGAATAGAAAGTACATCCATCTTTACCATATCTGTTTCCCATAAAGTGCCACCTACCTGTACCATCAAGTCTATCTTTTCTCCCTCTTGATAGTGATATTATTATATCTCCTATCATTAATTTATCAAAACTGCCTGCAATGTGAGTACTTTCTAAGATAGCTTTATCTGCTCCTGATCTGTTTGCTTGTGATGGTGATATTATAGGAATGTTTAGTTCTTTAGCTAATCCTTTAGCGTCTGTAAATATGTCATCTATTTCATCTTTTCTTTCACCTCTAATTTGTCTTCCTTTTAATAAATCTAGATAATCTATTATAATGAAGTCTGGTTTGAAATCTAAACTATTTAAGTGGGCTTCTATAGTACTTAATGAAGCTCTTTTTGGTGAGTATGATTTGATTACTAATCTTCCAGGTAAGGAATCAGCTATCATTTCTATTTTTTCTCTATGTTGTCCTAAATCGTCTACAGGAATTTCTGCTAAACAGGCGTCCATTCTTCTACCTACATATTCTTCACCTAATTCTAGAGAATAATATACTCCGTTATATCCGGCTTTCAAGGCTTCGGCGGCCATGGCTACTACCGCCCATGATTTTCCTCCTTTAGGATTACCAAATATTAATACTAAATCTCCACCCCCATAACCTCCTTGAGTTATGTTATTAAAGGAGTCCCAGGGAAAAGGAATTGCCTTTCTAGAGTTTTCTCTAAATCTAGCTTCTACATCTTTCTCATATTCATGTCCTACACTCCTATCAGCTCCCGCTTTCAGGGCTTTATCTACTATATGCCTTATAGAATCATATTCCCCATTAGATAATAAATCTACACTTTCTATTAAAGCTGATTTCAGTTGTTGGTTCTTACAAAAAGTAGAAAATTCTTTCTTTACATAATCTAAATCATCTTTACTAGTTTCGTAAGCCAACCTTAATTGTTCTTTAACTGAGATTTTTAATATATCATTAGGGATTTTTTGGAGTTCTACTTTTAATATCTCCATTGATATTGTATTATGATAATCCTCATAATATTTCAATATTTTTTCTATTATCCAAGAGTGGGCGGGATTGTCCCAGTCTTCAGGTCTAACTATATCATATATATTATTTAAAAAATCTTTATGGGTTAACAAAGATGATATAACTTTGATTTGGAATGAGGGCCCATAAGCTTGTATATTGGAAAGAGTCATTTATTTTTTATTTTTTCAAAGGTTGTTTTAATCCATAAATCTACATTATTAATAATATTACCTAATTGGTCTTTTTTATAAAACTGTAAAAATTGTTCAGGGTCATAATTTAATTTTTTATTTTTAATAATTTCATTTAAATAATCTTCATCTTGTAAACTTAACATAGGTTTTGATAAATCCATAACTTTATGACTTTTTTCTAACTCTGTTATTGTTTTTAATATTTTAGGATAAATGATATGATCCTTTATATTAGATTCACATATAGAACATATATCCTCTAATGTTGTCTTCTTTGAGGTTAATGTAGGAAAGAGTTTAAATAGTTTTTTAGGACCTAAACCTTTAACTCCTTTTAGTTTATCGGAGGTATCCCCCATTAATGTTTTATATATAAGAAAATTTTCAGGGTAAACATTAAATTTATCTTTTACAGATTCCTTAGTATAGAATTCTTTCTCTATAGGTCTATAGACTGTGACATTTGAATTTATAAGTTGGAGGAAATCTTGGTCTGAGGAAACTATGAATATTTTATCCTTTGGTTTTTTAGGGAGGTTGGTACTTAGGAATGCTATAACATCATCAGCTTCAACTTTATCTATTATTATAGTTTTCACTGGGAGGGTTTTTAAATAATGTGTTATTCTTACTATTTGGTCTATTTTGGAATCGTTTTCCTCATCTCGATCATCAAATACAAAAGTATTAACTCTCATAGTATCTCTTCCTGATTTATATTCAGATATTAAATTTTTTCTGCTTTTAGAGGAATCTAAACCATCAAAAACTACATAGACCTCATACGGGTCCATAGTTTTTATCAGAAACCCTAAAGACCTAAAAAAACCCCCAAGACCTCCTATATGAGAACCTTGAGGGTTTACCATATTTAATACTGCAAAATTCCTGAAAAATAAATTCAAACCATCAATAATGAGAACTCTTTTCCCTTCAACAGTCTCTTTTCCTTCTTCCTTAACGTTATTAAGGAGATTAAATAAATTTTTTTTGTTCATAAAATGTTTTGTATATTGATAAATATATAAAACTCTTATAGTAAAGCCAATTTATTCAGGTTCAGAAGTAAAAGAATCTATATTATCATCATATTGATCATCCTCTTCCACTATATTAAAATCTCCCCCACCTAAGATAGCGGCCCAAGTTTCAGAGTTGTCATCTTTATATTTTTTAAGGGATTTTTCATTATCTAAAATAAAACCATGAGGGGTCATTACTATTTTACCTCTAGTAGTAACTCCATTTATGTGATTCTTATCAATTTGGATATTTACTCTTTTAGCGAATTCCACCTGTTTCCCGCTTTTGATAGCTTTTATTTTAGAAGTACCAGCATTTGATATATTTCCAAAAGTAACTACAAAGGCAGCATCAAACCACATAGCAAAACCTCCTTTATTCATCAGCTTAGGTTTACCCATAGGAGATTCAGCCTTAGCGGTCCATACTTTGTTTATACAGACTAGGGTGTTTATGTAAGGATAGGATTCCTTTCGAGATAGTACTATTCTTTGGTTAACATTGTTCCCAAATTGAGTAGACATAGCTCCAGCATTCCATTCATTGTTGTTTTTGTTAGATCTTAGAGAAAGTTCACAAGGAACTGATCCTATTGAATCCCAAAGAAATAATAAATCCCAAGGTAGATTTCCTTTCTTTTGTTCATCTATCAAATCCAATATAAAGATAGCAACATCCTCTATGGAATTTATACTTTCTCTATCTATATAAATAAAATCCCCAGTATAGTCTACAATTTCTCCAGTATCAGGATCTTTTACTTCATTTACTTCGAGACCCATTTGGATAGCATGTTCCCAATTCCACTTCATCTCCGTAATAATAAATACAGGTAGTACTTTTCTTTTCTGGGCAGACACCGCCGCCTCTAAAAGGGCGGTTGTTTTTCCCGTATCCGAATGACCTCTGAGCAAACTAATTTGCCCTTGAGGGATTCCTGGGGTTGATGTTATTTCTTGATAGGCTTCAGAAAGAGGGATCCAAGTTTGTTCTTTAAATTTGGAATTTGAAGCTAGACCCTTCTTATTCTTAAAACTATCTAAATTAAATTTATTTTTAATTTCTGAAGAAATAGCTTTTTTTAAATCTTGTGATTGTTTTTTAGCCATTTTTTAAAAATTAAAAGGGTAGATCATCTTCTGGTGTTCCCTCCACATCATTTCCTTTAAATAAAGAATTGAATTTTTCGGAATCAGAGGATTTCTTTTTAAGATTATAATTAGTTGGGGGGGCTGTTTCTGTCACTAATTCACTATCATCATCTTCATCAGGTTGTAACCATTCTTCTAGAGAAGCTTTCATTTCGTCAAAAGAGTAAGCTTTAAATACAGACAAAGGATCTGTTTGTTCTTCTAAGAACTTTTCCACTTCTTCTTTTTTAGCTGATAGAGGAGACATTTTTAGGGATGGTGAGATTGTGGTTTTATTATAAGTGGTACCCGTTATTTCTGGACCTACAGTGTTTAACTTGATATCCCTACCATTTACTATGTCAGTATAGTCTCCTATTTCATCATCAACAGCCATTGTAAGAAAAGCTTCATAGATTTCTTTTCCAAACTGCCATAATTTAACTCCTTTATCTTCTTCTCCTCTTATGATTACGGGGACAAAAGTTCTTACTTTAGCATCCAGTTTTTTAGCTAGTCTCCAATTTTCTTTATCATTACTATTTCTTAAAGATTTAGCGAATTCAAAAATAGGATCTTTATCTCCCCAATTTAAAGGAGAAGCCATTACTTTTTTACTTCCAATCCCATAGTAAAATTTCATTTCTTTGAAAGGCATTTTAGGGTTGAATTTTGAAGGAACGACTCTTATAACCTCTTTCCCTGGAGTAGGTTTCCAAAATAGGTTTTTATCATAACCTCCAGTAGATTGATTGTTCAAAGAATCTAATTTGGTTTTTATTGCTTTTATATCCATAGCGTATTTATGTTTTATTTATTATATGTTAAATATACGAAAGTCTTTTATCCCCGCCAAACTATAATGAATCCTTTTTAACGCATTTCATCATAATTATACCCTTCCTTTACCTTAAATTTAAGATTATGTTTAATGAAAATATCTTTGATTTTATCGATTACCTCTTTGTCCTCATCAAGGGTATCGAATAAAAAGCTGTCATACGTATAAAGCACTAATTTTGTGGTTTTATCGTATAATATTTGTGACATATCCCATAACAATATCACATTAAGGTCTGTTTCTGTAGCTTGTAATATATAGTTTAATAGTTTTTGAGGATTCATATCTTTTAAAATAGAATTTTCAAATCTTTTTTTAGATATAGGACATTCTATAAATCCTTCTTTTTCAAATTTTTCCCATGTAGAATTAATATATTTATCTACTTCTTGGAAGAATTTTAAATGTTGATATTTTTCAAAGACCCCACCATATAACTGTTGGAAAGTTATTTCTTTAGCTTTATCATAACTCACTTCATATAAATCCGCAAAATATTGATGAATATCTTTACCTCTAAAATCATAATTTATTATTTTGGAAAGTATTGTTGGATGATAAGCACTAATATCTATTTCTATAAATTTTTGGTTTTGAGGGATGAAGCTTTCTCTGCTTTTGTTACTTTTGTTTAAAGCCGCATAGTTTATATTATTGAAAGAATTAGATGGTCTGCCCGTTGTAGTTTTTAAATTGTAATTAGTATAAATGTGTTTTTCTTCTGTTGGGTAAAAAATATTTGAAAATTTAACAGGATCTATTTTAATTCCATTTTTTTCTATAAAGTTAAAAACTACAGATGATTTATTATTTAAAAATGTATTATGTTGTGACTTTATATAGGGTTTAAGATCGTTATAGATTTTTTCACAATACTCATAATGTTTTACTATGGGGATTATTAAATTGAGGTCCTTTTTATTTTCATATTTTCTTTGGAAGAAATTATAAACTGTGGGGAGAGTTAATTTATAATTTATATTATGGAAGGTTAAATCCATTATTTTAGGATGAATAATGTAATGTAAAAATTCCTTTTTATCTCTTACATATAAGGTTGAGAATGTTTCTAAAATTGAGATTGGAATCTCTTCTGACAGTAAAAAAGCCTCACTATGGTTAATGGGAAATATAAACCCCTTAGTAGAATTTAAAGGTCTTATATAAATTAGAGAAATAGAGTTAGTTATAGGATGTTGGAATGAGTTATAAGGAATAATTTCTACAAAACCTTCCTTATACCCTTCAGACTTAAAATTTTTTACTTGTTCCTCTGTCTCTACTAACCAATACATCAATATAGGATTTATACTTTAAATATATAATCCTTTAAACTAAAAACCAAACTTAACCATCACCATCAACTATAGTCCAAAAATGATCATTTCTTAAGGAGGCTCGAGCTGTTATTCCCTTACCTGATGGGGTTGATGATCCACCATGAAAGGTGACATTCTTTAATACAGATTGAGATTCCCAACCAACCAATGTAGAATTATAATTAACAGTGGATAATGAATTACTTGTAAACATGGATTCAGCATTTTCTAGTAAAGTTACGATCCAGTTTCCTAAACTATAATTAAATATTATATTAAAAGCAAACATGAAGCTTGTATTCTCTAAGGCGGGAGTGTTCCATATTCCTATATCTTGGTTAAATTTTAAAGCATTGGAAAACATATAAGCCATACTCTCCACTTTAATAGTATTCCATAAAGTTATGTCTTGGTTAAATTCAAGAGCAGCAAAAAACATATTACTCATTGTTATAACCTCAGCAGTATCCCATCCTCCTATATAAATGTCAAATATCGCAGCTCCAGCGAACATTCCCCCCATATTATTTACCTTTGAGGTTATCCAGTTTGTTATTAAAGAATTAAACTTTGTAGTTATCCCAAAGGTACCTTCCATATTAACCACTTCTGAAGTATTCCAACTATTTAAATTTTGGTTAAAGTCAACCGCACTATAAAACATGTAAGAAATGTTGAGGTTTTTTGACATATCCCAACTGTCCATAGGTTTATTATACTTTCTAGCATTTATAAACATATAAGAGGTACTTAACAGAGCAGAAGTAATCCAGTTTTCTATAGATTGATTGTATATTAAAGCATTGTTAAACATCGAAACCATATATTTAACTTTACGTACATCCCAATCCCCTATATATTGGTTATATTCCCAACATAGATAAAACATGGAACTCATATCTATAACATTCGAAGTATTCCAATCCCCTATATATTGATTGAACTTTTTGCACCCCGAAAACATATAAGCCATATCAAGACAGGCTACGGTATTGAAACCATTAATACCATTAAATTCATTTAATATAAAACAGTTTAGGAACATACTATTTAGGGAAGTAGCTTCATCTACTGAAAGGAAATCATTAGTTTCCACAGTCATGTTACTGCATCCATTAAATACATTAACCCCATCTATTCCTATATCTAGGCAACCCCAATTTAGGATTTTTCTTACTTTTAAAGAATCAGCCACTCCCTCGAATTTCAAACCTCTTAAAATCCCTGTTATCCTTATAATATAAGTACCTTCTGTATCGTATGTATGGGTTTTAGATAGGTCTGAATGGGAAGTAACTGTACCTGTAGTGGAATCCCCCCAATTTACTATAAAATTATATGAGCTGTCTATTCCAGGAGTTGTAGGTATGGTAAAATCTAAACTTGAATTATTTACTTGTACCTCAAACATAAAGGATGAGGGATCAAATGGAGGGTTTAAGTTAGGGATATAAACTTCAAAAATTTCAGGTATATCAGGAGAATTGTTTGTTTTTTTAGAAAAAATTTCCTTAGATATTATAGGAGGTTTCCAAAATTTTAACCAATTATTGTTTAAAAAAGTAGAAAGGTTTGATTGTTTAAGCCTTCTTTCTTGGAGAAGTGTTATTTTTCTATTTACATTATATACTTCTTCCCTTTCCCCTACTATGGTCCAAGGCATGAAAAAAGTATTATATACCCCCCAATACCAATTTGGGTCTTGATCATTTAATTTATCATAGGTTTCCTTACTAATTTCAGTATATATAGGTTGGTTTATTTTAAGGCAAAAAAATCTGTTAATAGATCCCTTCTCATAACTATCATCAGTAGGGGAAGGATAATATTGAGGGGGTAATAATTTATTTGTAGGCCTTAGGAGATTTATATTTTTTAAAAAAACATAATCTAATATTTCTTTTTGATTGTACCCCATAGTATCTAACGAATCAAATACCGTAGGGAAATCCCCATAAGCTATTTGAGTTTGTAAGGTTTGGGGTTGGAAACTCTCCTCTACATTTGAAGGAAATGTTATAGGAAGGTTAGGAGGAGAATCAGGAGAAACCCCAGTAAAAAATTTTCCATTGGAAGTTTTATAATAAGGTCCTATATAAGGGATTTGACTTCCTTCATATACTAAAAAGTTATTATTACTGCTAAATAAACCAGTAGTTATTTTATTTTTGGGAGTATAAGCCATTAGGTTGAAGGTGCTTTAAATATATAAAAATCCCAAAAATTACTATCTGTTGAACCATATATAAATTCAGCTCCATAATTAAGTCGAAGAGAAGAAGACCATTGAACTGGATTTATGTCTCCCACACATATTTGAGTGTGGCCAAGCTCTCTATGGCTTCCCTCTCCATCATTAGCATAATATACTACAACATCTCCATATTCATAATAATAAGGGGGATTAATAAGGGCTGCTAATCTTTCTTTAGATATATTAGTACCAATTTTATGTTGAGTATATCCTATCTTTGTTAGGTTGGACCAATATTCTAAATTTTGATTAGCAGCCCCTCCGGAGGGTATTTGGGTCATTGGTGGGAATTGATCTTTCAGGAACCTAACATAGTTATAAGCCATATTATAGGTCCATCTAGCACACCACCCTTTCTTCTCTCCGTCTCTCTTGAATACAAAATTATAACTTTTTTGCATGGCATCTCTTCTATTCTGTGAAAATAGTGCTGATGGGAGAGAAGGAACAATTTTATAAAGATCGGAATTTTCACTGGTAGGTAGTAGGTTATTTTCTCTTATAGAAGCTTTTGGATTTATGTTAGACATTAAAGGAGAAATAGGCGGTAATTTACCTTTAGTAAAAGAAGGAGTTGCTAAGGTATCAATAGAAGTAATCCAAGAACTAGAATCTACTTTATGAGAAACGCTACTAACTATAATATCTATCTCTTTTGAATCATAAGATTTAGGGAGGACACTATCGGACATTTTGAATTTTTGGTATAATTTAATTCCCGCCAGTCCATCTAAGTCTAAAGAGAGGTTGAAAGGGAGAAAGAATGGTCCCGCTATTTGCTGAGATGGGCCGGGTGTTGATAATTCTCCTATTTTATATTGAGAGTATTCTTGGTAATTAGATTTTAAACTATCTATATTTTCATCATTGAAATGGATCCCTCCTCCATCATGGAGAAGATATGTTTTAGATATTAAATTTTTGAGGGTTTTTTCTGTTTTAAGGGGGGTCTTCTTCGATGTATCTTGCGTTCCCGGGGCTTCAGAGTAATTTATTTTTTCTGGGATTATTCTATCTATTAATCCTTTACTATAATTAGAGAAGGAGAGAGCATTTCCCCCTACTTGGTTGGAGTTTGATTGGGCCCCTATCACAGCTAAAGCTTTCATATCATTAGGTATTTCAGAGGATAAGTTTATTTTTCTAATAAAACTTCCCTCCAACGATGAATTGGATTCTTTTATTCCGTATATATTAAATATAGAGTATTCTGGATCTGGGGTTTTGTTTTCTTTAGGGGTTTTTTCTATAAAATTTATTTTATTTCTATCTACTTGAATCGAAATATCATTTATACCTCCCAAAGATTCAGTTATCCCCGCATTTATGGTTTTTAAAAATTCTAATATAGTAAAGGAATCTTTATTATTATTAATATTTTCTGATGTTATGTTACTCAACCAATCTATATTTAGGTATAAATTAAATAATCTCCCCTGAAATATATCAGATGTGGTAAAATGGTTAGGGAGATTTAATTCCTTTAAAGTTAAACATATTCTTGGATCAGAGGATATACTTCCTTCATATGTTAAAATATAATTTTCATCAGATTCTAAATTTTCAAAATCTATATTAAACCTCAAACAAGGGATGTCTCGATCATATAGCAAAAGTCTTGATTGAATTTGAGATAAGAGATAACCGTATTTTATATAGGTTTTAGGGTTACTTGAAGAATCATCTCCCCCAGAGGATGGGATCTTAATTATAGCATCTTTTATAATAAAAGTCTTACCCTCAAGAGATATCTTTTTAGGAAAGGTTGTATATACGCTGTTATCCATTACTATTTTGCCTCTATAACTTTATTATTACGTTTTAATTTTTCTGTTGAATATTGGGGGATTAATTGGGATGCATCATATAGTAATTTATCTATAAAAGATCTATCTCGATTAGATATTAAAACATTATCTTCATCTTCCTTATCTTCATCTTCCCCCCAACCCACATTTATTCCTGCTTTTAAAGACTCAATAATATCCCCTACAGAAGTAATAGTTATTTCACAACTATAACTCCCATCATTATCTAAAGCCCAACTGAAGTTAGAAACTTTCCCTAATATAGCCTCATAGTTTCCTTTCTTATCTTTCTTTTCCACATCTATAACCTCATACATTTCATCTTGATTTATCCCTTTTAAGAATTTTATAAGAGGGTCTGAATGGAAAGTGTCCATTTTTTGTATAGTGTTATTTTTATCGAAAAAATGACTCCATCCAAATTCTAAAAGTAAAGTATATCCCGGTCTCATATATAATATATCTATAATTTGGAGTTGGTTTTTACTAAAACATTTTATACTTATAGTGGATTCTGCTAATGTCCCATTATTTAGATATTTTGTAGTAGCTTGAGTTATACCAGGTAAAGGGATATATCCTCTTTCACTTGTTCCTAACCACCCATAAGATCCTTGGTTATTAAATTCCTGAGAATTTATCCCGGAATTTAACCCTAAATATTTATATTCTCCATTATTAAGGCCATCAGATACAGCCCCCCCAAATAATATACAGTTTCGGGCTAAATCACTTCCTTCAACCACAGGCCAATTTTCACTTAAAAGTTTTTGAATTATAGATGAAGGATCATTCACCTTAGGGGTAGGGGTTAAATTCGCGAAACTATAGTTTGAGTTGGGTATTATGTTGATGGAAAAAGGATTATGATCATAGTGGTATAAAGAAGTATTAGAGAGATTTATAGAACTGGCCAACCTAATCCAAGGGGTTTTGGTGTTATATACTTGCAAGTTATGAGGATCTGTTGAGGTTCCTAATATCTTCTGTCTAGTTTCTATTTGTTCCTTTACCCAAGGGCTAAAAGGCTCTCCGAATATACTCATTTTTTAAAGACCATTTAATAATTTATAGTTTGTAAGGATTGAATTTAAGTTTGTAGGGATCCTTATTTGGGATCCTTCTAATATAGAAAGAGAACCGAAGTTAATAATATCAGGATTAGCTATAGATATTATCCAATATAAAGTGACATCTTTATAGAATTGTTGAGCTAAAATATCTAACCTGTCTCCAAATTCGGTTATTACATATATATCATTTTCATCTAATGGAACTGTTGGATATTTTACTCCCTTATATGCAAGAGAATTACCACCCCTTAAGTCTTCATTTAGGTTCCTTATTTGTTTTATGTTAGAATATCTATTCATTATTATAGATTAGGAAGGGATATATATCTTTCTAAGGAATTGTTTAGGTTTTTAACCTTTTGAGGAAGGAAGTTATGGATTGGGACAAATGAAAAACCACTTACTTCTATTCTGTGAGGTAGTTCTGTTAGATCTTTGTCTTTACCACCTTCTTCATTTATACCTATTTCCCAAGTAGTATCATCAGGAATTGTATATGTTAAGGATTTTATAAAACCCGGCTGTTCATATATATAACCTCCTACAGTTAGTTTCACTAAAGTACCTCTCATAAACCCTGAGGCTGAATAGTCTGGGGCTAAGATAGAAGCTAAATAATTTAATTTTTTATACATTGGGATAAGCTCTGGTCTAGATTGAGCCATCACCGTAAAAGATAATGAAATGTCTCTATCAAATCCACTATAGTTGTATAAAGTATCCCCTCTACCTACATAGTTTACAGCATCCCATTTAGCCCCGTAACTATCTGAAAAACCCTTTATTAAGGCTCTGAAGTGGAGATTTATAGATTCTCCATTTACATCGTCGTTGTTTATAGTTGATATTTTAAATTTAACTAAATCACTAATAGATTCAGGGGACGGAGGGTTTGAAGATGGATAAGGTAATAATGAAGTGATTTTATCTAAAGCATCTTTAGAAGTTTGAGATGAATATTTGTATACGTTTTTAGATGTACCTTGATTATTATTCCATAATCCGGGATCCCCTAAATTTACCCTATTTTCTATGTTTTTCCCATTACTGGGTAAGTATGAAGGAGATAAAGAAATTATTTTACTTATACCCTCTTCTACATTAATTTTTTTTCTAAAATCCTCTTTTACTCCTTGCCCTATCTCAGATTCAGAAATAATCTTAGAAGTATCTTGGATTTTTTTAGTTCCCTGCCAATATTCTCCACCCAAAGGGATACCATTAAGGATGAGAGTATTATTTACCCCCGTTAAATTCCCTCCATTATCAGGGATGGGGTTATGTGTTTTTAGGTACTCTATATAAGAATCTAAAGATTTTTTATCTTCTGCTGATATTAAACTAGATGAAGTAGCCGTTTTAGTAACTCCTAATATTTTATTGGATATTAGTTTTTCAGTACTGAATATTGGATCTAATTTAGGATCAAACTCAGGGTTGTTTATCCCTGTTCTTTGATCTGTAAAGGGAATTATTGTTGATCCTATCCCTAATATAGATCCGGGACCTCCTGGATATTCTCTTATATTGTTATTATTTTTCTTTATCTGGGAAGTGTACCATATATTTAATAGTCTGTTTGAGAAACCCGCACCTAAAGATGATTTAATAATAGTAATATAAGAATTATTAGGATTATATTCGGATCCTAATATTTGAGGTGAATCTAATAGAAATTCATCTTTAATTATTTCTTTAGTAAAAGTTAAAGGAAGTTTTTCTAGGTCTTCTTCTTTTTGAGTTTTTATTATACTAGAATAGGAGTTTATCCCTAGACCAGGAAAAGAAGAATTATTCGTAATAGGTATTATCCCTAAGTGGTTTAAATGGCCCCCAAAAGAAGAAATACCAGATTGGGCTATAGTAGATAAGGGAGAATAAATTCCTTGATTTATATTCCCCCCACCATATCCTATCCCTTTAGAAGCTTCCGTTTTTACTGCAGTCCTAGATAAAATATTCTCTTTTAGGGTGAAAAGAAGTCCTTTTAGTTTTTCAGTACTGAATATTGGATCTAATTTAGGATCAAACTTAGGGTTGTTTACCCCTGTTCTTTGATCTGTAAAGGGAATTATTGTTGATCCTATCCCTAATATAGATCCGGGACCTCCTGAATATTCTAATATATTGTTATTATTTTTCTCTATCTGGGAAGTGTACCATATATTTAATAGTCTGTTTGAGAAACCCGCACCTAAAGATGATTTAATAATAGTAATATAAGGATTATTAGGATTATATTCGGATCCTAATATTTGAGGTGAATCTAATAGAAATTCATCTTTAATTATTTCTTTAGTAAAAGTTAAAGGAAGTTTTTCTAGGTCTTCTTCTTTTTGAGTTTTTATTATACTAGAATAGGAGTTTATCCCTAGACCAGGAAAAGAAGAATTATTCGTAATAGGTATTATCCCTAAGTGGTTTAAATGGCCCCCAAAAGAAGAAATACCAGATTGGGCTATAGTAGATAAGGGAGAATAAATTCCTTGATTTATATTCCCCCCACCATATCCTATCCCTTTAGAAGCTTCCGTTTTTACTGCAGTCCTAGATAAAATATTCTCTTTTAGGGTGAAAAGAAGTCCTTGTGGTGATTTTAGATCGAAAAACATTTGAGTTAATCTACTTACATCCTCTACAGATTTGAAATGTAGCTTAGGTGAAAGTAAACCCCCGCTTAATAAAACATCAGGACCTCCAGTGCTTAAAATTCCAGACCCTTCTCCTTCAGGGATAGATTTTTGAATATAAGGTTGATTGCTCGAACCTCCATATTTTTTATCTCTCCCATATTTAAGGGATTTTAGATCTGTTTTAAGTTCAATTAAAGCCATTTAAGGTTTTGGTTTAAAAATGTCGCCTTTTATCGCATTAAATAAAATAGGTATATAAGGTATTGAATCATATAAGACTATTAATATAATACGTTAATCCTCCGTTAATATGAATTAAAATGACGCACCCTCGGGTGAATTATCTCTATAATTATATGAAGGAACTTGTCCATTTAAATCTAGATTTGAAGGTTGCCTTAATGACACATTATCCGGAATACCGTTTAAAGAATAACTATAATGTAGTTTTGAATCTATACTAACAGTTACTGGAGGGGTAGACCCATTGAAGGTTGAAAGGTTAGATCCTTGTGATTGAAGTTTATTAAGTAATGGCATTTGTTTAAAATTTTATTTTGTTATAAATATTAACCCATTCTAGAAGTATTTAGGGCTAAAGATTTTCCTACTTTATTTCCATCTAAATAAACATCCCCTTCCATTTTTACTGCGGCTATTAGCTCATCTAATTTAGAATATAATTTTTCTAAAGATATAGCTGGGGATGTTGTGTTTTGAGATTGTTGGGTCTTATTAGATAATAAATTTGGAGCCGCTATTAAATCATCATTGGGGGATAGTTCAAATAAACCTCCTTCTTTAGTAGACACTCGAGTTTTGCCTTTTGAGGGGGACATTACATCACCTGCTTTATCATAAACTATTTTTCCTATCCCTGCAGCCAATCCTATTCCTACCAAAGCCGCTACAGGGTGTGCTATAGTATAGGCTACAGCCTGGGCTACCATTTGAGCTAATTTACTTTTCCCTAATATTAAACTTAACTTCTCAGTTATCAATTTACGTTTTTCTATAGTTTCTATTGCGAAAGACATATTTCTCGTAGCTTTCATAGTCCCATAAAGTGTGGCTAAGGTTAATACTACCCCACCAAGAGTTGCCTCCCAACCCTTAATACCTTCAAGGTTCCCTTCTATTAATCCTCCTATAATTTTGAAGGCTGAAGTTATAGGAGTCAACAACAAACCTATTCCTGCGATAGCGGGTGCTAGCATACTAACTATAGGGTTAATTATATCCATTAAAGGAATAGCCATGCTTGTAAAAACGTCTTTTAATTTTTCTGTAGATTCTCTTATTTTATCTGAATTGGAAGCTTGTTCTCTTAATCCTTCAAGTTTTTTATCTTGGAGTTCAGCTAAGGCTCCCTCTTGACCTAGAATATCTATTCGAGATTGGAGGATTTTAGCATCTTTTTCAGCTTGTTCTCCAGTAGCTCCTTTTAATTGTTCCCTGATAAATAATGAATCTGCTAATTGATCTTTAGTCATTCCAACAGCTTTAGCTAAAGCTTCTTGTTCTATTCTATTTAAGTTTCCAAACGCAGCGGCTGTCCCTACTTGTTTCGCTATTTCAGAGGCTACACCCGCCAGATTATTATCTAAAGCATATTGTCGTGCTTTTTCCAAGTTAAGATTTCTTCCTAATATCAACTCCGCACTCATTTCAGCTTGTATGGAATCTTGGAAGTTTAATAAACTATCAGCTATGGAATTTACCTGGTCTAACTCCATACCTAAAGACTTTGCTGTAGCTACGGCCTCAGCTATAAGCCCTGGATTTTGACCTAATGAAAGAGTGATTGAAGATGAAACTTTTCCTATCCCTTTTAATAATTCTTTTTCGTTTAATAATACTCCGTTTTTAAGGGAAGCGATTTTAGCTTGAGCCATAAACTCCTTAGTAATATCGTTTACAGGTTTTCCAGAACTTATTGAGATTTTACCTAAAGCAATCATTTCTTCGTTAGTGAATCCTGCCATGTCTTTTAAGGCACTCATCTGTACTAACATATCTTTATTTAACATGACTCCGGTTCCTAAGGAATCATTCATTTTTGTTAACATTTCAGAAAGGTCTTTGGATGATACAAAGTTTTCTCCTGAAGCTTTTGCCGCCTCGTTAAGTTCTTTATGGAATCCAGTAGCTTCTTTATATGAAACCCCCATCCCTTTAGCCATACTTCCTACGACTTGATCTACTTCCATTATAGAAGAAACCAATAACCCTAATAAGGCTATGGGTCCTAAGGCGGTCATTAAATTAGCTCCAAGACTCTTAACTCCTGCCATAAGAGGGGATAGAGATTTAACATCTGGGATGTTTATTATAGATTCCTCCCCCGCCTGGGACGCAGCCTCTTGAGAGGTCATTCCTTCTTTTCTTTTTTCTTTATATAATCTCTTTTTTTCCTCCCACCTCCTCTCTAATGTTATTTTTTTAGCGGTTTCAGAACTAATGCCTTTAATATCTCCAAATGCTTCTTTATTATATATAGCTTGTTGTCTAGAAGCTTCAGCCGCTTCTCCAAAGGAGGTGGAATATGATCTTAATCCAGGGATGCTTTTAGCTATATCATTAAAAGCCGCAAAGGAACCTACCCCAAAACTTCTTTGAATTTCTTCAGAATGGCTTTCTATGATAGCCAATTCGTTTCTAGTACGAACTATATTAGCTAATTGCTCCTCAATATTTTGAGCTTGAATGTCTGACCCTTCTACCCCAGACATAAGAAATTTAGCCTGAAGTTGATCCAGAAGTTGGGCTTGTTTAGTTAAGGATAATCTTTTTTCTGTTAATTGGTTTTTTGTAGATTCTAATCCTAAACTATCTTTTTGGATTGAATATACAGATTCAATTTCTTTAGTTATTTTGGAAGTAAGGGAAGATAAGGATCTTTGTTCGGTATTTAACCTTTTCGCAAATTTTGATTGGCTTTTAATAGAATTATTAATATCCTGTTGGGTATCTAAAACTGTTGAAGAAATACCAGCCCTTTCTCTTAATATCTCAAGTATAGCTTTACCTATCTCATGTTCCTCCGTTAAGGAATTGTTAAGATTTTCTTGATCATTTATATTCTCCGGGGTTACTGCCATTTATTTTGTTTATACATATTAAGGTTTAGGGTTTTTTATAAAATTCCCGTCACTATCAAAAAAATCTTTACCTTTAGGTTTTGATGATGGGATATCTTCTTTATTAAAATCCTGGATTTGTTTTAAAGTATAATTCCTTAACCAAATAGGCATATTATATAGGATTTCATAAGAGAAACCTCCCCTACCATGAAATGTTATTTCATGAAGGGTTTTAAAAAGGTTTTGCCTAAAAATTTGGAGATTTTCAATAGTCAGGCCAAAAAAAGTTGAGCCCTATAGGGAGACTCACCTCCTTTCCTTTATTAGATATATATGTTAAATTGACATCGGGTTGAGTTTGTTTTATATGTCCTCTAAAGGCTCTAGAATCCATAGCTAAAAACCTATTATCTACAAATTCCCTTATATGTTTAGGTTCAGAATTTTCTTCTACTGAAAGGATCATATGTTTAAGTCTAGTGGTCAATTCTGGGGATTCGTTTGGATTTAATTTCTTTAATCCCTCTAATTCTCTAGTTATAGCCTTTTCATCCTTCCCAGTTAATAATTTATATTTAATTTCTACACCTGTTGAAGGTAAGGTGAAAGAAAAAGAATTTAAACCTAAGGTTATTGAAGTTTCATCAAACTCTTTATTTTCCAATGTAGTCAAATCTATAACTTGGGATTCTCCTCCTACATCAAATTCATAATTTTTACCATATCCTAAAACTCTAGATGCTATAAATAGAGCGTTTTTATCTCCTACTATAAGATCATCTACTTTAATTTTTTTATTTACAATTAAAGATTCCAAAAGCTTATCTAAAACTATTCCTTTCTCTATATAAGATTGGTTAGATAGGATATCTTCCTCTTTAGCTGTCATATATTTTATTTCAATTTTCCCTGATCTTAAAGGGTTATTTTCTTCATATATTAATCCTTTAGAAGGAAGTTCTATTTCTTCTGTAGGGAACATTTTTTCAACCATAATATTTGTTTATTTGTTATAAATATAAAAATAAAAAAAGAGCTTGACAAAGCCAAACTCCTTTCTAAGGTAAAATCTTTTGAATTAGAAATTCAAGACACAATAATCCATCCCAATTGATAATTTTATGTTAAGGGCTTCATTTTCAGTATCCCAATTAAAATCTCCAAAATTTGCAGATTTAATAAAGGCTCCTTTTATGATCCATTCCGACACTGTATCATTGACAGGTCCTAGTACATTTATAGTTAAATCTTTTTTATAAAAATCGGAATAACCATCTCTGCCCGTAACAGATTCGTGGTGCAATCTTACCCACTCCATAACGGATTGGGCTCCTGATGGGGTGATTGGATCAAATAACTCCAAATCAAGATCATTCCATTTTAATTTACCTTTTACTTTACGGTAAATATTAATATGGTTAAGAGTTATTTCATCTTGGGAAAAACCTAACCCACTGACCCCTTTGATGAGATATGAAGGAACCCCGTCTACATACATTACGAATCTATTTGCTTGTTTAGGTTCCCATGCGGTGAAGAAGCTTTCGTTTGGATTTAATACTGCCATTTTGTTATTTTATTATAAATATGTAAGAAATGAATTTTTAATTAAGAAGGAAATTCTGCCCCTGTGGGAAGGATGTTGAAATCTAGGTAAATAAATTCTGATGTTCTTGTAGGTTGAATGTAAATAGCTCCTCTCAATTCATTTCTATCTATTACATCTGGAGTATTATTACTATCATCCATAACTACTTTAAAAGCATATAACCCTTGTCTTTGTTGTACACTTTCCATTCTTGGATTTACTTGACTTAAGAAGGTATTTCTTGTGGCCACTGTATTCTGTTCGAATACTAGAGTATCAGCTATTTGACCTATCCAGCCTTTTAGGTCAATCAATAATCTTCTAACGTTAATTCTATCTAATGAGCTTGCTTGGGATTGTAATGTTTTATTACCAAACACTACTATTCCTCTTCCAGGAAAGGTGGCTAATGGGTTTACTTTACCTGCATATAAAGAGTTTCTATCAGAGTTTATTAATTTTCTTTCTGTTTGGATTACATTCTTTAATCCTCCTCTGCTTATTCCTGCGGGAGCAAACCAAGGTTCAGATTTTTTATCACTAGAAGCATACATACCAGGAACTAAAGTTGAGGTAGGAACCCATACATTTTGTCTTGTATCTGGGTCTACTATTTGCACCCAAGGCCAATATGAAGCACAATAAGATGAGTCTAATGTAGCTGCTGTTCCTATAGCAGCTGTTATAGTAGAATCATATCCTTCTAGATCTAGAGGTATTATAGCGTCTCCTCTTCCCTCTATGTTAGAAATTAAAGTATTCAAGGAGGTTGCATGAGATGCAAAAGAATAAATAAGTCCAGGGGTAGAGATTACATTAAATCTAAATTCATCTTTATTAGCTAGTAAGTTTAAAGCAATAGTATAATTGTCTCCTACTAATCCCTGTGAATCTGTGTTTGTTATATTGTGGTAATATTTTCCCGTTCCTGTAAGTATGGTTCCAGTTGCTCCTGAAAAAGAACCACTTTGAACTGTAGGCATTGATCCTGTATATTGATCTTGAGCTATTCCATTATTATTAAAATACCCAGGAGTTGGAAGTAATACTGAATCTACTCTTATATATCTTGAAGAGTTAGGATACGAACCTGATGATTGTAAGTATACTTCAGTTCCAGATCCTCTCAAAGTTTGGGTTTGGTCACCTATAATCCTAGAAATATAGTTGGGAGCTGTTGGATCTAAAGATAAGTTATTAAATACTTCTAATACTGATTTTGATTTAGTATTATCGTTTCCATTTCTTACTATCAGACTAAATGTACCGGATGAAGATGAAGGGCTTACTATTTCCCATCTAATATTATTGGCTGAACCACTAGCTAAGGACCCCTTGGAATTTAATGAAGAGGAACTGTTCATGATTATCCCTTCACCTAGAGTTTTTAAGGTGAAAGCTACAGTACCTAAAGAAGAGGATATACCACTTGAAGCGGGGGTAAATGAACCTGATGCTACTCTAGTTACTAATAAAGAATCTCCACCATTTTTGAAATAATTATAAGCTGAGATAGATGTAAAGAAAGTATTTTGTTGGGATCCTGTTATAAAGGTAGAACCAAAAGCAGAAACATATTCACTATATGATGTTATTACTTTAGGTATGTTAACTTGACCTTTTACCGTAGGGCCTACTAAAGCCGCCCCAACCTGGATGGGTTGAGAAAGTATTTGGGATTGATCATTTTCTCTAGCAAGAACGCCTGGAGATATTAAAGTTTCAGCCATTTTGTTTTTTATTTAATTTTGTTATAAATATAATAAATACTGTTAAAGGTTAATCTAAAGGATGAAATTCCCCTGTATCTAATGATATTCTTCCTTTACCATGCTCTTTTGTTATTTTGTCTATCAAATCCTTTTCCCTTTTCTCTAAAGAATAAAATTTTTCCTTTATTTCTTTTTTAATTTTTTTAAGGGAGAGGATTTGTAAACCTATATTTCCCATTTCATAGGTTATAGTAGATAATTCTTCTCTTAATTCTTTTATAGAAGTTTGAAGTTCTAAGCTTAAGGTTTGTTGTTTGTTTTTCATAATAATGATGGTGTTGTCGTCAGGTAGTATGATTCTGCTACATATAAATTATCGAAAGTAACTGCAGCGTTTCCACCTTTAAAAGAATTTTGACCTGTGATTTCTGGCCAAAAGGTTTGGGATGATAAGTCTATATTTATATTTTGGGGTGGATGGAGTAGTTGCCAAGAATCTATGTTATCCCAATATGAAAATGTTAAAATTTTATTAATCCTATCTATATTCATTCTACATCTAGGATATGTAACTATAGAAACTGAAATATTATCTATAGAAATTAAACCTGTACTATCCCTCCATAAAACCCTGTAGTTTCTTTGATCTGTTGAAGCCGCCATTATAGAAGCAAACATGAGATTTCCTGCGACATTTACCGTTCCTCTTAATATTAACCTAGGAATAACATCCACCTCTAAATTATTTCCATAGATATCACATTGCATGGATAGATTATCACGTTCTGAAGATATTGTTGGATATTTTATATTATGGGTAGATGGCGATATTGATCCTGCAGTACCGCTAAAAGTTAAAACACATCGGGAACCATTATTACTCCAACTATCTCCCGTTACTACCCCATTACCATTACTTCCATTAAAATTTTCATAGTATATTAATTTAGAATAGGTAGCAAATGAAGGTATTATGTCGGCCGTGGTTATTCCAACACTTGGTAAATTTTTTGGTACTACTTCATCTAAAAGGTTTGCTATGGAACCTGATACCGATTCTCTTTCTCCAAACCTATATAAAGATTTTAAATTTGGTAAAGAGGTATAAAGTTTTCTTGGATCTCTAATATTTCTATTATTATAAATCTCTAAAAGTTCCTGGTGTGTTAATAATTTATCCCAATAAGCCATCATTGAGATTGTAGACTTTAAACCTCCACTGGAACTCCCTAAAGCGTTGGCTGATATGTTTGCTTTAGTCAAAACTGAAACATCCCCAAACCAACTACCATTATTTGCAGAAGCCCCCCCGAAGGATAAGGACGTTGATATTGTATAATACTCTCCATTGATCCATATTTTATATTCACTTCCTGTTGTTTGAAAAGCAACAACATAGGTAGAGCCTACATTTATTGAAGGTCCAGCAAATATTACGTTAGTAGTAGTAACAGGGTCACCCCTCCAACTAATACCAAATCTACTTTCATTATTAGTTTCATCGGCTAATCTGAATATGCCTATTATAAGTGCCCCACCAAGGCTCAAATCACTTTTTCTAGCCTGTAATATATTATATCCGTTTGTAGATTCAACCACTAATGTATTTATTTCTATAGAAAATAAAATTGTTTTTCCTCCATCTTTCACATCACCTAAAAAAGATAAACCATCACCTATAATATATTTTCCCGTGTTACCATCTAAATTTATTTTCTTTTTGAGTTGGGTATTATGTTGTGCGTATTGGTTCATTATGATGGTGTCATTAATATGTAAACAATTAATCCCTTTCCTGAATCTCCTGTACCTACAGTGTCTATATCAACTTGGAATTCATCATCAGCAGTTATGGAGGTTGCTGATAAAACTGAAGGAATAGCAGCCCCTACTGTAGTTCTAGAGTTAATATCTATTGTAGGTTTAGTTGAGAATATAGTGGTTCCATTTTTTTTTATATTCACCGTTACTTCGGCCCCTGTGGAGGCTTGTATTAATGATGCTCCCACTCCTGTTATAGTCCCAGCTAGTGGAATTCTTTTATATGAAGCTGTTGCTAAGGGGGCTAATGTGGAGACAAAATCAGAACAAGCAAATTCAAATACTCTAGTAGCTACCCCCTTACCGTCACCACTGCCAGTGTTAATTGTTACAGGGAAGGTTGAACCATCACCCTTGGTAAAGGTGATAGTGTTAACGTTTACTGAAGCTGTGGTTAGGAGTGAACCTGTTGGGGTAGTTCCCCCTCCACCACTGCCCGTGTTAATTGTTATAGGGAAGGTGGTTCCATTTCCTTTAGTGAAAGTTATAGTGTTAGCTTTTACTGAGGCCGTGGTTACAAATGAACCAGTGTTTCTATCAGTTAATATATAAGACCATAATAAACCTCCCTCGATATCATAAGCATCTGTTATTTTTAGTCTGTTATAGTTACCATCATCAGGGAAATACTTAACACCATCAGATTCAAACATAACATAACCTGGACTATATTTATGGAACTCCCCAGGACTCCCTACAACACCATCACCATCTATATTCCAACGCTTCTCATTATCAGGGTCTGCTATAGGAAGTTGTATTCCTCTATATTTATTAAAAACCGTAGATAAAACATCATCAGAGGTAAATGAATTAATAACATATTCGTTATATTCTATAACTGAAGGAGTCTCGGAATAAAATTCTCTTAAATAAGAACCTCCATTATTACTATATATTTGGAATCTAGAGTTATTTAAAAGTAACTGTCGGTTTGATGATGAGACTTCAAGGTCACTATTTCCTATATTAAAATCTTCAAAAGATCCTGTTGAAATTGTTATAGGGAAGGTGGTTCCATTTCCTTTAGTGAAAGTTATAGTGTTGGCGGACACTGAGGCTGTGGTTAGGAGTGAACCTGTTGGGGTAGTTCCCCCTCCACCACTACCAGTGTTAATTGTTACAGGGAAGGTTGAACCATCACCCTTGGTAAAGGTGATAGTGTTAACGTTTACTGAAGCTGTGGTTAGGAGTGAACTTGTTGAAACTTGACTGCTCGTTGAGATTTCTAAAGAAAAAGAATCCCCATTAGATTTTACAAAATTAAATATTGAGCTTGATAAAGAACTCGTAACCGAACCTGTAACCATATACACCCCAGTATTACCCCCACCCCCACCAGATATGCTAGGGAAAGGAGGGTAAGTGAAAGTTGAAAATTCTCTAGGGCCCGCTATTTCTGTTCTAGAAGGGACTGAAGTATTATTTATGTTAGGAACCGTCTCTAAAGTAAATATAGTCTTAGCTTTAGAATTAAACTTTTTAAGAGAATTTAATTGTTTTTGAGTAGTATCAGGTATTACATAACCGTAAAGTTTTAATGTAAAATTACATTTAACCGACCTTTCCCCTGATGATGAAACTTCTACCGGAGTAGAGAATGAGTCTACTGTAGCCTTAAACTTAAAACTTTCAGGATCTCCCCAATAGGAGTCTGAAGCATAATTTATGGCTTCTACTAATTTGTTTAATTGTTCTATATAATAAGTAGATATAGAGAAATCATATGTTACTGTAACATAGTCGGGTACTACTACAGCATAATGTTGTTTTACAGGTATTCTATTATTTAATATGCTAAAATTATCATATGTGTTTTTTGGGCTATATGTTTTAGTAAATATCTGGGTATTGATGGGGCTGTTAGCATCCATCTTATTTGTAAGGTTCTTTATCTTTTCTATGTTGCTTCTTTTAAAAACTATCACGGGCATCATTAGAGCCCCATTTTTGTCTCTATAATATCCATCTTTTTGGATTTGTTTCCATCTTTCCGAATTACCATATAGGACAGGAACTTTTATTACATTCCCGTTTTGGACTACTGTGGGTTTGATTATGTTTTCTATGTAATAGAAAATGGCTTCATCTATTTCTTTAAAACCTAAACTTATGGGTTTTGTATTATCCTCTTTAAAGGATAATTGTTCCCCTCTATTGATTTCTGAATCAATATCATTTGGGTTACCCTTACTTTCTCCAGTGTCAGGGTTAGTGTAAGGGGAATGTAGAGACTTGCTTATATCCTTTTGGGATTTAGGTGTAGGTTTTTTTCCTTTTTTAGCCATTATCTTATATTAAATTATTAACCTTAGAAATTCCTAAACGGTTTGGAGGTACCATATGGGTAGTACATATAACAGAAACATTATACCCAAAATCTTCTAATCCAGGGTTTATAGGATTGGGTGAATTAGGATAATCTGGATCTTTACCCATAAAAAATTGGTTAGATTCTATCTTTGATATTTCGAAATAATTCTCTTGGTAGAGAATAATATCTCCGATTTCCGGATATATGTTAGCTCCATGGGAAGAAGTAGAATTAAAGTCTAAAGAGTTAGGTAATAAATCATCTCTGAGGATTTTAAATAAAGTATCCCAAGTAACGTCTATATTATAGTCATTAGAAGTCACATCTTGGGGTTTTCTTTCTACTAAACAATTAACTAATATAGGACCTTCATAATATTTTTCATCAGAAGCCTCCCCATATAAATTAAACTTTGTAGAATTTAATCCCAGTTTATAAAAGGCACATTGTTGGGTTATAATATCCCCCATTAGTTCCCTATTAATTTTTCTTATGAGACTAATGTCCCTTGATGATCCAAATAAAGCACACATAGGTTAAAATATATATATTGGAAAGGGAACATTATTAAGTTCTTTTTGGAGAATCTCACTCTCTCTTCCTCTTCGTTCTAATAATTTATCTTTTGAAGTCTCATTTAAGAAATCTCTTAGGCTTTCTATTAAACTAGTTTTATCAGCAGTTGCAGAAGATATTAAATCACTTTGGTTAAGTTGAACATTATCTCCTGGAATTGGGATTGAACCGTATTTCCCTCTAATATAACCTAACATTTCTTTACATAGAGCTAAAGTATATTCAAATACCCAACTCCTTCCTACTGAATTCATTTGAGAGTATATAGGATTATTAAAAGGGACATTAGATACATTGGTTATTAAAGATGGAGAAGATACAACACTATTAGCAGCTCTTTCTGATTTTAATATGAAATGGAAGTATAATTTTTCTACACTACCATTAGGAATGGGAAATATCCTAAGGTTATTGTTCTGTATTTCGAAGGAATAATTAGATTTTCTTATAGTATCATTTAATTCTATTTGTTGTAATACTTGTAAATCATAATTTAGAGGCATTAAAACGAAAGACATTGCGGGTGATGAGTTCCCAAAACCAAATTGGCTTCTTAAACCTCCACCATGTGACCCCACTAAGGGATCATAGAATTTAAGAATTGCAGGTGGGGATGAATGGAAAATCCTTTTTATTTCTAAATCTGAAGAGGTAAAACCTTCATCAACCGCCCAGGCATTTAAATCATAAGTTTGGATTGAGCTTGTTAGGTTGATGGAACCTGTCTTCCATGTAACATTTCCCCCGGTCCCCGCCTCGGATCCATATTGTTGTGCTTCCTTTATTAAATTTCCTAAATTAGGAGTAATGATAGCCGAATTTATTGAGGATCCTGTTGATGATCCCTCTAATGATAAATAATCCTGTCTTATTTTATAAGCATATAATTCATTACCATAAGTAGTGACTGCCTGTTCAAAAGCTGTGAAGAAATTTTTGTCTTGAAGTTCTATACTTACTATAGGAAATCCTAAACGTTGAGCACAAAAATTAGCCACTTTTACCGCGTCACTCTGAAACGTCACATCGTTATCGTAAAAACCAAAGGGAGTTGAAGAACCGGAAGTAAATACCGGTAAACCGTCATATATTTGTATGTTAGCCATGTTGAATTTTATTATAAATATGTAACTTTAAAAATTTATTATTATTTTGATGGAGTTTGTTTTTCTCTTTCATCCTCATAAGCTTTAATTATATCATCTACTATAGGATCCCTATGATTATGAATTAAAGTTATGCTTTCCATATTCTTTATCTTTTTGGCGGCGGAATATATGAATCTAAATCCTGAGTCTCTTCTTGATTTTAAATCAACTTGATGGTCATCTCCGCATATCATCATTTTTGATCTAATTCCTATTCTAGTAGTAATCATTTCCATCTGTTCATGAGTAACATTTTGGGCTTCATCTACTACTATACATGAATCTAGAAAAGTGCGACCACGCATGAATGATAGAGGAACTATTTCTACTATCCCATCAGCTATTAGTTTTTCTATTTTAGTTTTATCATATAGTAAAAACATATTTTGGTATATAGGTTGGATCCAGGGATCCATCTTTTCTCTTAGATCCCCAGGCAAGAAACCTATTTCCTCCTTTGATACTGTAGGTCGGGTGATGATTATTTTACTATATTCTTTTCTAAACAACCCATCTAATGCTACTTGACATGCTAATAAGGTTTTACCTGATCCAGCTTTACCTGCTAATATAGTTAAAGTGTTGTTTAAGATTTTATCTTTAGCTTCCTTCTGTTCTTGGTTTAAGTTGATTTTAAATTTTATAGGGTTCTTAATAATTTTTTTGCTTTTAAAAATTTCGTCATCATGATGATTAGAGGCCATATATTTTTTTTATATTATTCAATTATACATATTAGAATTCCATTCAAATTTTAGATTTCCCGTATTCCATACTCGGTAATATCCTCTATTTAACATAATCTCATATTCTGTAAGTTTGGGGTCTTCTCCTTGTTTTACTAATAGATCTTTTCTGAAGTTAAATCTATTATATTTTATTTTTGATTTAAACCAATGATATCCTGGAGTAGTAGGTTTTAAGGGGTTCATATTCAATTTATTGTATAAACCCCCATCACTCCAATCTCTGTTGGCATAAGATATTACTTTTATAGGGGAATGGAGGGTTATAAATTTCTTAAATAGTTTAGATGCTCCCCCTATAACATTATAGTATTTTTTATTACAAAATCTTAACAATTCAAAATGACCTTCGATATTATTTTGTTTTAAATTTTTTCGTAATTTACTAAAGGTCATTACTGAAACTAATCCATCATTATAGAATAACCCTAAACTGTATTTACATATAGCATTTCCCTGTAGATGGTTTTCTTTTAAGAAAGAAGTACTTTCTTTATTTGAAATGTTTTTTACAACACATTTTCTAGCATAAATTGAATTTGGAGTAATACTCAATTGGTTTTTGAGTATTGATTTGATAATATCGCTTTTTTGGATCCAATCACTATCCCAAATATGTATTAATTTTACCCCTAAAGAGTTACATTCTTTTGTTTTTTTTAGATGGTATGATTTGTCTTTTTTAAAGAGATCGGAATGATAATAAGTTCCATTAAATTCTATAGCTAATTTTAATTCAGGTAGATATATATCTATTTCTTTCCCATTTAATAATTCTGTATCATTATTAATTATTTTATCTTTATATTCGTTTTTAATGAAAGAAAGTAGTTCTTTTTCTAGTTTGGATACTCCCTTAAATAATCCTTTTTCTTTTTCTATTCTCTTTATAGCACTTTTTCTCATTTGGTTTTTTGTTTCTATTGAGTGGGTGTTATATCCAGGTTTTACCCAATCCCAATGACCTTTAATATAGGAAGAAAACCAGTTCTTTTTGTCATATTTAATAAAAGTAGTTTCACCTTTACATCCACATTTACATAATGGAGGTTTATTATTAAATTTATGCTTTAGTATATAATTTTTGAAGGATATGTTATGTTCTTTAGAAATATGGAACATTAAATTCCTATAATCTTTTACATTAACACCACATTCCATACATTCCATTTTATAGGTTTTAGAGTCTTTTATTTCTTTGATTTTTTTGATTCTAAATTCCCCGTACTTCGAAAGGTATTCCTCCGTCTTTATTGAATGGTTCCATCTCAGATGCATCGCTAAGGACCTAGCGGTTATTTCTTCATTACATATATTACATTTCATGCTAATTAGGCTTTAAGTCCTGAATTTTATAATAAATATATAAAAAAAATCCTGAAGTAAAAAACTTCAGGATTCTTCTTTTAACTATTAATTAGTTATTACAGTGTGTTCAATCCACTTACTAGGATCTTACCGTAAAATTCTGGTCTCACAACTTTCTTAGCGTATCTAGTCATCAAACCTTTACTTGGTACGTAAGTGTCTGGATCATATACAAGAGGTGTCATAATCAACGGAACATAAGGGGCGAAAACCGCTCCGGCTTCTAGGAATTGACCTCCTCTGAATCCCATAAGGATTACATTTTCAGTCATATAAGGGTTTTTATACACCGTATATCTTGAATTCATAGTTCCTGCTTTTTCAACTCCAAAAGCATATGTTTGTTTAGTAACATCACCGTCTGAATTAGAAGCAAATCCTGGGATAGACTCTAAAATAGTTCCTACTGCAGGAGAACAAACTATGAAGTTAGCTCCTCCTCTTAAGGTTCTTTGGTGAATTATATTAGACAATTTTTGCATTTTAGTTCCAAGTGTTTGGAACCATTGTCCTTGGGAATTAAAGAATCCTAAATCAGAATTTAATACACCAGCAGCACCTATTGAAAGGTTATTAACCGCTGACCAATATTCGGTACCAGCCGCTGCTGACTCAATCAACATATCAAGTATTTCTAAGTCTATATCTAAGGCGATATGTTCACTCATAATACTTGTTAATTCTGCTTCAGCATCCAAACTTTGGTAAGCATCAAGGTCTTGAGCGAACTCAGGAGTCCATTTAGCTTTAAGTTTTCTAGTTTTAGCAATTATACCTTCACTTCTCATTGAAATGTTAATTTCAGGGATAGAAATAGGATCATTACTACCATTAAGGTTAGTATTTCCTTCTTCGTAATCTCCTCTATTAGCATCTGTAGGTTGTAGAGTATAAGTTATAGTAACGTTAGATCCTTCAACAGGAGCTTGAGTTGAACTTACTACGAATCTCAAAGTAGAGCCTGAAGCCTTTGTAAAAGCGGACAATTGGATAGGTCCTGTTATAGATCCAGTACTCAATTGGAAACTTCTGATTGCTTCAGCATCATAGTTAGGGATTGCAGAGGTAGGAATCATTACTACTTTCAAACCACCAGCAGAAACAGAAGCAGAATATGCTGAGTCAGCATTTATGTCTGTAAACCAGTTAGTAGATGAAGCCGTAGTAGCTGAAGAGATAGAAGCTGTGTTGTTAATTGAATAACCATATCTTCCAGCACCATAAGATCCACCTGTTGTAGAGTTCCCGAAAGGACCAGTACCGTCAGCAGCTAAAGTCCCATATAAAGACTCACCAGCAGTGAAAGGGGTTTTTGAAGTTCCATATTGGAAATCAAGGAAGAATACTAAACCTGCAGGCAGGTTCATAGGTTGTACAGAGACAAACTCCTTAGTGGAGATTTGACCCATGATTTTTCTAACCATAGGAAGAGCTATTCCAGCCCATTGTGCTCCTGTACCAGTTGAGAAACTACCAGCACCAGCACCTCCACCAGTTGTAGAGTTTTCTACTACTAATTGTTTTGACTGGTTCTCAAGGATCATAGACATATTGTTTCTTTCTGTTTCAGAATCAATACCTTCTAATAGTCCTGTAGTCTTCCATTTTTTGGCTAGTCTTGAAGCATCACTTTGTAGTGATTTATAAGGACTAGCACTTTCTAAAAGTGATTGTAATTTTGACATATTATTTTATGTTAATTTGTTGTTTTTATTAATTAAATTTTAATACCAGCTAGTTTTTGGAATCTTGCAACCATAGGGTCAACCTCTATAATAGAAGTTTTAGATTCATTTAAATTGGCTAATGATTTTGAAGCAGAACCCATTTTGTTTTCTCTGATTGGAGCTTTTCCTCTAGGAGTTATGCTTTTTATCAAAGTCTCATATATGACTTTTGCTTCTGATGTTGTGGATGCCTTATCGAAAGATTCTAGAACTTGGATTTTTTGAGATTCTCTTAAATTGTTAACTTTAAAAATCTTATTTGTGTAAATAAGTTTAGCATTTAATAAATTAATTTCATTAAGTTCATTTCTAAGAATTTTTACTGTTTTATAAGCTTCAAAAAGTTCTTTGTGATAATCAACTTCATCTTCTACTTCAGCTTCACCTTCAACAGGGAAATCTGATTCGGATTCTAATTCACCATCTTGGTTCATTTCGTCTATAACGGAAGCTACAAAAGCTTTAAATTCTTCTTCAGTCATATCCCCTACATCGAAATCTTCTTCGTCTTCAGTTTCATCCTCCGTTTCTTTTTCTTCTTCTTCAGTTTCTTTTTCTTCTTCTTCAGTTTCTTCTTCTTCAGTTTCTTCTTCTTCAGTTTCTTCTTCAGTTATAGCTTCAGTTTCATCATCCATTTCTCTTTCGATTTCTGCTAGGATTTCGTCTAAGTTGAATTCCTCTTCTTCTTCTTCTGTAAAAGAGCTCTCTAAATCTTCTTCTTCTTCTTTCATTGTATCGTATTCTTCTTCTACATTTTCCTCCTCTTCTTCTTCTCCTAATTCGATTTCTTCTAACTTTGCAGCTAACATTGATTTCAAATGAGGGGTGAAGGCTTCTTCCAATGCTAGTTTAGCATTTTCAATAGCGGATTCTTTTATAGTCTTAGCATCAGCGATAGCATCTTCTAATATATTTCGTTTCATGTTCCTAAATTTGTTTTGGAAAATACGTTTATTGTAAACGTAATAGTTTTTTTGATATATAATCTTACCATCATATAGAAAATGATGTATTGTTGATGATACATATGTGAAGGAAATTCAAAGTAAAAAAAGACCCTAATGCTGATCTTACGGTAAACAGTTAGGGTACATTTAGTTTAGTAGGGGTAATAGTACTTTTAGTTTAAAGGACAAGATCCATTACCGCATAAAATATCTATGATTATAGAATTTATTACCCCATACTGGTTATAGTATTTAGATTCAGTAATGTTTTCTCTAAGAGGTTTCATAAAGGAGTTTGGATTGGATGGGGTGCTTACAAAATCCCAACATAACAATTCAAAATCATCTTGAACCTCCATTATTCCACCTTCTTCTTTAAGAGATCCCATACCTCTAGAAGACACACCAACACGAATATTGTTTTCTATTAAAGCTTTTAAAATATTACCTGATGGGGTAGGAAGGATTTCTATTTTCCCTATAATTTCATCCCCATCCCATCTATATTCTATAATATTATGTGATACGTTTTTTAAATTTACAGTTTGGGATTCTGGATGGTCTAGTTCTCCAGTTGCTCCATTACTTTTAATTAGTTCATCATACTTCTTCATTTCCCTAACCCAAAGCTCCCTGGAATAATATCTACCGTTACCGTTTTTGATTTCCGCTGTGGCTAGTATCCCTTCAACTACAAGATTTCCCCTAGCTGATAGTTTACCCTCTGTAATGACAGGAGAGATTGTAGGTTTAAAGGTGGAAGTCTCTATTAATAGTTGTTTCATAATTTATAGGGAATTTTTTCTTTTTAGAGGTCTTTTTCTTTCTTCAATATTATTATCTTCAATAGTATCACCACTAACTATTTCAGTTGGAGGAGAATAAGAACATCCTGCGGTTTTTTCGTACACTTTAACCATGGTGGCTTTTTTCTTTTCTAAAAGCTTTATTTCCTTCTCCATCTCCTTGATCTTTTTCTTGTCAACAAGTTCAGATAAACTTTCATCTTCAGAAACCATAGATAATCTTTTACTTTTTGAATCAATAGCGTGTGATATAGCTTCTATTTGAAATTCTATAGTCGCAATCTTCCCTTGGTTTTCTATCTCCGATAATTTACTATCAAGGGTAGGTTTTTTCTCTTTTTTAGGTTTAGGGGATGGTTTTTCTCCTAAGGGGAGTTGTTCTTTTATAAGGTTTATCAGTTTTATGTGTTTCATATTTTTTTTACTTTCTGAGAATTGTCTTCCATCTTCAAATGATGCTACTGTGGATTCAGAATCATACCAATCCTCTACTCTATAATCAATATTACCTTTCCCGTCATCTATTCTATTTACATGCTGGGTAACTCTTTCTGATTTTGATATATCTCTTGCTTTGTTAATAGCTCTAGTTTTAAGGTCTTCACCCTCACCAGCATCGAACCCAAACCAAACATCATCAGGGAATTCATTAAAATCATCTTGAGTATATTCTCTGCTATCAGCTTCAGGTGGGTTGAAATTATCATTATCATAAGGGGCTTTTAAAGGTTGTTTATTTGATACCCCTTCCTTCAATTTAACTTTAACCATTTGGTCTGTTTTTGAAGCTTTTAATCCAGGTAAGTCGTCTCTATATCCTAATCCTTTTACCCCAAATTGACCATCCTTAACATAATGAAGTCTATCTTTAGTTAAGTTTTTAGCTACTATGTCTTTTATTTGTTCAACAGTTTTTTCGGAGTTCTTAGGATCTTTCATTTCACAATAATAACCTGACAAGAATTCTTGTCCAAAGATATTATCAATGTTTTTTATATCTTTATAATCATATCCTTTAACCTCCATATCAATTACTTCTTTGGGGGTTTTCTTCTCTTCAGCTTTAGCTCCTTTTGCTTCTTTTGCTTCTTTTACAAAAGTTCTTCCACATTCTCTTAATCTTTTCAATTTATCGTCTATTGAATTTAAAGCATCACCAAATCTGCCAGCGACTTCTCCTCCTTGAGGTTCAGCTTCTTGTTCCATATCTCTAGTAATTTGGGCTCTTTCATCCTCAAGTTCATATCTTTCTAAACCTTGTTGGGTTTTATCAACATGAAATCCTTTAGAATATTTAGGTTCACCATCTACTTGGTTTTTAAATCTGTCCCTTGATGTTCTAGCTCTCATTAAAGGGGAATCATTTACATCTTCTATTTCTTTTATTGAACTTTTAGATGTTGCGGCCGATATTTTACGATCCTCAAAATCTGAATATTTCTTTTCCTTTTCATTTAATTTAGATTTAAATATAGAAAAGAAATCTGAATCTTCAGATTTAGTATTTTCATGGGAGTGAATTATATTATTTCTTTTTAAACTATTTATTGTTTCTTTTATATCCGCCGCATTACGGATAATAGAAGGGAATAGTTTCTTAGCAGTTTTTTTGAAAATTTCAACATTACCTTTTCCTTTAAGGATCAAATTATATTGTTCTTGTAAAGTTTTTTGTTTCATAGGTTGTTTATTTTAAAAAGCTCTTCCATTAAATTCTGATATTGTAGTAAATTAACTAAATGGTTATTAGTTATTTTCTCTTTAGAATTAACTTCTTGGAGAAGTTTTGATATTTCTTTTATTTTTATTTTTAATGTTGGGTCTTTAACTTTAAATATTTCTTTTTTTAAGGAAGTTTTCAGTTCTAAAATCTCTTTATTATAAAAATCTTTAAGTTTAGAAGAATTATCTACAGATTCTATAAACTCCCTTAATATTTCTTTTTGTTTAGAGTTTAATGATGAATATTTAGTATTAAATTTCTCTAATAAAACATGGTATGTAAGAATTCTTAAATCTTTATCATAGGTTCTAAACTCAGACATTACATCGGTTTTGATTTTCCCTTTATTTATTTCTTTGGTAGAAGTAAGATATTCTAGTACTAGTATTTTGTTATCTATTATCTGAGTGGGGAGAACTTTATTGGAGGTATTGTAGATTTCAAATAAAGTATAAAAGGAAGCTAGTTCCTTATAGTTAGAGATGTTAGACTTAAATAATTCATCTACATCATAGATTTCCTTCAATTCCTTTATAAGGTTATATTTTTCTTTTCTTAACTTAGTTCTATTGAGACTTTTTGAAGCTTTTAATATAGTATCTATTACCGTAGAAGCTTTACCTTCACTAAGGTTTTTATATTTAGATAGTATTTCATATAATTTATATTCCTTACCCAACTCTGTATTAGAGAAGTATTTTTTTAATAGAGGAAGGGATTTTGATTTTACCCCTGAGATAGTATCTGATGTTATTTTTTTCGTTAATAACTCAAATAGAATTCCTGTATTTTTAAATTTAGAATGTTTTATATTCATTTCTATAGTTTCTTATAAATATGTAAAAGAGGATGTTATTTAATATTAGATTCATCTAAAAGCGGAGACGTATCTTCGGGAGATTCAACTAACAAACGAGTTTTTTCTTGAGGGATTAACTCTAAAGTATCCTTGTAAGATAAATAATGGGATGTTTGTGATTCTAAAGCTAATGGAGATCCACCTTTGGGTTTATATTTTAATGGTGATTTTTCATTATTATAATCATTTTTCATCCCTTTCGAACCTAATCTATCATTCCCAAAATTGTCGGCTTGAGTATTTCGTTTAGTTTCACTATTCTTAGGTCTACCTAAAGTTTCAGATTTGTTTTCATCATATCCCGGAGGAACGGATCCCGGAACCATTCTTCCTGGACCATACAGACTAGCCAGATCATGAGGAGTACCATAAGATTTTCCTGTTTCTAGGGGATCATTACCTTCAGATTCAATTTGAGCCAATCTAAATTTACGATGTGAGTCCTGCATAATCAAATCTCTATATTCATCATATTGATCCTCACTCAAATGGAAAATATGTTCATAAATAAAGTCAGTAGGGAATAAGTTTTGTTCTATCATGCTAGCAGCTAACTCTACCTTAGATTTTAATAATTCTATTCTCTCTTGATCATATATTATTGATGGGGTAGTTAATGAAATTTCAAAGTTTCCTAAATTCTCATCTCTATATCCTTGCGTGTATAAATGAATAATAGCTATTTTATACAATTCAGAAATAGTTATTCTTTGGATCCTTTCTATTGTTCTAGCGAATCTAATATCTTGGGCTGCCAATGTAGCTTTACCATCAGTATTTTCATCATATCCCATGAAAGCTTTAGGTACTTTTAAAGCCGCGAATAATTTGTCTCTAAAATATTCTACGTCTACTATCCCATCCCATTGCATCCCTTGAGCCGTATCTATTTTTGTTGATGAGTCATTTCCCCTTACGGGGATGTAATAATCTTCTAGTAGGTTTTGAAGATTGAATCTTAAATTATAATCTCCAGTTTCTGGATTTATATGGGGAGTTCGTTTCATAGTAGAAACTGTTTTTTCCATAAAAGCATCTACCTCATTTGGAGGGATTGATCCTACATTTAAATAAAATATTCTTTTTTCTGGTGCTCTTACTATCCTATGGATTAACATAGCATCCTCCATTAGTGTATATTGTTTAAATAATTTTCTTGCAGGTTCTATATAAGAACGGCCATAAGGTAAATAATTAACATCCGCAAGTAGTCTAAAGTGAGCAATTTCGTAATTATCAAATAAATTGTCGGTTGAACCATTATCCTTTGAAGGTTTATAGTTATAGGAAGTATTGGGGCCTTCGGGACTATATCTAAATTGAATTTTGGTAGGGTTTTCTCTATCTCTTCCTTCTAATCTCTCTATATTAAATGCGGTATAAGGTATTACATTATATACTCCAAATTTTTCAGCAATTTCTAATTTTAGGAAAAAGTCTCCATATTTACACATATTTCTTATCCAAGGCCATAAATTGAATTCTATGTTTAAAACATCATAGAATAAATTATATAAGATTTTTTGAATATCTTCATCGGTAGATTTTATTTGTAGCACCTCCCCCATATCATTTTTTAAAGTAGATTCATCTGCTATAATATCTAAAGCAGAAGCTACTATTGCATCTGTATCCATAGAATCATAATCTGAATATAGTTGTGTTCTTATATTCTGGTGGTTTTGGTGGAGTTGATTTCCATATATTGAAGTACCATTTCCTGATGTAAATACTTTGTTGAATCTATCGATTACAGTATTAGTAGCTACTTGGCCTGATTGTTGTATTTGGTTTATGTCAAATACTTTTAATTGATTTTCCCCATTATTTCTTATGATAACATCAGTAGAGAATAATCTTCTAAGTCTTGAGAATAAATCTTTTTTTATAGGATCCATTTTTAATTTTGATTTTAATTTTAGTTTTTTATAACAACCATTTAAGGTCTATATTATGTTCACCTATCTGGGATTTATAGGGGTTTGGGGTATTGGAATTAATAAAACCTCCAGTATATGTGGTTTTATTGGTTCTAATAGAATTTAAAGTAGCCTTAGCCATATCTAACCCCTGTTGTTGAAATCTTAATGATGTATCTCTTAAAAACATACCTATAGCATAAGATATGACCAAATCATCGTTGTTCCCCGTTCTAGCTTGAGGCTTCCCATTTTTCCATATAAATACTTTCATTTCACCTAATAATCTTCTAGACCTTATAATAGTGCCTCCATCTTTAACACATTCGACAAATTTACTTATACATAAAGGACGAGTTCTGGTGGACATTGTAAACCCAGGAACCATATCAGAACTAGAGTCATAGGATCTTAAATAAGATTCAGATGTAAGTTTCTCTCCTTTAGGGGAATAGTATAAATTTTTATAATTTAACTCTAATACAGTTTCAATAGTAGCCCAACCTACATTAGCATTTTCTATTACTAATAAAGCGTTATTATATTCAGTACCTAAAGAAGTTACAAAATGTCCTAACTCTTTAGGGGAAAGTCTTCCCCTATATTCGGCTACTTGGGTATTTGTCTCTATATCTATAACATGAGCTGCCGAATTATCCTTCCCATCTCCTCGGGCTACATCAACTAATATTATGTAGTCTTTAGAGTAATCAGGATATTCCCATATCCACAAATCCTTAGTAGCCCCTCTATATTCTATGGGGTCTTTTATAGTTTCTTTTTCTATTATTTCAAGGAACTCCGCAATGAAAACCGTGTCTCCAGAGTTATTAAAGTCACAATCACATTCTTGGGCGGCGGTTTTTTCTCCTAACAGATCATCTTGTTCATCTCTCCAAGTTTGGTTTCTTTCAGGATGGACAAACCAAGGGAGTTTGATGGGTAAAAATTTACCTGTTCCCTTCTTTTGACCTTGTACAGCATCTTCCCACATATCGGAAAACCAATTTCCTATCCCATTTGGGGTTGATAAAACTATACATCCTCCCCCGGTAGCTAGAGTTTGTTGAGCCGACCCCCAAGTTTCTTCTATATTATCTATAAAAGCAGCCTCATCTATTACTAGTAGAGATACAGCTTCAGATCGGGCGGAATCGCTGTTTGATGATTTGGCTTGGATTTTGGATCCATTAGATAGTCTAAGGGATAATTTATTGTTTTCTACAGAGTCTACTTTCAACCATGAAGGAAGGTTTTCCCACATAAATTGAACTTTAGTTACTAAGTTTTTTGCTGTTATTTGTGTAGTTGCTAGGGCCAGTATATTTTTATCTTTATGGAAAGTCATTAACCATAAACTATAACCTGATATTAGGGTGGAGATTCCTAATTGTCTTGATTTTAAAATAAAAACATAAGGGTTATCTTTTACTAAATTTAGAGCTTTTTCTTGGAATGGATATAAACCAAACTTAATACGACCCGCTTGAGGATGTTGAATATAGCAGTATTTTTTCATGAAATGGGTCGGATCTTTCGCACATTTCAAATATTCCTCTCGTATGGCTCTCTTTATATCACTCATAGAGGTTTTTTATAGAGAACCTTCTAACTTCTTCTTGGTTTTGGTTAGATCCTTTAGCTGGTTTAAGTATTTTTCTTTTTTATCCCCTTCAGAACTTTTATATAGTTTAGCTATTTTCTTCATTTTTTCTACCGCAGATTGGAGTTGTAAAGCGGTATTTGAAGTGGAATCCTTTTTGAAATCTTTCTTTGTTGGTTCTTTTTCGAATTCAGAAGAATCATCATCTTTATCTGCTTTATAATAGTTATCTTCTATTTCTTCACCCCCATCGTCTTGGTTTTTCTTTTTCCTACCTTCAAACCTCAAAGCTGTAGCTATTTTCCTCATTTTTTCTACCGCAGATTGGAGTTGTAAAGCGGTATTTGAAGTGGAATCCTTTTTGAAATCTTTCTTTGTTGGTTTTTTTTCGAATTCAGAAGAATCATCATCTTTATCTGCTTTATAATAGTTATCTTCTATTTCTTCACCCCCATCGTCTTGGTTTTTCTTTTTCCTACCTTCAAACCTCAAAGCTGTACCGGCACCGGCACCCATATCTTGGAGCAATTTAACAAGTTTGTCTAAGAAAGGTTTGGATTTTTTTCCTGCTCTTACTATAGCTTTTATTAATTCGTTCTCATCCGTTATCTCTGGACCGTGTGTTTCTTCAATGTTTATATCTTTGGTAATTTTTGAAGTTTTTTCAAGTTCCTTATTTAATTCTTTTTGGTTTATTACTTCTTCTTTGGTAGCTTCTTCTAAATCATATTTACCTTCTCCAAATTTACCTTTTATCCTATTCATTATACCCTCTATAGCTGTAAAAGAATCATATGGGCTGTATCCATTACGTATAGCTATTTTTTGGATAAATTTTATTACTATTTGTTCTAAAGAACCATTAATATTGGATTCTTTGATGGAAGATTTTTTGGAAAGATGTTTCATAGTTTATTGTAAAAATTAAAGTTTATTATAAATATTACAGAGAGAGTGCATGTTTAATAGAAGATATTCTATCCTCCATACTTCCTTCTATCTTATAGAAGTTTTTGATTCGGTGTTTGTATATGTTGATTATCCTTTGGATGCTATGGTCTATTTCTTCCCTATATTCAGCATCAGTTTCCCTGACTCCATTATCTTCTATATTTACCCCTTCAGGTGAAACATAAAATATATAATCATATTCAGATATGAGATTTTTAGCCATTATACAAAAATCGTCCTTATCATTTGGAGGGATTGATTTGGATAGAAGGGAAAATGCCATTACATCTATAATAGTTCTATCGGTAATTATGTTTTCTTCAAGAAGTTCCCTTGACCTTTCTGCGGCAAATATTATTTGTCCTTTAAGGGTTGAGTCTGTATTTAAGGGTATTCCTAAATCCCTTAAATATTTAGATCTTTCTGTTGTGAATTTATAATGAGAAAATTCTGGGAGTGATTTTAATTCATTCACCAATGAAGTTTTCCCTACAGAAACTGTTCCACAAAATCCTATTTTCATTATTTATACATTTTGACAATAAATGATAAAGTCATCTATTACTTCTTTACCATGAGAATTTAAACCTGTTTTATAGGATTCTAAGGTAAGTATAGAATTTTTAGACTCCAAAAGTAAAGGTTTAATATCTAACAGAATAGATTCGTTTATGGATAATTGGTCTAAAGTATCCCCTGAATATGATATGCTATCATTTATATAATCTTCTATATGATCCGAGTATTTCATTTAATAAGGTAGTTAGTTTGATGAATGTTTCTTTTATTTGAGAATTAAGCCATTGGAGTCTTTCTCCCATCCTTTTCCCTTCCATAGGTTTCTCAATATTTTTTTCAGGGATGTATAAAGTTAGGGGTTTTATATATTCACTCCCCACAAGAAATATAAATTTATCTTTTTTTAAATCTATACCTTTTTTTATCATTTGGGATGCTACTTTTTTACCCCACTTCTCTTTTTCTTCTTTAGACATATCCTTTAAAGTAAGATCATAAGGGCCTAATTTCATATCATATGGAACCAAATGATGTTTAGCAGATAATATAAACTTTTTATTAGGTTTCAAAGACTCACCATAAGCCAAAGTTTTTTGAAACATTGGGGATGGGGAATATAAATCTACAGCTTTAGATACTTTGTCTAGTTTAGATTTAGTACAACTTAATAATACAATTCGGGCCATATGTTTTTATTATAAATATATTAAGATACTTTTTCAATCAAATTCATAAAAGTCTTCATAATTTGAACTTCATTTATGAATAACTCTACATTAATCCCTCTAACCCCAACACAAACTGTTGGGGTTTTGTTTGTAGTTAAATTTTTATTTAATCCACTTAGAAAAACCCCATAAAAGGGTTCTTCCTTTATTGACCGTTTACCAGCTTGAATTATTTCTTCCAAACCATATAGATTTAGTTTCTGGTATCAGACAACTTGCCTTTCATAGATGAATTTTTGTAGTAAGGCAAACCCTCTCTTTGAGATCTTGCTTCTTTCCATTCATCTTTAGTTTTTTGAAGGCCATAGAGATAATATTCAGCTTTCTTGCTGTTTCCTTCAGGGGTCAAAGCGGGGCCATCCCATCTGTGAAGTTTTCCATCCCAGATATAAGCTATAGTCCCATCTGCTTTTCTTAATTTCCTACTTTGAGGGAATGGTGTTCTTTCCTGTGTCATATATACATTTTTGATTATACATAAATATAACATCCTTTCCCCGGGAGGCCAAACAGGGGGGGAAATTTGTTATATATCCTTTAATATTGATTCGGCTGAGTAAATACCTTGGCTCCCACTAACCGTAATACCCCTAGCAGATAAAGCATCACCAACGAAATGAATATTAGGATATTTAGTTAAGGATAAATCTTTATAGCTGACCAAAGGTTCAGGAGAAAGATATTTGACCTCTGGCATGTATATCCCATAGTCATTCCCTAAGGTTGGGAATACTTCTTTCATATCTTCTATAAATCCCTCAATGTAAAGGGCATAGTCTCCTAAAGCATCATATAAAGGCTGGATTGAATTAACCACATTACATTTTAAATATTCCCCTTCTGAATTTTTGGAAGGTTGGCGGTTGTTGTTGGGGGAATAAAATGAACCCATTCCTTTATTTTGGAGAGTTTTTACAGCAGTTCTGGAATACTCAAAGGGGTTTTCTATGTTTTGAATTTCCATCAATATCCCAAAATTAGTCATATTATTACGATGAGCTTCATCTTTTTTGGCATGTCCATTATAAGAATGATCCCCGTATGTTTCTTCTATGGCTATATAAGCTGCGTTGTTGTTCGTACAAAAAGTTCTTAACGAAACTCCTTTATCTTCAAATTTTCTATATAATTTGAAATCATAACTAATATCAATTAACTTTTGGAAATGATGTTGAGGTGCCTCAAAACGGATCCCTATTTGTACTGATTTAGGTTCAGTTGGTAGGTCGTATTTTTCTGCTAATTTTTTTCCAAAGTCTATGCCGGATTTACCTACACCAAATATAAGTGTATCGTATTTTAATATCACATTATTGGCCCATTTCATACCTTCGGGTAAGCTCTCACTATCCATTTTTGCTGTTTTAGGATAATATACTTTATTATTTTCAAAATCAATATCCGTTACTTTAGTCTCCCATTCAAAGTGGACACCTTTTCCAACTAAATAATCATACCAGTTCTTTGCAATTTCAGATAAGTAATCTGTCCCTATATGCCAAACAGGAAATAACCTTAAACCAAAATAAGGTTTAATGAAATCAGGTTCTGTTTCTGGGTTTGAACAATGGACTTCTTTAGGGTTAGGGTGGAATCGTTTGAAATTATTTATCACCTGATCCATCAATTCCATTGCTTTTTCTTCACCACAATATTTAGATAGTTGACCTCCTATTGAAGTATGATAAGTTAATTTACCATCACTCCAACCTCCAGCTCCTAACATACCTTCCATTACCTCACTAGGTAACCTATCATATGGGCCTTTACCCATATCTATTATGGTTATTAGTTCCCCCGGGTAACCATTATCTATTAATTTAGTGGCAGCATTGATTCCTGAGACTCCGGCTCCTACAATTACTATTTTTTTATCCATTATTTATTATTTATTATTTATTAATATACGAAAAAAAAATGTGGTCTCCAAATTCTGATTTTTTATTTTATTATATCTGATATTATGTCTTGTAATATAGTATGAACTTCTTTACCTTTGATTAATGATTTAATTGTATATAATCCCCCTTTAATATAACTAGCACTTTTAATATATTTTATTCCATCTCCCCCGGCTTGTCCTGCCATCAATAATATTACAATGGCATATAAAACATCAGATATATTTTTTTTATATTTTTCATTCTTAGTAAACAAACCAACTACTTTTTTTATTGGGGCCTTAAAGGCTTGTTCATTCTTATGAGTGAAATGTTCTATTTTTTTAGCGGCCTCTTCCCCCTTTCCAAAATTATGTTTAGCAAATTGGTTTTTAGCAAACTTAGACAGCATATGGGCTACCGTGTTAGATAGAAGAATATAACCTAAAATTCCTATTAAAGATTCATTAAGATCTTTTTTACCTTCTAATTCTTTTTTGATAGCATCCGCTAATTCATCTCCTAAGTCAGCAAATTCATCTCCTAAGTCAGCAAATTCATTTTCTCTTTCGAATTGTAGGGGTTGAATTCCATTTATGTTCGAAGGGGTGTGTTTCATATTTTTAACACTTAGGGAACCCCCCTCAAGGTTAGAAAACATTTCATGTAAACATTTTTTAATTTTATTTTTTTCAAAATCTTTATATGAAGATAAATTTAAATCTCTATTTTCTAAAACTTTTTTATTTTTCCCTCCTACATCAAGTAAACCTCTAGAATATAAATATCGTGCTTCATCTATCATTTTTAGATACTCATATTTAGACATATGACCTTTATATGAGGTTAACGGTAAATTAGCGCCTATATAACGCTTAAGTGTAGGGGTCAATATTATGGGTGAAATCAGATTTTCATTTAAAGAAATCGCATACTTTTTAATGGAGCAGGGACCACATTTATGATTATTATTGCACATATTATTTCATTATTTCTTTATAGGTCAATTCTATCTTATTTCCTGATAAATCTCCTTTAGGGTACACCTGCTTTTTAGGAACTACTGTAGCTCTTAAACCTCCAGTAATATTCCTTGTAGAATCATGTCTTATATTTAATAATGGTTCCAAATCATACTCTTCTATATCTACCATATTTTCTAACACTTTGGAAACCTCAACATATATTGTATCTCCTTTTAGGGTGAAATCTTGAGGTGAATAGGTTTTATATATAACTACAGAATTATCTGACCCGAATATTATTAATTCTTCTTCAGATTCAGGTAAATCCAATACTATTACTCCTGAAACTTTGCTTTTTGTTTCTTTATTATACATAGTATATATTCCTTTCTTTTTATTCCCTAACTTATCTAGGAAAGGTTTGAAAGTTAATTGTGGGGCAAATCCTCCATTTTGGATTTTGGTGAATAATGCATTTACTAATTCTCTATATCTAGAGTCTGAACTTTCCCAGAAACCTGCATTGTCTTTTTTTATTGATATAGGATAATCTTTTTTACCTTTTAATATTATATCTGCTTTTTTACCTCCTTGAGTATCATAACCCACACTTTCTACTTTATTGATATTTTTAACAGTATAAGTTTTATTTTCCCCTTTAAATTTTATAGTTTTAGGACCATCCTCTAAATATTTATTTAATTCATCTACTATGATGTCTTCATTTCCTGTACCCGCAGAAGATCTGCCTTGAGAGTTATCAGGTTTAACTACAAAAGTAACGGTTTTATATTTTATGGCTCCTGTTGAAGATCCTGGGGCGTTAGGGTCAAAGTTAAAATCTTTTAATTTAGAGATTTTTTCAATATAATCAAACCTTTCGGTTCTGGGAACTAATATTTTATATTTCTTAGAAGAAATTTTAGCGAAATTTTCATCCCCAAACCCAATTTTTGATTTTAGAATTTGTATAGCATTATACATATCATCTTCTTTTAACATACCTTCTATTAATGAATTAAATAAGTTAATGTCTTCAGGGGATGAGGGGTCTAAATATCCTTTGGGGAATTTATAACCGTACTTTCGTATTAGTTTTTCTATTATTTCCATTAAAACCGCATTCCATCAATAATATTTTCTATTTGATCTTTTAGATCTTCCATATAAGAAATTATATCTGATTTTTGATCTCCAGCCAAAGCATAGGCGCCTCTTCTGGCGTTTTTGATTTCGTAATCTAACTTAGCTACGGAAGATGTAAAACCCAATAATCCCAAATCTTCAAAATATTCTTCTTTCCAACCATCATTTGAATATGATTCCTCTTCAAAGTTATCATCAGGTCCTTGTCCTTTATAGACTTCTAATATTAGTTTTTTTAGTTTAGATTTTTTCATTTTTGTTTCTTGTATTTCTTCGGGTTCAATATCAAAGTTATCATCAGGTCCTTGTCCCTTATAGACTTCTAATATTAGTTTTTTTAGTTTAGATTTTTTCATTTTTGTTTCTTGTATTTCTTCGGGTTCAATATCATCGATTTCTACATCTTCTGTTTCTTCAGGTTCATCTAAAGGTTCAGTTTCTTCTTTTGCCCCATATCTTAATATTCGGGAGATGGCTTCTACCGCTCTATGCTCCTCTGGTAGATTTAATAAATAATATTTTTTACCTTCTATTTGAGCTATCCAACTTCTACCATTATATACTAAGTAAAAACTTTGATCGTTTTTTAGATTAATTCTAAATGTAGTAGGTTTTGGAGAAACCCAGTCTATAGAATCTAGAAAGCTATTAAAATCTAAAGATAACAAATCTACAATTATCTTTTTTAATTCTGGGAATTTAGTTATTTCATCATATTCTATAGAACTGTCATCTACCTTTTTTATATCTTTTAAGATAGTAGGGATTATAGATTTGACTTTAGATTTTAATTCTTCCTTGTTCATTTTATTGTAATAAATCGGTTAGAGACCCTATTAGGAGATCTATTTGATTATTTATTTTAGGAGTAGAAAATTTTTCAGATTTGAAGTTTTGTAACCTTATAATCGTTCTATTTACTTCCTCCTTCATTTCCTTTTTAGGGGAGTCTCTTTTTTCATGTTGGGGGTTCAGAGATTCTCTAATTATATTTTTTAATTCGGATTTTTTTATTTGTGGTTTCTTTTAAAATCAGCAGATAGTTGCTTTATTTTAGTAGCAGCAGCTCTACACCTTTGTTTTGCAACCGCTGTTGATTTTTCTATTTCTGTTTCTATTAATATGATTTGTTCTTTAATTCCTTCTAATAATTCTTTAGTTTCCATAATTGTTTTTTATTTTTATAATTGTTTATTTTATTATTCCTGCTATTACTTGCATTCTTCTTTTGAAGTCAGATTCTTGCAGTCTTTCGGATTCGGTGATTTCTCTATTTCTTCTCCTTTCCCTCTCTTTAGCAAAGTCTTCATTTGGATATTCTGTATTTATAAAGGGGGTTGATTTATTTAATTCATTATCATAAGGGGTATCATCTATATTCAAATTGTCTCTAGGAGATCCTACTTCTTTTACAACATGCTGTCTGGTGAAAAAGGTTAATGAGTTACCTATTTGTTTAGTTAACTTGTCATCTCCTAATTGCCTAGCTCCTTCTAAAGCGGCTTCTAGATTGTTTTGTATATCACCTGATATTCCAGAAAGTTCTGTTTCCGCATCTTGGTATATGTGCATTTTGTCACCCCCTCCTTCTAAATCGTAAAAATTCTCTAAATCTTCGATTTCTTCATCATCCTTGATTTCTTCATCTTCAACTTCTTCTTCCTCTTCCTCTTTATCCTTTTTCTTAGTTTCCATAAGTTTAGAATAAAAAGCTTCCTTAAGGTATGGGGGTTTAACTGGTAATTTTTTTACTGTTTTTTTCATTTTCAATTTCGTTTATTATAAATATTAAATCCTACGTTTAAGATACATCCATCTCATCTTCATCGGCTTCAAACCCTTTAGATCTTAAAGAATTTATAATTTCTTCAGAGTTGTATTTGTCCCCTACTCCCCCTTCAACCTCAATCCCTATCCTTTTTAGGAAAGCATTCGTTTCGTCTTTGTTTAAAGTTTTTCTTTCTCCGTTTTTTAGGTAAAAGTATGCTTTATAAAAACGTGACCCTGGATAAGTATAAGATATCAAGATTCTTTTGATTTTTATAGCATCCCTTAGAGATAATTCTTCCTTTATTAATTTTTTTAGTTCAAATTTTTTCATTTTTTTAATTTTTCTAAGTTTTCTATAGTTTTGTTAAGACTATCTAATATTTTTTCTTTATCTACCCCACCAATCCAATTTTCTAAATCTCCATTTTCGGAGATGAAGGAATTGGAAGTTTCATTTATTTGTTCTAAAACCCAATTTTTATATCCTTTAATAAAACCTTCTAAATCAGCATTATGGATATTTTTTTCATATTGAACATATAGACCTGCCTTTTTTAAGTCATGTTCAAAATCAATAACACAGTCAAAACACATTTTATGTACTTTATAATAATCAGGGTCGAACCTCTTTTTCATCAGGTTAGTACAGTTAGGGCAAAATAAAGGTGGAATATTTAAGGCCCTTGCCTTATCTAATTTAGTTATGTTTTGTTTTATTCCTTCTTTTATAGTCCATTTCCTTCCATCTTCTTCCCAAATGTCTCCTTCAGAATAGAATTCTTTTGGTTTACTGTATCCTGAACTTGATCCTGTTTTCTCTTCAGATTTACCTTGGATGAGATTTCTCATCCTTTGAACTTCCTTTTTATTAAATTCTTTTTTTAACATTATAATCCTAATTCTTTTAATTCCTTAATAGTTTGGGTCGTTGATTTAAATAATATACCAATACCCCCGGCCTTATTCCAATTTATTATGGTTTCCTCCCTATCATCGATTAATATATCATTGGAGGTTAATTTAGGTTTTATTAAATGTTTTTCCTTAGCAGGTTTCATATTCATTTTAGGTTTTGAAGGGAAAAGACCTTTGTTAACCCATATATCTAACCAAGCTTTTTTACCTTCTACTGATTGTTCTTTGATAGAAGGAGCAGTAAGAAGTTCATAATTATATTTAGATACAAACTTAATTAATTTTTTAGCTTCAGGCAGGGGAGGAATTCCTTTCCAGAACACCATTTTATTAGGACCTTCATCTATAAAATCCCAAAAAGCTTTAACCCCAAATTCATCTCTATAATCCCCAGGACTTATACCTTGAGATAATTCAGTAAATCTTCCATCAAAATCTGCTATTACCCCATCCATATCAACATATATCATAGGGTTATCCAATTTAAAAGATTCAAATAAAGGCAAAGATAAAGATTTAGATCTAGTTCTCCATTTGGAAAGTATTTTATCCTTTTGCAAAGAAGTGAGTTCTTGGTCTTCTAGATAAGCATCAATAACATCCTTCATTGGTTTTTTTGATTTTTTAGCTTGAGTATACATCCCATATAACATAGCATCTATCTCTGTAGGTAAAGTGAAATATTTCCAATATGGATTTTTTCCTGTTTCTATTTTATCTCTAAGATCATTGTCTTTGTCTAAGTCAAAATCTTTGGATGGGGTTTTATTAAGACCATCCTGAGTAAGATGTTCTATTTCATGTCTAAGTATGTCAGAGACTGCATAGGATACTTTTTCCCATATTTGGGGGAAATCTTCTTTGGGGACTTTAAAAATAAGTTGGATTTTGGCAGGTTTTGAAGCAAATGATCCACCTTCATCATAAAATTCATATGATTTAGTATTTAGGGATGCTTCTAGATTGAATTTTAACCCTGATTCTTCAACTTTAAATTTTAGTTTAGAAAGTTGATTACCTTCTTCAACATCATACTTCCAACCTTTAATTACCTGGTTAGTAAGTTTGGTTACTAGACTATCATATTTACCTTCCTTTAAGTTTATTACTTCGTGGAAAAAAGATATTGCTTTTTCATTCAAACCAAATATGTCTTTTGATTCCTTTACATCCCAATTCTTATTAACGGTTTCTAAATCTCCTTTTTCCGTTTGAGATAACAGTTCATCATAGGAAATAGATTCATTTAAACTATCAGTCCAATTTCTAAAATTCATATTTCCATTTAAATATGCTTCTTTTTCTAATTCCACTAAACCCTCATCTTCGTTAGTGTTGGTTGTTTGTATATTACCTAATCGGTTTTCTAAATCTTGCAAATAATGAATAATCTCATGGGAATAAGATCTAATTAAATCTTTAGGATGTCTTCCTTCAGTATATAAAACTATAGTTTGATTTGTAGGATCATAATAAGCAGTTTTTCCAAAGAAATCTTTTGCGTTTTTTACATCTCCATGTTTGAATATAACTTTAGGGAGGGTTTTGATTTCTGGATGTTTATTTAAGAACCATTTAGTGAGGGATTTTATTTGGGATTTATAGTCTATCTCTTTAGAGTAAGTAGCATCCTCGTTTAGTTCCTCTAGGGTTTTGTTATCTAGAATATTAAATATTTCTTCCTTTTCATTCTCAGATAATTCGCTAGGTAAATATTTTGAAAATTCTTCAATACCTTGTTTTAATGCCTTTCTAGCATTTGATCCGCTCATACTTCCATCTGGGGTTGATATTATCTTGAGAACCATATTAGGGTATTTTGAATCTATATTTTTGGTTCTCTGTTTAATATCCAATTCGTCATCTTCCCTACCCTCTCTACTCCCTATAACAAAATATATTAGGCCTTGGGGGTTGTTTTTTGCTAGTCTTAATATTTCCCCTATAGGGGCATGGGCGGGGATAAGTTTTACTTTAGAAGGGAGATATTTTAAATATATTTCCCATATTTTTATAGATAATTCTTGAGATATACCACCCCTTTCTCCACCCCCAACATAAATTATAAACTCACCAACGTTTGGGAGTGCTTCTAATGCTTTTTTAACTACAGAAAGATGGCCTGCGGTTGGAGGTTTGAAGGACCCTCCAAAAACTGCTGTAGGGTTCTTTTGAGTTGGTGAAGTCATTTTAAAAATTGGTTTATTTTAGATTGGGCTTCTTCTTTTGATACGGAAGAAGCAATTATATTTTGAGTTTTGTCTGATTGAAGAAATGATTGGAGATCTTTATTCAGTTTTTCTTTATTCTTTTCGTCTCTTAACTTTTCTTTATCTGTTTTATCCCTCCCATCTCGGGGAATGAAGGGGTATATATAATTTTTTAAAATATCTTCTACAGACTTCATAGTTTCTTTTTTTCCTAAATTGGAAACAGACACAAAATTGGAGAATGATTTTTTATATATAGGAAAGTTTTCTGAAACTTTTAACCATGTTTGGAGGATTGAGGAGGGAACTAAACTCCTATCTTTTCCTTTACTTTTTTCAAATCGATTTTGGTTTCTCTTTAGGGATGTTTCTAGGTCTGTATAGACATATAACATCATAACATCATATCCGGATTCTTGAAGTTTATTTTTTAATTCTAATGTTGGTTCTGATGATGAAGAGGTTCCGTCTAATATGAAAGACTCCTTGTTTGCTATTATTTTAGGCAATTGTTCTTGTTTGAGTTTTTTTGAAGCATTTTGCATGGCTTTCATAAATTTACTCCTATCTTTAGCACTGGTATCTTTTTGATTGAGTGAAAAATTTTCTATTTTGGATAAAGCTAAAATATTATCATCAACATTTAGTATAGTTAATCCTTTTAAATCCAAATCTTGTAAAATAGAACCTTTTCCTGAACCTGGAGCCCCCGCAAGAATGAGGGCTTTAGGATTGGAAAGGGATTCTTTTAAAAGCTGAATTAACGATATCATTGTTTATGGTTTTTGTTATAAATATATTAAACAAATTGAGGATATATTAAATTCAAGTAATCCTTTTAGCTGAAGTTTTGGAGCTGTTAGTAATAGGTTTTGGGTTTGGGTTTTCAAGGTCAAATAATTTCTTTACAGTTAAATAAATATCAAAATTTTCTTCTTGTGATCTAGAAGATTCATACATTTCCCAACCTTTTCCTTGCATTTTACCTACCGAAGCCTTTCTTTTGTTAGAGTTTAACCATAACACTCCTGATCTTTTGGGTTTTATACCATAACATTCCTCATAACATTGGCTGTAGGCTGAAGTTTGTAGATCATATGTTATTTGAAGGTGGTTTGAGGTTTTATAATCTATAATCCATAATTCATGATCTATTTCACATACCATATCGCAAGTTCCTGCTATTTTATATTTATCTGAAAATAAATGTACTTCTGTTTCTATTAAAGTAGGTTTATATAATTCCCACCATTCAACAAACCTTATAAACATATTCCAGGAATCTATAGGATATTTTAACTCATCATTTTTTAATAAGGTTAATTCTTCCCCATCCAAATATTTTTCTATCATCTCATGAACCTGGGTTCCTCTTTTTCCTGCTTCCTTTACTATATGATTAGCTGAATATCCTACTTTTTTTAACCAATCTTCAAAATATATTCCCTTTGGATAGTATGATAATATATGAGTAATACTAGGATAATATAAACCATTTCGTCTATAAAACCTTGAATCAGGCATGGTTATTTGTTTAGAATCTGGGGAGATTTCTAATACCCTATTATAGGATTTTTTTATTAATTTACTTTTCATAGTATTTGTATCTGTCTTTTTAATAACCCTGACATAGATAATGGGGGAGTTTTTTGTATTATATGGGTAAAATGACGAAAACCTAACTTAGATGGGTCTTTTTCATTTATGTCTACTATATATACTTCTTTACCCATTTTCATAAAATATTCAGCATGTACTAGACAATGTTTTAAAGCATCTTTATCTAGAGCCAAATATATTTGTTTTACATCAGAAGTAATTATTTTTTTTATTAAGGAATCTTGGATTTTATTACTTAACAAAGGGATAGCATTTCTCTTAATAGCCATAGCATCAAAAAATCCTTCACATAATATTATAGGTAAATCCCAATTTATAAACAAATCGAAAGCTATAATATCTCTGGAAATCTTAGGGTTAAGATAAGGGAGAAATTTATTATTCATAAAGGATCTACCAGTAAAATAATTAAGTTCTCCTAGGGAGTTATATGAAGGGATAATTATTCTATTAGCATATTCCCCATATTCACAATATCCTATATTATGTTTATCAATATCCTCCTGAGTTATATTTCTTTCTTTTAGATAATTGAAAGCATGCCTCATTATTAAATCCCTAGGGGTTTTGAAATTTTTAAATTCTTTAGGGAGAGATAAAGAATATTCTACCATATCCGGTAGAGAGGAATATAGGTTTGGTGATGATTTGGATGTTAGGTTTTTAAGCTCTAGCCTTAATTTCTTTTCTACTTTTAAGGATTTGAATAGATTTTCAATTTTAGTCCCTTTAAACCCATGTTTTAGAGAACCACATACCCAACAACTATATTGTCCTGTAGTAATATTTACTTCTAATTTATTCTTTATAGGATGGCAAAAGTTAGGACATTTAAATGAATAATTCCCTCCATTTTTCTTATATCCTGGACCTAATACTCTAGTTAATAAATTTAAAACAAGTTCTTCATTCATATAAGACATTTAATATTAAAATATAACATCAAAATTTAGGGAAAACAAATTATAGAATAATATCCCTGTAAAAGAATCTTCCTTGGATAGAATCATTATAATATTGTTCAGGATATTCTATAACTGAATTCGAAAATAAGGCTTTGTTTTCAAAATATGTTAATTGTTTTTTAGTATAATGGACTGAAATGATGGTCTTTATTATATCATCCCCCTTTTCTATGTCTTTGAGAAGACCTTTATGAGAACCACAATAAGTTTTCCAATCAGATTCTTTTCTGTTTTGTTTGAATTTTATAGGGCGGCCTTTAGAACCTTGAAGTTCTTTAAGTTCTTTTTTCCCTAATTTCATTTTTCGGTTAAAAAATAGCACTTTCTTTCCTATATAAATCTTACCATTAGATAGGTTTTTTATTTTATAAATAAACCCATAAACCTCTTCAGGGAAGTCCTCTATTGATTTAAAATTAACACCTTCAAATACCCACATTATATGTCAAAGTTTATTATTATATTGGTATCTATGTCTTGAGATTTTGGTAAAGGTTGAGATAATTTACCTACGGCTATAAGTTCAGAATTTCTATTATATAGCCCTATAGTAGTTATATAAGGTGAAAATGAAGAACCTGTAACAAAACCATAATACTCATTAGTATCATTAACTAGTAAAGAAGGATTCTGTGAGTAATTAAACTCATTAGCTCTTATTGAACATTGGTATTGGTTCTCATATAACGTAATTGTTGATGAAAAAGACATAGTAATAGCCTCTAAATACGAAGATGTATTATATACTCTATCTCCTATCTCTCTACTGTTTATATTTCCTATAGGGAGAATTACTAAACCATGGGAATAAAAAATATTACCTGATTTAAGGTTGGAGCTTAAAGAATTTAAAACATTTCCCTCACCATCATCATACAGAGAACTAGAAGCTAAATTATTATCTATCAAAGCAAAGCTGGAAGGGACAATATTTTCTCCAAATAATCTTTGAGGAATAGAAACCACTGTTTGGTTATAGGTAGAAGATGATGAAAGAGTTCTAGATTGGGTTATATCTGTTTGTAAGTAATTATCATATCTGGGAGCATTTACTTCACCATAATATTTGTCATCTTTAACAAAATATCCAGGTATTAATGAAGGTAAAGGAACTTCATCCCCTCTACTAGAAGACCTATAATTGGAATAATATAATTGCTTTACTCCATTCCATAATGAATATTTATCATATTCTAAAGATAAACCTGAAGAACTAACCCCATAAGATCCCGGGTTTTCTATAGCGAAAATATTAATCCCCACATCACTCCCTGTAATCTCATTTCCGTAAAAAATGAATTCTTTATTTACTTCAAAGGGAGTTATAGTTACATCATTAGTATTGAATTGTTTATAAGCACTCATCTAATGTTGTTGTAGGTTAAAATGTTAATTTCGCTCTAATCAATAGCTCTCTAGTAAAGTCTTTTAATAAAGGTCTTGAAAGTTTAGCTACGGCTAGAAGTTCTTGATTTGAATTATATAATCCTATGGTAGTTATATAAGTTTGAGGGTTGTCTATAAAAGAGTTATATAATATAGTTCCAGTTGAACCCGATATGAATGAAGGGTTTGTAGAGTAATTATATTCATTATTTCTACCTCTCACAAATATATAATCTGAAGATAATGTTTCTTTACTGTTAAGAGTAAATTCACCAGAGGCATTTAAGGCTTCATATAAAAGTTGAGGGTTATTATTGTTAGTATTTGAATTTCTCAAAGTACTTAAACCAACACCTCCGGCGGCAATAGAACCATTTAAAGCTTCTCCACTTAATATAATTAAGCCTACATCTGGTAATAACCAACCGTAAGAACCTGAATTTATAGTCCAACCATTATTATTAACTCCAGTATAAATTGTTCCTGATGATCCCGATACTATATTATATCTTCTTCCCGCGTCTGTAAATACAGCACTTCCATTGAGAGAGCTATCATCTGTAAGAGATATTTCATTTGCGGAACCAGAGAGTTTTAATGTCATGGTTCCGGGTAATATTGATTCTTTGTATCCTGCTCTCTCTATGGGTAAAGCATAAAAATATCCAGATGTTTGGTTTCCAAATACAAAGCTAGAATTTTCATCCCCTAAGACTAAGGTTCTATATTGACCATAATTGGTTTTTGAAGGGGAAGCCCCATTAACTGCGGCGTTATAAAGACTACTTCCACTACCCTGAGAATCACAATAAGCTATACTAAATTGGCTTAATCCTTCTGTTCCTACTGTAGCATAAATGTTATAGTAGAATCTTCCGGTATTACTAGCCTCCTGAGTGGAGGATGTAAAGAATGAAGTTAATGTTGGGGAGTTTCCCTCCCATACTGTTGTAGTTATAGGTTCAGAGGCTATTAATAAATCTCTAGGGTCAAATTGGGTAAATGCCATATTGTTATTTGTTTTTTATTATGAAACTGTTTGGGTTGTGATTTTAGATATAGTAATTGGGATTTGAAGTCTAGCCCCACTATCTCTACCTATTACAGTTAAAGTACTATATAAAGAAGTGTCACTCCCAAATAAACTATTAACCCCAGTAGCTATAAGAGTTAAAGAAGTTCCTATAACAGCTCTAGAAATATTAGTTCCTATGGTTGATGAAGATTGGATTTGAGAATTATCCGTGGCTTTTCTTCCTATATTAACTCCTGTTCCTGTGATAGTGCTAAATAATCTAGCGTCTCCTACTATAAATTGATATCCTGAAGATTCATGAGTTGAATTATTTCCTAAATATGAAAGTGTTTGAGGTGTAATAGTTTTTTCTGAAGTTTGGAGCATAGTAATATTACCCTGACCAATAGATAAAGTAGGCATTTTTGAAGTCCCTCTAGGTAAAGTAGTAAGTTTATACTTCATTATCTGATTCTCATCGGGGAATGCTTCCAATAAAGGCATATTTTCTATGGCTTCTCCATAATATGCTGATCCTGAGGGATGTGTAGGGTTGAATAGAGTATAGTCTATTTCATCATCTGATAATGCGAATTGAGTAATTTTAAAAGTTCCATCACCTCTAGCCAGAAGTTCTCTTCCTTTTTTTGTTAATATCGCGTCTACAGTTATGAGTTGATTGTTAAGATAGCCCATGAATTTTTTATTTAATTGTTAATTTATTATAAATATGCGTTTTTGTTTTTTTCAACCAAATGAATTTTTCTCTTTTAATATATCAATTAAACCTTGTATATTATTCTTTTGTGTTATAGAGAAATCATTTGGTATTATAAATCCTCCCCCTGTTATATTATTATTACCTAATACTCCTTGGGGGGGTGTTTGGTATATTATTATTCTATTATCTTTTTCTTCTCTTCTTCTGATAATAATGTTATCTATTTCCCCATTTGCTATGTTTAAGGTTGAAGGATCAGGAGATACATTTATTTTATTGAATAAGGAAGAAGAATGTATAGTGTTTGTAGGGTTGGTAGGGCTGGAACCTGAATATTGGTATAGAGATCCTACCCCATCTTCACTTGATACTGAAGTTACTATGAATTCTTGAGTTATATGAGGCTGTTTAGCGCTCCCCCCCATTGGGAGATAAGTAATTTGTATTTCATCATTCTGTTTTATGATAAAAGGTAAAAGTTGGGTAGAATATCCAGCAATACTAGAAGAAGAAAAATTAAAGGTATGATAATTTTTATAATCCCCTTTTGAAGTTGAGAGAGATAATGAACTGTTTATAGGAAAACCTAATATATACCCTTCACCTAAAGAATAAGTTGTAGGTTGGTTTAACTCTAATACTGTATTAATAGAATTGATTAGACCTAATCCTGGACCATAAAAACTACATACTTCTCCTGTGGTGATATTTAATGATTGAGATACTTTTATATTACTTCCCCCTAATATAAAGCTATTGCTTGAGGTTATTAATAAGGGACCGTAAACTGTATTACCTATGGTATAACTTAATTCAAATCTATAAGTTTCTTGGAAGGATGAAGTCGTAAAGGACATTGCAGGGCTTGAATTAGGGAAATTATTAGGGGAAGGACCATATAGTCCTGTAGTAGTAGCCCCAATAATGTTATACTGTATTCCCCCTTGGAAAATTTTAGATTTTTTCTCTTTTAAAGTACTATAATTAATACTACTTGATATGTTAGAATCATATAAAATTAAAGAATCTCTATTTTTCTCAAACGCGCTGCTTACTATTTGCAAGAAATCTGAATTCCCTTTTGTTTTTAATGTAGGTGTGTTTATTTTAAAATTTGTAACGTTTATATCTTCTTGTGGTGATTCTATTAGGGTATCGATTTCAAAAATATAAGTTCCTTCTAGAGCTAAATTTGAATATGAACTTTTAAAGTGAGCAAAATATCTAGGGTAGGAATTTATAACAGATTCATTTCCATAAGAAACATCTCCATCCCAACTTCCACTATCACCATTTATAAAGGAGATTGATGAAGATCGGGGGGTATAATAATTATAATTTACACTTTTAAGCTTAGACCCTAAATATCGAGGTTGGGTGAAGGACTTCTGATGATAGTTACTATCTGGAGTCTCTACTCTAGAGGCTTTATTTTGTTTTATGAGATTTAGGTTAGAAGGAAGATGCATACCCGATTGATATTCTATAGATTGGATATGTTTACTTTTTCTTATCCCTTCATCATTATTAAGGAGGGCGTTGAAGTCTGAATTTGAAAATATAAAGTCTGAAGGAAGAATAGGAGAGAAGTTATAAAGCACGTTGGATGTTGTGGTTAAAGAGAAATCTGAAGATCCACTGTTTATTCTTCCATCAATATTATATTGGAAATATGTATTAGTATCGTCTGTGCTTTCTCCTTGGGATTCTATTAAATTATATTCATTATTTATGATAGATCCAGATAAGTTATATACCCCTTGAGATTGAGGGGTTCCATTATAATCTAAAGTTATTTGAAAGGTAGGGTTATTTGCTAAAGTATTAATATTATTAATAGTATCTCCCCCATTAAGACTTAACCTATTGAATATGAAAGAGGTAGGGATCCATTTAGCTATATCACTCCCTGAATTAAAGTATGTTAGGGGGTACATATTTACACTCGCCGTCCCTATATTATATATATTTTTAATATGGAAATCTCTTTGGGTTTTAAATGATCCTAAATATAAAGTTTTGGAGGCAAAACCACCTGAAGGAGTAACCAAACTAAAACTTGATCTGAAAAGTCTTCTATCTTTTTGATATTTGAATATTCTGTATTGTTTCGTATTTTGAACCCATAATTTATCATCTGTTGGGATGCCTAATAAGGAAGATGCTATTTTACCTGAAGAGGGGGTTCCCGGGAGGTAGGGGTCTACATTTCCTGTTTCTAAATCAAAATAAAAATAAGGTGCTCTTACATTTTGGGGGTATTTCTTTTCATTAGGGTATAAATAATCCCCCCATCCGGGAATTGTAGGGTTATCTCTTCCATCTAGAGTTTCAGGTTTGTTTTTTGTCCAAAGAGCTATTGAAGCTAAAGAATAAGTAGGGGCGGTGCGTGCTAAATATAAAGATAGTATTACAGCATCTGTTTCTGGTGGGGGATTATTTGTCATTAATTCTTCTATCTCTAAAGCTGACGTATAATCACTACTCACGTAATAATGGATATCTACTGAATATGAAGGGTAATTTATACTTGAAGTTATTAGAGTATGATAGAATATAGGTTCACCTTTAAAGGAAGAATATGGGTTATTAAAGAGAGATTGGGTTGTTATAGGAAGTTCAGTTCCTTCATATTCTCCATTATAAAATTCTTTTTGTGTATCTTCAATTTTTTCTATTATTCCTATAGGCGTATGTTGGGATGAAGTATAAGATTGATTAAATGAAGGATTATTATAAGGATTTAATACCCCCCCAGGGCCTTCAGTAAAGGAATAAATTTCTGTAGGAGGGATTGAGGCTGTTATTTCAATATTTTTAAATGATATAGATTCATTCATCGATGAAGACGAATTAGTTGCCACCTTAGTATTTATAGTAAATTGGGTGGGGTGGACTCTATTTCTTTCTAATAAATGTTGTTTAATTATTATACCAGTATTAACTTTAGTTCTGGCGGGGGTATAGGCTTTTATTGAAGAAAATAAGGAATTATCATAATATTTGATAAGACGTATATAGTCCTGTAAATTACCTTTTGAGTATTTTTTAAAGTATTCCTTGGCTATTACTCTAAGTTGAGGGTAAAATACTGAACCTGTAGTCATGAATCTAGGATCTCCTAAAGTATCTGATATAAAGTTATATCCAAGAGATTGGATAATATCATCATTCACTTCATCTTGAGGGGAGAATCCTACCTCTAACATCGTTGTATCTTCTACATAACTCCTACTTACTTGATAATCTTGTTGTATAGAAGTTTCTCTAGATAATAGATTTCCATAATATGGATTATTCTTTATTTGGATTTTATTTGAAATCTTATTATTAACCCCAGAAGAAGGTTGGTTCATAAAATAAACCTCAACATTAGAAGTACTTAAATCCCCACTAGAAGTTAATTCTGAAGTTAATGAATACCCTGATGTTACTACTCCATCATATATGAAAGAGCCTGTAATTAAAGAAGGAACTTCATTATATGTAGAAGGATGTGATGAAGAATAGTATGTAGTACTAACCCCTGAAGGTAAAGTGAATTTAGTTTCAAGTTCGTTTCCTAAAGGGGCTCTAAAAGCCAACATATCAAAAGAACTTTCTGGACCTGTAACAGAATTACCTTCTATAGATTCAGGGTTCATTACAAAACTATTAAAAGAATTTCCGTTCAGAGGTTTTGTGTAATATCTAAGTTCTTGGAAAGATCCTGTGAATTGTACCCCTGAGACATTTAATATTTTAGTAGTACCTTTTATTTGAGTACCATCTTTCCCTCCACCTAACAATAAACCTACACCAGCACCAGAAGATGTAGATTCAAACATGGTATTATATAATTGAGCCCCCGCATCAGAACTACCTGTAATTATGAAACTAGCAGAAGCTTGGAATCCTAAAGAATTTCCATCAGAACCATTATATTGTTTATTTTTAGCATATAAAGTATAAGTAATATCATTAGCACTACCTTTAGTAGTAGCTCCTTCTCGTTTCAATAATACACTCCACCATCCCTTATCGAAGAAGGGTAAATAAATATCATCACTTTCTATAAAATTCCCACTATTATCCCCTAATACAAAATTTAAAGTTCCATATTCACCGTAAGGGTTTGAACCTGTACCTTGATAGTTCCCTAAAGATTGAGTTGCATAATTTAAAGTTATACCAAAACCACATCCATCAGAAGTTGAAGAATTTAAGTTAGATATTAAAGATTGAGTGAAATGAGATTCATCAGGAATTCCTAAAGTTTGAAATCTAAAAGCTATAGATGAAGGTACATTTCTTTCCCCTTTAAGGAATGAACTATAAGTTTCTTCCCATGGGGTTATTAAAGTATAATATGAAGCATTAGAATTAGTTTTAAAAGCATAACTAAATCTGTTATACCAATCATCATAATCATTGTCATTATCTTTATTCTTACCTCCGAATTCATTTATTCTAAGAATAGTATTAGGTATTCCCCAAACGTTTATAAGCTGTCTTAACCCCGAAATTGTACCTTTTTTCTTTATTAAATATGAAAGGTTATGATAAAGACGTTTTAAAATTTCTTTATTTATTTTATCTAAAGCGTAAGGAAATGATTGGATTATATTAGGGGTACTTCCACTTACATTTACGGCTATATAATCATTTATAAATTCACTCCCCGTGGAGGGGGCATAATATCCATCATTTTCCCCTATTAACCCTATGAAATTATCTGTATTTTTTGATGTGACTGAAGTAAATCCTAAACTGTCTATAGCATCTTTTATTAACCCTAAAGGAAGACCTTGGTCTAGATTGTTAGTTGTATTATATCTTTCACTTAAAGCTTTAGTATACATCCAAACTTCATCAAAATGTTGACCTACCATATTAGAAAATTCTATATATTGGTTATTGTCATCATTGTCTCTTATAAATTCTGGTATTGTATAATATAACCAGTTTTGGTTTTTATTATCATAAAGAGATGCTGATAAAATATATCCTCCATAATATTGATGGTTTTCTATATCATTTCCCATCCAGGTTAACACTTGGGTACTTCCTGTATTTAAAAGAGTATAGGGGTAATTAGACCCAGTTTTAGGATATGAAAATGAAGAACTGTTATAATATTGATAGTATTCAAAATCATCAAAGTTCTTTATAGTATTTTCTATCCTAGAATAAAAAGAATTTATTGTAGGAGAAGAGGAAGTTGTTGAGGTTAATAGGCTAATTTGATCCTCCCAACCTTGTATATTTGATACTTTTTTATAAAAATTATTTATTCTTGATTTAGCAGAAGAAAAGTTAACAAACTCATTGAAAGTACCATATGAATAATTAGGGGTGATTTTAACCCCCTCATCTTTTAATATTTTTAAGAGGTTGAATTTTGAAGCTGAAGAATTGGTTTCCATCAAATCATTTTCTGATTTCAATTCAGTTGATGGGTTCTGTTTAGCTTTGAAATCAAGGTTTGTGTTTGGGCCTTGTAAATATGTTATATTTTTTCGTTGTGAGGGGTCTGTAGATAGAAATGTAACTTCATAAGCTTTACTCTCACCTACTTTTATAACTACATTAAGTTCATCTTTAACATTATAGTTTGAGGGAAGGGGTTGGTATAATTTAACTATAACTTTCCCATCATCTTCATTTCCTACATAATCTATATTAATACCTATAGAATAATTATTATCCCCTAAATTAAGATAAAACTCATCAAAATAAGGACTTAAACCTTTTAAAACTTGGGAACCAGATTGAATATTTTCTAATTCTTCCTTCAGGGTTTTTACTAAAGGAATTATATTCTTTGAATTTATATAATTACTCTTTAAAGATACCTCTGTTCTATCCGAAGATATTTCGTTTATATAATATTTTTTGTCTTGAGATGATCCTAATTTATATTTAATGAAATTATAAACCCCATAAAGTTTACCTCTATCGAATCCCAATCTAGATAAATCATAGTCAGGAGATACTATTATAGAATTGGTATTGGTTTTTCCCTTTATGCTAGTATTAGAACCATCAACCGACCAACCTGTATATGAATAGTCTGAGTGTAGGGTTTCTTTGTTAGAATCATAAACATGAAATTCCATAGTATCTTCCCCTGGATCATAAGACCCTTCCAATTCATAGTTCGGAATTAGGGTTTGATCAATATTATTAAAACCCCCTTTAGATAAAAGATAGGGATTAATAGTATTTATTGAAGAAGAAATATTATTCATTGTTTATTATAGTATTAGTAAATTCCTCTATTAAGGATGCAGTTTCTTTTCTTAGTTCTAAGTTTTCATTTCTTAAATTATCTATTTCTTCTAAAAGGGCGTTAATTTCATCTTGGTTTGGGGTGAAATCTATATGTTCAGTACTTTCTTTTACCAAATATTCGTGTGAATTATTATCCCCATATTTAGGGATCTCGAAAAAGAGCTTGTTATATAAGGTAAAAAAGTCCTCTACGTTAGCCAAGTTGACATCGAAAAAATTAGGGTCTTTAACTTCCTTTAACTCTTTAAATGAAGCATCTACTGTCTTATAGAATTTTGATTTATCAAAAACGTTTCTATTTAATTTTATATCCATATCACTTTTCTATTTTAAATCTAATATCTTCATTAAAAGTTTTTGTTACTCCATCTAATGTAGTCTTTATCAGTATTGTATATTCTCTATAAGGTTCTAACCCATCCATATAAACATCAAAATAACTAGATACAGGATCTGAGCTTATTTTGGTATATAAATTATCAAATTCTACAACAAATTCATTAGTCCCAGTATCTTTTATAGCATACCAAGATGAATTACCTGGTAAGTAATAATTTTGAGAATAGAAAGAAGAGGTTGAAAAAGTTCTTGTTGGGTATTTTGGAGTTGCAGATACTCTAAATCTAACTATATCTTCCATATAGTATACTTTTTCATTATTATATATAGAAATAAAGGATTGAGGATCACTTAAAATTGTTTGAGTAGATGAACCAGTATTAAAGGAGTAATCATCCCATCTAAATTCTAGTTCTGGTGGGTAAATAGTATGTGTATCTATTGAGAAATAACGCATAATTACGTCATTATTTAAATTGTCTATGAATTCATCACTATCTCGTTGTTTTATTAAGAATCCTTGGTTTAACACGCCATCTGAAGGATTAATAGAATTACTATACCATGTTTGGACTGTTGTAGTTACATCTACTTTTATATCTTTCTCATCAGAATAAGAAAAGCTTTGGGTTTGTACTAAGTTCAACCCTAAATTAGATCCTGTATACCAGTTTCCTCCTCCAGGAAGAGAAGTTTGGAATGAAGAAGTCACATATTCTGGTAAACTTGAAGTAGGCCATAGAGAGGACCCTTGATAATCTAAATACCTCCAACTAACACCATTAGTTACTTGAGGGGAATCCCCAAATTGACCCGTACCCATACCCCAATCCCCCGATATTGGATAGAAATATAGTTTTTTATCTAAATTCAAACCCGTTAATAAGGCCATTTTGTTTTTCAAATAAACAACAGAGGAAGATGAATTGATTTTATTATCTATAATACCTACAATCTCCTCCGTTGAAAATTTTATTAAATACCTGCTAACTTGAGGATATGAATCTCCCATATAAGTTGAAGCTTCCAATATAGGATCTAACCCTGAATTAGCATCAGGATATTGGGTGTATAATGTAGCATCCTTTTCAGGAAAGATCTTGTAAATTGCCATTTAAATGTTTTATGTTTTAAAAATTAACTATCCTTCCCTTTATATCATTATTAGGAAACTTCACTTCAAATATCATAGGGTCTATTGAAGGGTAAACCACACCATCTATAGCCGCTCCCTTAATATCATATGCAAAATTACTATAACCTAAAACTTCTTCTGTTAAATTGTGGATTTCAACTAATTTTACAGTTTGAACCCCTTCTACTTTATCTAAAAGAACATATAAGTCTCTCAATATTATAGGTTCATTTATTTGCCATTTATCTATTTGGAAATGTTCTTGAACTCTGTCTATACATTTAGTAAGTACTTCACTATTGTTATAAGATGGGAGGGTAATTATATTAAAATTTATACCTATATTAATAATAAAGGCATCTTTAATTCTAATAGAATCATTTATCATTCTATATTCTGATAGATATGTTTTTAAGTTGTTTTTAATTAAAGGTGAAGCTATTCTTAAGTTCTTATTATTATCAAAAGTCAGGATATAGAGATCTAGGACAGTAGGAAGTTCTCCCAACTGGTAGTCTCCTACTTTACTTTGAGCGGTAAAAGCTTTAGCTATAGAACCTAAGTTTGAAGGCATAGATAAAGCCCTAATTAAATAATCTGAAGTAGTTACACTTCTTAATTGATTTTGGAAATTTCCTAAAGCCTTAACTTTTAAATCCTCAATGGTATCTCCATCAGACCCCCCATCTGCTGCTAGGGCATTATTAGATGCTAAAGAATTGAATGTTATGTCAGCTAATGAAGAGTTAGATAAATTAGGATTATTAAAGGTAATATTGCTAGTATCCAACACTGATAGAGAACCAGCCTCAACGTTGGAGGTGATTCCTCCCCCTGTAAGATATCTAACAGTTAATGTTATGTTAGAAGGTGATATTCCATAAGTTTTAGTATACATGAAATTCAATGGAGAGAATGCTGTGGTTAATTTGTCTTTCTCAAAAGGAAGTCCTAAACCTACATTATCAGGGTTTGGGGTGATTTCCTCATCACTATCCATAAAGGATCCTGCTCCAAATTGGATTTCTAAAGTAGTTGGATTTATAAATCTAGAGGCAAATCTCCTTTGGGTTTGTTTTAGCTGTAATATATAAGGGGATGATGGATCGGAAGTATATAGAGGATCATTTACGTTTGTATTTCTTATATAATCAAATACACTTTCTTGGGCCAAGTTTGGTACTTCATACCAAGTATTTCCTTCACTATCCACAGCATCTAATATTCCTATTATGTTGGAAGCATTTAGGGTCCTACTATCAAATTTAACTGGAGAGTTAAAGGAAAATGTAGTTGTATTAATAGTAGAAGAAATAGATTTCCTTGTTTTCTTTAATAAGAAAGATGTAGGATCATCTCCTGATATTTCATATATAGTAGTTTCCGTAGGGTCGAAAGAAGAAGATGAGGAAAAATCTAAAGGATCCTCAATTATAAATTTAATGTTAGAGTTTGAATTTGAAGATATTTGAGTGTTTTGAGGGATAGTAAGACAATATGAAAAGTCTGGTACGTAAGAAGAAGCACTTAATATAGAAGGTAATGTTTGGTAAAAGTCTACATCTACAGAAGAGGCTGTAGTAGTTTTCGGTTTATATCCTAAAAATTGAGACATTTGATATACATTTTCTATTTGTCTAGAATGTTGTATAAATGTTTCTTGAATTTGGTTATCTAGGTAAAAAGATAAAACATCCCCTACATAAGAAGCCATCTCTATAAATAACATCCCCGTTGATGAGGGGGAAAAATCATTATAAGTATCAGAAAAATATGTTTTTGAATACTCTATTAAGGAATTCTTAAAACTGTTAAAGTCTTTATTTATATATTTTATGTCTTTAGTAGAATTTGCCATTTTATTTTAAAACGATATTAAATGAATCTTTTACATCCAACCTAGAGATTTGGTAATCTAATCTAAATTCAATTGTATTAAAATTTGGGGAATTATTAAATGCTATTTTTTCTATTATAACGTCGGGGAAATATCTCCTTATATCTTCTTGAATTCTTTCCTTTAATTCGTCTGTAGTATAATCTGTTATGTTTTCAAACAGTAAAGTTTTTAAATCAGAACCAAAATTAGGGTTAAATACTCTTTCTCTTTTATTAGTTAATAAGTAATTAATCAAATTAGCTTTGGTTTGGTCCTTGGTTTGGTAAGTAGTATTAAAAACGGCATTCCCGTTTAAAGGGAAGCCAAAACCTATCCCTTTATGTAGAAAAGTATCTATTGGATATTTATTAGGTAAAAGCTGAGCCATTATTTCCCAATAAGTTGTTTAATTACATCCATACTTACCTCGCCTGAAGGTAAAGTCCCATTTATTATATCCATCCCTCCTAAGGGAGAGAATTGTGGAAGATCCTTAGTAGTTAAAGATATTTCTGTTTGATCTATCATATCTAGATATAATTTTCTCTTTTCAGATTCAGTTAAGGTTGATTTGCTGATTTCTTTTTTTTCATTAATAGGGGCCTTTCCTTGGGATAAGGCCTCAATAAGGAAAGTTTTAATTTCCTCTTGAAAAGCTTCTTTAACCGCTTCTTTAATTATTTTTTTAAAAGTTTTTGTTTTCATTTGTTATAAATATTAAGTAATTAAATTTTTAAATAGGAAGAGATAGCCAATTAATATAATTATTTAAATAAAACTGGAAGGATTGGGATGAAATATTTAAATTTAAATCCTCTACCTTATCCCATTTATATAAAGAATCATCCCAAGTGAAAACTCTCTTTCTTATTTCATAGAATAAAACACCGCCTAATTCTTCATAAGTTATTACTGTTTGGTTGTTTTCCCCAAAATCATTAAAAGGATATAAATTAGGAGTATATGTAACCCATTCATTATTTTGGAATTGATATAAATATGTAGTATTAGGAATAGGTCTTATTTCATCTACAAATCCAGGAACACCAAAAGGAACATAAGCATTTAAAGGAATAACTCCAGTTTCAGCCAATACCCTCCCATCAGATAAAATACGAAATTCACCTACTATAAAAATATTATTTACTAGTAAAGCATTATATCCAGAAATCCCAATACTATTATATATTTTTTTAAAGGATAACATCCATCTACTTAAAGTTGAATTCCAAAGATATCTTCTTATTTCTAGATTTATATTATTATTTACATTTATAGAAGATTCTAAAACCTCATATGTCTCTTTAATTTCCCCTTCATATTCACCTGGAAAACTGAATGGATAGTTTGAAGGAGGTATTGTATAATTACCCCCGGAAAGTATTACAGATTCTTCCCAACTGTTGTGGGATTCATTTATTATATCTTCTAATTCAAATGGAGTTTGAGGGTATGCTAAAGATTTGTCTATAAGATCCCACTTCTTAGTAAAAATATCAAATTTATATTTTCTTAAAGTAACTGTATAAGATTGGGGGTTTTCTGTAGTTATGTTAGTATTAGAAACGTTATAGTTACTGATGGTATTTATTATTTGATATAGTTGTCTTATTTCTAAAGCTGAAGTTCCAGGGGTAGTAAAGGGAAAATAAAAATTTAAATCACCCTCGAAACTTTGATCAACTAACTCATAATCGGTTATAGAATCTATCATAAATTTGATCTCGTTAACTAGAACTTCTAATGTTGTAGAATATGAATAGGTTCCTTCTAAAGTATTATATACTATTTCATTGGGGTCTTTCTTTCCTTCGACTCTTCTGGATAATAAATTTAAAGGATTATTATCATTGGTTTGTAATGTAATTTTATATCCTTTATAAATTAGGGGATCATAAGTATTAGGTTGGAGTTTTTCTTCAAGTATGTTACTATGAATTATATTTAAATCTTCTGAAGGAAATAGGTTACTTTGGGCTGTTATATTTCCTATCTCTTCTATTAGTTCTAATTTTTCATCTTCTGATAGGGAAATAGCTAATTCAGAAATACATTTATCTAATAGTATGTCTAATTGTTGCAGTTTAGAGGTTATATTATTTACTGATTGAGATATTTCTTTTAAAACCGTTGGGATGATATTTATAGTTCCTTTTCCGCTTTTTATTAAGTCTCCTAGTTTATCTAAAGCGTCCGCCAATATTGTTATTACGTTAATAGGAATACCCACACCAGCAACCGCCACAGGAACGGGGATTGATTTTATTACTTTTATAGCTATATCTACTGAAGTTATTAAGGTCTTCGCTGTAGTAGATGTTTTATTTAAGTTTGATGTTATAGAAGTAATATTAGATAGGGATGATTGTATTTGGTTTTTTTGTTTTACTATCCTTAATAATACATCTTTGATTGGGCAACTATCTTGAAACTTGTTTAAAATATCATCTATAGCTATATCAAATCTTTCAGTACTTTTTATTACTTTAGATATACTATTAATTACTATTTTGGATAAGAGTATAGACATTATTTAGATTTACTTACTTTTGATTTATAAGTTTCTAATTTATTAATCATATTTTGAGCTTTTACCCCTAATTTAATAGCAGGGGCGGGTATTGAAGCGTTAACAACATTAGGAGGACCTGCACCTATAGGGGTAGATAAAGCATTACTTATAGATACTATCCCTTTAAGAACTTCTTTTAAGTCCTTAAAAAACTTATCCCCCAATATCATAGATTCAGTAGCGTCCTTAGACCCTAATAATACCTTTTTAGAATTGACTATATGTAATGGGGAATCTATATTTACACTCTTTATTGAGTTTAAATTTATAGACTCATATGAAGAAAATAATATTGAATCTTTTTTAGCATTTATTAAGATTCTATCACTATTTATTATTACCTGTTCTTTATTAAATTCTGATGGTTTAATAGGAGGGTTTTTATATGAAGAATAGTCATTGCTAACTACTTCTATTGGGATTTTTTGGGTTGAAGTAAACCAAATACTAGATCCATTTTTATTTATATCCTCAATTTGAGGTACCCATGGGGAGGATGATTCTTTATATTGTTTATTTTTTATAATAGTTATAGGATCTCCATTTTCCCCTTCTGAAGACCAATAGTTTATTATGTTTTTTCCTTTTACAGTAGACCCAAATCTTATACTTTGACCCCATCTCCCTTCATATATTATATCTCCTTCGTAAGGGTAGGAATTTCTTATATCATCCTTTTCTTTAAAGCTTTCACCAAGAAATATGTTACTACTATTCCCTACAATTTTATTAAAAGACCCTAATGCCGTTTGTTCATAATCAGAAGAAGGGGAATTATAAACCCCATGGATGGGGTCTGGTATTGCGTTATGATGGGAGCTGTTCCATATGTTTATAGGATGAAAATAGTAGTAAGAACCATCATTAACATCCCTTTGAATATTATTGTTAGGTAAAGATATTACATAAACTGTTTCATTTATTAATGGATAATTTTTTATATTAGGAAATAAAGGTTTGGCGAAAGAATTAGAAGTAAGATCTTTAGATGGGTTTGGGGAGTTTAAACTAGAAAAAAATATAGCCCCTAAAGAATCCCATCCACCATAATCGTTAAAAATTTCTGGATGGGTCTTATCATTTAAAAAAACATATCTAACCCTAGCAGAGAAAATTCCTAATGGTGGGGTTTTTATTCCCTTCTCATGTAGTAAACTCCCTAAACCATAAATAGACTTTTTCATTTTACTTGGATGGGGGGGAAAGTTTCTCTAATTCCTCCATTAACTGTTCTTTTTCTTCTTCAGATAATGAGAAATCAGATTCTGAAGATGCATTTTGGAATGCTTTTTGTATTATCCCTGCCATTTTAAGGAGGGCATCATCATTTTTTACCCCTATATCCATATAATCTTTTATTAAGGGGACTAGGAGGGTAGCATCTCCTATGTCTTGCATAAGGGGTTTTAGTTGGTTGATTAAGGTAGTAACTTGGGATTGTCTAGCTTTTTGGTTATTGTAGATTTCCTCTAATAAACCCCCAAAGGTTTTATTTTTAAATAATTTTTTTCCTAATATATCCATAACATTCTATATTTTGTTTATAAATATATAACTTTATTAAAGGAAATAATCATTCTCCCTATAGAACTCATATTTTTCTTTAAATAGGGTATGGAGTTTTTTAGCTATTTTAGTAATTTTAGGGGCGGGAACATCTATTTTTTCCCTAATATTAATATATAATGCTTTTTTATTAAAAATATCTATGTTATGTCTAAACCTAAACAGATCTAAAATTGCGTCTGCTATAATAGCTTCTTCTAATTTAGGAAATATGGTATATATTTTTTTAGTACAATATAAAATATATTCATCTATAAAAACTGATAGGAGATCATTTTCTACATATTCTGAAGTGAGGGTAGGAGAAAGGTAATGATTTTCATTAAAATTCATTGTTTTTTCTTCTATTTCTTTAACTAAATCTTCAGTAACTAAGGAATCATCATCCGAGGAATTATTGATTGTGTTAAAAGATATGTTTTTTATTTTTGAAGCATAATTTTGTTTATTATATGCTATCAACCATCTTTTTATTATAGTCCCAAAATAAGAATAAGCTTTGGGGGGTGTTAGTTTCTGTAATTCTATGAAACATTCAGGGGATACTGTGAGATCAATAATAAAAACATCAATATCCTCTTGGGAAATTATATCTCTATCCCCTATAAAAGAACAAAAATCCCCAGAATAGGATTCATTAAATTTTTTGGTGATGGTTTTTAGGATACGATCTTGGATATTCTGTTTATGACTATATAAGTGAATCTTAGTAAGAAGAACTGTTATTATCTCATGTTGCAGGTCTTCTAAATTACTTACTTTAGTGTTATAGAATTTAAAGGTATGGATTATATTTTCTGTAAGCTTGAAAAAAGGATAGTGTATGCTTTCCTGATATATTTTACTTTTCTTAGCTTTACTCTTGGTGTTATTATAATCTATAATAGCCCTTTCTGTAGCTTCTGTAAAATATCTTCTTTTTTGTTTCTTACTTTTTTCTTGTCTTATTATATAATCCATGAATGTTTTTTTACTTAAGGGTGAAATTGTTGAGTAAAGATTGTATATCTTTAAGTTGTTTAAAGAAAAAACCTACTTCATCATCAGATTCGAAAGCACCTTTAGCACCCACCTTGTTTAATTCCTGGTTAGAAATTTCTATTATTTTAGATATCTCTGAGAGGTATATTAAATATCCCCTTAATACTCTCTCCTGAGATTCTATTTTTCTTAATGAATTTATATTAACAAAAATAGAAATTAACGAGATAACACTTAAAATTACTATAGTTACAATTATTTCTGTACTCATATACTATCAAATATATCTTTTAAACCTTGACTTTTTATAGACCCTAGAGCTTTAGACTTCATAGGGGTTTTCTTTTTGTCTAAGGTAGGGGAGATAGATGAGGGCTCCAAATTCGAATTAGAGGAATCCTTATTTAATTTAGGAAGCCATTCCATTTCAAATTCTATTCTCGCGGCCATTAAATCAGCTTGATGGAGGATGAAGGGAATAGAAGTTCTAGGTTTAGTTTCTGCATTCCAACCCATCAGATATTTTTTATTAGCTTCATCATATAACCCATCATGAGTCTGTATAGCTAACATTTCATTAAAAGTATAAGGGATATTATTGGATTGAAGGAGGAATAGAGATCTATCGGGTACTGAAGCGAAAGATACTTTATTATTAAACATATAGTCTTCTCCTAACTTATCTTTCCTCCATTGATCAGTTTGAGGGATGTATGAAGCGTTTGATTCATCTCCTATTTTTCCTAAATCATGATTGATTGCAGAGAATATTAGTTCTTCATAAGTGAATGTAGTCATATCACAACCAAAAGATTCCCACACCTTATACAAGGCCATAGATCCTTTAATAACATTATTTACATGATAGATATAACCTCCCGGGAAAGCTGAATGATATTCTTTCTTATTAGCCGCTGGATATAATATTATTCTATCTTCATAAGATTTATAGAAAAGTAATAATTTTTCCTTTCTAGGTTCTGAGATATATGTTTCTATATATTCTAAGAATTCGTTCCAATTATGTAGAATTTGTTCTGGAGTTAATTTCATTATTTTTTATTTTTATATAATTATTTTCAGAATGATGGGGGTAAATCTCTATAGATTAGAATTTTTAAATCATTTATAGTAGAATAAAGAGTTTCATATTCTTTCTTATCCTGTTCACTATGATTTGATAGAGCATATTTTAGATATTTCATCTTATATTCTATCTGATCAAATCTTTTTTCTATTAATTCCTTATTCTTCATATTATTTTTATTTCCTTATTTTGAGAAGTTATCAAGGATATCTTTGGAAGCCAAACTATAATTTAAATTCAGCGAAGAATTTTTATAATTTTATAAATACTCCCACATTTCTCATATTCCTCCCGCTTTTCAAAATAAGAAAGGATTTGTTCTAGGGACCTTTTGAAAGAAGGTTTTCCGAATTTTTTTAGAGCTAAAATATGATATGGATTAACAACTTCAAACCTCTCAATATATTTCAGACATAGGTTATATACTAATATTTCTTTCTGTTCACTATCAAACCCCCCACCTTTAATTTTAACTTTAAGGATGGTGGGATAGTTTTTTAATAGTTTAATGACTAAATTCATCCAATATATAGGATTATCCTCTATATCCCCAGAAGGGAAATTTTTTAGAGGATCCTCTACATAATCCATATTTAGTTTTTCTTTATCCATTTATTATAAATATGGATTTAAATTTTTCTGTTTTCCTTAAAATATCTCCTCAGATCCCATTTATATTTTTCAGCTATTGTTTCAGCTTCTATTTCTTGGGGGTGGTCTTCGTAACCATATTCTTCTAAAAGTTCATTATAGACCCACATATCTTGAAGGTAATGAATATATTCATGAATAACAGTATCACATATATTTATTAAAGACCCTCTAGGATTTATTATCATAGTATTTATAGGTCCATCATATATTCCTTGATAAACACCATACTTATCCTTCCCTTTCCTTATCCTAATCTTCAACTCCTCATCAATAAATTCAGACTCCCCAAATTTAATCTTACACCACTTAACCATTAAGGTTATATCTTTTCTTCCTAACGAGGATTTTCCCATATAAAAAATTTAATTATTACTATAAATATAAGTAAAAAAATTTGAGAGGCCAAACCTGTTTTTGGTGGATATGTTATAACATAAACATAATGTTAAATATCAACATAAAATCCCGCCCTTTAACGGTGAATTAGGCCGTTATAGCGGCTACCTATATAGGTTCGATAATATATGCGAGGAAGTAGAGGTAGTGGTTTAAATCGAGGATTTTTAATATATAACCCCCAAGGAATTCAATGTCTCAATGTTTAAACCCCCCACAGGAAGGCCTTGATCCTTCTGATATTTTAGGAGAGCGGCTCTTGTTGAAGGCCCTAACATTCTGTCTGCCCCTCCTGAACCTAAATCAAACCCATTAGAAATTAAGGCCCTTTGAATGTTCCCAATTGTTCCTATTGTTAATTTATCTTCACAAAGGACTTCTCTCCATTCCGTATATGATCCCTCTTTAACCATAACACTATCTATAACCGTTTCATATTGGCTGGGGATATAACATTTGGGGTAACATTTTCCTATTTCAGGGTTAAATGTATTCTCCTCATTAAAAGGATTGATCTGGGAGAACAATCCTGTATTAATTATTAACAGTATATATAAGAAAAAATATTTCATGATTTTTTAATCTTTTTAGCTTTGGTATTTGCTTTTCACTAGTTTCAATATTAGGGATTTTTTCCTTTAAATTTTTTATTATACATATTAGGGTTTTATTACTAATTTAATTTTTAACATAAGACATAGCTAAAGCAAACAAATCAGTATTTACTTTGATGTCCTGGTTGAAGTTCTTGATTTTTCTTGCTTTCCTGACTTTAGTCCCTGCAATGTATTGGAAATCTCCTTCAATTAATTTTTCTTGAACTATATTAAATACCCTCCATAAATCATTTCCCTTATCTTCTTTTCTGACGGGGTCAACTAAATCCATATAGTTAATAGATATTCTCTTAAGATCATCTTTTTTGAATCTTATTTCAAGAGCTTCTTTAGCAAACTTTACAATTTGGTCTTGGTTCAATTCTGCCTGTTTCATCCTATTCATTGATTCTACAGTTAAGGGAAGATTTTCTACCATCTCATGAATCTCTTTTTGTAATTCCTCAAAAGAATATCCCATATGTCTTATTTTTACATCCCCAAACTTTTCAGTAGCTATAACTAAACCATTGGAACAAATTAACCTAAAAAGCCCGGGGGTGAAAGTGAAAGCATTTTTACCATCATGAGAATTAGTAAGGAGAATTTGAGGGAAAACATCATCCCCATCTTCCCCTGTTATTACTATATCCTCATTCCTAAAAATAACTAAATGTTTTTGAAACCCAATCCCTACCCTAGATTTAACTTGTTTAACTTCATTCACCCCCCATCCAAGGGTTTTCATATCATCTATAACTTTTATGGTGGGGATATGAGTATAATGTTTAGACACACCTTCAGATGGTTCCTTTGTAAAGATTGAAGGAGCCATAATTAACATTTGGGTTGGAGTAAGAAATTTTTGAGTTTTCATAAGTTTAAGATTTTATATATACCTAAATATAACATCCTTATCCGTGATGGCCAAATTGAGGTTTACGTTATAAATGGTAAAGGACCCCATTTTTTGGGGTCCTTTTTTATCTCTTCAATAAATGATGTTTTTTGTTTTGGTTCCCTTATGTTAATAAGGGTTACTTATTACACCAGCCCCACCATTTGACTTAAATGTAATTTTGGTAAATTGAGATATCGGTAAGTTCACAAGCTGTCCATTATTTATTCCTTGACAAAATAATGATGAGATATTTGTTGTGTTACCTATTTCATACCCTTGCATATCAGAATTTAGTAAAGTAAAAGATGTGTTAACTCCCTGATAGTTTATTGTAACGGGTTCTGCTTCAAGAACAGATTCTTGGAATATTTGAGTTACATCTGGAGGATATGATTGTAGATAACCTGTACCAGTAAATACTGATTGTGATGATCCTTCTCCTATCCTTATAAAGCAATACCTTTTGAATCTTAAAGTATCCCCTAAATTATGGATTGCCTCACATTCTAGAGTCCATAAAGCTCCAGAATAAAGCCTATTTTGGGTGTCTTTGAAAGGGTTAATATCCCACGTTCCTATATTTCCTATATTAGGATTCCCAAACACTTTGAAATTTCCATACCCCTGGATGTTATTAGTTGTTAATGTTTGAATTAAAGTTTCACCAGTTATTGTAACCGATTGTCCTATTAGACCATTATCTATAACATAGATCCAATTCAAGTTTTCGTTACCTATTTTAGTAAATATTATTACGGAATAATTACGATCTTGATAAGGTGTATCATACCAGTAAGCATAGTATTTCTGTCCTGATATAGTATCCATAGCACCCCTCAACTGTCCATTAGGTTTCCCTCCAAAAATCATATTTGAGAGAGTGAGTGGGTCTTGTGGGGATGAATATATTATATAAGGATAATATTGTCCAAACCCATCATAATAATCTGCTATATTTGTGTCTAGAAGCGTTAGGGCTTTTTCCCCTTCATTCCAATCCCAATCATATAGATCTATGGGTCTGTTCCTTTCTGATGTCTCAATGAATGTTTGGTCTTGATTTGGAATGTTGGATGATTTTTCACATCCAAAAGTTCCGGTCATGACCATAACCATGAATATAAATATTCCAGTTATTATGGTTGTTCTTTGAGGTTTAAAAACCCCATCTTTATTTTCAAAAATGTTCATTTGTTTTATTTATTTATTAATTGTAACAGGGTAAGATAACCTCCCCTAGATTTTCAGTTTGTATCTTAATTTGGAGTTTGTATTTATCATCAATTTGAATTGAATCATATCCCACAAACCCACCGTATATTTCTAGATAAGTATCACAATCATAGAAATATATTACTTTATTGTTTTTCTTGTTAGTATGCAATATTGAAGTTTTATTACACAATTCTTCAATTTCATATTCATACCCTTCAATAGAATCATCCTCTTGTAAGGTAGAAAAATAATATAAGAATAAGGAAATGGCTATTAACCATAAAATGCACCCCTTAATTATATATCCTATTTCTTCCTTCATTTAGGTTTATGTTTGTCCTTTCTAGAATATTTCTTTTTATTCTTATAAGGTGGGGGAGTCCTTAAAGCATTCCTCCACTCCTCAAGTGTCAATTCTCTAATTTTTAAAGTTTTATCTTCCATAACCTACGGGTTGAAATGGTTTTACTCTCTGAATGAAATCCATCAACATATTATGTTGAAGATGATGTATATGAAAGGAATTTGATTCTTGATAAAAGAAGGCACATTCCCTCAACCTTCCATAGCTCTTCTGTCTTAAAACTATTATGAGTTCTTCTTTAATAGAATCATAATTTATGTATTTTAGACTATATCCAGCTCCTATATCTTCAATCCTATTTACCATATTTTTTATTTAATACGTAAATATAACATCAATTTTTGGGGAAACCAAACAGGGTTTTTATCCTAACCAAACATCACCAACTTTAGGGAACTCGGTTCTGAGGATTTTCCTGTTAATTTCATATGGGAAAGTATCAAGATAAATAGTAACATTTCTCAATTTTTTGAATGACCACCAAGGGGTATTATCAACAATTTTAATAATAGTGACAGTATTAACTTCCTCATTTTTATTTACCCATTCTCCTAGAGGTGTCAATTTACCTTCATGTATAAGACCAACGGGAGATATTGATTCCATTAATTGAACCCCCATAATGTCTTTATTCCTTAATTTTTCGATTATCCTATCCCATAAAGCAATAGTTCTAGGATAAAAGTCAGTTTTATCTCCAACCGTTGATGTATTAATTCCACTTTCAATTATAACTAAAGATTGTTCCCATTTAGAAGTTTCATCAAAATAATCTAATGAAATGTCAGGTTTAGACCAATCTTGGTATACATGGAGGTCAATTCTAGCCTCCTGGCTTATGTTGGCCCTTAAATAATCATTCCATCTAGATCTATACTTACCGGATGCTTGGGTATTCCTTACAAACTCACCACAATATATTTCATTATAACCAAATTGGAATTCCTTACTTCTTTTTATATAAACTAAGCAATCTTTTTCTGACGTGTTAGGGTCTTTACTTTTTTTAAAGGCATGAAACCCTTCCTCATTCCCATACCTTACCCCTAGTATCTCAATCCCAAACCCTTCATATCTCTTAATCTCAGCCAATTCATCTTTTGGGGTTCTAGCTAAACATACAGAATAGATTATAGGTTTTCCTAAAACCGCTAGTTCTTGTAATTGTTTATCAGTGGCGAAGTTTTTAGGATCTCTAGTCCAAGTCCCACCATTACATAGATATTTGATTAGGGATAAATACCAAGTAGTTATATTTATATTTCCTCTTAAAGGGGCATTAACAATCATATTATTTTTTTTTTTATTTATTATAAATATGAAAATTAGAAGGGAAGATTGAGAAATTTATAATCTATTTTCTCTTATAGATACCGAGGGAATTCACAATCATATTTTATTATAAATAATAGGATTGCTAGTTTTAGTATAGATCTTCACTATATAATTTATCAGTATAAGATCTATCTTCTCCAAATAATTGATCATTTAAAATATTTTAATTATTTGGTTTTCCTTAGTAAGGATGTTAATTTTAAAGTAATTATCCAAGGATTGTATAAAATTAACCATATGGCCCCTCTGATTCAAAAACTCTATTATAAATGAAAACTTATCCCCTTCCAACTCCCCACCTTCACTTATAAAAAGATTCCAAACCAAATTATTAAAATCTAAACAAAATCTCATTTGTATATAATTATCTCTTGACGTTTTTAATTCCTTCATAATATTCTAGTAAAATTGTCATACATTCTTCTGATTACTTTTTCTCCTACAGGATTTTCTCTACCTAAATCTCTTTTGATAGCTTCCTCCACTTCTATATCAAATATTTTGTATTCAACATCTCCTAATATACTACAAAACTCAACTAATTGATTTAAGTATTTCTTATTACAGTTTGTTTGATCTACTATAACATCGTAACCATAGGCTATAGCAGTAATAATGCTAGAATTTACTAGGTCTGTAACTAGTTTTTCTAATATAGAATCCCCCATGGGTATTGCTTTTAACATCAAACGAAATCCATCTCTAGAGATCCTAACATAACTTTCATTTTCTTGTACAAACTTTTTTGACCAAGTAGTTTTACCGGATCCTGGTATTCCAATAGTTAATATAACTTTTTTCATAATATTCGGTGTTTAGGTTTTATTGTTTTCCAGATTATATCTTTATAATCTTTTTTATCTAACATCCTGAATAATATTACAGGATATTTCTTCTTACTGGCTTGGAATGCAAATTCTTTCCTATCATCCTCTCCAGTTTTAAGTATCACCTCCATATAATCCAACCAAGACGTCATGTTTATCATCTTAGTTTTATTCTCCAAGCCCCTTTCAAAATCCTTTATCTTATCATAAATCTCATCAGGAACATCTTTCAATATATCCTCTACTTTACCTCCATCTTTCAGTATTTCCCATATTGAAAGTGTAGATAGATTTGTCATCACTTTATGTAGTCTTATGTAGTCTTCAAACTTAATCTTGACTCTATAATCGTCTTTAAACCTTAAAACATATCCTTCCTTGTTTTTAAAATTATGGGATTTCAAATTCATATATTCACTTTCTATGAAATTGGCCTTTCCCTTTCTAGTATCCAAATAATATTTTAAAGGAACATTCTCCATAAGTGTATTTCTGAATAACGGTCCATTCATCTCATCATAACCTAAAAAGGCAGTTATAAACTTACACATTTCTTCCTCATATAAGACAACTATTCTATTGTCTTTATATATTATTTCAAATATATAAGTAAATGTAGTATCAAAATCTGATTCTTTAAAGTTTTCCCACATCCATTTTTCAGCCCATTTGGCCTGATCAGATTCAAATGATCCTCTTGTTGCAAATATCCATTGTCCTTGATACCAAAACATCATACCCATACTACCATCAAGTTTCTCTTGAATGATATAAGGTTGATTACAAATCATATTCATAACTTCTGGTGAATTTGCTATTTCTTCATAGTTGAAAAATTTATCAAAGGATTTAGCAATAAAATCTCCCTTAGTATTGGTCACTAATCCCCTACATTTTAATAGAAGGGGTGTCCATTCTCTTGAAAACTGTACCTGTTCAGTATAATTCCATATAACCAAATCTAAAGTTGGATGTGTTTGACATCTAACCTTTCCTTGGTCTAGTAATTCATTGAGTTCTTTGATACAATTCATTTTTCTAAAAATTTACCGTTCCTCCCTGTATAGTATTTAAAACAAAAGTTGTATTTGTATGATTTTTTGTTTTCAGTATAATACAATTTTCTCCATCAACATTTGTCTTGCTCGAGTTGAGACTTCCTTCTGAACTTCAGATGGTGTCAAATTAGAGGCCCCCAAAACATCAATTTCTTCTGTGAATATATCATCTTTTATCCATTTCAAAAACTCACCAGTTTTCTTTATATCTAATTCAGGATTTGATTCCTGAATGGCTTGATTTACCCTATTAATGGTAACAGAGTAATTAACGAAATCAGCAACAGCCCCCATAACTTCCGGATCAACCTCAGCTAAGGTTTTAACTTTGGAAACAGAATGTTTTTCACCTTTTACCTTGAATTTGTAAACCCTACCGTTCCATTTACCCGTCCAAACAATCCCTTCCCCTATTCCTTTTACTCCTAATTTTAAGGCTACAGGACATTGTTCTTCAACCTTATTGATTAACTCAACAAGTTCATTTGTTGCTAACTTAGGATTAACAAAATCAATCTCCATACTATAGACAGGAAAGTCATAAATTGAAAAGACATTTTGATGTCTATAGGACCATGTTATTGTAGAGTTTAAAATTTCTCTTACATCTACCCACTCATTATCCTCTTTCTCTGAATTATGTGCAATTTTAATTCCAAAGATAAAGAAGGATTTTGAAATACTGGAAATTCCTACTCCTTTTTGAATACCTTCACCTGCCCACTCACCATAAACTATTAAAGTATCATCCTCTTGAAGTGATAATTTATCATGAATTTCAATCATAAGATCCTTAAAGAATTCCTTGGTCTCCCCTAACAATATAAAAGATGTAAAACCAAAATGAGATCCACCATCCCCTTTCTTTATAACACGATTTCTAGTTTGAATTGCAATACCATCTTTAGGAGAATATCTCACGGAAGCATTTGTCCCATGTAACTTAACTGTACCTTCAAATAATATTTTTGGAAGGACAGGATTGGGATTGTAAATAATTTCTCCATGTTCATCCTTACCTTCGTAAGATGCATGTTTATTGACATTAAAAACTATGTTTCTAAACTGTTCAACCTTTGGGAATTTTATTGTATTCATGTTCTTTAATTATTTTTTAAGGTTCTTAGTTTCTTCTTTTAATTTAACATAGAACTCCTTTGATTTAATTTGGAAATACGTTTCCATATCTTTTCCCCTCCATCTTTCTTTTAGGATGTCTAATACTCTGTTCATGTTTTTCATTTATATCTAAATATAACATCTCTATCTTGGGGAGCCAAACAGGGGTTCTTTCATACCCACCATCCAGGAATTTTATATGCCATGTAATTGAATAAAACACGTTTTGCCTTTTCATGTAAACTCATACTCATATGAAATGCAATATTTTCACATTCCTCCGGAGTGAATTCCTCTCCAACCCTGTTGGTCTTTAATTTAGCCTTTCTATATTCATTAGGGTACAATTTAAAGTACTCTGGGAATTTATGTCCTGTTATCTCAGATTCACATCTATAAAATTTCTCCATTCTATCTCCCCTCTTTTCCTCAAACTCGGTCCATAAAAATGCAGATTCATGGTAATCAAGATACTCCAGATTATAGAATTCATCATCAACCTTTTTTAAGAGTTCGATGACAACTTTCATACTTTTGCTTTCTTCTTCCCAATATTCGATTATCTTACTTCCTTTTTCTGACATATATACTTCCATGTCAGTAATATTTTTTATGAGAATTTTATAAATCCCATTATTATCCCAAGGTCGTAACTTCCACAACAAGGGGATCCATGTCATTATCCTCCATATACTTTTAAAGAATTCTCTAATGGGATACCATATATCATATAATATATCGTATAGTTTTTTTCCTATTACACTTCTCTTCTTTTGTGATCTCATTTTTTATGCTTTTTTAAATTGTTCCTCATTGAATTTTGTATCCGCAAGTACAAACCATTGTGACTAATGTATTTCCAGTTCAACTACCATGAATTGAAATTGTGGGTCATTCATAGACCATACATCAACTTCTTTCTTTGCATCTTCTAATTTCCAATGGCTAGACTCAACAGTCCTCTTATCCTCGTTTGTCACTAAGTAGATAACACTAGGCATTACACCAGAAACGTCTTCAACATCACTTATTGATTCACTTAAAACATTTAGAGGTTCTTCTAAGGCTTTGCGTACTGCTTCCATCAAATCTTTTTTGTCATACCAGTTACTTACAGGAGTTTGGGCCTTATCAAACATCCAATATCTGTCAATCAGGTCTAAAATTTCGTGTTCCATAATATATTTCATTTAAGTTATTCGCCTCAATCTGCGGATATAGAGGCGTTATGTGGCATTGACTAAAT